>WBZM01000003.1_pt1:0-502500 | contig 635640 bp, 489 predicted proteins | sample 5204271 | NCBI WGS metagenome assembly WBZM01 (sample SAMN12344346, study PRJNA552823) | activated sludge metagenome | biome: Activated sludge suspended growth; feature: Nitrification reactor; material: Wastewater; isolation source: activated sludge from nitrification reactor of...
TCTCTGCTCGAGCGGGACCGTAGGGACCGGCGAGACGGAGCGAAGGAGAAGGGCCAACCCCTCCCGCCCGAGCGGCAACGCGCCCGGCGAGACGGAGCGAAGGAGAAGGCGCCCCCCCGTCTCCGCCCGAGCGGCCACGCGCCGTGCTCAATACGCCGCCGCTTTGCCCCCTGCCCTCGTCGTGTCGGCGACCGCGCGGAACCCACGCGACTTCGGATCGACCTCGATGCAGTTCGCGTGGCCGATGCGGCCGCGCTTCTTGATCGTGTGGCCGCGCTTCTCGAGCTCGGCCTGCACGGCGGCGGGCATCGACTCCTCCGTCCAGATCTGATCGGGCAGCCATTGGTGGTGCGCGCGGAGCGCGGGCACCACCTCGTCGAGCGGCTTGCCGTAGTCGATGAGCCCGCGGACGATCTGCGCGACCGTCGTCGAGATGGTCGGCCCACCCGGAGAGCCCACGACGGCACGAAGCTCGCCGTCCTTCGCGATGATCGTCGGCGTCATGCTCGAGAGCATGCGCTTGCCGGGCTCGATCTTGTTCTGCTCGCCCTGCACCAGGCCGAAGACGTTCGGTGAGCCGGGCTTGGTGGCGAAATCGTCCATCTCGTTGTTCAGGAGCACGCCCGCGCTCGGCACCATGTACTTTGAGCCGTACCCGGTGTTGAGCGTGGTCGTCGTCGCGACGGCGTTGCCGTCTTTGTCGACCACCGAGTAGTGCGTCGTCTGCGTGGACTCCTGTTTGGTCGGCTCGATTCCCGCCTTGATCTGCGTCGAGGGCGTGGCCTTCTGCGGATCGATGTCCCCGACCCGCTCTCGCACGTACGAGGTGTCGAGCAGCTGGTCCATCGGCATCTTCACGAAGTCCGGATCGCCGAGGAGCGCGTTGCGGTCCGCGTACGTGCGGCGCATCGCCTCCGCGAAGAGATGGATCTCCTCGGCGCTCCGCCAGGGCTTGCGCTCGAGACCCATCACCTCGCTCGCGGCGAGGAGCTGCTTGAGGACGACGCCGCCTGCGGACGGCGGCGGCATCGTGATGATCTCGTGACCGCGGTAGGCGAGCTTGATCGGCTCGCGCCACTTGGCCTCGTATTTCTTCAGGTCCTCCGGCTTCCAGATGCCGCCTGCCTTGCTCACCTCCTTCGCCATCGTCTCGGCGAGCGGCCCTTCGTAGAAGGAGCGCGGGTTCTCGGCGATGGCCTCGAGCGTCTTGGCGAGCGTCGGCTGGACGAGCTTCTCGCCGGCGGCGAGCGCCGAGCCGTCCGGCTTGGAGAACACCTTCGCCGTGTCGGCGAAGCCGAGCTCCTTCATTTTCTTGGTGGCCTCCGCGAGGTCCTTCGAGGTGACCTCGTCGAGCGCGAAGCCCTCCTTGGCGAGCTTGATCGCCGGGGCGACCACGTCGCGCCAGGGCAGCTTGCCGAGCTTCTTGTGGGCCGCCGCAAGGCCGGCAACGCTCCCGGGGATGCCGGCGGCCTTGGGGCCGTTGAGGCTGTCCTTCGTCATGTTCCCCTTCTTGTCGAGGTACATGTCGCGGCTCGCCGCGCCCGGGGCCGTCTCGCGGAAGTCGAGCGCAAACGAGTCGCCGTTGGCGAGGCGGATGACCATGAAGCCCCCGCCGCCGATGTTGCCGGCCGAGGGGTGCGTCACGGCCAGCGCGAAGCCGACCGCGACCGCGGCGTCGACGGCGTTGCCGCCAGCCTTCAGGATCTCGATGCCGACGTCGGAGGCGTTGGCTTCCTGGCTCGCGACAGCGCCCTGCGTGCCGAGCGCGACGCGCGGCGACTCCGCCTTGCCCGCCGGCAGCTCGCGCGCCGACTTCTGGGTCGGCGCGGCCGACGGAGCAACGGTCGCCGACACGATGGGCTCGCCGTCCGGCGGCGGGGGCTTGGGCGGGGCCGGAGCACAAGCGACGAGCGCGGCGAGGGCGAAGGCGGCGTAGCGCGAGAGCATGGGCTCGCGAGCCTAGCAGCTGTCGAGATCTGCGGGCTCTCTCACTTGTTCGCGAAGCCGGCAGACGGTTCCAAAGGTGGCTGAGAGGTCTTCGTCGAGAGCGAGCGAGGTCGGTGGCGAGTCGCGCGGAGCGTACGACCGTACGCGAGCACGCTCGCCGCCGAGATCGCGAAGCTATCGGCGAAGAACGCCAGCCACCTACGCCGCCTCGCGCTCTAGGTCGGCGACCATCTGCTCGCCGGTCAGCTCGGGCGCGGCCTTGCCGCCGAAGTACTCGGTCAGGCCCGCGCGCTCGTAAGCCGGCATGATCCGCGGCGTCATGAGGCCGATGTCGCGGAGGTTCGGCACCAGGCGCTTGAACATGGTGTGGCGGAAGCGGCTCATCCCGGGCGCGCCCAGCACGACCTCCCGCCAGGCCTCGCGCGAGAGGCGCCCCGCGAACCACTCGTCGAAGACCTCGTAAGCCATGAACCGGTTTCGCATGAGGAGCGCCACCTCGTAGGCCCAGTCCTCGCGCTCGCTGCGCTCGCGCTCGCTGAGCTCCTGGTTGATGTGCTGCTTCAGCGCGATGACGCCGTAGTGGACGTGGCGCGCCTCGTCCAAGATGACGCGCTTGAGCAGCTCCTTCAGGAGCGGCTCCTTCGTCATGGTGAAGAGCGTGGAGAAGGCGCCGAGCGCGAGGCCCTCCACCATGATCTGCATGCCCAGGAACTTCATGTCCCAGCGGCCGTCGGTCATGAGCGCGTCGATGATGACAAACAAGTTATCGTTCACCTGGTAGAGGCGCCCGAGCTTGTCCTGCAGGTAACGCGAGAAGACCTCCACGTGGCGCCCCTCGTCCATCACCTGCGTGGCGCCGTACAGCTTGCCGTCGAAGAACTGCACGGCCTCGGTCACCTGGGCGGCGGCGAAGAGCGCGCCCTGCTCACCGTGGAGGAACTGGCTCAGCATCCACGTCACGAGCGAGTAGTCGAGGCGCAGTCGCTCCTTCTCGTCGAGGCGGATTCCGTGCTTCGCGAGCAGCTGGTGGTCGATGAAGTCGGGCGCGAGGATGGGCACCTCGGGGTTCTCGGGGTCGACCGAGATCGACCACGGCAGGTCCTTGTCGCCGTCCCACTGACCGGCCTTCGCGCGCTTGTAGAGGTCGCGCATCTCCGGCTGATCGGCCGGGTAGGTCCAGTCGAAGTGAGCCGAGTGGTGAGCCGGCATCTTCGTGGGCGTGCCTTGTTTGCCGCGGTGGAGGATGAGCCCGCGCACGCTCGCGGGCCCCAGCGAACGGAGCACGCGCGGGTCCTTCATCTCGGAGACGACCTCCGCCGCCTCGAGCCACGCATCGACCTGATCGCGCACGACGGGGGGCAACGAGCCCATGACCGAGTCTTTGAGCATCATCAAGCGGCGCTCCTTTTGTTGTTCGGGTCTGGTGCCTGCGAGGCCGGACGTCCGGCCTCCTCGGCGAGAGCAAACGTGTCTCGCGCCTTCTGCGCGAACATGCGCGCCACGAGCTCCCCCATCAGCGGGAGCACGCGCGACAGCACGAGGGCGAGCTCGTCCGCCGAGAGGTGGCCGAGGCGCTCGAGGAACAGGTCACGCTCCTTGGCGAAGAGCGTCGAGACGGCCTCGTCCACCAGCGCGAGATCGGCGGGGCCGAAGCCCCGCTCCTTCGTGAGCCCCGAGCGGATGAGCTCCCCCCAGAGCTCGACGAGCCACGCGTCCTCCTGGCGAACACGCGCGCCCGCGCCGACCGCCACCAGGCCGAGCGCGCCGAGCTCGTCGACGTCCCGTGCCTCGACCCCGGCGCCCTTCGCCAGCTCGTCCCGGCCGATGCTGCCGCCCGGACCGCTGACGAGATAACGCGTCTTCGCGCCCTTCGCGAGGCGCTGCTTGACCTCGGAGAGGAGCGCGCGCTGCTCCTTGGAGAAGCCGCCGCCGCTGCCGCCGAGGACCGCGCGGATGGCGCGGAGCGGCAGGAACCGCTCGCGCTGCAGGCTCTTGATGAGCAAGAGGCGCTCGACGTGGCCCTCGTCGTAAAAGGCCATGTTGCGGCCGGTCTTGCGGCCTTCCGGCAGGAGCCCCTCCTGGATGTAGAAATGGATGGTCTGACGCTCGAGGCCGGTCTTCGCGCAGAGGTCCTTCATCCGGTACTCCGGGGCCGCTGCGCGCGCAGCCGAGCCGCTCGAGCGTCGCTTCTGCGCCATTACTCCACCTCGAGCACACACGGAGAGAGGGGCTTGGAGCAGCAGGCGAGCACGTAGCCTTGCGCGCGCTCGTCCGAGTCGAGGCAGTTCGGCTCGGCCATCGAGACCTTGCCGGACACGAGCTTGACGCGGCACGTGCCGCAGCCGCCCACGGTGCACGAGTTCGGCAGCTCCAGCCCTTCGTCGAGGCCTGCCTCGAGGATGGTCTGCCCGGGCCGGACGAAGACCGACTTCTTCGTGCCCAGGATGATGAAGCCGACCTCCTGCGACTCCGAAGACTCCTCCGCGGTGGACTGCCCGTCCGCGATGCTGACGAAGCGCTCCTCCTTGAGTCGCGCCGCCGGGACCCCGCGCGAGAGGAGCGCAGCCCGCGCTTCATCCATCATACCGAGCGGACCGCAGACGAAGAAGCAGGCCTCCTCCCCTTCGAACGCGCCGATTGCGTCGAGCTCCGCGAGCACGGTGGCCTGATCGAGCCGGCCGGTGCGCGACGCGACGTCCCCGCCCTCCTCCAGGACGTGGCGGACGGACAGCACGCCCGGGTGCTCCGCCACGAGCTTCGCCAGCTCCTCCCGGAAGATGATGTCTTTGTCGCCGCGGTTGCCGAAGACGAGATCGATCTTCTCCTTCGCGCCGGCCGCGAGGCGCGTCTTCGCGATGCTGAGGAGCGGCGTGATGCCGCTGCCACCCCCGAGCAACACGAGGCGTTTGGTGCCGGCGGGGACGGTGAAGTGGCCCGAGGGCCCGAGCACCTCGAGCTCGTAGCCCGCGGCGAGGTCCCGCACGATGAACGGCGATGCCTGACCGCCCGGAACCTCCTTGATGGTGAGGCGAACCTCGCCCGTCTCCTGCGCGGGGCTCGAGGCCGAGTACGCGCGCTTGATCTCCTTTTTGCCGATCCGGAGGACGAGCGTGAAGAACTGGCCGGCCTCGAAGGAGATGGGCGCCCCCGACGGATCCGCGAGGACGACGCTCACCGCGTCCGCCGTCTCCTTGATCACCTCTTTGACGGTGAGCATGCGGCCGCCGTGCTTCGGCTTGAGCCCGGCGGAGGAGCCGGCTTTCTGCTTGTCGTCGAACGGTGCGCTCTTGTCGCCGAAGATGCCTTGAACGAGGGAGCGCATGTCGCGCTTGAGCTGCGAGAAGAGAGACATGCCTCGCGTCTTTAGTGACGGGCCGGTCAGCCGTCAAGTGTCGAGTGTCACTTTACACTTTACACGATGCGGTTCCGCAACGAGAGCAGCGGCGGGGCCCGCCCGAGCGGCGAAGACGCCGTGGTGTCTCGCTTTTTTTCGGCTACCCTGCCGACCATGCTCTTCGTTTCTCTTCGGCGCCGCCTCTCGACCCCCGCGATCCTCGCGCTCTCGTTGTTCCCCCTCGGGATCGCCTGCGAGGACGAGGAGGCCGACAACTCCATTCCGGTCGAGAAGTTCATCGCCGAGCTCCGCGCGGCGACGTGCGAGCGCCTCGTGCGGTGCACGTATGTCCCCGACAACGCGGCGTGCGAGGCGACGATCCCCACCGACCGCGGCGTGGTCCAGGCGGTTGCGTCGGTGATGGCGGGGGAGCTGACGTACGACGCGGCCGCGGGCCGGACCTGTGTCGACGCCGTGCGGCAGTACAAATGCGAGGGCGACTACTTCCTCCCGCGCTCGCTGCGCGAGACGTGTGATCCGGTCTTCGGCAACCGCAAGGCCGAGGGCGAGGCTTGCTTCTCCGGCGCCGAGTGCAAGGGCGTCGACGCGGACTGCGAGAAGGACGAGGCCTGCTTCGATGCTTGCTGTCAGGGGGTCTGCAAGCTCGCCGGCGGCACCGCGGGCCTCGGCATCCCCTGCGACGCGGACACGCCGTGCTCGCCCGACCTCGTCTGCCTCGCGGGCGAAGGCGGCGGCGACCAGGGCGGCGGCAACCAGGGCGGCCGGACGTGCCAGCCGCGCGTCGGCCCCGGCGAGTCCTGCAACGATCCTTTCGAGTGCGTCGAGGGCTACGGCTGCGACGTCGAGGGCACCGGCCAGTGCTTCAAGCAGGCCGACTCGGGCGCCCAGTGCAACCCGGCGCTCAGGGCTCCCGGATGCGCGGCGCAAGCCGACTACTGCGACGAGGCGCAGAGCAAGTGTGTTCCCCTGCCCGGCGAGGGTCAGCCTTGCGTCAAGAACGGCTTCTTGACCGACGCCTGCTCGCTCTTCACGCAGTGTGTGGACGGCACCTGCGTTCGCCTGCCCGGCCCCGATCAGCCCTGCCTCAACGGCGAGTGCCTCGGGTTGCTCCAGTGCTCGAGCGGCGAAGGCGGCGGTCAGACGGACGCGACCTGCCAGGCCCTCCAGCCGGCGCCCGTCTGCGTCCTCTGATGAGGACCTTGTTGCAGCGGTAGCGCACGACGTTGCAGTCGCCATCTTCACGGGCGAGGACCGTGAGGCCCGGAGCCCGGAGGCGGGGTGAGGCCGCGCTTCGCGGCCGAGAGGGCTGCTCCAGACCCCTGGCTAGAGAAGAAGCTGCCCAACTCTCTCATCCACGCGCGGTCAGCGTGCGGGGCGCTCCACGCGCGCGCGCACGATCCGGTCGAGCCGAAAGTGACGCCGCTCACCGCCGTCGAGAGCTTCAGCGTCGATCCGCGTCTCGTGCCGCTCCATCAGCACGGCGCGGATGCGAACGCGCCGCGTGGTCTCGAGGTGGTTCTTGTCGACGTAGGTGATCTCGAGCGGTTGCTGCTCGAACCACGCGCGCTCGACCGCCGCACGCACCGACTTGTCGCTGGGCATCGCCGGCACGCCCAGGAACGTGAGCTCGTCGAGCCGCGCCAGGAGCTCACGCTGAGCGGAGGCCGACAGGGCGGCGCGGACCTTGTCCATCGCCGACCGCAACGTTCCTTCGAACGGGAGGAGCCGCATCTCGAGCGCGTGGCGGCCGATGGCCGTCAAGAGGGCTGCCTCGCGAGCCGTGAAGTTCACCGGCGGCAGGCTGTAGCTCTTGTCGAGCGCGTAGCCCCCACCGCGACCGCGCTCGGCGCCGAGAGGGAGAGAGGCGTCACGGAGCGTGTCGAGGTCACGGTAGATGGTCCGGACGGTGACGCCGAAGCGCTCCGCGAGCGCCTCGGCCGTCACGCCCGTGCGTCGGCCGCGCAAGTACTCGGTCAGGGCGAAGAGGCGTTCGGTGCGTCGCAGAGCCTGACTATGCCATACTCGGCCTAGGCTCCCAGTCTGCGTCAGTCACCGTGGACGCGCGGAACGCCTCGAGCTCGGCCATCACAGTCTCGGCGTCGAGAACCTCGAGCTCGACGAGGATCGCGCCCAGCGGCGGGCACCGTCGCGCTTGCTCGGCGAGGATCTCGTCGACGTCGGCGTGCGTGAGGAGCCCCAGCTCCGCCGCGATCTCGCCAAACCTCTTTCGAGTGCCTGCCTGTTGGTTGAGGATCAGGAACACGTCGGAGAGGGTCAGCTTTCCGAGGTCGATGGCCAGCCGACCGAACGGGACGCGGATCTGCCGTTGTCGGTCCAGGGCGCACACGATGTCTTGCGGTTCCACGAGTCCCCGCGCCACGAGCCACGTGCCGAACAGCTTCCCTGTCATTTGTGTCCAGATGCGGCACAGATCGACTGTTCTATTAAACTCCCGCTACGTTCGGGCCGGGTTTGCCGGCTCACGATCGTGAGCCCCACTCAAGTCTGCGTCGGATCGGACCGTTTGGTGGGCGATGGCCAAGGCTCCTCCTTCCGGTTCCTCCCTCCGAGCGCTCGCTGCGCGTCTGGAGCAGATGGAAGCCCCGGACGCCAGCAAGCTCGCCGACATCCAGGGCGAGCTCCAGCACTTGCTCGAGGACGCGCCGCTGGGCGTATCGAGCGTCCTCAAGCAGGCCCTGGTAGCCGTGGCCTCGGTGCTCGAGGGCCGAGCCCCCGAGCCGCTGGCGACGCTCACCGGAGCCGCGCGCCTGGTGAAGGCGGTCGCGCCGACCGAGAGCGACGCGCCTCCGCGCGCTCGGACCACGCCTCCGCGGACGCCCACAATCGTGCCCGCGCCGACCCCGAGCGGGTTCCAGTTCGACGAAGCCGACCGCGAGCTGATCGCCGACTTCGTCGTCGAGGCGCTCGACTACATCGAGCAGGCCGAGGCAGCCATGCTCGTCCTCGAGGGCACGCCCGGGGACATGGCCGCGGTCGACACCGTGTTCCGCTCGTTCCACACCGTCAAGGGCGTCTCGGCGATGCTCGGGCTCGACCCGATCGCCAAGCTGGCGCACCTCGCAGAGTCGCTGCTGAGCAAGGTGCGCAGCGGCGAGCTGCGCTTCGCGGGGCGGATCGCCGACCTGTCGCTCGGCTCCGTGGACAGCATCAAGCTCCTCGTTGCCGGCGTTCAGGCCGCGCTCGCGGGTGAGCGTTGGACACCACCGGACCTCACCTCCCTCACCGCGGAGCTCTCGACGCAGCCCGCCGCGAAACCGAAGAGCGCTCCCCCTCCCCCTCCCCCAGCCCCGGCGCCGCCGAAGCGTGGGGCCAAGGCGAAGACGCCGAAGGCTCCGAAAGAGGAGCCCCGTGCCCAGGCGCCTGAGCCTCCGGAGCTTGCTCCGGCCCCTGCGGTCACCAAGGATCCGCATCCGCCGAGCGCGGTGAAGCCGCCCGTCGCAGCTGCTGCGCCTCGCGATCCCGCACCGACTCCTGCCGAGCCGGCCGCCGCTCCCAGCGGTCCCCAGGCCGCGCCGAATGCGGCAACCCCCCAGCGCAACGCGGACAACGAAGCCTCCGTCCGCATCCGAACCGAGCGCCTCGATCGTCTCGTCGACATGGTCGGCGAGCTCGTGATCGCCCACTCCATGGTCCGCCAGGACCCCTCGCTCGTCTCGAGCGGTCACCACGACCTGTCGAGGAAGGTCGCACACGCCGGGAAGATCGTCCGCGAGCTGCAAGAGCTCGCGATGAGCCTCCGGATGGTCCCGCTCAAGCCCACCTTCCAGAAGATGGCCCGCGTCGTCCGCGACACCGCGCAGAAGAGCGGCAAAGAGGTGGAGCTCGTTCTCTCCGGGGAGGACACGGAGATCGACCGGAACATGGTCGACGTGGTGTCCGACCCGCTCGTCCACATGCTCCGCAACGCGGTGGACCACGGGATCGAGACGCCCGACGAACGAGAGGCGAAGGGCAAGCGACGAGCAGGCACGGTCCGGCTCAGCGCCAGCCACGCCGGCGGCAACGTGATCGTCGAGCTCGCGGACGACGGCGCGGGGCTCGATCGAGCGCGCCTCGTGAAGAAGGCCATCGAGCGCGGCCTCATCGAGTCCGACGCCGGGCTCACCGACTCCGAGGTCTACAACCTCATCTTCGAGCCGGGGTTCTCGACGCGCGATCAGGTCACCGACGTCTCCGGCCGCGGAGTCGGGATGGACGTGGTCCGCCGGAACGTGCAGGCGCTCCAGGGGCGCATCGAGATCACCTCCGTGCTCGGCCAGGGAACGGTGTTCACCCTCCGTCTGCCGCTCACCCTGGCCGTCACCGACGGCATGCTCGTCCGCGTCGGCTCCGAGCGGTACATCCTGCCGACCGTCAACATCCTCACCAGCCTCCGCCCGACCAAAGACAACGTCTCGACCGTGTCGGGCAAAGGCGAGCTCCTCGTGATTCGCGGCGAGCTGATCCCGCTCTTCCGTCTTCACCAGCTCTTCCACGTCGACAACGCGACGTCCGACGTGACGACCGGCCTTGCGGTCATCGTCACCGGTCCCGACGGCCGCTGCGCGCTCCTCGTGGACGAGCTGCTCGGCCAACAGCAAGTCGTCGCCAAATCGCTCGGCTCGGGGATCGGCGCGGTCCGCGGGATCGCGGGCGGCGCGATCCTCGGCGACGGCCGCGTCGGCCTCATCCTCGACACGCCCGAGCTCATCGCGCTGGCACGAGACGAAAGCACGGGACGCCCCACGCAACCGCAGAACTGACGCACTACCATGGCCCAAGCAACCGATCCGAACCACCCCTCCTTGGCCGGCAAGTACCTCACCTTCTACCTGGCCGAGGAGGAGTACGGCGTCCCGATCCTGACCGTGCAGGAGATCATCGGGGTGCTCGCCATCACGGCGATCCCGGGGACGCCGAAATGGGTGCGGGGCGTCATCAACCTCCGCGGCAAGATCATCTCGGTCATCGACCTGCGGATGAAGCTCGGTCTCTCCCCCGTCGTGATGGACAGCCGCACGTGCATCGTGGTCGTCCAGGCCCACGGCGCGGAGATGGGGGTCATCGTCGACCAGGTCTCGGAGGTGGTCGATTTGCCACGCGAGGCGATCGAATCCGCCCCCAACCTCGGCGCCCACGTACGGACCGAGTACCTGCTCGGCATCGGCAAGACAGCCACAAAGGTGCGCCTCTTGCTCGACATCGACCGAGCGCTCTCTCAGGCGGAGATGGCCAAGGCGCGGGCAGCCGCGACGAGCGCCAGCAGCGCCACGGAGGAAACGCAATGAAGCTCACGACGAAGCTCGCATTGGCGGGCGGCGGCCTCCTCATCCCCTTCGCCGTCCTCGGGGCGACCGCCTGGAGCATCGGGCAGACCGAGGAGAAGATGGCGGGCTCTGCGCTCGAGGCGAGCGCCGCCGCGTCGATGGACAAGATCGACCGCAACCTCTTCGAGCGATACGGGGACGTCCAGGCGTTTGCGCTCAACTCGGCGCTCCAGGATCGAGCCAACTGGTACCGGACCGACGGCAACCCGATCGTCGACCTCATGAACGGGTACGTCGACGCCTACGACGTCTACCTCCTCACGGTCGTGGTCGACCTCGATGGCAAGGTCGTCGCCGTCAACGACCGCGACAAAGACGGAAAGCCGATCGACTCTGCCTTCCTGTGGTCGAAGAGCTTCCAGAGCGAGCCCTGGCTCCGCCAGGCGATCGCCGGCGAGTTCCTGACGAAGACCGTGCACAGCGCGCCCGAGAACCAGGCGGTGACGGGGACGGTGGTCCTCGACTCGCACGAGAACGAGTATGCCAAGCGGGCCACCGGCAAGGATCACGTGCTCGGCTTCGCCGCACCGGTGAAGGACAAGCAGGGGAAGGTCGTCGCCGTCTGGCTGAACCTGATGGATTTCGACGTCATCGAGACGTTGCTCGCCGCCGAGAACGACGATCTCGCGCTCCAGGGCATCAAGACAGGCGCCTTCACGCTCGTCGGCCCGACCGGGACGACGTATTTCGCCGACGCTCATGACAAAGAGAGGTCGGGGAAGAGCGCACCGGCCCCGGTCTCGATGGATGTCATCAAGGCCGCGCGCGGCTGGCAGCCCGAGGAGCTTCCGACCGGTGACGTGCTCACCGCGTACAGCCGCTCGGAGGGTGCCATGGGCTTCCCGGGGCTGGACTGGACCCTCGTGCTCCGTGCCGACAGCGACGAGGTCCTCGCCGAGGCGCGCCGCGCGTACAAGCTCGTAGCAGGCAGCGCGCTCTTCGCCCTCGCCGTCATCGCGGCGATCCTGTGGCTCGCGACGAAGACCGTCGCTCGCCCACTCCTGCGGATGGCAGAGGCCACGGGAAAGCTCGCCCGCGGCGACCTTCGTCAGGCCATCGATCACCAGAGCAACGACGAGCTCGGCGCCCTCGCCGCCTCGCTGCGGGGCGTGCTCGAATGGCTTCGCGGCGTCGAGTCCGCCGCCGAGGCGGTGGCCGCCGGCAACCTCGACCGTACCGTGGAGGTCCGCTCCGAGGCCGACACCCTGTCGAAGAGCTTCGTCCGGGCCCAATCGGCGCTCAAGCGCCTGGAGCACGACTCGGCGACCATGATCAAGGCGGTCCAGGACGGTGCGCTCGACACCCGTGCCGACGCCGGCGCCCACGACGGAGCCTACAGGGCCATCCTCTCGGGGCTGAACGACATCGTCGAGGCCGCCGCGCGGCCCATCCGCGACGCACAGCGAGTCCTCACCGAGGTCGCGCAGCGCAACCTGACCCACCGGATGGACGCGGACTACTCGGGGGATTGGGGCCACATCAAGTCTGCCCTCAATCAGGCCGCCGACAACCTCGAGGACGCCCTCACGCAGGTCGTCGTGGCTGCCGACCAGGTCAGCACGGCCGCTGGCGAGATCACGGTCGGCACCCAGTCGCTCGCGCAGTCCGCGACGGAGCAGGCCGGCTCGCTCGAGCAGGTCAGCGCGCAGCTCCACGAATTCACCACGTCCGGGCAGCAGACCGCCGCTCACGCCCAGGAGGCGCGGGGCATGGCCCAGGCGGCGAACGACGCCGCGGCGCGCGGCGGAAAGGCCATGACCGAGCTCTCGAGCGCGATCGAGCAGATCAAGGCCGCGAGCGACCGGACGGCGCAGATCGTCAAGACGATCGACGAGATCGCGTTCCAGACCAACCTCCTCGCGCTCAACGCCGCCGTCGAGGCCGCGCGAGCGGGTGATGCAGGACGCGGCTTCGCGGTCGTCGCCGAGGAGGTCCGCAGCCTCGCGATGCGCAGCGCAGAGGCCGCCCGCAGCACGGCCCAGATGATCAACGACGCCGTCAAGAGCGCCGAACGCGGCGTGGAGCTCAACTCCTCCGTCGCAAGGAGCTTCGACGACATTCGTGGCCAGGTCGGCCGGGTCGTCGAGGTCATGGAAGAGATCGCGGCCTCGTCGCAGCAGCAGGCGCGTGGGGTGAGCGACGTCAACAAGATGATGGAGGAGGTCGCGCGCAACACGCAGCACGCCGCGGCCACGACCGAAGAGAGCGCGTCCGCGGCCGAGGAGCTCTCCGGGCAGGCCGAGTCGATGAAGGCGCTCGTCCGCCGCTTCGAGCTCAAAGGACAGCCCTCCGAGAGCCGGCAGCCGGTCCAGCTCCACCGCCCGCGCAGCATGCCTCCGCGGCTCCCCACCAAGCGACCGGCATCCGGCGGCCGCGTGGTTCACCTCCGCTCCGTTCCGCCCCCGCCCAAGGCCGCCGTCTCGAGCGCGGCGAAGCTGATCCCGTTCGACGATCTCGACGGCGACGCGGCCCTCTCGGAGTTCTGATCTTGCTCCCCCTCGCCGCGACCAACGAGCCGCCCGCCCTCACGAAGGCCGACTTCGAGCGAGTCGCGGCGAACGTCTATCGGCTGGCCGGGATCGTCCTTCGTACAGGCAAGGAGGACCTCGTCGAGTCGCGCCTGAACAAGCGCCTGCGCGCGAAGAAGATCGCCTCGTTCCGTGAGTACCTGGACCTCGTCGACCGCGACCCGGTCGAGCTCGCGGCCATGGTGGACGCGCTGACGACGAACAAGACCGCCTTCCTGCGCGAGCCCGCCCATTTCGACCTCCTCATCGACCTCCTCAAGAACACCTGGTCCTCCGCGGGACAGATCCGCATCTGGAGCTCCGCCTGCTCCACCGGGGAGGAGCCCTACACGATCGCGATGACGATCCTCGACAACCTCCCTCACCTGGCACCGCGGGTCCGAATCCTCGCGACGGATCTCGCGTCCCACGCCGTCGCTCGGTCCAGGGCCGGTGAATATGCGAACGAGAGCCTCGGCGGGCTCCCTCCGCAATGGCTCGACCGCTATTTCGACAAGGCCCCTTCCGGAGCCTTCCGAATCAAGTCCGAGGTGAAGAGAATGGTCCGGTTCGCCCGCCTCAACCTGCTCGATCCATGGCCCATGCGCGGGCCATTCCAGGTCATCTTCTGCAGGAACGTCATGATCTACTTCGATAAGCCGACCCAGCTGAAGCTCGCAGGGCGATTCCGTGAGCTCCTGTCTTCGGACGGCTATCTCCTCATCGGCCACTCCGAGAGCCTCGGCTCGGAAGGTCACGCCCTCCACTACGTGAAACCGGCGGTATACCGACGATGCAAGCCGACCTGAGCCCGACGCCATCCATTCGACAGCGCTCGGTCGGGCTCGCCGACCGGGTCGTCACCTCGGCCACCGACGAGAGGCTCATCACCTTCGCGCTCGGGAGCTGCCTGGGGGTGACCCTGTGGGACCCGCAAACGAAGGTCGGCGGGCTCCTGCACCTGATGCTCCCCGACTCGACGACGAGCGCCGACAAGGCGCAGACCCACCCCTTCATGTTCGCCGACACGGGGCTGCCACGGTTCTTCAAGGACGCGTACGCCCTGGGCGCCGAGAAGTCTCGGCTCGTGGTGGCGATCGCGGGTGGCGCCCGGATGGGCACCCCGGGGGAAGACACGTTTCAGATCGGGCAGCGCAACCTCGCCGCTGTCCGAAAGATATTCTGGCGCAATGGCGTCCTCATCAACGCCCAGGAGACCGGCGGTGCCATCCCTCGGACGATGACGCTCAGAATCGCGACCGGTGAGGTAACGCTGCGATCGGAGCGGGACGAGCGCGTGCTCGTTCCCGGGAGGTAAGAATGGCGCTGAATGTTCTGGTAGTGGACGACAGCACGGTCATGCGAAGGGTGATCATGCGAACGCTCGCCATGAGCGGGCTGCCCCTCGGCAACGTCCTGGAGGCAGCGAACGGCCAGGAGGCGCTCACGGTCCTCGACCGCACCTCGGTGGATCTCGCGCTCCTGGACCTCAACATGCCCGTCGTGGGCGGCATCGAGGCTCTCGAGCGAATTCGCTCCGGCGCCACCACGGCGGACCTCCCGGTCGTCGTCGTGAGCACCGAGGGCAGCGAGCCGAGGATCGACCGCGTGCGCGAGCTCTCCGCCGGGTTCGTACGCAAACCTTTCACGCCGGAGGCCTTGGTCGACGCCATCGTCGTCGCGCTCGCCGGAAAGGGGCACGTCCATGCATGACCAAGAGCTCGCCGATGTGACCTCCCACGTATTGGAGGAGCTCTGCTTCTACTGCGTGGATCTGGAGAGCGCCGCCGCCGAGCCCCCGCGACGAACGTGGGCCAGCGTCACGTTCAGCGGGAACTGGAGCGGACGCATGTTCGTCGGCATCGAGGCGGGGCTCCTCCACGAGCTCGCGACGAACTTCCTCGGGCTCGACGAGTCCAGCAAAGAAGAGGCCGAGCAGGCCCTCCTGGAGATCACCAACGTCATCTGCGGCAACGCCCTTCCCCACCTGGAGTCGGCGGAGGCCGTCTTCAACCTCGGCTCCCCGGAGGTCATCGAGGCCCCGGCCGAGGCTTCCGCACCAGCTGCCGTCGCTGCCGCCGTGCTCGACGCCGGGCGCGTCGCGGTCCGCGTCATGAGAGAGCCATGATCAAGGTCCTCATCGTCGACGACTCGGTCGTCGTGCAACGCCTCCTCACGCGCGAGCTCGCGAAGACACCGGACATCCAGGTGGTCGGCACCGCCACGGACCCGTACGTGGCCCGGGAGCGGATCGCCGAGCTCGCCCCCGATGTCATCACGCTCGACATCGAGATGCCCCGAATGGACGGCCTCACGTTCCTGGGCAAGCTCATGCAGCACCACCCGCTGCCGGTGATCGTGGTCAGCTCCCTCACGCCCGAGGGCAGCGACACGGCGCTCCGCGCGCTCGCGCTCGGCGCGGTCGACGTCGTCGGCAAGCCGTCCTCGCAGTTCAGCATCCCGGACGTCGCCGGGCGCCTCGCCAACGCGATCCGCACGGCGTCGGTCGCGCGCGTCGAGCGGATGACCCCCCAGCGCCAGGCCGAGCGTGCTCGCCCGATCGCCGCCGAGCAGCTGCAGACCACCGGACGCGTCGTGGCGATCGGCGCCTCCACTGGGGGCACGCGGGCGCTCGAGAGCCTGATCTCGGCGCTACCGGCGAACGCGCCGGCAATCGCGATCGTGCAGCACATGCCGCCGGACTTCACGGCGCCCTTCGCGCAACGGCTCCACAACGCCTCGGCGCTCGAGGTTCGCGAGGCGCGGGACGGGGACATCATGGCCTCGGGGCTCGTCCTCATCGCCCCGGGAGGCAAACACCTCTCTTTGGCCCGGAGCGGCGCGCAATATTGCGTCCGCGTCCAGGACGGCGATCCCGTCTGCCACCACAGGCCGAGCGTCGACGTGCTCTTCCAGTCGGTCGCCAAACACGCCGGCAAGAACGCCCTCGGCCTCATCTTGACGGGAATGGGCAACGACGGCGCCGCGGGCCTCCTCGCGATGCGCATGCGCGGCGCGAGGACCATTGCCCAGGACGAGGCCACGTCGGTCGTCTTCGGGATGCCCAAGGTGGCCATCGACCTCGGCGCGGCCGAGGCGGTCCTGCCCATCGACCGCATGGCCGACGCGATCGTTCGCTGGAGCGTCGCGCCGAATGCCTCGCTGACGAAATGGGAGCCCGGGCGCGAAGCCCGGCCCTGACGCCGACTCGCTCGTGTACGACGCCCAAAGGGCAGCTCCTTCCAGAGCTGCCCTTCTTCGTCATTTCTTCTTTTCGACCCGCGAGCCACGCCGAGGGCGGGCGCGAGCCCGACCTCGGGGGACCTCGCCTCAGAACGTGCCGAGGTCGGGCATGACGTCGGAGCCGGCGGCCATCGCGAGCGGCGGAGGCGCACGTCGGACTCCGCCGAGAGACACGACCCGACCCAAAGGCGCCGAGTCGCTCAAACGGAAGCCGTCCACGAGCGCGCGGAGCGAGCTCGCCTGGCCGTTCAGCTGCTCCGCAGCGCTCGCCGACTGCTCGGTCGTCGCCGCGTTCTGCTGCGTCGTTCGCCCGAGCTCGTCGACCATTTCGTTGACGTTCGACACCCACTTGGCCTGCGACGCCATGGCGTTTGCGATCTCCTCCATCGCGATCACGACGTTCCCCACCCTCGTTTCGATGCCGGCGAAGCTGTCGCCGACCGTCGCCTTGATGGCCACGCCTTGCTCGGCGCTGCGGACCGCGTCGGCGATCATCGTCGAGGTCGTCCGCGCCGCCTCCGCGGAGCGCATCGCGAGGTTTCGGACCTCCTCCGCCACGACGGCGAAGCCCTTCCCCGCCTCGCCGGCACGCGCAGCCTCGACAGCGGCGTTCAGCGCGAGCAAATTAGTCTGGAACGCGATCTCGTCGATTGTCTTGACGATGGCCGCGGTCCTCGCGCTCGCCAGCTTGATCTCCTCCATGGCTTGCGAGAGCTGATCCATGCTGTGTCGCCCTGTCTCGGCGGCGCCCTGCGCGGCCTGGGCCATCTGGCGCGCCTGCTTTGCGTGCTCGATGCTCGACTTGCCGGTCTCGTTCAGCTCCTGCATGCGGGTCGCGACGTGGTCGAGGGAGGATGCCTGCTGCGTCGCCGCCTCGGCCAACGACTGGTTGCCGATGGTGATCTCCGACGCCGCGGTTCCGACCTGGTCGGCCGCGACCGCGACCTGCCGCAGGGCGCTTCCGAGGTTGTCCATGGCGCCGTTGAGCGCGCTCTGGACGTCGAGCCACGCCCCCTCGTAGTGCCCCTCCATGCGCGCACGCAGGTCCCGGGCCGCCATGGCTGCGAGCACGTTCCGCGCTTCGTTCATGGGCTGGGAGCAGGCGGCCATGAGGTGGTTGAGCTGCTCGATCTGGTCGCGGAAGACGCCGTCGTGACCGGAGGGGTCGGAGCGGTGGGTCAGGTTCCCCTTGGAGGCCGCGACGATGAGGCTCTTCGATTCCTCGGTCACCCGCTGGAGCGCGGCCTGCGCTCCGAGGAAGCTGCGTGCCAAGGTGTCGGCGTCGGTTCGGACCTCGACGAGACGGGAGAGATCCCCGCGCGCGAGCGCGTCGGCGTGGCTCGCCATCTCCCGCAGCCAGGCCATCCCCGACTGCAATGCGCACCCGAGCTCGGCGACCTCGTCCTGGGCGCCATCCACGACGAGGCGCTGCCCGATGTCCCCCTGGGCCATCTTCTTGGCAGCGTCGGTCATCGGCTTCAGGGCCCGGAGGCGAATTGCCATCAGGTAGAGACCGATTGCGAGCCCGAGCACGTTCACGAGCGCCAGGGTCGCAGAGGCGAAGACCGTCCCTTCGCCGCTCGAGAGCTGGGCCTTGTTCACGCGCTCCGCGTGGGCGGAGACGACGTCGCTCAGCGCCTCGAGCTGCGTCTCGAGCTGGTTGAAGCTCGCCTGGAACTCCGCGAGCGCTCTCGCTTGTGCTGCGCCGTCGGCCTGGCCCGCCATCACCCGCTCAGCCTTCGTGATGTAGTCGGTCACGGCCGGCGTCGCGGCCTCGATGGCCTTCGCCACCTCCGGGGAGAGGTCGAGCTTGCGATTGGCGTCGAGGCTCTTCTCGAGCCAGTCGACGTGGCCGCGAAGCTCCTCGGCGATCGCGGCGCGGTCGGCGCCCTTCTCGACATACACGCGATACACGTCGCTTCGAATCGCGTCGTGCATCATGTCCGCCTCCAGCTGGCTTCGAACCGAGCTGTTGGCTGCCGCCGTCTGGGCGCCGGCTTCCTTGAGGTCTCGCAGGCCGTGGAGGGTCTCGAGGAACAACGCCAGAGACGTGCCGCCCCCCACCACCGCCATCGCGAGCATTCTTGTTCGCAGGGTGATCCGCATTCCGTGGGCGGATTGCAGCCAGCGTGCCCACATGGGTCCAGGAATTGAGCAATGGTTTCGTGAGCGAAAATCCAGCGTTTGCTCGATTCGAGAATCGGTCCCGTTCCGGGACCCGACTCGGGCGACGCGTGGGGTCAGAACGCGTGCAGGTCCGATCCGGCTGCGCGTGGCAGCGGGCGGGGTTGCGCCGGCTCGATGCGGGCGACCTGCCCGCGCGTGGGCTCGGATTCGCCGGTCAGCCGGAAGCCTTCCACCAGGGCCCGGAGCGAGCTCGCCTGGCCGTTCAGCTCCTCGGCCGCGCTGGCCGACTGCTCCGTCGTGGCCGCGTTCTGCTGCGTCGTCCGCCCGAGCTCGTCGACCATTTCGTTGACGTTCGAGACCCACTTGGCCTGCGACGTCATGGCGTTTGCGATCTCCTCCATCGCGGCGACGACACGACCGACGTGGGTCTGGATGTCGACGAAGCTGGTCCCGACGGTCGCGTTGATCGCGACGCCCTGTTCGGCGCTGCGGACCGCATCCGCGATCATCGTCGACGTCGACCGAGCGGCCTCGGCCGAGCGCATGGCGAGGTTGCGCACCTCCTCGGCGACGACGGCGAAGCCCTTGCCCGCGTCGCCGGCGCGCGCCGCCTCGACCGCCGCGTTGAGCGCGAGCAGGTTTGTCTGGAACGCGATCTCGTCGATCGTCTTGACGATCGCGGCGGTCCGCGCGCTCGCCTGTTTGATCTCCTCCATCGCGCGCGACAGCTGGTCCATGCTGCGGCCGCCGCTCTCGGCGGAGCTCTGGGCTGCCTGCGCCATGTGGCGTGCTTGTTTCGCGTTGTCGGTGCTCGCCTTCCCGGTCTCGTTGAGCTCCTGCATGCGCCCCGCGACCGTATCGAGCGAGGAGGCCTGCTGGGTCGCGGCCTCGGCGAGGGATTGGTTGCCGATCGTGATCTCCGAGGCCGCGGTGCCCACCTGATCGGCGGCCACGGCGACCTGCCGAAGCGCCCCGTCCAGGTTGCCCATCGCCTCGTTCAGCGCCGACTGCATGTCGCGCCAGGCGCCCTTGTACGCCCCGCTCATGCGCACGCTCAGGTCCCGAGAGGCCATGGATCCGAGCACCCGCGTCGCCTCGGCGATGGGCGCGGCGCAGGTGGCCATGAGGTTGTTCAAGAGCTCGATCTGCCGCTTGAACGCGCCTTCGTGTCGGTTCGCGTCGGACCGCACCGACAGCTGCCCGTCGGCGGCCGCCACGATCAGCGACTGCGACTCCTCCGTGACGCGCCTCAGGGCTTCCTGGGCGCCGGAGAAGCTCTTTGCCAGGACGTCCGCGTCGGATCGGACGACGACTCGCCGCGAGACCTCGCCGCGCGCGAGATCGTCGGCGAGGGCGGCCATCTCGCGCAGCCCGTCCATGGCCGAGCGCAGCGCGTCGCCGAGATCCGAGACCTCGTCGAGGGCGCGGTCCTCCGGGATGCGTTGTTCGATGTCGCCGCGCGCGAGCTTGCGCGCGGCCTCGGTCATCGGACCGAGCGCGCGGAGGCGCGCCGCGAGGAGGTAGAGCCCCACCGCGATGCCCACGACGTTGACGAGAGCGAACATCGCCGAATAGAGCGATGCTTGCTCGCTGCTCTCGACCAGCTGGTCCCCGGACTCCTTGGCGTTTCGCTCGATGAGATCGGCCACCTTCTCGAGCTCGACCTCGAGCCGGAGGAAGCCGGCCTGGAACTCCGCCAGATCGGGGCTTGCAGCGTCGCGGCTCGCGCTCGCCGCCAATCGCTCCGCCTGATCCACGTATTTGTCGACGACCGGCACGGTGGCTTCGAGCGCGCGCTGGATGTCCGAGGACAGCTCGAGCTTGCGGTTCGCCTCGAGCCTCGCGCGGAGATTGGCGGCGTGCTCGCGCAGCTCGCGGGTCGCTTCACCACGCTCGGCTGCCTCCCCGAACACGACGCGGTAGGCGTCGCCGCGTAAGGCGTCGTGCATCATGTCCATCTCGAGGTGGTTGCGGAGCGCTGCGTTGGCAGTCTCCGACCTGGACTCGGCGGCCTTCATGTGGCCCAGCTCGCGTTGCGTCGCGAGGAACGAGACGACCGAGGTGCCGCCGCCAACGAGTGCCAGGACGATCATGCGGTTTCGAAGTGTGATTCGCACGACGAGCCCCTGAGCAAGGCGCATTCCGCAGAGCACCGAACAAACGACCCAATCCCAACGGAATCGTTAGAGAAACCGAATGTGTGGCAAAATCGCGCAAGTAAGAATCGGACGCGAATCTTGCGCCGCAGCCTCCCCTGAAGCGCGTCGTCTCGATCCGGGAAGATCGCTCGATTCGGGACACTACCACCCGTCCGAATCGTCTCAGTTTTTCACATCGAACACGACGCGACCCACGATCTGTCCCGACGCCGTCTCCACGTCGACCGAGTACCTTCCCTCCGGATCCTCGGGCATCTCGGGCAGCTTCGATGCGACACGGACCACGTTGCGCTCCTTCGACGCCGGAGCGTCCGTCCCCGCGTGCTGGAGGACCTTCTTGTCCTTGCGCCAAACGTGCCGGAACGAATCGCCACGTCCGAACACCTGCACGTCGGTCACACAGAAGAGCTCCTTGACCCCGGATCGAACGGCTCGCACCTCGACGTCGAGCGTGCCGTCCTCTCGCAGACCCGTGCCGACCCCGCCCTCCTTCACGTAGACGGGCACGGGGGGCATCGTGCGGCGGCCGAGGTAAGCGCCGAGGACGAACAGGCCGATCAAGGACACGAACGCTCCGGCGGCCAGCGGACGCCGCAGGCTCGCGAGCGAGAGGTGGAAGAGCATGAAGGTCGCCCCCGACAGCGCGGCTGCGACCAGGAGGGTGACGAGCGCCGAGACGTTGGGGATCAGCGCCGGGATGAAGACGTTGGCGCAGCCGAAGAGCGTGATCGCAAAAAAAGCCGACGCGATGAGCTTGAACCGGAGCAACACGCGGTCGAAGACCAGATCGAGCGTCGAGATGACGGCACAGCCAGCCAGGAGCGAGAGCGGCAGGGTGGTCTTCGCGTCGAGGCTCGTGCTCTTCCAGTAGAACGGCAGGAGGTAAAAGAGCATGCCCTGAAAGAGGTTCTTCATCAGGTAGCTCATGATGAAGAACCGCCGCCGCATCCCGGGCCACGCGGTCATGAAGTCCTGCTGCGCGCCCGTCCCGAAGAAGCGGAAGAAGAAGACGACGAGGAGCCACGCCGCCACGAGCGAGAGGGTGAGCAAGCGGGCTCGCTCGAAGCCTTTCTGTGCGAAGGTCGCCACGAAGGCGCCCAGGCTGAGCGCGTAGGCGGTGTGGAGCCACCAGATCTTCTTCTCGTGTTTCTTGAGGAGCTCCTTCCCGATCTCGCGCAGCTCCTCGAGCTTGCTCGGTTGGGGCCCAAACGGCCCCGTGTGCACGGGCTGGGGCTCGGGCCGCGCCCGCGTCGGGGGCTCGACGGTCGGGTCCTCGGAGCCGGCCGATGTCTTGTCGGCGTCGAAGCGCGGCCCCCCGTCGGGGATCGTGCGCTCGGGGTCGATCGGGCCCGGCACGTTCGTCACGCGGCGAGTTTCGCTCGCCTTGGGGTCCCTGTCACGTCCGGCAACGCCGGCTATTTTGCTGTCGCGGCTGCCAACGAGTTGGCAGAATGCCGGACGATGGAAGAGGTCGAGATAGGCGAGCTCGCCGCGCGGCTCGCCCACAACATCCGGACGCTCCGCGAGGCTCGTGGGCTCACCCAGCAGCAGATGGCCAAGGCGTCCGGGCTGCCTCGGGCGACCTGGGCGAACCTCGAGTCCGGCGCGGCGAACCCGACCCTCGGCGTGCTCCACAAGGTCAGCGCCGCGCTCGCCATCCCCTTCGAAGAGCTCCTGCAGAGCCCCTCGCCGGCCGCGCGCCACTACGCGCGGGACACGCTGGCCGTTCGCGAGCGGGGCGGCGTCGTCGTTCGGTCGCTCTTGCCACATCGCGTGCCGAACATGGTGCTCGAGCGGCTGGAGCTTCCGCCCGCGGCGCGTATGTCGGGCACACCCCACACCGCCGGCACGCGGGAGTACCTGGCGTGTGAGCGAGGCACGATCGAGCTCATGGCCTCGGGCGAACGGTTCGTGCTCGCGGCGGGGGACGTGGTCGTCTTCCGCGGTGACCAGCGCCACGGGTACGCCAACATCGGGACGGGGACCGCCGTCGGGTACTCGGTGGTGGTCCTGCGCCCGGTCCCCGTCTGACAGGTCCTTGCCGAGTCGTCGCCTCCGTGGGAAGCGAGGTGCATGCGCTCGTTCCTCCTCGCCTCCGCCCTTCTTGCGCTCGCCGCGTGCCAGGATCAGCCTGCTCCGACGGCCGCGTCCGGCAGCGCTACACCGCCGGCGGATACCGGCAAGAAGACGCCTGATGCCTCCGCGGGGCTCAAGACGGGCGACCCCGCGCCCGACGTCGCGCTGAAGCTCCACGACGGCAAGGAGGTCAAGCTCGCCGAACAGAGGGACAAGCTCGTCCTCGTCTACTTCTACCCGAAGGACGACACACCCGGCTGCACCGTGGAGGCGCAGGGCATCCGCGATGCGTGGAGCACGTTCCAGGAGGCCGGCATCGTCGTCTACGGCGTCTCCACGCAGGGCGCGAGCTCCCATCAGTCGTTCATCGACAAACACTCGCTGCCCTTCCCGCTCGTGGTCGACGAGGACCAATCGATCGCCAAGGCCTTCCAGGTCCCGGTGAGCAACGGCTTCGCCGCGCGCCAGTCCTTCCTCATCGGAAAAGACGGGAAGATCAAGGCGGTCTGGCCGAAGGTGAATCCGTCCGAGCACGCCGCGGCGGTGCTTGAAGCGGCGAAGAGCTGAGGTGTAGCCTCCGCGCATGTCCACCGTCCGCGCTTCGCACATCCTGCTCATGCACAAGGGCTCCGACCGCTCGACCGCGACCCGCTCGAAGGAAGAGGCCCAGCAGCAGATCCAGGGCCTGCTCACCCAGGTCCAGGGCGGGGCGGACTTCGCGTCCCTCGCGAAGCAGCACTCGGATTGCCCTTCGAAGGCGCGCGGTGGCGATCTCGGCTCCTTCGGTCGCGGGCAGATGGTGAAGGCGTTCGAGGACACCACCTTCGCGCTCCCTGTCGGCGGCGTCAGCGGCGTCGTCGAGACCCAGTTCGGCTACCACATCATCCAGCGCACGGGCTGAGCTCCGGCGCCTCGAGCCCAGCAGGCTTGCTTCGGGCTCAGACCTGCACGGCGCTCAGACCTGCGCGGCGCTCAGGCCTCCGCGGGCGCGCTCCGCCGCAAGGCGAGCATGCGCCTGACCTGGTCCACCAGCGCCACGCTCGAGAACGGCTTCACCATGAACTGATCGCGGTCCTCGAGGATCCCGTGGCGCAGGACGGCGTCGTCCGTGTAGCCGCTGATGTAGAGCACCGGGACGTCCGGGTAGAGCGCTCGCAGGCGGACCGCGAGCACACGACCGCTCATGTTGGGCATGACCACGTCCGTGACGAGGATGTCCGGCTTCCAGCGCTGCGCGATCGCGAGGGCGACCTCCCCTCCGCTCGCGTCGGTCACCTCGAAGCCGTTTCGCTCGAGCGTGCGGCGCATCAGCGAGCGCAGCGCGGGCTCGTCCTCGGCGAGCAAGACGCGCCCCCCCTCGCCCACGGGTGTCAACCGGCGAGGCGCGGGCTCGGCGCTCTTTGGCTGCGTGCTCGCCGGCAGCAAGACGCGCATCGTGGTGCCGCCGTCGGGCGGACAGTGGACCTCCAGGCCGCCCCCACACTGCTTCACGGCGCCGTAGACGACGGCCAGCCCCAGCCCGGTCCCCTTCGTGCCTTTGGTCGTGAAGAAGGGCTCGAAGATCCGCCCCCGGATGCTCTCCGGGATGCCGGGGCCGGTGTCGGTGATCGAGACCTCGACGTAGTCCCCCGGCGGCAGATCGCCGGTCTCGGTGCGGCTCGCCTCGAGCGAGGTGTCGCGCGTCGCGACCGACAACCTCCCTCCGTGGGGCATCGCGTCCCGCGCGTTCACGCAGAGGTTCATGATGATCTGCTCGACGAGCGATCGATCGATCCGGACGTGGGACTGGCGCGCCGAGAAGGAGGTCTCGAGCACGATGTCCTCACCCAGGAGCCGGTGGAGCATGGCCTCGGACTGCTCGATGACCTCGTTCAGATCGAGCACGACGGGTCGAACGGGGTGGCGCCGGCTGAAGGCGAGCAGCTGATTCGTGAGGCTGGTCGCCCGCTCGGCCGCGTGCCGGATCTCCACGACCATCTCCTGCAGCGGAGCGTTGGACGGGAGCTCGGCAGCGAGCGCCTCCGTGCAACACCCGATGACCGTGAGGATGTTGTTGAAGTCGTGCGCAACGCCGCCCGCGAGCTGCCCCACGGCTTCCATCTTCTGCGCCTGCCTCAGCTGGCGCTCGAGCATCTCGCGCTCCGACAGGTCTCGCACCAGGACGCCGTAGCCGCGCACCGAGCCGTCCGCGTTCCGAAGCAGCGTGGAGCTGACCTGCGCGCGGAATCGGCTCTTGTCGCTGCGGATGCACTGCGTCTCGCCTTCGTGATGACCGCTCGTGCGGGCGAGCTCGAGCTCGGCGAGCTCCCGGCTGTCGTCCGGGAAGAGCCGCTCGATGTGCGCGCCGATCACCTCGGCGGCCGTCGCCCCGAAGAGCTTCTCGGCCCCCGGATTCCAGGTGACGATGATGCCAATGGGGGAGACGAGGAACAGCGCCGAGTCGCTCACGCCTTCGACGAGGAGCCGGAAGCGCTCCTCGCTCGCCTGCAAGGCGGTCCGCGAAGCGTCGTGCTCGAGGGCGAGCCCCGCGAGGTGCACGGCGTTCGCCATGACGTCGGCCACGTACGAGTCCGGCGTGCTCACGACCTTGCGGTAGACGGCGAACGTACCGACGAGCTTGCCCTGTGCGGTGCGGATCGGGAACGACCAGCACGCCCGCAGCCCATGCGACAGCGCGAGCCCGCGGTAGTCCTCCCAGAGCGGGTCGGTGGCGATGTCGTGCACGATGACCGGCTCGCCGCGGAACGCCGCCGTCCCACAGGAGCCGCTCCGCGGGCCTACCGGCACCAGCCCGAGCGCTTCGTTGTAAGCGGCCGGCAAGGTGGGCCCGACGGCGAGCTCCAGGTGGTCGCCGACCGCGAGGAGGATGGAGCAGTACGCGCCCGGCACCGTCACCCCGACGAGCTCGCAGATGCCGCCGAGGATCTCCTCGAGCGCAGCATTCGAAGCGACGAGCGCGAGCACCCGGTTCTGGTGGGCGAGGACACGCTCGGCCTGGTGCAAGCCCGTCACGTTCGAGTGCGCGACGAGGGCGCCGCCTTCGGTCTTCGTCACGGTGGCGAGGAACCACCGCTCGGTGAGCGGGCCGCGGCAGGGGTATTCGTGCTCGAACCGCGCGGCGTCTCCGCGCAGAACGCGGGAGATCCCCTCGAACACCGCCGCCGCGTCTCGATCCTCGAGGGCGGGGACACAGGCCGCGAGGTAGTTCGTGCCGACTCCGACCATCGCAACCTCGGACACGCCGTTGTCGCGCGCGAACCGCTCCCAAGCGGCGTTCACCGCGACGATGCGGCCGTCTCGGTCGAGCAAGGCGACGTGCGCCGGAACAGCGTCCAACAGGTCGCGCTCGATCCCCCCGCTCTCCGATACACCCGCCTTCTCCACCGAGACGCTCCTTGCGGATGCCGCGCATGGCAGCGCGAAGGTTGCACACAAGAATCATGCCGAGCGCAACCGGCGTGGCGAGAGGTGGTGATCCCGGGTGGTCGGGGGCACGGCCGCCACGAAATGGCTGCGGGCACGCGCGGAGGCTGCGCGACACGCACGCGCGCGGGGCTCAGGTGTCGGCGAGGGTGGAGAGCTCCGTCTCGACGGCCTCCCACTCGGCGAGCAGACCCTCGAGCTCCTTCCCGAGCGCCTGCTCCTCGTCCTGGAGGCGCTTCACCTCGTCCGCGGGGGTCTTCTCGAAGAAGCCCTCCTCGTACCAGCCGGCGGCGATGGCCTTCTGGCGCGCCTCCTTCTTCTCGATGCTCACCTGGAGCTTCTCGCTTTTGTCGCGCAGTACTTTCGCCCGGTTGCGGCGCCGCTTCTGCTCCTCCCAGTCGGGCGAGGGACCGGAGGGCTCCTCCGCCGTCTTCTGCTTCGCCTGCCTGAGGACGACGCTCGCGTCGAGGTGGTCGTCCCCCAACCGCGCCAGGTAGTCCTCGTAGCCGCCCGGGAAGTCGACGACACCGTCAGGCTTGATCTCGAGGATGCGCGTCGCGAGCTCCGAGACGAACCAGCGGTTGTGGGAGACGAAGATGGTCGTCCCTTCGAACGCTTTGACCGCTGACGCGAGCGCGCGCACCGACTCCAGGTCGAGGTGGTTCGTGGGCTCGTCGAGCAAGAGGACGTTCGGCTTGAGCGCCGAGAGACGCGCGAAGAGGAGCCGGGCCGCCTCCCCGCCCGAGAGGCTCTCCACCTTCTTCTCGACGTCTTCTCCCGAGAAGAGCACCGCGCCGAGCTGCCCCCGCACGCTGCTCGTCGGCTCGAGCGGGCAGAGGTCCCAGAGGTAGTCGAGGACGGTCTTCTTCGGCTCGGGGAAGAGCTCCTTGTGGTCCTGGGGGAAGTAGCCGAGGCTCACCTCGTGGCCCCAGGCCGCTTCGCCGGCGTCCGCCTCGAGCCGGCCGGCGAGGATGCGGAGGAGGGTCGACTTGCCGAGGCCGTTGGCGCCGATGACGCCCAGGCGCTCGCCCCGGCGCAGGGTCAGGCTGACGCCGGTGAGGACGCGCTTCTCTCCATACCGCTTCGAGAGGCCCTCCGCGCGCAACACGTCGCGACCGCTCGGGCGAGCGGGGACGAGCTTGATGCGCGGCTCGCGCCGGCTCGTCGCCTTGACCTCCTCGATCTCGATCTTCTCGACCTGCTTGAGCCTGCTCTGCGCCTGGCGCGCTTTTGTCGCCTTGGCGCGGAACCGCTCGACGAAGGCCATCTTCTGCGCGACGAGCTCCTCCGTCCGCTCGACCTCCATCTGCTTGCGCTCCATCTGGAGGACCTTCTCGACCTCGAAGGCCGAATAGCCGCCGTGGTAGAGCGTGATCGTCTCGAAATCGACGTCGAGCACATGGGTCGCGACGTTGTCGAGGAAACGCTGATCGTGTGAGACGACGACGGCGCATCCGGGGTACGAAGCGAGGAACTTCTCGAGCCAGCGGATCGAGACGATGTCGAGGTGGTTCGTCGGCTCGTCGAGCATCAGCAGGTCGGGCCGACCGAGGAGGACCTGCGCGAGCAGGACGCGAAGCTTGAAGCCGCCGGAGAGCGTCTTGAGCGGGCGGTCGTGGTACTTCGTCTCCACGCCGAGGCCCTCGAGCACCTGCCCCGCGCGAGCACGGAGGGCCCAGCCGTCGTAGAGGCGCAGCACGTCCTCGAGCGCGGCGGCCTGCTCGACCTTCCCCTCGTGGGAGAGCCGATCGTGATCGACGAGCGCCTTGTAGACGACGTCGTCGCCTTGCATCGCGAGGTCGGCGATGGGGCTCTCCTCGTCGAGGAAGCGGTCCTGGCGCAGCACGCCGAGCCGCGCGCCCTTCTGCATGCCGACCGTGCCCTCGGTCGGCTGCTCGAGCCCGCTCAGGATGCGCAGGAGCGTCGTCTTGCCGGAGCCGTTTGCGCCGACGAGCCCGTAACGGTTCCCCGGCTCGAGGTGGAGGTTCACGCCCTCGAACAGGGTTCGCGCCCCGAAGGATTTCCCCAGATTCGAGAGCGTGATCGCGCTCACCTCTCCCCCCTCTGCGAAGCGGAGGGGGGCCGGGGGGGAGGCGCTGCGGGGATGCCCACTCGACTCACGTGAAAGTCGCCCGTCCCAGGTCCACGCTCAGACGTTGAAGAGGAAGTGGACCACGTCGCCTTCCTGCATGACGTACGTCTTGCCCTCGACTCGAAGCTTGCCGGCGCTCCGGATGGCGGCCTCCGTCTTGAGCTTCACGAGGTCCTCCACCGAATAGACCTCCGCGCGGATGAACCCCTTCTCGAAGTCCGAGTGAATGACGCCGGCGGCCTTCGGTGCGGGGCAGCCCGCGGGGATCTGCCAGGCGCGGATCTCCTTCGGGCCGGCGGTGTAGTAGACGCCGAGACCGAGGAGCCTGTACGCCTCCCGGGCGAGCGAGGCGAGCGCCGGCTCTTTCATGCCGAGGCTCGAGAGCATCTCTTTCTGGTCCTCCTTGGACAGCTCCGACAGCTCCGCCTCGAGCTTGCTGCAGACGGGTACGACGCCGCTGCCCTCCACCGCGGCGTGCTCGCGCACGCGAGTCGGCAGCGGTCCCTGCCCGAGCGGGTCCTTCTCGTCCACGTTGGCGACGTAGAGGACCTTCTTCGCCGTGATGAGGCCGAAGCCCCGGACGATCTTCAGCTGCTCCGGATCGGTGATGCCGAGCGCGCGCACCGGCTTGCCCGCCTTCAGCGCCCCGGCGCACTTCTCGAGGACCTCGACCGTGGGGACGAGCTCCTTGTTGTGCGTGGACTGCTTCTTCGTCCGATCGAGGCTGGCCTGGACGGTCTCGAGATCCGCGAGCATGAGCTCGGTGTCGATCGTCTCGATGTCGCGGATCGGATCCACCGAGCCGTCGACGTGAACGACGTCCGCGTTCTCGAAGCAGCGAACGACGTGCAGGATCGCGTCGACCTCGCGGATGTGCGAGAGGAACTTGTTGCCGAGCCCTTCGCCCTGGCTCGCGCCGCGCACGATGCCGGCGATGTCGACGATGCGCACCATCGCCGGGATGACCTTCTCGCTCTTGATGAGGTGAGCGATCGTGTCGAGGTTCTCGTCCGGCACCGGGACGACGCCGACGTTTGGCTCGATCGTGCAGAACGGATAGTTCTCCGCCGCCGCGCCGACCGCGGTGAGGGCGTTGAAGAGTGTGCTTTTGCCCACGTTGGGCAGGCCGACGATGCCGACTTCGAGTGCCATGGCGGGCTCGCCTATACCGCGCGCCGCGTGTCAGGTCCCCATCGGAGAGACAAAAAGCGAAGCGCCTGTTCGACGGCGGGGGGGGGAACCGTCACAGGCGCCTCGGCCTCCCACTGTTCCAAGTCTCGTGCCAAGCCACCGAGCTCTGCTCGTTCGCGCGAATTTCTCGGAGGCGCTCGCACCTCCGAGAGCGAATTGTATCGAATCGCAACACACACCATCGCAAATTTGAAACCCGGCCGAAGCAAGTCAGCACGAAGGCAGCGAGGCGGCCCGGCGGATACGCCGCGGTGACGAACCAGGAAAATCTTCGCGAACAGGCCGCGTTGGGCCATGTGGCTCGAGAAAGGAAGGGGTATGGGGAGAGGTCCTTCTTCCGTGAGGTAACCCGTGTCAGCACCGCTTCGCCGTCTCGCGTCTCATGGCCTCGGCTTGACCCTGTTGCTCCTCGCCTTCGCGCCTCTCGGCTGTGGCGACGATGAGCCGGTTGACTGCGAGGATGGCAACTGCGCCACATGTGGTGACGGCCAGGTCGGCTCCGGCGAGGAGTGCGACGACGGCAACACCCAGAGCGGCGACGGCTGCTCCGCCACCTGCCAGGACGAGACCTCGAGCGGCGCGTGCGGCGACGGCGCGGTGAACGACGGCGAGCAGTGTGACGACGGCAACACCCAGAGCGGCGACGGCTGCTCCGCCACCTGTCAGAACGAGAGCGCCTCGCTCTGCGGCAACGGCGCGGTCGACGACGGGGAGGAGTGCGACGACGGCAACACCCAGAGCGGCGACGGCTGCTCGGCCACCTGCACGGGCGAGGGCATGCCGGTCTGCGGGAACCAGATCGTCGAAGGCGACGAGGCCTGCGACGACGGCAACACGATCCCCTTCGACGGCTGCGAAAATGACTGCACCGTCTCCCCCGAGGAGATCGAGTGCGAGGTGCTGACCCCGCTCGCGAGCGGGACCTGCGAGGTGACGGCCGGGTCGGGCGCCGAGACGATCATCCTGGGCGACGTGCTCGGGCCGTACACGATCTTCCGCGGCGGCGCGGTGGTGGTGGATGCGAGCGGCACGATCACCTGCTCGGGCTGTGACTGCGACGCGCCCACCGCGACTCGCGTCGAGTGTCCGGAGGCGGTGATCTCACCCGGTCTCATCAATACACACGAGCACATCACGTTCGCCAAGAACGTCCCGTACAACGACACGGGCGAGCGCTACGAGCACCGCCACGACTGGCGCGTCGGCGCCAACGGGCACACCGAGATCAACGCCTCGGGCAGCTCCTCGGCGGACCAGGTCCGCTGGGGTGAGCTCCGGTTCATGATGTCCGGCGCCACCTCGCTGGTCGGCTCGGGCAGCGCCACGGGCTTCCTCCGCAACCTGGATCGCAACGATCAGGAAGGCCTCGGGATCGAGCCGGTCCACTTCTCCACCTTCCCGCTCGGCGACTCGGGCGGCGAGCAGCTCGACGCGAGCTGCTCCTACCCCGGCGGCGACACGAACGCGGACATCGCTTCGGACGAGGCCTACCTCCCGCACATCGCGGAGGGCATCGACGGCAACGCCCGCAACGAGTTCGTCTGCACCGACGGCCTCGGCGGCCGCGCCGGTGACGAGGACCTGCTCGAGCCCCAGAGCGCGTACATCCACGGCGTGGGCCTCTTGCCCGGCGACTACGCGAAGATGGCGGCCGAAGGCACGAGCCTCATCTGGTCGCCGCGCTCCAACGTGACGCTCTACGGCGACACCGCGGTCGTCACCGTCGCGGACCGCGTCGGCGTGAACATCGCGCTGGGGACGGACTGGATCCCGACCGGCTCGATGAACCTGTTCCGCGAGCTCACCTGCGCGGCGAGCCTGAACCAGGACCACTACGCGAGCTATTTCACGGACCGCGACCTCTGGCGCATGGTCACGCTCAACGCAGCGCGTGCCCTCCACCAGGAGCAGAAGATCGGCGTGCTCGCCGTCGGGACCGTGGCGGACATCGCCATCTACGACGCCAAGACGAAGGCCGACTACCGCGCCATCATCGACGGCGAGCCGGCAGGCGTCGCGCTCGTCATGCGCGGCGGCGAGGCGATCTACGGCGACGCAAACGTGGTCTCGAGCCTCGCCGGCGCCGGCTGCGATGCCATCGACGTGTGCGGGACGCAGAAGCAGCTCTGTACCCAGAGCGAGATCGGCAAGAGCTTCGCCTCGCTGAAGGCCTCGGGCGAGGTCTACCCGGCCTTCTTCTGCGGCGCGCCGTCCAACGAGCCCTCGTGTGAGCCCTCCCGCCCCGTCAGCGTCGACGGCTCCTCCATCTACGGCGGGCCGACCGCCGGCGACGCGGACGGCGACGGTGTGGCGGACGCGTCCGACAACTGCCCCGACGTCTTCAACCCGATCCGCCCGCTCGACGGCGGCGCCCAGAGCGACGCCGACGACGACGGCGACGGCGACGCCTGCGACGTCTGCCCGCTCAACCCCGACACGGATCAGTGCACGGCCATCACGCCGGGCGACTCCGACGCGGACGGCGTCCCGAACGCGATGGACAACTGCCCCGGCGATCCGAACCCGAACCAGGAAGACGCTGACAACGACGACATCGGCGACGCCTGCGACGCCTGCCCGATGGATCCGAACCCGGGCAACGGCGCTTGCCCGGCGACGATCTACGACGTCAAGCAGGGCCTCGCGACCGGCGCCGTCGCCATCGAAGACGTGATCGTGACGGGTTGCTCGCCGACGCGCGGCTACTTCGTGCAGCACAAGATGGGCGACGCGGCCTACGCCGGCGCGGAGCACTCGGGCGTGTTCGTGTACGACCCCGCGGTCAACTGCACCACGACCCCTGCCGGCGCCCGCGTGGACATCGCGACGGCGACGGTCAGCGTGTTCTTCAGCCAGATCCAGCTGACGAACGCCACGGCGACGGTGACCTCCACCGGCGAGGCTGCCCCGACCCCGGTCGCGCTCACCGCCGCTCAGGCGTCGGGCACGATGCCCAACGCATACGAGGCCGTCCTCGCCACGGTGAGCGACGTCCAGGTCACGAGCAACAACCCGCCGCCTGGCCCGGGCGACGCGGCCCCCACGAACGAGTTCGTGGTCGAGGGGACGCTGCGCGTGAACGACCTGCTGTTCCTCACGACGCCGCTTCCGGCCGTCGGCGCGAGCTACACGACGATCACCGGCGTGCTCGACTTCCGCAACGGCAACCAGAAGATCAACCCGCGCTCGGCCGCGGATCTCGTCCTCGGTAACCCCACGCTCGCCGGGTTCTCCGTCCCGTCCACGTTCGTGCGCGTGGGGCAGTCGAACGCGCCGAGCATCCCGGTCCCCCTCGCCGTCCAGCTGACGGCGCCCGCGCAGGGCGACACGTTCGTCGGCATCACCGGCGGCGCCGGCGCGCTGACCGTGACGGGCGGCGGCGTGACCGTCCCCAACGGACAGACCTCGGCGACGGTGCTCCTCTCCGGCGTATCGCCGGCGATGAACATCACGCTCACCGCGACGCTCGGGGCCGACATGGACACGGTCACGGTGCGCGTCCTCGCGGCGAACGAGCAGCCGAGCGCGCTCACGATCTCGCCGAGCGCGATCCAGGTCGCGCAGAGCGGCATGACGCAGGTCGATCTCGGCCTCGACATTCCGGCGCCCGCCGGCGGCTTGCTCGTGAGCCTCGCGGTCACGCCCGGCGGCGCGGCGACGGTCCCCGCGACCGTCCTCATCCCGGCCGATCAGATCGGCGCGTCCTTCTCGTACGTCGATCTCGGCGTCGCCATGAGCGCCACGCTCGACGCGACCGCCCCCGGCGGGCTGAGCGACAGCGCGGCCGTCACCGTGGTCCAGGCCGGCGGCCTCGTCATCAACGAGGTCGACTACGATCAGCCTTCGACCGACACCACGGAGTTCGTCGAGATCTTCAACCCGACCGCGAGCCCGGTCTCGCTCGCGGGTCACACCCTCGTCTTCATCAACGGCTCGAACAACCAGGAGTACGACGTCATCGACCTCGCGCCCGCAGGGAGCCTCGCCCCCGGGCAATACCTGGTCGTCGGCTCGCAGACGTTGCTCGGCCAGATCTCGAACGGCGCGCTGGAGCTCGAGCTCACGTCGATCCAGAACGGCGCGCCCGACGCGGTCGGCCTGTTCGCCAACGGCGCGGCGGTCGACGTCCTCTCGTACGAAGGCTCGATCACCGCCGGAAACGTGTCCGGCGTCGGCATCGTCAACTTCGTCGAGGGCACGGCGACGGCCGCGAGCGACATCGGGGCCGGCTCGTTGTCGCGCCTCCCGAACGGGTCCGACACGGACAACGCCTCGGTCGACTGGGCGCTCGCCTCGATGCCCACGCCGGGCAGCGCCAACGTCCCGTGACGGCTGGCCGGGCCTGGATCCTCTTCGCAGCCCTGGCCGCCGGGTGCGGCGGCCAGAGCCCGGGCCCTCTGGCCTCGGCGGGCGGCGCGCCTCCCGCTTCGACGGCGAGGCCGCCCGCGGCGGCGCCGCGACCGCCGGTGGTCGTGGCGCTCGTCGTCGATCAGCTCGCCGCATGGCAGGCGATCGAGCGCTGGCCGACGTTGCCCCCGTCGGGCGGCTTCGCCAAGCTGATCCGCGAGAGCGGCGCGAGCGCGATCCTCCGGTATCCGTACGCCCACAACGCGACGGCGATGGGGCACTCGTCGCTCTTCACGGGGGCGGTCCCCCACGACTCCGGCATCGTCGCGAACGGGAAGCTCGCGGGCCAGCGCCAGTACCTGAGCTTCTTCTCCGACGACGCCACGAAGGTCGTCACCGGCGGAGGCGTCGCCGAACGAGCCGGCTCGTCGCTCCGCGCCCTGCTCGTGCCGACCGTCGCCGACGCGCTGCGCGAGGCGCATCCTGACGCGCTCGTCATGGCGTTCTCGATGAAGGACCGCGGCGCGTTGTTCGGCGGCGGGAAGCAGCCGGACGCGGTGCTCTGGTTCGACGCGAAGGCCGACGCCTTCGTGACGTCCACCGCCTTCGCGACGAGCACGCCGACCTGGGCGAGCGCGTTCACCGAGATCGGCGCCGGCGCCCGGTACCGCACGAAGCCCTGGTCACCGCTCGATCCGAGCTGGCTCGAGGCGCGGCACCTCGAAGGAGGGGATCTGGGCCAGGGCGACTTCCACCACCTGGGCGCCACCTTCCCGCACGATCTCGAGAAGGCGGATCCGGCGCCCAAGGCGTTCATCGCGACCCCCTTCGCCGACGCCATGTTGCTCGATCTCGCGACGCGCGCCGCCGACGAGGCGGCCAAGATGAACAGGCCGACCTTGCTCGCGGTGTCGCTCTCGTCGACCGACTACGTCGGACACGTCTTCGGGCCGGACGCGCCCGAGGCCTGGGACCAGATGCTCCGGCTCGACGCGTTGCTCGGCCGGTTCCTCGATCACCTCGACGCGACCTTCGGCAAAGACGGCTACGCGGTGGTCCTCTCTTCGGACCACGGTGTGCCGCCGACCCCGGAGGTGATGAAGGCTCGTTTCTGCGGGCAGACCACCGCCGATCCGTTCGAGCGACGATGCACGACCCCCGTGCGCCTGTTCGAGAATGAGCTCGGCAAGACCGCGCAGGCAGCGGCGGAGCGAGCAGCGGGCAAAGGCAGCTGGGTCCTGGGCGGAAACGAGCCCTACGTGGAGCTGTCGCAAGCTGCGCGCGACCTCCCGCCCAAGAAACGCGACGCGCTGATCGACGCCGTCGCCAAGGCGCTCGACGATCTGCCCGGCGTGCTCCGGGTCTACCCCGCCCTGCGCGTGCCGGAGGTCTGCCCTCCCCTCGCCGACGAGTCGCTCGACGCGCTGGTCTGTCGCTCGGTGCGGCGCGGCGCGAGCGGCGACTTCTTCCTCGTCATGGAGCAAGGGAGCTTCATCGACACGAACTACGTGGAAGGCGACGGGGTCAACCACGGGACACACTGGCTCTTCGATCGCACGGTGCCGATCGTCTCCCGGCCCGCGCGCGCTCCGGCCAAGGGCCGCTCGGGCGCGCTCGACACCGGGCGGACCGTCGACCACCGCGCCTACGCCGCGACCCTCGCGGCGCTCCTCGGCGTGGATCCTCCGGCGGCGGCGCGCGGCGGGGCGGTCCTGGGGCTCGCCGAGCGGTAGCGCGCGGGCGACCGTGCTAAGCCCGGGCGTGGTGAAGCACGGTTCGTTCCTCAAGCTCACGCTCGTCCTCGCGGCCGCGTGCGGCGGCCCTCCGGAGGAGGCGCGCGCGCCGGTCCCGACGAGCGAAACGCGCGCCCAGCCGGGCCCCGTCCCCACCGCGGCAGACCCGAGCTGCGTCTGCGGGAACGAGCCGGGCTGTCCGCCCTGCCCGCCCGCCGCCGGGCCGAGCGCGCCGGCGACACCGTCCGCGCCACCCGCGAAGCCGGCGCAGTTCCCGCCCGCGCCCGTCACGCCCCCGGTCGAGCGAACGAAGGCAGCCGGGGACGGCGTCTGGTCACCGGTCGCGGTGCACAAGGCGAGCGGCGCGGCGTCACCTGTCTACAGAACCGTCATCCATCCGCACAAGATTCGCCCGTTTGTCATCGTCGAGATCGTCGCCATCGACCTCTCGAGGCTGGACATGCAGCTCGTGGGCGGCACGGCCGAGCCGGAGGGGTCCGACGTTCCGATCGAGAAGCGCCCTGGCCTCGTGGCGCCCGCCGATCTCGAGCGGCTGGTCGCCGTGACGAACGGCGGCTTCAAGAAGCGCCACGGCGGACACGGCATCACCGTTGCGGGGACCGAGCTCGTCCCGCCCAAGCCGGAGCTCTGCACATTCGCCAAGACGAGCGGCGGCGCGTTCCGCCTCGGCACGTGGTCGACGATGGCCGCGCAGGCCGGCGAGCTCGACTGGCTGCGACAGACCGCTCCGTGTCTCATCGAGGGCGGCGCCAAGAACCCCGACCTGTCGAGCGAGTACCGCGCGAAGAAGTGGGGCGGCGCGGAGGACGGGAACAAGGAGATCCGGCGCAGCGCGGTCGGCTTCGGCGCCGACCCCGGCGTCCTCTACTTCGCGATCGCCGACTACGCGACGGCCGAGTGGCTGGCCGACGGCCTGCTCGCGGCGGGGATCACCGCCGCGGCGCAGCTCGACATCAACTACTCGTACACGCGCTTCATCGTCTACGAGCACGGCACGGGCGGGGAGCTCCGCGCCACGTCGCCGCTCCTGAAGGACCTCAAGGCGCCGCGAGCCGAATACTGGAAGGAGCCGACCGAGCGGGACTTCTTCTACCTGCGGTGGCGCTGACGCCGATCAGCCGCGCCTCGCCCCGAGCCGCGCGAGGATGCGCGACAGCTCCTCCGGCCTCAGGTCCACGTGCTCGACCACGCGACCGTAGAGCATCGCGGTCGGGACCATCCGCCCGCCGAGCTCCTTCTCGAGCACCGACAGCTGCCAGAGGACGACCCGCTCGACGCGCGTCAGCCCGTCCCGCACGTCGGGCAGGCGGTCCTCGTCACGCACGGAGCTTCTCGCGGACGGTGGCCACGGGCAGCGCGAGCCAGTGGGCAGCTGCCTCCTCGTTGTGGCTGAACGTTCGTGTGAGCATCCGATCGACGTACAGCGTGCCGTCGAGGTGGTCGACCTCGTGCTGGAGGATACGCGCCGGCCAGCCGGCCACCCGCCACGAGACCGGCGCGCCGTGCTCGTCGGTCCCGGCGACCTCCACCTCGCGCGCGCGAGAGACGAGCGCGGACCAGCCCGGGACGCTGAGGCAGCCTTCGAAGAACACGCGCGGAGCCTCGTCGACCACCGTGAGGACGGGGTTGACGACGACGCGGAGCGGGAACGGCGCGCGCTCGCGATCCGCGCGCTCGGCCGGCCCCAGCTTGGCCATGAGCCGCTCGGCGTCTTCGAGGACGATGACCCGCTTCGCCACACCGATCTGCGGGGCGGCGAGCCCCACGCCCGGCGCGCGCCGCATGGCCTCGACCATGGTCCGCACGAGCGAGAGGAGCGGCTTCGTCCCGAGCTCCTCGGGGGGCACCTCTGCGGCGCGATCACGCAGGACCGGGCTGCCCGCGCGGACGATGTCGTGCTTCGCCACGGGGTCTCGATAGCAGAAGAGCGGACCTCGATCACCTGCTAGTCTGCGCGCCCCATGAGTCATCATGTCGTCCTCATCCCCGGAGACGGGATCGGCCCCAGCATCGCGGACAGCGTCCGGAAGATCTTCGCGGCGGCGCAAGTCGACATCGAGTGGCATGAGCACGTCGCCGGGGTGGCCGCCCTCACCAAAGGCCGGGACGTGATGCCCGAGGAGACCCTCGAGGCGATCGAGCACCACAAGCTCGCGCTGAAGGGTCCCTGCTCGACGCCCGTGGGCGAGGGCTTCCGGTCGGTGAACGTCGCGCTCCGGAAGCGGCTGAACCTCTACGCTGCCGTACGGCCCGTCCGCAGCATCCCCGGCGTCACGACCCGCTACCAGGACGTCGACATCATCATCATCCGCGAGAACACGGAGGGCCTCTACAGCGGCGTCGAGAACGAGGTCATCCCCGGCGTGGTCATGAGCATGAAGGTCGCCACGGAAGAGGCGTGCAAGCGCATCGCCCATTGGGCCTTCCGCTTCGCGACCCAGCGGCGGCGGAAGAAGATCACCGCGATGCACAAGGCCAACATCATGAAGCTCACCGACGGCCTCTTCATCCGGTGCGCGCGCACGGTGCACAAGACGGAGTACCCGAACATCGAGTACGACGAGATGATCATCGACGCGGGCTGCATGAAGATCGTGCAGGACCCGACGCGCTTCGACATCCTCCTTCTCGAGAACCTCTACGGCGACGTCATGAGCGATCTCTGCGCCGGCCTCGTCGGCGGGCTCGGGGTCGTCCCCGGCGCCAACTTCGGCGCGGACACGGCGGTGTTCGAGGCGGTGCACGGCTCGGCGCCCGACATCGTCGGCAAGGGGATCGCGAACCCGCTCGCGCTCCTGATGAGCGGCGTGATGATGCTCGAGCACATCGGCGTCCAGAAGGACGACGCGAAGCTGCTGGGCCAGGCCGCGCGGATCCGCGCCGCGTACGAGCTCTCGCTGGCCGACGGAAAGAAGACGCGCGATCTCGGCGGAGACCTCGGGACGGACGCCTTCACCGACGCCGTCATCGAGCGGCTCTGAGGCGCGCACGGACCGCCCGATCGCGTGGCAATGCGCGCGATCGGAGCGTTTGATTCACGCGGCCGCCGATCTCGCCTGATGCGACCGCGCGGAGCACAACGCCCGACGCCGGCCTACGTGATGCCTCCGGACAACATTACAAAGCTGCCACGCTTGCGTTCTCATCGGAGGTGATGGCAGCGATCGTAGGCTTGTCGGGCGCCGAGCTCTTGGTGCAGGCACCGCTCGCGCGGCTCCTGCTCCGGCTGTTCTCCGAGCGGCTCTCGGGGACGCTCGAGCTGTCTTCGACGGACGACGCCGAGCGGGCGACGATCGTCGTGATCCGCGGGGGCATCACGAAGCTTCGCACGGGGGCGCCTGTGGCTTTCCTCGGAACGGTCGCGTACGAGCTCGGCTACATCGACGCGGACGAGCTCAACGCGTCGCTCCTGGCACTGTCGCGCTCGAAGATGCCACACGGCCAGGTGCTCCTCGAGCGTCGCGCGCTGAGCCAGGCCCAGCTGGCCGCCGCGCTCCGCGAGCAGGTCCTGCGCAAGCTCACGCACCTGCTCGCGCTGCGGACCGAGAGCACCGTCGCGTTCCACCCGGACACGGATCACCTGCCCTCTTACGGCGGGGCCGACTGGGGATTGGTCGACCCGATGCCCGCCATCTGGCGGAGCATCCGCGACAGCGTCCCGATCGATCGCATCCGATCGATCCTGGCGCGGCTCGGCGGCTCCCGCTACCGCCTGCTGCCGGGCGCGGCCGTCGAGCGCCTCGCGCTCCAGGCGGACGAGCGCGCGCTCGTCGAGTGCCTCCGCATCAAGCCGATGACCGTCTCGGAGCTCCATGCGCTCGGCACGCTCCCGCCGTCGACGCTCGGCTTGCTCCTCTATTGCCTCCTCTTCACCGGAAACATCGAGCCTGTGGCGGGCGACGTCCAGGCGACCTCCCCGGCGCGCCCCGCGATGCCTGCGCCCTCGGCGTACGCGCTGCGCTCGGCGCCGACCGTCGTCGCGCCCCACATCGCGACGTACGCGTCGCGCACGGCAGCGCCGGCTGCGGTCGCCCCGCCGGTCGCCCCGCCCATCACGTCGCCGCCCGTCGCCCCGCGCGAGCGGTCCACGTACGAGCGAGCGAAGGCTTGCCTCTCGAACAACGATCTCGGGCAGGCCATGCGCCTCGCGTACACGGCGCGGCAGGCCGACCCCGACAGCGCGTACCCGCTCGCGCTGCTTGCTTGGGTCGCGGCGCTGCAGGTCGGGCAGAACGACGTCGACGGCGTGCTCGACTCGATCGCAGCGCTCGACCGCGCCCTCGTCATCGATCCGCTCTGCCAGGACGCGCTCTACTACCGCGCGCAGCTCCACACGCGCCTCGAGAATCACAAGAGCGCGATGCGTGACCTGAGGACGCTCCTCGAGGTGAACCCCAAACACGCGGACGGGATACGGGCCTATCGCCTCTACCAGATGCGGATCCGCTCCGGCTCCGTCCGCATGCGCGCCGTCGATCCGAACCTCATCTCGCGCACGACGAGCGGGATCGTCCCGAAGGCCGCGTCGGTTCCGCCGGGCAAGGTCCGGAAGGGCTGAGCGCGCCTCAGCCCTCTTTCGGCGTGGACTCTTGCAGCGTGAGGTAGGTCTGGTCCTTCAGGCCGCGCTCGTACTCGGCGACGAGGCGCATGCCTTCGGTCGGCTTGAGCCGGTCTTGTTTGATGGCGCTGTCGACCTGCGCCTTCACCTTCGCCACCAGATCGTGGGTGTCCCACTGGGTCATCGCGAGGACGTCTTTGATCGTGTTCCCCGCGATGGTCTCCTCGATGTAGTAGCCGCAGTCTTCGTCGTCATCGAGGAAGACGTGGACCTCGTTCACGCGACCGAAGAGGTTGTGGATGTCGCCCATGATGTCCTGATAGGCGCCCGTCAGGAAGATCCCGAGGTGGTACGGACGCCCATCGAACGAGTGGAGCGGCAGCGTGTCGCGGACGTCCTGGAGGTCGATGAACTTCGACACCTTGCCGTCCGAGTCACAGGTGATGTCGACGATCGTCGACTCGGTCGTCGGACGCTCCGCGAGGCGGGAGAGCGGCACGATCGGGAAGAGCGCGCCGAGGGCCCAGTGATCGAGGAGCGACTGGAAGACGGAGAAGTTGCAGATGAACTGATCCGCGATCTGCGGCTTCAGGTCCTGGAGGCTGTCCGGAACCTCCACCCCCTCGGTCGCGCTGGCGAGCGCGAGCATCCGACGGGCGATGCCCCAGAAGAGCTCCTCCACGCGGGCCTTCACCGGCAGCTCGAGCAAGCCGAGCTCGAAGCGCTTCTCGGCCTCCTCCTTGACGGCGTGCAGGTCGTTCCAGCACTCCCCCAGGCTCTCGGGGGTGAGACGATCGACCACGTCCGCCAGCTCCTGCACCAGCTTGTGCTCGTTCGCCACGTCCGCCGGGATATCCGCCACCGGCTGGCGCTCGATGGAGCCGAACGCCTCCACCACCAGGACGGAGTGGTGCGCGACGACCGCGCGGCCCGACTCGCTGATGATGTCCGGGTGCGGCACCTTCTCTTCGTCGCAGATGTCGCCGACGTTGTAGATGACGTCGCGGGCGTACTCCTCGAGCGAGTAGTTCATCGACGAGTGGAACGTGGAGCGCGAGCCGTCGTAGTCGATCGCCAGGCCGCCGCCCACGTCCAGGTACTCGATCTGCTGGCCCATCTTGCGGAGCTTGGCGTAGTGACGCGCGGCCTCGCGGACGGCCCGCTTGATGATCTGGATGTCGGGGACCTGCGAGCCGATGTGGAAATGGATGAGCTTGAAGGCGCTCGCGAACCCGGCCGCCTTGAGGATCTCGATCGCCTGGAGGATCTCGCTCGTCGTCAGGCCGAACTTGGCGTGCTCGCCCGCGCTCGTCGCCCACTTGCCCGCGCCCTTCGAGACGAGGCGCGTGCGGAGGCCGATCATCGGCTCCACGTTCATCTCCTTGGCGAGGCGAACGATGGACCGCACCTCCGAGAGCTTCTCGGCGATGAGGATGACGCGTTTGCCGAGCTTGCGCCCGAGCAGCGCGGTCCTGACGAAACCGTCATCTTTGTAGCCGTTGCATACGATGAGCGAGTCGGGGTCGTTGTGGATCGACAGCGCCGCGTAGACCTCGGGCTTGGAGCCGACCTCGATCCCGAAATGTGCCGAGCGACCGGCGTCGAGGATCTCTTCGACGACCTCGCGCAGCTGGTTGACCTTGATCGGGAAGACGCCGCGGTAACGGCCGCGGAACTTGTTCTCCTCGATCGCGGACTGGAACGCCGACGTCAGCTTGCGCACGCGATGGCGGAGGATGTCCTGGAAGCGGACGAGCACCGGCGTGCCGAGGCCCTCTCCTCTGGCCGCAGCCACCACGTCTGCGATCGGGATCTTCGCGCCGCGCGGCCCCTCGGGCTGCACGACCATGTTCCCGCTCTCGTCGACGTCGAAGTAGCCCGCGCCCCAACGACGCACGAGGTAGAGGTCCCGCGCGTCGTCGATCGTCCAATCGGGAACCGCTGCCCCGGCAACGCCGTTCTGCGAAGGGTCCGGTGTGCTACCGGACGGGGTGGTCACGCTCAACTCTTCTTCGCTCCTGCCGGGTCGAAAGCCCGCGCTCAACGCCGGTCATCGTGGGGTCCATCCGGCGCCGGGCGCAAGGGAAGATTGAGACTCCGTGTGAACGATTCGTGACGTCGGCTCCGGGCGCGGAGGCCCCGCTCACTCGCCTGCTGGCCGAGGCCGGAGCGTGAACTTGCCGGCCGAGGTGTCGCGCTCGCCCGCCAGCCAGTCCAGGAGGTGCGTCGCCCACTTCTTCTGGCCCTCGGCGGTCGGATGGATCTTGTCGGAGCCGCGCGGCAGGTCCGGCGCGAGCACGTTGGAGTCGAAGTGGCGGCAGGGCTTGGAGTTGTCGCGGATGATCCCGAGCAGGCCGTTGTCCTTGTTGCCCCAGAGAGGCGGCGAGACCCACACGCAAGGCGTCTCGCCGAGCAATCCGACGAGCTTGGCGACCTTGGGCGCGCGGATCTCCGGCGTGGTCATCGCGAGCTCGTTGCCGCCGAGGGCGATGACGACCAGATCGGGCTGGTATTGTTTCACCAGCACGGCGACGCCTTTGTTGGGCCCAGCCCACTCCGGGATGAACGTGGCCTTCTCCCCCTTCAGGGTGACCTTGATGCCCGTGTCCTTCTCCTTGGCCTTCAGCCCGACGCCGAGCGCCTCGGCGAAGGAGTCTCCGATGACGAGGACCTTCAGCCCTGCGGGCAAGGGCTCGGCCGGAGCCTTCGCGGGGGGCGCCTCCGCCGCGGACGCGCTGGCCGACGCGACGGGGGCCGCCGAAGCGACCTCGGCCGGCGCGACGGCGCTGGCGTCGAGAGCCGGCGCGCTCGTCGAGACCGGCGGCGGGTCATTCGTGGCGGGCGCGGGCCCGCTTGCACAAGCGACGACAGAAACGGAGAGTACGAGGCCGAGCGTCCGCATCGGGTGGCTGGTATAGCCCGGGCGCGCCCCGCTCGCGAAACGAATGGACCCCGAGCCGACCACCCTAACCCGCCCGACGCCGCCGAGCTCCACCATCGAGCGCTGGGCGCGCGACTACATCCTGACGGACAGCTGGGAGGCCAAGCTCGCCCCGCCGCCGGTGCCGTCGGGCTTCGGGGACGAGACGATCGAGCCGCCCGCTCGTCCCGGTCGGGGGGCGTCGTTCGCCGTCGCGAGCCACGGCGAGAAGAGCACCGGCAAGAGCGCGCTCAAATCGGCGGAGCGCCGCGCGCGCCTCGTCCACACGTTCCTGCATCACGAGCTGCAAGCGGCCGAGCTGATGGCGTGGGCCATCCTTCGCTTCGCGGACGCGCCGCAGGCGCTCCGGCGCGGCATCCTCGGCGTGCTCGGAGACGAGGTCCGACACATGAACCTCTACGCAGGGTACCTGCGCGCGCGCGGGTACAGGCCCGGCTCGTTCCCCGTGCGCGACTGGTTCTGGGAGCGGCTGCCCGCGTGCCCCGACGTCGTCTCGTTCCTGGCGACGATGGGCCTCGGCCTCGAGGGAGCGAACCTCGATCACGCGAGCCGGTTCGCCGAGCGGTTCCGCGAAGCGGGCGACGAAGAGGGCGCCGCGCTCGAGGAGCTGATCGCCCGAGAGGAGGTGTCGCACGTTCGCTTCGCGCTCACGTGGTTCGCGCGCCTCTCCCCCCGCGTCGCGCGCGGGGAGCCGCTCTTCGACGCGTGGCGCGCGAGCCTCCCTCCGCCGCTGTCGCCCATCCTCATGCGCGGCGAGCCGCTCTCGCGGGCATTGCGAGAGAGAGCCGGCCTCGACGCGACGTTCGTGGACGCGCTCGCTCGGTACAAGCCGTGACGAGCCGCCGCGCCTGGCTGCTCAACCTCGACGCCGAGGAGGAGCTCTTCCGGGGATCGAGCTACGGAAGCCCGCTTCGCGCCGTGAGCGAGCGGCCCGATCTCGTGTCGCGGCTCGGCGGCCTCGTGCCGGAGGGGGACATCGTCCTCGGCTCGCCTCGTGATCGCGCCGACGGGTGCCGCGGCCTCGCGTGGGCGCCGACGCCCCGCGCGCGCGACGCCCTCGTGCGGAGCGGCGCCTCCGCCCCGGGCGCGCCGGCCGCAGCGACCTTGCAGCGGGCCATGAGCAGGCGCTTTTGTGACGAGGTGGGCCTGACGTTGCCCGGCGCGCTGCTCACGACCAACGCCGGCGCCGCGCTCGGTCGACTCCAGGAGCCGACGCCATCCGGCCGATGGCTCCTCCGGCGATCCTGGGGCTTCGCCGGGAGAGGACGGCTCGTCGCCGAGGCGGGCGCGCCCGTGCGCGACAACGCCCGCGGCTTCGTCGAGCGCGCGGTGGCCGATGGGGGCGTCCTGGTCGAGCCCTGGGTCGAGCGACGAGGCGACTTCTCGCTCCACGGTTGGCTCGGGGATGACGGAGCGCTGGTCCGCGGCGAAGTCTGCGAGTCTTCGGTCAACCGCGGCGGCGCCTGGGAGCGCTCGGCCCGCGCCCACATGGACGCCCTGTCCGGGACCGAACGAGAGGCGCTCGCGACCAGCCTCGCGGAGACCGCCCGCGCGCTTGCGAGCCTCGGCTACTTCGGCCCGTTCGGGGTCGACGCGTTTCGCTACGCCTGGGGCGCCGAGACGCGGTTCAACCCGCGATGCGACGTCAACCCCCGCTATTCGATGGGATGGGCCGTCGGGATGGGCGACCGGCGGCCCGACCTCGAGCGCTGAGCCGGAGCGCGCCCGATCGGGGTGGGGCTTGAATGGGGGCGCCGCGCGCGGGCGGCGCGGATCCACCCCGAGGTGCGACCAAAATCCTGCTTTGCAGGCGATCCGAGGAAGATCCCTGGCTTTTTCACAGTAGGACCCCCCGTCATGACCCTCCCGCCGCCGCCCAGCGTGGAAGAGGAGCCGACCTTCGCCGACGCGGAGGAGGAGCTCGGCTGGATGCTGGACTGCATCGCCATCGAGACGCGCATCCGGGCGGCCCTCCGGTATCAGGAGCGCGGGATCGTGGACGACGAGGAGGACGAGGCCGTCGAGGACGTGCCCGCGGAGTCAGGCGAGTTCGTCGCGGCTGGGGCCATCCTTCCGTGGGGCAGGTACTTGCCCCCCTCGAGCTGCTGAACGAACGAGAGCCACCGCTCGCGTAGCTCGGATTGGAGCTCGATCGCGTGGGTGGCCTTGCCCACCGAGGCCGTGCCCCGAACGCGCACGGCCTTGTCGGTCACGTCGATGACCTCGACGCGCGCGATCCGCTCATCCCACCGCTCGCTCGCCCGGCACACCTCCAAGAACCCCGCGCGCAGCTGCTCGATCGGCGCGAGGTGGTCGACGAAGAGCTCGACGCGGACCAGGAGCTCGAGGCTCGAGCGCGTCCAGTTCGCAAAGGGCGCGGCCATCACGCGCGTCACGGGGACGATCTGCCGCCGGTCGTCGAGCAAGCGCACGACGACGTACGTGAAGTAGATGTGCTCGACCGTGCCGACGTCGCCCGGCGCGAACTCGACGATGTCGCCGATCCGGACGGGCTGCGTGATGCTCATCTCGATGCCGGCGATGACGCCGCCGAGCGTCCGCTGCGCCGCGAAGCCGACGAGCACACCGACGATACCGGCAGACGCGAGGAGCGAGACGCCGACGCTCCGGACGACCTCGAACTGCATGAGCACGAGGCCGGCCGCGACGATCCCGACGAGGACCGCCACGATGCGGCGGATCATGGTGAGCCGGGTGCGGAGCCCGCGCACCTGCCCGGCCGTGTCCTCCGGGAGCCGTTTCTCCCAGGTGACCGTCCCCACACGGACGAGCGCGATCACCGCCCAGGCGCCGGCCGCGATGTAGAGGATGTTCGACGCGCGCGACGCGGCCTTCTCCGCGCCCGCCGGGAACAGGAGGTAAGGCACGCCGAGCTCGAAGAAGAGCGCCGCCAGGGTGAGCCGGACGGGGCGCCGCAGCGCGCGGACGAGCTCGGCGAAGGGACCGTCGAGCCGCGACGCGAGGCGGGCTCCGACGCCGACGACGGCCGCGCCGAGCGCGCGGGCGGCGCCGTAGGCGACGAGACCGAGGACCAGCGCGCCCAGCCACTGCCAGAGATAAAGCGTGGTTCCCGGTCGTTGTTTCAGCCAATCGGGGACGCGCTCCTCCAGCCAGCGTCGCTGGTTCGCCTCGTAGATCGGCCGCACGGCGGCGACCGTCGACCGCGGAAACACCCAGACGAGCGCGCCGCTCGGATCGCGGACTTGCTGGAGCGCCAGCACGTACGACTCCCCGCCGATCTCCGCGACCGAGAGCACGAAGCCCTCCGCGCTGACGCCCGGCGGAGAGGGCTCGTCGGGCAACGAGTCGGGATCGAGCTCGACGCGCCACTCGAGCACGCGCGCCAGCATCGACGCGAGCTCCGGCCCCTCCTTTTTCTCGCGGCCGCGCGGCAGCGCCCGCAGATCGAGGAAGGTCGCGGCGCGCTCGAAGTCCCTCTCGCGCGCGGCGCGGAGAAAACCCGAGAGCGCACGGCGCGGGGTCGCGCGGGCCGGGTCCTCCGGCACGGCGGGCGCGGGCCCCTTGGGCCTGGGCGCGGCCGACGCGGAGGCCGCGGGCGCCGGCTGCGCGAAGAGCGGCAGCGGCGCGAGGACGAAGAGGCCGAGGACGGCCAGCAGAAGCCCGAGAGCGACGCGAGACCGCGCTCGTCTGCCCATGGCGCTCAGCCCTTCGAGCCGCACAGGAGCAGCGTGAGATCGTCGTATTGGGGCGCCGCGCCCACGTGCACGCGCAACGCCCCGAGCAGCCGCGAGGCGATCGCCTCCGGCGCGCTCGGCCCATGCGCGAGCGCCGTCTCGACGCGCCCGAACCCGAACTGCTCGCCGCGCTCGCTCGTCGCCTCCTGCACGCCGTCCGTCGTCAGGACGAGCGTGTCGCCCGGCAAGAGCCGCACGTCGGCTTGTTCGTACTCGATCACGTCGAAGAGCCCGAGCGGGCAGCTCGTCGCGTCGTCCACCCGGACGAGCTCGCCCTCCTCCGCCCGGCGGATGTACGGCGGCAGGTGCCCCGCGTTGGCGAGGGTGATTGTTCGCGTGGGCACGTGCAGGCTGAGCGCGACGACCGTGACGAAGATGTCATGTTGCCCGCGCGCGACGAGCTCGCGGTTCACCCGGGCGAGCGCGCCCGCGGGGCCGCGCTCGGTCAACATGGCCGTGCGGAGATCGCTCGAGACACGCGCCATGAGGAGGGCCGCCGCGACGCCTTTGCCCGAGACGTCGCCGATCACGCAGCCGATGCGGTCCCGCCCCTGCCAGAACACGTCGTAGAAGTCCCCGCCGACGCTGTAGGCGGGCCGGTACTCCGCCACGAACGACAGGTCCGGCGGAGTGGGCAGGCTGGAGGGGAGGAAGCTCTTCTGGATCTGCTGGGCCAGGTTGAGGTCGTGTTGCATGCGCTGCTGCGCGAGCGACGCCTGGTGCAGCTGGGAGCTCTCGTGCGCGAGCGCGGCGTGTGACGCGATGGCCGTGAGGAGATCGAGATCGCCCTGCGAGAAGCCCGCGCCGGGATCACACCGGACGTTGAGGACGCCCACGACGCGACCGCGGAACACCATCGGCGCGTGCATCGCGAGGCCGGAGCTCCCCTCCTCGTCGTGCTCGAACGCGAGCGACATGGGCGCGGAGAGCACCGCCTTGCCGCGCTGGACCAGGTCGAGGTAGAGCTCCGCCGGCAGCGGCGGGTTCGGGATCTGACGTTTGTCGCGCGCGCGGACCCGCTTGGGATCCATCGTCTCGGTGACCGGGTCGAGCAGGTAGACCACCGAGACGGCGCCGCTCGGGAAGGCGTCGAGCAGCCCCTCCGAGATGCGATCGAGCAGCTCCGCCGTGTCGAGCGTGGTGCCGATCGACTGCACGAAGCTGAAGAGCGTGCGCAGCCTGCGGTCCGCTTGCTCGAGATCCGCGAGCCCACCGGTCATGATGAGCGTGCGCGGCACCTGAGCGTCGGTCTCGCCGACGATCTTGGTCGGCGGATCGAAGCCCGGGCGGGTCAGCTCCTCGCTCGTGCGGCGCCGATACCGGGGCCGCACGTCGGTGTCGGGATCGGACTCGAACCGGAAGCGGAACGGGCCGAAGCGGACGAGGTCGCCGGCAGCGAGGCGGTGTCGCGTGACGGGCTCGTCATTGATGAACGTGCCGTTGGCGCTGTTCAGATCGTAGACGACGTGACCGCCGGCTTCCGGCGAGATCTTGGCGTGCTGCCGCGAGATGCGGACGTCGTCGAGGACGACGTGGTTGAACGGGCCTCGTCCGACGAGAAAGGTGGCGTCGAGGGGGAACCTCTTGCCTGCCAGACCTCCGTCGAGAGCGACGAGCCACGCCATCCGCAACCTGCTCCTTGGTCGTCCGCGCGCCGGGCGAGCGTGGAGACACCCTAGTCGGTCGGCGCTTCGTTGTCAGCGGGGCACTTCCGATGAAGCTGAACTTGTACACGTTCTGCACATCGAACCGTCCGCTCGCCCGGTTGCTCGCGGAGCGTCGCGCCGAGGCTCACGGGACGAAGGAGTCGGGCTCCTCCCCGCCCCCATCGGGCGCAGCGGGCGGGCTCGAGGGCGCAGCCGTGGGCTTCGGAGCGCTGCTCGGCTTCGGGACGGCCGCGGAGCTCGCGGGGAGCAGCTTGCCGGTCAGCGCCGGCTTCGGGGTCGCGCTCGCGCTCGCCGAGGCGCTCGGCGCGAGCTCGGCCTGGGCAGGCACCGCCGGGGCCTCGAGCGACGCCGCGGCCGGTGCGCTCGTCGGCGCCGCGCTCTGGCACGGCGGACAGGCCGACGCGGTCGGCTCGGCTGCCTTCACGGCGGGCGCGCTCGTCGGCGCGAGCACGAGGCCCACCGCCGCGCCGACGGCGAACGCGGTGAGCACCGCGAGCGCGACGGTGCCTCTCGGAACGCCGCCGCGCTCGAGGCTCCCCGTGGGCTCGGCCGGCGGCGGCGGGCGCCTGTCGGACGGCATGGTGGGCAGCACGCCCTCGGGGATCGACGGGAACGACGCGCGCGCCATCGGCGGCGGGAGGCCCTCGGGGATGCTGGGCATCGACGAGCGCGGGGCCGGCGCGACCAACGCGGCCACCTCGGGGATGGATGGGAGCGGCGGACGCGGTGGCTCCCGGCTCGAAGACGGCGGAGGCGGGGCCGGGAGCTGGGGCATCGACGGCCGCGTGGCGGCCAGCGGCGACGGGCGCACGGCGGTCGCGCCCGAGTCGCTCGTCGTGTCGTCGAGGTCGTCCTCGCGCTGAGCCTTGAACTCGAGCTCGAGCGCCTCGTTCAGCATGTCCTTCGCGGAGGGGTACCGCTGCGCGGGCCGCTTCTTCAGCGCGCGCGCGACCAAGGCGGACAGGCCCAAGGCGATCTCGTCGGTCCGGCCCGTCTCGAGCGGCGGCGCTTCCTCGATGAGCTTGGCGCGAGCGAGCTCTTCCCCGCGGCGATCGCCGAAGGCGTGGTGGCCTTTGACCGCGCGGAACAGGATGATCCCGACCGCATACAGATCCGTGATCGGCGTCACGTCGCGCGAGCTGAGGATCTGCTCGGGCGCCATGTACTCGACCGTGCCGAGGGCGATGTTGGCGCGGGTGATCCCCGTCACCTCTTCCCCTTCAGTCGCGAGGAGCCGCGAGATGCCGAAGTCCACGATCACCGCCCGGGGCCGCCCCTGCAAGGGCCGCATGATGATGTTCCCGGGCTTGAGGTCGCGGTGGACGATCTTCACGTCGTGCAGATCGCAGAGCGCGTGCAGGAGATCGACCGCGAGGTCGACGGCCTCCTCCACGCTGAGCGCGCGCTCTTCCAGGATCTGGGCGAGGCTGGGCCCCTCGATGAACTCCATGACGAGGAGGAGGCCGAACTGCTCGTCCTCGACGAAATCGATGACCCGCGCGACGTAGTCGCTCTTCACGCGCCCGAGCAGGAAGGCCTCGCGCTTGAACCGCGCGACAACCTCGTGGTGCTTCGCGGCGGCCGGCAGGAGCCGCTTCAGCGCGACCCGTGTGCCCGACTTCTGGTCGTCCGCTGCCCAGACCTCGCCCATGCCGCCCGAGCCGACGATCCGGGACAGACGGAAGCGCCCTGCGACGATGACGCCCGGGACGAAGTCCATGCGAGCGAACCATACCAGAGCTGTCGGAAAACTCGGCTACCTGATGGGCACGTGTCTGCACGGCGACAACCCGAGATGGCGGGGGGCGGAAGTGCTAGGTTGGCGCCCGTGACGAGCCTCATCATCGGGATCGCTGGCGGCAGCGGCTCCGGCAAGACCACGGTCGCCCAGCGTGTGCGGGCCGATCTCCAAGCCTCGGCGCCCATGCGCGAGCAAGTCGTCATCATCGAGCACGACGCGTATTACCGGGACCGGCCGGACATCACGTATGACGAGCGCTGCAAGCTCAACTTCGATCACCCCGACTCGCTCGAGACCGAGCTGCTCGTCGAGCACCTGCGCTCGCTGCGGCGCGGGGACGGCGCAAACGTCCCGGTGTACGACTTCAAGACGCACAGGCGCGCGGCCGAGACGCGGCGGGTGGCTGCGGCGCCCGTCGTGATCGTCGAGGGCATCCTGGTCTTCGCCGACGAGGCGCTCCGCAAGGAGCTCGACGTCCGCGTCTACGTCGACACCGACGCCGACATCCGCGCCTTCCGCCGCATCCGCCGGGACATCGAGCAACGCGGCCGCACCTTCGAGAGCGTCCGCGAGCAGTATTACAAGACCGTGCGGCCCATGCACCTGCAGTTCGTGGAGCCGTCCAAGCGGTACGCGCACATCATCTTGCCCGAAGGGGGCGAGAACAAGATCGGGATCGACCTGGTGGTGGGGCTGGTCGAGAGGCAGGCCACGGTTCGGGCCGGCTGACGATGGGGCCGCTGCTTCCGATCTTCCTGACCGTCCTGGTCGATGTCCTCGCGCTGACCATCGTGTTGCCGCTCCTGCCGTTTTACGCGCAGGAGCTGGGCGCCTCCAAGGTCACCGTGGGCGTCCTGTTCGCCAGCTTCTCCGTCTGTCAGCTCTTCTCCGGACCGATCCTCGGCCGCATCTCGGACCGGGTGGGCCGCAAGCCGGTCCTGCTCGCGTCGCAGCTCGGGACGTTTGCTGGGCTGGTCGTGATGGCGCTCGCCAACCGCATCGAGTGGCTGTTCGTCGGGCGCATCCTCGACGGGCTCACCGCCGGCAACCTGTCGATCGCGCAGGCCTACATCGCCGACGTGACGGCGCCCGAGCGCCGGACGCGCGCCTTCGCCATCATCGGCATCGCGTTCGGGATCGGCTTCCTCGTGGGCCCCGCCTTCTCGGGGCTCTTCGCGAAGCGCTTCGGTAACCACGCGCCGTTCCTCCTGGCCGCGGCGTTGAGCCTCACGAGCGTCGCGCTCACGGCCACCCTGCTCCCGCGCACCCCGGGCACCGCGAAATCGACGGAGCGGGGCCTCGTCGCGTTGCGGCGCGTGCTCTCGCAGCCCGCGCCTCGCGGGCGCTTGCTCGAGTTTTTCACCTACCTGCTCGCGTTTTCGATGCTCACCGGCGGCCTCGCGCTCTTCCTCGCCGAGCGGATGGGCTACGACGTCGCCGAGGTCGGCTGGGCCTTCGCGTACGCGGGCCTGGTCGGAGGGCTCATGCAAGGCGGGATCGGAAGGCTGGCGAGCCGGCTGGGCGAGGACCGCCTCTCGGCCGCGGGCGTCCTCGGGATGGCCATCGGCTACGCCATCCTCTCGCAGACGAGCACGCTGCCGGTGCTCGCCCTCGGCCTCACCATCGGGAGCGCGGGGTCCGCCGTGGTTCGCCCCGCCCTCACGACCCTCCTCACCGCGTCGGTGAGCGACGAAGACCGCGGGATGGTCCTCGGCGCTTCGCAGTCCCTCGCCAGCCTCGCGTCTGCGACGGGCCCTGCCCTGTCGGGTGTCTTCATCCAGCGCGGGCTCCTCGGGCCCTGGGCCCTGACCATGGCCGCTATCTCGGCCGCCACGCTCGCCGTCCGCTGGCTCTTCGGGCGTCCGCGCGTCTAGTATCGGTTCCGTGGCCGAAGGTCCGTCTTCCGTGAAGCTCCCGCGAGGAGGGATCTACCTGCCCACGCCCGCGGGCCCGGTGCAGGTCGGCGTGCCGCCCGAGACCATCAAGGACTCAATGGCGCTCGGCATCCCTCTGCCGGACGTCTTCGTGATCCCGCCGGACCTCTTCGATCGCCGCCGCGGGCTCACCCTCGCGGAGATCGAGTTCCCGGCCTACTTCAACTACTTCGTCCTGAAGCGCCGCGCTCGGCTGGTGGTCGAGACGGAGGACACGGCGACGCGCCTGCGCACGATGATGCGCGAGTCGCTCTTCGCCTCCCGGCGCCCCACGAACCACGAGGAGTTCGCGTCTTCCTACCCCGTCGAGGCCCGGCCCGACTTCCTCAAGGAGACGGACCACTTCCGGCGCGGCCCCGACGGCAAATGCAAAGACGTCGACGACCTCGTCGAGTTCTGCGTCATGACGGGTGAGCGCGCCGTCGTGTCCGACCGCCTGAGCGTCGAGAAACGCGGCAACGAATACGTGTTCGTGGTCGACGGCGAAGACCACGCGCGGACGCCCGCTACGATCGAGATCCCCGACCGGATCACGCCGTCGAGCGCGCGCGTGGCCGCCTTCGAGCCGCCCGCGTTTGGCCTCACCGTGCTCGGCGCGAGCCACGGCTTCGATCCCGACGGCAAGACCACCGGCTACATCCTCTGGATCGGCCGGCGCGGCATCCTCATCGACCCGCCGGTCGACACGACGATGCACCTCCGGGATGCCGGCGTGATGCCCAAGACGATCGACGGCGTCATCCTCACGCACTGCCACGCCGATCATGACAGCGGCGTCTTCGCGAAGCTCCTCGAGGAAGGACGGACGCGGCTCATCACGACGCCCACCATCCTCGCCTCGTTCTTGAAGAAATACTCCGCGCTCTCGGGCATCGACGAGGACGCCCTCCGGCGGACCTTCTCGTTCGTCCCCGTGAAGATCGGCCAGGGCATCCCCCTGAACGGCGCGGAGCTCATCTTCCACTACACGCTCCACTCGATCCCCACCATCGGGTTCGAGGCCTTCTACGGCGGCAAGAGCCTCGCGTTCTCGAGCGACACGCTCTACGAGCCCGAGTCGATCCGGAAGATGTGTGAGCTGGGTGTCATCACGCCCGAGCGGCGCGACGCCCTGATCGACTTCCCCTGGCACCACTCGCTCATCTTCCACGAGGCCGGGGTCCCGCCGCTGCACACGCCCGTCGCCCCGCTCGCGGCGCTTCCTCCCGAGGTGAAGGAGCGACTTTACCTCGTCCACATCGCCCGCAAGGACGTGCCCAAGGAGTCGGGGCTCAAGTCGGCCGAGGTCGGGCTCGACCGGACCATGCGCATCGACGTCGAGATGCCCGCGCAGGCCGAGGCGATCGACGTGCTCAACGTGTTCTGCTCGATCGACTTCTTCCGTGAGCTCTCGATGCCGCGCGCGCGGGAGCTGCTCCTCTTCGCCAAGCGCCGGAACGTCGAGCAGGGCGAGACGATCATCTCGCAGGACTCGGAGGGCCACGAGTTCTTCGTCATCGTGCAGGGCTCCGTCTCGGTGATGCGCGACGGGCAGTACCTGAAGAGCTACCACTCGGGAGACTACTTCGGGGAGACGGCGCTGGTGCTCAACCAGCCGCGCACGGCGGACGTCGTCGCCCGGACGCCGGTCGAGCTGCTCACGCTCGATCGACACGCGTTCCTCTACCTCCTCCGCGGGACCGACATCCCCATGCGGCTCGTCCGGCTCGCGCGCGCCCGCGAAGCGCGCACGATCGAGCTCTTCAGCTTGAACTCCGCGCTCCGGCAGCTCTCGGGCCCCCAGAAGACGCAGCTGCAGACCTACGTCGACCGCGTGGAGATCAAGGCCGGCGACGTCCTCTGGAAGGCCGGCGATCCGGTGGAGGCGGCCTTCGTCCTCGACGAGGGCCACATCCGGCTCGAGCGTCCCGCGCCCGCCGAAGGCGAAGAGATCCGGAGCGACCCCTACGGCCAGGCCACGCTCTTCGCCAACGTCGAGGCGATGCGCGACGGCCAGACGCACGACACGACCGCGCGCGTCCTCACGGACGGCCACGCCTTCCGCATCGCGGCGCCCGACCTGCTCAAGTTCCTGCAGGACAACCCGGGCGTGCTCCTGAGCCTGCTCGGTCGCGAAGTGACCGAGTAGCGCGCGGCGCCCGCTACTTGTGCACGTAGACCAGCGTGCCGCCCTGGGGGGCGACGGCGCCGTGCCACTCCTCGGGGACCGGAGGGTCGGTCCAACCGAAGAGCCAGGCGGCGTCCGTCGGGGCGAGGTTCACGCAGCCGTGGCTGCGCTCCTTGCCGAAGTCGTCGTGCCAATACGCGGCGTGAAGCGCGTAGCCCTCGTGGAAATACTGGATGTAGGGCACGTCGCGCAGGTCGAAGGACTCGTCGGAGCCCTCGTCGCCGTCCATCGTCCCCGAGACGTGTTTGGCGCGGATGAGGAACGTGCCGCGAACGGTGGCGTTGGTCTCCTCCGGATCGGACATGCCGCCGCGCCCCGTGGACACGAGCGCCGCGTAGACCGGCGTCTTGCCCTCGTAGGCCACGAGGAGCTGTTTCTTGATCGAGACGCTGATCCACTTGCGGCCTTGCTCCGCGTGTTGGGCTCGGTCGTCCTTCACCTCCGCGACGACGAGCCCCGTGGCGGGCACCCAGAAGCCCTCGGTGGTCTCCAGGAGGCCGCTGTCGCCGCCGTGTTTCTCGCCCGTGAGCTCGAGGCCGGTCCGGCCCGGCACCGTGCCGATCTCGCGGAACTGCTTGCCCGTGCGTTCGTACTTCGAGGTGCCCGAGCGCAGCGTGAAGGCTGGTGTGCCGCCGGTCTTGAGGACGATCCCCTTCACCGTGCTCTCCTTCACCGGCTTCGTCCGGTCGAGCGGGATGAGATCGAGCTCCGTCGTGAGCCCGAACTTCCGGTCGGTCCACGAGAGGACACGCATGAGCCCAAAGGCGGAGCTCTCGCGCGCTCGGCCGCGGTGCACGGAGTAAGCGAGGTTCTTGTCGCTGCCGTAGGGCTGCGGGAGGGGCTGCCCCGCGAGCAGGAACGGCGGCGGCTCTTCGGTCGGGATGGCCTCGAGCGACTGCGCGTGCAGCGCGACGTTGGTCCGGTAGGTGGCGCCCTCGACGCGCTTCTGGTCGGCCTCGCTGGGCAGGCGGAAGTAGAGGTGCGGCGGCGGGCTGTCGCTCATGACATAGCGGTAAGGAAGCGGCGAGCCACGCGCAGGCCCGCGCGGCGACGCCTGGACGATCGGGTGCTCGAGCGAGAGGCTCGCGCCCTTGCCGATGCAGGCGTAGCCGCGCGGCGCCACGCGGTACCAGCCGCCGTCGCAGCCGTCGGTGCCCGCGGAGGCCTCCGCCCTGTCGACGAGCGCGCCGGCGCGCAGGTAGCCGAGCTTGCTCGAGCGCGCCTTCGGTTGATCGTAGATCCAGGTCCGCATCGCGATGCTCGCGAGCTTGGCGCCGTGCCCCGGCTCCGCGTCCGCGGCGGAGGCGCTCGCGCTGGCGCTCGCGGTAGCGGTGGGCGTCGGCTCGACGGCGACCGGACGTGGCAACGTGGCGGTCGCAGCCGTCAGGCCGACTCGGCCGGGTGGGTCACGATGCTCGCAGGCCGTGACGGTGAGCAGCGCGACACAGAGCCAGGCCGACCTACCGAGAGCTCCCCACTCACCTCGGGTGAAGGGGGCCGGGGGGGTGAAAGGGCGGCGACCTGACATCGTGATGCGCGCTCGTGACTGCTCTTCCACCTGGTCAGGGCGTGCAGCCCATGTCCTGGCACGTCTCGAGCGGCGTGCACGAGTCGTCGGGCAGGCCGTCCGCCACGCCGACGCAGCTCCCGCTCGGGGAACAGGTCTGACACTCGCCGCACGCCGCGACGTCACAACATACGAGGTCGACGCAGAAGCCGCTGGCACATGACATTCCCGTCAGGCACGTCGTGCCGAGGCACGCGCCGCAGACCGGATCCCCGCAATCCACCCCGGTCTCGCCCGGATCCATCGTGCCGTTGTCACACGCGAAGCACAGGTTGTTCTCGCAGTGCGAGCCGGCGGCGCAGTGCGAGTCGACGACGCAAGCGAGGCAGACGCCGGCGCCATCACACTCGCCCGAGCAGCCGGCGGCCGGCCCAGCGGGGAGCGGGTCGTTCGAGGGCACGCCCGCTGCGCAGGTGTCGTCCGTGCAGACGTTGTCGTCCTCCGGGATGTCCGCGTCGTCCGCCTCGGTGGTGAGCGTGCCGGCGGCGCAGGTCGGGCGCTGGCAGTCGCCGGGCGCGTCGTCCACCGGGAGCGTCGGCTCGCCGGTCACGGGCTTCTGCTTGCACCGGTTCGCCTCGCAGATGGGCTCCTCACACGGGGTGTGCTCGCAGTCCGCCGGAACCAGGCACTCCGGCACGCAGGCGCCGGCGATACACGAGCCGTTCTGCCCGGCCGCGTTCGCGCAGCTCGTGCCCTCGGGCGCAGGCTGGTGGCTGGGGCCGGCCTCGGTGCACGAGTCGATCGTGCACGGATCGGCGTCCGCCGCGTCCGCCCCGTCCGCGACCGTCCGGAGCGAGCCGCCTTCGCAGACGAGCAGCGCGCAGTCCCCCGCGGTCTGATCGGCCAGCGGTCCGTCCTGACCTGGCTCCTCGTAGCAGAAGTTCGAGCGACAGACGGCGCGGGTGCAAGGGTCGGCCGGCGCGGGACACTCGGCGTCCTCCTTGCAGCGAGGCCGATCGGTGCCCTCGCCCGTCGCGTCCACCACACACGCGGCGAGCGCGAAGCAAGAGACCCAGGCGATCGACCCCGCGCGCGGCACCGAGCCCTATCCAGCCGCGACGTGTTTGTAGATCTGGGCGTACCGACGCGCCGCTCGCTCCCAGCCGAGATCGAGCCGCATGACGCGCCTGCGCAGCGCGCCGAAGCGGGGGTGCACGTAGGCCGCGAGCGCCCGCCCGATCACGCCGAGGAGGTCCTCCTCCGTGGGCTTCGGGAACAAGAAGCCCGTCCCGGTCTCCAGCTGGCTGTCGAGATCGACGATGGTGTCGATGAACCCGCCCGTGCGCGTGGCGATCGGGAGCGCGCCGTAGCGCTGCGCGTGCATCTGCACGAGCCCACACGGCTCGTAGCGAGACGGGAGCACCACGAAGTCAGCCGCGGCCAGCAGCTGGTGCGCCATCGCCTCCGGCACGCGCCCGAGCAGCTTCGCGCGCTCGGGGTAGCGCTCGACGGCGCTCGCGAGCGCGCGCTCGATCGCCGGGTCGCCCGAGCCGGCGACGACAAACGCGACGTCGTTCTTCAGGATCTTCGGCAGGGCCGCGGCCAGGACGTCCGAGCCCTTCTGGTGCACGACCCGCCCGAGCGACAAAAACAGCGGCCGCTCGGGGGCGATCTCGAAGCCGAGCTCGGCCGCGATCGCGCTCTTGCAGCGCCCCTTGTTGGAGGGCTCGTCCGCGTCGTACCGGGCGGTGATGACCGGATCGGTGGCGGGGTTCCACGTCGAGTAGTCCACGCCGTTGAGGATGCCGGCCGGCGGCGTGCCGCGGCTCTTGAGGACGCCGTCGAGCCGGTGCCCGCCCTCGGTGGTGAGGATCTCGCGCGCGTAGGTCTCCGAGACGGTGGTCACGGTGTCGGCCTCGAGCAGGCCGCCCTTGAGGAAGTTGATGCCGCCGTAGAACTCGAGGCGAGACGGGACGAAATGTCCCTCACCCAGGCCGAGCGCGGCGAGCGCGCGCTTCGCGGCGTCCCCCTCGAACTGCCCCTGGTGAGCGGCGTTGTGGATGGTCAGGACGCTCCGCGTGATCTCGAGCTCCGGGTAGAGCCGCATGAGGTACGCGACCATGGCGGCCGGCCAGTCGTGCAGGTGGACCACGTCGTAGGGCTGGCCGCTCTTCGCCTGGCGGCGGCAGAGCTCGACCACGGCGCGGCAGAACACGGCGAACCGCTCGCCCACGTCGGCGCCTTCGTAGATCGACCCCGGGTCGTGCGGCGAGGCGTCGGCCGCGCCCGAGTAGAGGCTCTTTCCGCCGACGGTTGCGTCGATCGCGAGGATGTCGACGCCAGAGCCGAGCCTGCCGTCGTAGAGCGTCGCCTCCGTGGCCGGCCCGGCGGCCGTCTCGCCCGGGTGCGCGGGCAAAGGCAGCGGGGTGAGCCGCCGAGCGAGCAAGATCCCGGAGCGCTCGATCGCCTCGTACCGAGGGAGCGCCACGGTCACTTTGTAGCCCAGGTTCTTCAGCGTCCGACTCAGGCCGAAGACGGCATCGCCGAGCCCACCCACCTTCACCGGGGGCGCGAGCTCGGAGGTCACGAACAGGATCTCCATGTGCCGCCGCCCTGTAGCACAGCTAGGGTGGCGCCCGGACAATGACGCGTCTTCGTGTGTCGGACCAGGCCGATAGGCCCGAGCGCCCGGAGGGGGTGGACCCGGCCGCGGTGGTCACCGTCCTGCGCGTGCCGCCCGAGGCGGCGGGCATGCGGATCGATCGCTTCGTCCAGTCCCAGCTGAAGCGGACGAGCCGCACGAAGACGCAGGCCATCATCTTCGCGTCCGCCTATGGGTCGGACGGGCGGCGGCTCTCGCCCGGCGACCGCGTCCAGGCGGAGCAACGGATCATGCTCTGGCGCGCCCCGTGGGACGAGACCCCGCCCGAGGGCGAGCTCCCGATCTTGTTCGAGGATCCGGCGCTCCTCGCCATCGACAAGCCGGCGAACATCCCCGTCCACCCCACGGCGCGTTATTACCGGTCGACCGTCACCAAGATGCTGGAGGCCGCGCGCCCGGGCGAGCGGCTCTTCTTGGCCCACCGGCTCGACCGCGAGACGACCGGCGTGCTCCTCCTCAGCCGGACGAGCGAGGCGGATCGCCACGTGAAGCGGCAGTTCGCCGGGATCGACCCGCGGACGGGCCGCCCGTCCCCCCGGCGCTTCGTCGAGAAGGCCTACCTGGCGATCGTGCGGGGCTGGCCCGAGCAGACCTCGTTCCGGATCGACCTGCCGCTCGAGGAGGACACGGCGAACAGCATCCGCGTGAAGATGCGCATCGCAAAGGAGGGCACGGGCATGGCGTCGAGCACGGTGTGCTCGGTGCTCGGCCGGCGCGAGCACCCGGAGACAGGCGGCCGCTACGCGCTCGTGCGGTGCGAGCTCGAGACGGGTCGGCAGCACCAGATCCGCGTGCACCTCGCCGCGCTCGGCCATCCGCTCGTGGGCGACAAGCTGTACGGCGACGACGATCGCCTGCACGCCCGGAGCGCGGACGGCAAGCTCACGGAGGCGGATCTCGCCGCGCTCGAGCTCCCTCGGCAAGCGCTGCACGCCCAGACGCTCGAGCTCGAGCACCCGTTCGAAGAAGGCCGCCGGGTGCGGGTGGAGTCGCCGCTCCCGACCGATCTGCAGGCGTTCTGGGACCGGCTCGGCGCCGCCGCTGATTGAAGGCTCGACCGGGGCCTGTGACGCGGGCGTAACCCGTCCCGCCTGCCCGGCCGTCGTCTTCACCCAGATCTTGCCCCGCTGCCCGCGGACCAGGAAGGATCCGCGCCATGAACGAGCGGCGAACGACGCGCAGCGATGATCCGGTGACCGCGCTCTCCCTGTTCCTGGTCGCGGAGCGGGCGCGGCGGGCAGCGCAGGTGATGACGCTCGGCACCCTGGACGGCCGGCTCGTGGCGTCGTCGGGTGGGCCCGATCCTTCACGCGTCGCGGCCGCAGGCTCGCTGAAGCTACGCGGCCTCGCCTCCCCCGAGCTGCTGGGCGATCTCGGCCACCTGCCGTTTTTCGTCACGGTCCTCCACGACAAAGACGAGCCGCTCGTGCTCACGTGTGTCGGCGGCTCGGATCGACCTGGCGCGGCCGAGCCGCACGTGAGCCGCATCCTCGCGTCCGTCGAGCCGAGCTGATCCGCTCTCGGCGACAGCCCGGCTCATCTGACGGAGCTGTCAGATTCCGCGCGGGACCTTGGCGACGTCGACGAGGCCGAGAGCGTGACGGATGAGCGCGCTCCGGTTGGCCTTGGTGAGCCCGCGCGCCTTGAGCTTGTCGACCATGTCGTCGAGCTTCTTCAGGTCGTCGTTGTAGACCGAGATGCAGATGACCTTGTAGTGGGTCGGCTTCGCCTCCGGCTGGGCCTTGGGCGCGGCCGAGGACGGACCCGGCGAGTAGAACGCACCGGAGAGCACCCCTTCCACTTCTTCCCGGTCGTAGAGGTCGAAACCTCGCGTCTGTTCATCTTCCCGCATGGTTCCTTCTCCGGTTCGTTACGCGGACGCCGCAGCGCGGTCGTCAGTCTGATCACGCACGCTCCCGCGCGTCTCGGGCTTGTCCGAGGTCGCGGCGCGCCGAGCGTCGATGATTCGATCGACGACCACGGCGTAGTCCTCCGCGGCGCTCATCCCGGCCGCGTATTCGAAGATCGTCTGGCCCTGCGCCGGGGCCTCTTTCACCTTGATGGCGGCGCGCACCGGCGCGAGGCACCTGTCGCCGAAGTGGCCCTTCAACGTGGCCACCGCCTCGTGGCAGATCTTGGCGCGAGCGTCGAAGAAGGTCGGCAAGACGCCCCAGATCTGCACCGGGTGGTGGAGGAGCGAGTTGACGTTCTTGACGGTCTTGATGACCTGGCGCACCCCGACGAGGCTGAGGTAGTCGCAGGCGACCGGGACGAGCACGCTGTCGGCGAAGACGAGCGCGTTCTGGTTCATCAGCGAGAGGCTCGGCGAGCAGTCGACGACCACGTAGTCGTAGTCGGCCGTGGCGGCGGCGAGCCGGTCGCGGAGCACGCGGTCGCGGCTCTGACGCCCGGCGAGGTAGAGCTCGGCGGCAGCGAGCGTCTCGTTCGCGGGGAGCAGGTCGAGCCGGTCGCGCACCGTCTTCACGGCGTCTTGCACGCGCAGGCCCATGACGAGCACGTGGTAGAGCGAGCGCTCGCTGGTCGCCGCGAGGGAGACGGCGACGTTGCCCTGGGCGTCCGTGTCGACAAGAAGCACGCGTTTGTTCTTCATCGCGAGGCCCGCGGCCACGCTCACCGCGGTCGTCGTCTTGCCGGTGCCGCCCTTGTGGTTGAAGACCGCGATCACGCGGGGGGCCTCGCCGATCCCAGCGGGCGCGCGGGGATCTCGTGCGGCGGGGCGGGCGGCCGCGGCTGCAGTGGGCTGGGCCGGGCGCGACGGCATCACGGGCACGACGACGGCGGGGCTCGGCGCCGCGGCCGGCTCCGGAGCGCTGCGGCTCGTCTGCGGCTCCGGCTCGCCGGCCGAGAGCATCTCACCGAGGCGCGCGCCCTGCGACTCGCGGATGATCTGCGAGCGGCACGGCATCGAGCAGGCGTAGGTGCGCCGCCCTTTCACGTAGAAGACCTGCGCGGCGAGCCCGACGGTGAACCGCTTGCTGCACGCCTCGCAGGTCACGCCGCCGGCGCTCTGGCCGGCCTGGCTCTGCTCGAGGCATTTCTGGGTGCAGAAAAACGAGAAGCCGCCGTCCCGCTCTTCCATCTGGTAGCGGAACTGCACTTCGAAGCTCTGTTCGCAAACGCTGCAAGTCTCTCGGATGGCCACGCTCGCCTCCTGTGAGCCGCACCACCCGGGCGCCGCTCGTAACCCCGTGCTCGGGGCTTCGGCGTGTGAATCACGTCTCCGGGCGCCGGGCCAAGAAACCGTCCTTGGCGCCCCCGCCTCCGAGGGGTAAGCCGCGCCCATGGCTCAGCGCGCGTTGATCTCGGTCTCCGACAAGTCCGGCCTCGTCCCCTTCGCCCGCGCCCTGGCGGCCCGCGGCGTGGAGATCCTCTCCACCGGCGGCACGCTCAAGACGCTGAAAGACGAGAAAATCCCCGTTGTTGCGGTGGAAGACTACACGGGAAGCCCGGAGGTCATGGCCGGCCGGGTCAAGACCCTCCACCCCCGCGTCCACGGCGGCATCCTCATGCGCGGGGACGTCGACCTGCAAGACCTCGAGCGGATCGGCGGCAAGGTCATCGACCTGGTCTGCGTGAACCTCTACCCGTTCGAAAAAACGCTGTCGAAACAAGGCGCCAAGCTCGAAGAGCTCATCGAGAACATCGACATCGGCGGCCCCTCGATGATCCGCAGCGCCGCGAAGAACCACGCCCGTGTCACGGTGGTCTGCGACGCCGACGACTACGCCGTCGTGTTGGCCGAGCTCGAGGCATCGGGCTCGACGACCGCCGCCACCCGCCGCCGCCTCGCCGCCAAAGCCTTCGCGAGGACGTCGGCTTACGACGCGGCCATCGCCGGCTACCTGAGCTCGATCCCGGCCGACGCGAAGGATCACGACGCGCCCTCGCCCGACCCCTACCCGCAGCACCTCGTGTTGCCCTTCGAGAAGGTCTACGGCCTTCGTTACGGGGAGAACCCGCACCAGTCCGGCGCGTTTTACCGTGACCGCACGGCGCCCGCCGGCAGCGTCGCCTCCGCCGAGTCGCTCGGCGCCGGCGGCAAGGAGCTGAGCTTCAACAACCTCGTGGACGTGGACGCCGCCTTCGAAGCGGTCCGTGAGCACGGAAGGCCCGCGGCGGTCATCGTCAAACACACGAACCCGTGTGGCGTCGCGGTCGCCGGCTCGCTGGTCGCGGCGTACCGGACCGCGCGCGCGGCCGACGAGGTCAGCGCTTTCGGCGGGATCGTCGCCTTGAACCGCGAGGTCGACGAGGAGACCGCAAAGGCCCTCGCCGAGACGTTCCTCGAGTGTGTGGTGGCGCCCTCCTTCGGACAGGGTGCCCTCGACATCCTCCGCGGGAAGAAGAACCTGCGGCTGCTCGCCACCGGCGTGGTCCCGGGCGCCGGCGAGCCGGGGCTCGTCTACAAACGCGTGGCGGGCGGCATCGTCGTCCAGCAGCGCGACGCGAGCGGGCCCGACGAGGTCAAGAACGCCAAGGTCGTCACCAAGCGAGCCCCCACGGCGGAGGAGCTCGAGGCCCTCGCCTTCAACTGGCTCGTCTGCAAACACGTGAAGTCGAACGCCATCGTGCTCGGCCGCGCAGATCGAACGACCGGCGTCGGCGCCGGGCAGATGTCCCGGGTGGAGTCGGTGCGCATCGCCTGCAGCAAGGCCGGCGACGCCGCCAAGGGCTCGGTGCTCGCCTCCGACGCGTTTTTTCCCTTCCCGGACGGCGTCGAGCTGGCGCTCTCCCACGGGGTCACCGCGATCGCGCAGCCCGGCGGCAGCGTGAAGGACGCAGACGTCATCGCGGCTGCCGACGCGGCCGGCGCGGCGATGGTGTTCACCGGCGCCCGGCACTTCCGCCACTGATCGGTCGAGGCGTGTGACGGCCGGCGCCGAGGGCCTCCCGAGTTGGGCCAACGGCGCGGGCCGAGCTACGCTCTTGGCCTGGGCATGTCGGAGGATGACGACGACCTCGGCGGTGGCACCCTGGTGATTGCGCCGGAGGACCGCCCCGATGCGCAGCAGCGCGGGGGCGGCGCGCGGGCGGCGCGTTCGCCCGCCTTTCCGAGCCCCAGCAACCGGACGTCCAACATCGACGACAGCTGGGACGACGACGCGAGCGACGCGCCGGGCACGTTCATCATGAACGTCGAGCACCACGCCGCGCCGCCCAACCCCGCCTCGCCGTTTGCCGAGGCGTCCAAGCAGAGCGGCGCGTGGCCCCAGGCCCCGGCGCCGGAGCACGTGGTCATCGGCAGCCCCAGCGCGGCCGACCCCAACCTCGCCGTCGCGACGACGTTGATGGGCATGACGAGCCTGTCATCGGAAGTGGAGGCCGCGATCGCCGCGCGCAACGTGGCCGAGAGCGCCCCCGGCCATCCGCCGTTCGGCGGCCTGCCGGCCCACGCCGTCGCCCCCTACGAGCCCGCGCCACACGGGCCCCCGCCCGCCCACGCGCCCTACGCTCCACTCGGGACCGCACCGTACGAGCCCGCGCCCTACGAGCAACAGCCTCCACCGGTCGGCGGATTGCCGAGCTTTTCGCAGCCAGACCAGGGCCCCGCATTTCCTCGACCGGGGAGCTACCCGACGGGAGAGTCGCCCGCCGCCGGGTCACAGCGGAGCGGCGCCGCGTCGTTGCTGCTCGGCGCCCTCGTCGGGCTCACCACGGTGACGGTCGTGGTCGGCGGGTATTACGCCTACCGAGCGTTCAAGGCCCCGAGCGCGACCGACGCCACCCGCGCGTCGGCGGCGCCTTCCAGCTCGTCCCCGCCGAAGGCTCCGGCCTCCTCCTCCGGCAGCAGCCCCACACCGAGCGCGCCACCGGCCGCCCCATCGGCTCTGCCCGCGCCGTCCGCCCCCGCGACCGGCGCCGAAGCGGAGGCGAAGGCAGCGCTCGAGAAGTTCGGAGCGGGCCTCGCGAGGTGTGTGGCCGAGACGATCCACGTCTTGCCCGGAACGTCGCCCGCCGTCCCGAGCTCGCTCGCCTGGCTGAAAAATGGCTCCTACCAGCCCGGCATCCGCGACTTCGACAGCTCGGTGTACGCCTGCTCGCGGTTCAAGATGACCACGCCCATGCCCTTCCTCTTCCAGTGGCAGAGCGACGACGTCGCCGGCAAGAAGGGCTCCGCCGTGGTCTGGATCGACGACGATCGCGACGGCAAGGCGGACCGCGCCTTCGCCTTCGAGGCCAAGCTCGCCAAGCGCAACGTCGCCGAGATCGGGCCGATCGTCGCCATCGACCCGAGCCGCAAGATCAAGAAGCGCTGAGCTCTCACGTCGCGCGCGCCATGTCGGCGGGTGTCAACCGCGGGGTTTCGCTCGTCACCCGACACTGTCAACGCGGAGTGGACACCTGCGTCTCCGGTTCTCGTGCCGTCGAGAAGTTCTTGCGTCACCAGAATCGGCACGACTCCTGCTCTGTGGCAGACATGCTGCGGACGACCCTCCTCTTGGCTGCGGGGACCCTGGTGACCTCGATGGGCTGCGGCGATACCAGTCCGGATCCAGGAGGATCCGGCGGTTCAACGAGCGGCGAGGGCGGAGGCGCGACGACCGCGGTGACCTCGGGCGTCGGCGGGAGCACCGGGACGGGGTTCGGCCAGAGCAGCGGAAGCGGGGGCGGAAACCAGGAAGGCTGCACGAAGGTCGACTTCCTGTTCGTCATCGACAACTCGGTGTCGATGAACGACGAGCAAGACGCGCTGGTCGCGAGCTTCCCGGGGTTCATGGACACCATCCAGAACACCGTCGCGGCCAGCAGCGACTACCACGTGCTCGTCGCCGACACCGACGCGTGGGGCCGCTGCGACACCGCCAACGGTTGGATGGGCGAGACGCCGGAGCACCAGACCTGCAACGCGTACATCGAGAGCACGACGTTCGAGGAGTGTGATCGCGTGCGAGGAGCCGGCGTCGTCCACCCTGCCGGGGAGTACGCGAGCAACATGCCGTGTGAGGTCTACGGGGGCGGGCGGTACATCATCCAGGGCGATCCCGACGCGGCGGCCACCTTCGCCTGCATGGCCAAGGTGGGCACCGCCGGGCACCCGTCCGAGCGCCCGATGGAAGCGATCGTCGGCGCGCTGTCCCCCGAGCTCGAGGCGCCGGGCGGCTGCAACGCTGGGTTCCTTCGCTCCGACGCCATCCTCGTCATCACGTTCATCAGCGACGATCCGAACGACGAGGACACCGGCACCCCACAGAGCTGGTACGACGCGGTGGTCGCCGCCAAGGGAGGCAACGCAAACGCGGTGGTGGTCCTCGGGCTCACGCCCTACACGGGGGGCGCGGCCGGCCTGCGTTGGCACGATTTCATCGGTCTCTGGGGCGCGAAGGGGCTCGAGGCCTCGGTGGAGCTGGACGACTACACGCCCTTCTTCGCACAAGCGGTGGGCCTCATCGAGGAAGCGTGTGACGAGTTCGTCCCGGAGTGACGAGGATCCCGCAGCGGCGCCTGAACGTCAGGGACCGCAGGTGATCTCGGGGTCGGCCGGCGGCGCGTCGAGCGAGAACGTGATGGAGGGGGTCGCACACAGCGAGGAGAGCCCCGCCTCGAAATCGAAGGCGGCCACAAGTCCGTCACAGGTGAGCGGCGCGTCGATGTCGGCCACCGGTCCGCCCTTCTTCACGTACACGTCGTCGATGGCGCCGACGAAGAACTGGTTCTGGTCGATGCCGTAGCCGCCGAGCACCAGATCGCCGTCGTAACCGACCGGCGGCGGCGCCGAGCAGTTCGTCGATTCGGCCTCGAGCCCGTCCACGTAGAGGAACAGGTCGTCCCCGCCGATGTCGTCGTTGTAACGAGCGGCCAGGTGGACCCACTTGTTCCAGCCGATGGCCGCCTGCGCGGTGCACGTGCTCCCGAACGGATAGGTGAACACCGCCGCGACGGGCTTGCCGTCATCCGTAGCCTCGCCGAAGCCGAGCAAGTAGCCGTCATGTCCCCCGACGTCGGCGTGGTCGATGATGAAGACGAACGAGAGCTCGCCGTCCATCGCCTGGTAGCCGGGCGGCTGGACCGGGTAGACCCAGGCGCCGAACGAGAAGTCGTCGCTGATGTCGACGGCTTCGTCATTGAAGCGGGCGAGGTCGTCGCCGTCGAGCTCGAGCGCGTGATCGGGGCACGGGGCGCCGCCCTGCCCTCCCTCGCCGCCGGCGCCCATGCCGCCGGTGGACACCGCGCTCGTCTGCGACGACGTGCTCGTCTGCGACGTCGTGGTCTCTCCCGCGCTCGAAGAGGAGCTTGTCGTCTGGGCGGCGCCGCCGGCCCCGCCGTCCGAAGCGGGGGAGCCGATCGCGTCGACGAAGCAGCCGCTCGCGAGCAGCCCGAGACAAGCGACGCCCCACGGCCGAGCCGGTCCAGCGACGACCGCTCCCCGCCTCGACCACGCCGCTCGACTCGACATCCCTATTCCGCCGCGGGCCTACCGTCTGGAGCAGGCTCGGGCGTTTCGCCCGGGGAAGGCTGCAGCGCCGCCGGGGCGCGCACCTGCGCGGGCTCCGCGTAGAGCTCCCCGCCGCGGTACTCCACGACGCCGTGCGTGGGCCCGAAGAGCTTGTCGGGGTCGTCCACGATGAGCGCCTCCCGCAGGACGTCGTCGATGTGGTCGACCAAGACGAGGCGCAGCGACGCGAGCACGCGCCGGGGGACGTCGCGCAGGTCTTTGCGGTTCTCCTTGGGGAGGAGCACCGTCGCGATGCGCGAGCGGTGGGCCGCCAGGAGCTTCTCTTTCACGCCGCCGATGGGGAGCACGCGCCCGCGGAGGGTGATCTCGCCGGTCATCGCCAGGTCGTGTCGGACCGGCGCCTTGAGCAGTGCGCTCACGATCGCCGTGACGATCGTGACGCCGGCGCTCGGGCCGTCTTTCTTGACGAAGTCGGGGAAGTGCACGTGCACGTCCACCTTCTGGTGGATGTCCTCCGGGAGGCCGAGGCGCTCGAGGCGGGCGCGCACGTAGCTCATGGCCGCCTGCCCGCTCTCCTCCATGCCCTTCTCGACGAGGCCGGTGATGGTGACCTTGCCCTTGCCGGGGAAGACCGTGGCCTCCGCGGGAAGGAGGTCGCCGCCGACGCTCGTCACGGCCAGGCCGTTGACGAGGCCGACCTCGCTCTTCTCCTCCGCCTTGCCGACGCGGTACTTCGGCACGCCGAGGAGCTTGGGGATCGCCCGCGCGGTCACCTCGATGCGCTGGTCCTTGCCCTCCTCCACCACGCGCCGGGCGAGCTTGCGGCACACGCTGGCGATCTCGCGCTCCAGCGAGCGGACGCCGCTCTCCTTCGTGTAGTGGTGGATGATCGTGCGGATCGCCCCCTCGCTCACGTCGACCTCGACGTCGTCGAGGCCGCAGTCGTGCCGCTGGCGCGGGACGAGGTACTTCTGCGCGATGTTGAGCTTCTCGAACTCGGTGTAGCCGGAGAGCTGGATGATCTCCATGCGGTCCTGCAGGGGGACCGGGATGCCCGACAGCGAGTTCGCCGTCGTGATGAACATCACGTCCGAGAGGTCGTAGTCGAGGTCGAGGTAGTGATCGTTGAACGCGTGGTTCTGCTCGGGATCGAGCACCTCGAGCAAGGCCGCCGCCGGGTCGCCGCGGAAGTCGCTCGACATCTTGTCGACCTCGTCGAGCAGGAACACCGGGTTGCCCGCGCCGACCTTCTTCAGGCTCTGGACGATCTTGCCGGGGAGCGCGCCGATGTACGTGCGCCGGTGGCCGCGGATCTCCGCCTCGTCGCGGACGCCGCCGAGCGCGAGGCGCACGAACTTGCGGCCGGTCGCGCGGGCGATGCTCTTGCCGAGGCTCGTCTTGCCGACGCCGGGCGGGCCGACGAAGCAGAGCACCGGGCCCTTCAGCTTCTTCGTGAGCGCCTGCACCGCGAGGTACTCGAGGATGCGCTCCTTGATCTTCTTCAGGCCGTAGTGGTCCTCTTCGAGGATGGCCTCGGCTTCTTTGAGGTCGAAGCGTTCTTCGGTCTTGTCGTACCAGGGGAGCTCGAGGATCCAGTCGATGTAGTTGCGCACGACGGTCGCCTCGGCGCTCGTCGGGTGCATCATCTTGAGCTTCTTGAGCTCTTTGCGGACCTTCTGCGCGGCCTCCTCGCTCATCCGCTTGTTCTTGAGCGTGGCCTCGACCTCTTGGATCTCGTTCTTGAACTCGTCGCGCTCGCCGCCGCCCAGCTCCTTCTGGATGGCCTGCATCTGCTCGTTCAGGTAGTACTCCTTCTGCGTCTTCTCCATCTGCTTCTTGACGCGGGAGCGGATCTTCCTCTCCACCTGAAGGATCTCGATCTCCGCCTGCATGAGCTCCATGAGGCGTTCGAGGCGGGCGCGGGCGTCGGGGGTCTCGAGCAGCCCCTGACGGTCCGAGAGCTTGACCGTGGGAAGGTTGGCGATGACCGTGTCGCTGAGGCGCGCCGGGTCGTCGATCGCCTGGACGCTCACGACGAGCTCGGGGCCGATCTTCTTGTTGTTGAGCTTGCCGTATTCGCCGAACGTCGAGGCGACGCTCCGCATGAGCGCCTCGATCTCGACGCCCTGCTCCACGACCTCGGGGATCTCCTCCCAGTCGACGGCGAAAAACGGGTCCGCCTGGACGAAGCGCTTGATGCGCGCGCGGCGGCGCCCCTCCACCGTGACCCTGACGGTTCCGTCAGGAAGGCGGAGCAGCTGCATGATGACGCCGACGGCGCCGACCGTGAAGATGTCGTCGAAACCCGGCTCGTTCGTCTTCGCGTGACGCTGAGCCGCGAGGAAGATCTCCTTCGACTTGTCGCGGCTCATCGCCTCGTCGAGCGCGGCGATGCTCTTCTCGCGGCCCACGAAGAGCTGCGAGACCATGTGCGGGAAGATGATGATGTCGCGGAGCGGCACCAGCGGAATGCTCTTGTCGGCGCTCGTCCGCCCGCGCCCGTCCGACTTAAAGAACATCCCAGCCTGCTACGCCTACTCCCCCCTCACGCAGTGAGGGGGGTTGGGGGGGAGAAACCACGGACATCGAGGACACGGAGTGGCGCTACGCCAACTCCGCCTCCTTGTCCTTGCCGTAGACGATGAGGGGCGCTTCGCCGCGCGAGATGACTTCCTCGTTCACCACGACCTCCTTCACGCCGCTGCGCGAGGGGACGTCGTACATGATGTCGAGCATGGCGTTCTCGATGATGGCGCGCAGGCCGCGGGCGCCGCTCGAGCGCTCGAGGGCCTGCCGCGCGACCGCGACGAGCGCGCCCTTCGAGAACTTCACCTTCACGCCGTCCATCTCGAAGAGGCGTTGGTACTGCTTCACCAGGCTGTTCTTCGGCTTCGTGAGGATGTCGATGAGCGCGTCCTCGTTCAGCTCGTGCAGCGTGGCGAGGATGGGCAACCGGCCGATGAACTCGGGGATGAGCCCGAACTTCAGCAGGTCCTCCGGCTGGACCTGGCTCAGGAGCTCGCCGAGCTTGAACTCCTTCTTGGAGCGAACCTCGGCGCCGAACCCGATGGCGCTCTGACCGACACGGCGCTGGATGATCTGGTCGAGGCCGACGAAGGCGCCGCCGCAGATGAAGAGGATGTTGGTCGTGTCGACCTGCAGGAAGTCCTGCTGGGGGTGCTTGCGCCCACCCTTGGGGGGGACGTTGGCGACCGTGCCCTCGATGATCTTGAGGAGCGCCTGCTGCACGCCCTCACCCGACACGTCCCGCGTGATGCTGGGGTTGTCGCTCTTGCGGCTGATCTTGTCGATCTCGTCGATGTAGACGATGCCGCGCTGCGCTCGCTCCACGTCGTGGTCGGCGTTCTGGAGCAGCTGGACGATGATGTTCTCGACGTCCTCGCCGACGTAGCCCGCCTCCGTGAGCGTCGTGGCGTCCGCGATGGCGAACGGGACGTTCAGGATCTTCGCCAGCGTCTGGGCGAGGAGCGTCTTGCCGCTGCCGGTCGGGCCGAGCAGAAGGATGTTGGACTTCTGCAGCTCGACGTCGTTCGCGCCGACCTTCGAGTCGATGCGCTTGTAGTGGTTGTGGACCGCGACCGCGAGGATCTTCTTGGCGCGCTCCTGGCCGACGACGTACTCGTCGAGGATGGCCTTGATCTCGGCCGGCTTGGGGATGGGGGCAGAGCCTGCCTGCGGCTCCTCCTTTTCCACCTCTTCGGCGATGATGTCGTTGCAGAGCCCGATGCACTCGTCACAGATGTACACCGTCGGCCCAGCAATGAGCTTTTTGACCTCTTTCTGCGATTTCCCGCAGAAAGAGCAGCTCAGGTTCCCGCTTCCGTGATCGTCGCGCCTACGCTCCACGCTGCCCTCTGGTGTACTGACGGTACAGTCCTCTACGGCACCGGCCTCGCTCTTCCGAAGGTGGGCGGGACCAAGGAAAAGAGTCTAGACCTCGACCCAAACGGCGGCAAGACGATGGCCGGCCGCGCCTCGTCACCGGCTGTCCTTGGCCAGCTTCTCACGCTTCGGAATCACCTCGTCGATGAGGCCGTATTCTTTGGCCTCTGCCGCGGTGAGGTAGAAGTCGCGCTCGACATCGTTTGCGATTTGGTCGCGGTCCTTCCCGGTCGCGTCCACCAGGATTTGGATCAAGAGGTCCTTGATCCGCTTGATCTCGCGAGCCTGGATTTCGATGTCGGTGGCCTGCCCGCGCGCCCCGCCGAGCGGCTGGTGGATCATGATGCGGGAGTTCGGCAGGCTGAACCGCCGCTTCTTCTGGCCTGCGGCCAGAAGAATGGCGCCCATGCTGGCGGCCTGCCCGATGCACATGGTCGAGACCGGGCAGCGGACGTATTGCATGGTGTCGTAGATGCCGATGCCGGCCGTCACCACGCCGCCCGGGCTGTTGATGTAGATCTGCACGTCTTTGTCGGGGTCCTCGCTCTCCAGGAAGAGGAGCTGAGCGATGACCGCGTTGCAGACGTAGTCGTCCACGTCCGTCCCCAGGAACACGATGCGGTCCTTCAGGAGGCGGCTGAAGATGTGCCACTCGCGCTCGCCGCGGTGGGTGACCTCCGTGACCGACGGGATGATGTAGTGCCCGACCTCGCGCGCGGCCTGATCGTGCTCGCCGGCGAGCCGCTCTCCGCTCGCCTCCAGGAACTGCATCGCCTGCGTACGGTTCTCGATTCGTCGCATGAGGGTCCGGAGATATAGCGTGCCGTTTTGCGGATGTCGAAGTCCGCGAAGCCCCCTCCCCCCTCCGCGAACGGAGGGGGGCCGGGGGGGAGGAATCTTCAGGGAAGGCCTGTCTGTCGGCGAGGGCGGCGACGCCGTCACTCCTCCGTGACCGCAGCCGCGCCTTCGAGCAGATCCAGGATTTTGTCCTCGAGGATCATGGCGATGAGCATCTCGCGCTTCTTGGGGTCGCGGTACTCCGCCTTGAGCTTGGCGACGTTTTTCCCGGTCTGGGCGGCGAGCTCCGTGTAGCCCTTTTCGATGTCCGCCTCCTCGACCTTGACGCTCTTGATCTTCGCGATCTCGGCCATGAGCAGGCCCGCGCGCACCTTCTTCTCGGCGTCGGCGCGGGCGCCCGCGCGGAGCGCGTTCGGGTCGATGCGCTGGCCCATGCGGCGCGCCTGCTGCGTGAGCTCGCGCTCGGTCATCGCGGCCTGCTGCTCGACGAGGGTCGGCGGGACCGGGATGGGGTTGGCGCTGCAGAGCTGCTCGACGAGCTGCTCGGCGACCACCTCGCTCTGGCGCTGCTTGGCGGCCTTCTCGAGCTCCTCGCGGAGCTTGCCCTTGAGGGCGGCGAGATCGGCGTAGTCGCCGCAGTCCTTCGCGAGCTCGTCGTCGACGGCCGGCAGGACGCGCTCCTTGATCTCCTTGACGGTGATCTTGAACGTGCCCTTCTTGCCGCGGAGATCCTGGGCGGGGTGGTTCTGCGGGAAGTCCACCGAGACCTCCTTCGTGTCGCCGACGCTCGCGCCGCTGAGCGCCTGCTCGATCTCCTTCATGGTCTCGCCGCGACCGAGCTCGGTCGTGATCGACTGCTCGCCGGACGGGTGCGCGGTGCCGTCGATCTCGAGCACGAAGCTGACGCCGACCACGTCGCCGTCCTTCGCGGCGCGCTCGGGCTCCGGCGCCTGGAGGGTGGAGTGCTCGCGACGCAGCTCCTCGATGCGCGCGTCGATCGCGCTCTCCGGGATGTCGAGCTTCGGCCGCTTGACGGCGAGGCCTTCCCACTTCACCTCGCTCACCTCGGGGCGGACCTCGAAGCGCGCGCGGTAGACGAACGACGCCTCGGGCGACAGCTCGTTCGGCGCGATCGCCGGCTTGGACAGCGGCTGCACCGACTTCTCCGAGAGGGCGACCGGCAACGTCTCGTCGACGAGGCGCTGGGCGACGTCCGCGTGGACACGCGGGCCGTAGAGGTGGATCAGGATGTCGCGCGGTGCTTTGCCCGGGCGGTAGCCGCGGACATGAGCGTTCTTCTGGAGGCTCTGGTACGCACGAGCCACTTCGGACTTCACGCGCTCGACAGGGACCTCGACGGAGAACTCGACGACGACGGGGGAGAGCTTCTCGACACTGACCTGCATGGGGGGCGGAGGCTTTACCGGACCCGCGCCCTTGCGGCAAATGCGAAACGGGACCGCCGCCGCCCGCGCTCAAAAAAACGGCCCCGAAGGAGAGAGGCGTCTCCTTCGGGGCCAACCGCTTCCCCGGGAAGAGAGCGGTCTAAGTCTTTGCGGCTCCGGTCGGGAGCAAGCGGGGTTGGGGAGCTTCGATGCGCGGCGAGGCCTCGGCCGTGCGCTTCGTCGAGCGCTCTGCGCTCGACCCAACCAACTAGTAGTCCTTGGCCATCTCGGCGAACGGATCGTCGGAGTCGGTCTCGAGCTCGGCGTCGAAGGCGTTGTCTTCGACCATCTCTTCCAGCGACAGGCCGATGCGGCGCTCGGTGGCCAGAATCTCGCGTTCGAATTCGGCGTAGTTCTTGAACGATTTCGGAAGCGACATGGCAATCCTCCCTCGGGAGAAGGCGAAAGGGCGCGGAGAGCCGTCCGCTTCGCGCTGGGGCGGCGCGGGCGGGCGACGGTGGAGTTCGGAGGAACGAAGAAGGAGAAGGAAGCGAAGCCGGCCGTCAGTCGACGGACCGGGGGAGCGGTGCGCGAGCGCGGGACCACAAGCTGGCGACCGGCGCGACGCTGGGGGTGACGCGAGGCGCGAGCCAGAAGGCGCTCTCGAGGATGCGCTCTTTCGGGCCGAAGCTCGCGGGGGCGTCGAGCGCGACCCGGAGGCTCGACTTCAGCGAGCTCGCCCGGCGCGTCCGACTGTCACCCACATGTGCCGACATGTGGGATAACCTAGTTCGGTGATTCGGTCGGGCCAACAAAGTGCGGGTGGAAAGCGCGGCGTCTGTCGTGTACGGACCTGGCTTCCCGTGGCAGTCATCTTCGCGGTCGCGAACCAAAAAGGCGGGGTCGGAAAGACCACCACCAGCGTGAACCTCGCAGCGAGCCTCGCGGCCGCAGAAGTGTCCGTGCTGCTCGTGGACTGCGACCCGCAGGGCAACGCGACGAGCGGGACCGGCGTCTCGCGAGGAACCGTCGAACGCAGCACCTACGACGTGCTCCTCGGGCAGTGCACGCTGGCCGAGGCCATCGTCTCGACGCCGGTGAAGGGCCTCGACATCGTCCCCGCCACGCAGGACCTCGTCGCGGCCGAGCTCGAGCTCGTCGACCTCGCCGATCGAGCGACGAGGCTGCGCGCCGCGCTGGAGACCCTCGGCGATCGTTACGATTTCGTCATTCTCGACTGCCCGCCCTCGCTCGGCCTCTTGACGGTGAACGCGCTGTCCGCGGCCGACCGCGTGATCGTGCCGCTCCAGTGCGAGTATTTCGCCCTCGAGGGCCTCACCCACCTGATGGCGACGATCGACCGCATCAAGGGAGCCTTCAACCCCGACCTCGCGGTGGAGGGCGTCGTGCTCACCATGTTCGACGGACGCAACTCGCTCACCCACCAGGTGGCGGACGAGGTCCGCGATCACTTCCGGGTCTACTCCACGGTCATCCCGCGGAACGTCCGCCTCTCCGAGGCGCCGTCACACGGCGTCCCTGCCCTGCTCTACGACGCACAGTCGCGCGGCGCGCAGGCCTACCTGGGTCTGGCGCGGGAGATCCTCGAGAGCTTCCCCAAGAAGGAGCCCGAGCCGGAGAAGGCGCGCGAGCCGTCGCCCGAGGAGCCCGAGCAGGCGGCCGAGCCGGAGCCCGAGAAGCCCGCGAAGCCCGCGAGGCCCGCGAAGGGCGGCGCCAAGGCTTCGGCGAAGGCCGAGCGAAAGGCAGGCTGATGACGATGGGCCCCGAGAAGAAGCGCGCGCTCGGCCGCGGGCTCGACGCCCTGCTGCCTGCTGCCCCGCCGAAGAGCCCGGCCGTCGCGACCTACGGCGACAAGAGCGTCTTCGCCTGTCCGATCGAGCGCATCGTCCCGCAGCCGGGCCAGCCGAGGCAGCACTTCGACGAGGAGGAGCTCTCGAACCTCGAGGCGTCGATCCGCGAGCACGGCATCATCGAGCCGCTCGTCGTGAGGCGCCTGCCGGGCGGCGGGCCCACGGGCGACAAATACGAGCTCATCGCCGGCGAGCGGCGCTGGCGCGCAGCGCAGCGCGCGGGCCTTCGCGAGGTGATCGTCGTCGTCAAGGACGTGAGCCCCGCGGCCGCGTTCGAGCTCGCGCTGGTGGAGAACATCCAGCGCGCGGACCTGAACCCCATCGAGGTGGCCGAGGCGTACGACAGGCTCGCTCGCGAGCACGGCTACACACACGAGGCGCTCGCCGAGCGCGTGGGCAAGGAGCGCACGACGATCACCAACGCGCTGCGCTTGCTCAAGCTGCCGACCACGGTGCGGTCGCTCGTCGTCTCGCGCGAGCTCTCCGAGGGTCACGCCCGCGCCCTGCTCGGCGCGCCGGACGACAAGACGCTGCAGGACATCGCTGACAAAACCGTCAGGGGACGCCTCCCGGTCCGACGCGTGGAGGAGCTGGTCCGCGCCGCCCGGAAGAAAAAAGAGGGCGCCAAAGACGGCCCTTCCCCCGAGAGGCCCGCCGGGAAAAGCGCGTCGGTGCGCGATCTCGAGGCGCGCCTCGCGCGCCGCTTCGGCACCCGGGTGGAGGTGCACGACCACGGCGGGTCGGGCGAGATCGCGATCCACTACGGCTCGCTCGACGAGCTCGACAGGTTGCTGGGCACGCTGGGCGTCTGACCGCTGGGCTTCACCCAGAGGCCGGTGACCTCGTCGTGGTTCCGCTTCAGCCACGCTCGCCACGAGGCCTTCGAGTCGAACGGGAGAACGGGCAGACCTTTGTGCAAGTCGCGGGGCGGCGGCACGCACCCAGGATAAGCTACGAGCGTCGCGCGCGCGGAACGCCCGACGACCGCCGCGCGTACTCGGGGAGAAAACGATGAAGCGAGCCTTCCTGGTCCTGACTGGCTGCACCTTGCTCGCCTGCTCCGAGCCCGCCGCTCCGGCGCCGGCGGCCTCGAGCGTGGCGAACGCCCCGTCCTCGGCGAACGCCGCCGCGCGTCCGGAGGCAGCGCCGACCACCGTCGACGAAAAAGCCGTGCGGGCGTTGATCGACGGCTGGCTCGCGGCGCAGAACAAAGGTGACTTCGCGGCGTACGAGAAGCTCTACGCCGACAAGCTCGAGGGCATCAAGCGGAGCGGGCCGCGCGTCTGGCGCTACGACCGCAAAGGGTTCCTCGGGGACCGCGAGCGGATGTTCAAGAAGCCGATGACGGTCGAAGCGACGAACATCGTCGTCACCGCGGGCGCGGCGTCCGCGTTGGTCGAGCTCGAGCAGCGGTTCAAGCAGGGGAGCTTCGAGGACAAGGGCCCGAAGCGGCTCGTCGTGGTCGAGGAGAAGGGGGCCCTCAAGATCGCGCGCGAAGAGATGGTGCAGTCGGTCGTCGCCGGCGCGAGCCCGACCAACGCCGCCGGGTTCCGCCACGTCGTCGAGGTCGGTGGCAAGCCTTACGTGGTGCTCGGTCCGCGTGGTGATGTGTCCTGGGCCAGCGGTCCGGCGGCCTGGGCGCCGAGGCGCGAGGCCCACCCGGATTTTCTGGTGGTGCGCCCCGCGGCGAAGGCTCCCGCGGAGCACCTCGCGTGGAGAGGTCGCGTGCTGAAGGTCTACGACGAGGACGGCAACAGCTGCGACGCGACAGTCGGCGAGATCGCCCTCCTGTCCGGCGGCACCCCCCATTTCGGCGAGGTCCAGCGATGGGACGGCGATCCCGGCCCCGATGGCGCGCCCACCGCGCCGAAGCTGAGCCTCGAGCAGCGCGCCGCCAACGTCTTCGGCATGACCACGCCGCACCTCGTCGGCGCGCTCGAGCTGCCCAAGGGCTGCGCGGCGGCGTTTGCGCTCGAAGCCGCGAAGCCAACCTTCTTCGAGGCCAAGGGCGCGCCCGCGAGCGACGACCCGGCGCTGCGCGCGGCGATCGCCGCGTTCAAGGGCTTGCCCTCGTACCAGGCCTCGCAGAAGTCGTTCGTCGAGGACTTCCAGCAGAAGGGCGACTGGGCGCCAAAGATCGAGGTCGCCGCGTTCGAGGGCAACGGCAGGCGCTTCCTCGCCGTGGAGGCCAGCGTGGTCGCCGGTTGCGCAGACTTCAACGGGGAGGCCACCGCGCTCTTCGAGATCACGTCGGGCAACCGAGCGGTGCTCGTCGCCGAGGGGGTCGGCCGTCCGACGAGCGTCTTCGACAGCGACGGGAACGGCGCGATCGAGCTCTTCGCCGAGCGCTTGTACGACGGCGGGCTCGGGCGCTACCTCGTCGCGGGACCGAACGGCATCGCGAGCGAGACAGCGCTCGACTTTCCGAACAACGACTGCGGTTGCTGACGGATCGCACCTCGAGTCAAAGCGTCGCCTCCATCGCGGAGGACGACGTGCACGAGCCCGCGTGTGTCCTCCACGAGGCGGCCCGGGTGGGCGCCGAGCGCGAGCGCGATCGGGCGCGCCGGTCCGCTCGGGAGCGTAGCGATGACGCGCCGTGAGCTCTGCGCACGACAACCGAACCAGCGCGCGCATCCGACCCTCCGTACGCCCCGCCCGCTCAGGGCGCGAGCTTCGCGAGCCGCATCGTGATCGTCTTGTCGGCGTCGGGGACGACCTTCACGCGCTGCGACCGATAGCCGGGCGCGTGGGCCTCGAGCACGTGCTCCTTCGCCTCTTTCTGCAGCGAGAGGCTCTTGTTGCCCAGCGCCGCCCCGTCGAAGGACGGCGAACGCGCTCGGCACGTGCAGAGGGTTCGCCCGGCTCGGCAGGGCTCGCGCGCTATTTCTTCGGCGCCGGCTTCGGGTCCTTCTTCGGCTCTTCTTTCTTGGCGCCGCCCTTCGGCGGAGGCTTCTTCTTGCCGTCGAGCATGTCCTTCGCCTGTTTGCCGATGGGCGTCTCGCGGCCGAGCTCCCAAGCTGTGCGCAGCTCCTGTTTGGCCCTGAGGCCGTTGCCCTGCGCGAAGAGCGACTGCGCGAGGTAGTAGTGCGCGGCCTGGAACTTCTCGTCGATCTTGATGGCGGCCTCGAAGTCCGAGCCGGCCTCCTTCTCTTGATCGAGCTCGTGTTTGCAGACGCCGCGGCGAACGTAGAACTCGGCCGCGTCCTTCTTGAGGCCGATGGCCTTGTCGAGCACCTTCACACACTCCGCGAACGCCTTGCCCGGCCCGAGCATGCGGCCGATCGTCGCGAGGGTGGGCGCGTCCTCGATGCCCTCGGCCGCCTTCACGAGGTGAGGGACGGCCTGCTCCGCGCGCTTGTTCTCGAACAACATGACGCCGTAGGAGAAGCTGAGCTGCGCCGACGGGCCCTTCGCGAGCGCCGCCTCGTACGCCTTGGACGCCGAGTCGACGTCGTTCTTGAGGCCGTAGGCGTAGCCCAGGTTCGTGAGCAGGCTCACGTTCTCCGGGTCGGACGCGAGGGCCTTCTTCAGGACCGGGATGGCCTGCTCGGGGCGCGGCGGCTCCTCCAGGTAGATGGCCGCGAGGTTGTTCGCGGCCTCCACGAGGCCGGCGTCGAACGCGAGCGCCTGTTTGTAGAGCTTCTCCGCCTCCTGCTTGCTGCCGCCGGTCTGCTCGGTGGCGAGGCCGAGGTAAAACGCGGCCTCCGCGCTGCGAGGCTCCTCGTCGAGGGCCTTCTTCAGAGCGGGCACGGCGTCGGCGAACTTGCCGGCCTTCACGAGCTCGATCGCGCCGTCCAGGCCGGCAGGCCGCTTCGGGCCCTTGCTCCCGACCTCGACCGGGCCGGGCGGATCCGCGTCGAGCGGCGGGTCCTCCGGGGGAGGCGTGCTCGAACAAGCGGCGAGCAGCGCCGCAACCAGGATGATGGCCTCACGAGCCCGCGGTCCGCCCTGACGCATTGTGCGCTCCCGTATCATGCTTTGACGCCGGAGTCCCCTCCCCCCTTGGGTCCCCCGCGGGCCCTCGGGCATCCGAAGGTGCTTCCCCCAGCGCGCGGAGCACGCCTTCCTCCACCTCCGCGCTCTGCTTGCCGGCGTCGAGCTTCTTTCCGGACGCGTCGCGCACGTAGAACACGTCGATGGCGCGCGCGCCTTCGGTGTTGATCTTGGCGACCGAGATGGCGAGCCCGAGCTCGTAGAGCGCGTTGGCGATGGCGAAGAGGACGCCCGGCCTGTCCTGGGTGACGACCTCGATGATCGTGTGCTCGCGGCTCGCGCGGTGATCGAGCGCCACACGCGTCGCCACCTTCGGGGCGCCCCGCCGGGTCGGCGAGGCGGGGCCGAGCTTGATCTGCGGCCGCGCCGCCCCCGACACCATGGCCTCGAGGTCGCGGCGGACGCGGGGCAAGGCTCGCAGCACGGCCTCCGAGCCCTCGACGCGGCTCTGGACCCAGAACAGATCGACGGCCTGGACCGAGCCGTCGTCGCGCATGCGCGTGTACACCTGCGCCCCGAGCACTTCGAGCTTCGACGTCGTGAGCGCCGCCGAGATGAGCGCGAGCAGGCCGGGGCGGTCGTCCGCCACGACGCAGAGCTCGGTCGCCTCGGGGTGGCTCGACGGCACGACCTCGATGCTCACCCCGCCCTCTCGGAACGAGCGGACCACCTCGGCGTGCTCGACGATCGCTTGCGCGGAGCTCGCGAGGAGGTAGCGATCCGGCATCGACTCGAGGTAGCGGCCGAGCCACTCGCGCCGCGAGGCGCCCAGCTCGGAGTAGCCCTCCGCGAAGCCGAGCACCTCCTTGCGGAGAAGCTCGGCCCGACCGATCTCCCCGCTCGCGCCGGTGAGCGCCTCGTCGGCGGCGATGTAGAGCTCGTCGAGGAGGTGCGCCTTCCACGAGGTGAGCGAGGTGGGGCTGGTCGTGGACACGTCCACGATGGTGAGCAGATAGAGGTTCCGCAGCGACTCACGCGAGGGCACGGTCTCGATGAGCTCGGCTGCCGTCGCGGGGTCGTCGATGTCGCGCCGCGTGGCGAGCAGGTACATCGTCAGGTGATGGCGGATCAGGCGCGCCGCCTCTTCGATCTCCTCGGGGCGGAAGTCGAGCCGGCTCAGGATGACGTCGGCCATCTCCGCGCCGCGCTCGCTGTGATCGCGCCGGCCGATCGCCTTTCCGACGTCGTGGAGCAGCGTGGCGAAGGCCAGCACCGTGGGCGAGAGGACCTCGGCTGCGAGACGGGACGCGAGCGGGTATTGCGAGGCGAGATCACCACGCGCGAGCGCGGCGAGGCGATCCACCGCGGCCACGCTGTGAACGTCGACCGTGTACACGTGGTAGAGGTCGTGGTGCACGCGCCCGACGACCGGCGAAAACTCGGGGATCATCGCGAGGAGCAGGCCGAGCTCGTGGAGCTCGCGCAGGGCGCTTCCTTTGGTCAGCTTCGTCTCCTTCCGATTGCTGACGATCTCCACGAAGGCGCGCGCCGCGAGCCGGCTCTTGCGGAGCCGCTCGCACCAGGAGACGTCGTTCGAGAACCGCTGGATGAGCTCGCGGGCGTGCGCGTGGATGGGCCGGTTCTTGTCCACCGCGACCGCGACCAGGCGCAGCGCGAGCTCGGGCTCGGAGCCGATACGCGTCGCGTCGTCAAGCGTGACCGAGTCGTCGAAGAGGCGGAGCCCGTCGCCCAGGTCCTCCGCCTTCGGACGGCGGCGGCTCTCGTGGGAGGCGCGCGCGAGCATCGTCGCTCTACCGCGAGATATCACGCGCGCGGCCCGGTAGTAGGCGCTCATCATCTTCTCGACGCCGTCGGTGTCGGCGCCGTAGCCGAGCGCGCGCGAGATCGCCTCCTGCTCGTCGAACGTGAGCCTGTCGCTGCGTCGCCCCGCGTGTGCGTGGAGCAAATGACGGATCTGCCAGAGGAGCTCCTCCGCCTCGGCCAGGTCGAGCGCCTCGCGCGGGACGAGCGCGCCCACGCGCACGAGGCCGCCGATCTCGCCCGCGCCGTACCGGGCGTGCGCCGACCAGCGCAGGACGTCGAGGTCGCGGAGCCCACCTGCGCCGTTCTTCACGTCCGGCTCGAGCAAGAAGACCGAGTCGCCGAAGCGCTCGTGCCTGCGCTCGACCTCCTCGGCCAGGCGCTCGCCGAAGCGCGCCAGCTCCGACGCCGCGAAGAGGCTGCCTGAGACGCGCCAGACGACCTCGTCCGAGAGGGACCTGTCGCCCGCGAGGTGGCGCCAGTCGAGCAGGCTCGTCGCCGTGGCGAGATCGGTGCGCGCGAGCTCGACGACGTCCCCCAGGAGGAGGACCTGGTGCCCGATCGCGAAGCCGGCGTCCCAGAGCGGGTAGAGCACGGCGTCGACCACCTGCTCGGCCTCCTCGACCCGACGCGCGAGGACGCGGACGTCGAGATCGCTGCGAAGGGCGACGGCGCCTCGGCCGTAGCCCCCCACCGCGGCGAGCGCGACGGGTTTGCCGTCGGCGGCGGCGAACACGGGCCGCAGGAGCTCGTCGTACTCGTGGGCGACGCTGCGGCCGAGGGCGAGGCCCCACGAAGCGCCCCCGTTCGGCGCGCCTTCCGTCGGTAGCGCCGACAGGAGGCGCTCGCGCAGCGACGCGAGCTTCGCTTTGAGCGGTTCGTCGGTCAACGGCAGGAGCCTACCCGCGCCGATCTCGGCGTGCCAGCGGGAGCCGCGCCGGACCCGTTTTCTACGGGAGGGCCTCGGCGGCGTCGAGCAATTGTTTGAGCTCCATGATTTGGTCGCACTCGAGGCACCCGAACTTCCCTTGGGGCGACACGTCCTCGAGCTCCGTGCGGGCAGCCTGGATGTCCGTTTCGGAGAGGGTCCGGAGCGCCTGCGCCACCGCCAGGATCGCGTCGTTGCGCGCGGTGAGCGCGCTCTCCCCGCGGAGCTCGAGCCAATCCGTCGACAGACCGGCAAGGACCTTCTCTTCGCCCTGCACGGATCCGGAGAGCTCGGCGCTCATGTCGAACGCTCCGGCGAGCGGGTTCGTGAAGACATCCGGGCACGTCGCCTGGAGGCCGATGCGCGTGGGGTGGATCGCGTCCGGGCCGAGAGCGCCGCCGGCGGGCCCAGACGCGCTCCCGGAGGTGGGCAGCGGCAGCCCGACCGCGCGGAGGAATGGCGGGAGCTTCACGGTGAGGAGCGCTGCGCGCGCCTGGATCGCGAGGCTCGGTCCGAAACGGGCATCGAAGACGCGATCCGCGCCCACCGTGTCGGCGATGTAGAACTGGCCTCCCCGGCCTGCCCCGGCAACGTTCTCCAGGAAGCCGCGAGCGAGCGGCGCAGGACCCGTCGAGAGCTCGGCCCCGATCTGCGCGACGGAGAGCCGGATGCCCTTCGAGGCTGCAGTGCGGACCTCCTCGAGCAGATCGTCGTTCACGTTGGCCCCGCCGTCGGTCAAAAGGACGATGTGGGCGCTCGTGGCGCCGTTGGAGGCGACCTTGATCGACTCGCGCACGGCCGCGACGAAGTCGTTGCCCGCCCGAGGCGCGAGCGCGAGAGACTCGATCGGGAGGCCGCCGTAGGGTGCGCCGGCCTGAACGGGGCCGTCGATCTCCGTGACGATGTCGCCAGCGAAGGTCAAGACGGCCATCGTGTCCCCCTGCATCGTGGACGCCTCGATCCCGCGCCCGAGCGCGCGGATGGTGTCGTGGACGAGCGGCAGGCTCGAGGCGAGGCTCTGCGAGACGTCGGCGAGGACGATCAGCCGAATCGCCTCGCGCTCCGCCGACGAGGCGCTGAAATCCACCTGGAGCATGCCCGAGGTGGACGTGAGCGGGTCGACCCCCGTCTGGTACCAGCGCACGCCGAGCGGCTCGAGACCGTTCGCAACCGCGGTCTCGTGCCCGAGCCCGTAGTACGCCAGGAAGTCCTCGGCGCGGAGCAAGTTCGGATCGGGGGCGAGCGAGGGGACGTGCAGCAGGCGGGCGCGGGCGTATTGGGCGCCCGCCGTGCTCGGATGCCCGTGGAACGAGACGTCCACCCGGGTCGCCGTGTCGACGAGCCCATCGCAGAGCGTCTCGATGGCGCTGCCGCCGCCGCCGCCGCCACTGCCCGAGGCGCCGGTTGTGTTCCCGTCGCTGGGCGAGACGAGGGCGGGGTCCGGCTCCTCACCCTTCCCGACCGGGCCGCCGCCCTGGAGGTCACCGCCGTCCGAAGCGCCTCCGCCGTCGTCGACCCCCGAGCTGTCTCCGCAGGCCACGGCGGCGAGCGCAGCGAAGGGGAAGGCGCAGAGGATGGCAAGCAAGGTTCGGTTCTTCATCGGGCGCTCCTACTGGCAGAACGAGGCGCAAGCGGTCTTGGCTGTCTCGGCGCAGACGACATCCCAGGCGATGCAGCCGCAGAACGGGTCGTTGTTGGCGACGAAGTCGGCGCAGCAGAAATAGGGCTCGCTGGAGCACGTGCCCGCGGCCATCGGGGCGCCGATCGACTCGGGGTCGTGACAGGCGCTGGGCGCGCAGCCGGTGCCGTTCGCCTCCGAGCAGAACCCACTGAGGCACTCGCGACCCGGGCAGCACTCCCCGCATGCCTCCCCCGCTTTGCCACATTCGAAAGGCTTGCTCGCGCAGCGCGGCTCACCCAGCGAGTAGTCGCAGATCAGGTCGGCGCAGCATTGCTCGTCGAAGGCGCAATCGGTGCCCGCGCCGGTGCAGCCCGGTGCGCCGCAGATGCCGCCGTCCAGGCCCGGCACGCAGACGAGACCGAGCTCGCCGCAGCAGGGAACCCCCGAGCCGGCGGGGTCACACGGCGCGCCCGCGTCGACGCAGGTCTCGACCGACTCGAGCACACACACGTTCGCCTCCTGATCGCAGGCGACCGTGGTCGCAGCGTCGGCGAAGACGACCCCGCTCGGCGGGTTGCAGCAGTCCGCATCGGACTTGCAGGCAGCGCCGAGCTCGGCGCATGTCTTGGCCGCGCACACGCCCTCCTCGCAGCGACGCGAGCAACACTCGTCTCCGCGGCGGCAGGTCTCGCCGACGAGGACACACGCCTCGCCACCGCAGTATCCGTCGATGCAGAGGGAGTCGCAGCAATCGAGGTCCCCCTCCCCGCCGCAGCGCACCCCGAGCGGGGCGCAGCACCCGCCGGCGCGACAAGCCGAGAGGCCCTGCGACCAGTCGCAGCAGTCTTGCTCCGCGTCGCATCCGCTCCCTGGCCCTCTCGCACAGAAGGGCTCGTGATCGAGGCACGCGAGCGACCGCGGGCAGCTGCCGAGGCATGCCTCCTCCGAATACGCGTCGAGGAAGGCCTCCCGCTCGTAGTCCCCCGCTGCGCGGAGCCGGTCCACCATGCCGTCACACGGGTACGCGTCCCTGCCGTAGCAGTCGCCCAGCTGCTCGCAGAGCTGCTCCGCGACGCTGGCCCGATCACCTGCGATGAGGTCGTTGCACGCGGTGGCGACGAAGGCCGCGCACGCGCCGACCGCCGCCACAGCCGCGGCGCGGACGAGTCGAGGTCCGCGGGCCGACGAGACAATCATGTCATTTGCATAGCGGCTTCAGGGCGGAGAGGACCAGCAGCGTGCGAGCACGGCTGATCTCGAACGCGGCGGCCTCACCCTCGTCCATGTCTTCGGTGCTGACCGACTGGAGCTTGCTGCCCAGGCCCTCCACATCGCTGCCGGCGCACGATTGTGCCGAGAGGACGAGCTCAATCCCCTCCAGCGCGGCGAGCAGGGCTCCGTACGCCGACGTGCTGTCGGCCGAGAACGAGACCTCGGCGGCGGCCAGCTCGATCTCGGGCTCTTCGGTCGACCGCGCCAGGACACGAACCTTGCCCACGAACGACTGGCATCCGGCTCCGGTGGTCTTGGCCTGCGCAAACGCGACGCTGCTCGAGCCCAGCCGGCGGAGGCCGGTCTGCCCTTGGTCTTCCTCGCTGGAGAGAACCGGGATCAGGCCGAGGTCCTCGGGCGCCGAGACCTCGAAGCGCGCCCGTCGCGTCGAGAGCCGGAAGAGATCGTCGAAGCGGTCTCCGAAGAGGTAGTCGAGCTGCCACCGGCGCTCGACGTCGAGCGAGCGACCGCTCGGTCGTGTGGGGTCTCCGACCACGGCCGCCGCGGCGTAGAACCCGGCGTCGGCGAGCCGTCGATCGTCGAGGAGGCCCGGGTGGATCGGCGGGGGCTCTCCGATCGCCGGATCGAAGCCCTGCAGCTCGATGACGGAGACGGTCGCGTCGGCTTGCCGCCACGCCGAGGTCACGTCGATCGAGTCGGGATCTCCCGTCTTCATGCTGCCGTCGGTGAGGAGGAGCACGTGGGCCGGGACGCCGCCCTCCTCGGCCAGGACGATCACCTCGTCGCGCACCACCGCCAGGCTGGGGTTGCCCCCGAACTGGGCGCGCGCGCGAAGCTGCTCCGCGTAGCCCGCCACCTCCGCGGGAGCGTCGACCCCGGCGGCGAGGCGAACGCCGACGGGTGCGTCGTCCGTCCACTCCACGACGCTCAGCCGATCCTTCACGCCGGAAGCAGCCAGGTGGTCCGCCATGGTCTCGAGCGCGCCGAGGAGCACCGGGACCTCCGACCGGATGCTCGGCCCGAGATCGAGCACGGCGATCACGTGGACGGGCTCGATCTCGGGTGCCGTGAGGTAGAACGTGTCGATGGCGTCACCCGCGAACCGCCCGACGAAGCGGCCAGCGTCGGGGCCCCGGAACGGGCCGAGGTAGGCGAGCAGCTCGGCCGAGCTCGGGGGCGTGGCGGGCCACGCCCCGCCGAGGAGCTCGGTAACCGAGCGGGCGGCGTTCTGGAACGCCCGGGCGTCCGCCGCCGCCAGGGCGACCGGCAACGACTGCCCGGTGCAGGCGACGGCGGTGGGATCGCCATAGCCACCCAGCGCGCCGTTCGAGAACGGAGGTGCCTCGTCGGATGCAGGAGCCGGCCGCGGCTCACCGGGGCCCTCATCTTCGAAGTCGGAGCCGTCTTCAGCAGGCGCGCACGCGAAGAGCCAAGCAGCGGCGAGCGCAAGGAAGGGCCTGCGGGCGTTCATGCCGCCCTGCCATGCAAGAACCCTGCACGCCCGTCCGGCGCGGGATTTGGGGCTTCGAGCGCGGTCCTCGTGCCCGCCGCCTGACTCGGGTTGGCACAGTCTGACGGGCTCGTCATAGGCAGACACCGTCCGTGCATTGGCCGGGCGAGCAACACTCGACGTCGACGAGGCACGGCTCGCCGGGCGGCGAGCAGCAGTGCGGGAGGAAGGACTCCTCACACATCCCGGCACAGCAGTCGGCGTTGCCCCCACACTCGACCCCGGCTTGCGCGCAGGCGCCGTCCGCGCCGCAGAACGAGGTGTCGTCGACCCGGACGTAACAGACAAGCCCGCTCGCGAGGCAGCAGTTCTTCTCGGGATCGCTGACCGGCGAGCACGAGTCACAGGTGTCGATCGGATTCAGGCAGAGCCCGTCGCGGCAAGTGAGCCCGCCCTGGCAGCAGTCCCCCTCGGTGACACACGCCTCCCCGAAGTCGCTGCAGGTCTTGGCCTCGCACTGCCCGGAGCGACAGAGCCTCGAGCAGCAGTCCGAGCTCCGCTCGCAAGGCTCGTCGAGCAAGGCGCAGCGGAACTGCCCGCAGTGACCATCCACACACGTCTCCCCGCCGCAGCACTCGCCCTCGTCGGCGCAAGGCGCGCCGAGCGGCGCGCAACACGTGCCGGCTCGGCAGGCGCCGATGCCCTGCGTGGAGCCGCAGCAGTCGACGTCTTCCGCGCAGACCTCGGCGAACGCGTGGCAGACCGGCGGCACGTCGCGGCACGCGCGCGCGCTCGAGCAGCTCGCCAGGCAGTCGTGCCGCGCGTGGTTCTGCAGGAACGCGTCGGTCACCTCGGGATCACGAGCCTGACGGAACCGTTGTTCGAGCGCCTCGCAGGCGGGGTCGACCGGCTCGCAGTCCGCGAGGATGGTGCAGAGCTCGGTCGCGACGTCCTCCGAGTCTCCGACGAGCGTGTCGCGGCAGGCGCCGATGACGGCGATGAGCGCCCAGACCGCAGCGACGCGATGCCCGAGCCTCAGAGGGGTCGATCGCGCTCGCTGAGGCATGTCGATATCTCGAGGGCACACGCGTCCCCCCCTTCCGCGCGCAGGCACGTCCGGCACGCTTCGCTCGCGAAGCCCGTCAGGCAGCTCATGCCGCAATCACCTTCGCAACTGCCGGCGGTAGGCTGCGCGCAGAGGCACTCGCTCACCCTCACCATGAGGTTGTCGTCGTTGGCCGACCCGCCCCCATCGAGGAAGTCGGCCGACTCGATGCACAGGTTGGAGACCGTGCTCCAGTCGCCCCCGTCGAGCAGGGTTCCGCAGCTCGCGCACGTCGCGCAGCACGCGCCCGCGCTCTGGAGCGCCGGGTCCGTCGCGACGGAGGAGACCGGGGCGGTCGTGCAACACGCGAGGGACCGACAGTCGGCGTGGGACTCGCAGGCCTGGCCGACCTCCCCCGCGTCGGTCGCGAGCGCGTAACAGTCGACGACGTTGGCGCAGTCGGAGCAGTCCGCCTCGGCGAGCGCTTTGAGCTCCGCTTCGGTGGCCACCTCGACCGCCGCCTCGCAGGCCGCGGTGGCCTCGGCGGTCAGGGTCGGGCAGCCACAGAGCTGGTCGCCGACCCGCCGCACCGACCTGACCTCGTCGGGGTTCGGCACCCCGAGGACGAGATCACAGCCCGCGCTCGAGAGCACGAGCAGCAGGGAGACGAGGCGCTGGCTCAAAAGCGACCTCCGACCGTCAGCCCGGCCCCGTAGGGGGAGACCCAGGGGAGCACGGCAGCGGGCGGCTCCGCCTCCGGCTCCGACGGAGCCGTGAGCACGAGCGTGATCCCCACCCCGACCACGGCGAGGCCGCCGATGCCGACCCACTGGCCCACCTCGGCCAGCGTGCCTGCCTCCTCGATGAGGTCGTAGCCCTGAGGGGAGCAGAGGGCCTTGCCGTCCCGATCCACGCAGTTTCCCGCCGAATCCGCCTCGGAGCGCTTCGCGAGCGCCACGCTCTCGAGCACCGCAAACGCGGTCACCCCGGCCAGGCCGACGCCGAGCACCACGAAGCCCGCGATTCGCTGCGCGGGACGAGCCTCGGGGCCGGCCACCTTGTCCTTCTTCGGCGGGTGCTTCTTGGCGATGGCCGCGAGGTCGAGCTTCACCGTCGTGGTCTGGCCCTCCGTAAGGGTCGTCGGGATCGTCTCGAGCACCTCGTCTTCGCGCGACACTTCGATCTTCAGCGCCCCGGGGTCTTGCTCGAGCGGGAGGCCGAACCGGCTCGACGCCACCTCCGCGCCCGCGACCGAGACACCGAGGGCCTCGGGCCCCGCGACCACGTCGAGGACGAGCTTGGGCACGCGCGGCGCGACCGCCTTCTTCCGATCCTCGGCGAAGCCGAGGCGGTCGTCTTTGAGCTCGGTCGCGAGCGTGACGGCCTCGCTCCAGTTGCGGTACGCGCTCGCGGTCTTGCCGTCTTGCTCGAGGCAGTCGGCGAGGTTCATCAGGGTGCCGAGGGTGCGCTGCAGCTCGAGCGAAGCCTGGAACTTCGGGCACGCCTCGGTGATCTTGCCCTCGCCCATGAGCGCCTTCGCTTCGCGGAAGAGCGCCTCCGCGCCGGCGGAGTCCTGGGCTCGCGACGGGGATGGGATCGAGAGAGCGAGCGCAAACGGCAGGAGGCCCGTAAGGAAAGCCTGTAGGCGCATGAGCGGGGAGTATCGTTGCAAACCGCGAGCCAGCCAAACTCTGTGTTCAAGCAGCCGGGCGGTTTCGCTGGCGGCCCGTCGACGGTCGATGCAAGAGCTTACCAATGTCGGCACAGCCCCGTAAAACGAGCGGTGCGACTCCACACGAGCTGCCGCCCGGCGCCGAGCAGGACGATCACATCTTCGTCGACTCGATCGTGAAGTCCTTCGGGGACACCCAGGTCCTGAAGGGCGTGACGATGCACCTCAAGCGCCACCAGACGGCGGTCATCATCGGCGGGTCGGGGGCCGGCAAGACCACGCTCCTGCGCCTCTTGATTGCCCTCGAGCGTCCCACCTCGGGGCACATCTGGGTCGACGGCCTGGACATCTCGCCGCTCAGCGAGCCCGAGCTGAACGCGGTGCGCCAGCGCTTCGGGATGGTCTTCCAATACGCAGCGCTGCTCGACTCGCTGACCGTGTTCGACAACGTCGCCTTCCCGCTGCGCGAGCACCGCAAGCAGATGAAGAAGCGCGAGATGCGCGACAAGGTCCTGTCGATGCTGAGCCTGCTCGGCCTGGAGGGGAAAGAGAACCGCATGCCCAGCGAGCTCTCGGGCGGCCAGCGAAAGCGCGTGGGCCTCGCCCGGGCCCTCATGCTCGAGCCCGAGATCCTCATCTACGACGAGCCCACGAGCGGCCTCGATCCGATCACGAGCCGCATGGTCGACGACCTCATCGAGGAGACGCGCGCGCGCTTCGACGTGACGAGCGTCGTCATCTCACACGACATGACGAGCACCTTCCGCATCGCGCACCAAGCCTTCCTCCTCGTGCAGGGGCAGGTCATCGCCTCGGGCAAGCCGGACGATCTCGCCTACGGATCGGTCGACGCGGCGCGTGAGTTCATCGCGGCCTCGGGCATCGCGCCCGAGCGAATCAATCGAGTGGACAACCAGACCGAGGGCGAACGCACGATCAAGTACAAGGCCATGTAGGAGATCGGCGCCCCCGGGCGGCGCCCCCGCGCGGGGACGGGTCCAGCCCGGGGGACTGGCCTAGCCCGGGAGAAACGAGCCGTCGCGCGTGGGCGCTCCGAGGCACCCGCAAAGTAGTTCATTCGCCGCGATCGGCGTGGCATCCTGCCCCGATCCTATGACCCCCATGAAGATTGGCTCCGCGGCTGCCGCGCTGGGTGCGGTTGGCGTCCTCTGGCTCTCCCTTCCCGGCTGCGGCGCAGCCGAAGCCGTCCGCCCGGAAGCGCCGTCGGCCGGCGAGGCGATGGGAACGAAGTGTGATCCGAAGGCGGAGAGCACGAACGTCTTCGTCGTCGACCTGCCGCCCGAGACCCGGAGCGACCTCGAGATCGCCCTGTCCGCCGGCTCGCTCGCGATCGCGAAGTTCGACTGCAAGGAGCTCAAGATCCTGCGGACCTGCAAGGCGTCCGGTGAGTACCAGTTCCGCGGGACCAGCGCGAAGGAGCGTGTGCTCTCGCTCGAGAGCGCCGACGAGATCCGCGCCGCGCTCCCGCTCGGCGGCGCGGGCATCGCCGCCGCGTTCGAGGCCGAGGCCTCGGCCGGAACCAAGTTCGATCTCGGCATGGTGCTCGCCGGCCAGATGGTCGGATCGGCCTCGTCGTTCAGCGCGGCCGAGCTCAGCGGCAACTGCGCGGGCGCGACCCACGTCATCACGGCCGCGAAGATGGGCGCGTTTGCGATGGGCACGAGCTCCAAGGCGGAGATGCGCACCGCGGCCGAGGTGTTCGGAGCGGGCGCGAGCGCGGGCAGCAAGGCGTCCAAGCTGACGAAGTCGCGCGACGGCTCGATCCAGGCCTGTGAGGCGGCGGAGTCGGGCAGCGCGAAGGCGCCCAAGAACTGCGACGCGCTCATCGCGCTCGAGGTGACGAAGCTCTCCGACGACTACGGCGACGTCGACAGCGATCTGGGCGAGCTGCTCGTCACCCTCGGCGATCTCAAGTGCTCCGACGCCGCCGCGTGTGAGGCGGGGTGCAACGCCGGCAAGGGCCGCTCGTGCGCCGAGCTCGGCGTCTCGCTCATCGGAGGCGACGGGATGGACAAAAACGTCCCGCGCGGGCGCGCGCTCCTCAAGAAGAGCTGCGACCTCGGTGACGTGAAGGGCTGCTCGGCCTTCGCCGACATCCTCCTCATGTCGGGAGACGAGAAGCGATTCGACGACGCCATCGTCGCGGCCGACAAGGCCTGCAACATCGGCCGTGACGGCGGCGGCTGTCACTCGCTCTCGATCCTGTGGGGCCGCAAGGGCGACAAGGAGAAGGAAGAGAAGTACCGCGACAAGGCGTGTTTCGCGGGCTACGAGCCCGCCTGCCCCAAGAAGGAGTAGCTGGGCGGGGCTCGGAGGCCGGCGAAGCTCTCGCCGGCCCCCGCGCGAATGGTACGCTCCGCGGCGTGGGGACGCCGCAGCGTCAGCCGGCAACGTGGAGCCTGGGAACGATCGTCGGGGGGAAATATCGCCTCGAGGCGCTGCTCGGCGCTGGCGGCTTCGGCGCGGTCTTCCGGGCGATCGAGCTGGGAGCCGACAGGCGCGTCGCGGTCAAGCTGCTCTCGCGGGCGTCGCTCCAGCAAACCGACGCGATCGCGCGCTTCTATCGGGAGGCGCGCCTCGCGATGACGCTCCGCCACCCGAACACGGTTCGCCTGCTCGACTTCGGCGACGCTGGCGAGGGCACGCCCTTCATCGCGTTCGAGCTGCTCGAGGGGGTCTCGCTGGAGCAGCGGATCGCCCGCGGTCCGGTCCCGATCGCGGAGGCGCTCGCGATCGCGGTCGAGCTCCTGGGCTCGCTCGAGGAGGCGCACGCGAGCCACGTGATCCATCGCGACGTGAAGCCGGCGAACGTGTTTCTGTGCAGCAGCCCGCCAGGCGCGGTCAAGCTGCTCGACTTCGGCGTCGCGCAGGAGGCGCCTTCGATGCAGCGGCTGACGCGTGAGGGGACCATCGTCGGCACGCCGGCGTACATGGCGCCCGAGCAGCTCACCGGCGGCGCAGCAGGGCCGCAGACGGATCTGTTCGCGGTCGCGCTCGTGCTCGCCGAGATGATTGGCGGGGCGCCGGTCTACCAGGGAGAAGCGATGCAGATCTGCCTCGCCAAGCTGAACGGCCAGCCGGTGCAGTTCCCCGCTTCCATCCCGCTCACGCTGCTCGCCGTCCTTCAGCGCGCGACATCGTTCGACGTCGCGCGACGTCATCGGAGCGCGGCCGAGCTGCGGAGCGCGCTCCAGGCCACCGGGCTCGGCGCCGGGCGCTCGACCCTGACGCCCGCGCCGGTGTCGGGCCCGCTCGGCACCGTGGTGATCGACAAGCCCGCGGGGCCCTCGCAGCGCCTCGACCGCGCGATGGCCGCCACGGCTCCGCCCTCGATCAACACGCCCCTCGCCGCGCGCCCAACGCCCTCGCGCGGCATGAGCGGCACCGTCCCGCTGGCCGGCCGCTCCAGCCATCCACCTTCGAGCGTGCTCGCCTCGACGACGCCACCGTCTCTGGCCAACCCGCTCGCGGCGACAAACGCCGACCGTCCGCGCCCCGTTCGACCGCACCTCGCGGCCACGGTGAACGATCCGGACGCGGCCGCGAGCCCGGCGTCGAGAGCGCTGTCGGGGACGCTCGCCATGGATGACGGGCCACGTGGCTCCGTCCTGATCGCGCCGGCGCCTGCTCCTCGGACTGCGACTCGCTCACGCGGCTGGGTCGTCGCGATAGTCGCCACGTTGCTCGTCTCGGCCGCGGCGGTGGCCTATTACTTCGGCCGAGCGCGCTTGTCGCTCTGAGCGCCGGAGCGCGCGGCTCAGCTCGCGAGCGCAGCGGCCGCGGCCAGCGTGACCGCGCGACGTCCCGACGCGAGCGCGGCGCCGACCGCCGCACGCAGCGCCGAGAGGCGACGCGTCAGCGGGGCTCGCAGCTCGGGCAAGCCCGTGAGCTCGACCGGGACGTCCGCGCGATCGAGGAAATCGATCGCGTGGAGCTCGATGTTGAGCAGCGGGGTATCGCCACACGCGCGGACGAGCGCGCGCGCGCCGCGCTCCCCTGCCCGGCCGAGCGTCGTGCCGATGACGGGGAGGCGCGGCCCGCGTGTGACCTGGATGGGCAGCTCGACGAGCGGGCGATCGCCGCGCTTCCAGTACGGGCGCGCCAGCCGGTAGGGCTCGGCGGGCGCGGCGAGCACGTGGGGCGGGCCGACGATGCTGGCCGAGCGCTTGCCGAGCGCCTGCATCGAGCCCAGGACGGCCAGCTTGGCGCCGTAATAGAGCGGACAAGGGAAGACCGAAGAGTCGTACCGCGCGCGGGCCTGCTCGAGCACGTCGAAGACGGCGTCGGAGATCGTGTAGCCAGGCGCGCGAAAGCCCGCCGGCCGCGCGCCCACCGCGCGCTCGATGGCCTCGAAGCTCCCCTCCACCTCGCGCCGGATCTCGGCCGCGCTCAACCTGACGAGATTGTAAGGATGCGTGAGCGAGTGGCTCGCGATCTCGTGGCCGGCCCGGCGTGCAGAGGTGAGCACGTCTGCACACGCCTGGTGCGCGAGGTCCGCCCCTACCGCGAAGAACGTGAGCGGGACGCCGAGGCTCTCGGCGAAGCCGAGCGCGCGCGGCACCCCCACCTCGTAAGCGACACGGGCCGCCTCCCCGGAGGAAGGCAGCCCGTGAATCGCGCGGTACAGATCGAGCTCGTCGAGATCGACGCTGACGGCGAGCAGCCCCTCCCCCCTCCACGCAGTGGAGGGGGGCCGGGGGGGAGGGATTGGCGGGGACGGAGCTGAAGGAGAGGGAGAGCCTCCCAGGGCCGGCGACGCCTTCTGCTCGGCGTCGCCCGTCGCCATGGATTCCTCCCCCCTTCCCCCCTCCACTCGGTGGAGGGGGGTGCGGCTCACTGGCTCGCCATCTTCGCGACCTCTTCGGCGAAGTTGTCTTCTTTCTTCGCGAGGCCTTCGCCGCGCTCGAAGCGGACGAACTTCGTCAGGGCGACCTTGGCGCCGGCGGCCTTGCCAGCGGCGTCGGCCAGCTGCGAGATGGTCTGGCCCGGGACGACGACCGACTCCTGCTCGAGGAGGGCGATCTCCGAGTACCACTTCACGAGCTTGCCCTCGATGATCTTCGGCCAGGACGCTTCCGGCTTCGGCTTGGGGTCCTCGCGGAGCTGCGCCTCGTAGATCTCCTTCTGCTTGGCGATCTGGTCGGCGCCCACGTCCTCGCGCTTGAGGACGAGGGGGGTCATCGCCGCGATCTGCATCGCGGTGTCCTCGGCGAACTTCAGCACCTCGGCGTGTTTGGCCGCCGCTTCGCTCTCGGTCTCGACCGAGAGGATGACGCCGATCTTGCCACCGAGGTGGACGTAAGCCGCCGTGAGACCCTGCTTGCCCGCGGGGACCTCGAGGCGCTCCCAGCGGCGGACGTCGATCTTCTCGCCGATCTTCGCCGTGAGCTCCACCGCGACCTCACCCACGGTCTTGCCCGCGAGGGGCGCCTTGGCGAGATCGTCGCCGGCCTTCGCCTTGACCGCGGCGTCCATCACGTCCGCGAGGAACTGCTGGAAGCCCTCGCTGCGCGCCGCGAAGTCCGTCTGGATGTTGACCTCGACCATCGTCGCCGCGCGCTTGTCGGCGGAGACGACGGCGCGAACCTCGCCCTCGGTCGCCACGGCGGAGGCGCGCTTCGCGCTCTTGGCGAGGCCCTTCTTCAGGATGATCTCGACGGCCTTGTCGAGATCGCCCTCGGCCTCCACGAGCGCGTTCTTGCAGTCGCTCATGCCGGCCTGGGTTCGCTCACGCAGCTCTTTGATTGCTTGGGGGGTAACGGTGCTCATCGGAGGCTCTTCTCCCCCTCTCCGCTCGCGGAGAGGGGGCCGGGGGGGTGAGGAAGGGGCGGGAGAGAGGGTTTGGAGGAGACTGGCGGAGTTCAGCCCAGCACAGACGGTCGACTCCGCGCTTTCCTCCCCCAACCCCCTCCACTCGTGTGGAGGGGGCGCGGCGATCAGTTCCTCGGGCCACGGCGCGAGACGACGACGTTGTCGTCCTCGCGGCGGCGGGACTCGCCGGTGTCGCGGCGGCGCTGCATACCCTCGACACACGCGTCCGCGATGCGGGTCGTGATGAGGCGGATCGAGCGGATCGCGTCGTCGTTGCCGGGGATGACGAAGTCGACCAGGTCGGGGTCGCAGTTCGTGTCCGTGATCGCCACGACGGGGATGTTGAGCTTGCGCGCCTCGCTGATCGCGATCGACTCCTGGTGGGGGTCGATCACGAAGACGACGTGCGGGAGCGAGCCCATGGCCTTGAGGCCGCCGAGGTACTTCTCGAGGCGCTCGCGCTCCTTCTCGAGCTTCGCGACCTCTTTCTTGAGGAGCTGCTCGTGGGTGCCGTCTTCCTTCATGCGCTCGAGGGTGCGGAGACGATCGAGGCCGCCCTTGATGGTGCGGAAGTTCGTCAGGGTGCCGCCGAGCCAGCGGTTCGTCACGAAGTACATCCCGGCGCGGCCGGCCTGCTCCTGCACGATGTCCTGCGCCTGGCGCTTGGTGCCGACGAAGAGGACGTGACCGCCGCGGGCGACCGCCTCCTGCACGTAGTCGAAGGCGCGCTTGAAGAGGCGGACCGTCTGGTCGAGGTCGATGATGTGGATGCCGTTGCGCGAGCCGTAGATGAACGGCCGCATCTTCGGGTTCCAGCGCTTGGTCTGGTGGCCGAAGTGGACGCCCGCGTCGAGCAGGTTGCGGAGCGGGAGCGGCATCTCGCCGGTGACACGACCCAGGGACGCCTCGGCGGAGGCGCTCATCGTTTCTTCACTCATTCTGTTCTCCTTCCGGTTTTTCCTCCGCTCCGAGGGAGCCAACCCGGCCGGTCCGAGGACCAGAGCCGAGCACCGGGGCCCGTTCCGGCTCGAGCGCGCTTGCGCTCGAGCCTGCGTTCGTGGTGATTGCCGCGAACGGAGCGTGCGGATTGTGGTTTCCTCCGGCAGAAGCCGTGGGGACCGCGCACCTTAGTCGAAGGCGGGGTGCAGTCAAGACTGGCACGAGGCCTCCGTCCGGGACGGCGGCGCGCCTTGACGGCTCCGAGCAGGCGCCACAACCGAGGGACCATGTTCGCTCGGCTCGTCGCCCTCCTCGCCCTCGCTCTCTCCGGCTGCGGCGGCGAGCCGACAGCCCCACCCGCCACGGCCCCGCCGCTCCCCTCGGCGGCGCAATCCTCCATGCCGCCAACGACCGCGTCCGCCGACGCGGGCCTGGCCGGTCCAGCCCCCAGCGCGTCGGGCGCCCTGAAGCCCACACCGCCGCCGGCCACCGATGCCTGCGGCAAGCCCACGAAGGAGGTGCTCGAGATCCAGGGGTGGTCCGCCGCGCTCGGCCGGCACCTCTACTTTCACAGCAGCAACACCCTGCGCATGTTCTACCGCTTCGACACCGCGCAGGGGACCTGGGAGACCTTGCCCGAGCTGAAGGACCGCCGGTTCTTCAACTTGCTGGCAGACGGCGACCGCATCCTCGCGGTCGGGGGCATCGCGTCCAACGACGACGATCCGGACGAAGGCAAGCTGCCCCCCACGGTGCCCGTCACCAGCATCCAGGCATTCGATTTCGCCACGTGCAGCTGGCGCGACGCCGGCAAGATCCCGGCGGGTCCCCCCTACCGCGTGCCCGTGATCGTCGGCAGCTCGCTCTACCTCTTCGGCGGGCTGAGCTTCGACAAAGGACCGAGCGGCAAGCCCCAGCGAACCGTCTCGGTGGTCTCGCTGGCAGACGGCAGACACGAGTCTCGCAAGCCGATGCCCAAGCTCGGTCACCGCGTCCTCGACGCCGTCGTGGTCGGCGAGCGCATTTACCTCCTCGGCGACTCGAACGCGGTCCACATCTACGATCCGAAGACCGACACCTGGTCGCGCGGCGCCAACTCGGGCGGCCATGGCACGGCCGCCGACAACCTCTTCGTCGCGCGCGGAGGGCGCATCTTCAGCTTCCCCCACACCTGGGGCCCGATCGAGGTGACCGCCTACGACGCGGCCGCCAACACGTGGGCGGATCTCGATCCGCTACCCGGCCTCGACGACAAGGCGGGCGACCACGTCTTCGCGGCCGAGGTGATCGAGGGCGCCCTCACCATCGCGGCGCAGAAGTCTCGGCCCGGTGTGCGGACCACGCTCGTGTTCCGGCACGACGAGCTGAGCGGCGCGTGGGTGAAAGCGCCGTAAGCCCGTCCCGTGACGCTCCGGAAGCTGCTAGGCTCGTGCTCGCCATGCGGCTCGTCCACCGCACAATCGAGCGCGGCCTCGTCCTCGCAGCGGCGCTGGGGCTCGCGGCTGCCGCCGCGCTCGGCGCCTGCATCGCCGGTGGTCCCCCCCTCGATCCGATCACCGAGGACGACGCGGGGATCCCCGAGGGCGACGCGTCGGTGCCCGACGCCTGGACCGACGCGCCTGTCACGGAGCCGCATCAGGTCTCGGGCGCGAACCCCTCCCACGGGCCGTTCTCGGGCGGGCAGCGCGTCGTCATCACGGGCAACGGCTTCTCGTCGAGCGTCCGCGTCTTCTTCGGGGAGACCGAGGTGACGGAGGTCATCCCGGTCGACGCCACGAAGGTCCAGGTGACCGCGCCGCCCGGCGAGGCGGGCCCGGTCGATCTCACGACGCAGAACGGGGACGACGAGTCCACGCGTCGCACGCTCCCGGCCGGGTACGTCTACGACAAGCTCTACGCGGTGCCGTCCTCGGGGCCGGTCGCCGGCGGGACGGACGTGACGATCCTCGGGCAGAACACGCTCTGGGACGGCGCGACGCAGGCGTTCATCGACAACCAGCCGTGTGCCTCGCTCACCGTCGTCTCCCCGACCGAGCTCACCTGCACCACGGCCCAAGGCACACCGGGCGCGAAGTCGGTCCGCGTCGAGGGCGGCGGCGAGACAATCTCCGTGCTCGACGCGTTCACCTACGAGGACTCGACCGACGGCTTCAAGGGAGGCCTCTCCGGCGGGCCGCTCGACGGCAAGCTGCGTGTCCTCGTCTACAACAATTTCACGGGCGACCCGATCCTCGGTGCGTATGTGGTCGTCGGCTCGGACATGAGCAACGCGATCACGGAGCAGGTGGGCCTCGGCGGCGTGGTGGAGATCACGGACCCCGCCATCGTTGCGCCTCAAACGGTCACCGTGGCGGCCGACTGCCACAGCCCGATCACGTTCGTCGACGTCCCGGTCGACACCGTCACCGTCTACCTCGACCCGATCCTCACTCCGGCGTGTGGCGCGAGCGGCGATCCTCCGTCGGTCGGCGGCACGCCGGGCTCCACGGGGCAGGTGCGCGGCCAGCTCGTCTTCCCTGCCGTGAACGAGTTCCAGCGCGGGCCGTTCACGGTGCCCTCGCCCATCGGCAACGAGAAGGTCGTCGCTTACCTCTTCTCGGCTACCCCCAACCCCACCGCGCTCTTCTCGCTCCCGGCGCCCGGCGGCGCCGTGACCCCGTCGAGCCCGGGGAGCATCGGCTACGAGTTCGCGGGCGCGCTCGCCCCGGGCAACCGCACGCTCTACGCGCTCGCAGGCCTGGAAGATCGGTCGGTCGATCCGCCCGAGTTCACCGCCTACGCGATGGGCGTCGTGAAGGGCGTGCCCGTCTTCGCCGGCGAGAAGACGACGGACATCTACATCTCGATGGTCCCCATGGAGCTCGCCCTCACGATCGACGCGAGCCCGCCCGCGCCGGGCCCCTCGGGCCCCGATCGCCTCGTGTCGCAGGTCGCCATCCGCTTCGGCAACGAGGGCTTCGGCATCCTGCCGGCCGGCACCAAGACGCCGCCGCTCCCCCTCTCCGACACGGTGGACTTCGTGGGTCTGCCGTGGCTGGGCGACTCGCTCGCGGGCTCGTCGTATTTCGTCTCGTCGCGCGCCGTCACGGGCGGCGCGTTCCTCGCGCCGATGAGCGTCGTCGGGAGCGTGCAGGCCACGACCACCGCGTTCCCCGTCACGGTGGACGGCTTCGTCGGCCTGCCCACCCTCGAGACGCCGGGCCTCAACCAGGTCTGGGACGGCCGACACCTCGACGTCTCCTTCGGCGGCGGCTCGGTCATCGATCTCACGGTCTACGACATCGCGGCTCAGTCGGGCCTCTACCACTGGTTCGTGGCCGTGCCCGGCGGCGGCCGCGCCGTCGAGGTGCCCGATCTCCGCCAGCTGCCCGAGGGCGGGCCGAGCTCCGGCCCCATCACGGTGGGCATCTACGGCGCCCGCATCGACGGCTTCGACTACGGCAAGGTCCGCTACCGCAACCTCCGCCCGTTCGGGATGACGGCCTACTCGCTGGACTACGTCGAGGCTCTCCTGCCGTGACCGTCGTTCGGGCCCTGGTCCTCGGCTCGCTTGGCCTGATCACCGTCGCGAGCTGCTTCGAGCGCGGAGACCGATGGCTCGACGACGAGCCGATCGCGCCGGCGTGCCAGGCGGGCACCAAGCGCTGCGGCACCGCGGTGGAGATCTGCGAGGGCCTCGGCGCCAACGCCAAGTGGACCAGCCTCGAGGACTGCGCCGCGCAAGGGAAGGTCTGCGTCGAGGCGGACTTCACTTGCAAGACGTGCCTGCCGAATTCGTACCTCTGCGACGGGCGCGACGTCTACCTGTGCGGGGCCGACGGCGAGACGAAGACGAAGGTGCAGACCTGCGACGCGGCGCAGGGCCTCGCGTGCCGCGACGGCGCGTGCCGGCAGCTCTGCGGCGAGGCCGCCGAGCAGAAGAGCAACGTGGGCTGCGAGTACTGGGCGGTCGATCTCGACAACGCCAACATCGACGCCACGAACAACGCCGCCGCGCAGCAGTTCGCCGTGGTCGTCTCCAACCCGCAGCCTGACGTACCCGTCAGGATCAAGATCGAGCAAGACGACACCGCGCCCGGGATCCCCGGCGAGCCGTTCGAGATCGCCTCCACCACGATCGCGCCGCTCAACCTGGAGGTCTTCAAGCTCGGCCCGCGCGAGGTGGACGGCAGCCCGCCCGGGGAGTTCGACACCGGGACACACACGGCGCTCACGCGCTCGGGCTACCGCATCACGAGCGACTTTCCCGTGGTCGTCTACCAGTTCAACCCGCTCGAGAACGTGAGCGTCTTCTCCAACGACGCCTCCCTCCTCTACCCCAAGGAGGCGTTCACGACCGGCGGCGCTGCGGCGCCGAGCTACATCGCGCTCTCCTGGCCGCAGACGATCGCCGCCACCGACGACCCGGACACGAACTTCAACCCGCAGGACCCCATCAACCTGCGGGCGTTCCTCACCATCGCCGCGACGGAGGATGACACGTTCGTCAGGGTGATAACGAGCACCGCCGTGGTCGAGGGTGGGCCGGTGGCGGCCACGCCCGCCGGAGGTGAGATCTCGGCGACGATCGACGCCTTCGACGTCCTGAACCTGGAGACGGGCGACTTCGGCGCGGACTTCTCCGGCTCCGTCATCTATGCGGACAAGCCGGTGGCCGTCTTCGTCGGCGGCGAGGCCTCCGACGCGCCGGCCTGGGAGACGCTCGGGCAGCGCCAGTGTTGCGCCGACCACCTCGAGGATCAGCTCCCGCCCATCCGCACCGCCGGCAAGGCGTTCGCCCTTCCCCACACGCCGCACCGCGGGCGCGCCGTCTCGGCGGCCGGTGCCGCGATCGGCGAGATCCCCGAGGTCGAGCTCGTGCGCTTCATGGCGACGACCAACGCCGGCGCGACGATCACGACGACGCTCCCCAAGCCCGACGACCGCATCGTCCTCACCGGCGCGGGCGACGTGGCCGAGGTCGCGGTCTTCGGCGACTTCCTCGCCACCAGCGATCAGCCGATCCTGGTCGCGCAGATCATGGCCAGCCAGCAGGCGACGAGCGCCAAGCAAAACGGCCTGCCCGGCGGCGATCCGAGCCTCATGATGGTCCCGCCGCTCGAGCAGGCGCGGACCGACTACGTGTTCCTCACGCCGGACAAATACGCGTTCGACTACGTCACCGTCGTCGCGCCCTTCGGCGCCACCGTCGTCCTCGACGGCCTCACCGCGGGCCCCGAGATCTGCGAGGTCGCCGCGGCCGACGGGCTCTCGGCGGATCAGCGCGGCGCCGCCGACCCGCCCTACGTGGTCTACCGCTGCCAGCTCTCCTTCCCCACGATCGACCCGTCGACGAGCCCGCCCACCATCACGCCGGGCGTCCAGAACGACGGCGTCCACCGCGTGAGCTCGAACGCGCCCATCTTCGTCGCGGTCACCGGGTTCGACGCCTTCGTGAGCTACGCCTACGCGGCCGGGACCGATCTGCGGGAGCTCGCTCCCCCGCAGTGAAGACGGCGCGCCGCCCTGGCGACGGAATGTTGCTCGCCACGCGCGATCGATCAGACCGAGCCGTACCGCCGCCCAATCCGGCGGCATGCACTGGCGAACGTGGATACGCGTGTTGACCGTCTCTTCGCTGCTCGGCGGATGCTGCCACCTGGGCGGAGACGACGACGCGGAGGGCTTCGACCCCTGCGAGGACAAACAAGAAGGCGAGACCTGCCAGCTCTGCCCGCCGGACGACCCGGACTGCGTCGAGACGCAGGAGGTGAAGGTCTGCGACGCGGAGGGGACCTGCGGCGGGACCGAGGCGTCGACACACGCCCACTGAGCGCGCCGACCGGCGAGAGCTCGCACCGCCGCAGTGAGCGTGAAGGTGGGTTAGACTCAGCCCTCGAATGACCACCGTCGCCGCCGCGATGCGCGCCGTCTGGGGCTTCAGCCCGCCTCGCAAGTACGCGGAGATGCACGAGGCGCGGCTCTTCGTCGCGCCAACCGGCCCGCGCGCGCAGTGGAGAGACGAGATCCTCCGCGGGAACTCCACCGGGCAGCCGCCTCGCGTGCTCCTGGTGCTCGCGGAGCTCGACGGCCCCGACGTCATCGCGTCCGGCAACGCGTTCGTGAGCGAGATGCTGGTGCCCGGCCTCGTGCCGATCGGCGGTGACGGCTCGGGGGACGCGTATTGCTTCGACACACGTGGCAAGATCGGCGGGACGACGCCGGTGCTCTACGTGCCACACGACGGCGGAGGCGCGGTCTACGTGGCCCCGAGCTTCGCTGGCTTCGTGCACTACCTCATCCTGCAGAACCTCCAGGCGCTCCACTTCTACGAAGGCTGGGGGCTGACGCGCGCCGACTTGATCCAGACCTCGCTCCGGAGCGCCGAGGCGGCCGCCCGCTGGCTCTTGCCCCGCTGGCGACGGCGCATCATCGACGTGCTCGCCTCCGACGCGTGGCCCACCAACCGGACCCTCCCTGCGCTCCTCGCCGAAGACCCGGCCTTCGCCCGGATGCCGCGCGGCGAGCAAGACGTGTTTCGGTAGGTCGGATCTTGCGTCGCGCTGCCTTCTTTCTTCTGGCCGGGTGCTCGGCGGTCGGCGCAGAGGAGAACACCGAGCTGGGCCGTCCCGAGGAGCCGGCGACCGCGGCTGCGAGCAGCACGGTTGCGAGCAGCGCGGTTGCGAGCAGCACGGTTGCGAGCAGCGCGACCTGCTCGCCCGGACCCGCCAGGTGCGCCGACCGCGTGCGGCTCGTCACGTGTGAAGACGGCGCACCGCGTGAGACGCTCTGCGCGCGCGGCTGCCAGCCGATGCCGGCGCCGCTCCCCGCGCGCTGCGCGCGCGACGTCGAGCCGCCCGCGAAGGTGCTCGAGCTCTTCGCCTCGAGGCCGTACGTGGAAGGTCGCTGCACGCCGGACCCGATCCACGAAGGCGCGCAGAGCTGCCGCTACCGCGTCATGGAGACGGACGGCGAGGTCGTGACGCTGACGCCCACGCCCGAGCGCGCCGCGCGGTGGATCGTGGACGCTTCGTCGTACGCCGCGCCGATCGACGCGCTCTTCGAGCGTGACCGAGCGCGCTGGGAGGCGGCGCTCCTGTTGCTCGCGCGCCACGTGAAGAACCAGTCGTCCCGCATCTTCCCGCTCGCCGGGACCATCGTCGAAGATCTCGGACAGGGGCCACGCGCGTTCGGCTTCGACCGCGGCGTCGTCACGCCGTGTGTCGAGGGCGGCTGCGCTTGCCGCATCAACTCGCTCAAGCCCGCCGCGCTCTGCCGGTATCGCGACGCGCTCGGCCTCGAGCCCGACGCGACCTGCCGCGCGCGGATCGGCGGACCGACCGGCGTCGAGGCGTGGCGAGACACGTGTTTGGCCAACCACCGCGGAGCGCTCGTCGCCGACGCAAACGAGCACTTTCGAGCGGCGGCGTGGGATCTCGGGACGCGCGTGCAGAAGCGCTGCGGCGCTGGATGCGAGCCCTCCGTGGTGGTCGAGCGCGTGGAGAGGGCGCTCGGCCTCGCTCGCTGACCGCCCGAGCCTGCGCCGGCTTGATCCCTGCGTTCCTGCGGGTCATCGTCCCGGTGGGGCAACAAGGATCTCGCCGGTGAGCGCAACCAGAAGTCCACGACCGATGCGGCTCCGGTCGCTGATTCGAACGGCCAACGTCGTGCTCGCCGCGCTCGCGCTCCTGGCCTGTGGCTCCCTCGGCATCCTGACGACGGTCCTCGAGCGTGATTTCGGCCGGGCGCGCAGCGCGACCCACTCGCTCCGGGCGGCCGAGGCTGCACGCGTCGAGCTCCTTCTGTTCGCGAGGGCGAGCGACCACGCGTACCTGATGCCCGACCCGGATACCCAGCACGCGCGCACCGAGGCCGAGATCACGTTGATCGAGCGAGTGGAGGAGGCGCGCGCCGCGGCGCTCGGAGAGCACCGCGCCCTCGCCGACAGGGCCAGGCGAAAGGTCCACGAGTACCTGGTCGCTCGCCGCGCAGCCGAGGCGAAGGGCGGCCCGCTGGAGACCGTGCTCGTCGAGGCGCAGCCGGCTTCCGATGCCTCGCTCGAGTCGTTCGGACGGCTCGCGCAAGCCGAGCTCGACGAGGTGTTCGTCGTCGAGGAGCGAGCCGCGCTCCTGAGCCGGGCCGCGGACGCGATCGGGCTGGGCCTGGCGCTGCTGCTCCTCTTCGGGTTCGCGGCCGTCGCGCTCTCCTTGAACCGGCTCGTCCTCCACCCGCTCGTCGGTCTCTCCGACGCGATCCGCCGGTTCGGGCGCGGCGAGCGCGGCGCCCGGGCGCCGGAGCGCGGCACCGCCGAGCTGCAGGAGACCGCGGCGAGCTTCAACGACACCGCCGAGCAGCTCGAGCGGCGTCGCGGCGAGCTGCTCACGTTCCTCGCGGGTGTCGCCCACGATCTGCGCAACCCGCTGAACGCGCTGCGCCTCTCCACCGGCGTCCTCGCCCCCGACCAGCCTCTCCCCGACAAAGACGTGGTGCGCGACACGATGATGCTCGTGCAGCGCCAGGTGACCCGGCTCGATCGCATGGTCGGCGATCTGCTCGACGCGACCCGCATCGAGGCGGGCCAGCTCGCGCTCGCTCTCGGCGAGGCCGACGCCTGCGCGCTCGCCGTGGAGGCGGTCGAGCTCTACCGCTCGTCTTCGGATCGACACCAGCTCCTCGTCGAGACGCCCGACCACCCCGTCACGATCCGTTGTGACCCGGCCCGCATCGCCCAGGTGCTCAACAACCTCGTGTCGAACGCGATCAAGTACTCCCCGTCGGGAGGTGAGGTGCGGATTCGAGTCGAGGAGACCGGCGGCGAGGCGAAGATCAGCGTCGTCGACTCGGGCGTCGGCATCGCGCCGGAGGACGTGGATCACATCTTCGCGCCTTTTCGCCGCGCGACGCGGCCGGCCTCGACCATCCCGGGGGTCGGCCTGGGGCTCAGCGTCGCGCGCCGGATCGCGGAGGCCCACGGAGGGCGCATCGACGTGACGAGCAGGCCCGGGCTCGGGTCCACGTTCGTCGTGGTGCTGCCCCTCTTGCCGCGCCGCGCGAGCGAGCTCGCGCTCCACTGACGAGGTCAGCCGACGGGCCAGGGCCCGAAGACCTCCACGTCGACCCCGGGCGAGTAGTGCACGAGCACGGGAGGGCCGTCCACGTCGAGCCCCGCGGCGCGCATCAGGCCGCAGCGCTCCGAGAGGAGCTGGGCGGTGTGCGCCGGATAGGGCACGTGGTGCACCTGACCCTTGAGCACCCGCCCCCGGCGCTTGGAGAAGAGGAAATACCGCTCGAGGAGGAAGAACTCGACGCTGCCCGGCTTCGACGGGCCGAGCTCCGCCCCCGGGCGGTACGAGACCTCGAGCTTGGCCTCCGGGTCGGAGAGACGCTCCGTCTCGTAGATGACGGTACCGTTATCTTTCCGCTCCTCCCGCATGTCGGCGTAGTGGTAGGGCAAGCTCCACCCCCACCGCGCCGCCTGCACGGCCAGGCGGCTCGAGGCCTCGAGGGAGAAGAAGTAGACGCCCGGCTCGCCGCGGTAGTGCACGTAGGTGCGCAGGTTCGTCTCCAGGAAGTCGAGGGCGAAGGCGCCGGGCAGCCAGGAGGGCCGGATGTCGACCATCTCGAACGGGACCACCCCGATGAGCGCCTGGCCGTCCCAGAGATCGAGCTCCAGCTCGGGCGGGACCACGGCGCGCACCGCGCTCGCGGGGAGGCGGTAGTGCAAGAAGAGGAGGCTCCTCCACTTCTGCGTGCCCGAGCGGGCGCGGCCTTCGGGCCTCTTCGTCGGGGTCAGGCGATCGAGATCGAGAGCGGACACGGTCCGGCGATGGTAACCCCACCTGCGGAGAGCACGTGACCCCGTCGTGTTCCGTGCGAGACTGGCGGCCATGCCTCGCCTCTCGCGGCGGGCCCTGGTGGCTCTAGGCCTCACCGTGCCCCTCTCGATGGTCTTCTCCAGGCGCGCCGGAGCCGCCCTGGGGCCGCTCGTGCCCGATCCGAAGCGCATCCTCGACTTGCCGCGCGGGTTCTCTTACCGGGTGCTCGAGACGGTCGGCGCGGACATGACGGACGGCTACCGCGTCCCGGGCTCCCCCGACGGCATGGCGTGTTTCGACCCCGGGGACGGGACCCTCGTGCTCATGCGCAACCACGAGCTCGCGGCCGGCGATCGCGCCTCCCCCTACAAAGAGGGGCAGTCCCCTCCCCCCGAGGCGGTGGACCCGCGCTCCCCGGGAGGGGTCACGCGGCTCGTGCTCGACGGGCAGACGCTCGCGCGCAGATCGAGCAACCTCGTGCTCGTGGGGAGCGCGCGCAACTGCGCCGGCGGCACGAGCCCGTGGGGGTGGCTCTCCTGCGAGGAGACGCTCGAGGAGGGGCACGGCTACGTGTACCTCTGCGACCCGAAGGCCTCGAGCGTCCGCGCTGGCCGGAAGATCGCATCGTACGGCCGCTTCAACCACGAGGCTGCGTCGGTCGATCCGAAGACGCTGATCGCCTATTTGACCGAAGACCGCCCGACGAGCTGTTTCTACCGCTTCGTTCCGTCGAAGGCCGACGATCCGTTCACCGGGAAGCTGCAGGCGCTCGTCGTCTCGGGCGAGCGGACGCTCGACACGGGCTCGGCGCTGCGCGTCGGCGTCCCCGTCGAGATCGAGTGGATCGACGTGGCCGACCCCGATCCAGGCGCGGACACCGTCGGCGAGGCGGCAAGAGCCGCGGGCGCGGCGATCTTCCGCCGCGGGGAGGGCCTCTGGATCCATGACGGTCTCGTCTACTTCAGCGCGACCGCCGGCGGCCGGGCCGAGAGCGGCCAGATCTTCCGCCTCGCGCCGAACGGCGACCGAGGGACGCTGGAGCTCGTCGCCGAGGGCGGGGGCGAGGCCGACCTCGACTATCCCGACAACATCAGCGTCTCGCCCGGCGGAGGCCTCGTGGTCGCGGAGGACGGCGGAGGGAAGAACTACCTGCGCGGGCTCGACGCGGAGGGCAAGGCGTTCGACTTCGCGCGATGCGCCTACCCCAGCGAGCTCACGGGCGTGTGTTTCGCGCCGAGCGGGCGCGCGCTCTTCGTCAACCTGCAGCAAGCGGGCTTCACGATCGTGATCGAGGGGCCGATCGACGAGATCTTCGGAGCGCCGCCTGCCCCCTCCCCGCAGCCGGTCACGCCCGCGAGCGCGCCGGGGCCTGCCGCCGCGGACCGCCGCGATCTTCCACCCGAGGCCGCGGCGCCGGCCGCTCCGGACGGATGTGGCTGCGACGCTGCGCCCCCCCACGACACAGGCCTCGCCGGCGTGGCCGGCCTCGCGGCGATCACGGCGGCGGCGCTTCGCAAGCGGAGCAAGGGCGAAGGGTAACGGCTCGATGCTCGGCTCGATGCTCCGCGCCGTCCGCCTGCTGGGCCCGATCCTAGGCCTCGTCCTCGCCGGGTGCGGCGCGCCGGAGCGAGCAGGCGCCGTGGGGCGCGCCGGGACACGAGGCACGTCGGTGCCCGCGAGGCAGCCGCGGGCGCCCGCGGGCGCAACCCAGCCGGCGCCGATCCCGTCGGCCGCGCCGCCCGCCGCGCCGGAGGCTCCCGCGGCGGAAGCGGGCGTCCGCGCGGTGGTCCGCTTCGTCTGCGACGAGAAATACGTCGCCGAGGAGCCCTGCGACGAGGGCGCCTGGCTCACGGAGGTCGAGAGCGATCCGGACGCACGGAACCTCCTCGACCACGACGCCGGCGGCCCGGAGGGCGCGGTCTGGAACGGCAACGCGCCGATGGTGGTGATCGTCCCCGACTCGGTGAGCTCGGTGCGCGTCGGCGGGACCGATCTCGAGGGGACGCGCCGCCGCGGCCTCCGCGTCTTCCGCGTCCCGGCGAACGTCTGGCTCGCGGCGCTGCGCCCGGTCCCGGGCCGCGCGTACCGAGCAGCGCCGATCTCGGTCGACGGGATACACGCCGGCGAGATCTGGTACGCGGAGGGCGAATGAGCCGCGCGCGGTAAGCGCGCCCTAGCGAACGGTGGTCTTCGGCAGCGCGGCGGGCAGGAGCAGCGAGGCGACGAAATACGCGACCGCGCCGGCCAGGAGGAGGAATGAGAAGCCGATGTGCATGGCGAGCAGCGTGCCGAGGGCGATGGCCAACACGCCGGCCACGCCGTTCAACGCCAGGCCCCACGCGACGAGCGTGCGAGAGCGGGTCCCGGTCACCACCACGCCCAGCGGGATCTGCGCGCCCATGAGCAGACCGATCGGCAGGATGACGAGCGCCACGAACACGACGCGACCGCCGAACGGCAGCCCGGCGAAGGCCGAGGTCGCGCGCATCAGGCCGAGCCCGGCGAGGACCAGGACGATGGTGAGGATCTGCGCGCGGCTCGCCGCCGAGGGCTGCGCCGAGCCCTCCGGGACGCGCCCGGCGAGCAGGCTGCCCGCGCCGATGGACAAGAACAGCGCTGTCAGCACGACTGTCAGAGCGTAGACCGGGTGGCCCAGGAACGTGGTGAAGATCTGCACGAGCGCGAGCTCCACCAGCATGAAGCCGGCGCCTGCGCCCGCGAAGAAGCCGAGCGCGCGGAGGCGCGCGCCTCGTCCGGGCGCGAGGAGCACCTCGCGGGGCCTGAGCAAGAGCGGGACGAGCAAGAGCGCGAGCGCAAAGACCACGCTGGCGACGATCACAGCGAAGAGCGTCGCCAGGCCTTGTTGCTCGTTGCGGAGCGTCGCCTGGTCCGCCAGCGTGGCGCCGAGGGCCCGAGCCGGCACGTTGTAGAAGAAAAACGGCCGCTCGTCGGTCGGCGGCATCACGTTCACGCTCGTGACCTCGCGGCTGGCCCCCCACGGGTCGGCCACGAGGGCGGCGCGCAGATCGCTGCCCGGCGCGTCCGGCGCGTAGATCTCGAGGAAGCGGTTCTTCTTGCAGAACCCGCGGAGCTTGCCGAGCTCGGCCATCGAGAGCGGCTGCTTCTTGACCACGAGCGCAGTCGACCGCGTGTGTGAGCACGCGTAGAGGTGCGCGCCGGGGGTCGTGGCGCCCTCCGCGAGCAGCGCGGCCGAGGCCAGGGCGACGAGCCGGTCGGCCTCCGGATCCCACCGGTTGACGACGAGGACACCGTCGTCCGTCAGGTGAGCGAGGAAGTCGCGGAACGCCTCGACCGTGTAGAGGCCGTCTTCCGCGAGCGACAGCCCGCCGACGCTCGCCGCCGCCCACGTGTCCACGAGCGACATGACGATGTTCTTGAAGCGGCGGGGCGTGGCCCGGATGTAGCTGCGACCGTCCGCGACGACGAGCTCGACCTCCGGCTTCTGGTAGAGGCCACCCGAGTACTCGAGCATCTTCCCGAGCATCACGTCGTGTGCGACCGCGCGGTTGATCTCCACGGCGACGACCTGCTTCTGTCCGGCCGCGAGGGCCGCTCGCACCTCTCGACCGCCCCCGGCGCCGACGACGAGCGTGGGCCCTTCCGCGCCGGAGAGCGCGTACGCGAGCTCGTCGGGGTGCTTCGTGGGCGCGGTGCGCGCGTCCAGGATCGCCGACTGCGCGCCGGCGTCGAGGCGCAGCCACGCCATCCCTTTGGACGGCTTGTCGACCGTGACCAGCGCGAGCTCGTTCCACCGCACGACCTCCGCCTTGTCGACGCGGACGTGTTTGATCGTCGTGGGCGTGAGCCACTGCTCGCCGTAGTCACCCGCGAAGAGGGAGATGGAGCTGAGGAAAAAAGCTGCGGCGAGCCACCCGCCGCCTCGCCGCTCGTCCGCGCCGAGCGGACCGTGCGCCTCGCGGCTGCCGAGCGCGAAGCAGACGGAGCCGAGCCCGAAGGCCACGGCCAAGGCGAGCCCCGCGCGCGGCGCGCCGAGCTGGAGGAGCCCGACCACGGTGGCGCTGCCTGCGGCCGCGCCGAGCATGTCGGCGAAGTACACGCGGGAGGCGAGCGCGCGGGCGTGGGAGAGCGCGCCGGCAACCACACAGCCGATCAGCGTGAAGGGAACGGCGGTCACACCGTAGAGCACGAGCACGCGGAGGACCGACGCGCGGTCGAGCGTGTCGACCGGCTTCGTCTGCAGTGTCTGGATGACGGCCACGACCGCCGAGACCGACGCAAACGCCGACAGCGCGGCGAGGCGCGAGAACAGGTGGGGCGGACGGACGAGCGACGGGAAGAGCGTGACGAGCCCTCCGCCGAGGGCCACGCCGAAGAGCGCGAGCGACAAGGCGAGCGTGGCGAGGTGGTGACCCAACACCGCCGAGTAGAGGCGTGTCAGAACCACGGACAGCGCCACGCTGGCGCCCGCGACCAACCCGACGCCCAGGAACAGCCCGGTCCGTTGACCGAAGGGAGTGGGCCTCTCGACGTTCATCGCGCCCGCGCGTCATATCGTGGAAACGATGGAGGACAATGCCCTTTTTCGCCCCCCGGTCACAACGAGCCCGGCCGCGCGATGGTGAGCTCGTGAAAGCCATCCTCCTCGCCTTCGCCCTGCTCGCGGCCGCTTGCCAGGATACTCGCTCCGCCCCCGACCCCGTGCCGCCGCGAGCGCCCGATGGGCCGTCGCTCCGCGTGATGACCTACAACGTCAACTACGGCCTCGCCGGCGATCGCGAGACGATCGACGCGATCGCCTCGGAGGACGCGGACGTCGTGTTCCTCCAGGAGACGACGGAGGCCTGGGAGGCCTCGCTGACCGAGGCCCTCGGGGCCGCGTATCCGCACCGCGCGTACCGTCACTGCTGCGCCGCCGGCGGGCTCGGCGTGCTCTCGAAGACACCCTTCGAGGAGCGCGAGTACCTGAGCCCTCCGAGCGGCGGGTGGTTCCCGGCCTGGCGGGTGCTCGTGCGCCACGACGCGGGGGACCTCCAAGCGCTCGTCGTGCACCTGCGCCCGCAGCTGAGCGAGTCCGGCAGCTTCTTGAGCGGCTTCTTCACGACGCCGCCGATCCGACGCGCCGAGATCGAGACCTACTTCCCGGCGCTCGATCCGAACCTGCCGACGATCGTCGTGGGGGACTTCAACGAAAACAGCCGCGGTCGCGCCATCCGGTTCTTGGAGGACAAAGGAATGGTGAGCGCCGTCCCGGCACGCTCCGGCGCGACCCCGACCTGGCGATGGCAGACGTCGGTGGGCACGATCCGCGAGCAGCTCGATCACGTGGTCGTCGACCCGCGAGTCGAAGCGCTCGACGTCCGCGTGATCGATCGCGGCCGATCGGATCACCTGCCGGTCGTCGCGACGATCAGGCTCCGCTGAGCTGGCTCAGATGTTCTCGCGCGGCTGCCGCCCCGTGGACGTGGGAGGCGGCGCGGCGGTGGGCTTTGCCGTCGTGGGCGCGGCGGGCGGCTTGGTGGCGCCGCCGCCGGTCTTCGTGGGCTTGCTGCCCGAGCTCGACGAGCCCGACGAGGCGACCGGGGCGGCGCTCTCCGCCGGCGGGGCGCTCTGGGAGGCCGCGGCCTCCGCCGAGCTCGGCGGCGCGTCGGCCGCAGGCTTGTCGGACGCCGCGGGAGGGGTCGCCTTCTCCTCGGTCTTCGGGGGCTCCGAGACGACCGCGGAGGGAGCCGCAGCCGCGGTGGTGCCGCCGAGGCCGATCTTGTCGCGCAACAGGTAAGCGCCCGCGCCCCCGGCGCCGAGCAACGAGACGGCGAGCGCCGCGACGAGCGGAGCCTTCGACGGCTTCGTCGCGCGCACCTCGCTCGTCGACCACTCCGCCTTCGTCCGGCCGTGGGGACCACCGGGACCGCCCCCGGGAGCCGGGATCGTCGGGCCCTCCGCGAGCGCGGCGCCGCCGAGCGGCGGCTGCGAGTGCGAGACCCGACCGGTGCGCAACCACTCATCGATCGCCGCGATGAAATCCGCCGCGCTCTGAAAACGCTGCCCCGGCTCGCGGGCCATGGCCTTGCGGATCATCCGCCCGATGGCCGGGTCCAGCCCGGGGACGATCGTCTCGGGCGGAGGCGGGTCCTGCAGGGCGATCTTGAACATGAGCTCGTTGAACGTCTCGCCGTCGAACGGGACGTTGCCCGTCACCGCCTCGTAGAGGATGACGCCGACGGCGAAGAGGTCGCTGCGTGCGTCGAGATCGCGCGCGCCCTTCGCCTGCTCCGGCGACATGTAATAGGGCGTGCCCATGACCGCGCCCGTCTTGGTCATGCTGGCTTCTTCGCTGTTGAGCACGTTGAACTTCGAGACGCCGAAGTCGAGCACCTTCACGAAATCGGGCTGGCCGGCGAGCTCCTTCAACAGGAAGACGTTGTCCGGCTTCATGTCGCGGTGGACGATGCCCGCCTGGTGCGCGGCGCCGAGACCGACGAGGAGCTGCCGCAGGATGGGCAGGATCTGGCCGGGCAACATGCGGCCGCAGCTCTGCATGCGCCCGCTCAGGGCCTCGCCGTCGAGGTACTCCATCACGAGGTAGCGGGAGCCATCGGGCAGCTCACCGAGGTCGAGCACCTCCACGATGTGCGCGGAGCCGATGCGACCGGCAGCCTGCGCCTCGCGCTCGAACCGGTCGACCAGGTCCTTCCGCGCGGCGACCGCGGCGTGCAGCACCTTGATCGCCACGCGCCGGTGGATGCGGACGTTCTCGCCCTCGAACACGGCGCCCATGGCGCCTTGCCCGAGCAAGCGCACGATCCGGTACTTGCCATCGACGACCTGACCGACCGAGAGGCTCATGGGTGACCGTCCCTCCCCTGCTCAGAACGCACCGAACACCATCGCGCCGGTGCCGGTCGGGGCGACCGCCACCGGGAGCGTGAGGCGGCCCGTCTTCTCGACGGGCACCTCGGGCCTGGTCAAAAACAGGATGAGCGTCACGGCACCGGCCGCTGCCGCCGTGCCGATCAACACGTCCGTCGTGATGTTGAGGGCCTGCCCCGTGCTCCGCAGGTCCTCTGCCTCTTGTGGGTTGCTCCCGTTGTTCTTCTCGTCGAAGTCGCTCTTGTTCGCGAGCGCCAGACCGCCCGTCACGCCGGCGCCGATGGCGAGCGCGCCGGTGAGCCCCAGGGTCACCCAGACGTAGACCGGCACCGGTCGCTCCACCTCGGCCGTGTCGGGGGCGGGGCCGGGACCGGGGCCAGGGCCAGGGCCGGGACCGGGTTGCTCGGCCGGCTTCTCGAGCGTGACGGTCTTCTCGACCGTCTGCCCCGGGAGGAGCTCGACGGTGAGCGTCTGGTCGACGAAGCCCGGCGCCGAGACGGTGATCTCGTGGGTGCCCGCGCGCAGGCCGAGCTTGTTCGCGCCTTGCGCGAGCGGCCCGTACGGGTTGCGGATCGGCGAGCCCGACGCGCGTTGCCGCTTGTCGATCACCGTCGCGCCGGGCGGCGTGACCGTGATCGCGAGCGTGGCGAGCGTGCTCTTCATCGTCGCGAGATCGGTCTCGATCTGCTTGCGCTCGTCGTCGCCGATGCCCGTGCCCTTCTCGAGGTACTTGGAGTAGGCCTCGATCGCCTCGCCGTCGCGCTCGAGCTTCAGCGCACACAGGCCGAGGTTGCCGAGCATGTTCGGCGACGGCGAGATCGCGTACGCGGCCTTGAACGCGATGTACGCCTCCTCGTAACGAGCGCCGTCGGGGTCCTTGATGAGCGCGACGCCGGCCCTGAACTTCTCGCGGGCTTCGGGCGTGACCTCGACCTCTTGCGCGACCGCCGGCGAGGCGGTCGCGAGCAGCGTGGTCATGATGACGGCGCCCAGGCACGAAGCGAGAAGTCGAGGTCTCATCGGAGATTTCCGTCTCGATGGTACACCCGAACTCGGCAAACCTCCTACTGTCTCGCCCCGCTCATCGAATGCTCACGGAGGGTGGGCGACGGGCTTGATGGGAGGATGGGACGGCTCCGACGAGCGCCTCACGATCCGGGCCTTCAGCCTGTCGGCAAGCAGGTAGAAGGCCGGGACCACGAGCAGGCTGAGGACCGTGGAGAGCGCGAGGCCGCCGAGCACCGCCGCGGCCATCGGCCCGCGCGTCTCGGACCCCGGGCCCAGCCCCAACACCGCGGGCACGGCGGCCATCATCGTCGCGAAGGTCGTCATCAGGATCGGCCGGAGACGTACCGGACCGGCACGTTGCATCGCCTCCGCGGCCCCGAGCCCGTCCTCTTCCCTCACCTGGTTCGCGTACTCCACGAGGACGATCGAGTTCTTCTTCACGATGCCCATGAGGAGCAAGAGGCCGATCATGCTGAAGATGTTGAGCGAAGCGCCCGCGATCGCGAGTCCGACCACGGCGCCGGCGAGCGCCATGGGCAAGATCGTCAGGACGGTGACCGGGTGGAGGAACGACGCGAACTGGCTGGCGAGCACCATGTAGGCGACGAGGATGCCGATCAGGAGCGCGAAGTAGAGATCGCCGGTCGTCTGCTCGAGCTGGGTCGACTGCCCCTGCAGCACGGCGCGGTAGCCGACCGGGAGCTCGCGCGCCAGCTCGCGGACCTTCTCGATCGCGGCGGACTGCGAGACGCCCGGCGCCACGGTGGCGGAGATGCGGATCGCGCGCTCGCGATCGATGCGCGTGATCGACTGGAGGACCGGCCGCTCCTCCTGCGTCACGAGCGTGGCGAGGGGGACGAGCACCCCCGCCGCGGTCCGGACCATGAGCGCGCCGATGTCCTCGGGGCGAGACCGCTGCGAAGCGAGCAGGCGCGTCCGGATGTCGATGCGCCTCCCGCCCGTCTCGAACTTGCCTGCCGTGGCCCCGCCGACCATCGCGTTGACCGTGCTCGCGAGCTCGTCGACCGTCACGCCCAGCTCCGAGGCCCGGCGACGATCCGGCACGACCTGCAGCTCGGGCATGCCGACCTGGTAGTCGGTGCTCACGTCCGCCGCGACGCCCGAGGCCTCGAGCGCGTCTTTCAGCTTCATCGACTCGGCGACCAGCATGTCCCAGTCGGACCCCCGCACGGTGAAGTCGATGGGAGAGCCGCGGCCCCCGCCGAAGCTCTGCTGCGACGGGTCGCGCACCGTGGCGCGGAGCCCGGCGATCTTACCGAGCTCGGCGCGCACACGCTGCGAGAGCTCCTGCGCCGAGAGCGCGCGCCGCTCGGGAGGCTCCAACAGAAGCGTCATGTTCCCGTTCGAGCCACTCAACGTGACGAGGACGTGTTCGATGCCCTCCTGCTCGAGCGCCCACGCCTCGGCTTGCGCGAGGATCGGCTCGGCGGCCTCCAGGCTCGTGCCGGACGCGGTCTGGAGGCGAACCTCGAGACGGCTCTGGTCCTGCGAGGGGACGAACTCGGTAGGGAGCTCGGTGGCGCCGGCGATCGCGCCCACCGTGATCAACGTGGCGGCGCAGAGGACGAGGACCGGGTGCCGCAGCCCCGCTGCCAGCACCTTGGCGTAGCCACGCGCGAGGGCGTCGAAGCCGCGGTCGACGAAGCGGCCGAGCCGCCCGCGACCGGCGCGAGACGTGTCGAGGATCTGCGCGCAGCGGGCCGGCGCGAGGGTGATCGCCTCGAAATACGAGAGCGCGACCGCGATGGAGAGGGTGACCCCGAACTGGAGGAAGAACTGACCGATCACGCCGGACATGAAGACGACCGGGAGGAAGATGGCGATGATGGCGATCGTCGCCGCGAGCGCCGCAAAGGCGATCTCCTTGGTCCCCTCCGAGGCCGCGCGCCTCCGGTCCTTCCCGCCTTCGGCGTGGCGAAAGATGTTCTCCATGACCATGATCGCGTCGTCGACGACGAGCCCGATGGAGAGCGACAGACCGAGTAGGGTGAACGTGTTGAGCGTGAAGCCAAGGAAATAGATGACCGCCACGGTGCCGAGGAGCGACATCGGGATGGCGAGCACCACGTTCAGGGTCGACGAGAGCGAGCCGAGAAATAACCAGCAAGCGAGCGCCGTGAGCACCACCGCGAGGGCGAGCTCGATCTGCATCTCGTGGACCGACTCCTCGATGAACACCGTGGTGTCCGAGAGGACCTCGATGCGCATCTCGTCCGGCAGGTTCTGCTGGATCTCCGCGATCCGCTCGCGCACCGCGCGCGAGACCTCCACGGCGTTCGTGCCGCGCTGCTTGAGGATGCCGAGCGCTTGCACGTTCACGCCGTCGAGACGCGCGACGGTCGAGCGGTCCTCGAAGCCGTCCTCGACGAGCGCCACGTCTTCGAGCCGGATGGGCGCGCCGCCGTCGCGCCGCACGACGATCTGCCGGAGCTCGGCGAGGTCGAGCGCCTCACCGAGGAGCCGAACGTTGACCTGCCGCCCGCCTGCGTCGAGCTGCCCGCCGGGCAGCTCGACGTGCTCGCGGCGCAGCGCGGAGAGCACGTCGGTCACCGCGACGGCCTTCTCGGCCATGCGGCTCGCGTCGAGCCACACCCGGACGTTCCGGTTCACGTAGCCGTTCACGGAGATCTGGCCCACGCCCGGAACGGTCTGGAGGCGCTCCTGGACCTGGTAACGCGCGACGTCGGAGAGGAGCTGCCGCGAGAACGGGCCGGACACGCCCACGGTCAGGATGGGCGTGTCGTCGGGGTTGGACTTGGAGACGGTGGGCGCCGGGACGTCCGTCGGCAGCTGCCGCTGGACCTGCGCGACCCGCGCCTGCACGTCCTGGAGCGCGAGGTCGACGTTGCGTGACATGTCGAACGACACGGTCACGCGCGCGCCGCCTTGCCGGGCCTGCGACTGCACCTCCTCGACGCCCTCCACCTGGGCGATGGCCTGCTCGAGCGGCTCGACGATCTCGCGCTCCACCGCGGCGGGCGACGCCCCCGGCCAGCTCACCGACACCGAGATGTTCGGGTAGTCGACGTCGGGGTACTGGCTGATGCCGATGCGCCCCACCGCGACCAGGCCAAACAGAACCGTACACGCCATGAGCATCCAGGCGAAGACGGGGTTCTTGATGGCGACGTCGGTGAGGCTCATCTCGACGCTCCCGCCGAGGCGGACGCGGCTGGGGGCGCGCTCGCGGCGCCGCTCGCGGCCGGGGGCACGACGATGGCGGAGCTGCGCGGCGCGGCGACGTCCGAGGCCTGGACCGCGGCTCCCTCGGAGAGCGGCTCCGCGCCCCGAACGACGAGCCTGTCGCCCGCGGCGAGGCCCTTGCGCACCTCGACGAAGCCGTCCTTCGTGTTCATCCCCAGGCTGAGGACACGCTCGCGCGCCTTGTCCCCGTCGACGACGTAAGCGACGAAACCTCGCTCCGTCGGCCGGATCGCGGCGCGCGGGACGATGACGACGTCGCGCGCCCCCTCCGCGGCGACCGAGACGTCGCAGAAGGAGCCCGGCCTCAGCCAGTACCGGTGATCGTCGACCTCGATCTCGGCGGTCACCGCAACCATGCGCGAGGTCTCGTCGGCCGCCGCGGCGACGAGCGTGACCTTGGCCTTGAAGACACGCTGGGTCTCGCGGAGCCGCAGCTCGGCGATCATCCCGGGCTTGATGCGGGGCGCCTCGAGGGGAGAGACCGAGAACCGGAGCAACATGGGATCGCTGCGCAGCAGGGTGGCCATGACGTAGCCGGGCTGGACGTATTGCCCGGTCTCGACCGTGCGCGTCTGGATCACGCCGTCGATGGGCGCGCGGACGCTCGAGTCGCGCAGGTTGAGCTGCGCGCTCCGGAGGCTCTCCTTGGCGACCGCGGTGTCGGCCTTGGCGGTGAGCGCGCGCGTGCGGAAGGACTCGACCTCCTCACCCGGGATCAGACCCGGGTGTTTCTCCGTCGCGCCCTGGCGCCGCGCGAGCATCCCGTCGACCTCCTTCTGCGCAGCCTCGGCCTTCTCCAGCGCCGCCTTGGCGCTGTTGACGCCGAGCGCGTACCGCTCGGAGTCGATGATGACAAGTGTGTCACCTTTGGCGACGGTCTGCCCCTCGGCGAAGGCCACCTTGTCGACGACGCCGGCCACGCGCGCGGTGACCTGGACCCGCTCGAACGCCTCGATGGTGCCCGGCGCGGTCACGGCGTATTCGATGCGGTGTTGCTCGACCGCGTAGACGTCGACGGGGAACTTCGGAGCGCCGCCGCGGCCCCCGCGCCTGCCTCCGCCCGCCGAGGCGGACCCGCTCCCGCGCCCGCCCTTGCCCTCCCCGCCCCGACACCCGACCGCCGCGGCCGCGGCCGCCGCCGCGATCAACACGATCCCGCGCCTTCCGAGCCGCGTCACGGCGACCTCCGCTCTTCCGAGCCCGCGTCGTCGAGCAGCGGGAGGCCGAGCGCGAAGCGCAGGCCGAGCCAGCCGCGCACGACCTCGATCCGCGCGGTCTCCGCGTCGACCTCGGCCTGGAACTGCTCGGTGTTTGCGTTCACGAGCTCGATCGCGCGGGCGAGGCCGTTCTGGTAGAGGATCGAGGTCTCCTCCGTGTTGGCGCGCGCCGCGCGGACGGCCTCCTCGGCGATCCGGCTCGCGTCGCGGGCGGCGCGGACGGTCACGAGCTGCGCCTGCACCTCGGCGTCGATCGAGCGCACGAGCAACCGCTCGCGCTGCTCGATCTGCTCGGCCTGCGCGGATCGCGAGCGCCTGTCGGCGTACCGGCCCCCGTCGAAGATCGTCCACGAGAGCGACAGGGTGACGCTCTCCTCGTGCCAGGAGGTGCCGGGCGCCGGATCGGGCGCCATCCGGACCTGCCCCAGCAGATCCACCGAAGGGGCGAGCCTGTAACGCGGCTCGTCGGCGGACTCGCGCGCCGCCTTCGCCTGCTCGCGGAGCGCGAGGACGTCGGGGCGTCGTTCGGCTGCGCCTCGTGAGCCGCGCGTGGCGGGCAGCGGCGCCGACTCCGCGCGCGCCAGCGTCGCCGTCGGCGCGGCGAGGGGCCCGTCGACGGGGTGCCCGACGAGCAGCCCGAGCCCGAGCCGGCGCTGCTCGAGCTCCGCCGTCCGCGCGACGACCTCACGTCGAGCGCTCGTCAGGTCGAGCCGCGCTCGCGTCACGTCGTTGCTGGAGCTGAGCTCGGCCTCCGCGCGCGCCTCCGAGGTCGCGAAGTTCTCCCGCGCGCGGTCGAGCCGCCGCTTCGCCGCGTCGAGCACACGCTCGGCAGCGAGCACGTCGAAGAAGGCTTGGGCCGTGTCGAGCGCGAGCGTCCGTTCGGTGTCCTTCGCGCTGTGCGCGGCGGCCTGCCGTCGATGCTCCGCGCTCCAGAGGATCGGCAGCGTCGACGGCCGAAACAGCGGCTGCGCGAGGGTGACGTCGCCCTGGGCCGAGTGGTATCTGTCCTGACGGGCCTGCGCTCGCAGCGTCGCCGAGACGCCCGCGCTGAGCGTCGGGTAGAAGTCCGAGCGCGCTCGCTCCACCTCTGCCTCCGCTTGCTCCTCGGCGAGGCGCGCGATCCGAGCCTGCTCATGGCTCGACTGCGCCTCCTGGAGCGCGCGCGCCAGCTCGAGCGGCTGGGCCAGCGCGGGCCGAGCCGCGAAGCCGAATAACACGAGCAGAAGCGACACGAGCACCACGCGTCCTCTCGGGGGACGCGCACGAAGGTTTCGCACGGACCCTAGACGTGTGGCGGCGCCGACTCCCTACCGAGAAATCGTCACGGAAGCGGCGGGAGGCTCCAGGGCACGAGCAAACCCGAGGGAGAACGCGGCCCGCTCTGCCTGAGCGCTCGCGCACACTCCTCGCGCTCGAGGCGGCGCGGGCCAAACGCCGAAGCGTTGACCGCGTCCGCGTCCATCAGGCGGGTGGGCGTATCGACGCCGAAGTCGTCGGGGTGGCCGGGCTGGTCGAGGAGCACGTGGCCGACCTCGTGCGCGAGCGTGAACGACGCGCGATGCGCGCGGAACCCGGCGCGATCCACGATGACCGTGTTCTTGATGGCCCCCGAGTCCGCGAAGATGAACGACTCGCCGATACGCGAGTCCCCGCCGAAGCTCGGGATGACGAAGACGTCGAGCGTGGAAGGGTCGCCGTCCTCGAACGCCTTGACGAGGGTCCGCTCCTCCAAGGTGCCCGCGACCGCGTCCGCGTCGCCGAAATGCTGCAGGCCGTCCTCGAGCGCGACGCGGCCGATGCAGGCGTCGAGCGTCGGGTCGGAGGAGACCGCGCCGGAGAGCGGCGCCGTGATTGTCGCGAGCTTCTTGTCCTTGCGACGAACGAGCAGGTCGACCGACGCCCGGCCGCTCGCGGTGGAGAGGCCGTTGTCGCTCACGGTGACCCCGTAGCCCTTCGCGCCGAGCGCCGCCGCCACGACACGCGCGACGCCGCGGGGGGACTGCCCTCGCCGGGTCGGGACCGTCAGCTCGCGGCCGTCGACCGAGAACGTGAGCGCACCGCCCGACGCGGGCAGGCCCGCGCCGCAGCCGATGGCGAGCAGCCACGGCGGCGGCGGGTCCACGATCTCGATCGCGATCGAAGGGCGCGGGCCGAAGCCGATCCCGCAGGCGCCCCAGATCCCGTTGGCTCGACCGACCTCGCCCTGGACGAGGCGGGCCGCGTCGGCCTCGTCGCGACCGATGGCGGTCGGGCCGCCGACCGTCATGCGGAGCACGTGCACGCGCAGGTGAGCGCGGTGCCGCCCGTCCGGCGTGGTCACCCGCGCGGACGTCGAGACACCGGCCGCGGTCGCCACGATCGCTCCGCCGAGCTCGGCGAGGATGCTGCGCCGCGAGACGAGCGGGTGCAGCCGGTCGATGTCGTCGAAGACCACGCGGAGCGGCGCCGTCTGCCCGCAGGCGGAGCCCTTCGGAGCGCCCGCCGGGCACGGCGCGCTCTCGAGCGGCAAGTCGCGGAGTAGCTCGAGCGTCGACGTGGTCGCGTCGCCATCCGGCGCCGCGCGCGAGCTGATGGAGACCGACGCAGGCAGATCGCCCGGAGGCGCGACGGCGAAGACGCGGACCGCGTCGCGGTCTTCTTCGCCGTTCGTGGGCGCGCTGCTGGCGAGCGCGACCTCCGTCCGGGTCGAGCCCGCCGCGTCCACGAAGGAGAGCGACACGTCGGCCGCCGAGATACCCGAGAGCGCCGTGACGAAGAGACCCGAGAGGAGCGCGAGCGCTTCTTTCGCCGGCTTCACTCGATCCAACCCCACTGCACGCGGCGGAAGTTGCTCTCCGTCACGATCTCGCTCGGCTGCCGCGCGCTCGGGGCGCTCGCGGCCGCGTGCACGAGCGCGGCCCAGGTCTGCGCGGAGAGATCGTCCGCGCCGGCGAGGGCCTCCGCGAGCGCGACCGCGCGCGCCCGCTCGCCCAGATCCCAGAGGGCCGCCGCCGCGATGCCGCGTAAGTCCGCCCGCGTGCCCGAGTCCGCGGCCTCGAGGATGTCGCGCAAGAAGGCCGACTGCTCGTAGTTCTTCGCGAGCACGAACGCCGCGCGGAGCGCGACCTCGTCGCCGAGAGGCTTCGTCCGCGCGAGCGCCTCGAGCATCGGGCGCGCGGCGTCGTGTTTCGCGTGGGCGAGGCGGAAGAGGAACGAGGTGTCGCGATCGGCGCTCGGTCGGTGCGAGAGCCGCGCGACGAGCTCGGAGGTGGGGCGCGTCCCGCCCGTGCCTCGCGAGGGCTCGAGCGCCCAGGCGACGAGCGCCCACGCGGCGCGTGAGCTGTCGGGGCCGGACTGCGTCCTTTCGACGGCTTCTTTGAGGGGGCGCGTGTCCGCGCCTCGGTGCGCGATCTCCGCCATGACGAGCCATCGGCCGAGGTGGCGCTCGGATCCGCGAAGGACGTGCAGCGCGTCCCCCATGGATGCACACGCCTTCTCGGACACCTTGCTCGGGTGGATCGCGAGCGGCAGGAGGAGGTCCACGCAGAGCGCGATGCGGTGGGCCTCCTTGATTCGAGGCGCGAGCGCCGCCAGCCGAGCGCCGGTGAGCTCACCACGGCACGTGCGGGCCACCTCCGCGGCGAAGGCGATCTGCGTCTTGGTGCTCGCGGCGGCGCGGGCGATGAGCGGGGTGAGCGCCGGGTCCTCGGAGAAACACGCCGCGGTGAGCGCCGGCAGGCCGCCTGCGTCCTCCGTCTTCAAGGCGGCGAGCAAGACCGAGTGGAGGCGCTTGTCCTGGTTCTCGGCCAGGGCCCGCATCGCGACCCCGTAGAGCTCGCGGTCGAAGGCCTCCTTTTTGACCAGGTCCTTGGCCACCTGCGCGAGGTGGCTGCGGACCGCGAGGCTGAACGGGGCGAGGACGCGCGCCGCCCCTGCTACACGCGGCTCGAGGGGAGACTTCTTGCGCAAGCCGGCTTCGATTTCTTCACCGAGCCGTCTTTCCGCAGCGACGAGAGCGCTCGTCCCCGTCCCCTTGTGCATGATCGCCGTGCGATTGAAGCTACCAAACCGAGCGCCCTTCTTCGCAAGCTATTCTTCCGCAACGCTCTTTTTTTCTCACTTCGCGAGCGAGAGGCGGACCCGGAGCTCCTCGCCGTCGAGCGAGAAAGACCGCTCCTCGGCGGACGCCGCGGCCGCTTCTCCGCCGACCGAGACCCGCTCCGCGAGGGCCTCCGACGCAATCAGGTCGCGCGTGGCGCCCGCCACGCGTACGATCCGCGCGCTCCCGTCCACGTGGACGTGGATGCGATCGGTGAAGGCGAGGCCGGCGTCCTTGCGGAGCTGCTGGACGCGAGCGAGCACCTCGCGGGCCAGCCCTTCGTCCCTGAGCTCGTCGGTCAGCTCGAGCTTGAGCACGACGACGCCGGCTCGGCCGCCGGCCGCGGCGAAGCCCTCCGCCGCCTCGACCGAGACCTCGACCTCCTCCGGCCCCAGCGTGATGCTCTCGCCTTCGACGTCGATCGTGGCCTGGCCGGTCGTCGCGAGCGCGGCGCGCAGCGCGCCGGCGTCCGCCTTGGCGAGCGACGCCTTGCAGGCCTGGACCTTCTTGCCGAGCTTGGGCCCGAGCGCCCGGAAGTTCGGCTTCAGGGCGTAACGAACGAAGCCCGCCTCCTCCCCCGGGGCGAGGAGCCGCACGTTCTTCACGTTCAGCTCCTCGGCGATGAGCGGCAAGTGCGCGCGCAGGCCGGTCACCAGCTCCGCGTCGCCCACGACGACGTCCGCCTCCGCGAGCGGCTGGCGCACGCGGACCTTGCCCGCCGTGCGCACCTGAAGCCCGAGGCTCACCACCTCGCGCACGGCGCGCATCTCCCGGCTGAGCCGGGCGTCGATCGCGGACTCGTCGGCGACCGGGAACTTCGACAGGTGCACGCTCTCCGCCGACGAGGGGAACGGACCGCGCACCAGGTTCTGCCAGAGCTCCTCCGCGAAATACGGCACGAACGGCGCCGAGAGCCCCGCGATGGCGACGAGCACCTCGTAGAGCGTGGCGTACGCGTCCGCCTTGTCCTGGCTGGCCCGCTGCGCCGAAGCTCCGTCGAGCGGGGTTGGGGCCCCGCTCGAATCAGCCGCGGGGAACGTGCCTGGCGCCCAGAAGCGAGCCCGGCTGCGGCGCACGTACCAGTTGGAGAGCGACTCCACGAGATCGACGAGGGCTCGGGCGGCGTCGTAGAGGAGGTAGCCCTCGAGCGCGGCGGTCACCTTCTGCGTCGCGGCGGCGAGCTCACCGAGCATCCACCGGTCGAGCTCGGCGCGCTCCTTCGCGGGGCGGCCCTTGTCGCGCGACGGCTCGAAGCCGTCGATGTTCGCGTAGATGGTGAAGAAGCTGTAGACGTTGCGGAGCTTGACCAGAAACTCCTTCTGCTCGAGGCGCACGTTGGTGAGCGAGTGGCGCGTGTTCGACCACGAGGGGCTGGACGCGTAGAAGAACCAGCGGAAGGCGTCCGCGCCGGGCGCGGGGGTCGTCGGGTCTTCGATCCAGACCTTCTGCGCGGCCGGAAGGCGCGGCACCTCGACCGGCATGACCTTCAGCGGATCCGGGCCGGGCGCGGCGCCGAGCTTCGCGAGATCCGCCGCGTGCATGGCGACGATACGCCGGGGCAGGCCCTTGCCGGGCTTGAGCTCCAGCGACACCTCCGCGCCGGCGCCGTAGACCTTCACCTTCGCGCTCTCGCCCGTGAGGTCCAGGCCTTCGTAGTCCTCGCGGGCGATGAAGGCCACGCCTTCGGTCTCGGCCAGCTTGGCGGCGCCGGCAGGGACGACCGCGAACTCCATCCGCACGCGCTCGAGGATGACCTCCGGCGGGGTGTAGTTGCCCTTCGACTTCGACTCCTTCTTCCCCTCCTTGTCGCCGACGTGCCCGAGCACGACACACGTCTTGTAGGGGTGCGGGAAGGGGCGCTCGGGGAAGACGAGCGTCGAGATCATGAGCAGCGAGTAGAACCAGCCGCGGGTCTGGTCGATCGCCTCGCTGATGAAGTCGGCGGGGAAGCTCTTCTCGAAGACCTCCTTCGAGCCCGACGCGTGTGGGTAGCCCCACTGCGCGAAGGGCATGCAGCCGGAGTCGAACCAGCAGTCGATCACCTCGGGCACGCGGCGGTAGGTCCCCGGCTCGCCCGGGTTCTGCCACGTGACCGCGTCGACCCAGGGCTTGTGCACCATGAGGTGCTCGCTCAGGTCCGGGTTCTTCTTCTTCGCCTCGAGGAAGTGGTCGAACGCGCGCGGGTTCTTGGCGAGGATCTCCTCCACGCTCGCGGGCGCCTCCATGTTCCCGGTCTCGTCGTTGATCCAGACGTTGAGCGGCGTGCCCCAGTAGCGCTCGCGGCTGAGGGCCCAGTCCACGTTGTTGCGGAGGAAGTCCCCGAAGCGCCCCGACTGGATGTGCTCGGGCAGCCAGTGGACAGTATTGTTATTTTCGATGGCGCGATGGATCTCGCGCGTGGTGCGGATGTACCAGGCCGGTCGCGCGAACTGGATGAGCGGGTCCTTGTCGCTCCGCCAGCAGAACGGGTACTCGTGGCGGTAGACCTCCGCGTGGATGAGCAGGCCGCGCTCCTTCAGCTCGGCCTGGATGTCCTTGTCGCAGTCCTTGACCCAGCGGCCCTGGTAACGCGGCAGCACCTCGGTGAACGTGCCGTCGGCGGAGATCGCGCAGAGCAGCGGCAGGTCCGGGTGGGTGGTGAGGAGCTTGCGGTGGGCGTTGTTGTCGTCCTCGCCGAAGGCCGGCGCGACGTGCACGATGCCGGACGCATCCATCAGCACGAAGTCGGCCGCGATGACCGAGAAGACCTCCCTGTGCGCGGCGCCGGCCTCGGCGAAGACATCGAACGGCGGCACGTATTTCGTGCCGACCAGATCCTTGCCCTTCACCTCCTTGACGACGCGGAGCTCGGCGCCGAGCTTCTTGCCGACCGCCTCGACGAGGCCCTTCGCCAGGACCAGCGTGCGGTCCCCTGCCCCCTCGACGAACACGTAGTCGAACTCGGGGTGGACGGCGGCGTACATGTTGGACGGCAAGGTCCACGGGGTCGTCGTCCAGACGAGGAGCGCCGTCTTCGGGTCGCTCGCGAGCGGGAACGCCACGAAGACGCTCGGGTCGTCCACCGTCTTGTAGCCGAGGCCGACCTCCGCGCTGGAGAGCGCCGTGCCGCCCTGCGCCCACCACCAGACGACCTTGTGGCCCTGGTAGAGCAGGCCCTTCTTGAAGAGCTCCGAGAGGGCCCACCACACGCTCTCGACGTAGCTCCGGTGGTAGGTCACGTAGGCCGTGGGCAGGTCCACCCAGAAGCCGATCTTGTCGGTGAGCTTCTCCCAGGCCTCCGTGTAGCGGAACACGCTCTCGATGCACCGGTGCGTGAAGGGCTCGACCCCGTAGGCCTCGATGCCGGCCTTGCCGTGGATGCGCAGCTCCTTCTCGACCTCGACCTCGACCGGCAGGCCGTGGGTGTCCCAGCCCGCCTTGCGGGGGACGTCGAAGCCCTGCATGGTCTTGTAACGCGGGAAGGCGTCCTTCACGGCGCGCGTGAGGACGTGCCCGTTGTGGGGCATGCCGTTCGCGGTGGGCGGGCCCTCGTAGAAGACGTAGGTGCCCTTCGAGGGTCCGGTCGCCCGCGTCTCGGCCGAGAGGCTCTTCTCGAAGATCTTCTTTGCCTTCCAGAAGGCGAGGATGCGCGCCTCGTCGGACGGGAAATCGATTTCGGTGCGGACCTGGGAAAAGGCGCCTTTTTCGGGGTTGGGCACGGATTGCCTCGTAGCAAGTCGACGGACGAGCGTCGAGGCCGTCCTCGGACTTCGATCAAGGCGTCCAGCGCGCGAGGAACGCGCAGTGCTTCGCGCTCCAGCTCTCGACCGTGGTCGTCGCGCGCTTGGCGCCGGCGAGCACGAGCAGCGCCTCGAGGCGGCCGGCGATCGCGTGCCACATGGGCTCGGTGAAGCCCTCGACGCCGTCGATCCGGCCCTGGGCGCGCCCCGGCCGGATCTCCTCCCACGTCACCTGGCCCTGGGAGTTGTATTGCCGGAACGCGCGGTCGAGGCGGCGCAGCAGCGTCTCGTAGTCCGCGACGCGCAGGAAGACCGAGTAGACCCCGCGGAAATCGATCCGCGCGGCCTCCGCGCCGACGCGGCGGTTGGCCGCGATGCTGCCGGCGCCGAGGACCTCGCTCACGGCGTCGTGCAGCGCCGCGTTGACCCCGACGCCGTACTCCTTCGACGCGAGCACGCTGGGCTCGATCTCCGCGCGGACGGCCGGCGGGAGCGCGGCCTTCACCCGCGCGAGGGCGTTCGCGCCGTAAGCGGCCTCGATGCCCTCGAGCACGCTGCGCACCGCTGTGCCTTTGATCCGCACGGGGCCAGGCTACAGCACGATCTCGCTCCGGAGATCGCCCGACGTGAGGCCCCTCAGAGGCGCGTCGCGGTGACGCGGTACGCGACGCGACCAAAGGCCGCCGGGAGCGTCGCGCGCCACGTCTGCTCGAGAAGGCACGATCGCTTCGCCTCGGCCTTCTCCTGATCCCGGACCGTCACCTCCACCTCGACGATCTCCGCGAGCGTCGACTCGACGGACACCTCCGCGCTCACCACGCCGCACGTCTTCTTGGCGCCAGCCAGCGCCTCGGCGAGCAGCGCCGCGTAGTCCGGCGGGCTCCCCGCGCCGCCGCCCATCGCCCCGACACCACCGAGGCCGATGCCGCCGCCTCTGCCACCTCCGCCCTCGCCCACGCCCGAGAGCTCGAGCCCCTCGGTCGAAGGGCGGACGCCCGGCTCGATGGCGAGGTAGCTCGTCACCGGCGAGACGGCGCGGCCGTGTTTGGCGAGCGTCATCATCTGCTTCTCGTCGAGCTCCCCGTAGAGGTCGCTGCCGAACACGAGCGCGGCGCGGAGCCTGCCGTACTCCGCGTCGGGCACGAGCGTCTTCTTGACGGGCTCGGACCAGAGCTCGGCTTCGAACGTGACCTTCGACATGCGCTCGCTCGAGACCAGGTGCCGCTCGAGACCCTCCCCTTCGGCGAGCACGAGGTCGGTGATCTCCTCGTCGAGCCCCGGCGCGCGGACCGAGACCTTGTCGAGCTTGAGCGGGCGCGCGAGCTCCTCGAAGACCTCGCGCATCCGGGTCGACTCGTCCGCCTCGGCCGTCGCGCTCGCGCGCCAGAGCAGCCCGCCGGTCGCACGCGGGACGGCGGCCCACGGATCGACGTCGTCACGGTCGAGCGTGGGGCTTCCGAGCGACGGCGCGACCACGTGCAGCGTGGCTCCCTTCGGGAGGGCCTTCTTCACCACCTCGGGCGTGAGCGCCTCCTTCGTCAGCAGGTCCGTGAAGAGGACGACCCGCCGCGCCGCGCCGTCCGGCGCTTGCGAGAGGAGCTCACCCGCGCGCTTCAGCGCGAGCGAGACCTCGCTCCCGTTCTCGAACGGGAGGGTGGCCGCGTCGAGCACCCCACGAGCCGACTCGATCGCGGCGAAGCCCTTCGTCAGGGGCTCGACCTGGCGCGAGAACGCGAGGACCGCGGCTCGTGACCGGTCGCCGGAGAAGTGGCCGAGGTACGCGCGCGCCGCGGAGAGCGAGGCGGTCCGCTCGTCTTCCGAAAGCGAGCGCGAGGCGTCGAGGAGCACGACCACGCGGGCGCTCTCGGGCACGACGGAGAGGCGCGGCGACACGTCGAGGTGGAAGCCGGCGAGCGTGCTCTCCTCGTCGATCGGGACCGAGGCGAGCCGGCCGCCCACGGGCCCGAAGAACGTGGCGGACTGCTCGAGCCGGTGGGGCTCGTCGAGCTCGAAGCGGACCGGGAGCTTCTCGCCGTCGAGCGTGCCGCGACCACCCGCGAGCGACACGGTCGCCTTGGGGACGATCTCGTCCGTCCCCAGGCTGGGCAGCTCGAGCACGAACTTCCCGCCCTCGTAGCGCGTCGGCATGACGAGCTTGTAAGCGACCTTCTTCTCCTGGGCCGGCATGCAGGGGAACACCTGCAGGGCCAGGTGCCCTTGCGAGCGCCACGAGAGCAGCGCCGGGTCCTTGGGGTAGTAGCCGCCGATCCCCGTGAGCTCCTGGTACTTCGCGGCCGCCGCCTCGGCCTCCATGAGCTCGCCTTCGAACCAGATCGGCTTGCCGTCGGCGACGCCCTGCGTCCGCAGACCGATCGCGACCGCCTCGGGCGGCTGGAAGATGTGGAACGTGGCCTGGTCGGGTCGCTTTCCCCCGTTGTAGACCGTCCGCTCCACCTCGAGGATCGCGTGGTCTTGCCGGAGCGAGATCTCGACGACGTGTGCACGCTCGACGAGATCGTCCGAGCGCGTCGCGGAGAACTCGTCCGCTCGGGCGAGCGAGGCAGGGAACAGGAAGGCGAGCCCCGTCAGCAAGCTGGCGCAACGCATGGGCGGACGAGACAGCGGCGCGCGCGCGAGGTTCCTGCTCGATCGCGCGCGACGACCCCGATCGTGATCAGCTGGAAAATTTCGTTCGGGGTGGCTCGCGCTCAGTCGGGCCGCGGCCTCGGGCGGAGCAAGGGCGTGAGGTCGGCGCGGATCGACGCCACCGCGCTCGCGCCTGCGGCGACGCAAGCCGGCGCGGACTCGAGCGTGACGCCGCCCAGCGCAGCCAGCAGCAGCGAGGAGCCGCGCGCATCGAGCAGCGCCCGCGCGCGGGCGAGGGCCTCGATCCCGAGGGGCGCCCCCTTCCCGGGGGTCGAAAAGATCGGCGACAGGATGGCGGCGCTCGCGCCGCGCTCGGCGGCCTCGGCGACCTCGTCCACCGTGTGGCAGGCGATCGAGATCCAGGCGCCCGGCCACGCGCGCGCCACCGACGGCAAGCGCGAGAAGCCGTCCCCGCCGAGGTGCACGCCGTCGGCGTCGATCTCGCGCGCGAGCTCTGCGTCCGCCGCGACGACGAGCGCCGCGCCCGCCTCCCGCGTGAGCCGTCGCAACACGAGCCCGAGTCGCCTCCGCTCGGCGCGCGGGAGATCTTTGTCGCGCAGGAGCAACAGGAGCTCACCTCCGGCGCCTCCCGCCGCGGCGACGCGCGTCGCGACGGTGGGACCGTCGAGCGTCGTTCGATCGGTGATCTGGATCACGCGGGGGGAGCTCACCCTGCCGATCTGGCGCACGGCCTTCGCCGCCACGCAAGCAGTGCGGTGGCCGTCCCAGGATGAGACTGCGTCTACCGCATGGCACGGTTTCTGCCCCTCTGCGCTCCTCATGGGGCTGGAGATCGACCGGGAGACCTTCACCCTCGAAGACCATCGCGTCTTCGTGGACAAGCTGCGCGCCGGCCTCGACGCGCTGGAGCAGGTGCTCCTGCGCCCCGGGTTCGGCGCCGGCCCCACGACGATCGGCGCGGAGGTGGAGCTCGACCTGGTCGACCGGAGCGGGCGCCCCGCCCCGGTGGCGGACGAGGTGCTCGCGGCGCTCGACTCGCCCTGCTTCACCACCGAGATCAACCGGTTCAACCTCGAATACAACGCCCCGCCGCTTCCGCTCCGCGGACGGCCCTTCGCGGCGCTCCGGGCCCAGCTCGAAGGCGCGCTCGCGTCGGTGCGCGCGGCGGCCGCGTCGCTCGGTGTCGTGCCGGTCAGCGTGGGCATCCTCCCGACGCTCGAGGAGCACCACCTGCAGGGCTCGATGATGACCGACAAGCGGCGCTACCGCGCCATCTCGGCTGCGCTGCGGGCCGCGCAAGAAGGCCCGTTCAACCTCCGGATCCGCGGGCGCGAGCTCTTGGAGGTCATGGTGGAGGACGTGACGTCCGAGGGGGCGAACACCTCCCTCCAGGTGCACCTCCGCTGCAACCCGGAGGACTTCGCCCGCACCTACAACGCGGCGCAGATCGTCACCGCGCCCGTCGTCGCCGCGTCGGCGAACTCACCGACGTTCCTCGGCCGCGTGCTCTGGGACGAGACGCGGATCGCGCTGTTCCGCCAGTCGGTCGACGACCGCCCCCAGGCCACGAGCGACGACTGGCGCCCAGCGCGTGTCTCATTCGGCCACGGGTGGGCGCGCCGGGGCATCCACGAGCTGTTCGCGGAGTCGGTCGCCATGCACGATCCGCTGCTCCCGGTCGTGAGCGACGAGGTTCCCCACGAGGTCCTCCGCGCGGGCGGGGTGCCGGCGCTGGCCGAGCTCCGGCTGCACCAGGGCACGGTCTGGCGATGGAACCGGGCCATCTACGACAGCGCCGACGGGGGGCACCTGCGGGTCGAGATGCGCGCGATGGCGTCGGGCCCTACCCCGATCGACATGGCCGCGAATGCCGCGCTGGCGCTCGGGAGCACGATCGCGATGCGGCGCGACGAGGAGAAGTGGATCGCCTGCTTCACGTTCGGCCAGGCCCGGCGCAACTTCTACGAGGCGGCCCGGGCGGGCCTCGACGCCGACCTGCTCTGGCCGAGCCGCACCGGCAGGCCCGAGCTCCGGCCCGCGCCAGCGGTCGTGCTCGAGCTCTGCGACCTCGCCGAGGCCGCGCTGATCGAGGAGGGCGTCGAGCCCTCCGACGCGTCCGCCGCGATCGAGGTGGTGCGGCGGCGCATCGAGCGGCGGCAAAACGGCGCGATCTGGCAGAGGCAGTCGCTCGACAACATCATGACGACTTCGTCATCTCGGAGCGACGCCATCGACCGGGTCGTTCGAGGCTACGTCGCGCGCGCGACCGAAGGCGCGCCCGTGCACGAGTGGCCCCTCGTCGACAGGTGAGCCCACACGTGGCCCCGCCCCGAGCCGCGCGGTAGGCTCCCGGCTCGTGGCCCTCTCTCCGGCGAGCCTGCTCGACGAAGTCGCCGACCTCCTGCGCGGGGCGCGGAGCGTGCTCTTCGTGACCGGCGCCGGCGTCTCGGCAGACTCGGGGCTGCCGACGTACCGCGGCATCGGCGGGCTCTACGAGGACCAGGACACCGAAGAGGGCATCCCGATCGAGGTCGCGCTGAGCGGCGCCATGTTCGCGCGACGCCCCGAGGTCTCCTGGCGGCACATCGCCGCCATCGAGCGCGCCTGCCGCGGCGCGAAGCCGAGCGCGGGCCACCTCGCGATGGCGGAGGTCGAGCGCCGGATCGAGCGCACCTGGGTGCTCACGCAGAACGTCGACGGCCTGCACCGAGACGCCGGGTCGAACAACGTCATCGAGATCCACGGCACCGTGCGGCGCCTGTCCTGCACGGCGTGCCCGTCCGAGCGGACCGTGACCGACTACGCGGGGCTCGGAGTCCCGCCCCGTTGCGGCGCCTGCTCGTCGGTCGAGCGGCCCGACGTCGTGCTCTTCGGCGAGATGCTCCCGGAGGCCGCCGTCGAGGTGTACGCGCGGGAGCTCGAGCGCGGCTTCGATCTGGTCTTCAGCGTCGGAACGACGAGCGTCTTTCCGTACATCGCGCAGCCGGTCGTCGAGGCGCGCCGTCGCGGACGCGCGGCGGTCGAGATCAACCCCGGCGAGTCGGAGGTGAGCGGCCTCGTGTCTCACCGCGTGCGTGAGCGCGCGGCGGACGTGCTCCCGGAGATCGTGAAGCGCGCGTTTTCTCCCTGACGAGCGTCCCCCAGACGCGGCGCGGTGGCGCGAAGGCACAAAGGCGAAGGCCCACGGGCCTCGCTTCTGCGTCGTCTCGCGCCACGGCCCGCACTTATTGTTTGACCTCAAACCTTACGGGAGACATAGTGGCAGAAGATCCGAGCGCCATCGCCGGAAGAAGGGAGCAGCGCAATGAGCAGCGAAATGAAGTCCGCATCAGGTCCCCGGTTCCGGGTGTACGACAGGCGGAGCCTCCGTCAGATTCCTCAGATCGCGGCGCTGCCGCCCGAAACGCAGGAGGAGATGCTCGCCGTGTCGGCCGTGCTGCCGTTCCGGGTCAACCCGTACGTCGTCGACACCCTCATCGACTGGAGCCGGGTGCCCGACGATCCGATCTTCCAGCTGACGTTTCCCCAGCGGGGCATGCTCGAGCCCGCGGACCTCGCGAAGATGACCTCGCTCGTCCGTTCGGGAGCAACCGACGCGGAGGTGCGGGCGGCCGCACGCGCTATCCAGCTGCGGCTCAACCCCCATCCGGCAGGCCAGCTCGAGCACAACACGCCGGTCCTCGACGGCCAGCGCCTGCAGGGCATCCAGCACAAGTACCGGGAGACCGTCCTCTTCTTCCCGACCGCAGGGCAGACCTGCCACGCCTACTGCTCGTACTGCTTCCGCTGGCCCCAGTTCGTCGGCCTCTCCGGGCTGAAGTTCGCGGCGAACGAGGCGACCACGCTCGTCCGCTACCTCGAAGGACACCCGGACGTCACGAGCGTCCTCGTCACCGGTGGAGATCCGCTGGTCATGAAGACGACCGTCCTCGAGCGCTACATCGAGCCCCTCCTCGAGGCGAACCTGCCGAACCTCGCCACCATCCGGATCGGCTCCAAGGCACCCGCGTATTGGCCTCAACGCTTCACGACGGACGCCGACGCGGACGATCTGCTGCGCCTCTTCGAGCGCGTGGTCGCGTCCGGCAAGAGCCTGGCGCTGATGGCGCACTTCAGCCACCCTCGCGAGCTCGAGACACCCGAGGCCCAGCGGGCGCTCCGCCGCGTGCGCTCGACCGGCGCCGTCGTGCGGTGCCAGGCACCGCTCATTCGTCACGTCAACGACGACGTCCTCGCCTGGTCGGAGATGTGGCGGCTCCAGGTGCAGCTCGGCGCGATCCCCTATTACCTGTTCGTCGAGCGCGACACCGGTCCGCGGGGCTACTTCGAGGTCCCCCTGGCGCGCGCGACCGAGATCTTCCGCGAGGCCTACGCGCGGGTCTCGGGGCTCGCCCGCACGGTGCGAGGCCCTTCGATGAGCACGACGTGGGGGAAGGTCGTGATCGACGGGACCGCGACCGTGCACGGCGAGAAGGTCTTCGTGCTGCGCTTCCTGCAGGCTCGCGACCCGTCGTGGGTGGGGCTGCCGTTCTTCGCTCGATTCGACGCGAAGGCGACCTGGCTCGACCAGCTCCGACCGGCGCTGGGCGAAGATCGATTCTGCTTCTCACCCGAGGGCGATCGCGCCGGCGAAAATGTCTGGCGGTCTTCCCAGCTCGGCCGGCGGTGGCTGCGGGTGCTCGGTGAAGGCGAAGGGGAGGCTGCATGAGCCCGAGGGCAGCCGAGCCCGCGGTCGCGTTGAGCCCCGCCGTGACCGGGCTCGTGCGGTCACCCACCCTCGCCATCCACGCGCGGAGCCGACAGCTGCTGGAAGCCGGGCGCCGCCTGTTTCTGTTCGGGCTGGGACAGTCGCCCTTCCCCGTCCCGGACCCCGTGGTCGAGGCCTTGCGGGCGAACGCCCACCGGAAGGATTACCTCCCGGTCGAGGGCCTGCCCGAGCTCCGCGCGAGCGTCTGCGACTACCTCCGCCGACGCCGCGGCGCCTCCTACTCGGAGGCGGACGTGGTCGTCGGGCCGGGCTCGAAGGAGCTGCTGTTCTTGATCCAGCTCGCGTTCGGCGGGACGGTCATCCTGCCGACGCCGTGCTGGGTCTCCTACGCGCCGCAGGCCAAGCTCGCCGGGAGGCCGTCGGTCTTCGTCCCCACACACGCCTCGGCCGACTACACCCTGGACCCGCGCGATCTGGAGGCCGTCTGCCGGCAGATCCCGGGCGCCAAGCTCCTCGTGCTCACGTCACCGAACAACCCCACCGGGACCGCTTACGACGCCGACAAGCTGTCGGAGATCGCCGAGGTTGCGCGACGCCATGGACTGCTCATCGTCGCCGACGAGATCTACGCCGAGCTCGCGTTCCGCGACGACCACGTCTCGACCGCGACGCGCTATCCCGAGGGGACCATCGTCCTCACCGGCCTCAGCAAGTGGTGCGGTGCGGGCGGATGGCGTCTCGGGGTCGCGGTCTTCCCCGAGCTCGCCCGCCCCCTCGCCGCAGCGGTCGCCGCCGCCGCCAGCGAGACGTTCACCTCCACCAGCGCGCCGATCCAGCACGCTGCCGTCGTGGCGTTCCGCGGAGGCTCGTCCATCGACTCGTACCTCGGCCGCGTGCGGAAGATCCTCGGTGCCCTCGCGGGGCACGTCGCGGGCGTGATTCGGAGGGCCGGCCTCGCGGTGCCCCAGCCGACGGGCGCGTTCTACCTGTTTCCGGACGCCGGGCCGCTCCGCGCTCGGCTCGCCACTCGCGCCATCGGCACCGGGCCGGCGCTCTGCTCCGCGCTCCTCGAAGGGGCTGGCGTCGCGGCGCTCCCCGGGAGCGACTTCGGACGCCCCACCGAAGAGCTGACGTTCCGCCTGTCGCTCGTCGACTTCGACGGCGCGCTCGCGCTCGACGCGGCCCGCTCCGCGGGGGTCGAGATCGGCGAGACGTTCCTCCAGAGCCACTGCGGTCGCGTGCTCGAAGGCGCGACCGCGTTGGCGTCATGGCTCGCTTCGCAATGACCGGCGCGAGGTACCCGTGAGCTGGCTCGATTTCCTGGTCGTCTTGGCCACGGTGGCGGCCTGCGCCACGGTCGGCGTGGCCCTCGGCCGCTTGACGCACTACGTCGCCAAGCGGTTCGCCTCGAGGACGTCGGTGGCCTGGGACGACGCGCTCCTCGCCGCGCTGCGCGGGCCTCTGTCGTTCGGATTCTTCGTCCTCGCGGCCAAGCTCGCGCTGCTGCTCGTCCCGCTTCCCGCAGCCGTCGTGGCGAACGGCAGCAACTTCGTCGGGGCGCTGGTCTACGTCGCCATCTTCTTTTCGTTGATACGGGTGGTCGATGCGATCCGGGTCGTCCTCGAGTCGTCGGGCCGCCCGGGCCGGCGCGACGTCCTCGGGCTCATCCAGATCGGCGGCCGGCTGGTCAAGCTCGTCCTCGTCGCGCTCGGCGCGCTCGCGCTCCTGTCCCACTTCGGCTTCTCGGTGACGACGCTCGTGGCCGGCCTGGGGCTCGGCGGGCTCGCGATCGGGCTCGCGGCCCAGAAGACGCTGAGCAACCTCTTCGGCGGCGTCTCGCTCGCCCTCGACCAGCCGTTTCACACGGGGGACTTCGTGAAGATCGGAGATCTCACGGGCACCGTGGAGACAATCGGCCTGAGATCGACGTCGGTGCGGACGCTCGACCGCACGCTCGTCAGCATCCCCAACGGCGATCTCGCCGACGCTCGAATCGAGAGCTACACCGCGCGCGACCGGATCCGGCTGGCCTGCACCCTCGGGCTCGTCTACTCGACGAGCGCGAGCGCGATGCGCACGGTCCTGGCTGGGCTCGAGGGGGTCCTGCGGGAACACCCGAAGATCTGGCCCGACACGGTCGTCGTCCGCTTCGTCGGCTTCGGAGCCTCGTCGCTCGACATCGAGGTCATGGCGTGGTTCCAGGTGACCGACTGGAACGCCTTTCAGGCCATCCGCGAAGAGGTGTTGCTCGCCTTCATGGCAGTCGTCGAAGGAGCGGGGTCTTCGTTCGCGTTCCCGACGCAGACGGTGCACCTCGAACGAGGAGGCGCAGAGGGCTGACTCGTCAGGGTGCCGTGCTGGGCTTGTCCGTGCTGGGCTTGTCCGTGCTGGGCTTGTCCGCGCTGGGCTTGTCCGCGCTGGGCTTGTCCACGCTGGACGACGACGCGGCGGGCTTGTCCGCGTTGGCCGGGTCGGCGAGATCGCGAGGGTCGGGCGACGCGACACCCAGGGCCTCGAGCTCCTGGTGTGCCTCCACGGCGTGCCGGCTCCGCGGGTACTTCCGGATGAGGTACTGCAGCGTGCGGACGTGCGCGTCGCGATCGCCGGCCTTCTTGAACTCGTTCGCGAGGTCGTGGAGCGCCTCGCCGGGCGTCTCCTCGCGGCGTTGCTCGGGGTTCGGGTCGCTCGGACACTGGAAGGGCGCGAGCGACATCGCGCCGAAGAGCAGCGCGGCGGCGAAGGGGCTCGCCGCGCTCACTCGATGAGCCCGGTCATCGGCGACGAGGCCGAGGCGTAGAGGCGCTTCTCGATTCGGCCCGCGCGGAAGGCGCGCCGGCCCGCGCTGACCGCGTCCCGCATGGCCTCCGCCATGAGGATGGGATCCTTCGCGCCGGCGATGGCCGTGTTCATGAGGATGCCGTCGCAGCCGAGCTCCATCGCGCGAGCGGCGTCGCTGGCCGTGCCGACGCCCGCGTCGACGATGAGCGGGACCTTCGCGTGCTCGCGGATGATGGCGAGGTTGTACGGGTTGCGAATGCCCAGGCCCGAGCCGATCGGCGCGGCGAGGGGCATGACCGCGGCGCAGCCCACGTCCTCCAGCTTCTTGCAGACGATGGGATCGTCGATGCAATAAGGGAGCACGGTGAAGCCGTCCTTCACGAGGACCTTGGCCGCCTCGAGCGTCGCCTCGTTGTCGGGGAAGAGCGTGCGCTGATCGCCGATGACCTCGAGCTTGACGAGCGGCGTACCGAGCAGCTCCCGGGCGAGCCGCGCCGTGCGGAGCGCCTCGTCCGCCGTGTAGCAGCCGGCCGTGTTCGGCAGGACGGTGACCTTGGTCCGAGCGAGGACGTCGAACAACGTCCCCTCCCCGCGCGACTTCAGGTCGACGCGCCGCAGCGCCACGGTGACGACCTCACACCCCGACGCCAGGATGGCTCGCTCGGTCTCCTCGAGGTCCTTGTACTTTCCGGACCCCGTGAAGAGACGGGACCGAAACGTGAACGTCCCTATAGTCAGCGCGTCATCCATCCGTTGAGAGACTTAGTACAAGGGCACCCCGCGAGAAAGGGTGCTAGCTTTCGAGGACCTATGCGCGCTTGGTACCTTGGTTTGGCGGCGCTCGCCTTGAGCGCACCTTTTGCAGCCGATCTCGCGCTCCCTGGGCAGGACGTGCCATGGGCCCACGAGGCCGAGGCGACGACGAGCGTCTCGCTGACCCTGGAGGAGCTCGTGGAGCTCTCGCGCAGCGTGGCCGTCATCGAGCCGGTCGAGCGGTCGTCGCGCTGGGAAGCGGTCGGAGACTCGAAGCGCATCGTGACCTACACGAAGCTCGTCGTGCACGACGTGGTCAGCGGCGAGAAGCTCGAGGAGGTCTGGGTCCGCACGCTGGGCGGCAAGGTCGGGAAGGTCGGCCAGCACGTCGCGGGCGAAGCGCAGTTCACCCTCGGCGAGCGGGCCGTCGTGTTCCTGGCCAAGGCGGGGGACGTAAACGTGGTCGCCGGCATGGCGCAGGGCCACTACCCCCTCATCGAGAAGGACGGCGAGCTTCGGCTCAAGTCCAGCCCCGACATGGGCAACCTGGTGGACAAACGCGGGCCGCGGGAGTCGGCGCGCACGAAGCTCATCGGCAAGAAGCTCTCCGAGGCGTCGGAGTCGATCAAGAACGCCGCGAAGGCGCTGAAGAAGTGACCCGCCTCGTCTCCCTCGCGCTCGTCGCGACGTCGGTGCTCGCCGCCGGGACGGCCTCCGCGTATTGCCGAACCGCGGTCTGCGGAGAAGAGGTGGGCAAGGTCTGCGACCCTCCGCAGCCGACCGACTGCGGGACGCCCATCTTCTGGTCCACCACGTGTGTCGGCTTCTCCGTCCAGCGCGACGCCTCTGTCGAGGTGAGCCTGGACGACGCGCGCGCGCTTACCGCGCAGGCGTTCGGGGTCTGGAGCCAGGCGGCCTGCGACGGGGGCACTCCGTCGGTCACCGCCGAAGACCTCGGCCCCGTCTCCTGCGACCAGCAAGAGTTCGATCCGGAGGCGCGGAACGCCAACCTGATCGTATTCCGCGACGAGAGCTGGCCCTACGGCAGAGGCGCGCTCGCGCTCACCACCGTCACCTACTCGCTCGACAGCGGCGAGATCCGTGACGCGGACATCGAGCTCAACAGCGACAACGCCGCGTTCACGATCGGCGACTCGGGCGTCAACGTCGACCTCCTGAGCATCCTCACCCACGAGACCGGCCACTTCCTCGGCCTCGCCCACACCCCGGTGGCCGACGCGACGATGCAGACGGACTACCCGCCGAAGTCCACCACGCTCCGCACGCTCGAGGCCGACGACGTCGGCGCCATCTGCGCGGTGTACCCGCCGGACCGGGTGGGCACCTGCGACTCGGAGCCGGTCAACGGCCTCGGTGACGAGTGCGGCGAGGCGGCCGACGGCAGCGGCGACAGCTGCGACTGCCGCACCGCCGGCGGCAGCGCGGGCTCGCCGACCTGGCTGTGTGTGCTCGGTCTCGCCGTCGCCTACCGTCGCGGGCGCTTCCTCACGAAGTGAGGGAGGCCGACGGAGCCGCGGTCACGCCGGCGCTGGCGAGGAGATCGCGGTCCTCGTCTTTGTCGGGGTTCGGCGTGGTGAGCAGCCTGTCCCCGTAGAAGATCGAGTTCGCGCCCGCGTACATGCAGAAGAGCTGCGCCTCGCGCGACAGCTCCGTCCGGCCGGCGCTGAGCCGGACCATGGACTTGGGCATCATCAGGCGCGCCGTCGCGATCATCCGGACGAGCTCGAGCGGGTCGATCGGCGGGACGGCCTCGAGCGGCGTGCCGGCCACACGCACGAGCGCGTTGACGGGCACGCTCTCCGGGTGCGGGTCGAGCCGCGCGAGCTCCACCAGCATCTGGCAGCGATCGTCGATGCTCTCCCCCATGCCGATGATGCCGCCGGAGCACACGGTGATGCCGGCCTTGCGCACGTTGCGCAGGGTCGTGAGGCGCTCGTCGTAGGTGCGCGTCGAGATGATGGAGCGGTAGGCCTCGCGCGAGGTGTCGAGGTTGTGGTTGTAGGCGTCGAGGCCGGCCTCCTTCAAGCGCCGAGCCTGATCCTCCGTCAGCATGCCGAGCGTGCAGCAGGCCTCGAGGCCGAGCGACTTCACGCCCTTGACCATGGCGATCACGCGGTCGAACGCCGGGCCGTCTTTCACCTCGCGCCAGGCGGCGCCCATGCAGAAGCGGGTCGAGCCGGCTTCCTTGGCGCGCGCCGCGGCGCGGAGGACCTCACCCTCGTCGAGCATGCGCTCGGCGCCGACGCTCGTCTCGTGGTGGCTCGACTGCGGGCAGTACGCGCAGTCCTCCGGGCAGCCGCCGGTCTTCACGCTGAGGAGCGTGCAGAGCTGGACCTCCGCGGCGCGGTGGTGCTCGAGGTGGACCGCGCGGGCCCTGTCGATGAGCTCGAAGAGCGGGGCGTCGTGGATGGCGCGTGCCTCGGCGAGCGTCCAGTCGTGGCGAACCATGTCGAGTTCTTAGCCCGGCCGCGCGCTCGGCGGCAACTGCCCTGAGCCGGCGCGCCCTTTTCGGCTCGCGTCCCCAAAAGAGAGCTGGTAGCCGTCGCTTACCGTGGTCCCGCGTGTCTTGTACGTCGACGATTCGCCACTCGCACGTGCGGCCGCCAGGCGGCTCCTCGTCGCCCGCGGGTTCGAGGTCGTGGTCGCGGGCTCGGCGGCCGAGGCCCAGGCGATCGATCCAGTCCCGCTCCGCGGCGCGCTCCTGGATCTCGAGGTCGGCGACGACAGCGGGACCGCCATCGCGGAGGCCCTCCGGGCGGCTCGCCCCGAGCTGCCTGTCGCCTTCCTCACGTCGGCAGAAGAGGCGAGCTTGCTCGAGCGCGCGCGCGGGCTCGGCCCGGTGTTCTCGAAGGCGAACGAGACCGATCGCGCGGTGGCCTGGCTGAGCGATCTGCCGTAACCTCGGCGCGTGCAGACCCCGTACGCGTCGGAGCAGTTCCTGCAACAGCTGCTCCAGAAAGCGCTGGCCGCCAACGCCAGCGACATCCACGTCAAGGTCGGCCAGCCTCCGGGCGCGCGCGTCCGGGGGGACATGGTCTACTTCCGCGTCGACAAGGTCCGGCCGGAGGACACCGAGGCGCTCGCTCGGCTGCTGCTCGCCCACCGCGGCGTGGAGGACGTCTCCGACCTGCGCGAGTTCGACACGAGCTACTCCGCCGCCGGCATCGGGCGCTTCCGCGTCAACGTCTACCGGCAGCGCGGCTCGCTCGCGATCGTCATGCGCAGCATCCCGCTCAAGATCCCGAGCTTCGACGATCTCGGCATGCCGCCGGCGGTTCGCCAGCTGGCCGAGCTCGATCGCGGGCTCGTGCTCGTGGTGGGCGCGTCGGGCAACGGCAAGTCGACCACGCTGGCGTCGATGATCGGACACATCAACCAGACGCTGCCGAAGCACATCGTGACGATCGAGGATCCGATCGAGTTCCTCCACACCGACAGCCGGTCGGGCGTGAGCCAGCGCGAGGTGGGCATCGACACCGACACCTTCGCCCGCGCCCTGCGCGCGTCTCTCCGACAGGACCCCGACGTCATCCTCGTCGGCGAGGTGCGCGACGGAGAGACGCTGGAGATCACCATGCAGGCCGCCGAGACCGGGCACCTGGTCTTCACCACGATGCACACGCCCGACGTCTCGCGCACCGTGCACCGCATGCTCAGCCTGGCGAACAACCCCGGTGAGCTCCGCGAGCGGCTCGGCGACGCGCTGCAGGGCATCATCGCGCAGCGCCTCGTCCCGCGGCGCGACGGTCAAGGCCTCGTCCTGGTGCAGGAGATCCTCGTCGCGAGCGGCACCGCCCGCGAGGCCATCAAGCGGCCCGAGCAGAACCCACCGCTGAAGGACGTGATGGAGAAGGGCGTCGTGCCCTACGGCATGCAGACGTTCGACATGCACCTCAAGCAGCTCGCCGCCGCGGGCATCGTCAGCAAGGACCTGGTGAAGCGCGACGGCGGGTTCTAGCGCTGCGCCGGCTGCTCCTTCGGGATCTGGCTCAGCACCTCCGCGTGCTCGGGGAACCGCCCCGCGGTGGCCTTGGAGAACACGAGCTTGCCGTCCACCTCGACGTCGAACTGCCCCACCTTGCCGGGCACGGTGTCCACGTCCCGGCCAGTGGCCTGTTTGATCGCAGCCGCGAGACCCGCGGCCTTCGGCCTATAGTTTCACTGCAGGCAATACCGGATGACGATCATGCTCGGAACATACCTCCGCGGACGCGAGCGCGCATCCAACAGGTCGGGTCGGGCCGTCGCCGTGGCGTGGTGGCTCGCCCTCGTGGGCTGCTCGTCCGAGCCGATCGCGACGCGAGCCTCGCCGCCTCCGAGCACGACGGCAGCCGTGTCCGCGTCGGCGAGCAGGAGCAAGGTCTACGGCGCGACCTGGGATCGCGCGGCGACGAGCGGGGACGACGCCGATCTCGCGCGCCTGGCCCTCGCGGAGGGTGCGACGGGTCTGCTCGATGCGCTCGACGATCCGGCGCACCGCGCGGTCGCGCTCGCCGCTCTCGCGCACGCCCCCGATCGCGATCTCGCGATAGGCCCGCTCGCGCTCCGCCTCGCGCGGGGCGAGGCGGACGCGCCCGCCGTGGCGGACGCGCTCCTCGGCGTGCTCGCGGTGCCCGGGCTCGACCGCGAGCGCCTCGATCCCACGGGTGAGCACGACGCCGCGCGCGCGCTCCTCTCGCTGGCGCGCGACACGAGCCGTCCCGCAGCGCTCCGGAGCAAGGCCGTCTCCGCGCTCGGACGGCTGGCGGAGCGCGGCGTCGTGCGGCCGCAAGACATCCCCTCGCCGCCTCCCGAGTGACGTTGCCCCTCGGCGCCCGAGGCCGCTACGGTAGTCGGCGATGTCGAAGCGCTCGAGCAAGCCCCGTTCGCGAGCCCTGGCCGCGCCCATCGTCATGACCGTGCTCGCACCGGCCTGCTCCGAGCGCGTGTACCGGAATCCCGGCCCACCCGAGCGTGTGCCCGTGACCGCCGAGCCGACGAGCACCGCCACTGCGGCCGAGACTGCCGCGCCGAGCGAGGCTCCCTCGAGCTCCGCGCCGATCGCGACCGACCTGGACAGCCTGCGCGACGCTCCACCCGGTTGGGACCTCGAGAGGAACGCGGACGGCTCTTGCACCGCGATCCCGAAGCCGATGCAGTGCCCGCCCACCGCGACCTGCAACCCCGCGCCGCCCTTCCGGGTGAAGTGCCCCCCTTCGATGCCGGAGGTTTCGCCGCCCGCGACCGCGACCGCGACACCGGCGACCGCGCTCCCCCCGGCGCCCTCGGACAAGGCCGGCTCGTTGCAGAAGAAGCCTGACGGCACGTGTTGGTTCCGGGCGACCCCGGCGTGCAAGCCGACGCAGAAGTGCAACCCCGGGCCGCCGTTCCAGGTCCAGTGCCCCGATGTCGACCCGGCCAAGCCCGCGAAGTAGCCGGGCGACAAAGCGGCCGAGCCCACGTCGCGCGCGCCGGCCGGCGAGCGCGCAGGTCGTCTTCGAGTGGCTCGGGCGCATCGAAGCGGAGTATCGCTCCGCCGCGATCACGCAGGAGACGACGCTCTGGCTCATCCAGCTCGGCGCGTCGCCCGACCTGGTCCGCGCGGGCCTGCGCATCGTCGACGACGAGCTCGTGCACGCGGAGATGTCTCGCAAGGTCTGGGAGGCGGCGGGCGCGACCGGGGTTCCGAAGCTCGACCGCGAGAGCCTCGGGCTCGGCCGCGAGCACGCGGATCTCGAGCTCGACGTCGCGACGGCCATCGTGAAGGTCTTCTGCTTGAACGAGACAGTGGCCGTCCCGCTCTTCGCGAACCTGCGAAAGGGCGCGACCGTCCCCGTCGCGCGACGCGCGCTGGATCGCATCTTGAAGGACGAGGTGCGCCACCGTGACTTCGGGTGGATCGCGCTCGAGTGGCTCCTCGCCACGCCCGCGCGCGACGCCGTTCGCGACCTGACGCACGCGATGCTCCCCGCGTGGCTCGCCGAGCTCGAGCGAAGCTACGGCGACGAGCTCGTCGGTGGGACCGAGTCCGTGACGGACGACGAGCGCGCGTGGGGCCTCGCGCCGGCGCACGAGTTCGCGGCCATCCTGCACAGGACGATCGAGCGCGACTACACGCGGCGCTTCGCGAGGCTGGGCATCGAGCTCGGGCGCGGGACGCAGTAGAGCCTACCGGGCAGCGCCCGATGCGCGGCGGAAGAGACCGCGCTCCGCGCCGATCCAGACGTCGCCCGCCGAGCGCCCGAACACGGTGAGCGCGCGCGACGGCGCGCCCTCGACGCGTCGCCACGACGCGCCGTCGAAGAACGCAGCCCCGCCGTCACCGACGACCCACACGTCTTTGGCGCTCGAGGCCCAGACACTGCGCGGCCCCTCGATGGCCGACGGGGCGCTGGACCAGCGGGCGCCGTCGAAGTGGTGGATCTCGTTTGCGCTGCGCTCCACCACCCAGACGTCGCTCTCCGTGACCGCCCAGAGCCCGTCCGCGCGCTCGAAGGTCGGCGTCGCCTTCAGCGGGACGAAGCCACCGTTTGTGATCTTCCACACCTCGCGACCGCCGAACCCCCACGGCTCCGCGCCACACAGCTCCACCCGCGGCGGATCCGCGAGGGCCGGCGGCTCGAAGAGCGTCCAGCCCGAGCGGCGCTTGAGGATGCAGCCGCCGCCCAGCTTGCAGACGACCTCCGGGTCCGCGTGGCCGAGCACACCGTAGAGCGGCGCGCGCGGCTTCGAGGCGAGGTTCGCGATCTCCTCGTCGCCGCGCTTCCACGCGCCGTTCTTGAAGCGCAGGTAGAGGTACTCACCGCCCGCGCTCCCCATGATCCGGGGCCGGTCGTCGCGGCCGAAGAAGATCCGCGATGCCGAGGTGTCGACCGACAGCGCAGGCATCTTCTTCCAGCCCGCGCCCTCTTCGACCCACGCGTCACCTCCGGCCAGCGCCGCCATGCGCTTCTCGCCGAACGCGATGGAGTGGACCGGCACGTCGGCGATGGCGGCCTCGAAAGGGACCGCGATCGACGGCGCGGCCGGCGCCGCGGTCGCGCTCGCCACAGGAGCCGCGGGCGTCGGCGGAGAGACGCTCGCCGTCGGGCTCTCGGTGGGTGCCGGCGCTTCGCGGCTGGAGGGCGCGGTCGCCGCTGGGGCGCACGCGCCGAGAGCCACGAGGGTCGAGGTGAGAGCAGGCTTGAGCGCCCTCGAGAACAGGAGTACCCGGCGTCGCATGCGGACCTGGGCCCTCGTTAGCATGCTCCTCGCTTCGGCACTCGCCGGGACCGCACCCATCACCGGCTGCGGCGAAGAGACGCAGGCGGAGACCGACCCCGAGCCGGAGCCCCAGCCGGAGCCCGAGCCCCAGCCGGAGCCCGCCGCGCCTCGCTTGGGGCTCAATGACGTCTCGGTCCTCGTCCCCCTCCCCGCCTCGAAGGACGCCCCCGGCCACCTGGTCGCGACGAGCCAGGGCGCCAAGGGCGTGCTCCTCCCCCAGGACGTCTACGACGCGATCCCCACCTTCCCGGTCACGCCGTCGCAGGGCCTCGACTACGACCGGATGCGCACCGTCGCCATCCGCTTCGACGGCTGCTTCCCCAAGCCGACCGGGTGTGAGGCGCAGATCCGACTCGTCATGCAGCCCGTCGCCAACGACGCGTCCATGAAGGACTCGGCCCTCCACCTCTTCTACCGGCTGGAAGAGGCCGAGCTCGTGGAGCTGGTGAGCGAGCTCCGGCGCCTGCGCTCGCTCGCGCCCGAGGTCGCGGACGCGCCGCTCGACGTGCACGCCGCGCTCGTCGCGCAAGGGCTCGACGGCGCGTACGGCGCCGCCCTGAAGGAGGTCGTCCTCCGCTTCGCCGGCGAGCAGAACCTGTCGCGCATGACCTTCTTCTTGCGGGCGCCGCCGGTGAACGAGGTCTGGTTCTTCGGCGGCTTCGAGCGAGAGGGCGGCGAGCTCACGATGCTCGACATCGCCGGGCTCGGGCAGTCGAACCAGCAGGTGATCCGCACCGAGGTCGAGGGCGGCTGGGAGTACACGGTCAACCCGATCAGCTCCGTCCCGTCGGACGAGCGCGTCCTCTTCAGCAACACCCGGATGGATCAGGCCACGGCCGAGCAGCGCGCCGGCTCCTACGCCAAACACCTCCGCGTGCAGAACCCGCTCCACTTCTCTCCCGACGATCTCTCGTGCGCCGGCTGCCACGTGGGGACGTTTGTCCTCGAGCAAGCGAAGACGAAATATGCCCTCGACCCGTCCGCGTTCCCGGCGGACGTATTCACCTCCACCCACGATCTCACCCTCCAGGGAAAGGCACGCGCCACCGTCTCGTCGCTCCGCGCCTTCGGCTGGTTCAAGGCCGAGCCCATGATCGCCGAGCGCGTGGTCAACGAGAGCGCCGCGGTCGTGGACGATCTCGAGTCGCGTTTCCCTGCGGAGTGAGGCGCTACTCGACCGCAACCAGCCAGAGCTGCGCGCCCTGGGCCGGCGTCGCTTCCCACGTGACGTCGTAGGTCCCCGGCTCCGAGACGTCCTTCGCGGCGACGAAACATTGCACGAGCGAGCCCGGCTCGCCGATCGAGTCGAGGACGACGAAGCCGCTGTCTGGCGTCGCGATCTTCTCGCCGTCCGCGCCCGCGTCGCCCCACCAGAACGCCACCAGCGTGGAAGGCCCGGTCGTCGTCACCGGCGCGCTGGTCAGCGGGCTGCCCGCCAGACGCTCGACCCACTGCACGTCCGCGACACGTGTGGCCCCCGCGACCTCGACGACCGCGAGCGTGATCTCGTCGTGTGACCCCGTGGGGCTCGTGACCACGTGGCCCGGCCCCCCCAGCACATCCTCGAAGGCGTGTACGGCCGTGCCCGACGTGGGCCAGAGCGTGTACACGTGTGGGCTGCCCAGGAGCGCGGAGGAGTTTCCGAACGAGTCCGTCGGCAGGGCCACGGTGCTCAGGTCGCCGCGTCCGGTGCTCACGACGAGCGTGCTGCCGGCCGCGCGCGTGTCGAGCGGCGGCGCGTCGATCGACGCGGCGCCCGTCTCCCCGTAGCGGTAGAAGCTCAGCCCGTGCGCGGCGACGTGTGGCCCGCCGCCGATCCCCGTCGAGGCGGCGGTGGTCGCCGTGGGCCCCGGCCCCGCGGTCGACGCGGCGTCGGCCCGGCCCGCGCCCGCGCCGGTCTCGCTCTCTCCGCCGGAGCCTTCGACGTCCTCGTCACACGCGCCGAGGAGGAGCGACGCCGCGATCAGCGCCAGGAAGAAAGCGCGCTCGCGCGCCGCACCAAGCCGCATCCTGCCTTTCGTACCATGGTCGAGCCCGAAGGGGCTCGCTCAACCTTCGGCGGCCTCGCGCCCGGAGACGTCAGAGCCGGGCCGTCGCGAGAGCCGCAAGGCGCGAGCCGCAACGGAGCGCGAAGCGCTCGCTCAAAGCACCCGCCCGACCAGCGCGTTCGCGACGAGCGGCACGGCGAGGTGGAGGGCAGCGACGAGGAAGGCGGCGCCCAGATCGCGCCGCTCCGAGTCGAGCCCCGACACGACCTCCGCCTTCTTTCCTCGCGCCACGATCCCGACCGGCGCGACGCCGGTCACACGATACCCCTCCCGTCGATCCAGCTCTTCGACGACGAGCGGACCCAAGGCCCCTGCATCCGCGGCCTTGGCGAAGCTCCGCGCGAGCGCGCGCTCTCCTTCGACGTTGACCCAGCCTCCGTCGAGGAGCTCCGCGTCCCGCCCGGCCTGCACCGCCGCGATCCGCTTCGCAAACCCGCGGAGCCTCGACGCGCCGTAGAGCGCGACGGCGATCGCGAGCGCGCCGAGGACGACCGCGTCGGGATCCGGCGCCACCAGCCCGCGGACCGATCTGGCGCGGACCAGACCCGCGGCCGCACGGTCACCACGCGTGACCGCAGCGACGATCCGCTCAGTCGGCGCCGAGCCCTCAGGCTCCGTGACCGCGACGGCCCACAGCTCGGAGCGCACGTCCCGAAGGACCGTGAGGGCCTGGCCCGGCGCGACGGAGACGCCGTCCAGGCGCAAGCCGAGCCCGTCGCGCAGATCGACGCGCAGGCGGCACTTCCGCTCCGAGTGACAGGTCCGAACGAGCCGCGCGTCGTCGTCCTCCAGGATCGCCTCGTCGCAGGTCTGGTCGAGCCTGTCGAGGCGTGTGCCCCGGCCGGGGAGCAGGCAGCGGTCGGGCACCGGCCGCCGCGGGATCTCCGCGTGCGTCACGAGCGCGCCGCGCAGGTCGTCGGGGGCTGGCCGCGCACGGAGCCGTTCGAGCGAGAGGATCGAGGCGACGCCGATCCCGACCGCCAACACCAAGAGCCCCCACGACAGCGGGTTGGGTCCGTGTGATCGACGACGAAACGCGCCGGTGAGCGCCGGCCCCAACGCGCCGGCCGCGAGCGCACCGACGAACGCGACACCTCCGGCCCGATCGAGCTTCGACGTGTCGGCGCCGAGCCCGCCTCCGAGGAGGACGACGTCGGCCGCGCCGAACGCGCCGAGCAACGCGAGCGGCAGGAGCAGGGCGAAGCCGACCGCGAAGCCGCGTCCGGCGCCGGGTCCGACGACGCGACGTGCGCCGACACAGATCATCAGCGCGCCGAGGCCCAACGCCAGGTGAGCGCCGCGCGTGCCGGCGGCCGCGGCGTGTGCGCCCAGACCGGCGGCGACCGCGGCGACCACGGCCCACACGAACGTCGAGGTGCGCGGCGTCATCGCCGGAGCGTAGCGCGGAACCTCCGTCGTGCCCGCTCCGGCCTTGCCGCCGAGCAGCGGCCGGCCGAAGAGGCGATCATGGATGAGCTCGACGCGTTCAAGGAGAGCCAGAAGCAGGCCTGGTCGGGCTTCGCGCCCATCGAGCAGTTCACGGCCACCACCGCGCCGGATCTCGTGCGCTTCGCCAAGGTTCGACCGGGCGCCGCCGTGCTCGACGTCGGCTGCGGGACGGGTGTCGTCGCGCTGACCGCGGCGCGGCTCGGCGCCAAGGTCACGGGCGTCGACCTGACGCCCGAGCTGATCGCGCGCGCGAAAGAGAACGCCGCGCTCATGTTGCTCGACGTGGACTTTCGCGAGGGCGACGTCGAGGCGCTGCCCGTACCGGACGCGAGCTTCGATTTCGTCGTGAGCCAGTTCGGCCACATGTTCGCGCCGCGACCGACCGTGGCGGTGAGCGAGATGCTCCGCGCCCTCAAGCCGGGCGGGACGATCGCGTTCTCGACCTGGCCGCCGGATCTGTTCATCGGCCGATGGTTCCAGCTCCTCGCCAGCTACGCGCCCCCCCCGCCTTCCGGCGTCGCTGCCCCGCCGGAGTGGGGCGATCCGAAGGTCGTGCGCGAGCGCCTCGGGCAACACGTGAAGGACCTCACGTTCACCCATCGCCTCATGCGCTTCCCGATGCTGAGCGTGCAGCACTACCGCCGCTTCATGGAGACGAACTTCGGACCGGCCAAGAAGCTCCTCGCGACGCTGGACGCCACCGCTCCCGACAAGGCCCGCGCGCTCCGCGCGGAAGCCGAAGAGCTCGCGTCACACTACTTCGAGGACAACGTCCTCCGGCAGGACTACCTCCTCGCGCGCGCGACGAAGATCTAGGAGCCGCCCAGCTCGACGACCCCGCAAGCCCCCGACGCACGCACGCGCGCGCGGCCGCCGAAGACGAGCGGGTCGTTGCGACGGCCGTGGCCGGCGGGCAGCCCCGCGACGACGGGCACGCCGAGCGGCGCGAGCAGCTGACGGAGGACCTCGTGGGCGGTCGCGCCGTCCGGACCGGGGCCGCAGTCGGTGAAGTCACCGAGGACGAAGGCCCGAGCGGCGCGCAGGTGCCCGCCGACTAACAGTGTCGTCAGCATGCGATCGAGGCGATACGGCTTCTCGGTCACGTCCTCCAGGAAGACGACGGCACCCTGCGGCACCTCGAGCCGCCCCGCGGCGGCGCACGCCTGCAAGATGGCGAGGTTGCCGCCGAAGAGGGGCCCCTCGGCCTCGCCCGGGACCCAGGCCTCGAGGCCCTCGTATCGTCGGGAGCGCAGCGGGTCTTCGAGCGCGTCGATCATCGATGCGCGAGCCGCGCGGTCACACCACCCGAGCGCGGTGACGTTCGAGGCGTGGATCGAGGCCACGCCGACGCTCGCCGCCTCGACGTGCAGCGCCGTGATGTCGGAGAAGCCGACGATCCACTTGGGCCGGGCGCGGAGCTTCTGCCAATCGAGCTCGTGCACGAAGCGGTTTGCGCCGTATCCTCCGCGCGCCGCGATGATGGCAGCAATGTCATCGTCCTCGAGGGCTCGCGCGAGCTCGGACCGACGCCGCTCGTCGTCGCCGGCCAGGTAGGCGCTGCGCGCGAACAGGCCTCGGTCGAACACCAGACGATAACGCTCACGCAGGAACGCGAGCCCTCTCCACACGATGACGGGCGGAAAGGGCCCCGACGGCGCCACGATCGCCACTCGGTCACCGGGGCGAACGGGGCGCGGAACGACGGCGCTCACGGCCTATTGGTCTTCTTCGATCAGCTCGGCGTCGTCGACGTCTTCGATGTCGTCGTCGGCCGGCGGCGGCTTGGACTTCGGCAACGGAGGCTTCGAGCCGGGGACCGGCGGCGGCCTCGAGCCCCCCGATGACGGGACCGACGAGGCCGAAGGCAGCGGCGGCCGCCCCGACGAGGCGGGCTGGTCGGGCTGATGCGTGTAGGCCTGCTGCTGCGGATCCCAGGCTTGTTGTCCCCAAGCCTGCTGCTGCTCGGGGTAGCCCTGCTGGGCCGCCCAGGCGGCCTGCTGATGCGCCTGCCAGGCCGCGTTCTGCTGCTCCCAGGCTTGCTGCTGGGCCGCCTGCTGCGCGTCCCACCCGACCTGAGGATATTGCCCCTGTTGCTGCGCCCAGCCGGGCTGAGCAGCGGCGTCGGGCTGCGCGGCGCCCGCGTGTTGCTGGGCCCACGCGTGGGCGTGTGCTTGCTGGGCCCAGGCAGCCGCCGCGGCGTCCTGATGCTGGGGCTGCTGCTGCCAGCCCTCTGCTGGGTAGCCGGCCTGCGGATAGGCACCGTATTCGCCCTGAGCGGGCGGTTGGTGCCCGGCGTATTGGCCTTCCGCAGGGTACGGCTGGCCCGGGTAACCCTCCGGACTCGTGGCCTGCCCCGCGTGAGCCTGCCCCGGGTAGGCCTGACCCTCCTGCCCCGCGTACTCCTGCCCCGCGTAGGCCTGGCCGGCGTACCCGGCCTGCTGCTCTGCTTGCTGCTGCCAGCCCGCGTGCTGGGAGCCTTCCTGCGGGTAGCCCTGCCCCTGCGCTGCCCACGCGGCCGCCGGATCGTTCCAGGCCGGTTGACCCGCCGCAGCCTGCTGGGCGGCCCACTGCGCCGGATCGACCGGCGCCGGATGCTCCGGAGACGAAGGCTGCCACCCCTCCGCCGCCGACTCGCCATGCGCCGGACCGGCGCCGAGGAAGTCGTCGGCGACGCGGGGCCCCGGCGGAATCGTGGGCGGGCGCGTCGAGATGGCGGCGTGCAGCTCGCCGCTCTCGCTCATGAGCATGCCCGGCGCAGAGGGCGCCGCCTCGGGGACGGTCGAGGACGCAAGCGGCGACGGGAGCGGCTCGCCGGAGAGCGCGTCGAGCGGCACCACGGGCGTCGGCTGCGCGAGGAGATCGGTGTAGCCGGCCGGACGCGGGGGGAGATCCGCGAGCGCGGCCTCCGCCTCGTCCGAGTCGGCCGTCTCTTCGGGCAAGCCCTTGAAGACGTCGCTCTCGCCCGTCGACAGGGCCTGGCGCAGCGCCGCCGACGTGGCGACGGCGTCGAGCCGGGTCGGCGCCGCCTCGGGCGCGAGGCGCGAGGGCGTCGAGGCGTCGAGCAGCGAAGGCGGAGGCGCGGCCGGTCGGGTGAGCGGCGCGGGTGGCACCGCCGCGGGCACCGCGGCCACGACCGGCGTCGGGTTGTGGTTGAGCTTGCCTGCCTTGGCGCGCTCGAGGCCTGCGGTCGCCTCGGGGTCGTTCGCCTTCATCCTGAGGACGCGCCGCCAGGCGTCGGCCGCCTCGCGGGCGTCCCCGAGCTCCTCCTCCCAGAGGCGCGCGACACGACGCGCGAGCTCCGCGCGCTGGTTCGGGTCGCGACCGCGGAGGATCTGGTCCTCGAAGAGCTGGATGCGCCCGCGGTGATCACCGAGCTGCTCGAGCAAGCTCGAGAGCTCGTTCATGACGTCACCGTCAGCGGGCGAGAGATCGTGCAGCTTCTTGAGGTCGGTGGCCGCGCCCTGGCGATCGCCGAGCTGGTCGCGGCGGAGGCGCGCGCGCCGCGAGAGCAGCTTGCGGACGAGCGGACCGTCGAAGACCTCTTCCAGGGCGCGCGCGAGCGTCGCCTCGACGCGGCGCAGATCGCCGACCTGCGCCCCGAGCTCGTCCAGGGCGCCGAGCGTCGCGTCGTCCACGTAGGTGACGAGGGCGTCGCCCACCCACTCGAACGCCTTGTCGACGTCGCCCAGGTCTCGGTTCGCGATGGTCGCGGCGCGGCGCAGCAGCGCGGCGCGCGTGCGTCCGCCGTCGCGCGAGCCCTGACCGCCGGCGGCGAGCGCCTCGGCCAAGATGCGACGGAGACACCCGGGGCTCTTCGGCCCGACGCCGGTCTGCGCGTCGCCGTCGCGCGCGGCCTGCTCGAGCTTCTCGAGCGTCTCTTCCTGGACGCCGCCGCCGAGCGCGAGCTCGAAGAAGCTCTTCGCGCGATCGTGCGCGCCCTTCTGGGCCGCCACCTGCGTGGCGCGCGCGAGGGCCGCCAGCCTGTCGTTGGGCGACTTGCAGCGCCCGACCTGTCGCTCGTAGAGATCGACGACGTGGCCCGGCGCCTGCGTCAGCGCGGCGAGGCGGCCGAGGAGCGGCTCCACCTCGGCGATGGGCACGCCGGCCAGCGCGCTCTCGCCGTGTTGGATCGCGTCGAGGGCGTCCGAGCCCGCCTCGACCATGATCTCCGCCTGGCGAACGAGCTCCGCCGCGCGCGCCGCGCCCGAGAGCTCCTTCGCGAGGATCTCGTGGGCCATGCCGAGCGCGTCGAGGTCCTTGCTGCGCTTGGCGATCTCCTCGAGCTTCTCGCCGATCGCGCGGTCCGCGACCTTGGCGCGGGCGAGCTCGAGCGCGGCCTTCGCCGCGTCCTTGTCGCGCCCGATCTCCATGAAGCGCTCGAACGAGGTGCGGAGCGCCTCGTGTCGCTTCGCCGGCGGTGCGCCCTCCGTCCACTGCAGGGACTTGGTGGCGACGACCCCCTTCCAGCCCAGGCGGTCGCCGAGCTCGATGTAGGCGTCGCGGCAGGGCTGATCGCCTTGGTCGGCGAGCGACTCGAGCACGCCGAGCGCCTCGTCGCCCTTTCCGAGCTTGTGCTCGTAGAGGTCCGCGAGCCGTCGCGTCATCGCGCTGGCCTCTTTTTCGTCCCCTTCGTACTCGAGGAGGGTGGCGAGGAGCTTCGCCACGCGGTCCCACTGCTCCTCGCGCTCGCAGAGCTTGAGGAGGCGCTCGGTCGCGTCGAGGTCGCCGCTGTCCGCCTCGAGCACGATGTCGAGGGCGCGGATGGCGGCCTTGGGGTCGTCGAGCGGGCCTTCGTAGAGCTGCGCGAGGCGCTGCGCGATCTCCACCCGCTCGTCGCCCTCCGCGAGCAAGACCTCGCGCTCGAGGGCCTTCGCGGCGATGGGCTCCTCGCCGATCTTCTCGGCCAGATCGGCGATCGCGTGCAGCGCGACGCGGCTCTTCGGATCGAGCTCGTTCGTGATCGCTTCGTAGCGCTCGATCGCCGTCCGCGGATCGTCGAGCTGGTCGGCGTAGAGGCTCGCCTCGCGCAGCGAGAGCTCGAGCTTCTGCGCCTTGTCGGACACGAGCGAGATGAGGCGCTTGAGCAGGTCGGCGTGCTCTTGGTGGTCGCCGCGCTGCATGGCGTCCTCGATCAGGAGCTCGAGCGCCTTCGCGTCTTCTCCGTCGTTGAGGACCAGGAGCAACGTCTCACGCGCGGCCTCCGAGTCGCCGATCTCGCGCTGCACCGCAGCGGCGGCGAAGCGCACGCTGGACCGCTTGCCCTTGTCGGGGATGGCCGCCGCGCGCTCGACGAGGAACGACGAGAGATCCGCGAAGCGCTCCGCCGCGCGGAGTAGGTCCTCGAGGCGGCTCGCGTAGGCGTCGCTCGTCGGAACGAGGCGGCACGCCTCCATCAGCTTCTCGATCGCGCCGCCCTGATCCTGAGCGCGCTCGTAGAGCTCCGCCGCGCGCGCGACGAACTCCGCCTTCTTCGGAGCATCCGCGCCCTCTTCGAGCTTGGCGCGCTGATCGACGGCGTTCGCCGCCTCGACGAAGCGGCCGGCCTCGACGTAGGCCTTCTCGGCCTCCTCCCACATCTTGCCGTTTTTCGTGAGCTCGCCGGCCTCGGCGTACGCGTCCCCCGCGCCGCCATGATCGCCGGCCTTGCGACGCAGCTCCCCGAGCTTGCCGAGGAGGTTGCCGCGCGCGGTGTCGTCCTCCACGCCCGAGACGTTCTCGGCGATGACGTCCGCCGCCTGCTGGTACTGCTCGGCCTTCTCGAACAGCTTGACCGCGGTCTGGATCGCCGAGTCGTCCGCGGGCGCGAGCGCGGCGATGCGCGCCCAGGCCTCCGCGGCGGCGGCCGGGTCCTTGCGCTTCTGCTCGTGCAGACCGGCGAGCTTCTTCTCGAGCGCGATCTTCGACTCGACGTCGGGCGCGCTCATCGCCTCTTGTTCGAGGAGCGTGGCGAGGTCGTCCCAGCGCTGGGACTTCTCGAGCAAACGCCGGAGCTGCTCGCGCGCCTGCTCGTCCCCTCGGTCGAGCTGGACGATCTGCTTGGCCGCGGTGATGGCGGTCTCGATGTCGCGGAGCTGCGTCTCGCAGAGCCCGGCCACGTCGCGGAGCTGCGCCTTGCGCGTCTCGGGGGCCTGCGAGGTAACCCGCGACGCCGCGAGCAGCACCTCTTTGAGCTCCGAGTACATCCGCTTCTGGCGGAGGTGCTCGTCGACCCAGGTGAGGGCCTCGGTGTTGGCCGGGTCCAGGCGGAGAACCTCGCGGAACTTCGCGAGGGCGGTCGGCTTGCGGCCCTTCTGGGCCTCCGACTGGGCTTGGTCGAGCAGCGCGCGGACCTCGTTCTCGTCCGCAGGCTGCGGCTCGGACGGCTCCTCGTGGAGGAGGTGGCCGGGCTGGGGCGCACCCGCGCCGGAGAAGCTGCCCGCGCTGGCGCGGGCGCTCTGCGCAGCCGCGGGCCCGATCGCGCCTCGCGTCGCAGCCGGCTCATGAGCGGGAGCAGGCCCGCGCACGGCGCCCGAGGGCGGCGCGGGCTTGGCCGGGGGCGGCGGGCGCGCGCCGGCGTGGAGCCGCGCTTCCGCGGCCATGAAGCCGGCGGGGTTCGCGGCCACGTAGGCGGCGTAGAGAGGCTGGAGCTCCTCCACTCGGCCGAGCTGCTTCGCGTAGTGATCGGCGAGCTGCATGGCGCGGTCGTCACCCGGGGCGCAGCGGAGGGCGCTCGTCGCGTAGCCGAGGCCGTATTCGCCGTCGTACGACTCGGCGAGGGTGATGAAGATCGCGCGCGCCTCTTCGCGCTCGGGGCCGGGCACGTCCTCCCCGCTCTCGACGCGGGTGACCACGCTCGCGCCGAACTCCTGCGCGAGGCCGACGTCGTCCGGGAGGAGCGCGCGCGCATGGCGCAGCGCCTGGCTCGCGCCGGGGCCGTCGTTGATGCGCAGGCGCACGCTCGACTCGTCGCGGTAGAGCGCGAGCTTGCGCTCCATGTCGTCGGCGAGGGCCTGCTCCATCGCGAAGTACGGGAGCGACTCGGCGAGCTGGCCGAGCTCCTTGTGGAGCTCGCGCGCCTGGTAGATCGCAAATACGTTCTGCGGGTCGAGCTCCGCCACGCGCCGCCAGTTCTCGAGCGCGCGGTCCTTGCGGCCGAGCGGCGGCTCGCCCCAGAGCCTGCCGAGCTCCTCGTGGATGCCGAGCAGGCGACCGCGCACGTCCGGCTGGGAAGACAGGAGCGGTCCGAGCAGCTTCACGAGCTTCTCGAGCAAGGCGACGAGCGGCTTCTGCTCGTTGCGCTCGCGGTAGAGGGCGGCGAGGCGATCAGCCGGCACGGTGGCGGTCGGATCTTTGTCGATCGCCGCCATGAAGTTGCGCGCCGCGTGGTGCGCGTCCCCCACCGTGATCGACCACACGTTCGCCGATTCGCTCAGCCAGTGCGCCGCGAAGCCTGGGTCGGGCGTCGCCATGCCGACCTTCTCCAGAAGGATCGCGTACGAGCGCGGATCCGACTGGCCGGCCTGGTGGGCGTAGCCGAGCGCCTCCTCGTCGTGCGGGTTCCGCACGAGGCGCTGGATGAGCATCTCCATCTCACGGGGGTCCATGCGGCGGCGCGAACGTTACAATGGCCGACTCCCGCCGTACACCTTTGAATGCCGGCGCTTACGGGGCAACGAGCGCGCGGAGAAGCTCGGCGGCGGAGGACGGCCGGGCGGCCGGGGTCGCGGCCGTGGCGTAGCGGGCTGCGGCGGCGAGGCGACGATCCGCCACGGGGCCGAGCCGCTCGATCACCCGCCCCCAGGAAAACAGGTCGGCCTGGACCGTCGGGCCCTCCCCGCGCTCGGGCGCCGCGAAGGCCGGCGTCGCGCCGTCGGCGCGGTCGGGTGGGTCGCCGATCCGCGCTGCAGAGCCGAAATCCACCAGAGACACCGCGCCGAGCTCGTCGAGGAAGGCGTGCGCCGGGGTGAGATCGCCGTGCACCAGCCCGGCGCCGTGGAGCCGGCCGAGCGCAGCGAGGAGCGCTCGCGCGACGGCCGGCAGCGCCGCGGGGTCCAACCCGAGCGCGGCGAGGGCCACGCCGCGCGCCTCGTCGAGCGCCAGGCACGCGAGGCCGGCCGGGGCGAGCGCGGGATCCTGGCCGGGCAGCTCCAGCGCGCCGTGTGCGCGCGGCGCCGGCGCGACCTCGCGCGGCGCGAGACCGAGCAGCTCGGCCTCGCGCGCGACCGCACGCCCGGCCTCGGCGAGATCGCTGTCCGCGCGGACGACCTTGACCACACAGCCATCCGAGCGCGCGGTGTCGAGCGCCGCGTAGAGGGTCGCGCGCGCCCCGAACACGCGCGCCTCGAGCAACACGAAGCGATCGAGGACGAGCCGCCCGAGCGCCGGATCACCGGCCGACCGAGCCGCGGCCGCGGGCGAGACGAAGTAGCGCCCGCACGAGCACCGAGACGCGATCGGGCCCGCGCCGCCACACCCCGGACAGAGGCCGTCAGCCAACGAGCCCGCTCAGAGGAAAACCCCGCCGCCGGGCTTCAGCGGCTTCTTCCGCTTCTTGAACTCGCCCTGCACGAACGCGCCGAGCACGGGGGCGATGTTCTCCGGGATGTCGTCCTCCCATTCGCCGCCGTCGATCGCGTCGCGCGGGCTGCCGTCCGCCGAGAGCAACGCGTACACGGGGTACGGGATCACCTGCAGCCCGAGCCTCGCGAGGTCGTCCTTGAAGACGTCGATGTTCACGCGGACGAGCCGGATCTTCCCGAGCGCAGACTGCATCCGTTGGTCGGGGAGCGACGCGACCACGCCTTTGCAGGGCACACACGAGTCCTCCGTCGTCATGACGAGCACGTCTTCCCCGGCAGCCTTCGCGTTCGCGACCTCGCGGGCGAACGCGGTCTTCAAGGACGGCTCGCTCACCCCGAGATCGACCACCGTGATCTGCCCGATCTCCGTGACGCGCGTGTCGTTGGGCGCGGACTGCTCGATCGACGGGCTCGGCGACGGCGCGGACGAAGCGGCCGGAGGTGACGTGGACGCGGGGTCCGCGGCGGCCACCGAGTCGTCCTCACGCTCCCGCTTCTTCTGCCTGCGCTCCTCCGCCTCGGCTGCGCGCGCCTTGACCTCGTACGCCTGGCTCACCCCGAAATAAGCCGCCGCGGTGCCGTACCCGACGGACGCGACGCTCCCGAGCACGATGCTCGCGATCGCCAGCCAGCGGCCCCGCACGCCGCCCGAGCGTGTCTGGCGGAGCCCGATGACACCCACGGGAATGGCGGCGATGCTGCCGATCGGGAGCAGCGCGAGGATCGCCGAGGCGACGGAGGCCGGCGCCAGCGGTCGCTTGGGCGGCGGCGGTGGGCTCTTGCCGTGGAACGGGTCGAGAAGCGGTGACTCCGACGACGGCTGCCACGACTCGGGAGGCGCGACCACGATCGAATGATAGCGCGCCGAGCCCGCCTCGCTACACCGAAGCCGGACGTTCCGCGAGCGCGCTCTTGCCGGGCCCTGCGACTACTTGAGACACGTCGCCGAGACGGTCCTCAAGATCGCACGCTTCGCGCTCATCAGCGGGTTCATGACCTCGGTCCAGACGAAGGCGAGCTTGGGTCCGGCCAGCGCCACAGCGGGCGGATCGAGCACCCCCGTCTTCCCTTCGCTGGCCCGAACGGCCGTGGCCGACGGGCCGGAGGCGCCGACGCGGACCGCGAGCATCTGGTCCGCCACGCCGTCCGCCTCCCCCACGAACGCCAGGATCGCGTCCGACCCAGCGCTCACGAGCTCCGCGTGCTTTGCCTTGCCGACGGCGAAGACAGGCGAGGCCGGCTTCGCGTCCGGGCCGAGGACACGAACGAAGACCGAGCCGCCCTCCAGCCAGCCGATCACCGTGTTGCCTTCCACCGCGGCGGCCACGAGGCCCGACCGCTGAGCCGGCTTCAGCACCGCGGGTGCGCCGCCCTGGAGGTTACCCTCCGCGTCGAACCGGGCAGCCTCCACGTGGCCGTCCTCCTCGAGCCAGGCCACCGTGTAGCCCTTCGGATCCGCGGCCACGGCGGGCTCCTTCGGCTTCTTGCCGGTCTTGGTCCGGCCGAGCGCGCTGGCCTTCTGGCCCTCCGCGATCGGCGCGAAGAGGAAGAGGGAGAGCTGATCGCCTTGCGTCGCGAAGGGCGAGGCGACGACGAGCGCGCCGGCCGGCGTCGCGGCGAAGGCAACGTCAGCCGGGTTCACGTCCTTCAGCGGCGAGAGGTGCTCGATCGTGGGCGCGGGCTGCGCGTCCCAGACCGGGCGTGCGAACGCGAGACCTTCATCGTCGAACCAGACGACGGTCCACGCGTCCAAGGTCGCGAAGAGCTTCGGCGCGTGATCCCGCGCGTTGCCGATCCCCCGATCGCGAGCGAGGCGTCGAGCCTCTCCGTCGAACCCCGCGAAGCCGATCTGCGCCTTGTTCTGCAGCTGGATGAGCCACGAGGCCGCGATCTCGCCGCCTCCGCCGCCCGGCCTCCCCGCGAGCGTGAGCTCGCCCCGAAGGAGGTTCTGGGCGAGGTCGAAGCGAGCGGGGGAGCAGCCCGAGTCGGCCGCGTCGGCCGCGACGATCTTCGTCACCCCGGCGCCTTGCGGGGTGTCGTCGAGGGGTGGCGCCGGAGGCGGAGCGTCGGCCGACGCGCTCGCGGACGGCGAGGCCGACGCCGACGCCGACGAGCTCGCGCCGCCCCCGCTCGGCCCGCAGGCGGCAGCGACAACCGCCACCAGAGAGAGGAGCCAGGTCCGTCGAACGCGCGACCGAGGCTCGCTCGGCTCGGGCGCAGATCCCCGTCTCCCGAGCGAGCCCGTCCCCTCGTGGGGGCGACCCCGATCGCAACGCCCGGCGCTTCGTGTCATTCGACCAGCCACTACGCTGCCCAGCTGAATATCAGTTTGCGCCGACAACGGCGAGAGACCTGCAGACCGCTCGCGCGGCCTTCAGCGCTTCTCTTCGACGCCGAGCGCCTTGGCGGCGCGCTTCACGTCGGAGTTTGCCGGAAAGCTCTCGAGCAGGACGCGCGCGATCGGCTCGCCTCGGGTCACGTCTTGCACCTCGGCGTAGGCCAGCACCGCGGCGAGCCGCGACGCCATCGGGCTGTCGAACAGGGGCGGCGCGGCGGCCTCGAGGATGGCCTTCGCCTTGTCGGGATCGCCGGTCTTGGCCAGGACGTACGCGTGCCAGAACGGCCGGTCTTTCTCGAGGCGTCCATCCACCAGCGAGAGCGTCTGCTCGCCCTCGGTCGACGACTCCGCGCCGAGCAGGATGCGCTCGACGAGCACCGCCTTGCTGGGCAGCGCCGCGCCGAGCGCGCTCACCGCCTCGCGGCGCTTGCCTTCGTAGCGGAGCAGGCGGCCGAGCCGAGCCGCGCGCAGCGGGTTCGTCGAGGCGTCGGGCCACGAGTCGACGAGCGAGCGCGCCTTCGTCAGCTCACCCGCGTCGAGCCAGGCATCGACTGCGCAGAGGTCGCCGCCGACGCGATCCGTCTTGAGCAAGCGTTCGATGGCGTCGGGCGGGACGGGAGCGGTGCCGCGGATCCGCGCGAGGCGGGTGCGCACTACGCCGCCCGGGTCGGTTGCGTCGGTCAGGTTCTGGGCGAGCTTCGCGAGCTCGTCCGCCTTGTTCTGCTCGTACGCGGAGAACGCGCGCAGCGCGAGCGTCGACTCGGGCGGGAGCTTCGCCAGCGTGGCGTCGAGCTGCTCGAGCTTTCCTATCGACGCGCTCGCGCGGCCGAGGATGGTGAGGCCCGCGACCGAGCCGGGCGCGAGCAGGAGCGCGCGATCGGCGGCGGCGAGGGCCATCGTCTCGTCGCCGCGCGCGAGCGCGATGTCGCCGAAGAGGAGCGCGACCGCCGGGCTGTCCGCCTCCTCGATGGCGCGCCGCAGCTGCGCCTGGGCTTCGGGGTTGCTCTTGCCCGTCGCCGCCCGCTTGGCGGCTGCGTCGTCGGCGTCGGACACGAGCTTCACCGCCGCGAAGATCGGGTGCAGCGAGCGCGGGAGCTCGGCCGTGATCACCGCCGGCTCCGCCGGAGACTTCATCCCCGGCTTGTGGTCCATGAGCCACGTCTTCGTGGCGCCGAGCGCCTCGAGCGCCTTGCGCGACGGGTCGCCGTCCGGGAGCGACGAGATGAGCGCCTGGGCCTCCGCTTGTTGCCCCTCGAGCACGAGCCACCGCGCGAGCCTCACGGTGGCGGGGCGCAGCTTCGGCTCCACCGAGACCGCCGTCTTCAACATCTCCTGCGCGAGCGGATCGCCCTTCTGCTCGAGCACCGCGGCCATCGCCAGGGCGAAGTAGGGGTCACGCCGGCGCTCGGCCTCGTGCGCCTTCACGATCTCCCCCACCCGATCCGGCTGGCTGCGGAGCAGCGCCGAGACGATGTTGGCGAAGGCCACGTCACCTTCGGGCACACCCGCCGCGGTCGCGGCGCTCACCGCGGCGTCGATGCCGGCGGCGTCACCGCTCACCTCGAGCGCGGAGAGCGTCCGCTCGCGGACACGCGCGAGCAAGATCTCCGGCGCGCGCCCCCCCTCGAGGCCCCTGAGGATCGAGTCGGCCTTCAGCAGATCCGGCGGCATGCCCGCGAGCAGGGCTCGCTCGAGATCCTCGGGGATCGGCCTGTTCGATACCGGAACCGAGGCGCTCCCGCCCGAGTCGCCCAGCACGAGGTAGGTCGCGTAGCCGACGAGAGACGCGACCGCCACGACCGCCACGCCGAGCGCCACGTACAGACGCAACGGCCGCCCACGTTGCGACGCCGGCGCCGAGCCGAACCCGGGTTGTTCACCGACACCAGGCCCGAACGGATCGGGGAACGCACCAGGGGGATACGGGATCGGCGGCGGTCGTGAAGGCGCAGCGCCGCCGTCCGGCATCCCGCCGTAGCCGGTGTCCGGTGGCGGGCGCTCGCTCACGAGCGGCTGCGGAGGAGCGGAGAACGTCATGGGAGGCGGCCCGAACGAGAAGCCCGGCTCCTGCGGCAAAGGCGGCGCGGGCGTGCTCGTGGGACCGAAACCACCCGGCCCCTGCGCGTCGAAGGCCGGAGGTCCGAACGAAGGGCCTGGCGGCGGAAACGAGTTGGGCGCCGCCCCGAACAGAGGCGCCGCAGGAGGAGGCCCGAACGTGGGCGCGGGCGTGGCAGGAGGCGGCTCGTACATCGGTTGAGCTCCAACGAGCTGCCCGCGACTGAGCAGCCCCTCCGCTCTTTGCGGCTCGGAGCTCACGTGGGGCGGCCGCGGGTCGACGCGCGCGGCCGCGAGGGCCTCGGCCGCGTTCAGCACGAGGGTGCCGACGTCTCCGTCGGCGTCCCTGGAGCTGACGCTCATCGCGAGCGTGCCTCCCTTCGCGACCGGCGGCACGCTGGGTGAGACCGAGAAGTTGCCGCCGGGCAGCGGAAACGAGCCGTCCGACGAGCTTCCCCAGGGCGGCGCCACCGAGGGCGGCCGCTGGAAGGGAGCCGTGAGCGCCCCGGAGAGCGTCGGCGCCTCTTGTGAGGTCCCGAAGTCCTTCACGTTCGTGGCGGTGTCGCCGTCGGGGTCCGATTGCGGCGCGGCGGGGATCGGCCGGGCGGCCGCGTGGGGGAGCTCCCGCGGCGCGAGAGGCGCGAGCTCCCGAGCCCTCGTGGGAGGCTCGTCTTCGCCATCGTCGCTCGTCGGCGCGGACGGCGCCTTCGGAGCGTCGATCGAGAGCCCGCGCGGCCCGAGCGGAGGGAGCGCCGTGACGTTCGTCGGGCCGTCGTGCTCGCTGACGCTGTCCTCGAGCGGCGGCATGACCGGGGGCGCCGCGACCCGCGGCGGCGGCGGCTTGCGCGCCGCGGGGCGCCGGGCCGCCAACTTCGGCGGATCCGCGGAGGGCGGCGGGGGGGCCGGCGGGAGCGGAGGCGGAATGGCGCTCGCGGGTCGCGCGCGTGTGATCGGCTCGTCGGCCGAAACGACCGGAGGCGGCAGGCTGGACGGACGGACGGACGTCGGCGGCCCGTCGGGACCGACGGCTGTCGCGGGGCCGTCGTCGCTCGGGGGCGCGACGAGCGTCGGCGCTTGAGTTGCGGGCTCGTCGTCGTCGACGAACGAGCGGAACGCGTTGGGCCCCGCGCGGGTCGGCGGCCCGTCGGGATCCACACGCGTCGGCGGGCCCTCGTCGCTGGACGGTGGGCTCCCCACGGACGTCCGCGTGGGCGGATCCGAAGGCCGCGAGCGTCGCTCCGGCGGCGGCGGCGGCGGAGCGCCGAACCCGGCCAGGAGCGTCCTGCTGCGACGCGGGTGGCTCGGCTCGGCCGCGACGGGCGGGCTCGTGGAGGTGTCGCTCTCGGTCTTCGGCTCGGCCAGAGGCGAGTTGACGCCCTGGACAGTCGCCTTGCGCCCTCCCACCGTGGGGATGCCGTGAACCGTCGGCTGCCTGCGCGGGTTGCGAGGCAACAGGATCGGCGCCGGAGGGAGCTTGTCCTTGACTGGCTCGGTCTCCGGATCGAGCGGGGTCGTCGGCGCGTCGAGCGTCTCGGGATCGGAGCGGGACGCGAGCTCCTGCGTACGCCTCAGCTTTCCTACCTTCAGCACCCGCTCGCGCACCCGAACGTCGCGCGGGGCGACCTGGGAGGTCGCCTCGAGCAGCGAGCGCGCGTGTGAGATGAGCCCCGTCGCGAGGTAGAGGTCGCTGCAAGCGATGGCGACCTCGACGCTCTCCGGGTGGGCCGCCGTCGCCTCCCCGGCGAAATCGATGACAAATTTGTCAGGAAGAATCTTCTGGCCGGTGGCCTTCAGCACTGCGCGGATGAGCATGGCGCAGAGCTCCACGGTAGGCTCCTCGCGCGGGTCCGCGCGCCAAGCCTCGAGCAGCCGCTCCATCGGCACCATCGCGGAAAAGATAGCCCGTTACGTCAAGCGCGGGGAAAAGACGTTGCGCCCGCACCCGGACGCCGCTTCCCAGGTCTGCCGACGTGGCAGGGTCTATTCGGGCTCGCCTTGGGCCAGGCGCGCCTGTCGGGACGCCTCGAGCCTCGTCTCGAGCGTCTTGCGGAGGCGCGGCAGGTCGTAGCGGTGGGGCCGATCCCCCTCGGGAAGCTCGGCGATCTCCCGCGCGATGGCGTCCGCGTGGACACGCGGCCGCTCCGGGATGCGCAGCACGTCACCCAGGCCGTCGAGCGCCTCTTTCTCCTGGTCGACGGTGACGCCGTCGAGGCGGGTCATCCACGCGGCGACCGCGTACACGAAGAGCCGGTCGGCCTTCGACAGGTTGGAGATGTCGATCGCGCCGAGCTCGATGGGCGTCTTCGTCGCCGCGTCGATCTCCTCGACCACCTCCATGGGCAGTCCCTCCTCGACTGCAGTCCTGACGATGGCGTCAGCTTCTTCTTGGTCGAGCTCGCCGTCCGCCCATCCGACGGCGGCGAGAGCGAGGAACACGTCGCGGCCCAGCTTGTGCTCGGTCATGCCGCGCCCATGCTCAGAAAGCTCGGGCGCGCCGTCAAGACACGCGGCCCTCGTCGAAGACGATCGCCCCGCCCGCCATCGTCAGGACGACCGCGCCGACGTACTCCTTGCCCCAGAACGGCGTGTTCTTGCTCTTCGAGCGCAGCCCCTCCACGACGAACCGCTTCTCCGGGTCGATGAGGACGAGCTCCGCGCGGGCCCCGGTCGCGAAGGACGGCGGGTCGAGGCCGATCACGCGCGAGGGCGCAGACGAGAGCGCGTCGGCGAAGCGGGCGAGCGTCATCGATCCGCCGCGAACCAGGTCGAGCAACACGGGCACGACGAGCTCGAGACCGAGCATGCCGGGGCGCGCCTCGGCGAACTCGCAGTCCTTCTCGAGCGACGAGTGGGGCGCGTGGTCCGTCGCGATCGCGTCGATCGTGCCGTCCGCCAGGGCAGCCCGAAGCGCCTCCACGTCCGACGCCTCGCGGAGCGGCGGGTTCACCTTGCAGGCCGTGTCGTAGCCCACCACGGCCTCGTCCGTCAGGAGGAGGTGGTGAGGCGTGACCTCGGCGGTCACGGGCAGGCCTCGGGACTTCGCCTCGCGCAGGATGCGCACCGCGCCCTGCGACGAGACGTGCGCGACGTGGTAGCGCCCGCCGGTGGCCTCGGCCAGGAGCACGTCGCGCGCCACGATGATGTCCTCCGCGACCCGCGGCCAGCCGCGCAGCCCGAGCCGCGTGGAGACCGCACCCTCGTGCATCTGCGCGCCGTCGGTGAGCGAGTGATCTTCGGCGTGTTGGATGACCGGCAGGTCGAACGTCCGCGCGTACTCGAGCGCGCGCCGCATGACCGCGGCGCTCATGACACAGACCCCGTCGTCGCTCACCGCCACCGCTCCGGCGTCTCGCAGGTCCGCCATCTCGGTCAGCTCGGCGCCCTTCTGGCCCATCGTGATGGCGCCGATGGGGTGCAGCGCGGGACCGCCGACCTCACGCGCGCGCGCGACGATCGCCTCGGTCACCGCGCGGCGATCGTTGACCGGCTTGGTGTTGGGCATCGCGCAGACGTGCGCGAAGCCGCCGCGAGCCGCCGCCGCGAGGCCGGTCGCGATGTCCTCCTTGTACTCCTCGCCGGGCTCCCGGAGGTGCGCGTGGAGATCGACGAACGCGGGCAACACCCACTTGCCTCGCCCGTCGATGACGCGCGCTCGTTCGGACTTCGCCGGCTCCTTCCCTGCCCCCGGACCGACCGCGGCGATGCGGCCCGCCTCGACCACGACATCGGCGATCTCGTCTCGCGCCGTCCGCGGATCGACGACCCTCACGTCGCGCACAACGAGGAGCTCACAGGTCTGCGCCATCAGCGGCGGCTTTACCCCGAGAGCTTGCCTGAGTCGACCTCGCAGACCGGCCCCGGGGCGGCGTACCATCGGGGCGTGACCACCCAGGGCCCCGCCGGCGCACCTCTCACCTGCCCGCGATGCAACGCCGCCCTCCAGCCTGCGGCGAACGGAAGCGGCCTCGCCTGCAGCAGCTGCCACGGCGTCTTCGTGTTCCGCGCGGCGCTCGAAGGCTTCCTCAGCGAGAGCGCCGTCCTCGGCGGCGTCGCGTCGTACCGCGCGGCCGCTCGGGCGCCCGCCGACGCCGCCGCGGGACGCGGAGCCTTCGAGCCGAGCTTCCGCTACCTCGGCTGCCCGCAGTGCGGACGGACGATGAACCGGCAGAACTTCATGAAGCGCTCGGGGGTCATCGTGGACGTGTGCCTCCACCACGGGACCTGGTTCGACAGCGACGAGGCGCGGCGCGCGGGGGAGTTCGTGGCCGCCGGAGGGAAAGAGCCGGAGGAGCCGCGATCGATCCGGGCAAGCGCGCCTCCCGTCTCGGGAGGGAGCCTCCTCCTCGACGCGATCAACCGGTTGGGGCGGCGCTCTTGATCAGGGAACGACCACGCGAACGTCGAGCCCGTCCTGCACGACGCAGCCGTCGTTCGCGCAGTCGACCGAGACGCTCACCGGAACGTCGGGCGTCGTTGTCGCGGGCGGGAGGCCCGCGGACGGGCGGCCCGAGCCGCTCGATGATGGGCGGCTCGAGTCGCTCGGCGACGGGCGACGCGCGGCGCTGACAAGCTCGGTCGCCACCGGCTGCGCCGGCTCGGCCGTGACGGGAACGACACGTTCGGCCCTCTGGGGCGCGGGCGGAGTCGGCTGCGCGTCGTCCTCCGCCCCGCCCGCCGGTAACGCGACGAGGGGCGCGGCGAGCATCACCGCAACGGACCGAAGCACGACACCAAGCCTCATGCTCGACCCATTGTTGCACCGGGGCGAGCTTGGTTCACGCCCAATCTCACGCGCGCGAGCGGCGGCTGGAACTTTCCGCTCCTGCTGCTCGCACCTTCCCCGACGCGGCTTCGCGAACCCGGCTGGCGGACGCGGGCGGACGGGGGCGCGCCCCTCCTCAGCAGGCGCCGCAGACCGGACAGGCGTCCGCGCAGCAGTCCCCGAAGCCGACACACGAGCTGTCGCAGTAACAGTTGCCGCCGCTCCCGCCGCACTCGGAGGCGTCACACGAATCGAGCGGATCGAGCACGCTGCAGACCGCGCTGAAGTTCGCGCAGCAGTCTCCGAACGACACACACGAGCTGTCGCAGTAGCAGGTGCCGCTCGAGTCGCTGCCGCCGCACTCGCAAGCCGAACATTGCCCCTGGATGTCCGCGCAATCGGACGGGCAAGAGCACGAGTCTTCGCCGGCTTCACACGCGAGGTTTCCACAGACGATGCCGCCGCTCGACGAGGACGCCGCGCTCACCGAGGACGAGGTCGTCGCGCCGGAGGTGGTCGTGGTCGTCGACGTGGTGGCGCTCGCGGAGCTTCCGCCGGTCGTGGCCGATGACGTGGTTGTCATGCTCGAGCCCGTCGTCCCCGAGGCGCCCGTCGTCCCCGACGCGCCGCTCGTCCCCGAGGCCTTGGTGGAGGAGCCCGACATGCCGCCGTCGCCCGCCCCTTCTCCCGCGCCACCCTCTTCGAACAGGCCGTTCAGGTCCGAGCCGGTCGCACACGACGCCGCCGACAGGCCGACGAGCGTGAGCGCGACGATGGTGGTCCGGCCGACGCGGCCGCGTGATTGCGTGAAGGCCATGACGTCCTCCCGGGAGGGCGCGGAGCCTACTCCAGGAGCGCGACGCCGGCGAGGCTCCGCGCCATCACGCGTCGACGGCCAGTCTCCCCAGATCGGACCTACGCGAGCCCGCCCCGCAAAGACTCCCTTACGAAACGTTAGAAGTCTGGAGGCCCACGAGCCGCAGCGCAGCGTCCACCAGGTGGTCCTCCACGGCGGTGAGCGGCGCGGACATGTCCTTGCGCGGCTTCGTGGCGGTCCCAACCTCGCCGGCCAGCGCGGCGATCTCTCGTTCGCTCGTGATCGCGAAGCGAACGATGAGAAACACCGTGCTCTGGACGGGCAGCCGCAACATGTGTGCAGGGCGTCCCGTCAACGACGAGAGGACGTCCGCGATCACGTCGAGGAACGGCAGGAGGTTCTCCTCGCGCACCTTTGTGTCGAGCTCGCCGGTGTCGACCAGCGAGCGCTGGAGCAGTCGCACGGCGGTCCGGTGCTGGCGCGCGTAGCGGAATCCGCTGCGGATGCCTTCGGCCAGCACGGTCTGCGGCGGGAGCTCGCCGCGGGCGAGGTCCGACTCGAGCTCGGCCCGGAGGCCGCCGAGCTCCTTCAGCATCGCGCCGATGCACGCTTCGTAGAGCCCCTGCTTGCTCCCGAAGTAGTGGTGAACCATCGCCAGGCTGACGCCTGCCCCCTTGGCGATGTCGCGGATCGATGCACCGTCCATCCCACGAGATGCGAACAGGTCGTATGCGGTGGTCAGGATTCGAGTCTGGGTCGCCTGAGCATCGGCGTTGACGGGCCTCGCCATGCTCACGTTCTCCCAGCTCATCAGGACGCCGTCAACGACGAGCTAAGCGTTCGAGTTTATAACACATTATATCGTTTGATTAAAAACAAAAAGCTCCTTGTTTTCAGCTCAGAGCACAAAAACCTCAGGTGTTGCCCGATGGACAGCCCACCCCTCCGCGGGGGCTGCGTCCTTCACGACTCCGTCGTGGTTCGGTCACGCGTGTCACAAGGGTGTAACAACCGCGACGTGCGGCTCAGATCTCGGTCGGCAGGCGGTCGAGCGGCGCCCCGGTGAGCGCTTGGTGGGCGACGACCAGGAAGTCGGTCGCGGTGATGATGCCGACCAACACATCGCCTTCGTCGAGCACCGGGAGCGCGTGGATCCGGCGTTCGATCATGAGCGCGACGGCTTCGTGCGCGGGGGTGTCGGGCGTTACGCTGACGACTTGTTTGGTCATGATCGATCGGACCATGGGGTCGCCGCCGCGCTCGAGCGCGGCCACGATATCGTGGCTCGACGCGAGCCCGACCAGACGATTGTGGGCGTCGACGACCGGCATGTGACGGACCGCGGCGAGCGTCATCTCGCGTGCGACCTGCGAGATGAGATCGCTCTCGCGCATCGAGAGGACGGACGAGCTCATCAGCTGGCTCGTGGTGAGGCGCGACTTCTTCATGCCCGCCCTCTGGCAAAAAGAGGACCCGTGGTTCGCCCCGCGACCGGCTTGCGTCCGCGCAACCAGGGCGCTCCGGCGCGGAAGCTTTTGCAGTGGGGTGCATTTCTGGCGGCGCTCGGCGGACGGACGGCGCACGCGGAGCCGGCGCCCGAGGATCCGTACCCCTCCGACCCGATCGACGTGACCGTCCAGGGACCGCCGACGCCGGCCGACACCACCACCCTGACGCGCGCCGAGGCCCGCACGATGCCGGGAGCCTTCGGCGACCCGTTCCGCGCGATCGAGGCGCTGCCCGGCGTGGCTCCCATCGTCTCCGGCGTCCCGTTTTTTTATGTCCGCGGCTCGCCGCCCGGGAACGTCGGCTACTTCCTCGACGGGATCCGGCTGCCCTTGCTCTTCCACATGGGGCTCGGCCCGAGCGTGGTCCACCCAGCCTTGATCGACGGGGTCGAGCTCACGCCGGGGCCCGTGCCCGAGCTCGGGCGGCACAGCGGCGGAGCCGTGTACGCGACGCTCGCGGAGCCGGGCGACCGGGTCCACGTCGAAGGCAGCCTCCGAGCCGTCGACACCGGCGCGTTCGTCGAGGTGCCCTTCGACGACGCCCGGGGCAGCGCGATGGCCGCCGGGCGGGTCTCCTACGCGGGCTGGCTGTTTTCGCTCGCCCAATCGGAGACCTCGCTCGGGTACTGGGACTACGCGAGCCGCGTCTCGTACGAGGTGGCGCCCGGGACGCGCGTCTCGGTGCTGGGGTTCGGCGCCTTCGACTACCTCTCCGAGAAACAGGAGGACGGCGAAGACCTCCGCGTCTTCGACACGACATTCCATCGCGTCGATCTCCGCCTCGATCAGACGATCGACGATCGAACGTCGCTGCGGCACGACGTGATCCTGGGCTGGGACCAGACCGGGCTGGACCAGGATCGGGAGGTCATCGACAAGCTCCTCCAGGTTCGCTCACAGATCCGTCATGATGTGGCGGACGGCGTCCAGGTCCGCGCCGGACTGGAGACGATCGCCGACGACTATTCGTTCGATCTGAACCGCGGCGCCGACGAGGGCTTCGTCGACTACTTCGAGCCCCGCACCGACATCTCCCTCGGCGCCTGGGCGGTCGTCCCGTTCCGCCTCGGACGCCTCGCGCTGATCCCCGGCCTGCGCGCGGACGCCTACCTCTCGGCCGGCGACAGCGCCGCCAGCATCGACCCCTCGCTCGCCACCGATCTCGCGATCGTGCGGGGGCTCTCGCTCGTGAGCGCCCACGGCTTGTCCTCCCAGATGCCGAGCTTCATCGTGGCCGGGCCCGGCTTTCGTCCGGGGCTCGATCAGGGCGGGCTGCAGCGGGTCTTCCACTCCAGCGCAGGGCTGATCATCGAGCCGGAGCGCCTCGACGCGAGCGCGCCCTCGGGGCGCCGGCTCTGGACGATCAAGGCCATCCTCTACCGCGTCGGCTTCTTCGACATCAACGACGCCCTCGGGACCTCGCCGCTCTCCGGGGAGGGCTTCCCCGACGGGTTCGGCCAGTTCGACGGCCGCTTCCTCGGGACGTCGACCGGCCTCGAGCTCTCGGTACGGCGCCGGCTGCGGGACGGCGTGGGGATGGCGCTCGCGTATTCGGTCGGTCGCTCGGAGCGGTCGAACGGCGCCGAGCGGCTGCCCTCGGGCTTCGACCGGACACACGTCGCGAGCGCCGCCTTCTCCTTCGACTTCGGGCGCGGCTTCCTCGGCGGCCTGAAGAACGTCTTTTACACGGGCGCGCCGCTCGTCGAGGACGACGGCGCCGACCTCGTCGTCGAGGACCGCCTCGGCCCGTTCTACCGGCTCGACTGGCGCTTCGAGAAGCGCTGGACGCTCGGCCAGGCCGGGTGGATCAGCCTCGTCGCGGAGGTGGCGAACACCTTCCTCGCCGCCGAGGAGATCGGCCAGGACTGCGAATACGTGGTGATCGAGTCCAACCTGCAGCAGCGCTGCTCGCGCACGACGCTCGGCCCGGTCACCATCCCCAGCATCGGCGTGGAGGGCGGCTACAACTAGAGCGCGCGCCGAGCGGCCGCTTCCAGCCGGCTCCGCGCCGCGCGCACGCTCCGGGCGAGCGCCCACTGACCGCGGGCGCGCGCCAGGTTGTGCTCGCCGCGCGACGGAAAGCGGCGCGGATCCCAGCCGAAATAGCTCTCTTCGAGCGCGTCGGTCAGAAACCGCATCGCCAGCTCCGCGGCGATCGTGAAGACGCCGGCAGGCACCAGAGCGCGCTCGGTCTGGTCGAGCGCGAGGCCGCCCGCCGCTCCCCTCGCCCACCCGCGCAGCGCGGCCTCGAAGATGGCCTCGTCGACCGCGGGCGCCTCCACGTCCTCCCCGTGTGGGTTGCACCAGCTCCGGAGCGCGTCGCCGAGCTCGAAGGGCCAAGGCATGCGCGCGAGCGTGTCGAGATCGACGAGCGTGACACCCTCACCCGACTCGTCGAAGAGCAGGTTCGAGATCTTCAGGTCGCCGTGAGCGTGGCGGTGGGCCGAGCACCCGAGGCCGACGAGCTCCGACTCGGCGCCGAGCACGGCCTCGGCGAGCCGGGCCACCTCCGTGTGTAGCCGGTGTCCGCCGTTTGCGTCGAGCGCGCGCCCGAGCGCGCGCATGCGAAACGGGAGATCGTGCACGCCCTGCCGGACGTGCACGTACACGTGCTCGAGATCGGCGAGCGCCGCGTGGAAGCGGCCCACGACCGCGCCGGCGCGCTCCGCGTGGCTCGGGTCCGACACGCGGTCGGTGCTCTTGCCTGCGACGAAGGTGAGCACACGCCACGGCCGGCCCTCGACGTCGGAGACCGAGAGGGCGTCCGACCTGGTCCGGACCAGGCGGGGCGTCACGAGGCCCTTGCGTGCCAGATGCGCGGTGACCGCCTCGATGTCCTCGTGGACGCTCGCCGCGAACGCGGGGTGCACGCGCTGCACGATGACGGTCTTGCCATCCAGCTGGCCGCGCAGCGTGAGGTTGATCAGCCCGATCCCCCAGGGGGCCGGCTCGACCGTGATGCCGGGGTAGGCCTCGATGACCTCGGGCGGCAGCGTCATGATCCGGTTTCTTACCAGCTCCCGGGCGTCGCGGGCGATCGGCCGCGAAGTCGACGCGGGCTCGTGCCGGGCCTACCCTCTCGCTGCGTCCTTCCGTGCGGCTCGGTCCCTTCGCCCTCCTCGGCCTCGTTCTCTCCTGCGGCTCTTCGCCGCGCGAAGCGCCGCGGGCCGCTCCCGCCCCGCCGCCCTCGGCCGAGGCTGCCTCCTCGGCCGAGAGCGCGGCCCCCTGCCCGCACGCGTGCGGTCCCCTCGCCGTGCCCCTCGAGCGACCCGCGAGCCTGCCCGCCCCGGACGCCCCGTTCGACCCGCCACGCGTCCGGATCGACCGCCCCGAGACGCTCGACGGATTCTACGCGCGCCTCGCGACCCTCGCGCGGGGACGAGCGTCCGACCACGTCCGCATCGCCGTCTTCGGCGACTCCAACCTCACGATGGATCTGACGAGCGGCCGCCTGCGGCGAGCGTTGCAGCTCCGATTCGGCGACGGCGGGCACGGGTTCGTGGCGCTCGCCAAGCCCTGGAGCCACTACCGGCACATGGACGTGCGCCACGACGTCCTCGAAGGTTGGCGCGCCTACGCCATCACCACCTCGCCCACGGGCGACGGGCTCTACGGCATCGGCGGCATCGCCGTCGAGAACCAGTGGCAGGGCGCGCGCACCTACGTCGAGACCGCGGAGGCCGGGGCGCCGGTGGGGACCAGCGCCGAGCGCTTCTTCGTCTACTCGCTCGGACGACCTCGCGGCGGGCTCTTCGACGTCCGCGTCGACGGCGCCGTCGCGGCGCGCGTCGACACGCGCGCCGCGAAGCCGGGCCTCCTGGAGACGGAGGTCGAGTCCGCGCCGGGCGCCCACCGCCTCGAGATCGTCTCCGCGAGCCCTCACGTGGTGCGCGTCTTCGGCGCCGCGCTCGAGACGCGCGCGGCCGGGATCGTCGTCGACTCGTTCGGGGTCGGCGCGCTCAACACGAAGACGATGGCCAAGCCCAACCCGGAGCTCTACCGCGCGATGCTGCAGGCGCGCCGCTACGACCTGCTCGTGCACATGACCGGCGCGAACGACGTCTTCACGATGGACGCCGTGCCGGAGGCGCTCGCGAAGATCGTCGCCACCCAGCGCGAGGCTCTCCCGGAGGCGTCGATCCTCCTGGTGACCCCGGCCGATCGTGGCCTGCGCGAGTCGTTCCGACCCACCCTCCGTGTGGTCGAGCAGCGACGGGCGCTCGCGGCCGAGGCGGGCCTCGCCCTCTGGGATCAATTCGAGGCGATGGGTGGAGAAGGCTCGATGGCGCGCTTCGTCGCAGAGGGCATGGCCTTCGGCGACGCCGTGCATTTCAACGAGCGCGGCGGGACGTTCGTCGGCGACCGGCTCGCCGACGCGCTCCTCGCGGGGTTCGCCGACTACCTGGCGGCTCACCCGGACGCAGGCTGCTGCTCGACCGACCCGTCAGCCGCCCCGTGACGTCCACGGCGCGAGCTCGGCGAGCGTGGGCCAGACGCGGTCGCGGTCCGAGAGAATCGGCGGAGACAACGGCCAGGGGATCCCGATGGCCGGATCGTCCCACGCGAGCCCCGCCTCCTCGCGTGGGTCGTACGGCGACGTGAGCTTGTAGGCGAGATCGACGGTGTCCGAGAGCGCCTGGTAGCCGTGTGCGAAGCCGGGCGGCAGGTAGAGGAGGCGCCCGTCGTCCTCCTCGAGCCGGCGCGACACGAACCGGCCGAAGGTCTTCGAGCCGGCGCGCACGTCGACGGCGACGTCGAATACGGCGCCACGCGTGACGCGAATCAGCTTCCCCTGACCCGGGCTGCGCTGGAAATGCAGACCGCGGAGCGCGCCCTTGCGCGATCGAGCCGCGTTGTCCTGCGCGAATCGATGCTCGAGGCCCGCCGCCTCGAAGCGGTCGGCGCGGAACGTCTCGACGAGGAAGCCGCGCTCGTCGGCGTGCACGTCGAGGACGATCTCGAGCACGTCCTCGAGCTCGGTCGAGAAGACCTTCATGCTCCTTCGGGGGCGCGCCTGGGCGCGGCGGGCTTGTGGCCCGGGATCAAGCGGTCGCGGTACTTCATGATCGGCTTCTCGACCAGGTGGTAGGAGCCGAAGCCCGCGGCGAGCGCCAGGACGATGTTGACCGGAAAGGCCGTGAACGATCGACGGAGCTCGGAGTCCGTCCATGACGGGGCGCGCACCATCCGCTGACCTTACATGGCTCGTGGGCGCGAAAGGAGGGCTTGACGAGTCGACTTCGTGCGAGCGTCGCGCTCAACATCGTGCTCGGCGCCGCCCTGGCGCTCGACGGCGTGCACCTGACCGGCGCGGGCTACGAGCGCTGGGCGGCGGCCGTCTCCAGCTCGTTGCTCCTCAAATGACCACCGCGACCGCGCCGGCGTGCCGCGCGTCGATCACGACGTCCTCCACGGTCACCGCGTCGAGCCCAGCCAGCGAGACCTCGAGGGGCGCAGGCGAGAGACCCACGTGCACCCGCTTGGCGTCGAGGCTGAAGCCCGTCCCCCACGCCTTGAGGACGGCCTCCTTGCGAGCCCACAGGCGATAAAACGCCCGCCGCTGCGCACCTCCGGGCTCGAGCGAATCGAGCTCCTCGAGCTCACGTGACGTGAACACCACCTTCGCGATCTCGCGGACGTCGACGTCCTCGCGCGCCAGCTCCACGTCGACGCCGACCTCGGCGTCGGCGAGCGCGAGCACGATCCAATCTCCCGAGTGGGACAGGTTGAAGAACACCGGCGCGCCCTGCACGAACGGCTTGCCGTGTGGGCCCTCGAGGAAGACGACATCCGCTGGGGCGATCCCCAGGGCGCCGCCCACCCAATGCCGGAGCGCGCCGCGGCCGGCACGGAACCGGTCTCGGTCGATCTCGAACCGGAAGCGCCCCGCGCGGCGCTCCTCCTCGGCCGTGAGCGAGTCCGACCAGGAGAGCGCGTCGGCAACCCGCAGCCGATGGATGACGACGGGGCGCACGCGGTCAGCCGAACAGCTTGCCTTTCAATCGGCTCACGAGGCTCTGCGTCAGGCTCTGCGGGGGCGGCGGCTCGCGCGTGGAGGAAGGCGGGGCCACCTCCGCGCGCGGCGCCTCCGCCGGCCGCGGCGGCGTTGCCGGCGCGATCTGCGACGCGAGGTGCTCGAGCGTCGAGAGCAGCAGGTCACGCGGACTGATTCGCGCGCCCATCTCGGACTGCACACGCGCGACGACCGCCATGGAGAGCATCGAGTGCCCGCCCAGATCGAAGAAGTTGTCCGTGGCGCCGATGCGGGTGGTCCCGAGCACGTCGGCCCAGATCGCGGCCAGGCGCTTCTCCGCTTCCGTCGTCGGCGCGCGCGCCGCCTCCGCCGCGGGCGCAGCCGGAGAAGGCAGCCGCTTTCGATCGATCTTGCCGGCCGGCGTCAGCGGCAAGCTCGGGAGCTCGACGAAATGCTGGGGGATCATGTAGTCGGGCAAGCGCCGGCGCAGGTGTTTGCGGAGATCGGTCGCCGTCACGTCGGTGCCCTTCGTCACGACGTAATAGGCCACCAGCCGCGCATCCCCGGGGCGATCCTCCCGCACGACGACGACCGCCTGCGCGAGCGCCTCGTGATCGACGAGCACCGACTCGATTTCGCCGAGCTCGATGCGGTATCCGCGGACCTTCACCTGGTGGTCGAGGCGCCGGTGGTAGACGAGCTGACCGTCGTCGCGGAACGACGCCAGATCGCCCGTCCGGTAGAGGCGCCGCCCGGTGCCGGGCGCAAACGGATCATCGATGAAGCGGGACTCCGTCAGCTCGGGCCGGCGCAGGTAGCCGTGCGCGACGCCAGCGCCGCCGATGTGGAGCTCACCGGGCACGCCGACGGGCGTGGGCTCCCCTCGCCCATCGAGCACGTACACCGTCGTGTTGTCGATGGGCCGCCCGATTGTGATACGCGGGTCGTCTTTCGTCAGCTCGACGCAGGTCGACCAGATTGTCGTCTCGGTCGGGCCGTACATGTTCCACACGCTGGTCGCCCGCTCGAGCAGCTGCGCGGCGAGCTCCGGCGGAAACGCCTCGCCGCCGCAGAGCACCTTGAACGGCGCGCCGCCCCGGCCCTTCCAGCCGGCTCCGACGAGGAGCCGCCACGTGGAAGGGGTCGCCTGCATGAACGACGCGCCCGAGCTATCGACCAGATCGCGGAGGTCGCGACCGTCGGCCGCCTGCTCGGCCGAAGCGATGACCATCTTCGCGCCGACGGTGAGCGGCAGGTACATCTCCAGTCCTGCGATGTCGAACGAAAGCGTGGTGACGGCGAGCAACGTGTCCTCGGCCGTGAGGCCGGGCCTTTGCGCCATCGAGGCGAGGAAGTTCACCAGGGCGCGGTGGGGGATGACCACACCCTTCGGCCGCCCCGTCGAGCCGGAGGTGTAGAGCACGTAGGCCGGGTCCTCCGAGGGCGAATCACCGCGCTCGGCCGGCGCGAGGCGGGAAGACGGGCGAGCCGCGATCGCGCTCGCCTCTCGATCGACCACCACGGTGCCCACCTCGGCCGGCAACCGCCCGAGCAGGCCCTCCGACGTCACGACGCGCTCGAGCGCCGCGTCTTCGATCATGTGCGCGATGCGGTCGGCCGGATACTCCGGGTCGATCGGCACGTAGGCAGCGCCCGTCTTCAGCGTAGCGAGGAGCGCGACCACCATCTCCGGCGAGCGCTCGAGGAACACGCCCACGAGCGCGCCTCGCCCCACGCCGAGCGAGACGAGGTGGTGGGCGAGCTGGTTGGCGCGGACATCGAGGGCCGCGTAGCTGAGCGCGAGATCCCCCATCACGACGGCAACACGCTCGCCGTCGGCGTCGACACGTTGCTCGAAGAGCTCGTGTGCGCCTCGGACCGCGGGCAGCGCTCGCTCGGTCGCGTTCCACTCGACGAGGATCCGCCGCCGGGTCTCGGTCGAGAGGATCGGGAGCTCGTCGATCGGCCCGTCCGCGCCGTCGGCCAGCGCCCGCAGGAGCACCTGCAGGTGATCGAGGAGCCGGGCGACGGCCGGCGCGTCGAACAGCGCCGTCGGGTACTCGAAGGTGACACACAGCCCGTCCGCGCTGGCGCTGACCCAGGCGCTCAGGTCCGTCCGCGCGACGCCGGCGTGCACCGTGTCGCGCCGGACGATCGAGAGCGATTGGCTCGCCGCGTCCCCGCCGCGCGCGGGCGCGCTCGGCATCGCGTCCTCGAAGGCGAAGATCGTCTGGAAGATCGGCGACCGCGAGAGGTCTCGCTGGACGTCGAGCACCTCGACGAGCTCTTCGAAGGGCGCCTCCGCGTGGGCGTACGCGGCGGTGCACGTCTCGCGCACGCGCCGGAGCAGCTCCCGGAAGGTCGGCCGGCCGCTCAGATCGACGCGAAGCGCGATGGTGTTGGCGAAATAGCCGATGAGCTCGAGCGTCTCGGCGTGGGTGCGGTTCGCGATCGGCGTCCCGATGACCACGTCCTCCTGGCCCGAGATGCGGTGGAGGAGCGTCGCGTAGGCGGCGACCAGCGTCATGAACAGCGTCGCGCCGTCCCGCCTCGCGAGCGCGCCGAGGGGCTCGAGCAGGTCGGCCGGGAGCGTGATCGACGCCGTCGCGCCTTCGGTCGGTGCCACGTTCGGCCGCGCGTGTGTGGTCGGCAGCTCGAGAATGGGCAGCGGCCCGCGCAGGTTCTCCTTCCAGTAGGCGAGGCGCTCGTCGCGCTGTGTGTCGGTCCGCGTGGCGGTCTGCCAGGCCGCGTAGTCGGCGTATTGGATGGGAGGCGGCGCGAGGGTGGACGGGCGACCGCTCACCGCGGCCTCGTAGAGCTCACACAGCTCGCTCTCGAACACGTCCTGCGACCACCCGTCGGTCACGACGTGGTGCGAGGCCACGAGGAGCACGTTCTCCTCCGCAGAGACGCGGAGGAGCGTCGGTCGGAAGAGCGGACCCTTCGTGAGATCGAAGGGCCGGCACGCGCGCTCCTTCAGGAGATCTCCGACGGCGTCTCGGGCGCTCGACGGCACGTCGACGATCTCGAGCTCGACGTCGGCCTCCTTCGCGACGCGCTGGACCACGCCGCTCGGCGCGAGCGCGAGCGTGGTCCGAAGGACGGCGTGGCGCTGGACGATCTGCGAGAGCGCGGTCCGGAGCGCGACCGCGTCCACCCGACCTCGGAGGTAAAACGCGACAGGCACGTTGTAGACAGCGAGCCCCGGCTCGAGCTGGTCGAGGTAGAAGAGCCGGCGCTGGCCGAAGCTCGCCGGGGCCTCGATCGTGCCGTCCGCCGCGACCGGGTGCTCCGCGCTCGGGATCCGCTGGAAGGCGGCCACGCCGCCTCCGCCCTCGGCGCCCATGCGGAGGAACGCGAGCAGGTCCGCCTTACGGCGCCGGATCTCGTCGCCGTCCGCCTCGGTGACCGCGCCCTTCGGCGCGTTCACCACGATCCTGTCGCCGTCGGCGCGGAGCTCGATGCCGCGCTGGCGGAGGGCTCGCAGAAAACGTGCTGTGTTCATCCCGCGGCGCCCATCTTAGAAGCTGAGCTCCTCCCGGTCACCCGCCGCGGCGGGCTGGGGAGCGCGCTGGTATTGCATCGCCTCGACCTTCTCGGCGAGCGACGCGATCGTGGGCGTGGTGAAGAGGCTGCTCAATGACAGCTCCGTCACGCCCAGGGTCTCGCGGAGGCGGACGATGACCTGGATACCCAGGAGCGAGTGGCCGCCGATCTCGAAGAAGTTGTCGTTCACGCCGACCTTGGAGAGGCCGAGCACCTCGGCCCACACGGTCGCGATGGCCCGCTCCACCTCCGACTCGGGCGGCGCGTAGGTCGACTTGGCCTCGCGCCCCTCGGTGTCGTCGAGCCCGGAGAGCGCCGCCGTGTCGACCTTGCCGTTGTGCGTGAGCGGCAACGTGTCCAAGACCACGATGCTCGCCGGCATCATGTACTCGGGCAGGCGCTGCTTGCACGCGATCCGAAGCTCTTCCACGAGCTTGCGCGCCGCGTGTTTCTTCGCAGGTTGGTTCGCCGTCGCCTGCCACCAGGCCGCCTCGGCCACGGGCGGGCGCGCCCGGTGCGCGACGGGCCCGACGTGTCCGTTGTCGGTCCTCGTGAAGACGGCGTCGAACGAGCCCGAGCCGTCCACGTCTTTCCAGCGCAGCTCGACCCGGTAGGGCAACGACTCGCCGAGCGCCCAGAGCGCCTCCGGATCCACGCCGGCTGGCGCGCGCCGGACCGCCTCACGCAGCGCCTTGGCGTCCGCCGGACGGGCAGACCCGGTCGCGCGGAGCAGCTCCGCGGTCGCGACGTGCTGCGCGTTGCGCCAGTTCGGCACGTTTGCGATGGCGAGCACCTCGGGCTTGTCGACCTCGAGGACACGTTGGATGTCCGCCGCGGTCGAGAGACCACCCGTGCCGTGCTCGCGCCAGGTGACCGAGCGCACCTGGGGACGCGGCCCGACGTGGAGCCAGACGTCGTAGTGGAACCGCGTGGTCTCGTTCTGGATGTGCCCGCGACGGAGCTGCAGATCGACCCAGCCGATCTGCGGCATCGCCCGCGCGAGCTCATGGAAGAACGCCGGGTCGACCACCAGCTCGTCTTCGGTCTGCACGCGGCGCCCGACGAGCTTCGCGAGCTCCTCGGTGCGGGTGTCGTCGGGGGACCGCTCGAGCTGATCGAAGGCGTGGTGCGCCTCGAGCAGCTCGAAGCTCTGCACGTCGCCCAGGAAGACCACGCCGCCGGGCGCCACGCTGCGAACCGCGCCCTCGAGCACGCGGCGCAGGTAGTCCCCGTCGGGGAAATATTGGCAGACGCTGTTGATGATCACAGTGTCGTAAGAAGCCGGCGCTACGCCCGCGAAGTCGTCCGCGTCGCGCACCTGCACCGTCACGTTCTGCAGCGCGGCGTATCGCTCGGTGCCGAGGAGCCGCTCGATCTCGCGGATGCCGCCCTCCGCGTAGTCGGTCCCGTGGATCTTGCCGCACTGCGGGGCGATGCGGAGCAGCTCCGCGCCGGTCCCGCAGCCGATGGCCCAGACGCGCCCGAGTGGCAGCTTCTGGAGCCTGGCGTATGTCGCGTCGAGCCCTTCCTGCACCTCGGCCTCGTAGCCCTCCTTGTCGGAGAGCTGGCGCAAGAGGACGAGGTCGTCGAGCTGCTCGCTGCCCCCCTTCTCGATGGCCTGCGCGCCCGCGGCGTAGAGCGCGTCCCACTTCTTTTTCCAGGCCTCCTTCTGGGCCTGGAAGACCGCCTCGGGCGTGGCGCCCTCCGTGGCCGGGACCACGAAGGCCGAGAGGGTCCGCGTCTCGGCGGAGCTGCCCCGCGCGATGACGACGGCCTGGGCGAGCCGGCCGGTCTTCTCCAGCACCGACTCGATCTCGCCGAGCTCGATGCGGTAGCCGCGGACCTTCACCTGGTTGTCGGCGCGGCCGATGTACTCGAGCACGCCGTCCGCGCGGAAACGGGCCAGATCGCCGGTCTTGTAGAGACGATCGGACGGGTTCTTCGAGAACGGGCTCTGGATGAACCGATCCTCGGTGAGCTCGGGTCGATTCAAGTAGCCCAGGGCGACCTGCGGCCCGCCGATGTAGATCTCGCCGACGACGCCGATGGGCACCGGGTGCCGCCGGCCGTCGAGGACGTAGAGCTTCGTGTTGGGAGCCGGCCGTCCGATCGCGATGGGCCCTGTCGTCGGGGCGTCCATCCCGACGTGTTGGATGCAGCAGCCCACCGTCGCTTCGGTGGGGCCGTATTCGTTGTAGATCGCCACCTCCGGCGCGTGCGCGCGGAAGGCCGCCACGTGCGACGCGAGGAGCTGCTCGCCTCCGACGACGATCGAGCCCGCGCCGCGGGCCAACGCCGCCGGAGAGAGCTGGTCGCCCAGGATGCCGAGGTGGGCGGGCGTGACCTTGGCGACGCTGAAGCCGCCGGGCTGGCCGAGCACCTTGCCGAGCGCCTCGATGTCGTCCGCGGCGTCGACCAACCAGACGGCCTTGCCGACGAGGAGCGGGCCGAAGAGCGCGGTGATCGTGAGATCGAAGCCGATCGACGAGTGAACCGGCGCGCCCGTGCCCGACGCCATCCGGTAGCGTTCGATCGCCCACGACAGGTAGTGCACGAGGGCCCGGTGCGAGACCATCACGCCCTTCGGCTCGCCGGTCGACCCCGACGTGTACGCGACGTACGCGAGGCTCTCGGCGGTGGCCGCGCAGCTCGGCGCCGACCTCGGCCGGGAGGTGATCTCCTCCGGGCCCTGGTCGAGCAAGACCACCTTCGCTCCCGCCGCGTCGCGCAGCGCTTCGTCCACGGCGCCGTGGCTGAGGAGCACCTCGATGCCGGCGTCTTGCACCATGAAGGCGACGCGTGACGGCGGCAGCCCCGGATCGAGCGGGACGTACGCGCCGCCCGCCTTGGAGACACCGAGGAGCGCGACGAGCAGCTCCGGCCGGCGAGGCAGGCACACGCCCACGCGGCGCCCGGGGACGACGCCCCGGCTCTGCAGGTAGTGGGCGACCTGGTTCGACGCCTCGTCGAGCTGCCGGTAGCTGAGCGCCTCGTCTCCCGAGCGCACCGCGACCGCGTCGGGGTGCGCCTGCGCGACCCGCACGAAGCGGTCGAAGAGCCGCTCGCCGTCCGGGAACGGCGCGTCGGTTGCGTTGAACTCGACGAGGATCTTGTTTCGCTCCGCTTCCGGCAGGATCGGCAGGTCCGCGCAGGGCACCTCGGCGTCGCGCATCGCCGCCTCGAGCAGGACCTTGTACTGGTCCATGCGCCTGCGCATCGTGTCGCGGTCGAAGAGATCGAGGTTGAACGTGCACTGGATCTCCAGGCCCGAGCTCGACTCGACGAGGTTGAAGAAGATGTCGAAGTTCTCGAAGCGCCGCGGGATGGACCCGGCCGTGCACTCGAGATCGTGGAAGCCGATCCCGAGCGAGCTCGGGTCGAGGTTGAACGCGACGCTCATGAGCGGCACCCGGCTCGGATCACGCGGCACGTTGAGCCGCTTGATGAGCGTGCCGAACGTGAAGCTCTTGTGCTCGAAGGCGTCGAACACCTTGCCGCGAACCGCCTTGATGTGCGCGCCGATGCTCTCGGCCGGATCGAGCGAGAGGCGCAGGGGCAGGAACTGCACGCAGTGGCCGACCAGGTCCTTGCCCTCGATGTCCGACTGCCCCGCGAGGGAGAAGCCGACGACGACGTCCGTCTGGCCGCTGAGCCGGCTGAGGAGCACGTGGAAGCCCGCGAGCACCCCCGCGAAGAGCGTCGCGCCCTGCTTGCCGGCCATCTTGCGTAGGCCCGCCGTGAACGCCTCGTCGAGCTTGAGGCTCAAACGATCTGCGGCGAACGTCTTGACCGCGGGGCGTGGCCGGTCGGTCGGGAGCTCCAGCACCGGGATGGGGCTGCCCTCGTATTGGGAGACCCAGTAGTCCTCCGCCGTCTTGCGCTCGGCCTGCGATGCGGGGGCCTTCATCAGGTCGATCCACTCGCTGTAGGCCATCGACTCCTGCAGGCCGTGTGGCTTGCCCTCGCACACGGACGCGTAGAGCTTGCCGAGGTCGCGACAGATGACGCCACACGACCAGCCGTCCGCGATGATGTGATGGGCCGTGAGGATGACCAGGTGCTCCTCTTCCGCGAGCTTCACCAGCTTCGCGCGGAAGAGCGGGCCGAGCTCGAAGTCGAACTCCTCGGTCACCTCGGCCTGGCGGATCTGCTCGAGGCGCGCAGCGCGATCGGAGGTGAGCGCGGAGAGATCGATGATCGGCAGGGGCACGTCCCCCACCGGCATGACACGCTGGTTGAGACCGTCCGCGCAGGGCACGCAGCGGAGCGCCTCGTGCCGCTTGACCAGAAGACGGAGCGCGGCCTTGAGCTTGTCGATCCGCAGCTTGCCGCGGAGGTGGAGCGTGCTCGCCAGGTTGAACGCGCAGGAGGCGTCGTGACCGAACCGGGTCGCGAGCCAGATCTCCTGCTGGCCTTCGCTCATCGGCGTGATGCGGGGCTCGCGCTCCGGCGGCGTGCCCGGGAAGAGCTTCACGCGCTGCAGCGCCTCCACGCTCTCCTTGATCGCCTTCGCGACCTTCGCGAAGTCCTCGTCGGAGTGCGCCGTCGTGAAGAACGCTGGACGCCCCTCGTAGGTGAAGATGCCCCGGTTGTGCAGGTGGTAGAAGAGGAGCTGCGAGTACTCCTGGAACGACGTGAACTTCAGCACCACGAAGCTCGCGAAGTGCTCCACCCAGATCGGCGTGCCGGTCTCCTGGAAATACGCGTTCATCTCGTCGGCGAACGCCTTCGTCTTGGCGTTCAGGCGCTCCTGCAGCGCCGGCCCCTCCTCCTTCAGGTGCGAGAGGGTCGCGTACGCGGCTGCCATCGCCACCGGGTGGCGGACGAAGGTGCCCGCGAACCAGGTCATGTCCGCCTCCGGGACGGAGCTGTCCCCGTAGCGCCAGAAGCCGCCGTCGAGCGCGTCCATGAAGCGCGACTTTCCGGTGACCACGCCGATCGGGTAGCCGCCGCCGACGACCTTGCCGTACGTGGCGAGATCCGCGCGAATGCCCCAGAGCGCCTGCATGCCGCCCGGATGGGCGCGGAAGCCGGTGACCATCTCGTCGAAGAGCAGCGCGATGTTGAGCTCTTCGGTCAGCTTGCGGAGCTCTCGGACGAACTCGACCGGCTGGTTGTCGGGGTTGCGGCTCCGCACCGGCTCCACAAGGACGAGCGCGAGCTCGTCCGCGTGCTGCCGGATGAGATCGAGCGACGCCCGATCGCCGTACTTCAAGACGAGCGTCTTCTCGACGGCGCGCTGTGGGATGCCGGGCGCGATCGGGACCGACCGGTTCTTGCCACCGATCGTGACGCCCTTCACCAGCACCTCGTCGAAGATGCCGTGGTAGTGCCCGGCGAAGGTCGCGATGCCGTCTTTTCCGGTCACGGTGCGCGCGAGGCGGATGGCCGCGAGCACCGCCTCGGAGCCGGTGTTGCAGAACGCGGCGCGGTCCATCCCCGTGAGGTCGCACACGAGCCGCGCGAGCTTGCCGGCGAGGCGGTTCTGCGGGCCGATCTCCACGCCGCGGTGGATCTGATCGATGACCGCCTCGGTGACGAACTTGGGGTTGTGCCCGAGGAACGTCGCGCCGTAGCCGTTGACGAGATCGATGTACTCGTTGCCGTCGACGTCCCACAGCTTGGAGCCGTCGGTCTTCGCCGCAACGAGGGGGAAGACCATGTCCTTCCACTGGAGCTTGAAGCCCTGCACCGTCCGCGGATCGGCGAAATGGGCGCGGTGCTCCTGCGTCATCTGCTTGGAGGTCGGCGCGCGCTTCACCACGCTCGCGATGAGCGCGTCGATGTGCGCGCGCTGCTCGGGCGTCAGATCGCCCTCCTTGTGGTCCTTCTCGACCGGCTGCCAGGGGCTCTCTTTGTTGGGCTTCTTCTCCTCGACGGCCGCGGGCTGAGCGGCGGGCTTCGCGGCGACCGGCGCAGGCGCGACGGCGGGCGCCGCCGGCTTGGCAGCGGCGGGCGCCGGTACGACCGCCGCGGGCGCGGACGCGACAGGCAGAGGGGCCGGCGCGGCGAGGACCGCAGGAGCCGGCGCGGCCGCTGCGACGGCGGGCGCGACCTGGAGCGTGGGGCCGGCGCCGCGGAGGACCGCGAGCTGCTCCTGCATCACCGCGAGCTGCTGGTTGAGGATGCGCTCCACCACGCTCGCGCCCTGGGGCGGCGACGCGATCGGCGCAAACGCGGGCGCGAGCGCCATCGGGCTCGGCGCAGCGACCGGGGCGGGCGCGGCGAGGACCGGCGCCGGCTGCGCGGCGGCGACGGGGGGCTGGTCGGGCGCCGCGGGCGCGGGCTGAGGCGCGGCGGGAGGCGGGGCCGCGGCCTCGGGCGGGAACGCGTCGGGGGCGAGCTGGCCGTCGATCAGCTCCGCGAGCGCGCCCACGCCGGGCGCCTTCTCGATGAGCTGACGCACCGTGGTCTTCACGCCGAACTTCTTGCGGAACGCGCCGTTTGCTTGCGTGAGGAACAACGAGTCGAAGCCGAGCTCGAGGAACGTCGCGTGAGGATCGATCTTGGCAGCCTCCAGGCCGCTCAGCTCCTGGAGGATCTTCTGCAGCTCGCGGACGATTCGGTCTTTTCGCGGTTCGGCGGCCATAAGCGGGATCTCGACTGGAGGGGGTTCGGGTGCGGGGAGCGGCTGGACGAAAGAAACGACGGGCGAGGCTTCGGGCGCAGGGGCCGGCGGCTGTGCCGGCGCGAGCGCCTCGACGACGGGCGCCGCAGGGCTCGGCGGCAATGCAGGCGCCGTGCCCGCCTCGATCGGCACGCGATCGAGGAAGAAGCGCTTGCGCTCGAACGGATAGGTCGGGAGCGGGACGCGACCTCGCGCCTCATTGGCGAAGAAACCCTCGAAGTCGATCTCGACACCGGCGAGGTAGAGCCTGCCGAGCGAGCGCTCGAGGAACGCGAGGTCCGCCACGTCTTCGTGCGGGTGGCGGAGCGTGGGCACGATGCGATCCCGGTCGCACTTGGGGTGGTTCTTCGCAAACGTGGAGAGCGTCCGCCCCGGGCCGATCTCGCAGAGGACACGGTGCGGCTCGGCGAAGAGCGTGTCGAGCCCCTCGGCGAAGCGCACCGTCTGCCGGAGGTGGCGCACCCAGTAGTCTGGGTCCCGCGCCTCGGCCTCCGTGATCCACTTGCCCGTGACGTTCGACACGAACGGGATCTCGGGCGTCCCGAACGAGAGCTCGCGCAAGAACGCGCGGAACTCCTCGAGGATGGGCTCGACGAGCGAGGAGTGGGCCGCGACGTTGATGTGGATCCGCGTCGCGTCGACGCCGGCCGCCTCGAGCCTCGCCGCGAGCGCCTCGATCGCCGGGACCGGGCCCGACGCGACACACTGCGAAGGCCGGTTGATCGCGGCGATGGAGAGATCGCCTTCCAGGTGGGGGCGCAGCTCGTCCGGAGAGAGCGGCACGCTGAGCATCGACCCGGGCGGGAGCTTCTCGAAGAGGCGCCCGCGGCAGGCGACGACGCCGAGCGCCTGCTCGAGCGTCATGACGCCCGCGAGACAAGCCGCCGCGTATTCGCCCATGCTGTGACCGATCATCGCGACCGGCACGACGCCCCACGATCGAAGGAGCGTCGCGACCGCGTATTCGACGGTGAAGAGCGCGGGAAGCGCGTAGAAGGGCCGCTCGAGATCCGGGGCCGCGCCCTCCCCCGCCCCGTTGCGCGGCGGGTACAGGAGCGTCCGCAGATCGAGGCCGAGGGTCGGCTGGAGCAGCTCGGCGCATCGGTCCACCGCCTCGCGGAAGACAGGCTCCTCGCCGTAGAGGCCCTCGGCCATCTTCACGTATTGCGCGCCGCCGCCGGGGAACAGGAACACCACGCCGGCCTGATCGCCTCCGCCTTCCACCACGTCGCAGAGCTTCGGGTCGCTGCTGCGCAAGGCGAAAGCGGCCTCCCGCGCCGTCTTGGCGACGACCGCGGCGCGGCACGCGTGTCTCTTTCGCCCGACCGCGAGGGTGAACGCGACGTCCCCGAGCGGCGCCTCGGCGCCGCGTCCCTCGAGCCAGGCCGCGAGGTCCTCCCGCGCGCGCTCGAGCGCGGTGCTCGTCCGCGCCGAGAGCAAGAGCAGCTGCGACGAACGCGACGGCCCCGTCGGCTCGAGGATCGGAGCCTCTTCGAGGATCGCGTGGGCGTTGGTCCCGCCGAGACCAAACGAGCTCACGCCAGCGCGGCGCGGCTTGGCCGAACGGGGCCACGGCCGCGGCGACGCGTTCACGAAGAACGGGCTCGAGTCGAAGTCGATCGCCGGGTTCGGCGTCGTGAAGTTGAGGCTCGGCGGGAGCAGCTCGTTCTCGAGCGCGAGGATGGTCTTGATCATGCCGGCGACCATGGCGCCGGCGTCGAGGTGGCCGATGTTGGTCTTCACCGAGCCGATGGCGCAGAAGCCGCGGCGATCGGTCGTCCTGCGGTACGCGCGCGTCAGCCCGGCGACCTCCATCGGATCGCCGATGACCGTGCCGGTTCCGTGTGTCTCCACGTAGGAGATCTCGTCGGCGCCCAACCCCGCCGACTCGAGCGCACGCGAGATCACCTCCGCCTGCCCCTGCACGCTCGGCGCCGTGAAGCCGATCTTCGCGTTGCCGTCGTTGTTGACCGCGGTCGCGCGCACGACCGCGCGGATGCGATCGCGGTCGCGCAGCGCGTCCTCCAGGCGCTTCACCACGATCATCCCGCAGCCGCTGCCGCGGACCATTCCGCCGGCCGAGGCGTCGAACGCGCGGACGTGGCCGTCGGGTGCGAGCGCCCCGCCGTCGACGTAGAGGTAGCCGGCGTGCGTGGGCACGAGGACCTTCGCGCCACCGACGAGCGCCATGTCGCTGTCGCCGGCGCGCAGGCTCTGGCAGGCGAGGTGCAGCGCGACGCCCGAGGTGGAGCAAGCGGTCTGCACGTTGATCGCGGGACCGCGGAGGTTCAGCTTGTAAGCGACGTGTGTTGCGGGAAAGTCGCGCTCGTTGCCGATCTGCAGGTGGTGCTCGATGAGGCGATCCGCGAAATCCGGGCGGCGCGCGATGTTGTCGTAGAGGTAGGGGTTGCGCCCCACGCCTCCGAAGACGCCGATCTTCCCGTCGAAGCGCGTGGCGTCGTAGCCGGCGTCCTCGAGGGCCGCGTAGGCGGTCTCGAGGAAGATGCGCTGCTGCGGGTCCATCAGCTCGACCTCGCGCGGGGTCATCCCGAAGAACGCCGCGTCGAAACACTCCGCCTCCTCCAGGTGGAAGCAGAGGCGGACGTAGTCGGGGTCGTCGAGGAGCTTCGGATCCAGGTTCTGCCGGACGAGGTCCTCCGCCGTGACGGGCCTCGTCGCCTCGCGACCGTTTGCGAGGTTCGCCCAGAACTCGGCGACGTTGCGCGCTCCGGCGAACCTCCCGGCGAGACCGACGACGGCGAACGCCGGCCGCTCGTCCCTCGAGGCCGGCGAGCTGGCAAGACGCTGGGCTCGGATCGAGCCCTGCCGCGCGCCCGGCGCCGCGGCTCCGCCGAACCGCCTGCGGATCAGCTCGGGGTAGTCCCGCGTGAGCACCCGCGCGATCGCAGCGACCGTCGGCGCCTCGAAGAATGCGACGATCGGGATCCGCTCGCCCAGCTCGTCGCTCAGCCTGGCGACGAACCGCACGGCCTGCAGAGACGTGCCGCCGAGCTCGAAGAAGCGATCGTGGATGCCGACCGCGTCGAGCTCGAGCGTGTCGCACCAGAGCCCCGCGAGCGCCTTCTCGAGCGCGCTGGTCGGCGCGACGTACGCCTGCTCGAGATCGGGCCGCTTGCCGCCCGGCTTGGGCAGCGCCTTGCGATCCACCTTGCCCATCGGCGAGAGCGGCAGCGCGTCCAGGATCACGAACGCCGCCGGCACCATGTACGAGGGCAAGCGCGACTCGAGGCTCGACCGGAGCTTGCCCGCGGAGAGGTCGGCGCCGGTCAGGTACGCGACGAGCCGCTTGTCGCCAGGGTTGTCCTCGCGCGCGAGGACGACGGCCTCCCGCACGCCGGTCACCTCGCCGAGGGCCGTCTCGATCTCGCCGAGCTCGATCCGGTGGCCGCTGATCTTCACCTGGTCGTCGAGGCGGCCGCAGAACTCGATGTTGCCGTCGGGCAGGCGCCGCGCGCGATCCCCCGTGAGGTAGAGCCGAGAAGCGGGGTCGCTCGAGAAGGGGTTCGCGACGAACCGCTCTCGCGTGAGCTCCGGGCGGTTCAAATAGCCGGTCGCAAGGCCGTCGCCGCCGATGTAGAGATCGCCGATCTCGCCGTCTCGCACGGGTCGTTTCTCGCCGTCGAGCAGGTACACGTCCGTGTGGGCGATGGGCGTGCCGATGGGGATCGAACTGAGCGCAGGATCGAGGCGGCGCGGGATCCGGTAGCAGCACGTGAACGTCGTGCTCTCGGTCGGGCCGTAGCCGTTCACGAGCTGCGTGTCGGGGAGGAGCTCGAGCGCCTTCTTGATGTGCGCGACGCTGAGCGCCTCGCCGCCGGCCAAGACCTCCTTCACGGAGCGAAGCGTCTCGGGCGCGCGATCGATCACCAGGTTGAACAGCGACGACGTCAGCCACATCGACGTCACGCCGGTGCGGACGAGGATGCGCTGGAGCTTCTCCAGATCGGGCACGCCGCAGCCCGGGTAGAGCACGCACACGCCGCCGTGGAGCAGCGGGCCCCAGATCTCGAGCGTGGCCGCGTCGAACGAGACGGGCGCGAGCTGCAGGAACACGCGCGACTCGTCGAGCGGCGTGTAGTGGTTGTCGAGGACGAGTCGCACGACCCCGCGATGGGGGACGGTCACGCCCTTGGGCTTGCCGGTCGAGCCCGACGTGTAGATGACGTACGCGAGGCTCTCGCCGTCGACCTTGGTGCCGGGGGGGAAGACGACGCGCTCGAAGGGCGCTGGGTCGGCGCCCCAGCCCGCGTCGAGCGTCACCACGGCGGCGCTCGTGCTCGGCAAAGCAGGCGTGAGATCCGAGCACGTGAGGATCACCGGCGCCGCCGTGTCCTCGAGCATGAACGCGACGCGCTCGCGCGGATACGCCGGGTCCAGCGGGACGTAGGCGCAGCCCGCCTTCAGGATCCCGAGGAACGCCACGATCGTCTCGAGCGACCGATCCAGGAACGTCGCCACGAGCGATCCCGGCTTCACTCCGAGCGAGCCGAGCAACCCCGCGAGACGATCGGCGCGCCGATCGAGCTCCGCATAGGTCAACGTCTGGTCGCTCTCGCCCGCGAGCCCCGGGAGCACGAGGCACGTGCGGTCCGGCGTCCGCCTGGCCTGCGCTTCGAAGACCTCATGGATGGTCAGCCCACGTCGGTACTCAAGCATCCCCTCCTCCTTCCCGAGCGCTTGTCGTGTCGACCCCGAATCGAGATCGACAAGGAGTGACGTAGCAAGGGTCGAGCTCGCGCGCTCGCGCCTCGTTGGGATTGGCGGTCATGCGGAAGGCGGACACCATCGAGGGTGCGCCAGCCTATCAGGGCAACGCGGGGATCGCTTCGAGCGAAGAGCGGCCTTCGTTGGTCTTACCGAAGAGCGGCTTCGGTCCCCAAACCGCGAACAATAAGATCGAAAAGAGGGCTTTTACCAGCACGAACGCCACGTACTGCGTCTCTCCGCCACGCTGAGGCAAGACGGGTATCAGCTGCGTCGTGTAGTTCGTCATCAGCTGCATGATGCAGACGACGCCGGCGCTCCTCGTTCGGTAGTAGAGCCACCCGCAGATCGCCGCGATGCTCATGAAGTTGATGAGCAGCGGAAGGAGCGGCAGGTTCGGCGTCACCTGGATGTTCGTGAGAATGAGCGGGATGTACCAGATGCCCCAGCAGAGCCCCATGAGCGACGCGGCCTGAAACAGGGTCCACCGCTTCGAAAACGCCTGCAGCAGGAAGCCCACCCACGCGATCTCCTCCACGGTGGAGATGCGGAAGCAGAGCCACGCGAACTCGAGCTTCGCGGGCTCCACGAGATCGAGCTCGATTCTCTCGTTGAGCCCGACGGCGCGGAGGATGAGCAAGCTCACGATGGCCACGCCCGGCGGGTACGCGAGCGCCATGACGTAGTACCCGGGCTTCACGCGCCAGTTCCAGAGCGAGCTAACGAGCTTCCACGCGTCCTTCTTGCCCCAAGCGATGGACGCGACGAGGAGAGCCCAGATAGCGGGGGATGGGATGCGCAGGAGGCCGAGCCCGTAGTTGCGGACGCCGTGGTGCTGCGAGGCCGTGAGCAGCACCTGCGTCACGAGCGCGCCGACCATGAACACCGTGACGGGGAACCGAGCGATCGTGTGACGAATGGCCACGATGGTGGCGCGCTCCTTAGCAAACTTTGACCGCCCGTTCTACGGGCCGAATCTGCTAGGTTCCCCTCGCCTTGTCGCTCGCGAAGAAGGCCGCATCTGGGTTTCTCTGGACGACAGGCGCAACCCTGGGCTCGCGCGTCGTGACCATCGTCTCGACGTTCGTTTTGACCCGGTTCCTTCCCCCCGAGATCCAGGGAGAGGTGAACCTGGCCTACGGCCTCGTCCTCACCGCGGGGACGATGACCGCGATCGGCGTTGTTCAGTTCCTCGCGGCGAACCCGGAAGAGGGCCGCGACATGGCCTTCCACGGCACCGTCCTCGTCCTGTCGACTGGTCTGATCGCGTGCCTCGCAAGCATCCTCGTTGCGCCCTACTACGGCGATCTGCTCGGCGTCGAGGCGCTCGCCCAATACGTCCCTGGCCTTGCCCTCGCCCATTTCCTCGACCGCATGACGTGGGTTCCACGCGGCGTCCTCGTCCGCGACATGCGCTTTCGCATGGTCGGCCTGCGCGTCGCCGTCTCGGAGCTCGTGTTCGCCGCCTCTTCGGTCACGTTTGCGTACCTCGGGTGGGGAGGCTTCGCCATCGTCGCGGGCAACCTCGTCCGCGGCGCCGTGGGCATCCTCTTTTCGTTCTCGGTGACCAGCTGGCGCGACTCGCTCCAGCCCTGCAAGCTCGTCGCCGAGAAGTTCCTGCGCATCATCCGCTTCGGCGCGCCCATCACCATCGCGTCGCTCTTCCACTTCGGCGCGTCCAACTGGGACAACAGCCTCATGGGCTTCCGCTTCGGCGAAGCGACCGTCGGTCTGTACAACCAGGCCTACCGCATCGCCGACCTGCCGGCGACGAACGTCGGCGAGCAGATCAACGACGTGCTCGTTCCCACGTTCGCACGGCTGGAAGACGCAGACTCGCGTCGCCGCGGGCTGCTCCGCGCGTGTGGGCTGATGGCCATGTTGGTCTTCCCGATGGCGCTCGGCCTCGGGGCGGTCGCCATGACGATGGTCGAGGTGTTTTATCCACCCAGCTACCGCGGGGTCGCGCCCTTCCTCATCGTGCTCGCGACGCTCAGCATCTCTCGCTCGATCGGGACGCTCGCCGGCGGCTTCCTCCAGGTGGTCGGGCGCACCCGCGGGTTCATCTACATCGACCTGCTCCTCGTCATCATGGTGCTCGGCCTCGTCTGGCTCCTCTCGGCGTGGGGCCCGGTCATGAGCGCCGTCGGCGTGGGCATCGCCTTCACAGTCTCGGTGCTCCTCACGATCCGCGCGCTTCTGCCGGACGGGATCACCATCCGCGACGTCCTCGCCGCCGTCGCCCGGCCCTTCGTCGCGTGCCTCCCCATGATCGCCGCGGTCGTCGGGGTGCGCCTCGCCCTCCTGGACAGCGGCATGCCGGCCGTGGCCCGGCTCCTTGCGGAGATCGGCGTCGGCGCGGCCGTCTACGTCGGCGCTTGTTTCGTCTTCGCGCCCGCCATCACCCGCGACTTCCTGAACCTCGGGCTCTCGGTCGTCCGGCGCAGGCGAGCCGCGCGCGCCCCCGAAGCGGCGAGCTGACCGAAGACCAATCCGCCGTTGGTTCGGGCGCGGCCCGCCGGCCCAGACGGGGCAGTCTTGCGGTTCCGCGATCGCCCACCGAGCCCCACGCGCGCGGGCATACGCCGTGCAGTTGCACTGGATGACAGATCCGCGTGAGCGCGCGAGCGCGTGCGGTCGGCGCTTCGCGACGTTCTCGGGCGGGCCCACCTGAGGCTATGCTCGGCGCATGGGCGCGGTTCGCGAGCAATCCGAGCGTCTCCTCGAAGGTCGAGAGGACGCCTCGTTCCACCCGTTCACGCCGCTCTTCAAGCTGGAGGAGGTGGCCGAGCGCGTCGCGTTCGTCTCGAGCTTCGCAAACGTGCTCGCGCTCGACACGGATGAGGGACTCGTCCTCGTCGACACGGGGAGCTTCTTCTTCGCGAGGCTGACGAAGGAGCTCGTGCGGAGCTTCACGGCGCGGCCGCTCCACACCGCCGTCTACACACACGGCCACGTCGACCACGTGTTCGGGGTCGACCTCTACGAGGAGGAGTCGGGGAAGAAGGCCCACGTCGTCGGCCACCGCGCGGTTCGCGAGCGCTTCGATCGGTACAAGCTCACCCCCGGGTACAACGCCTGCATCAACGCCCGGCAGTTCCAGCTCGAGACCAGCTGGCCGGTCGACTATCGCTACCCCGACACCGAATACGATGACAGCATCGTCATCGAAATCGGCGGAACGACCCTCGAGCTCCACCACGCGCGCGGCGAGACCGATGACCACACCTTCGTGTGGATCCCGTCCAGGAGGCTGGTCGCGACCGGCGACCTGTTCATCTGGGCCACGCCGAACGCGGGCAACCCGCAGAAGGTCCAGCGCTACCCGCGCGACTGGGCCGCGGCCCTGCGGCGCATGGCCGCGCTCGAGCCGGAGGTGCTCTCCCCAGGTCACGGCCCTCCCATCTTCGGTCGCGACGCAGTCCACCGCGCGCTCACGGAGACCGCGACCTTGCTCGAGCACCTCGTCGAGGAGACGCTCGCGCGGATGAACGAGGGCGCGACGCTCGACGACGTGCTCACCAGCGTCCGCGCACCTCGCGAGCTGCTCGAGCGGCCCTACCTCCGTCCGATCTACGACGAGCCGGAGTTCGTGGTGCGCAACGTGTGGCGGCAATACGGCGGCTGGTGGGACGGAAACCCGGCGCACCTCAAGCCGGGGCCGGAGGCCGCGCTCGCCCGCGAGCTCTGTGATCTCGCGGGCGGCGCGCCGGCGCTCGTCGATCGCGCGTTGCGACTCTCTCTGGCGGGTGAGCACGCCATCGCCTGTCACCTCGTGGAGCTCGCCTTTCGGGCTTCCCCGGCGGACCCGGCCGTCCGCGCCGCCCGGAGCCGCGTCTACCTCGCCCGGTCCGAGGCCGAGACCTCGCTGATGGCCAAGGGTGTCTTCCGGACGGCGGCGAGAGAATCGGAGTGAGCCGGGGCACGCCCGCCCCGTGATTCGTGGTCGCGGAGCCCGGTGTTTGCCGGCACGCCGTTTTGCTCGTACACCCTGCTCTCGATGCGCGCTCGACTCGCCTCCACCCCGTCATTCGGTCGTCGACTCGTGCTCACGCTGCCCCTCGCGGCGCTAGGCTGCTCGAGCGCCGAAGGCGATCTGCCCAAGGTCGCGGCCCCGCCCGACGTCCTCACGCTCGAGAAGGCGATGGCCGATGCGGTGAACGCGGATCGCGCCAAGCAGGGCTTGCCTCCCCTCGCCTACGACGAGCGCCTGGCCGACATCGCGCGTTACCACGCGAACGACATGCAAAAGAATCGATTCTTCGCGCACGAGTCGCCGACCTCCGGCTCGCTGGACGACCGGCTGGCGAGGGCCGGCTACCTCGCCGCCGTGGGCCGCGAGAACCTGGCGGAGGCGCTCGATGTCCCGCGCGCCGAAGACGGCCTCATGCACAGCCCGGGACATCGGGCGAACATCCTCTCGAACGACGTGACCCACATCGGGGTCGGCATCGTCCGCGGAGGGATCGGCGACCCGCGCAACCTGCTCTTCGTGCAGGTCTTCGCGCGCCCGGTCGAGAAGGAGTCGCCGTCCGAGGCGCGCGCCAAGCTCGTCGGGAAGATCGAGGCGGCCCGCGCGGCGAAGGGCCTCCCTGCCATCGGCGAGAGCGGCCCCCTGACCGAGCTCGCCGACACGCTCATCGCCGACATGCCCGACGACATCGCGCCGAGCGCGCTCGAAGGTCTCGGGAAGACCGCGGTCGCGAAGCTCGGCAAGATGAAGACGAATCTGTCAGGCGTCGCGGTGGGCGGCGCCCGCGTCCTCGGGAGCTCCGAATACGAGCCGCCCCGGGCGGTCCTGTCGCCCGACGCCAAGAGCTTCGGCATCGCGGTGGCGGACGCGAAGGACGAAAAGGGTCACCCGGCCTTGAAGGTGCTCCTCCTGGTCGGCCAGTGACACACGAGGGGGAGCCGTGAACACGACAGCCGAGGACCGCCGTCGAGTAGAATGGCGCGCGTGACCTCCTCAACCCCCGGGTCGAGCCAGCGGACGCTCCGGACGTCGTCCGGCGGGCTGCAGCCATGATGGCGCTCAAGCCGGGCGCGGCCTTCGGCGAGCACTACGAGGTCATCCGCCTGCTCAGCGCCGGCGGCATGGGTATCGTCTACGAGGTCCTCCACAAGGAGACGAAGCGCAGGCGCGCCCTCAAGGTGATGTTGCCTCATGTGCTGGTCGATCCGACGCTGCGGCAGCGGTTCGCGCAGGAGGTCGTGGTCACCGCCGACATCGAGAGCGAGCACCTCGTCGAGGTGTTCGACGCGGGCATCGACGCGGAAACGGACTGCCCGTATTTCGTCATGGAGCTGCTCCGCGGGGAAGACCTCGGGGCGCGCCTGCGACGGGGCGAGCGCTTCAGCGTCGAAGACGTGCTCGTCTTCTTCGACCAGATCACGCGAACCCTCGAGAAGACACACGCCGCGGGGATCGTGCACCGAGACCTCAAGCCCGAGAACCTGTTCCTCACGCGGCGCGACGACGGCTCGCCGCGTATCAAGATCTGCGACTTCGGCATCGCGAAGGTCGTCCGTTCCACCTCGGCCGATCTCAAGGCGACGACACAAGCCTTCGGCACGCCTTGTTACATGGCCAGCGAGCAAGTCACGGGCGAGGCCAAGTTGATCGGTCCGAGCTCGGATCTGTGCGCACTCGGCCACATCGCTTATGCGCTCCTCGTCGGCTCCGCCTATTTCCAGGACGAGGCCGAGGCGACGGAGGGAAGCATGCTCTCGCTCCTGCTCGCGGTCGCGAAGGGCCCGACGGAGATGCCCAGCGAACGGGCGCGGCGGCGCGGCCTTCTGCTGCCCGAGGCCTTCGACGCGTGGTTCGTGCGCGCGACCCAGACCGATCCGCGCAAGCGGTACCAATCCGCGGGCGAGCTCATGGTGGCGCTCCGCGAAGCCCTGCGTGAGCCGATCGTGGCCGCCGCGCCGGACGCGGCGCGCGTCGCGCCGGCATCCACGCCCGTCCACGGATCCAGCCCCCCCGTTCCGCTCGCGCTCGGAGGAACGGTGCCGATGACGATATCGGCCGAGACGCCGTCACGCGCTCGATCCAGCTCGGCCGCCTCGGACGGCGTCCCGGTCTCGTCCGAGCCGAGCAGGCCCGACCAGACGGCGTCGCCGCAGTCGATCCCCACACCGCAGACCTCGCCCGCCGCGACCTCCTCCAGGGCCGGCTGGCTCTTGCCTGCCATCGGCGCGGCGGTGGCCGTCGCCGTCGCGTTCTTCCTGCTCATGAGCCGCGACCCCGGCGTGGCTTCCTCGGGTGACTCGACGGCAGGGAGACAGATCGCGAGCGGAGAGCCCCCGACGCCGGTCCCTGCGAGCAGCGCCGACGTCACGGTGGTCCCCGCCGCGTCGAGCTCACCCGCGGCGCCGACCGCCTCCGAGGTCGCTGCCCTGGCCTCGGCGAGCGCCTCGGCGACGGCAGCGCCGTCCGCTCGCTCGCCCGGGCGCCCACGCGCTGGTGTAGGCTCCGCGGCGGCCACGTCTGCCCCCGTCTGGACCGTCCGATGAACCGCTCGGCCGCTTTCATTGCGCTCGCGCTCGCCGCTTCGCTCTTGGCCGAGGCGGGCTCGCCGCGGGCCCAGCCCTCGGAGCCGGCCCGGGATCCTGCCGGCGCCGAGGCCCTGTTCAAGAGAGGCCTCGAGGCGCTCGAAAAAAACGACTGGGCGAAGGCATGCCCCCAGTTCGAGGCGAGCTCGAAGCTCGATCCGTCCGTGGGCGCGCAGATCAACGTGGCGCGCTGCGCCGAGCACGACGGGAAGCTGGCTCGCGCTTGGGCGGAGTACCAGAAGGCGCGCGTCCTGAACCGCGAGACGCCGGGCGCGAAGCGCAAGAAGGACGTCGAGGAGTTCCTCGACGGCGCCATCACGAAGCTGGAGCCTCGCCTGCCCTATGTAACGGTGAAGCTCGCGCACAGGCCCGAGGGCTTGCGTGTCGAGCGCGACGGGATCGATCTGCCGCTCGAGGGGCTCGGACAGGCCGTGCCCGTCGATCCCGGAAGACACGTCTACACGGCGACCGCCCCGGGATATCGGCCCCTACGGCAAGAGATCGACCTCGCGGAGGCGGCGCGGAGCGAGATCCTCCTCCATCTCGTGCGAGAGCCTGCGGCCGCCGCCGTCGGCGAAGAAGAGCCTCGTGGTCCAGCGCACCGACCGCGGGGGCCGCGGCCCGCGTCACCTCCCGCCGAGCCTGGAATCTCCTTGATCCTCGTCGGCGCAATCGTGGGCAGCGTGGGCGCCGCGACGCTCGCGGTCTCCGCCATCACGGGCGGCGTCGCGGCGTCCGATCACGCGACGCTCGACGATCTCGAGGCCGAGCGACGGTGCACGACAGCGGGCGACGTCCTCACGTGCGACGATCAGAGTGCGCTCACGAAGGCCTCGGACGCCGCCTCCCGCGGGGAGACGGTATCCATCGCGAGCACCGTCACGCTCTTCGTGGGTGGCATCGTCGCTGCAACCGGGCTCACGCTCGTCATCGTGGGGAGCGTCGGCGACTCCAAAGGAACGACGGTCGAGGCCGTCGCGTCCCCGATTCTGCTTCCGGGCGGCGCCGGCGTCGGCCTCGGAGGGAGGTTCTGATGGCGGGATCGCGCCACCCCACGCTCCGCTCCCTCGTGGCTTGTGTCGCGTTGCTCGCGCTGCCGACAAGCTGCGCATTCCTCTACGACTTCCCCGACGAGGTCCGCGGCGCCGCCGGAGGAGGCGGGGCCGGCGGCGGCCCCGGCGGCTCCGGCGGCGGCGAGTGTCCCGACAAGACGACGCAGCCCGCCGTCTCACGCGTCACCTGGCAAGGCCGCACCGCGCAGGGCGCCGACTACGACTCGGTGACGACGACCGGCCTCGTGAGGGCGGCGGGCAAGGTCCTCGCGTTCGGCTCGGCGACGGCTCCGCTCTCGGGAGTCACCCTCGAGTCGGGGAACGAGCTAATGGGCTTCCTCGTCTCCGTCGGGGACGACGCGACCGTCACCCCCGCCGGCTCCATCATCGCCTGCGACAGCGTCGACGGATACAGCTTCACCGGGTCTGCGGCGTGGCTTGGGAACGCGCCGGTGATTTGCGGCTTCGTCTCCGCATCGGGACAGGGGCCGGCGCCGTATTCGTTGACGCCTGGCTCGGGCAACCTCTGCCCGGACGGCTCGTTCGCCGTCGATGCCCGAACCGACGGCGGCTCGCTCAACCCGTACGTGGCGCGGCTCGACCCAGACGATCCTGCAGGCGTGATCTTCGACTTCTGGGGCGCGGCGCAGGCGCCGGCGTTCGACGTGGCCGCGCGCGCGGGTGTGCCCCTCGGCGACGGCACCATCGGAGACGTCATCGCGACGGTCGGCATCGCCAACGGCGATGTCTACGACATCACGGGAGGATCGGCCGAGCTGCGCTACTACCTCACCCGCTACACGTCAGGGCTGACCCTCACCGATCGCAGCTCCGTCTTGCTCGGCGTTTCGGCCAACACCGAGGGCTTCCCGGGGACACCCGAGCATCAAACCGGCGTCGCGATCGGCGATGACGGCGCTGTCTGGACGACCGGCCTCGAGTGCCCGAACGGCGCGACGTGTGCCGGGACGGGCAAGCTCTTCGTGGGCCGATGGGACCCCGGGGGGACGAACGTCACCCTCCTCGGCGTGGCTGGTGATCCGACGAATCGCCGCTCGTACGGCAGCGTGATCCGGACGGGCAACGGCAAGATCCTCGTCGGGGGCGGCCGCGAGGGATCGCTCAGGATATCCGGGACGGACTTGCCTCCCACGGACATCGCGAGCGACGCCTTCGTCGTCGCACTCGACCCGACGACCTCCGCCGTTGCGTGGGTCTACCCGCCCGAGTCGGGCCCGTCGTTCCCGACGTCCGAATACGAGGCCGTCGTGGATCTCGCAGTCGTTTCGGAGCCGGGCTGCGAGGGCGGCGTCGTCTACGTCGTCGGCTGCATCACGGACCCCGTGCAGGACGCCGACTGCCTGTACCCCGTCGATATCGCGGCGCCCGGACCGCCCAAGCGAGGCTTCTTCGTGAAGCTGGACCTGACGACGGGCCAGGAGATCTTCGCGCGCGAGCTCCAGCAGAACGAGAGCGATGGCATGGTCCTTCCCACCGCGGTCGCCGCCGACGGGACCGGCGTGTGGCTAGCAGCGGACTTCCACGGGTCGATCACCCTCGAGTCGCCCGTCGGCCTGCAGACGAGCTCGCTGGGTCGCGACACCCTCGTCATCCAGCTCACGCCTTGACGCGGCGCGCGCTCAGCAGCGCCGCGCGGCGAAGATCAGGGCCACGATCGGGATCAGCATGTACGCCACGACGTAGAGACAACCAGCGCTGTGACGGCCGGCGTAGTCGAAGAGCGGCGTGAGGAAGTTGAGGCCCCGCCGCGGCGGTCGATCCCGGACGGCGGCGAGGTGCGCCTCGATGGCGCGCTCGATGGCAGAGAGCTCCGCCTCGTCGTCTTGGCCCCCCGCGACCGCCTGACTCGTCAGCGCCGCGATGGCCTTCGGACGCTCGGGGAGGCTCGCGTCCATCCGCGCGAGGTCGCGCTCCCAGCTCTCGAGCGACGCGAGGCGGCCCGCGACCGTGGCGCGGCGCTCGGCCAGGATCGCGCGCCTCGCCTCGTCGTCGTCGCGGTACGTCATGCCTCCCCCGAATCGCCGCCGGAGCGGGCGCCCGCGAGCACCCGTTCGAGCGCGCTCCGCCACGGCGGGAGCACGAGGCCCAGCGCTCGCTCCGCCCTCGAGCAGTCGAGCGCGGTGGCCCGCGGCCGGACGGCGTCCGTCACGAAGCTCGTCGAAGGCGCGGCGCGGACGTGAGTCGCGCGGATGCCGGGACGAGCGCCCAGCGCCTCGACGATCGCACACGTGAGCTCGTAGCGGCTGGTCGCGCCTCGACCCGCCAGGTGGTAGAGCCCCGCCGAGCGCTCCGCGCCCGCGCGCGGAGCGGGTCGCAGCGAGCGAACGAGCGCGGCGATCACCTCCGCGAGCGCATCGGCCGAGGTGGGCGACCCGACCTGATCGTCGGCCGCGACGAGCTCCTCCGCCTTACGCGCCCGCTCGATCATCCGTGAGACGAACGAAGGCCTCCCGAGGGAGTAGACCCACGACGTGCGGAGGATGAACGCGATCGCTCCGGCGCGTTCGACCTCCCGCTCGCCCGCGAGCTTCGCGCGGCCGTAGGCGTTCACGGGCCCGGTCGCGTCGTCCTCTCGGTACGGCCGCCCGAGCTCGCCGGAGAAGACGAAGTCCGTCGACAGGTGGACGAGCGGTGCGCCGAGGCGCGCACAAGCGCGCGCCACCGCGCCCGCGCCGACGGCGTTCACGGCCAAGCAGCCCGGCTCATCGCGCTCGGCCGCGTCCACGTCCGTCCACGCGGCGGCGTTCACCACAAGCGCCGGCGCGAGACGTTCGACGTGGGCTTGCGCGCCGGGCTGCGCCAGATCGAGCTCGTCGCGGGCCGGCGCGACGACCTCGTTCTCATTGCGGAGGAGTGGCACGAGCGCGAGCCCGACCTGACCGGTTCCACCGAGCACGACGACGCGCATGGCTCAGGGGTTGGCGAACGTGAGCTCGCAGAACGCCCGGTAGTCGTTGCCCGTGTATTTGTCGTCGAGCGATGTCCCGTTGCGCACCACGCCTCGCAGAAGGTTGTTGCTGTCGTTCACCGTGTTCGGCGTGGCCGCCTGGTTCGTCGTGAGCCAGCGAAAGTCGTCCATGCCGTCGTCCTTCAGGTCCGCGAGGCCCGTCCAGAACTCGCCGCTCGGGTTCGGCACCGCTTCGTTCGGCGGATCGATGGTGACGAGGTCGCCGCCGGCGAAGAAACAGGCCTCGCGCGCGTCGAAGTAGTTCGGCGCGTTCTGCGCCGTCGTGCCGTAGCAGTGTTTCGTGGGCAGGCTGAAGGAGCCGCCTTCGAGGCCTGCGGCGCAAGCCGGGCTGGTAGCCATACACCCGGTGCAGAGCTGCGACTGCTCGTCGCACTGCTCCATTCCCTCCACCACGCCGTCGCCACACGCCGAATCGAGGCCGACGGTGAGGTCGAAGGTGCCGTCTTCGTTTCCGCCGTCGCCGTCGACGACGAAATAGAAGACCTCGCCCGCGCGTGCGAAGAAGCGCTGCTTGAGCACGCCTTGTGGATTTCCGTTCGTGTCGTTGCAGGCCAGCTCGTCCTCGTAGAGCCGATCGGTGCAGCCCCGCCGGATGTGGAGGACGGCGTTCTCCTGATTGCCACCAAACCCCTCCTTCGCGGTGAGCTCGACTCGCACCGTCCCTGAAACGAGCACCCGCACGGCGAGCCACTCGTCCCGACCGTCGGAGTTGCAACTCTCGTCGTCTCCGAGGCTGAGCGTGTCGGTCGCGTCCGACGTGTCGCCCGAGACCGTGATCTCGTCGCCGACGGCCGCGAGCTCCGCGGTCGAGCTGGAGGGAGCGGCGCAGGCACCGAGCATCTCGGCCTCGCACATCGTCGTGCAGCCGTCGCCCTCGTCCCCGTTGCCGTCGTCGCACTCTTCCCCGGTCTCGCGGACGCCGTCCCCGCAGTCCGCACCGCCCATCCCCGACGTCGTGGAGCCACCCGAGCCGCCCATGCCTCCTGCTCCCCCCGCGCCGCCGCTCGCGACCTCCCCGCCCTGCCCCGCCCCGGTCGTCGTCACGCCGCTCGTGGTCGTCGTCGAACCGCCTCCGCCTTCGCCCGTCCCCCCGACGGCGTCGACGAAGCAGCCACACAAGACGAGCGCAGACGTGATCCAGGCAAGCTCGCGGGACATTTTGGCAAATGTACCGGTCCACGCGTCCGGCGGAAAGTCGCTCGCGGCCGCCCGGGGATTCGGGCCGTGTGGCATACTCCGCGGGTGAGCACGTTCCACAGCGCGGGCCTCGATTTCACTGTCGACCGGGCGGGTGCGCAGATCGAAGCACCACACCTCATCCAGCTCGACATCGACTACGCCGTGCTCGGGATCGATCCAGTCACGGCCCCGGTCGAGATCGGCAGGCGCCTCTCCAAGCTCCTCGGCGAGACCGTCGACGACGAAGAGGGCATCTTCGACCTCGCGGTCACGAAAGACGGCGCGCTCGTGGCCGCGCTCGTCCTCGCCTGCGAGGACGAGGCGATCGAGCTCGGCGGCGAGCGCTCGGCCGAGGTCGACGACGACGGGCTGGCCACCGCGCTCGTCCGCGCCCTCGAGAGCGCGGGCTGAGCTCGCGCGTGGGCGCCGCGACCTCCCTCGTCACGGGCGGCGCCGGCTTCATCGGCTCCGCGTTGGTGCGGCGGCTTCTCTCTTCAACGCATGACGGTCGCGTCATCGTTCTCGACGCGCTCACGTACGCGGGCACGAAGGACAACCTCTCAGGACTGCCCGCCGACCAGGCCGCGCGCCTCGAGCTGGTGGTGGGCGACGTTCGCGACGAAGCCCTGCTCGCGGCCCTTCTCCGGCGGACGGCGCCCGACGTGGTCTACCACCTCGCGGCGGAGACCCACGTCGACCGGTCCATCGACGCTCCGCGGCCGTTCCTCGAGACGAACGTGATGGGCTCGCTGACGCTCTTCGAGGCGCTCCGTGCGGGACCCCGCCCTCGAAAGATCGTGCACGTCTCGACCGACGAGGTCCTCGGGCCGGCGCCTCCCGGCGTCTTTCTGTCGGAGGAAGCCCCGACCCGACCGAGCTCCCCTTACGCCGCCAGCAAGGCGGGGGGCGAGGCCCTCGCGCTTGCCTACTTCACCACGCACGCGCTTCCCGTCGTCGTCGCGCGCCCGACGAACCACTTCGGCCCGCGCCAGCTCGCCGAGAAGCTCGTGCCGCTCGTGGTCTGCCGCGCGCTCGCGGGCCTCTCGCTCCCGGTCTACGGGGACGGGCTGCAGCGACGCGACTGGCTCCACGTGGACGACGGCTGTGAGGCCCTCTGCGCGCTCGCGGATCGCGGAGAGCCCGGGCGCCTTTACCACGTCGCCTCCGGCGAGGAGCGCACCACCCTGGAGATGGTCGGGACCGTCTGCGACGCGCTCGACGATCTCCGGCCACGCGCGAGCTCCCATCGCGCGCTCATCACCCACGTGACCGACAGGCCGGGCCACGATCGGCGCTACGGCGTCGACGCCTCCCGCATCCGGGCCGAGCTCGGGTGGGCGCCGCGCCACGATCTCCCGAGCGCCATCCGCGCCACCGCCCTGAGCTACCTCGATCCGGCAGCGCAGGCGCGGGCGCGTGACCACCTCGAGCGCCGAGGGCTCGGCCGATGACCGCGCCGAAGGCCCTCGTCCTCGCCGGCGGCGAAGGTCGCCGCCTCCGACCCCTCACCTACTCCGGCCCCAAGCAGCTCGTCCCGGTCGCGAACCGTCCCATCCTGTTTTTCGTGATCGACAGCATCGTCGAGGCAGGGATCGAAGACATCGGCCTCGTGGTTTCGCCCGAGTCCGGCCCGTTCGTGAAGCAGGCCGTCGGCGACGGGAGCGCGTTCGGAGCCCGCGTCACCTACATCACCCAAGATCGCCCGGGCGGCCTCGCCCATGCCGTCCGCTGCGCGCGCGCGTTCCTCCGCGACGACGCCTTTTTGATGGTCCTCGGCGACAACCTGATCGGCTCGCCCCTGTCCCCCTTCGTGCGGGCATTCCAGGAGGACCCCTCGACCGAGGCGCGCCTCCTCCTCCACGAGGTCCCCGATCCGCGGCGGTTCGGCGTCGCCGCGCTCGACGCTGACGGTCACGTCATTCGACTCGTCGAGAAGCCAGCCGATCCCCCGAGCAACCTGGCGCTCGTCGGGGTCTACCTGTTCCGGGCGAGCATCCACGCCGCCATCGACCAGCTGGCCCCTTCCGCTCGCGGCGAGCTGGAGATCACCGACGCCGCAAACGCCCTCCTGTCGGCCGGGAAGCTCGTCCGCTTCGACCGGCTGGACGGCTTCTGGCTCGACACGGGCAAGAAGGACGACCTCCTGCTGGCGAACGAGACCGTCCTCGCCGCCCGCCTCGAGCCGGCGCGCCTCGGCCAGGTCTGTCCGCAGAGCCTCATCGAGGGCACGGTCCGAATCGAGGCCGGCGCGACCGTCGAGCGCTCGCGCGTGATCGGGCCGGTCATCGTGGGCCCCGGCGCGCACCTCGAAGACGCCGAGGTCGGCCCGTTCGTGTGTGTCGGCGCCGGCGCGCGCATCGTGAGCACGCGCGTCGCGCGCTCCGTCCTCCTGGAAGGCTCCGTCATCGTGAGCGCGGGCGAGCTCGAGCGATGTTTGCTCGGGAAACGAGCCGTCGTCCGCGCCACGCCGGACGCATCCACCGCGCTCGTCCTCGGAGACGACTGCGAGGTCCTGCTCCCGCGCCGGTGATAAGATCGCCCCGGTGCTGCCCTTCTTCGCCGACATCATCGCGCCCTTGTTGTCCGCGCTGCAGCCGCCAGCGGTCGTCGAGATCGGCTCCGAGCACGGGAAGCTGACGCGCAAGCTCTGCGAGCTCGTGGCTCGCTGGGAGGGCCGCGTCCACGCCATCGATCCCGCGCCGCTGTTCGACGCCGACGTGTGGACGAAGGACCTCGCGCCCACGTTGATCGTCCACCGCGCCAAGAGCCTCGACGCGCTCCCCGCGGTGGACGGCTTCGACGTCGTGCTCGTCGACGGGGATCACAACTGGTTCACCGTGCTCTCCGAGCTGCGCCTCGTCGAGCGGCTCGCCCGCGAACGCGGCGCCGCGCATCCGCTCGTCCTCCTGCACGACGTCACGTGGCCCTACGGAAGGCGCGACCTCTACTACGATCCGGAGTCGATCCCCGAGCAGCACCGCCAGAGCTGGGCGCGCCGCGGGATCTCACCCGTCTCCTCGGACCTTCTGCCGCGTGGCGGCCTGAACGCGCACCTGGCCAACGCAACACACGAGGGCGGTCCCCGGAATGGAGTCCTGACCGCCGTGGACGACTACCTGAAGGAGACGCAGGTGGAGCAAACGCTCACGATCGTCCCGGCGGCCTTCGGGCTCGCCATCTTGCTCCCCGCAGCCCTGGCCGCGGAGAAGCCGGCCGCGCTCGAGCTCGTCCGGCCGTGGATGTCGACCGCGGTCCGAGGTTTCCTCGAGAAGATGGAGACCGCGCGGATCGCGATGCTCACGCAGACGAGCTGATCGCGGCGTCGCCCGCGAGGCTCAGCGCGCACCGTCCTCGAGCAGGGCGAGCACCGCCGCCTCCGGGCTCGATGCCAGGAGCGCGTCCGCGGCGGCGTCGGTCGGGGCGGCGGAGAACGCGTCCATGAAGGCGAGCGCCGTGGTCGTCTTCTGGGCGAGCACCGCCAGCCGCGCTGCCGGGCTACCGCCCGGCGCCCCGAACCGCTCGACCGCGCGTGCGAAGAGCGCTTCGTAGGCGGCCTCGGTGAGCCGCAGCGCGAAGTGGTCGAGCGCGAGATGGGGGATCGGGGCGAGGCCTGCCCGCTGCAGCACCTCGTTGACGATCGTCATCGCAACGGATTGGTTCGCGCACCGGAACGGGTGCGTCCGGACGTACCGGTAGTGGAACCGTCCGGCTGCCCGCGCTGCGCGGTCGGCGTGTGGCTCGCGCGCGGCCACGAGCGCCTCCGCCAGCGGCGCGCGGAGCGCCTCGAGGTGGTCGTCGTCGAGCGGGCGGGCCGGGAGAAACCACGTCTTCGGCGCCTCGTCGCGCTCGCCGCGCGCGGTCACCACGCGCCCCGACGAAGAGCCACGCGCGGGCAGGGTCGCGTCCGGATCGCCGACGGAAGCCGCGAGCCGAGCGAAGAACCGCGAGCCCCCGACCTCGGGGGCGAGGACACGCGGACCGTCGAGGAACACCGTGCCGCGGGTGGTGTCGACGACGCGGCTCTCGGCCGTCCAGAAGTGGCCCGGGGCAGCTCCGTCGTCGCTCGCCGGGCTCGCGGGCTTGTAGAACCGGTCGAGACCGCGGCCCATGAGCGCGGTGACGTGGAGCTCACGGAGCAGCCGTACGAAACCCGCGTGCTCGGAGACGTGATCCGCCCTCGCGGCGAACGCCTCGCGCACGTCAGCCATGTTCTCCCAATACACACGCTCCACCGCGTAAGGCGACGCCGGGAACCTCACGATCGACGCGCCGGTGAGGCGCGACTCGAGCGCGGACACGGCGGCCGGCGCGAAGAGCACGAGGCCAAACGCGTGGCGAAGCACCGTGGCGAGCGCGGCGCGATCGACCTCCCACCCCACCTCGGCCAGGAGCTTGTCGCCGTCGAGCGCTGCGAGGACGCGCTCGACCTCGCGGCGGCTCGCGCCCGGGATGACGACCTCCGCCCGCGGCGCCTCCGAGACGAGCCGCACCGCGCCCCCTCGCTCGCGGACCACGAGGCCCGGCAGCGGCACGACCACGTCCTCGCGCCGCGGCTCGAAGCGCGGCTTCTTGTCGAGGAAGAGGTAGTCGCGGGGGCCTTCGGGTCGCTTCGAAGCCGTGACGAAGCGCTCGAACGCGGCGACGTGGGGCGACGACTGCAGGATCGGCGAGAGGTCGGGGGCCAACACGCGTCAGCTCGCCTGCTCCGCGGCGACCAGGGCCCTCACCGGCGCGGTCCGCTCGCGGACGACCTCCACCAGAGGCCAGAAACGTGGATCGGCGCGGAGCGGGTCGAGCGCCGGGCAGTGCTCGAGCCACACCGCATCGACGAGCCCGAGCGCGACCGTCTTCGTGAGAAGCTCGAGCGCGGCGTCCGCGGTACCGAACCTCGCGTTCGTCTCCACAGCGACCTGGTGGAAGAAGAGCACGCGGCGGACATTGCCCACGTCGTCGGAGAGCGCGAGCAAGAACCGGTTCACGTCGAGCGCCGAGCGCTCGTCGATCGCGGCGACGAGCGCTCGAACGAACACGCTGAGCGCGGGCATGTTCGGCTCCTCTCGTTCGAGCGCCTGGAAGCTCTCTCGAACCTGGAGGATGGTCTCGAGATCGCCGCGCCAGACGGCGAGCCTCGCCTCGATGATGAGCGAGGAGATCTTGTCGAAGACCTCGGCGCTCGGCCGGCGGATGATGCCGTACGCCTCGTTCAAGCGGCCCTTCAGCGCGAGAGCCCGGACGAGCTCGCGCCGCGCCACGCCGGAGCCGGGGTCGAGCTCTTGCGCCGACCGCAGGACGCGGAGCGCATGGTCGAGCGGCCCGGTCTCGGCGAGCACACGCCCGGCGAGCAGGTGTGCCTCCGCGAGAGAAGGCGCGCGCGCCACTGCGGCCCGCGCGTGACGGTAGGCCTCGGCGAAATCGCCCTCCTGGAACGCCACTGCGCCCGCCGCGAGGTGGGCCTCGCCGAGATCGGGCGCGAGCGACAGCGCACGTGCAGCAGCGGCGCGTGCGGAGTGGATCTCCCCTGCGGTAAAAAACGACACCCGCGCGAGCGAGAGCGCGTAGCCGGCGATGAGCAGGGGCGACTCGGGGGCGCGCGCGAGCGCCTCCGCGTAGCAGCGCGCCGACTCCTGCGCGCCCTCCACCCAGAAGTCCCGGTAGTGTGACCGCGCGCGGAGATAGAGCTCGATGGCGACGGGGTCGGCGAGCTTGCGGTCCGCCTGCGGCGCACGGATGCTCGCAGCCTCCGCGATGGCCTGCGCGGCGGACTCGTTCACGTCGAGGAGCTCTGCCGCCGAGGCGTCGAAGCGCTTGGCCCAGAGCTGGATGCCGTCTTCGACGCTGACCAGTCGCACCGACAAGCGCAGCCGCCCGTCGGGTAGGCGCCGCAGCGCTCCCTGCACGAGCACCTCCACGCCGAGCGCCCTGCCGGCCTCGCGAGCATCGGCCGCCGTGTGCTGCGCCGCGGCCCCGTAGGCGACGACGCGCATCCCGTCCACGACGCTGAGCGCGTCGACGAGGTCCTCGGCGAGCCCGCTCTCCAGGTAAGTGTCGTCGGTGAGGCCCGTGCTCGAGAACGGCAGGACGGCGATACGCACTTGCCTCAGCGGGCCGGTGCGGCTCGGGCGGCTCTCCGGCGGGAGGATGGAGGCCGGCGGCAACGACGTCGTGGCCCCGCGCTCCGGCTCGAGGGAGAGCGCCGCCTCCACCGCCTCCGCGTTGGGGAACCGGTCTGCGGGATCACGCGCCATGCACCGCAAGATGATCGCCGCGAGCGACGCGGACAGCGTGGGCCGGCTGGCGCGTGGATCGGGCGGCGGCCGGGTGAGCCTCGCCGCGGCGACCGCGACGGCCGACGGCCCTTCGAACGGCAGCCGCCCGGTAGCGAGCTCGAAGAGCATCGCCCCGAGGGCGTAGATGTCGGTGCGGGCGTCGAGCCGCCCCGAGCCGTCGACCTGCTCGGGCGCCATGTAGTGCGGCGTTCCGATGAACGTCTGCGTCTCCCCGGCGACGCCCGAGGCATCGAGCGAGGAAGCGATGCCGAAGTCGGTGATCGCGACACGACCGTCCTTCGCCACCAGGACGTTGTCCGGCTTCAGATCGCGGTGGATGACGCCGACCTCGTGCGCCGCCCCGAGGCCGCGCGACACCGAGAGCGCCACCTTGGTGAGGACCTCCTCGCGCAGCGGGCCACCTCGCTCGAGCCGACCTCGGAGCGACTCCCCCTCCACGAGCTCCATCGTGAAGAAGCGCTTGCCCTCGTGCTCGCCTAGCTCGAAGACCCGCGCGACGTTTTTGTGCGTGACCTTGCGCGCGAGCTTCACCTCGCGCCGGAACCGCTCCACGTCGGCCCCGGCGATCACCTCGTGACGAAGGACCTTGAGGGCGACGTCCTCGTCGAGCTCCCGATCGTGCGCGCGATAGACCGTGCCCATGCCGCCGGAGCCGATGATGCCGACGACCTCCCAGCGCCCCGCGAGGACCTGCCGCGCCCCCACGTCCGTCGTGGGCGCGGCGGGGAGCGTCAGCTTCCCTTCGGTGTCGGTGGCGATCGTCGCCGCGAAGGCGTCGTGCTCACGGCTTCCGCTCATCTCCGGGGTAGCCTAGCAAAAGAGCCGCTTCGGCCGGACCGCTCTCGAGCACGAGGCGGACGAGCGCCAGCACGTCTTCGATGGCCGCGGGTTTCTCGAGCACGGCCGTGATGTGGGGACTGTGGAGGGCGGCGTGCCCGGTGAAGAGGATGATGGGCGCCGCCGGGCACATCGAGCGCAGGCCCGGCGCTGCCTCGATGCCGGACTCGAGCGGCATCGTTTGATCGAGCAGGATCAGATCGAACCCCCTCTCGGCCGCGAGCACCGCGCGGCGCGCGTCGGCGGCGCTGTTTGCCTCCGTGACGCGGTAGCCCTCCGCCTCGAGCACCCGGCGCAGCACCTGCCGGACGAGCGGCTCGTCGTCCACGAGCAGGATGTCGGTCGTTTCCCCCCCGGCCATGTCAGTGAGCCTTCATCCCCTGATAGACGGCATCCACGGTGAGCTCCTTCCCGTCGCGGACGACGACGATCTTCGCCTTCTGCCCTGGCTTCGACTCGGTGAGGACGTACATCAGATCCTCCACGTTGCCGATCGGATGATCCCCGATTTTCACGATGACGTCTCCGCGCTTGAGCCCGGCTTTGTCCGCGGCGCCGCCCGGGCGGACGCCCGCGAGGAGCATGCCCTTGGTGCCGGGCGGCGGCGCATAGTCGGGGATCGTCCCGAGCGAGGCGCCGAAGCTCCGGACGTCGCCGTTCGGCGGCGGGGACGGTACCGCCTGGTACGTCAGGCTCCCCTCCCGCGCGGAAGCGGCCCGCGCGACGCCGGCCACCGCGCCGGCCACCTGCGCGACGCCACCGAAATGGATCTTGTCGGGCGTGTCGGAGGGCTTGTGGTAGTCGGCGTGAACGCCGGAGAAGAAAAAGAGCACAGGGACGCCTGCGCCGTAGAAGGGCGAGTGGTCGCTCGGCCCGTAGCCGCCGCCGGCCGACTCCGCACATTCGAGGCGGGCCGCTTCACACGCGGGACGCAACAATGACGGCCACTCCGTCGCCGTGTCCCAAGCGATCACATCCACCTTTCCGGAGCGCGAGCGCCCCACCATGTCCATGTTGATCATGGCGTAGATCTCCTTCGGGGCGAGGCCGGGAGGCGGCTCCTTCAGCAGGAACGACGAGCCGAGGACGCCGCGCTCTTCACCCGAGAAGGCGGCGATCACGACGTCCCGGCGGAGCGACGCCTTGTCGGCCGCGAGCTGTCGCGCGACCTCCAGGAGGGCGGCCGTGCCGGAGGCGTTGTCGTCCGCGCCGGGGTGCACCTCGGTCTTGTCCGGCGCCAGGGATCCATGCCCGCCGAGCCCGAGGTGATCGTAGTGCGCGCCGATCACGACGACCCCCGGGAGCTTGTTCGCCGCGGGGGCGCGGATCCGACCGAGCACGTTGAAGGCCTCCGTCGTCTCGAAGGCGACCTTCGTCGTCAGCTTGGCGCGGACCTTCTGCTTGCGCGCGAGCCGACCGACGAGCGGGGCGCCGGCGCTGCGCGGGAGCACCGCCGCGGCGAGGCCTGCGTCCCCGAAGCCTTCGAGGGAGAGCGCGGGCATCTTCGCCTCCTCCGGGACCTTCCAGGCGACCGGCGTCTTCGCGGGCCGCTCGGGCGCGTCCACCACGAGGATCCCCTTGGCCCCCTTGTCCCGCGCGAGCCAGGCCTTGCGCCGCAGATCGCCGTGACGCCGCCGCTCCTTCGCGTCGTCGAGCTCTCCCCCCTCCGGCGTGAACCGGCGGACAATGACAATCTTGTCCTTGACGTCGAGGCCCTTGTAGTCGTCGCGGGCCTTCGAGACGATGCCGTAGCCGGCGAAGACAACCTCCGCCTCGAGCGCGTCGACGTTCGACGAAAAAGACAGCGCCTGCGCGCCCTGGACGGGCTTGCCGTCGATCTCGAGCGCGACCTCCGCCTTGACCGAGGTGGGGACGGCGAACCCCTGGCGGTAGCCCTTCGTGCCCGCCGGCTCGAGCTCGAGCGCGGCGAGCCGCTTCTCGATGTGCTCGCCCGCGACCGCGAGGCCCTTGGTCCCGACGCCGCGCCCCTCGCGGGACGGATCCGCGAGGAAGCGCACATCCGCGGCGACCCGGTCCGCCGCCGTGGGCACGGCGCGTGGCGGCGTGTCGAGCCAACGGGCGACGAAGACGTTTGTGTCATTTTTCCCCGGCATGGTGGCGCGGTTCGACGAGAAGGCGAGCGTCTTGCCGTCCGGCGAGAACATCGGAAACCCGTCGAAGCCCGGGGACGAGGTGACGCGCTCGAGCTGGGTTCCGTCCACGTTCACGGCCCAGATGTCGAACTCCCTTCCCTTCGGATCGCCGTAGTTGGAGCTAAAAATGATCCGCTCGGCGCCCGGGAAGAAAAAGGGCGCGAACGACGCGGCGCCGAGCGAGGTGACCTGCACCGCGTCCGACCCGTCAGCGTTCGCGACGTAGAGCTCGAGCTTGGTCGGGCGCACGAGGTTCTGCGCGAGGAGCGCCTTGTAGTCGTCGAGCGCCTTTCCCTTCGGTCGCGAGGCGCGCCAGACGATCTTCGTGCAGTCGTCGCTGAAGAACGCGCCCCCGTCGTAGCCGGGGGTGTTCGTGAGCCGCTTCACGTTTTTGCCGTCCGCGTCCATCCGGTAGAGCTCGAGATCGCCGTCGCGGACCGACGTGAAGACGATCGAGCCGTCTTTCTTGCAGACCGTGCCCTCCGCGTCGTACCCGGGCGCCTCGGTGAGCCGCGTCACGCCGGAGCCATCGGCCTTGGCCCGGAAGATGTCGTACGAGTCGTAGAGGGCCCACACGTAGCCCTGCTTCATGTCCGGCTTCGGCGGGCAGGTCTCCCCGCCGAGGTGCGTGGATGCGTACACGACGTCGGCGTCGCCCGGCAGGAAGTACGAGCAAGTCGTGGCGCCCTTGCCGCTCGAGACGGGGATGAGGCTCTTCGGATCGTCGAGCTTCATCCGGTAGATGCGATCGCAGCCTGCGTCGCCGAGGCGCGCCTGGAGGATGAGCTGGTCACCCCCGAAGGCCCAGTAGGCCTCGGCGTTTTCTCCCCCGAAGGTCAGCTGCCGGACGTCGGCGAGGTGCACCTCGGCCTCGGCCTCGCCCTTGGGCGGGACGATTGGTGGTCCCTTGCCGAGCCCGAGGCCTTTGTCGGGCGCGCTCGAGCAGGCGAGGAGCGAGAAGAGCGGAGCGATGACGAGGAGGTGCGGCGCGCGCATCGCGAGTACCTTACCAAGAGGCACCCCTCGATTGCGGCGGAATGGCCCGCCCTCCTCCGCCGAGCTACGCTGCAATGGATGCGATCGCGGTGGGGTCTGGACGGAGCCCGTGCGGTGGCGCTGCTCGCCGTCCCGGTCGTCATCGTCGCGGTGGGCGCAGCGTCGGCCCTGGCGCCCGATCCTGCGCCGCCCGCCGACGAAGCTCCACCAGGGCCAGCCATCGGCCGATTCGAGCGCGAGCTCCAGGTCGAGGCGTTCCACCGCGGCAACCTGCACACGCACTCGCTCGAGAGCGACGGCGACGTCCCGCCCGAGGACGTGTACCGCTGGTACCGCGCCCACGACTACCAGTTCGTCGCGCTGACCGATCACAACCGTCGGGTCGAGCCGTCCGTCTACCGGCACCTCGAGCGCCCCGGCTTCAAGATCCTCGCCGGCGAGGAGGTCACCATGCTCGGAGGCGGACGCCAGGTTCACGTCAACGCGCTCTGCACGCAGAGCGCGATCCGCGGCGGCACCTTCGGCACCCGGGCCGAGGCGCTTCGGTACGCGATCGACAAGATCGACGCGCAACGAGGTATCGCCCTCATCAACCACCCCAACTTCGACCGCTCTCTCGGCGCCGACGACCTCTGGGAGGGACGCTCGGCGGCGCTGCTCGAGATCATGAGCGGGCACCCCTACGTCTACTCGAACGGCGTCGACGCCCGGCCCTCGCACGAGGCGCTCTGGGCGGAGCTTCTCACGCGCGGCGCCGAGCTTCACGGCGTCGCCGTCGACGACGCGCATCACTACGCCGACGACAAATCCCTCGAGAAGACCGCGCGACCCGGCCGCGCGTGGATCGCCACCTTCGCGGTGCCGGGAGCCGACGTGCGCGCCGACGCGACCTGCGAAGCGATCCGCAGCGGCAGCTTCTACGCGTCGAACGGCCCCCGCCTCGCGCGCCTCGAGGTCAGCGAGCGTACGTTCACGGTGTGGCCCGCCGACAAGACCGCGACCGTTGTCTTTCTCGGTCCGGGAGACAGGGTGCTCGCGACCGAGCAGAGCTCGGCCAACGGCGCCACGTACGCCTTGTCCGGCGACGAGCGATGGGTGCGCGCCCGGATCGAGCGCGCGGACGGGAGCAAAGCGTGGACCCAGCCGATGCGCGTCGTCTCGCGATGACGCGACGTCGCGGGATCAGCCCTTGGGTTGCGGCTGCGTGAAGGCTGCGCTGGTGAGGATGGAGAGGAACGCCACAGCCGGGACGAGCAAGATCACGATGATGGCCATGGCTGCCCCAAAGCAAGACACACGCCGCGCGCAAACGAGGTGAAATGCGCCGGTGTTTCGCCGGGCGCCGAGCACACGACAAGCCTGCGCGCGCAACGTTGACCGCTTCCCTCGCAGGTGTTGCGCCGCGCATGGCCTCCGTGGCCGGCGTTCGTGGTGGTCTGCAATTTGCGTGGGGAAAGCGGAGGCACCGTGCACCCAGAGCTCCTCGATCTCGCGGTCGTCGCCGCGGCGGTGTTCGCGCCTGCCTCGGACGCAGCGGTCGGCTGGTGGCGGCACCTGCGAGACCGACGACTCCTCCGGGCGCGCCCCAGCCCCGAGGAGCAGCCGAGCACCTGGGTCGAGCCCAAGGGGTTCTTCTGGCATGTCGGTCACGCCGCGACGATGACCGCGGGGGCGCTCCGTGCCCTGCTCCGACGTCCGCTGGAGGTGCGCGGGACCATCGCGCAGGTCGAGTCGCTCGGAGTGGACTCGGTGGGCATCGCCGTCACGACGGCGGTGTTCGTGGGCATGGTCATGGCGGTGCAGTTCGCGTACGGCCTGCAGCGCTTCGGGGGCATGGAGTACACGGGGCGAATCGTCGGCGTCAGCTTCAGCCGCGAGCTCGCCCCGACGCTCACGGCGGTCATCGTCGGCGGGCGGATGTCCGCCGGCATCGCCGCCGAGATCGGCTCGATGTCGGTGACCGAGCAGCTGGACGCCATCCGCAGCCTCGGCGCCGACCCCCTGAAGAAGCTCGTCTTGCCCCGAATCCTCGCGGCCACGATCGTGATGCCGGTGCTCGCCATCCTCGCGCTGGTCACCGGCTTCGCGGGCGCGATGTCGATCACCGACAACCAGTTCGGCATCCCGTGGCGCTTCTTCTACCAGACGGCGCTCGAGTCGGTGACGCTGGGCGACCTCTGGAGCGGCCTCATCAAGTGCCCGATCTTCGGGGCCATCATCGCGATCGTCGGTTGCCACTTCGGGCTCGTCACGCGCGGCGGGACGGTGGGCGTCGGACGGGCGACGACGATCTCGGTCGTGGTCACCTCGACCGCGATCCTGGTCGCCGACTTCTTCCTGACCAAGCTCACGCTCGTTCTCTGGCCGGGGGGCTGATCGCTCGCCCGCTCCGTCAGGGGCGGCCCGAATTCTTCGAGCAATGCTGGTTCAAGGGGACTAGATTCCGGCCGTGACCGCCGGCGTGCCGAGTACGACTCCGTCAGGCTTCCTCTTGGCGCGCCTGAGGGCGGAGACCGCGGCGCATCACCGCCGAATCGAGGACGTGGTTCCGCTGCTCCGGGAGGATCTCGATCTCAGGCGCTATCGCGACTACCTCGGCCGGCTCCTGGGCTACGTCGCGCCGATCGAAGAGCGCCTCGTCGCCTTCCGGACCGCGTTCTCGGACGCGCGGATCGACCTCGCAGCGCGGCGCAAAGCGCCGCTCCTCGAGCTGGACCTCGCCGCGCTCGGCCTCGAACGGCACACGATCACATCGCTCCGGCGCTGCAACGCGCTCCCAGCGCTGGGTTCGATCGACAGCGCGTGGGGATGCTTGTACGTGCTCGAGGGCTCGACGCTCGGCGGCCAGGTCATCAAGCGCACGCTCGGACCGAGGCTGGAGCTCACGGTGGATTTCGGGCTGCGCTTCCTCGCGGGCTACGGGGAGCAGACGGCCTGCAGCTGGCGGGCGTTCGCCGAAGCGATCGGTCGTCACGAACGAGCGCGCTGCGACCCCGACGCCGTGGTCCGCGGCGCGCAAGGCACCTTCGAGACGATGACGGAGTGGCTGCGCCATGGGTGAGTCGTCGGGACGAGCCCTGCCGTACGGGACACCCATCGATCTGAGCAACTGCGAGCGGGAGCCCATCCACATACCCGGACACGTGCAGCCGCACGGGGTTCTGCTCGCGCTCGATCCTGGGACGCTGGTCGTGGAGCACGTCAGCGACAACGCGGAGGCGTTCTTGGGTCGCGCCGCCCAGGACCTCCTCGGCTCGCCCGCCAGCGCGCTGCTCGGCGAGGCTCGCGCGGCGGACCTGCGCCGACTGCTCCAGGCGGAGGACCTCGAAGGGAACCCGCTCCAGGTGTTCGACGCGATGGTCGCAGGAGCTGGGCCATTCCACGTCATCGGCCACACGAAGCATGGTCTCCTCCTGCTCGAGCTGGAGCCGATCGACGAGACCAGCGTCGATCGCCCCGAGTTCTACGAGCTCATCAAGCGAAGCGTGGCGCGCTTCCAGGTGAAGCGAAGCATCCACGAGCTGACGGCAGAGGTCGTCCGCGAGGTCCGCCGGTTGATCGGCTACGACCGCGTCATGGTCTACCGGTTCGCGCCGGACTGGAGCGGACACGTCATCGCGGAGACCCTCGCGGAAGGCCAGGCTCGAGAGTCGTACCTGGGCCTGCACTACCCGGAGAGCGACATTCCGGCGCAGGCGCGCGCCCTCTTCCTCTCGAACTCCATTCGAATGCTCGTCGACGCGCGCGCGAGAGGAGCACGCCTCTTGCCGGAGCTGCGCGCGAAGACCGGCAGCCCCATCGACCTGAGCCACGCCTTCTTGCGCGGCGCCTCGCCGATGTACACGGAGTACGTCACGAACATGGGCGTCCGCGCGACGCTGACGATGGCGATCGCCCCGGCCGGGCAGCTCTGGGGACTGCTCGTCTGTCATCACTACGGCCCTCGGAGAATCTCGTACCGATTGCGCGCCGCGTGCGAGGTCCTGGCGCGTGTCGTCTCGGTGCAGGTGGCAGAGAAGGAGACGCAAGAAGAGGAGGACTACCGTCGTCGCGCTTCGGCCGCCTTCGAGAGCATCATGCTCAGCCTGGCGCGCAACGAGGACCTCGAGCAGGGGCTGTTCGATTGCCAGCCGAACCTCGAAGGTTTCATCGAGCGGGCAGGCGTGGCCGTCGTGACGTCGACGCAATGCCGGCTGTCCGGGGCGACGCCCACCGAGGGCCAGGTTCGCGCCCTCGTCGAGTGGTTGGCGAGCTCCGGGCAGCCCGAGGTCTTCTCGACGGACTCGCTCGCCAGCATGTACCCGCCGGCCGCGAGCTTCACCGACACGGCGTGCGGCGTCCTCGCGGTGCAGGTGTCACGCGCGAACCACGAGTATCTCGTGTGGATGCGCCCCGAGAGGGTCCAGACCGAGAGCTGGGCGGGCGACCCGCACAAGCCCGTCGAGGTCGGCCCGATGGGCGACAGGCTCACGCCGCGAAAGTCGTTCGCCCTGTGGCAGGAGACGGTCCGCGGCCGCTCCCAGCCCTTCACGAGCCTCGAGCTCGAGGCAGCGAGCCGCCTGCGCGCGGCGCTCGCCGAGCGCGTCTTGCTCCGAGGCGAGCAGCTCGCGCGCGCCGCACACAAGAGCCGGAGCCTGCTCGAGGTCGCCGACTTGCTCTCGTCCGCCCGCACGGAGGAGGAGGTGGTGGGCGTGGTGCGTTCGCGGGCCGAGGTCGCGGCCGGCGCGAGCGCGCACCTCTTCGACGAGGATGGGGAAGCGCGGGTCCGCTTCGATCCATCGAACGACGTCTCGTCGGAGGACCACGAGTTCCTGCAGACCCTCGGCACGCTCTGCGGCCAGGCGATGCAGCGGGCCAGGCTCGCCGATCAGGCCCTTCGCGCCAGCGAGGCGTACCGCGGAAGTCTGGTCGACTCGCTCGAGGACCAGGTCGCGGTGCTCGACCCGACCGGCGTGATCGTCGAGGTCAACGAGGCTTGGCGACGCTCGGTCGAGCAAAACGGCGCGAGCCCGGCTGCGTGCGGCGTGGGAGCGAGCTACCTCGCCGCGTGCGACCGGGTGCCGACCGAGGCCGAGCAGGGCAGCGCGCGCGCCGTCGTGGACGGCATACGCGACGTGGCGTCCTTTCGACGCGAGAAGTTCGGTCTCGAGTACGTGTGCCAGACGCCGAGCGGCCGCCGGTGGTTCGTCTTGCGCGTTTCACGTGCAGCCGGTCGTGCGCCCGGCTCGGTCGTCGTCTCGCACTCGGACGTGACCGCCATCAAGGAGGCCGAGCAGAGGCTGCTCGAGACCCTCCGCGAGAAGGAGGAGCTCGTGCACGAGGTGCGGGAGCAGTCCGAGCGCATCGCGCAGGCCAACCGGCTCAAGAGCGAATTTCTCGCGAACATGTCGCACGAGCTCCGGACGCCGCTCAATGGCATCATCGGGTTCTCGGAGCTCATGTCGCACGGCAAGGCAGGTCCCGTCTCCGAGGTGCAGCGCGAGTACCTCGAGGACGTGCTCAGCAGCGCGCGTCATCTGCACGAGCTGATCAACGACGTGCTCGATCTCGCCAAGGTCGAAGCCGGAAAATTCGAGTTTCACTCCGAGCAAGTGGACCTCGGGGCGCTGCTGCACGAGGCGCGCGACATCCTGCGCACGCTGGCGGACACCAAGCGGATATCCGTGGAGGTCCGGGTGGACCCGACCCTGACGGACGTCATCATCGATGCCTCCCGGTTCAAGCAGGTCTTGTTCAACTACCTCTCGAACGCGCTGAAGTTCACGCCCGATCGAGGTCGGGTAGCCCTGGAGGTCCGCGCCGAAGGCGACGAATGTTTCCGGCTCGTCGTCGAGGACAACGGGATCGGGATCGACGAAGCCGACCTGTCGCGGCTCTTCATCGAGTTCCAGCAGCTCGACGCGAGCCGCGCGAAGAAATACCCGGGAACGGGCCTCGGGCTCGCCTTGACGAAGCGCATCGTGGAAGCCCAAGGAGGGCACGTCGGCGCTCGGAGCCAGCGAGGCAAGGGTAGCTCGTTCTTCGCCGTGCTCCCCCGCCGGCCGGTGGCTCCGTCATGAGCTCCGCCTCGTTCATCCTGGTCGTCGACGATCACCCCGTGAACCTCAAGCTCATCCGGGTGCTGCTCCAGGCCGAGGGGTACGAGGTTCGCGTGGCGACGGACGCCGCGGAAGCCCTCCGCATCCTCGATTCGGCGCTGCCTCGCGTGATCCTGATGGACATCCAACTGCCCGACATCGACGGGCTCGAGCTGACGCGTCGCCTCAAGGCCGACCCGCGCACGAGCGCCATACCCATCGTGGCCATCACCGCCTACGCGATGAAGGGCGATGAGGAGCGAATGCTCGAGGCCGGTTGCGTGTCGTATGTCGCGAAGCCGATCGACACACGCGGACTTTGCGCCCTCGTGGCGGGCGTGCTTTCGTCGGAAGATGTCGACACCTGAGGCAGTCGGAGCCGTTCCGTCGCGCGACCCGGCCCCCTTGGGGCCGAGCGGCAGCGGCACGGCGGCGAGCCTGCTCGTGATCGACGACGAGCCCATCAACGGTAGGCTGCTCACGGCCGTCTTCTCGGCGGAGGGCTTCGCGGTCGCCCACGCCGCAGACGGCGAAGAGGGCCTCGCGCGAGTCGAAGCCAGGCCTCCGGAGCTCGTCCTGCTCGACCTGCGGATGCCGGGTCTGGACGGTGTGGAGGTGCTTCGCCGCTTGCGCGCGCGCTGGCCTGCGCTCCCGGTCATCGTGCTGACCTCGCACTCGGACATCGGGGCGGCGGTCGAGGCCACGCGCCTCGGCGCGTACGACTTCCTGACCAGGCCGATAGACAACCAGAAGCTCGTGCTCGCCGTGCGTCGAGCCCTCGAGCACCGAGCCGTCGAGCGCGAGCTCGACGCCCTTCGCCGTCAGTCCCATTCAGGCGAGGCGATGCTCCGACTGCGCGGGCTGGGCGAGGCGATGCAGCGTGTCGTGAGCCAGATCCGGTCCGTCGCGCGCTCGCCCCTGACCGTGCTCCTCCAGGGCGAGACGGGCACGGGAAAGGAGGTCGTCTCGCGCGCGCTGCACCAGGAGAGCGAGCGGCGCGGACGTGCGTTCGTCGCCGTGGACTGCGGCGCGATCCCCGAGCCGCTGCTCGAGTCCGAGCTCTTCGGTCACGTGCGGGGCGCCTTCAGCGGGGCGACGCAAGCCAAGCGCGGCCTGTTGCAGCTGGCAGATGGTGGCACGCTCTTCCTCGACGAGGTGGCGAACTTCAACCTGGGCACGCAAGCGAAGCTGCTCCGCGTCATTCAGGAGCGACAGCTGCTCCCGGTCGGGGCGACGAGCCCCATCCCGATCGACGTGCGAATCGTCGCCGCGACCAACCAGAAGCTCGAGGACGCAGTCCGCCAGGGAAGCTTCCGCCAGGATCTGTACTTCCGGCTGGCCGAGTTCGTGATCACGTTGCCGCCGCTCCGCGAGCGCACGGAGGACATCGCCGTGCTCGCGCTTCGCTTCCTCGAGGAGGCAAACCTCGAGCTGCGGAGCTCGGCGACGTCCTTGTCGCCCGAGGCGATCGGCTCGCTGCAGAGCTACTCGTGGCCGGGGAACGTCCGCGAGCTGCGGAACCTCATCCGTCAGGTGTCCCTCTCGACCGAGAGCTTCGTCATCCGAGCACGGGATCTCGCACCGCTCCTCGGCGAGGACGCAGCGCCGGCGGCAGAGGTCGGCCCCGGAACGTTCGCCGGCACCCTCCGCGACATCGCGCGGGCGGCCGCCCAAGCGGCAGAGAAGCAAGCCATCGGCGAGGCGCTGCGGATGGCGCGCGGGAACAAGGCCGAGGCCGCGCGGATGCTCAAGACCGACTACAAGACGCTCTACCTGAAGTTGAAGCGATACGGCATGGCCGACTGACCCGGATCGGGTCGTCCGACCATGGCGTTCGCGCCATATCACCCGGTGGACGCGGCTGGGGCGCGGCAAGATTGAGCTGGCACGGAGTTCGCTTTGCGTGGGCGAGTGTTGACCGCAACCTGCGCCAGCTGCGAGGGAACCGTCGACGTGGATGCGTTCCTCGCGGGGGTGAGGCTCCACCCCGAGCCGCCCGAGGCGGGCTCGAGCACCCGGCTTTGCGTGAGCACCTGCCCGATCTGTGGAGGTGAGGTCAGCCTGCCGGAGCGCGAGCTGGCCTCGGTCCTGGTCGAGCGACAGCTCGCCGATCTGCTCGAGTCCATCCAACGGGTCGTCGACGAGCACCGCGCTCGACAGGGTCGCCGACCCCGGGTCTCGCGGCGAGACGGGAACGTGTCTCAGCACAAGACCTCACCCGCGAGCTGATCGTCGGGACGAACAGCCCTCCTCTCGTCTGACCTCCAGGTGGGATCAGCGGCGACCGAGGTCGGTCCCCCGCAAGGACGCCACCTCGACGTCGATGTCGACGTCGATCTCCACCTCCCAGGGCTCGCTGGGCGGCTCGGGAGGAGCGGGGCGCGCGGGCGGCGCCGGGGTCGCGTGGCCGTCGCGCGTGGGCAGCTCCGAGATCGCGCGCAACGCCCCCCACATCTTCGCGATCGATCCGAACCGATCGTCGGGCTCGACAGCGAGCGCCTTCTCGACCCATCCGTCGATGGCGACCGGGAGATCCTTGCGGAGCGCGGCGAGGCTGGGGCGCGGCCCCCGGGTGACCGCCACGAGGAAGCGGTCCATCGGCTGCTTCGGGTCGAAGGGCGGCGCGCCGGCGAGCGCCCGGAACAACACGGCCCCGAGCGAGTAGACGTCGATTCGCCGGTCGGCCTCGCGCGCGCGACCCCGCCAGACCTCCGGCGCGATGTAAGCCGGCGAGCCCGCGACCATCCCTTCGGCGGTGAGCGTGGTGGCGTTCAGGTCCTTCGCCAGGCCGAAGTCGAGCAGGCGAACGCCGCCGCGGGCGAGCGTGTCGAGGACGAAGATGTTCCCTGGCTTCACGTCGCGGTGGACGAGCGAGAGGCCGTGCGCTCGCTCGAGCGTGTCGGCGATGGGCCCGAGCAACCCCACGAGGCGGCGCAGCTCGATCCGCCCGCCGTGACCCTCGATCTCGCGGAGGTAGGCCTCCAGATCGCGGCCGGCGAGCAGCTCCATCACGATGTAGAGGCCTCCCTCGGGGGTCTTGTTGAACGCGAAGATCTGCGCCGCGCTCGTCCCCGAGAGGGCCCCCATCGCGCGGGCCTCGCGGTGCATCCGCACCTTGAACGCGGGATCGCTCGCCAGCTCGTTGCTGAGGAACTTGAGCGCGACGCGACTACCGAGCGTCTCGTCCTCGGCGGCGTACACGACCCCGTGCGCGCCCTGACCGAGCACGCCGAGCACGCGGTACCGATCGTCGATGAGCTGACCAACCGGATTGGGAGCCACTATCGACCATGTTACACGCGCTCTCGCCGCCGCCGAACGAATCGACGAATCAGGAAGCCCGCGACCAGCAGGAGCGCGGTCGCCGCGACGAGCGCCGCCCACGTCCCCGGTGTCGCCTCGCGCATCATCTCGAAGAGCCGCTCACCGAAGTACGAGACTGCGAGGAGCGGCACGACGTACCCCGCGAACGAGCCCCAGAAGTGCGTCCAGAAGCCGACGCCCGAGACCCCGAAGAACACGTGGAGCATCGGGGGCATCCAGAAGACGAAGCGGAGCGTGAAGACGGTGGAGAACCCGCGCGCCTTCAGGGACTCGTCGTAGGACCGGAACCGCGCGGGCACGAAGCGCGCGACCCAGTCGCGGGCCACGAAGCGCGCGAACGAGAAGCCGACGACGCTCGCCGCCATCGTGCCCGCCATCGAGAGAGCAAAGGCGACCGGCCAGGGCCAGACGAGGGGCGCCGCGACGATGAAGACCGTCCCGGGCACGCCGAACGGCTGGAGCGCGGCGTACGCGGCGACGAACGCCAGGTATCCCCACGGCCCGAGGCGGAGCAGCGCCTCTTTGACCCGCGCGGGCTCGCCGAACACCTCGAAGAGGCCGAAGCGATGGGCGAGGAGCAGGCCGGCGAGCACCCCGACGACGGCTGCGATCTTGAGCCGGCGAAGAGAACGCGCCGGAGCCGGCTCACTTCCCGCTCGGGCGCCCAACACGGGGCGGAGCGTGGCACGATGCAGCCGGTCCCAGCAAGCGAGCCGCCTCCATGACGAACCCCACTCCCCCTTCTCTCGCCTCCCTCCTCGCCGCGGGCGCCGACGTCGTCGGCGTCCTCAACGAGCATCGCGGCGCCTTCGACAAGACAATCGGGCTTCGATTCACGAAGGTCGGAGAGGACGAGCTCGAGGCGGAGGTGCCCGTCACCGACGCCCTGCTCCAGCCCTACGGGCTCGTCCACGGAGGTGTCTACGCGAGCATCGTCGAGACCTTGGCGAGCGCCGCGTCCGCCATCGTCGCGTTGCCGCGCGGTCAGTCGACCGTGGGCCTCGAGAACACCACCTCGTTCGTCCGCGCCTGCCGAGGTGGGACGCTCCACGCGAAGGTCCACCCCGTGCACAAAGGGACCAAGTCGCAGGTCTGGGGCGTCGACATCACCGACGACGCCGGCAAGCTCATCGCCAGCGGGCGCGTTCGAACGCTCTGTCTGGACGCCGGCGCGACCGTCGCGGGCGAGACGCTCGGCATCAAGCGCTGAGCGTCGCGCGCTCGAGCTGGCGCGTCCGCGGGTGCAAGGTCTCGTCCTCGATCTCGACGTAGGCGGCGAAGCGCTCCCACAGGTCCGCGAGCTCCTCGAAGAGCATCCGCGTGGGCCCGTCGGCTCCATGCGGCAACGCGAAGCCGTTCGACTCCTCGTGCAACGCTCGAAAGAGCTCGGCCGCGCGCTCGTGCTCGTGCTCCATCAAATCGAGCGGCCGATCGATCGGACCCAGCCGGCTGTCGTGACCCACCTGGCCGGCCGCGAGGCGGCGGATGTGAGGGAAGATGACGCGCTGCTCCTTGATCAGGTGCTCCTCGAGCGCGAGCCGGAAGGCGTCGAACGAAGCCGCGAGGCGCCTCCACTCCTCCGCGCCCCCGAACTGGCGCATTCGGTCGAGCAGGATGCGGATCCGAAGGATGCTCTCCTTCATCCTCGCGTGGTAGTCGACCTCGAGGTGCTCGAGCAGGGCTGCGATCGGCATCGTCGCGATATCGGGGCCCTCTGTCGTGCGGCTCGTCGAGTCCGCCAATCGTCTCCTCCTTCGTGCAACTCCTGCGGCCCGCGAATGCGCGTGCTGCAGTCACCAAGCTGTCGGCCCGGGTTCTCGTGCTCCGAATCGGACCGCAGAGCCGGGTCAGCAACGCTCGTGCCCGGTCAATCGCTCTCGGGCCTGACGTCTTCGTCGTCGAAGAGCGGCGCCATGGCATCGTAGACGAACTCGTCGAAGCGCTCACGGCGCTCGTCGTCGCACCCGCACAGCTCGACCTCGAGCCCGCGGAGCCCGCCGTCCTTCACGACCCGGCGCACCTTGCCGGCCAGCTCGAACACGTCCTCCGAGATGGGGTGGACGATCTGGAGGAGGAGCTCGTCGTCCACGAACGCGTCGGCCGAGCACGCCAGGAAGATCGAGCCCCTCGCCAGGTCCCGCGTCAACAAGGTGGCCAGCGCGCGGACGCTCTCCACCTCGACCCGCAGGGTCCCCACTTGTCGGTCGGTCCGGAGGAAGGCGGCGTCGACGGGGGTGGTCACGGCGAAGGTGACGAAGCGCTCCTCGGTGCTCGGCCAGTTCGTCCGGAGGTGGTCGATGAACGCCGCCCATCGCTCGATGGACTCCCGGCCGAGCCCATAAAACTGCACGCCCACCCCTCGCCGGCCGTCGCGCGCCAGCGCAGCCTCTCGGTGGACGAGCCGGCCGGTCGCGGCGAACGGATCGCCGTCCGGAGGGAGCGCGACCTCGACCCGGACCAACGCCCCGCTCCGGAGGATCTCCGCAGACCGATCGGTGTCGGTCGGGATCGAGACAGCACCGTCATGAAGCTTCTCGTCGAGGAGCACGAACACACCCCCGTGGCTCACGTCCCCGGTCTCTGCCTCGATCCAGCGCCGTCCGACGAAGAGCGTGACGGGAAGCCCCACGACGTAACGTTTGTCACGACGGGCCGGCATCGGGGTGACCCGCCGGAGCGGGCGCGGTGTGCGCTTCCTCTGCATGGCCCGGCTGCTGAATGTAGAGCCCGCCCGCCGGCAGCGCTACGAGGTGTGCGGGGGGGTCGAGCGCGCCCCCGCCGCGAAGGGCTCGCCGTTCGCTCGCGCTCACACCCCGGCGCGATAGGCGGCCTGCGGCTGGTACTCGAGGCGCGAGGCCCCCTTCGCCGCCGCCTCGGGGCCCGCTATCCGAGCCACCAGGTGGAGCGCGAGGTCGATGCCCGAGGTCACGCCCCCCGCGGTGATCAGGTTGCCGTCGTCGACGACCCGCTCGGAGACGACCACGGCTCCGCTCGCGGCCAGGGCTTCGAGCGCCACGTGGTGGCTGACCGCGCGCCGCCCTCGGGTGATCCCCGCCGCCGCCAGGATCATGCTGCCGGTGCAGACCGAGGCCATGTTCTTTCCGGCACGCCAGAGCTCGGCCAACCGTGCCGGCAAGAGTCCTCGCTGGATCTCGGCCCACGCCCCGCGAGGCCCGCGGGCTGCCCACGCGCCGCCTGGGACGACGACCCAATCCCACGAGTCGTCGAGGGTGGCGTCGGTGGTCACGGTCAGGCCGTGACCGCCGACGAAGACCCGATCGTCGTCGAAGCTGACCAGCTCGGTGTGGAGCGGCGCTCCGCCGACCTCCGCGGCCCGCAGGACCTCGAACGGGCCCACGACGTCCAGCTCGTCGAAGCCCTGGAAGAGCGGGATGGCCAGCCGGATCGGGGTCGGGCTCATGTCGATGTCTCCGGTGTCCTTCGTAAGCGCGACATTCCGTGACGTCCATCCCGCGACATTCGCCGCCCAGTAGAGCCCGGTGCTCGGCTGCGCTACGCCTCGTGTGATGCAGAACGCGGAGCCGATCGAGCCGAAGGCCTTCCTGCCGCGCGCCGAGCGGTACTGGTACGTGCTCGCCACCTCCGAGGAGCTGAAAGAGAAGGCACCGCTCGCGCGCCGGCTCTTCGGCACGCCGCTCGTGCTCTTCCGCGGGGAGGACGGCAAGCCGGGCACGCTCCTCGACCGGTGCCCCCATCGCAACGTGCCGCTCTCGCTCGGCCGCACGGTGGACGGGAAGGTCGAGTGCGCCTACCACGGCTGGCGCTTCGATACCGGCGGCGCGTGCCGCTTCATCCCGAGCCTCGTCGGGGATCCCGAGGGGAAGGGCCGGCGCGCGCCGTCGTACGCGACCCGAGAGCAGGACGGCTTCATCTGGGTCTTCGGTGCGCCCGACGTGACGCCGACCAGCGAGCCGCACCGGTTCCAGTACCTGGGCGCGCCCGGCTACACGACCGTCACGCGCAAGGTCACGGCGAACGGCACGCTCTACTCGACGGTCGAGAACGCGCTCGACGTGCCGCACACGGCGTTCCTGCACAAGGGGCTGTTTCGGTCGGACAGCCGCGGCATCACAATCGAGGCGCGCGTCACCCGGACCGCCGACCGCGTGCAGGCGGAGTACGTGGGCGAGCCCCGCCCGCCGGGCGTCGTGGCGCGCATCCTCTCGCCTTCGGGCGGGGTCGTCACCCATTTCGACCGCTTCATCCTGCCGTCGATCGCGCAGGTCGAGTACCGGATCGGCGACGAGAACCACATCCTCGTCGACAGCGTGATGACCCCGGTCGACGACTTCGTGACCGACATCCACGCGGTGGTCTCCTACAAGATGCGGATCCCCGGCTGGATCGTGAAGCCCATCCTCGAGCCGCTCGCCCTGCGCGTCTTCGCCCAGGACGCGGTCATGCTCGCGACGCAGACCGAGACGGTGAAGCGGTTCGGCGGCGAGCAGTTCGTCTCGACCGAGATCGACGTCCTGGGCAAACACATCAAGCGCCTGCTCCGCTCGGCCGAGCGCGGCGAGCCCTCGTCGGACGAAGAGTCGAGCGTGCAGCTCGTCGTGTGACTTTTGGCCCGCCGCGGCGGCGCGGCGTATCGTGCGCCATGCAGCGCGCCGCCCGGCACTCCGTGCGCATCCCTTGCCAGCTCGTTCGAGAGCGCGACTTCCGCCTCGTGGGCCGTCACGTCGTCGACCTGTCGCTCGAGGGCCTCCGCGTCCTCGCCGACCGACCGGTCCTCACCGGCGAAAAGGCCCTCGTGTCGATGAAGGTCCCCTTCGGCTCGCCCCTCTGGCTCGACGCCGAGGCTGTGGTCACGCGCGTGCTCCACGGCCGGCGCGCCGGCGACGGGCCCCGCTCGCTCGGCCTCGAGTTCACCTGGATCGCCCCCGAAGCCCGCGCAGCCCTCGAGCGCCAGCTCGAGTGGTTTCCGGTCGCGAAGGCGCGGCCCCGCCTCAACGAGGGGGTCGTTTGCGCGCCCGTTCGAGGATCTTCTTGAAGGCCGTCGCCGCGCCGCCTCCGGGACGGCCCTTGTACTTGTAGGGGCTCGGCACGTCCGCGTTGAGGCGGTGGCCGCGCTCGACACACTGCACCGCCGTTCGGAAGCTCTCGATCCCCACCTCCGCGTCGCCCTCCCCGCGCGCCAGCGCGCCCACGGCGTCGAGGATGGGGCCGAGGTCCGGGCAGGTGCCGACGGCGGGCGGCAGCTCGAAGGCGGGCCGCTCGCCCGGACAACACGCGTGCTGGGCGACCGCAAACGTGGCGAGCTCGTACCAGCCGAGCAGCGCCCACTGCTGCATCGCTGCCGTGGTGTCGCGCCGGACGAAGCCGCGGCGCGCGATCTCGGAGCGGAGCAGGCTCGCGCCTTTGCGCGGATCGATCTCCGAGCAGAGCTTCTCGAGCGGCGCGTCGTCCTCGAACGCGCCCGCTGGAAAGAGCCCGCCGACGCAGGCGGCGACGCCTTCGGCGGTCGGCTCCGCCGCCGGAGCCGGAGCGGAAGCCGTGGTCGTCGCGGTGGCGAGCGCCGAGCCCGAGCCGGAGCCCGCTGGCGGGGCGGTCGCCGCGGCAGCCGCTGGCTTCGATGACGGTACCGTCCTGTCGTCCCCGGCGGCGCTCGATCGAGGCGGAGAGGCCGAGGGCGTCGAGCCGGCGGCCGCGCCGGCCGGGGCGTCTCCGCCCCGCGTCGCGAACGCAAAGGCCACGGCGCCCAGGGCTCCGAGCGCGATGGCGCCGCCCCCGACGACCACCGCGAGCGGGAGGCGCTTGCGCGCCTTGCCCGGCGTCCAGACCGGGGCCGAGCCGGCCGGTGGTCGCGGAGCTGGCGGAGGAGTCGACGCGATCGACGCGCGCGATGCGCGCGTCCACGCGGCGGCGATCGACGCGCCCGACACGTCCGTCTCCAGGCCGGCCCGGAGCGCCCACTCGCCGAGCGCGCGGCCGAGCGTCCGCATGTCGGGCGTCCGCATGTCGCGATCCTTCGTCAGCGCGCTGCCGACGATGCCGGAGAGGCGCGCGTCCGCCACACCGAGCGCCTCGAGCGGCTCGAAGTCGCTCTCGATGATGGCGCGGATCTGCGCGAGCGGATGATCGGCCCGAAACGGCCGCGCGCCCGCGAGGAGCTCGTAGAGCACGACGCCGAGCGACCAGACGTCCGTCCGCGCGTCGATGCGGTCGGTCTCGCCCCGCGCTTGCTCCGGCGACATGTAGTCGGGGCTCCCGAGGATCTGCCCGTCGGTCGACGACGGCCCCTTCTTGCCCGGTGACTCGATCTTGGCGATCCCGAAGTCGACCACCTTGGGGACCTTGTTGCCTCCCTGATCGACGAGCACGACGTTCTCGGGCTTGAGGTCGCGGTGGACGATGCCACGCGCGTGGGCCGCGGCGAGTGCCGAGACGATCGGCAAGACGAGCGCGACAGCCTCCTCCGGGCGGAAGCGCTGCCGGCGCTCCATGAGCTCGCGCAGGCTCTCGCCGCGCAAGAGCTCCATGACGATGAACGGATCACCGACCTCGCTCGTGCCGAAGTCGTAGACGCGGACCGCGGAGGGGTGCTCGAGCCGCGCGGCCGCGTGTGCCTCGCGCTTCAGCCGCTCCGTGCTTTCGGCCGAGGCGAGCTCGCCGTGGACGAACTTCACGGCGACGTCGGCCTCGAGCGCGAGGTTGCGCGCGCGCCACACCGATCCCATTCCGCCCTGCCCGAGCAGCTCCTCGAGGCGGTACTTCTCCGCGAGCACGTCTCCGACGTGGTACTTGAGCGGCTCGACCGAGATCTCGGGCCCCTGGCGGTCGGCGCGGGGGCGTTCGGAGGGCGCGGGCATCCAGTCCGCGGACTATAGCTGAACGCGCGCGTCGAGTCGTGGTAGCTCGCGCTCGTGGGAAAGCCGCAAGTCATCCAGCTCCTCGTCGGCCGTGACATCGGCCGCGGCGATCCGGCCGGGACGCAGATGCAGAATTTCGTCTACCTCATCGCCGATCGCGAGGCAGGCGAGTGTGTCGTCGTCGACCCGGCGTGGGACGTCCAGGGCATCGTCGATCGCGCGCAGCAAGAAGGCCTGCGCCTGACCGGTGCGCTGGTCACGCACTACCACCCCGACCACGTGGGCGGCGCGATCTTCGGGCTCACCATCGAGGGGCTGACGCGGCTGATGGCGATCGCCCCCTGCCCCGTGCACGTCCACAAGCTCGAGGCCGACGGCGTGCGCAAGGTCACCGGCCTCTCGGAGAGCGATCTGGTCCGGCACGAAGGCAACGACAAGGTCATGGTCGGCGCCGTGGAGATCGAGCTCCTGCACACCCCGGGGCACACGCCGGGGTCGCAGTGTTTCCGCCTGGGCGACGCGCTCGTCTCGGGCGACACGCTCTTCCTCCAGGGCTGCGGTCGCGTCGATCTGCCCGGCGGCAGCGCAGAGGAGATGGAGCGCACGCTCACCGAGCGCCTCGCTCGCCTCCCCGACGAGCTCGTCCTCTTCCCGGGCCACGCCTACGGAGGGGAGCGCGCGCCGCTCGGCGAGGTGAAGAAGACCAATCCCTACTTCAGCGGGCTCGCGCGCCGCGCCCTCCGCGGGAGCTGAGATCATGGCCGACGCCGCAACAGCCGGCGCGATCGCTCGCCGGCCCGCCGCCGAGAAGGACGAGCCGACGCACTTCGGCGGCCCGTTCGGGGCCGTCGCGTTCACGGTGCTCCTGCCCGTCCTCACGATGTACCTGTGGCTCTGCATCCACGAGAACGGCGGGGCGCTGTTCTTCCCCTCGCCCGAGATGCTCGCCAAGGTGCCCGCGCCCACCGTGCGCGGCAGCGTCTATTTCTTCGGCTGGCTCGCCTTCCAGGCCGCGCTCGACGTGCTCCTGCCGGCCAAGCGCGTGCTCGGCCTCGCCCAGCGCGACGGCAAGAAGATCGAATACCGGTTGAACGGCTTCGCCTCGCTGTGGGTCTCGCTCGCGGTGATCGTTGCGCTCGGCTTCTCGGGCGTCGTCACCGGCGCGGACGTGCTGGCCGAGCTCGGACCCATGCTCTCGGCGGCCACGCTGTTCGCGTACGGCTTCTCCGCGTTCCTCTACGCGTACGGCTTCCTGTCGGACCGGGTGGAGCACCGCACGGGGCTCTTCATCTACGACTTCTTCATGGGCAGCTCGCTCAACCCGCGCATCGGGAGGAGCTTCGATCTGAAGCTCTTCTTCGAGTCGAAGATCGGGCTCACCACCTGGATCGCGTTCGACCTGGCGATGGCCCACGCGGAGTACACGCGCGAGGGCGCGGTCTCGCTCCCCATGCTCCTCGTGTGTGCGTTCCAGCTCTGGTACGTGGCGGACTTCTACTGGTTCGAGGAGGCGATGCTCTCCACGTGGGACATCAACTTCGAGAACTACGGCTTCATGCTGGCGTTCGGCTTCATCGTGTGGATGCCGTTCACCTTCTCGATCCAGACGCAGTACCTCGTCTCCCACGCGCCCGAGATCCCGGTGTGGGCGGCCGTGCTCATCGGCCTGATGAACTTCGCCGGCTATTACGTCTTCCGGAGCTCCAACCTCCAGAAGCACCACTTCCGGACGGATCCGAACGCGCGAATCTGGGGCAAGCCGCCCACCTTCCTCCAGACCAAGCGTGGCACGAAGCTCCTCACCTCGGGGTGGTGGGGCCTCGCCCGCCACACGAACTACTTCGGCGACCTCACGATGGCCCTCGCGTGGTGTTTGCCGTGTGGCTTCTCCCACGTCGCGGCGTACTTCTACTTCATCTACTTCGCGCCGCTGCTCATCGATCGCGAGCGCCGCGACCACCGCGAGTGCGCCAAGAAATACGGCGACGACTGGAAGACCTACTGCGAGAAGGTCAAATACCGCATCGTGCCCAGCCTCTACTGACGAGGGCGCGCTATCATCTTTGGCCGTGAGCCGCCGCACCCTCAGCACGATCGTGTTCGCCGCCGGGATCGGCTTCACGGCGGCGTGCCTCTACAACGTCTTCGGTGACAACGCCGCCGTGGTGGAGGACGCGAAGACTGTCGCGTGTGGGGACCTCGGCCCGACGTGCACCGTCAAGACGTCTTACATGACGCGGACGCCGTTCGGGCAGACCTTCCAGATGCACACCCAGAAGCGCAGCGTCACCGTCAGCTGTCGCCGCGCCGCCATCTTCGTGGGCCCGTGGTCCTGTGGCCTCTGACGCGCGCGCCCGCTCGCTCGTCGGCACCACGGTCGACGATCGGTATCGGTTCGACGAGGTGCTCGCGACGGGCGCGATGGGCACCGTCTACCTCGGTCGCCACCTCAACCTGAAGAAGCGCGTCGCCATCAAGGTGCTCCACCCCGACGTGGAGGACCACCCCGAGATGGTGCTCCGCTTCGAGCGCGAGGCGCAGGTGGGCGCGCAGGTCTCGCACCCGAACATCGCGGGCGCGACGGATTTCGGCGATCTGGAGGACGGCTCGCGTTTCCTCGTCGTGGAGTACGTCAAAGGCGAGACGCTGCGCGCCCTCATCGATCGCGAGGCGCCGCTCGCGCCGAAACGAGCGGTGCGCATCGCGGTCGAGATCGCGCGCGCCCTCGACCACCTGCACGCGCGGGGGATGGTCCACCGCGATCTCAAGCCACGCAACGTGATGGTGGCCGAGGGCGACGCCATCAAGCTCATCGACTTCGGGCTCGCCAAGATCGACTCGGGCAGGCTCTCGACGTTCGGGGCCGACGAGGCCGAGGAAGACTCGCGCCTCACCGCGCGCGGCGTCATCTTCGGCACCGTCGAGTACCTCGCGCCCGAGGCAGCGTTCGGGATGGAGCTCGTGGACGCGCGGGCCGATCTCTACGCGCTCGGCGTGATCACCTTCGAGATGCTCACCGCCAAACATCCCTTCGACGCCAAGACGGAGGCGGAGCTCTTCGCCAAGCAGCGGCACGCGCCCGCCCCGAAGATGCGCGCGCGAGCCCCCCAGATCGAGGTGTCCGACGCCCTCGAGGCTGTGATTGCCAAGCTCCTCCACAAGGACTTCGACGAGCGCTACCAGACCGCGACGGAGGTCATCGAGGCGCTCGAGGCCGCGCTCGCCGACCGCCCCGCGGCCGCCTCGACCGAGCCCGAGCCCAAGCGCGCCGAGACCATGGCCGAGCCCGAGCCCGAGCTCGAGGCAGCGCCCGCCGAGCCGAAGAAGACGCCCGACCCGCCCGTACCCGCCGCGCGTCGATCGTCGCCCGCGCCGTTCATCGTCGCGGGCGCCGTGCTCGCCTTCGGCGCCGCCTACTTCGCGTTCCGCGCCGCCCCGGACGCGGCGCCTCCGCCGGCCGCGCCCATCGGGAGCGCATCCGCGACCGCCGCCGCAGCGCCCGAGCCAGTCCCCACCCACGACAAGGTCGAGCCGCCCGCGCCGAGCGCGTCGGCCGCGGTCCCTTCCGCTTCCGCGCCGCATCCGGCGGACACCGCGACCGCTGCGACCCCGGCCGAGATCGAGGCGATCGCGGTCGCCCTGCGCGACGCGACGACGAAGGGCGCGTGGGACGACGCGGCCGCGGGCGTCGCCGCGCTGCTCCGCGCCGATCCGCAGGCCCTCTCGACGCAGGCCAACGCGGCGGCGGTGTCGGAGGTGCTCGTCGCGCTCCACAAGGATAAGCACCCTCGCACCGCGGAGACGTGGGAAGCGGTCGGGCTCGCGAGCGGCGGCCCCGACTTGCTCTACCGGTACGTCGAGCGGCACGGCAGAGCGTCGCTCGCCGAGCGCGCGCGCAAGGTCCTCGCGGACGAGCGGGTGCAGGGCAACGCCTCCGAGGCGGTGAAGATCGCCCTCTTGCTGCGCGACGCGCCTTGCGACAAGAAGATCGCCGCCCTCGATCGAGCGGTCGAGGTAGGCGACGAGCGCGCCGAGCTCGTCATCGACATCGTGGTGCGCCTCTGCGTCAAGAACCAGGAGCCGATCGACCTGGCCCTGAAGAAGATGCGGAAGAAGAAGCGCACGCCGTGATGCGCCGCGCGTCCCACGCCGCGCGCGCCGCGAAGCCGAGGTCTTCGAGCCGGGGCACGATGACCTCCTCCGCGGTGCGGTAGAAGAGCGCGCGCATGTCGCGCCCATCACAGACGCCGAGCTCCGCGGCGAGCCCGCCGGGGCTGCTCGCGTCGGAGATGTGCGCGAGCTGGTGCCGCTCCAGATCCGCAAACGCCAGGATCAGGTAACGATCGACCCGCGCGCGCTCGCGAGGCGAGAGCCGCGGCACGATCTCGTGGAGGAGCTTCCACCCGAAGCGCGCGTGCCCGATCTCGTCGGCCAGGATCGACTCGAGGAGATCACGCAAGGGGCCCTGCGTCATGGCGAGGCGCTCCGCTCCGATGAGCGCGACCGCCACCGTCTCGCTGAGGCAGCAGACCGAGAGGACGTTCCGCGCCACCGCCTCGAGGGGCGAAGCGTCCTCGTGCATGGGGTAGTCACACGGCTCCTCGACGAACACGGCATGCCCGCCGAGCGCCTCGAGGACCGCAGCGCACAGGACTCCATGACGCCGCTCCTCCTCCGCGAACTCGCGGCATGCCGCGCCATCCAGCCCGGCACGATCGAGCTGCTCGGCGAGGTGGCGGAAGACGCGCGCGGAGCCGTGCTCGTTCTTCATGCGACCGGCCCAGGTGGGCAGGGCGTGCACGAGGAGCGCCTCCTGCAGGGCCTCCGGTGGAAGCGCGGGAGCCTTCTCCCGGGCGAGGGACCGCAGATCGACGAACGCGCTCACGAGAGCCACCACGCCGGCACGGCCGGAGGTGCGGGCGGCCCCCAGGGTGAACAGAACGAGCGGCTCTCCTTCACGCCGGGGACGAAGCAGCAAGAGAACGCAGCGCCGGACGCGATGCCTTCTCCGGCCTGGGCGCGGGCGAGGAGATCGTTGCAGCACGCCGTCACCGGAGGCGACGGCACGCCCGTCTGACGGACGACAGCCGCCGCCGCCGTACAAGCCTCGGTGCTCGATGTGAGCCCCGAGGATCGGGGCGCGGCGCCCGGTGGGGCGGCGCTCGGTGGGGGTTGCGGCGCGTTCACGGCGGCTCGCGGCGGCGAGGTCGGCGCCGGGCTCGTCGGCGCCGGCGTTGCGACGTGCGGCGTCTCGCAGGCAGTCTGGCCCGGCGCGGCCTGGCCGAGGTGGACCGTCGGCGCGACCGGCTCGCGGCGAATGGCGCCGGCCCGTTCCCGCTCGCACCCCGTGGCCCCGGCGACCAGGGTGATCTTCGCGGCCGCGAGGAGCGCCATCGTGTGGATCTCTGCTTTGTTCATCGGTTCGTTTCCCTCGAGCTGGGGTTCCGACGACGAAACGCGGGCCGAGCGCGACCGGCGCAAGAAATTCTTCACGACGGGTCGAAATGCGTGCGCCGGCAGTCCGGGGCCTGCGTTTTCAGTCCGTGCCGGCTTCCACGCTCGCGAACAGGCGCTCCACGCTCAGGTCCAGGCTGGCACGGACGGCCTCCATCACGCTCTCGAGCTCACTCGCGTCGAGCCCGAGCGCGCCTCCGAGCCGGCGCCGTGTCTCCTCGAGCAGGCGCTCGCGGGCCGCGGCGATCCACCGGACGATGGTCGCGCGGTGAACGCCATACATCTCGCCGAGCTTCTCCAGGGTCACGCCGCCCAGCAGGTGCAGGCGGAGGAGCGTGCGCTCGCGGGTCGTCAAGCCGCGCACGGCCTCCTCGAAGGCGGACACGAACGCAGCTTTCGTTCGACCTTCGAGCATCGCGATCCCCGGGTCCCAGCCGCGCGGCGCCTCGGCGACCCCGTCGACGTCCTCCGGGAGCCCGACCTCACGTCGTGTCCGTCGCCTGAGCGAGATCGCTTCGCGGGTCGCGACCACGCGCACGAGGCCCTTCAGCCTCCCCTTGCCCGCGTACCCTTCGATCCGCATCGCGCCGCTCGAGTCGGGCACGAGGAGCTTCTCGCGGGTGCGTTGCTTCACCTCGTCCAGATCGGCGGCGTCGAGCCGCACGCTCCCCAGCAGGTGGGGCAGCGGCGCGAGGTAACGGGCCTCGAAGGTCGCGTACGCCACGGCGTCCCCCACCTTCAACGCGGCGACGAGCCGCAGCTCCTCGTCGGGCGAATCGACCGAATCGGCCATCTCGGCGACGGTAGCAACGGGCAAACTCGGGGGCTACGGTTGGAGAGCCGCCCATGACGTGCCTCGACGATGCCACCGTGGACGACTTCTTGTCCGGGCGCCTCGACGAGTCTCACCTGCGGTGGGCAGAAGGACACCTCGACGGCTGCGCCGACTGCCACGCGCTCGTCTCGACCCTCGCGCGCGCCGAGGACTCCGCACCGAGCACGATCGGCCGGTATGCCGTGGAGCGAGAGCTGGGTCGGGGTGCGATGGGCGTCGTCTACCTCGCGCGTGATCCCGATCTGGATCGGCGCGTCGCCTTGAAGGTCATCCGCGATCGCGCCGAGCGCGCCCCGCGGCTCCTCCGCGAGGCGCAGGCCATGGCACGCCTCGCTCACCCGAACGTCGCGACGGTGTACGAGGTCGGGTGCGTCGAGCCCGACGTGTACCTCTCCATGGAGTACGTCGCCGGCCGGACCCTCCGAGTCTGGCTCGAGGAGGAGCGGCCGCGACAGGATCGGATCCGCGAAGTGGTCGCGCAGATCGGCTCGGGCCTGGCGGCCGCGCACCAGGCGGGGATCGTCCACCGCGATCTGAAGCCGGAGAACGTGATCGTGGGCGACGATGGCCGCGTCCGTGTCACCGACTTCGGGCTCGCGGCGCTCCCCACCGAGCCCGGCGCCGACCACGCGCGCCTCGTGGGCACTCCCGCGTACATGGCGCCCGAGCAGCTCGAAGGTGACGAGGCGACCGCACACAGCGATCAATTCGCGCTGGCGGTCTGCGCCTTCGAGGCCTCGACGGGCACGCGCCCCTTCACCGGATCGACCCCCGCCGAGCTCCGTGCGGCGATCGAACGAGGTCTCGAACCGAGCCGCCTGGCGGCCGTTCCGAGCTCCCTGCGCCGGCCCATCGCGCGAGCGCTCGCGTTGCAGCCCGACCGTCGGTTCCCCTCCGCGGACGCGTTCGTGCGTGAGATCGTCCCCGGCCGGACGCGCTCGCGTCGGCTCGTATCGGCCGGGGTGGTGGTCGCGCTCGCCGCCTCGTCCGCGGCCTTCCTCACCTCGCTCGCGCGGCCCACTCCGAAGCCGGAGGCCGATCCCCGGTCGGTCTGCCTCGAAGGCGCCGCGCGGGTCACCGGAATCTGGAACGACCGACGCGCCGCGCGAATCGCAGGCGCGTTCGCGGCCACCGCGAGCCCCATCGCGGGCGCGAGCGCCGATCGCGTTCGCCCGGTCCTCGCTGCGTGGGCCTCCGACTGGCAGGCCGGCTTCGTCACCACTTGCGAGGCGACGCAGGTCCGCGGCGAGCAATCCCCTACGATCCTCGACGCGCGGATGCGTTGCCTCGATCGCCGTCTCGCCTCGTTCGACGCGCTGGTGTCGTCGTTCGAGGCCGCGGACGCGCAGGTGGTGCTCGGCGCGCCGGCAGCCGCTCTCGCGCTCCCCGACGTCGGCGATTGCGCGAACGTCGAAGCTCTGTTCGGCGCGGACCCACGCCCGACCGATCCGGGCGCCGCCGCGGAGGTCGACGCGATCGAGGGCGCGCTCGCGGCGCTCCGGGCCACCTCCGCGGCCAGGCCTGGCGAAGTGAGCCTCGATCTCGCCCTCTCGCTCGTCGCGCGCGCGCGTGCCTCCGGGCACCGACCCACGGTCGCGGAGGCCGAGCTGGTCGCGGCGCGGGTGCATCGCGGAGCGGGCGACCTCGTTCGAGCGCGTGAGCACGCCGACGCGGCGCAGACGATCGCCGAGGCCGCTCGCGCCGACGCGACCGCAGCCCGCGCGTGGCTCGAGGTGCTCGCCGTCGAGGGAGCGGGCGGCCGCTTCGCCGAGGTCGAACGAGACTCGACGCGCGCCGCGGCGGCGATCTCGCGGGTCGGCGATCCGCCCGCGCTCGTCGCCGGCCTCGCGCTGGCGCGCGGCCTCGCGCTCACCTCGCTCGGCCGGCTCGACGACGCGACACGCGAGCTGGAGCGCGCGCAGGCGCTCTATCAGCAAGCCCCGGCTGCGGATCCGACCGACGTAACACGAGCAATCGGCGCCCTCGCGGACGTCACCCGCCTCCGCGGCGATCTCGTTCGGGCGCTCGCGTTGCACGAGCGCGCCCTCGCCGCCGACCAGCAGGCGTTCGGCGCCGAGCACCCCGCCGTCGCTCGCCACCACCACAACGTGGCGGGCGTGCTCAGGCTCCTCGGTCGGCCCGAGGAGGCCCTCCGCGCTTACGAGCGCGCCAAGGCCCTCGAGTCGCTCCTCGGCGCCGAGCATCCATCCGTCGGCTTGACCGAGAACAGCATGGGCCTCGTGCTCCTGGATCTGGGGCGGCCCGTCGAGGCGCGCGAGCGGCTGGGCCGCGCGAGCGCGATCCTCGAGGCGGCGCGGAGCCCCGAGCGCGCCCTCGCGCTCGTCAACCTCGCCCGCGCCGACAGGGCTGCCGGCCGGCACGACGCGGCGGTCCGCTCACTCGATGACGCCATCGTCATCCTGATGTCGACCTCGGGGCGAGACTCCCTCCCGCTCGCGGGAGCGCGGTGGGCGCGCGCCCTGAGCCTGCGCGCGCTCGGTCGCCCCGAGGAGGCCGCCGCCGAGGCCCGCGAGGCCGCGCGCGTGGCCGGCCTCTTCGCCGAAGACAACCCCGAGGCGGCTCGCCTCGCCGCGGAGGCCGACGCGGCGCTCCGGGCGCCCGCTCGCCCGCGCGCGCCCGGTGAGCCCGCTTCCGCGAAGCCGCCGGGCTCCCTCTCGTACGGAGCGGCCAAGAGCTGGGACCCCGACTGACCCGCCGGCCTTTCGTGTAGGATGCCGCCCGTGCGAAAGGGTCTCTTCGTTTGTGCCGCGTGGGCGCTTTGCTCCCTCGGTTGCCCATCGGACGAGCCGTTCGAGGAGGGCATCGAAGGCGGCACGGTGGGCGGCTACGAGACGCCGGAAATGCCCGGGCTGGCCGCGCTGACGGATCCGAACGAGATCCGCCCGCTCACGCAGGTCATCGGCCATGTCCAGCGCCGCGGCCCGTTCGACTACGACGAAGACGGACAGGTCTACGAGAACGCGCAGGGCCGCCTCCCCGAGAAGCCTCTCGGCTACTACCGCGAATACACCGTGCCCACGCCCAACGTGCAGGGCCGCGGCGCTCGGCGCCTCGTCGCCGGCGAGAACGGTGAGCTCTATTATTGGCAGCCGGAGAAGATCGAGTTTCTTCCGATCCACCTGCCGCCCGGCACGCCGCCCAGCTGACGCTGGGGTTACCATGCGCTCGTGACCGACCGCCACGAGACGATGCCGCTCTCCTCTCGCCGCGTGCCCACGGCACGGTGGCGCGGCTCCTCCTCCCCTCGCGCCACCGTCGCCGAGGTGCTCCAGAACGACTTCACCGTCGACGAGGCGATGGCCGAGCGGTACGTCACCTCCGAGTCCCTCGGGCGTGGCGGCATGGGGGAGGTCGCGCGGGCGGCCGACGTGAGGCTCGGCCGCGAGGTCGCGCTCAAGACGATGCTCCCGGTCCCGCCCGACCGAATGAAGGAGGCCGCGAGCCGCTTCCTCCGCGAGGCCCGCATCCAGGCGCTCCTCGAGCACCCCGCGATCGTGCCCGTCTACGACATCGGGCTCGGCCCCACCAACCTGCCCTTTTTCATCATGAAGCGCGTGCGCGGAGACACGCTCTTCGAGCTCATGGAGAGGGCGCGCGAGTCGGCTCAGCCGCGCCCGCGCCGCCGCTGGCTCTCGGCATTCGTCACGGTCTGCCGGGCGATGCAATACGCACACGAGCGCGGCGTCGTCCACCGCGACCTCAAGCCCGACAACATCATGCTCGGCGCGCACGGCGAGGTGTACGTGCTCGACTGGGGTGTGTCGCGGATCATCCCCGTGGGCATGACCGGCGAGGCCGTCCCCCTCGACGACGGCGACACGCGGCCGGGCGATCTCGTGGGAACGCCCGGGTACATGTCGCCCGAGCAAGCCCTCGGGCAGTCGGACGTGGTCGACGCGAGGAGCGACGTCTTCGCCCTCGGCGCCATCCTGTTCGAGATCCTGACGGATCGATACCTTATCGAGGGCGACGAGAGGCCGATGCTCGTCACCCAGACGGTGAACCCCGCGCGTGTCCCGCCCCTGCCGAACGACGACGTGGCGCCGGAGCTCTACACGCTCTGCCTCCGCGCGACTCGCTTCGACAAAGACGAGCGGCCCAACGCGCGGGATCTCGCCGACGCCGTGGAGCGTTACCTCGACGGCGAGCGCGACCTCGGCATGCGACGGAAGCTCGCCGACGAGAAAGCGGAGGAGGCGCGCTCGGCCGCGAACCTGGCCCTCGACGGCCCGGTCGAGCAGCGCGAGGCCGCGCGCGCTCGCGCCATGCGCGCCGCGGGGAACGCGCTCGCGCTCGCGCCCGAGCACCCCAGCGCGAGCGCGACGATGTTGCGCCTCCTCGCCGTCCTCCCCGAGCGCATGCCCAAAGCGGCAGAGCGCGAGCTCGATCAGCTCGACAAAAAACACCTGAGGAGCACGATGCGCGACCACGCGCTCCGCGCCGCCACGTGGATCCTCCTCTTGCCCTTCGTCTTCGCCCTCGGCGTGCGCATCGGCTGGCTCGCCGCGGCGACCTCGGCCCTCCTCGGCGCCACCTTGGCGCTGGCGCTGCTCTTCTACGCGCGAGGCGTCACGAACCGTCACGCGCGCCTCCTGCTGTTCGGGGTGGTGACGCTGAGCGGGATCGCCCTCTCCGGGCTGCTCGGCCCCCTGGTCTTCGTCCCCGGCTTCTACGCGGTCAACACGCTGCTCTTCTCCGCCCAGGCCCCGCCGGCGCATCGCCGATTCATGATCGGAGCCGCGATCGTCGCCCTGACCGCCCCGCTCGCGCTCGAGCTCCTGGGCGTGTTGCCTCCGTCCATGTCCATCACACCCGAGGGGGTCACCCTGCTGCCGCGCATGACCTACTTCTCGCCGGGTCCGCTCCTCTTGGGCCTGTTCGCGGCGAGCGTGCTCGGCGTGGTGATGCCCACGCTGATCGCGGTGCGTCTGCGCGACGCACTCGTGGCGGCGGAGGAGCGGTTGCTCGTCCAGAAGTGGCAGCTCGAGCAACTTGCGCCTCAAAGGTTCGGCTCGTAGTCGTTTTTTTTGGTACCATGCGCACGTGGCTGGGGCGCCGAAGATTCCTGCGGACATCCTGGACCTCCTGGCGGTCGGCGTCTGGATCGCCAAGGCGCCGAGCGGCGAGCTCGTCCTCTCGAACAAGGTCTTCCGCGAGATCATGGGGATGGACGCGCGGAGCGACGTGGCGGCCGGCGGTTACACGGAGCCCTACGGCATCCGCGACGCGCAGGGCGCCGCCTACCCGGAAGACAAGCTCCCCTTCTCGCGGGCCCTGCGAGAGCGGACCATCGTCAAGGTTGACGATCTCGTCATCCATCGCCCCGACGGGACTCGCGTCGACGTCCGCGCGACGGCGCGCCCCTGGATCGGCGAGAGCGGCGAGGTGGAGCTCGTCGTCATCTCGTTCGAGGACATCACGGCCGAGGCACAGGCCTTCCGCGCCCGGGCGGCGTCGGAGGAGCAGCTGAGGCAGGGGGAGCGCCTCCGGTCGCTCGGCCAGCTCGCGACCGGCGTCGCCCACGACTTCAACAACATCCTCACGTCGATCAGCATCATCGCCGAGGACATCCGCGCCCGGGATCCCGCGTCACCCTTCGCGCCGGAGCTCGCGGAGATCGGCGCGGCCGTGACCAGCGCCTCGCAGCTCACGAAGGCGCTCCTCGCGTTCGGCCGAGCCGGCAGCGGGAAGGCGACGCGGTTCGATCTCGCGTCGGCGGTGCGCTCCGTCCTCGACCTGACCAAGCGGACATTCGACCGGAACATCGAGGTGACCTTCGCCGTCCGCGGCTCGGGCATCGTCCGCGGCGACCCCTCGCAGATCGAGCAGCTCTGTCTCAACCTCCTCATCAACGCGCGAGACGCGATGATGCCGGACGGCGGCAGGCTCTCGGTCACGGTGGAAGACGTCCACCTCGAGGCCCCGCCCATCCCGCTCGCCCCGGGCCAACACGTGGTCCTCACCGTCGCCGACACCGGTCCCGGCGTCCCGCCGGAGATCCGCGATCGCATCTTCGAGCCCTACTTCACGACGAAGGGCGAGGGCAGGCCGGGCACGGGCCTCGGCCTCGCCACCGTACACGCGGCGGTGCGAGCGTTCGGCGGCCGACTGGAGGTGCTGGACAACCAGCCGCGCGGCGCAGCCTTCCGCGTGACGCTCCCGGTCGCGCGCTCGTCGGTCACCAGCATGCCCGCGACGAGGCAGCCGGAGAAGGCGGGCCGCAGCCTGAAGATCCTGGTGGTGGACGACGAACGCATGGTGCGCGACGCGACGAGGCGCTCGCTCGAGCAGCTGGGTCACGTGGTGCTCGAGGCCCGCGACGGCCAGGAGGCCATCGACCGGGTCGTCTCCGAGCAGAAGAAGATCGATCTCGTCCTCCTCGACGTGGTCATGCCCAAGCTGAACGGCCGGGACGCGCTGGCGCGGCTCCGTCGCCTGGCGCCTGACGTTCCCGTCATTTTGACGAGCGGGCACCTCGACCGCTCCGACGAGGAGACGGTGATCGGGGAAGGCGCGCGCTCGTTGCTCGCGAAGCCGTTCACCGTGCGCCAGCTCTCCGAGGCGGTGGCGCAGGCGACCGCCACCGCACCCTGACGCTCACCTGCCGGGCGGGGTCGCGAACTGGCCCGGGAACGGGTTGGCGTCGAGCCGCCGCTGAGCCTCTCCGCGGCCCCAGAGCCCCGGCGTATCGCCGCGCTCGTGGAACACGGCGAGCCCGATGACGCCGACGTTGCGCGCGTCGCCGTGTTTCTTCTCCGCGTAAGAGTCCCTCACCGCGCCGAAGCGGAAGGCGGCCACGGTCTCCATGCTCTGCCGGAAGCCGTCGATCTCGATCGAGCCGTGAGGGTCCAGCAGGTAGCCTCGCTTCGAGAAGCTCGCCGGACGTCCGTCGATCACATCGAGACCGTCGACCGAGACCACGACCTCGAGGCGCGCGGGGACGTGGCTCTCCACCACGATCGAGTACCGGTCGCCCGCCATGCCGGTCACGAACTCCTTCCCGCCGGCCTCGAACCCGCTCAAGAACCGCCCGTCGTCGCCCTTGAGCCGAGCCGTGAGGATGCCGCCGCCGATCTCGATCCCTCCCTCGGACGTCCTCTGGAACCCCGACGCCGTGGCCATGGCGCGCGCGCCCTCCTCGTCGTTGTAGAAGAGCGCCCCGGTCGCAAAGGGGCTCTTCGCGTCCGCTCGCGAGAACGGGCTCGACGAGATGTGCGAGGTCCGCGTCTCGCCGAACTCGGTCCCGAGCCCGGGGCGCGCTTGGGGCTCGGCGGCCGGGCGGTCATCGAAGCTCTGGCGCCGGCCCGTAGCCGCGTCCGCCCCCTGCGCCGTGCTCGGAGCCGCGGAGGCGGCCTCGCCGCCCGGTGCCGGCGGCGGCGCGTCGAGCCCCCACGAGGCGCGTTGCTCCGCCGGGGAGCTCGGCCCCGCGGCGTCGCGGCTCGCTCCGCTGCACGCGAAGGACCCGAGCGCGAGAGGAAGGAACGCGGCGCAAGCGAGGGGGCGAAGGCTCTTCATGCCGGAAGGAACGCCCGCGGGCGGGCGGCCTTACACGCGCACCTCAGGCCACGTCGATCAACGCCGGGTCGAGCGTGCCGCTCCCGTGAACCTCGCGGTAATACCTGAGGAACCGGGAGAGGACCGAGTCGGGATCGTCGACGTCGTACCGCGAGCGATTCTTTCCGCCGCGAGGCAGGAGGAGGTTCTTCGCCACCCAGGTGTCGATCGCGACCGGATCGGTCCCCGCCACGACCGTCCCCGCGCGGATCGCCGAGGCCTCCTCGATCCGGAGGTCGGGCTCCTCGCCCGGCAAGCCCGCGGCGGGCACGAGGCCGACGTACTCCGCACACGCGAGGTAGAGATCCGGCGCCCGAACTTCCTTGGCGAAGTGGGCGAGCGGCCCGGCCATGCGCCAGCTCGCGCCCGGCTCACCGAAGTAGTGGACGGATTGGTAGTCCCGGACGCGCGGGTCCGTCCCGTTCCGACCGGCGCTCATGTCGACGATGCCCATGGCGCTCTTGCAAGCGCAGGTGAGCCCGGTGGAGACGTGCTCGTTTGCCGTCGTCATGTTGACGAAGGTGAGCTTGCGCCCCAGCGGATGGAGCGCGCCGTCCTTCCGCTCGAAGAGGCCGTCTTTCAGGTCCACCACCACCCCCGTGCGCGGCGACGTGAAGCGCGGCCAGGTGAGCGGCGTCTGGGCGCTGTCCACCCAGCTCCGCTTCTTGCGGAAGGTGCGGGAGAAGTCCCAGTGGTAGCCGTCCCGGTCTTCGCCGTCCGCGATGGGCCCGCGACCATCGCCCCCATACACGCCGTGCTCGTGAGCATGGTCGTGCCAGTGGTCACCTCCCATGCTGCTCGTGCCGGCGTCCACGAGCCCCACGAACGAGACGGGCGCCTCCTCCTTCTCGAAGTGGCCGAGCAGATCGCCCATCTTCGTCCAGCCCTCGACGTCCACGTTGCGCACGCTCGGGTGGGTGAACGCGCGGGAGAGGCCCGAGCCGTCGGCGAGCCGGAAGTGGGTGTTCTCGAAGACGATGACCTCCCCCGTGAACCCGGGGCGGCCGACGACGAGCTCGATCATCCGCTTGACGGACGCGACGTTCGTCATGCCGATGTTCCACCACTGCGCGCTGACCTTGATGATGACGACGTCGTCAGCACCGACGAGGCGCTCGATGCCCCCGAGCTTCTCGACGACTGCGTCCACGTTGCCGGACGGGCCCTTCCCTTGGGACACGTAGAGCGTCCGCTTGTCCTTCACCGGATCGTGGGGGACGAGCGGCGGGGTGGCCGAGAACTCCGGCAGACGCGTCAAGAGCGACAGCCTGGCCAGGATGCTCCGGTGCATGGCCGCGGCTGCCGCTGCTGCTGCCGTGCCGCCCACCGCCGCGAGCGCCCAGACGAACTTCCTGCGGGTGGACCTCGTCTCCATGGCTTCGCGAGTACCACACACGCGCCGGGTGCGCATCGACTGGTAAGGCCGTTTCAGGTTGGGCGTCGCACCTGTTTGGCGTGGAAACTCCGATTCTGCGGGACTAGCCTGCCGGACCATGTTCTCCCGCGAGGTGATGGGGCTCGACTGCGCCGCCGAAGCGGCGCGCATCGAGGACGCGATCCGAAAGCAGGTCTTCGGCACGCTGCGGCGCCGTGGGGCGGTCGTGGGGTTGTCGGGCGGAATCGACAGCTCCGTCGTGGGCGCGCTCTGCGCTCGGGCCCTCGGGAAGGAGCACGTGCTCGGCCTCTTCCTGCCCGAGCGGGACTCGTCGTCCGACGCCCTGCGGCTCGGGCGCGCGCTCGCGGACGTGCTCGGCATCCAGACTGTGGTGGAGGACATCCAGCCCGCGCTCACGGGCTCGGGCTGCTACGCCCGCCAGGACGAGGCGATCCGGCAGGTCTTCCCGGAGTACGCGGCAGGCGATCGCTTCAAGATCACCCTCCCCTCGATCCTCGACTCCGACAGGCTGAACGTCTCGCATCTGACGGTCTCGACCGCGAGCGGCACGCAGACGAAGCGGATGCCGCTCAAGCCCTACCTCCAGCTCGTCGCGGCGACGAACTTCAAGCAGCGCCTGCGGACGAACATGGAATACTACCACGCGGACCGCCTCAACTACGCGGTCGCCGGCACGCCCAACCGCCTCGAGTACGATCAAGGCTTCTTCGTGAAAGGCGGCGACGGCCTGGCGGACTTCAAGCCCATCGCCCACCTGTTCAAGACGCAGGTCTTCGCCATGGCCGAGCACCTCGGCGTTCCGGAGGAGATCCGCAAGCGGCCGCCGACGACGGACACGTTCTCGATGCCACAAGGTCAGGACGAGTTCTACTTCTCCCTCCCCTACGCCAAGATGGACCTCTGCCTCTACGCGTTCGACAAGGGCATCGCCCCCGCGGAGGTCGCGCCAGTCGTGGAGATCACGCCCGAGCAGGTCGAGCGGGTCTACAAGGACATCGCATCCAAGCGCCGCGTCGCCGAGTACCTCCACGCCGCGCCCCTCCTGGTCGACGACCGCTAGGCGAGAAACAAAAACCCCATGAGCTACGAGTCACAGATTCGGTCCTTCCTGGTTCAGAGCTTCGGTTACCGCGGCATGACGCAAGATCTCGCGTCGGACGTACCGCTGCTCGATCAAGGCATCCTGGACTCCACGGGTGTCCTCGAGATCGCCGGCTTCTTCGAGTCGGACCTCGGCGTCGTGGTGGACGACGAGGACATGGTCCCCGACAACTTCGGCTCGGTCGCGAGGCTTGTCGCTTACGTGACGCGAAAGAAGGGTGGCTGACCCGGTCCGAGCGCAGCCGCGGGTCGCGCGCGATCCGCGCACCGACGCGTTCCTCGTCGACGACGCGCTTCGGGTGTTCGGCCGCGAGCGGCCGGACCACCCCGCGCTCGTCTTCGGGTCTCGCCGCATCGGATACGCGGAGCTCGACTCGCTCGTCGATCGGGCGGCCCGCTACATGCGCGCGCGCGGCGTGACGCGGCAGAGCCGCGTCCTCGTCGCTCTCGAGAACTCGGTCGCGTGTGTGCTCGCCTTCTACGGCGCGCTGCGCGCCGACGCGATCCCCTCCCTCGTGGGCGGCGCGCTCAGGCCTCAGCGCAGAGCACGCCTCCTCTCGCTGGCCGAGCCATCGCTCGTCGTGGACGACGAAGCCACCTTCGAGGAGGAGGTCGCGAGGACGGACGCCGGCCCCGGGGAGCGCGCGTCCATCGACGCGGACCTCGCGACGATCTGCTGGACCAGCGGGAGCCTGGGCGAGCCGAAGGGCGTCATGCTCTCCTACGCGAACCTCCGCAACAGCTCCCAGGCCATCGGGAGCTACCTCGACCACGGCCCGGAGGACGTCATCCTCTGCGTGCTGCCGCTCTCGCATACGTATGGCCTCTTCCAGATGCTCGTCACGCACATGTTCGGGGGCACGCTCGTCCTCGAACGCGGCTACGGAATGCCGTTTCCGATCGTCGAGCGCCTCATGCAGGAGAAGGTGACCGGCTTCGCCGGGGTCCCGACCATCTTCGCGTCGCTCCTCTCCTTGAAGAAGCTCGGGACGTACGACCTCACCAGCCTTCGTTACCTCACGAACGCCGCCTACGCCTTGCCCGCCGCCCAGGTTGCGCGGCTCCACGAGCACCTCCCCAAGGTGCGCTTCTACGCGATGTACGGCCAGACCGAGTGCACGCGGGTCTGTTATCTGCCGCCCGAAGAGGCGGAGTCACTCGCCGGCTCGGTCGGCATCTCGATGCCCAACCAGGAAGCCTGGCTCGAGCGAGAGGACGGCTCACGCGCCGAGGTCGGCGAGGTCGGCGAGCTGGTCATCCGCGGGGGCAACGTGATGCGCGGCTACTTCCGGGATCCCGAGGCGACCGCGCGAACCCTGAGGCCGGGCCCGACGCCGGGCGAGCTCGTCCTCCACACGAACGACCTCTTCCGCCTCGACGAGCGCGGCTACCTCACGTTCGTCTCCCGGAAAGACGACGTGATCAAGACACGCGGCGAGAAGATCAGCCCGGTCGAGGTGGAGGGCATCATCGCGGAGCTCGAAGGCGTACGAGAGGTCGCGGTCGTCGGCGTGCCCGACCCGACGCTCGGCACGGCCGTGAAGGCGTTCCTGGTCCTGGCGGACGGCGCGAGCGTCTCGGCGGACGACGTGCGGCGCCACGTCCGCGAGCACCTCGGCGAGGTCGCGGTCCCGAAGCAGGTCGAGGTGATCGCCGAGCTCCCGCGCACCGCCAGCGGCAAGGTCCGCAAAGGAGACTTGCTCTGATGTGTGGCATCGCGGGCTTGGTGACGCTCGACCGCGAGGACAGCCGACCGGGTCACCGGGACCTCGCGCTCGCCATGGCGAGGGCGCTCCGCCACCGCGGTCCGGACGGCTTCGGCGTCTACCGCGACGGCGGCGTGACCCTCTCGCACGCGCGCCTCTCGATCATCGACGCGGAGGGCGGCTGGCAGCCGATGGCAAACCATGACGGTTCCGTCGTTATCTGCTTCAACGGCGAGATCTTCAACTACGTCGAGCTCAAGCGCGACCTCGAGGTGCGTGGGCACGTGTTCCGCACGAAGAGCGACACCGAGGTGCTGCTGCACGCCTACCTGGAGCACGGTATCGCGCTCTTCGAGCGACTGAACGGCCAGTTCGCCTTCGTGGTCTTCGACAAACGCGAAGACCGCCTCGTCTTCTGCCGTGACCGCGCCGGAATCCTCCCGCTCTTTTACACCGTCCACGATCGCGTCCTGCGCTTCGCGAGCGAGGTGAAGGCGCTCTTCGTCGACAAGGACGTGCCGCGGGCCTTCTCCCCCGCCGGCCTCGAAGAGACGCTGACGTTCTGGGCCCCGCTCGCGCCGACGACGCCCTTCGCCGGTGTCCACCAGGTCCCGCCCGGCGCCGTCGCGGTCCTCGAGCGCGGCCGCGATCGCGAGCCCCGCGTCGTGTCCCGTCACTTGCCGGCGTTCCCGACGAGCCGCCGCGCGCGGGACGCGGGCGACGACGCCCTCGTCCGATCGCGCCTCTCGGCCGCTTCCACGATCCGCCTCCGCGCCGACGTCCCGGTGGGGAGCTACCTCTCCGGCGGGCTCGACTCGACGATCGTCGCCGCCCTCGTGGCCCGCCGCGGGGACGTTTCGCTGTCCACGTTTTCGGTCGAGTTCGCCGATCGGGAGTTCGACGAGACCCCCTTCCAGGAGGCGGCCACGAAACACCTGGGCACGAAGCACGCCTCGGTCCGCTGCACGGACGCGGACATCGCCCGGGTGCTGCCCGACGTCGTGTGGCACGCCGAGGCCCCGCTCCTCCGCACCGCCCCTGCCCCGCTCCTCGTGCTCTCGCGCCTGGTCCGCGAGAGCGGCTACCGGGTCGTGTTGACGGGTGAAGGCGCGGACGAGGTCTTCGCGGGCTACGACCTGTTCCGCGAGGACAAGGTGCGTCGGTTCTGGGCGCGGCAGCCCCAGAGCAAGTGCCGGCCCCAGCTCCTGCTCCGCCTCTATCCCTACCTCGCGCGATCCCCGGTCGCGCAGGTCGAGATGGCCAAGGCCTTCTTCGGCAAGAACCTCTCGGCGACCGACGACCCTTTCTACTCTCACCGCCCTCGTTGGGAGACGACGAGCCGCATCCAGATGATGCTGGCCGAGACGGTCCGGTCGGCCGCGCCGACCGGCGGCGGCGCAGCGAGGCTCGAGGCCCGGCTCCCCGCCGACTTCGCGCGGTACTCGCCCCTCGCGAAAGCCCAGTGGCTGGAGATGGAGACCCTCCTCTCCGGCTATCTCCTCTCCTCCCAGGGCGATCGCATGTTGATGGCGAGCTCGGTGGAGGGCCGCTTTCCCTTCCTCGACCCGGACGTCCTGGATCTCGCTCCGGCGCTCGCCGACGAACAGAAGCTCTTCGGCCTGGACGAGAAACACATCCTCAAGCGGGCGACGGCGGACCTCGTCCCGGACCAGATCCGGTCGCGGCAGAAGCAGCCCTACCGCGCGCCGGTGGCCCGGCCTTTTTTCTCCGCCTCTGCACCGGAGTGGGTGGCCGAGGTGACCTCGCCGGAGGCGATCGCCGCGGCCGGGCTGTGGTCTCCTCAGGCGGTCGCTTCGCTGGTCGCCAAATGCAAGCGCACGGGCGGCGACAAGATGAGCAACACGGACGAGATGGCGATCTGCGCCATCCTCTCGACGCAGCTCCTGCACCGCGACCTCCTCGCCGCCGGGCGCGACCCCGACACGGGTGCCCGGGCGGGCGATCGCCTCGGCGTCGACGTCGACCGCACCGAGGACAGCGCCCTTCGCACGTGGTAGAGCCAGGCTGCTTGTCGGCCCCCTTACCGAGCTACCGCCTCGACACGCCCTCTCTCGCCGCGAGCGAGCCCGATCTGGTCCGGCTCTGGCGGGAGAACCTCTCGCTGCGCGGGCCGGCCGGCCACAAGTTCGCGTGGACCTGTCGCGACGCGCCGGAGCCGCCGGTGGAGCTCCTGCTGCGCGCGGGCGCCGAAGCCGTCGGCTGCATCGGCGTCATGCCGCGGCCGTTCTCGTACCGCAGCCAAGCGGTGCACGGCGCCATCCTCGGCGACCTCGCGGTCGACGCGTCGCACCGGTCGCTCATGCCGGCGCTCACGCTCGTCCGCGGCGCGCGCAAGGTCGCGCTCGAGCGCGGCGCGTTCAGCTACGGCTTCCCCAACGTCGCCGCGGCGCCGGTGCTGAAGCGCTGCGGGTACCGGACGCTCGGGAGCCTGACGCGTTACGCCCGCGTGCTCCGCCATGCGCGGTACATGCGCCGCCGGATCTCCGTGCCGGTGCTGGCGCAGGTCGCCGCGCCGCTCGTCGACGGCGCGCGCTTCGCCGGCATGCTCGCGCCAGCCGCCCGCGCCCTGACCCACCTCAAGCTCGAGTGGCTGACGAGCGCGGACGCGCGCTTCGACGATCTCTGGGAGCGAGCGCGCCCCCACTACGATCTGGTCGGGGAGCGCTCGTCACGGTTCCTCCGGTGGCGCTTCCTGGAGCACCCGGAGGAGCGCTGCGAGATCGCGGCCCTCGTAGACCGCTCGTCGGCCGATGCCGTCCACGCGTACGCGGTCGTCCTGCGCGAGGGAGAGTTCGCCCGCATCCGCGATCTTTTCGGCATGCCCCAGGACATCGGCCCCCTGCTCGATCTGCTCGTGCCTGCCCTCCTCCTGCGAGGCGTCGTGAGCGCGTCGATCCGGTTTTTGGGTCACCGCGACTTCGAGTCCATCCTCCTCGCGCGCGGCTTCGCCGCGCGCGAGGCGACCTGGCCCGTCGTCTACGACGTCGCGCCCGGGGTCACGCTTTCCCGCGAGGAGCTCGGCGACACGAACCGCTGGCACCTCACGGACGCCGACGAAGACATCTGAGCCCAGTCGGCTGGCCCGATTAGGAACGAATGCCGCCCCGCTCAGCGGGCCGCGTCCAGCGCCGCGACCAGATCCTTTTGCAGGTCGCGCCAGTATTCGACGCCCACGCTGATCCTGACGAGGCCCTCGGTCACGCCGCCCTCGCGCAGATCTTCTTCGCTCATCTCCGACGCGGTGGTCGTGAGCGGATGGCACGCGAGAGACTCCACCCCGCCGAGCGACACGGCCAACCGCACGAGCTCGAGCGAGTCGAGGAAGCGGAACGCCGCCTCGCGGCCGCCGTGGAGATCGATGGCGATCATCGACCCCGGCGCGGTGCACTGCTTCTGGAAGATGCGCGCCTGGTCGCCGACGAAGAGCGTGGGGTAGTGCACGTCCCGTACGGCCGGGTGTGCCTTGACGATCTCCGCGAGACGCGACGCGTTCTTGGACTGCTTCGTCATCCGCAGCCAGAGCGTCGCCATGCTGCGCTGGAGAAGCCATGCGGTGAACGGCTCGCAGATCGTCCCCAGAAACGCCCGCGTCGCCTTGACCTGCGCGACGAGGGCCGGGTCCGACGCCGTGATCGCGCCGGCGACCAGATCGCTGTGCCCGCCCAGGAACTTGGTCGCCGAGTAGAGCGCGATGTCCGCGCCGTGTTTGAGCGGCGACTGGAACACGGGCCCGAGGAAGGTGTTGTCGACGAGGAGGGGGACACGACGATCCGACACGGCTGCGTCGAGACAGCCGCGGAGCGCCTCGAGATCGAGCATCCGCAGCGTGGGGTTCGCCGGCGTCTCCACGTAGGCGACCGCGACCTCGCGCGCGTGTGTGCGCGCCGCCTCGGCCCAGCCGCCGGGGGAGACCGCGATCGCCTCCACCTTCAGCTCGGGCAACATGTGGCGGAAGAAGTGATCCGTGCCGCCGTACACCGGCCTCTCGTAGAGGATCTTCTGCCCGGGCTTGGCCAGCGACAGGAGCGTGGTGGTGATCGCGGACATGCCGCTCGAGAACGCGGCCGCTGCGTTGGCGTCCTTCTCGACCGCGGTCAGTGCGTCCTCGAACATCTCCGCGTTCGGGTTGTTGAGCCGCGCGTAGATGAGCCCCGGGTCCTCCCCTGGCGCGCGCTCTGTCTTGCCGAGCGCGATCTCGAAGTAGTGTGCGGCCTGCGCGGCCGACGAGAAGGCATAGGTCGAGACGGGGTAGATGGGCGGCCGCACCGCCATCACGCTCAGGCTCGGATCGAAGCCCTCGGACACCGAGCTCGTCTGGGGATGGAACGCGCGGCGACGGTGGGTCATCGGGCGCAAGTCTTACACGCCGCGCCGACGCGCCTCAACGTCACACGACCCGGAGCAGGCGCGAGGCGCGTTCGCCGGTGAGCTCCGCGCCGGGGACGGCGATCGTGACCTCGCCGCCTTCTCCGTGGACGCGCACCAGCTCGGTCAGGAGGACGCGCAGCCGATCGTAGGCGCCGGCGTCGAACAGGCGCTGCCGATCGCGCCAGGGCAGGCGGGCGAGCGGCATGACCTCGGCCGAGCCCAGACCGGCCTCGATCGCCCCCCTGCGGATGACGAGGGAGCGCGGCGCCGGCGCGCCGACCTCCCGGAACGTCACCTTCGATTCTGACAAAATTGTCAGAATTCTGGCTCGACGCACCAGCTGCCCTGCGTTGCGCAGCGTCCGTTCGAGGTGGCGTGTGATGCGCGCAGGGTCCCACCCGACGGTCGTCTCGTCGCTCTCGGGCTCCGCCGTACCCCGAAGCCTGGCCGCGCCACGTACGAGCCTCCCCCAAGGCGTGCGCCCCACGCTCAGGTGCCCTGCCACCAGCGTGGCCCACGCCTCGGCGAAGGGCGCTTCCTCGGGCGCGAACGCCTCGGGGACACCGACGGCGGCGGCGCGGACCTTCGAGGAGGCCGTGGCCCCGCTCAAGAGCCCGATGAGCGCGCCCAGCCCCCGCACGGCGATGGCAGACGGGAACGGGCCGAGCGGTCGGTCCGCCGAGGGCTCGCCGCTGGCCTCGCCGCTCTTCGCGGCGAACCACGCCCGTCGATCGCCCTCCTTCAGCTGCACGTTGTAAGGCGGGTCGAGGCGCTTGATCTCGTCGGTCTCGAGCAACGCAGCCTCGAGCGCCGTCGCGGTCTCGGTCACGACGATCCGCTGCGCCTGCGTGAGCATCTCGAGCGCCCGCTCCGTCGTCTTGGCGCCCGCACCGAAATGGCTGGCGACGCGCTTCTTGATGCTCGCCGCCTTGCCGACGTAGAGCACATCCCCGTTCTTGCGGACGAAGCGATAGACGCCGGGCCCGAGCGGCAGGTCGCGCCGCTCGGTGGCCGTGATCGGAAAGCCGCGCCGGCTCGAGCGCGGGGGCGCCCGCTCGTCGAGGAAGGCACGCAGGCCGGCCCAGGTGGTCACGCCGCGCTCGGCGAGCAAGCCGATGAGCGCCCGCCACGCGAAGGCGGTGGCCTCGACGTGACCTCGGCTCCTGCGCACGAGCTCGGGCGAGTGGCCCAGGTACCCCGCGAGCGCGCGGAGGCTCCGCCGCGGCAGATCCGGGAAGAGACGCCGCGCGATCTCGTGCAGACAGACGGCCTCGAACGGGAAGACCGTCCCGGGCTCGAGACGCTCTTGCAGGTCGCGCAAGAAGGCGAGCTCGAAGCGAGCGAAGTGGATGACCGTGGGGACGACGAGCACGCCGGGGAAATGCGCCGCCAGATCGCCCCGGAGCTTCGCCCACGCGAGCTCGACCGGGATGGCCTCCGCGCGGCAGCTCTCGTCGAAGCCCGTCAGCTCGCGCACGACGCGCGTCACACGGTGCGGCGGGGGCACCTCGATCCAGTGCGCGCGCGCGAGGGCCGCGCGCTCGGGCTCGGGCGGCACGACCGCCCAGCCCAGCTCCAGAAGCGCGCCCAGCGCGGGCGTCGCGCCGGTGGTCTGGCAGTCCACGCAGAGGACCGCGAGATCGGAGAGCTCGTCTCGGCTCTCCGATGGGCTCACATGCAGGTGCTGCCCTCCGCAGTCGTCACCACGATGTCGCAACGGCCGGGATCGTTTGTAGCAGGCCCGCTGGCCGGCGCCTCCGACTTCACGGGGACGGTCGGCCCCGAGGACTTCGCGGGCTTGGAGGCCTTCGCGGGCTCCTTCTTGTCCTTCTGGGCGGTCTTCGCGGGCGCCGGCTTGCTCGCCGCGGGCTTGCCCTTGTCGGCCTTGCCCTTGGGCGCCTTCTCCTCCGCATCGGCCTCGGCGACCTCGGTCTCCTCCTCCGCCGGCTTCGTCTTCACCTTCCGCGAGCAGCCCGAGGTCCGAACACCACCCGGCATGAAGCGGCCGAGCTTCGACCTGTCGATGTCGAGCTTCTTGGCCTGCTGACCCGCGGCCGGTCCGCTCTCCACCTTGAGATCGGCGAGGCTCTCCCCGGCTCCCGGGAAGGTCGCGCTGTCGATCTTCATCCCCTCGAGCCACGCGTCGAGGACCTTCGACTGGAAATCGAGGATGCGCTGCGTGTCGTCCGCGTAGGCGATGAGCACCATGACGCGGCCGACGTACCCGCCGAGCCGCAGCGTGGCCTCCTCGAGCAGCTCGTCGGGGCTGAGGCTCGCGAGCTCGGAAGGGCTGAGGCCGTTGAGCGTCAGCTTCACGTCGGTGCCTTCCAGCTTCACTTCCGGCTTGAGGCTGGTCATGTCCGGCCGCTTGCCGACCTTCTCCTCGATCACGTCCGCGACGACACGCTTGGCGGTGGGCTCGAGCTCGCCCGTGAGGCCGGCGACCGCCATGGGGTAACGGAGCAAGGCAACAGAGTTGTTATTCTTCGCCTCTTCGACCGCGCGCCGGAGATTCACGACCGCGACGCCGATCGACTTCTTCTTCGCCTCGTCGAGCTTCCCGGCCTCCTCGCGGACCAGCTTCACGAAGTCCTCGACCTTGGGGTCGTAGGACTCCTCGAGCTTGTCGATCTGGGCCTCGAGCGCCTCCTTCTGCTTCTCGAGCTTCTCTTTCTCGGCGTCCGCGACGCCCTCCTTGTCGAGGGCCTTGTCGACGTCGCCGATCTTCGCCTCCACCGCGCCGATCTCGTCCTGGATGCGCGCGATGTCCTCGTACGACGACTGCAGCTTGGGGCTCGTCGCGGCGAGCAGGCTCGGGTGCTGCTCCTCGCTGGAGCAGATCGTCGAGAAGCGGGTCACGTAGGCCTCCGCGGCGGTCACCCGGAGCTTCTGGCCCTTGGCGCTTCCGTAGGTGTCGTTCGTGCCGGCGGAGGTGAGGAGCGCCTGCGCTTCGTCCTTCTTCAGGCTGGTCTCGGGGATCCAGGTGGAGTCGTCGTCGACCGGGGTCTGGCCCATGAGGCGCTCGACCTGCTCGGCGGTGGCGTGCGCGAGCTCGGCCCTGCGAACGACGACCGACATCGGCGCGGGCTCGTCGAAGGCCCAGGCGGCCTCGGGGTTCGTGAGCGCCGCGAGCGCGCCGCACCCCGTGGAGCCGATGCCCAACAGCGCCGCTGCCGAAACGTGAATGACGACGGGCAGAGCCCGCAGCGCACGACCCACCCAACCGGAGCTTTTCTGCATGGCGACTACCCAACTGCCTGCGTCGAGATCCTGCTCGAGGCCCCCCTCGTACGCGGGCCGCGGGCCAGAGCTTCCTCGCGGCCACGAGGGCATCCAGGCGACTCCGCCATCGGCCGATCCCAGCCCGGTGGCAAGTCCCGCCAGGCCCTGTCGCTCGTCCGGGCTGCGTTTCCGCTGCAGTCGGATCCCGGACCGTTGACGCGAGGGGATCGTGGGACGAACCCTCCGCCAATGAGCGGAGAGCCATCGAATCAGCGCGTCGCGGTCGAGAAGGACGGCAACGTGCTGCTCATCGGGATCAACCGGCCCGAGAAGCGCAACGCGTTCGACCTCGAGACAATCGATCAGCTCGGCGCGGCCTACCAGCGCCTCGGCAACGAGCCGGACCTCTTCGCCGGGGTCCTGTTCGGTCACGGCCCGCACTTCTCCGCCGGGCTGGATCTCGCCGTCGTCGGGCCAGCCGTGGCCGAGCGTGGGCCGCGCGCGCTCGCCGGATCTCACCAATACGATCCCTTCGGGGTCTGGGCGCCGCCGGTGCCCAAGCCCGTCGTCCTGGCGCTGAGCGGCATCGCCTTCACGCTCTCCATCGAGCTGGCGCTCGCGGCCGACATCGTGATCGCCGCCTCCGACGTCCGCTTCCGGCAGCTGGAGATCGCGCGCGGGATCATCCCGTTCGGGGGCGCCACGTTCCGCGCGCCGGCGAAGCTCGGCTGGGGGAATGCGATGCGATTTCTGCTGACGGCGGAGGAGCTCGGCGCGGCCGAGGCGCTGCGTATCGGCCTCGTTCAGGAGGTCGTCGAGCCGGGGGCCCACGTCGAACGCGCGCGCGCCATCGCCCAGCTCATCGCGAAACAAGCGCCCGCCGGGGTCCAGGGCACGCTCGCCAACGCGCGGGTGGCGGCGGAGCAAGGCGACCGCGCGGCGGTCGAGCACCTCCGCGGCCTCCTGCCCGGCATCCTCGCCAGCGAGGACGCGCGCGAAGGCCTCCAGAGCTTCCTGGAGCGTCGCGAGGCCCGATTCACCGGGCGCTGACCTGATACCCTCGCGCGTCGCCATGCACGACGACCCGCCGATGTCCTTGCCGCTCCTGACGCGCGCGCGCGCCGCCCTCGAGTCCACGCCGACAAAGGCCGCGCAGCTGCTGCACGCGATCACGATGAGCTTCACCATCCGCACGCTCCTGGCGCGGCACGGCTACAGCCCGGACGATCACCGCGAAGGGCTCGAGCTGCTCCGCGAGTGTGTGGGGCCCGACGACGTGGAGTGGCCGGAGAAGTTCGAGCTCGCGGTCCAGGACGCGGTCGTCGAGCTCGACGCGTGGGACGAGAAGGGCTTTCGCATCGTCGAGGCGTCGCTCCGCCATCGTTTCCCCGATCAAGCGCGCTTCGTCCTCGCGGGGCTCGGCCCGACCGACGGTCCCGGCGCCGTGCAGGGCGTACGCCACCTCCTCGATCGACTCGACGCGCTCGAGGCTTCCGAAGACCGGAAGGCGTCGCGCCGCGAGGATCGCGCTGCGCTCGACGCGCTGGCCAAACGCGGCATCACCACCGAGGAGCGCAAGCGGCTCCGCGCGCTCGTCGAGGCGGCGGAGCCCGCGAGCGAGTCGGTGGGCTCGCGCAGCGGCCCGCACCCCACGGATCACGAGACGCGCCTGCTCGCGCTGCGCGCCTGGTACGAGGAGTGGGCGAGCATCGCGCGCGCGGCGGTGACACGTGAGGATCAGCTCACGCGGATGGGCCTCGCCTCGTTCCAGCAGCGCGCAGAGGAGTGAGATCACCCGAAGCGGGCGGCACGCCAGAACCCGAGCTCCACGCTCCTCGCAAGCCACCTCCGGACCTGCGGCGCGAGCGCTCCTTCGCCCCCGGTCACCTGCTGCTCGAGCGCCACGAGGGCGTCGCCGAGCGTGCGCGTCTCGAGGAGCCGCAGCAAGAGCGCCTCCCCGGGTGAGAGCGGAGCTTCGAGGACCCCGTCGTCGGCGCGCACGATCGCCCACCAGCGCTCGCCATCGAGCCGCGCCGGGAGCGGCAAAGCTCCCTCACCCGGGATCGTCGAGAGCGTCCGCCGCAGCACGACGAGAGGCCACGCCTCGACCACGAGCGCGACGGACTCCCGGCGGACGAGCCGCGCAGAGGGGAGCACGGCGGCTTCCTCCGGCGACGGCCTCCAGACGGGCTCCTCTGCGGCGAGCCACACGTTCGCCCAGGCCTCGTCGATTCGGGCAGCCTGGACGACCGCCTCGCGCGACGACGCCTCCACGGCACCCTCGTTCGACTCCAAGAACCGAGCGAGATCGCGAACGGCGGCGGCGAGGTCGGGCGCTCGGGGCGGCCGCCCCGCCAGGTAAGTCTGGACGAGCGCGTTGAAGCGGAACAGCCCGACGAGACGAGCCGTGAGCGGGTAAAGGTCCTGCGCCGCGGTGAAGAGCCGGAACCAATATTGCCGGTTGTAGACAGCGAGCCCCTCGCGCGCGCTCCCCCAACGCGAGTCTCGGAGCGCGAGCGCGGTCTCGTGCTCGTACCGCGACGGATCGGCACGATAGGTTCCCGCTGCCGCGTCGAGCGGCGTGCGGATGGCTCGACCGAACCGCGCTTGCAGCTCCGCGAGCTCTTCGAGGAGCGCCTTCCGGCTCATCGGCGCGAGGCCTCCGCGCGCCGGACCTCCGCGAGGACCGCGGCGAGCGGAGGGATCGCGTCGTCCCACTCGATGAGCGTCGGAAGGGGACCGTGTTGCCGGCACACCTCGGCGTAGAGCGACCAGACCTCGTCGCTGACAGGTCTGTCATGGGTATCGATCAGCACACCGCTCGGCGCGACCTCGTGACCGGCCAGGTGAACCTGCAGGACTCGCGTGAAGTCCAGCGTGCTGAGGTAGTCTCGGACCTCGAAGCCGTGGTTCTGGCTCGAGACGTACACGTTGTTGATGTCGAGCATGTAGCGGCAGCCCGACTGCTCCACCACGCCCGAGTAGAACTCCCACTCGGTCATCGTCGAGCGCTCGAACGTCACGTAGCTCGAAAGGTTCTCGATCCCGAAGGGGCGGCCGAGCCGCGACTGGACGTGGGCCGCGCGCTCCGCCGCGAGCTCGAGCAGCGGCGCGGTGAAGGGCACGGGCAACAAGTCATGGTGATGCACCCCGTGTGCCCCGGTCCAGCAAAGATGGTCGGAGACGAACGGTGCATCGATCTCGTCGGCGAGACGGGCCAGTCCGTCGATGTACGACTCGTCGAGCGGAGCGTGGCCGAGAAGGTTGAGCCCGACGCTGTGGAGCACGACGGGGTAGCGCGCCCGGAGCCGCTTCAGCCAGCCTCGCGGGCGCGCCGCCGCACCGAGGAAATTGTCGGCGATCGCCTCGAGGTAGATGCCGTGCGCCTCCCCCTCGCAGAGCGCTTCGTAGAGCTGGGGGCGGGCCCCGATGCCGATCGCCGTGGGCTTCATGGCGTCACGGCGGGACGATATCCTCGTTGACGCCGAGGACCCCGTACTCCTCCGCGTTTATGTCGAGCGACAGGACGTAGTCGATGACCGCGGCGATCTCGGCGCGCGAATACTTCTCGTGGTAGCCCGACATGTTCGAGAACGCCGTCCCGTTCACGTTCCGGCCCGCGATCCCGAGCGCCACGGCGCTGTGGAGCAGCTCCCGCGGCTTCGTCGCCAGGTCCGCCTCGGCCTGCTGGAGGTCCGTCCCCGGGGCGACATAGAGGGTGAAGCCGAGATCCGCCGAGCCGTGACAGCCGGCGCAGTCGTCCTCGTAGATCTCGGGACCCGTGCGCCCCTGGTCTTCCGCCGGAACCACGCAGCTGATGCCGCCACACGTGTTCATCGCGCGGCACGTGTGCTCACGAAGCACGTAGTCGTATTTGTTGTACGACATGCCCTTGCACGAGTTCGTCCGCGCACAGACCGCGTGTGTCTGGAGAAACCCCTCCCGCTGCATGCAGGCCGCCGAGAACTTCGCGAAGGTCATCGTCGTGTCCTCGGTGTCCGAGATCACCACGTATCCCCCGCCCTGCCCGCCCGCGCCCCCGGCACCGCCGGCTCCTGTGCTCGCGCTGGTCGTGTCTCCGGCGCCCTGCCCCGTGGTCGGACACTCGGAGGGGCTGGGCGAATCATCCTCATCGCCTTCGCACCCGCCGCCGAGGACGAGCCCGGCGATCGCCGCAGCGAGCAGGGGTTGGAGCTTCCGCGTTGCTTCCTCTCCGATTTCCATACGAAACGGTAGACCGATCCGGCTCCGGAGCGCCTGCGTCACGATGTCGCGAACGGGGTGCGTCGACTTGTCTCACGCGCGCCGCGTGGCCAGGTGCTAGACGCAAGCCATGCGTACGGCCTTCTTCTGCTCAGCCCTCGTCGCGCTCCCTCTCGTCGCCTGCGGCGACGACGACGGATCGACCGGCACCTCCACCTCGTCGAGCTCATCCTCGGGATCGACGTCCTCTTCTTCCTCTGCCTCCACGACCACCTCGACCACCTCGAGCACCAGCTCCGGCACCGGCGGGTCGGGTGGCGGCATGATGATGATCGACGTGCCCTTCGCTGCGAAGGTGGGCGCGGAGACGTTCGACTGCGCGCAGAGCTACACGGGCCTCGGCACGACCGACGCCACCGCCAACATCACCGACTTCCGGTTCTACGTGTACGACGTGATGCTGCACGACCAGAACCACAACGAGGTCCCGCTCGAGCTCGATCAGGACGGCCTCTGGCAATACGAGAACGTGGCGCTGCTCGACTTCGAGAACAAGACGGGCGCCTGCGCCAACGGCACGACCGAGACACGCACGTTCGTCCGCGGCCACGCGCCGGAGGGAACCTACGTCGGCGTCAGCTTCAAGCTCGGCGTCCCCGACGAGCTGAACCACCTCGACAGCGCCCAGGCCCCGAGCCCGCTGAACCTCACGGCGATGTTCTGGGCGTGGACGAGCGGGTACAAATACCTCCGGGTCGACAGCGTCGCCATGGGCGGCGCCGGCCCGTTCAACCTGCACCTGGGCGCGACCGGTTGCGTCGGTGACCCCGCGATGGGAGAAATGGTCACGTGCTCGAATCAGAACGTGGCGCAGATCGAGTTCCACTCGTTCGACTTCGCGAACGAGGTGATCGTGGCGGACTACGCCGCGGCGATCGCGGACAGCGATCTCCTGACGGACGGCGGCGGAGCGCCGGGCTGCATGTCGGGTGGGACGGATCCGGAGTGCGAGCCCATCTTCCCCAACCTCGGCCTCGATCTCGAGACGGGCGACCCGTCGCCGAGCACCCTGAGCTTCTTCCGCATCGAGTAACCATGCGACTCCTGCCGGCGCTCGCGCTCGGGCTGATGATCGTCGCCGCAGCTGCTTGCGGCGATGACGGCGAGACGGCTCCCCCCGCCGGCGGCGGCGGGGCTGGCGGCTCGAGCGCGGCGGCGGGCGGCGCCGGCGGTGGTGGCGGCTCCACCGCCTTCGACTGGGGGCTTCCGCCCGGCTACCCGAAGCCGCGCGTCCCGGAAGACAACCCCATCACGAACGAGAAGGTCGAGCTCGGTCGGTACCTCTTCTACGACAAGGGCCTCTCGGGCAACGGCACGCAGTCCTGCTCGACGTGCCACCTGCAGTCGCTCGCCTTCACGGATGGGCTGCCCGTCGGCGTCGGCTCAACGGGGCAACACCACGTGCGCGGTGCGATGTCGATCGCCAACACGGGCTACCTCAACGCCTTCACCTGGGCGAACCCGGTGCTCGCGTCCCTCGAGGAGCAGGCCCTCGTCCCGATGTTCGGGGAGAACCCCGTCGAGCTCGGCCTCGCCGGCCAGGAAGGCACCCTGCTCGCGAGGCTCAAGACCGAGCCGGCCTACGTCGATCGGTTCCCTGCGGCCTTCCCCGAGGACACCGATCCGTACACGGTCGAGAACGTCGTCCGCGCCATCGCGAGCTTCCAGCGCTCGATCATCTCGTACAGGAGCGCGTGGGACGCCTACAACTACGGGGGACAGCAGTCGCTCTCGGAGTCGGCGGTGCGCGGCAAGGACCTGTTCTTCGGCGAGCGCCTCGAGTGTTTCCACTGCCACGGCGGCTTCAACTTCTCGGACTCGGTGTCGCACGAAGGCACGACGTTCGAGGAGATCATGTTCCACAACACCGGGCTCTACAACGTGGGCGGCACGGGGGACTATCCGCCGGACAACACCGGCATCTTCGAGTTCACGGGCTTCCCCACGGACATGGGCCGCTTCCGCGCCCCCACCCTCCGCAACATCGCGCTCACGGCTCCGTACATGCACGACGGCAGCATCGCCACCTTGTCGGAGGTGCTCGATCACTACGCCGCGGGCGGGCGCACCATCACGTCGGGCCCCTACGCCGGCGTCGGCAGCGACAACCCCTACAAGAGCGAGCTCATCGCGGGCTTCACGCTGACGGAGCAGGAGCGCGCGGACGTCCTCGCCTTCCTCGAGACCCTGACCGACTACGAGCTGCTCACCGACGAACGTTGGTCCGACCCATGGCCCTGACAAAACCGTCTGTCTTCAGCCGCCGCCGCGTGCTGGCGTTCACGGCGAGCCTCGCCGCGGGCGCCGCCGGGTGCTCGGACGACGAGCCGTCGTCCACCTCGTCGACGGGCGCCTCCACGGGCTCCGGGGCGGAGGATCTGTCCGACGTCGTCTACGAAGGGGGGGCCACCGACGAAGCGCTCGTCGCGCTCCTCGCCCAGTCCCCGAAGGATGACGCGACCCAAACCGCCGGGCTCGTGGCCCCCACGAGCGGAGAGACGATCTCCGCGGCCACGCCCTTCGCCTTCAGCTGGGCCGTCGGCGCGGCGTCGTTCCGAGAGCCGGGCGCGCTCGAGCGCGCGATCGGGCTCTTGCTCGGGGTCCGCGAGGCGCACGCGCACGGCACGCCCATCTCGGGAAGAGCCTACTTCCTCGTATTCTCGACGCAGACCAACACGAAGTTGCTACGCGTCTTCACGACCGCGCTCTCCTACACGCCGAGCACCGACGCCTGGGCCAAGCTCACCGCAGCCGGCGCGCCCATCACGGTCGAGATCGTGAATGCGATCTTCGAGTCGAATCGCGTCGCCGACGGCGGCGGCCCCTATGCGGGCACGCCGAAGACCTTCCAGATCGGCTGAGCTCGGCGGCCCTCGCTGCTCCCAGTTCGCCGAGGTCGTGCGCGGCCTCAATGGGGCCTGGGGATCTCCGGCAGCTCCAGGCGGCTCCGCTGCCAGCCGGACAGCTCAGCCCCAGCCCGGTAGGTCGATTCGAGGAACGCGAGGAGCGTTCGTTCGGGATCGTCCGCCGTGCGTACGGCCTCGTAGGGCAGGAGGAACTGCCGCGCTTCGGGGACCCATCTCGCGCGGCTCGGCTGGATCGCCGCCTCCGGAAACCCACGCGGCTCGGGCACGAAGTAGGCGTAGAACGCGGGGTATTCGACCGGCGAGCTCCCCGGCCAGAAGCCACCCGACCAGTTCGCCTCGTTTTCGGCCCACCGGTAGATGAAGTCTCGCCCCGCGGGCACCGCGACGCGCTCCCCGTTGAAGCGGCTCGTCGTGAGATCGAACGAGCCCCAGAAGAAGTGGACCGGGCTCGCCTTGCCCACGAACCAGGTTCGATGCTCCCACAACACGCGCGAGGCGGAGGTCATCGCACGGAACCAGCGGCCGACCGCCGCGGAGTCGTAGCTCGCGTGCTCGGTGTCCTCTTCGAACCGGATCGGCCTGGGCACCTCCTGAGGCAGCGTGTTGATGGCCACGCCGATCCCGAGCGTGCCGAGGCAGGCCATCGTCTCCCGATAGAAGTCGGCCACCGAGCGCGGATAGAGCGGAACGACCTTCCGCCGGCCGTCGCTCGTCGAGAGGACCAGGTCGTGCTCGATGAAGTCGAAGTCGGCCTGGAAGACGCCGTTCGAGCAGGGGATTGGCAGCGTCGTCAGGCCACGCGCCGTCAGGTGCAGCGCGGTGTGCCAGAACTGGTTCTGGAAGGGCGCGAGCGCGACCTTCAGCTTGCCGACGATCTGCGTCCACATGTGGACGGTCTCGCGCGTGGCGCTCCACTCCCGGAACGGCAGCGGCGGCCAGCGCTCGTCGATTGTGAGATCACGAGGGCGATCGAGGTTGGACAACATGGGGACCCTACCCCGTGCGCGTGCAAGCCAGGCTCCAACGCTCGCCGAGGCGCGCGGCCCCGTCGGCGCGTCGCAGCTTGCTACGCCGGGGCGAACACGCAGGCACACCGAGTCATCGGCACGTCAGCGCACGGCCCAGCCCACGAGCGCCAGGCCCATGATCGCGAGCACGACGAGGTGGATGCCCAGCGCAGCGATGACCATCACCCATCCTGCGGTGAGCTTGCCGCCGAGCTGCCGGCGGTACTCGGGGCCGAGCCGGTTGGCCGACACGATCCAGCCGATCGCGCTGAACACCGTGATGATGGAGACGATGCCGAACGGGTTGAAACACGACCAGCTCACGAGCCCGCTGATGCCGATGATGAGCGACGAGACCCAGATGCTGTTCGTCGCCTTCATGTCCCCTTCGACGATCACGCCGCGGGCTTCGCAGCTCCGGCAGACCTGTCGGCCGGCCTTGTCGAAGTTCGCCGTGCTCGGATCGATGGGCGTGCCGCAGACACCGCAGGGGACCATGAACGCGATGTGATCTTCGTTGGGCTTTCGCGTCAACGCGCCCAGCTACCCTGGTCAATCCGGTCGGCCGAGGCTCCGCAACCAAACGTCCGCGAGCGGCTCGGGGTCGAAGCCGGACTCCTCGCGGATGGCGTCGAGCATGTCATCCACACCAGCGGCCTTCTCGCGGTGCGCGGCGTAGAAGCCGGCGAGGATTCGGTCGAGCGCCTCGCGGCCGATCTCGGCCTCGACGGCGCGATAGAAAAACGCGCCCTTCATGTAGACCACGTCGTTCCACAGGTCGTTCAAGACATCGACCTGATTGCAGCCTTCGGGCCGCGCCACGCGATCCTGCGACGCGACAACCGAGTCGAGCCGCTGTTCATACGAGGCCCAGACACCGTCGCCGGCGGCCTTGCCTGCGGTCGCTTCGAGCGCGCGCGCGGTGACGTAGCTCGTGGTGCCCTCCGACAGGGTGAGGTCTTCCCAGCACTCGATGCGCACGCCGTCGCCGAACCAGCCGTGCGCGGCCTCATGCGCGTGGGTCTCTTCGTCCCCCATCGAGCCGCGCGAGACGTGCCAGAACGGGTGGTGCTCCATCCCGCCGAACGCTCCCCCGCCCCACTCGGCCGAGACCGATCCGACGACGTCGCCGAAGAGGTAGTCGCCGTAGGTCTGCTCGTACCACTCGACGACGTCGCGCAGGTGGGCGGTGCCCTTCGCGGTGGCCTGCTTCTCGTCCGGCAGGTACCACGCGCGAACGCTCGTGCCCGACGCGGTCTTGCCCAGATCGATCTCCGTGTAGTCGCCGACAGCCCACGCGAGCATGTAAGCCGGCGCGTCGGCCTCGATCGCGGGAGGGAAGATCGCCTTCGCCCCGCTGGGCACCCCCGAGAGCGACAGCTCGAAGCGAAGACCGTCCGACGGGTCCGACTTGCAGGGGAACAGGTTGCCGCAGAAGCTCGGCCACGTGAACGTGAGCCCCTTCGACGTCGCCCCTTGCAGCTCGGTGTGGTCGCGGAACCCGTAGGCGATCTCGATCGTGCCCGACCGCTTGGCGGCGTAGCCGATATCGAGGCGCGAGCCGTCCTGCTTGAAAGGCAGCGGGCCCTTGTCGTCCCGGACCGACTCGATGCTGAGATCACCGACCTCGAACGACACGCCGGTCCGCTTGGATGCGCCGACCTCGATGCGTGCCGTCGCGCGGTTGCCTTCGAGGTCCACGTCGAGCTCGGTGGAGACGACGTCGCGGCTCCAGTTCTTCGCAGGCTTCGACTGCTTCAGGTCCTCCGACTGGCTGGAGGTCCCGTCGGAGCAGCCGAGCACCAGGAGAAGAAAGGAGAGCGAGGTCGCGCGGAAGGTCACGGCTCGCGCCGCTCGCACAATTGGTGCCAAGGTAGGACACCTCGGAATCCGCTGGATTCACGGCTATCACGCCACTTCGGATCGTCTGGGATCCAGGTCGGCCGCACCAGGCCGGGCGCGAGTCATTTCTTCGATCGGGTCTGGCAGCGGGCGACGTCGAGCGAGTCGAGCAACAGGACAGCACGGTCATCGACGTGGAGCCAGCTGGTCGTGAGCTCGACCGACACGAAGCCGGCGGTGTTCTCCCGCGTCTCCTTGTGGCTCGTCACGTAGCCGACACCGCTGGGCAAGACGCCGATGATGGCGCGTTCGCCGCCGATCTGCGCCCAGACGCGGAGGGGGTCGCTGCAAATGGACGTGCGCGTGTACTCGCGCGTCCTGTAGCCGAGCCGGCCGACGCCGCTCGCCATCCCCAGGGAAGAGAAGTCCACGGCGGCGGAAGGCACCCACCCCGACGCGACGTAGCCCCGACCCTGGAGCACGACGTGTCGTGACGCGCCGCTCGCCGCGCCCACGCGCGCCTGAGGAGACTTGCCGAGGCGAGCGACCACGGGCCCCTGTGGCGCGCTCCGGAGCTCGGTGAACGGGACGAGGCCCACCGGATCTCGCGTGGGCTGGCGAACGAACGCTCTGGCGTCGTAGCTCGCCTTGGAAGGCTGCAACGCGGAGCAAGGCACGACCTGCCGCACGGACCTCGGAGCGTCGAACAGATCCGAGACATCGAGCCCCACGTTCATGCGCCCCGCCTCGTGCGGAGCCGCGAGCTCGAGCGCCGTCTCGGCGAGCGGGACCGCGAAGTCTCCGAGGGCCATGGGCCGGGCGAGGTGGACGCTCGGAGCCGACACGACCGCGGTGAGCTCGAGGCCACCGGTCAGATCGATCACCGCGGCGCCGCCCTCGACGGGGAGGTGCAGCGTGCCCTTCCCGGCGCGGACCGTCGCGAAGGTCGCGCCGCCGTCACGGAGCTGCAGCGCGCCCTCCCAGCGCTCGGCGGAGAGCGCGCAGGCGACGTTCTCCGGTCGCTCGATGACGAGCGTCTTCACCACCGGCTCCGGGCTCTCGGGGGCGACGACGCCGACCGCCTGGCCGCCGTCCATCGCGCCCGGGCGGGCCGGCGCCGGAGCGATCGCGACCTCGGGGCGCGGGGCAGCGCAGGCCGCGGCGAGCGCGGAAACGAGCAGCAAGCGGTTGGTCGGGAGCATGCTCACGCTCGCGGCGTCACGAGAAGACAGGTCACGGTCCACCACGACACCCCTTCGCCGCGCCTGTTCCCTCGTGGCCCTGCCACCCCCCCGCGGGCGACGGGATGGCGAAAAAATCCAATCGGAACGGACGTCCTGGACGCCCAGCGCCCGGGCCGAAGCTGGCCCGCCGGGGGTGGGTTGTCTTGGGCACCCGGCTGGGGTCAGCATGGGCGGTTCCGCCATGCCGTTGCCGCGAGACCTGGAAGACCTGCGAAAAGAACAGCTTCATGTGGCCTGGCTCCAGGAAGCCACACGCGTCGCGGGCCTCGGCATGTTCCACCACGACCACCACCGCGACGAGATCTACTGGTCACCGGAGATGCGCGCCATCCACGGCGTGGGACTGGAGACGCCGATCACGATCTCCCTCATCGTCACGGGCGTCGTGGAGGCGGATCGCGCCAGGATCGACGAGGCCATCCGGCATGCGCACGACCCCTCCGGCGACGGACGGTTCGACGTGGAGTACCGAATCGTACGCCCAAACGGTGAGGTTCGCTGGATCGCGAGCCGCTCGCAGACTTACTTCGAGGGCACGCGGCCCAAACGAACGATCGGTGCGACCCAGGACATCACCGAGCGAAAGCAGACGGAGGCCGCGATGCGCCTGCGCGACCAGGCGATGGAAACGGCGCTGAACGGCATCGCCATCTCCGACGCTTCGGGCCGCCTTGTCTATGTCAACCCGGCCTTCGTGAGCATGTTCGGCTACGCGTCCCGGGAGGAGCTCATAGGCCGCCTCGCGGTCGAGCTCTCGCCTGGAGGCGCGGAGGTCATCGCCTCCGTCCGTGCGACCGGAGGCTGGGCCGGGGAGCGCAACGGGACGCGCAAGGACGGTTCGACCTTGCCCCTGCACATGCTCGCGAGCGCCGTGACGGATGGCGACGGGAACGTGACCGCGATGATGGGCTCGTTCATCGACCTCACGGAGCGCAAGCGCGCCGAAGAGGAGCGAGCCCGGCTCGCAGCCGTCCTCGACGCGACGCCCGACGTGGTCGGGATCGCCGACCCGAGCGGCAACGTGCTCTACCTCAACCAGGCCGCACGAGCGATGTTCGGCCTCTCGGACGCTGCGCCGACCGGCAAGATGGGGGATCACCACACCCCCGCCTCGAGGAGCACCATCCTCGAGACTGCGATCCCCTCCGCGGTGAAGACGGGGGCATGGCGCGGCGAGACGAACCTGATCGACCCCTCCGGACGCGAGGTGCCCTTCTCGCAGGTGGTCATCGCGCACCGAGGACCAGACGGGGCGCCGCTTTACTTCGCGACGATCGCGCGCGACATCTCCGAGCAGCGTGAGCTCGAGGCGCAGCTGCGTCAGGCCCAGAAGATGGAAGCGATCGGGAGGCTCGCCGGCGGCGTGGCGCACGACTTCAACAACCTCTTGTCGGTCATCTTGAGCTTCGCCCGGCTCGTTCACGACGACCTGCCCGAAGGACACCCGAGCCGGCCCGAGCTCGAGCAGATCGAGCGCGCAGGAGAGCGCGCCGCCGACCTCACGCGGCAAATGCTGGCGTTCAGCCGGAAGCAGGTCCTGCAGCCTCGGGTCGTGGACGCCAACGACGTCCTCCTCGCCATGGCCCCGATGATCGAGCGCCTGGTCGGCGAAGACCTCGAGCTCCAGCTCGCCCTCGCCCCGGCCCCTTGCCTGCTGAAGGTCGACCCCCCGCAGCTCGAGCAAGCCGTCTTGAACCTGGTCGTCAACGCACGCGACGCCATGCCGAGCGGAGGGCGGCTCACCATCGAGACCGGCTTGGTGGAGATCGACGAGAGCTACGCGCGGACGCACCTCGACGTGCGCCCCGGTCCACACGTGCTCATCGCGGTCTCGGACACGGGCGTGGGCATGGACGCGGCGACGAAGGAGCGCATCTTCGAGCCGTTTTTCACGACAAAAGGCCCGGGCATCGGCACGGGCCTCGGGTTGTCGACGGTCTTCGGCATCGTCCGGCAGACGGGCGGCACGATCTGGGTCTACAGCGAGCCCGGACGAGGCACGACCTTCAAGCTCTACTTTCCCCGCACGGGTGATCCCGCCGTTCTGCACCAGCCCGCGCCCCGCACGATCCCCATGGCAAGCCTGCGAGGTCGCACGGTGCTGGTGGTGGAGGACGAGCCGCAGCTCCGCGACGTGGTCGTCAGCGTGCTTCGTCGAGCGGGGCTCATCGTGCTCGAGGCTGCCCGTCCGGATGACGCTCTGGACCTGGCGGCGTCACACGACGGTCCGATTCATCTGCTGCTGACCGACGTCGTCATGCCGGGTCTCAACGGCAAGCAGCTCGCCGATCGCCTGCTCGCCACGCGCCCCACCACGCGCGTGGTCTACATGTCCGGCTACACGGAGAACACGATCGTGCATCACGGCGTGCTCGACACCGGGGTCGATTTCCTTCCCAAGCCGGTCGTACCCGACGCGCTGCTCGCGATCGTGCAACGCATCCTGAGCGCCGGCGGTCGACTGTGACGCGCCTCAGTCCCAGCGGGAGGTCAGCTCGAGGTCGAACCGGTCCAGCGACCCGGTCTTGCCCGACTTCTTGTCGATCGCGACGAGGTGCCAGACGCCGTTGACCGATTCGTCGCCGGAGAAACCAATGACCGGTTTGTCATTGAAATAGACCTCGGTGCCGGTCGTCTGCGCCGACCCCTCGAAGACGATGACCTCGGTCCCGGCGGGGTTGACGAGCTTCACGCGGAGGTCGGCGATACGCGGGTGGCTGATCTGCATCGTCAGCTTGATGTCCATGTCGACCGTCGCGAGCCCGTAAGCGAGGAGCGAGGCGTCGACGCCGGCGGCCTTGTTGTCGGGGATCGCGGCGCTCGGCGACGAGTGAAACCGGCCGCGCATCCATCCCGGCAGGCAGAGCCCCTCCCCGCTCGCGGCCGCGCCCGCACAGACGAGCCCCGAGCCGTCGGGGCATCCGAACGACGCCTCGGTCACGGTGCAGGCGGTCGTCTCGAGCGGGCTCGTGTCGAGCGTGGGGTCGATGCAGCGTCCGAGCGCGAAGCCCTCGGGCCGACCGTGACACTTGGTGCCGCCCCGGCAGTCTGCGTCGGTCGCGCAGCGGCGGCGCTCGTTGCCCCAGAGCGTCGAGCAGCCCTCCAGGATGCCGTCGTTGATGGTGGCCGCGACGTCGGTCGTCCCCGAGACGAAGATCTTCCCGAACGAGTTGTCGCCGGCGCCCATCTCGTAGGCGGTGAACCCGCAGCGACCGCTCGCGTCCCAGAGCTCCGATTGGAAGATGACATTGTCGTCAACGACATCGAACGCCGCCTCCACTGTCGACACGTCGTGCGCGGTCGCCTCCACCGCCGAGAGGATCTGGCTCCGCTGCAGATCCGTCAGGGAGGAGCCGGCGGTCAGCTGACGCCGGCCTACGATGACCATGGCCTCCGCGCTGTCGAGGATGTCCCGGTAGCTCTCGCCGAACACGCACGCACCGTCGAGCCAGCGGTGCGTCGCCTCCACGCGGCAGACCGGGAGGTACTCTGACGTGAACGCGTCCATGTCGAGCCCGCAATACGCAGGCGGCTTGCTCCCCTCGCACCGGGCGTCGCGCGCCGGCGCGGTCACCTCGGGATCCGAGCACTGATCGTAGAGGTCGAAGCCCGACGTCACGCTCGGGTCGAAGTCGGGATCGTTGTTCCGGATGTCGGTGACGCAGGCCTCGATCGCCTCGAGGATCGGCGCGTCACACTGCTCCACCGGCCCGGCGCAGCATTTTGCCTTCGCGAAGCGCCCGTTCGGGAGCCGGCACTTCCCCTTGGCGTCGAGCTTCGCGCCCTTGCAGCTCGTCGCGTTCTCCGTGTTCGAGGCGACCCCGTCGTCGCACCCGAAGATGAGGAGCGGGGTCACGGCGAGCGCAAACACGGACAGGAGGAGCTTCTTCACGGGCGGCGCCGAGAGCAGATCGTGTGCCACGTGACGAAACGGTGATCGCCGGCGTGTGGCCCCGGGAAAAGTCGCACCCGGTGAGCTGGCGGGCAGGATCCTCGGTGCCCCAGGTGGATCGAGGCGGTCGGCTCGTTCCGGTCGGCGACACCCGGCGGGGCGAGCACATCGGCTCGCTCTCGAGCGAGCGGCCGACGATCAGGATGCGACCCGGCGCACCAACCCCCGGAAAAACTCCATCGCAGGATCGGCGTGGGTGCGCTCGTGCCATCGAAGGCTCATGGGGACGACGAGCTCGATCGGCGCCCGCACGACGCCGAGGCCGAGCCGCGGTCCGAGGACGTCCGTGAGCGAACGTGGCAAGGTCGCGAGGAGATCGGTGTCGGCGACCACGGCTGCCGCCGCCGTGAAGGTCGGCACCACGACGGCGACGTCACGACGAACGCCGGCCCGCTCATAAGCACGCGACGCTGGGTCGCGAAAGCCTCGTCCGGGCGCCATCTCGACCGCCACGTGTCGCATCGACTCGAGCACCGACCGCGTCGGACGCTTCTTCGCGAGGGGGTGATCGCGCCGGGCGACGACCACCAGGACCTCATCGAAGAGGTGCTCGGCCCGAACGCCGGGCGTGCGCTCGGCGACGCCGACCGCGATGTCCACCTCCGTCCCCGAGAGCCCTCCGAGCGACACGAGAGAGTCGATCCCGACGACACGCAGACGCGCGCGTGGCATCTCCTCGGCCAGGAGCCCGACGAGGCCTGGCAAGCGCACCATCTGGCCCACGTCGGCGATCGCGAGCGTAAACGTGCGCGAGGTCGTCTTCGGATCGAAGCGAGGGCGACGGACAGCGTCCTCCAGCTCGCGGAGGGCGCGTGAGATCGCCGGGCCAAGCTCGGCGGCGCGAGGCGTCGGGACGATGCCGCGCCCGCTCCGCGCGACGAGCGGGTCACCGAGCACGTGGCGCAGCCGGGCGAGCGCGTTGCTGACGGCCGACGACGTGACGTGCAGCTTGCGCGCAGCCCGCGCCACGCTCCGTTCTGCGAGGACGGCGTCGAGCGTGACGAGTAGGTTGAGATCGAGCCCGGTGATGCTCACCGCCTGTGATGATACCGATCACGAACCATCACTGGTCGAGAGACGTAAACGCGCGCATGTTGCCCTCCGATGCAGCGCTCGCTCCTCTGCGCACTCCTCGTCCCGCTCGCAGCCCACATGGGCTGCGGGGCGGCCAGCACCCCCGCTCCCATCCCGGAGGCCACCCTGCACCACGTCGAAGTCCTCGGCTCAACCATGGCGTACCGTGAGGCCGGCACAGGTCCGACGGTCGTCTTCCTGCACGGCAACCCGTCGTCGTCCCACGTCTGGCGCGGCGTCATTCCTCACGTCGCGGATCGCGCGCGTTGCCTCGCCCCGGACCTGATCGGGATGGGCGCGTCCGACAAGCCCGAAATCCCCTATCGCTTCTCCGACCACGCCCGCTACCTCGACGCCTGGCTCGACTCCGTGACCGCGGGACCGTTGGTGCTCGTGGGGTACGACTGGGGCGGCTCCCTGGCGATGGACTGGGCGGCGCGAAACCCGAGCCGCACGCTCGGGCTCGTCGTGTTCGAGACGTTTCTGCGCCCGCTGGAGTGGAGCGAATGGTCGCCTCGCGGGCGTGAGCTCTTCCGGGCGCTTCGCAGCCCCGGCGTCGGCGAGGAGATGGTTCTGGAGCAGAACCAGTTCCTGCTGCGGTCCCTGGAGAATGGGGTGGCGCGGCGTCTCGGGGAGGAGGACCGCGCGGCCTGGCTCGCGCCGTACCCGACGCCGGTCTCGCGTCGCCCGCTCCTCCAGTGGCCGCGCGAGATCCCCGTCGAGGGTGAGCCCGCCGACGTCGTGGACATCGTCCGGCGCTACGACGACTGGCTCGCGACCTCCGCCCACACGCCCAAGCTGCTCCTGACCTTCGACCTGCCGGCCGGGCTCCACCCTTCCCCCACCGGCTCCGCGGCGATGATCGAGTGGGCGAAGGAACACGTGACCGCCCTCGAGGTCGTCGCGCTCGGTCCAGCCGGGCACCACGCGACCGAAGATCGTCCGGACGAGATCGGGCGCGCCATTGCGGCCTGGCTCGAGCGGAGCGTGCGCGCGGGGCGCGACTGATCGACCGCTCACACGGCGGACGAGACCCGCTTCTGCGCGACCGCATTCAGCCGGCGCTCGTAGCGCTCCCCCCACTCCTTCAAGCCGACGAGCACCGGCTCGACGGTCCGACCGAACGCGGTGAGCTCGTATTCGACCCTGGGTGGAACCTCGGCGAAGACCGTGCGCTTGATGAGGCCGTCTCGCTCGAGCTCGCGCAGCTGGAGCGTGAGGACACGCGCGCTGCAGCTCGGCAGCTGACGCCGCAGCTCACCGAACCGGCGCTTGCCCCGGAGCAGCCAGAAGAGGACGACGGCCTTCCAGCGACCGCCGAGGACCACGAGCGCCGCCTCCACGGAGCAGCCTGTCTTCGCGCTCGGCTTGGTCTTTGCCGATGGGGTCATGGTTACCTTTCTGTGACTACGCACAGATTTGTGCGTACTTGCGCCAATCGTACCGGGGAGCCACCTTGCGCGCCACGAGGTGAACGACTCATGAAGGCATACGAGCTGCACCGTGAAGAAGGGCTCGCCGCGCTCAAGCTCGTCGAACGGCCGAGCCCTCCGCTCGGCCCGACGGACGTCCGCGTCCGCGTCCGCGCCGTCTCGCTGAACTACCGCGATCTGTCGGTGCTCCGGGGAGCGCAGCGTCGCGAGCGACCGGTCGTCCCGACCTCCGACGGGGCCGGCGAGGTGATCGAGGTCGGCTCGGCCGTTCGGCGGCATGCGGTCGGCGATCGCGTCGCGGCCGCCTTCTTTCCCGGATGGCTGCAGGGTGGCCTCTCCGAGGAGCACCACAAGAACGCCCTGGGCGGATCCGCCGATGGGATGCTGGCGGAGGAGGTCGTGTTGCCCGAGTCGGCCTGGGTGCGAGCTCCTTCGAAATGGTCCTTCGAACAAGCATCCACCCTGCCTTGTGCGGGCGTCACCGCCTGGCACGCGCTCTTCGAAGCGGCCTCGCTACGCCCCGGAGACTCGCTTCTGGTCCAGGGCACCGGTGGCGTCTCGATCTTCGCGCTCCAGCTCGCGAGAGCCGCCGGAGCCAACGTCATCGCCACGTCGAGCTCCGCGGAGAAGCGGGCTCGCCTCGAGCAAATGGGGGCCGTTGCGACCCTGGACTACAAGGCGACACCACAATGGGGCGACGCCGTCCGAGCGGCGTCGGGCGGCCGCGGCGTCGACGTCGCGGTGGAGGTCGGCGGGGCCGGGACGTTCGACCAGACGGTCAAGGCGCTGCGTTATGGCGGCACGATGAGCCTGCTCGGGATCCTGGCGGGTACCCAGGGCCCGATCGACACCTACGCCGTTTTCCACAAGGCCCTGCGCGTCCACGGCGTCTACGTCGGCTCCGTCGCGATGTTCGAGAGCCTGGTGCGCGCCCTCGAAGCCTCCGGCATCGAGCCGGTCGTCGATCGCGCCTTCGCCTTCGACGACGCGGCGCGAGCGTACGAGCACCTCGGGAGCGGCGCGCATTTCGGCAAGGTGGTCATTCGGGTCGGCTGAGCGGCCACGGCGCGCCCGCGAACACGCCTCTCCTACTTCACGCCGTAGAGGAACGCGTCGCGGAGCGCGCCGTCCGCCTCGTCGCGGACGACAAGACACAGGGCCCGCTGCGCGTCGATGCGGAGCTTGCCGTGGACACGCTTGCCGTCGCTGCACGACGTCTCGAAGCCGCTCGAGATCAGCTTGTCGGTCTCGACCAGGCCGGTGAGCCGCATGTCCTTCTGGCAGGAGACGCCGAGGTGGCCGATGACGAGCTTGATCATCGACTGGCTGTCGACCTTCTTCGGCCGCGGCAGCTCGGTGATCTCGTAGAGGGCGCTCGCTCGCGACGCCTTCCAGGTTCGGGCCTTCGCCTGCGCGTCGACCGTGGCGCCCGGCGGCATGAGCGCGGCGACGCCCCAGGCCTCCTCGTTCACGAAAGACCAGCCCTCCGGCGCGCCGCTCGCGACCGGCGCCGCCTTCGCTTCGCCGCGCTGACAGCGCTTCATCTTCGAGAACGCGTCGACACAGGACGAAGAGACGACACTGTCACAGAAGGACTCGGTCGCCTTCAGCTGACAGAGGAAGGCCGCCTCACCTTCGGCTTCACACCCGTCGGGCCGCCCGTCGTGCCGCTTGCACTGCGCCCGGCACATCTCGTCTCGCCCCTGTGGGCAGCTCGACGCGACGCGGTCGCAGAGCTTCTGGCACGCGTCGAAGGCGCGCGTGTCCGCGGTCGGTGCCGCCGCGCTCGACGCCGCGGGCGACGTCGAGGCGAGCGGCGCGACGTCCGCCGCGACCCCTGTCGCCGCGGCGGTGGCGGAGGAGGCCGGCGGCTCGTTCGAGGGTGGCTCCGTCGACGCCGGCGTGGTGGACGAGCAACCCCACGCGAGCAGCGCCGCGCAGACGACGAACGGGACGGATCTTCTCATCGTGGCGCATCCTAACAGGGTGCTGAAAAAGGCAACGTCGTTGTGCTCGATGAGGTTTGTGCTGCTCTTTCTCCCCCCCGGCCCCCCTCGCTGTGCGAGGGGGGCTCGCGCGGCCGCATTGTGTAGCATCGCCGCCCGATGGCCCGCCTCGATCCGCACTCCTTCGCCGACGACTCACACCCCGCGGTCACCGATCTCACCTGGGAGGCTCGCGTCGACTTTGCCTCCCACACGCTGGAGGCCGTCGCGACCCTCGCGCTCGATCGCCCGGCCGCGGGCGGGCCGCTCGATCTCGATACACGTGGGCTCCGCATCACCAGCGTGACGACCGCCGACGGCCGACCGGTCCCCTTCACGCTCGGTGCGGAGGAGCCGATCCTCGGGGCGAAGCTGACGGTCACGTTGCCTGCCGGGGAGCGTTCGATCGTCATTCGGTACTCCACCTCACCCGACGCGAGCGCCCTCCAGTGGCTCGAGCCCGCGCAGACCGCCGGCCGCGTCCACCCCTTCCTGTTCTCGCAGTGCCAGGCCGTCCACGCGCGCTCCGTCGTGCCGCTGCAAGACACGCCGAGCCGCCGGATCACCTTCACCGCCGCGCTCCGCGTCCCTGCCGCGCTGCGCGGGCTCATGGCGGCCGGCTTCGTGACCCGCGAGGTCGCGGGGAGCGAGGCGATCGAGCGGTATCGCCTCGAGCAGCCGATCGCGCCCTATCTCTTTGCGTTCGCCGTGGGCGAGCTCGAGTCTCGTGAGCTCGGCGCCCGCACGCGCGTCTGGGCGGAGCCGAGCGTCGTGGAAGGCGCGGCGTGGGAGTTCGCTCCCGTCGACGCGATGCTCGAGGCCGGAGAGGCGCTCTTCGGTGCATACGCGTGGGAGCGGTTCGACATCCTCGTCATGCCGCCGTCGTTCCCGTACGGCGGGATGGAGAACCCGCGCCTGACCTTCGTGACGCCGACCCTGCTCGCCAAAGATCGCTCGCAGGTGCGCGTCATCGCGCACGAGCTCGCGCACGCCTGGACGGGCAACCTCGTCACGAACGCCAACGCCGAGCACTTCTGGCTCAACGAGGGCTGGACGCGCTACGCCGAGCTTCGCATCACCGAGGTGGTGGAGGGGGCGGACACCGCGGCGCTCGTCGCCGCGCTGTGTCGCCGCGAGCTCGAGGACGCCCTCGGCCGCTTCGCGCGCGAAGGGCGCCCCCACCTCGGCCGGCTGCGCACGCACCTCCACGGCGTCGATCCGGACGAGGCCTTCAGCGTGGTGCCCTACGACAAGGGCCAGCTCTTTCTCGCCGCCATCGAGGCCACGATCGGACGCGAACGTTTCGACGCCTTCGCGAAGCGCTACCTCGAGGCCTTCCGCTTCGGCGCCGTCACGACCGAGGCGTTCCTTGCGTTCACCGACCGCGAGCTGCCCGGCGTGCTCGCGAAGGTGAACGCGAAGGAGTGGACCGACGGAGAAGGGCTGCCCGCAAGCGCGCCGACCATTCGCTCGTCGCGGTTGGAAGCGATCGAGTCGCTCGGCACCACCGTGCCGAGCGACCCGCTCTCACCGACCGAGCTCAACCTGTGGCTCGAGCGGCTCCCACGACCCATGTCGCACGATTCTCTTGCCGCGATCGATGCCCGCTTCGGGCTCACGAAGACGGAGAACGTGGAGCTGAAGGTCGCGTGGCTGGAGCTCGCCATTCGATCCGGTTACGCAGCGGTACTGCCCGAGGTCCAGCGCGTCCTCGGCACGGTCGGACGAATGAAATATTTACTCCCGCTCTACACCGCGCTCGCCGAAAGACCGGAGACGCGAGCGCTCGCACGGAAGATCTTCGACGGCGCCGCGGCCGGCTACCACAACATCGCGCGCGCCGTGGTCAAAGGCCGACTGGACTCGCTGACGGCCGGCTGAGGCCGCCGGAGAGCCGGCGTTCCCAGATGACAACTCCGTCCTGCGACGGTACGAACGCCACGCTGGGTGTTTCACGAGGAGAAGCGTTCATGTCCAAGACGGAGCTGCGGCCGGTGGCGTTCGTGTTTCCCCTCTCCGACGTCGGAGAGTGGCTGGAGAAGACCGTTCCGCCGAAGTACGCAGGTTGCCCGGGTTACTGGTACCGGTCCGCGCACGAGGACTGCTTCGCCGAGCTGAGCGGTATCGAGGAGCCCGAGATGGAGGACGGCGAGGCGGACGACCTCCTCGCCTGGGTCAACGAATACGTCGACGCCTGCAACCTCCGACAGGCGATCTACACCGACGAGGAGTACGCCGAGATGGACGAGCCGGACGAGGACAGCTTCGGCTTTCACCCCGGCGTGACGTTTGCCGAGGGCGTCGAAGCCCTCGCCGCGGGGGGCTTTCGCGTCGTCGTCGTGCCGTTCCCCCAGACGCTGCGAACCACCGCAGCTGGGACGGGTGGCGCTCGTTACGCCGCGCAGCTCGACGCGGTCGTCGAGAGGCTCGCGCTCCACCTCGACTTTGCCTCCACCCCGATCGCGCTCGCGCTCCTGAAGGAGAACGACGTGTTGTCACGCCAGCTGCGGCTCGCGAGCGATCTGATCGACAACTTCCTGGGGACGGAGCCGAACGATGATCTCACGCAGCGGCTCCTGACCGTCATCGCCGGCTGGTCTGGCGCGAGGCGGGACAAGCTGCGCCTCGTGTTTGCCCAGATCGCCAAGGAGAAGAAGGTGCGAGGCCAGAGCTCGAGCCCGAACATCCCGAAGCTCCGCGCCGCGTTGGGTCGACCGGAGTCCCCGGAGGTCGAGCAGGCCTTGGGTTGAGCCGGTCAGGGAGCGCGGGCAGCCGCGTCCGTCGCCGGACCGAAGCATGAGCACGTCGCCCTTCGCGATCCGCGCCGCGGCCCCCAGCGAGATGCCCGAGGTCATCTCCGTCGACGACGACGCCACCCAGCTGTATGCGCGCGCGGGCATCGAGCTCGGCCTGACGGACGAACACCCCTTCGCAATCGACGAGCGGCGCCGGTGGCGCCGCTCCGCGGAGCTCGGGCGCCTCTTCGTGGCGATCGAAGAGGGCCGCCTCATCGGCTTCGCCTCGCTCGACGTCCTGGACGGTGAGCCCTACCTCGACCAGCTCTCGGTGCGGGCCGCCTCCGGCCGGCGGGGCATCGGCCGAGCCCTGCTGCGGCGAGCCGTCGCGTGGGCCGTCGAGCAGCGCGGCGGGGCGATCTGGCTCACGACCTACGCCCAGGTCGCGTTCAACCGCCCCTTCTACGAGTCCGAGGGGTTCGTCGTCGTGCCGGAGAGCGAATGTGGCCCCGGCGTGCTCCACCACGTGGAGGAGCAGCGGCGCTGGCTGCCGTTCCCCGAGCACCGCGTCGCCATGCGGCGGCCGCTCTGCTGACGCGAGCGCAACCTCAGCTCGGGCGGAGCTGGATGAGCACCTCGTTCGAGGGATCGAACGGCGAGCCCTTCACGTCTGCGATGCACTTGAGGGTCATCTTCACGGCGCCCGAAGCGACCGCGCCTGCGGGATCGCTGATGCCGTTCTTGGACATGGCGTTCGCGAGGTCGACCTCGCTCACCATGAACGGCTGCCGCAGCGTCTGGCCCGGCGTCATGTCGACCGGGAACTTCGTGCAGCCGTCCGAGTAGTGGGTGTTCGGCTCCGGATCGAACGCCGAGGCGACATAGGTGTTGAACTCCTGCCCGTCACGGAAGTACCGGATGCCGATCTCGTACTTCGTCGCGAGGATCTGGCAGGGCTCCTTCGCGGTCACGACCATCGTGCCCTTCACGACGCTGTCGGTGAACGTCATCGACGCGCTCTCGACCGGCTGCCTCTCGACGTCCGTGATCACGACGTCCGCCATCCCCTTGCCGCCCGCGAACTGCTTCACCTTGTCGAAGAACCCCATGTCGCACCTCCTTTTCGAGTCGCGGGGTATACGGCCGCGGGCTCGCCGCACTCCGTGGACATCGGTGGACACCGAGCCTGCGCGCGGCCGCTCGACGACTTGACGAGCGCTCGCTTGGATCGCAGAGTGCTCTCGGGCCGACTGCTCCGGCCTCACCTCGCAACGGTCGTCCCCCCACGGCCCACGCGCGAGGCAAAGAGGGATGACCTCGGAGCTGGGCTCGGAGTCTCTTCGTCCGCGGTCGCCAGCAGGGGGGTGCACGGTGGTCGCGGCGGGAGAAGACGACAATGCCCAGCCATCTCAAGAGCCTCGTTCGCGCCCGCATGACCAAGACCGGGGAGAGCTACGAGCAAGCGCTCCGTCATGTCCGCGCACAGGAAACGCGCGCCCCTTCCCCTCCGGAGCGCGACGACGAACGAGTCGCGCGCTCGCGCGTCGTCGCCGACACCGCGTTCTCGATCGCGATCGTGCGCGCGGAAGAAGGCGAGCGAGCCGAAGCCGACCGGCTCTTCTCGGACCCGTACGCGCGGATCTTCGGCGACGCCGGCGCACACGCCGCCGAGTCGACGCAGCGCTACCTCGAGCTCCCCTTCTTTCGCGACGGGATCCGCCTGCGCACGCGGTTCATCGACGACGCGGTCCGAGACGCCTTGGCAGCCGGGCTCGATCAGGTGGTGATCCTCGGCGCCGGCTTCGACGCGCGCGGCCTGCGAATGCCGGAGATCGCCGCGCGGCCCGCCCGCGTCTACGAGATCGACACGAGCGAGCAGCTCGCGCGGAAGCGGAAGCTCCTCGCAGCGGCGAAGATCGGAGCACGAGCCGACATCGCCTACGTCCCGTTCGACTTCGACGCGCCGGATCTCGAGGCGACCCTCGCGACCGCGCTCGAGGCGAAGGGCTTTCGGCGCGGGGCCGGCGCGGTCTTCGTCTGGGAGGGCGTCATCGGCTACATCGGCCTCGACGAGGTCGAGCGCTGTCTCCGGTTCATGGCGGCCGAGGGCGGCCCGCGGAGCCGCGTCGTCTTCACCTTCGGCATCTTCACCTTCGATCCCGAGACCGCGACCTCGTTCACTCGCCGAGCGGGCTTCGGCGCGTGCGAAGAGCTCGGGGGCGACGATCTGTGGCGTCGCTATTTGCCGGGCGAGCCGCACCCGAGCGCGTCCGTCATGAAGGTCGGCGTGGCGACGCGCTAGGCTCGACGCCGCGAGCTTCGGGCTTCAGGCGCCGCACGTCGCGGCTTTCCGCTAGCCTCGACGCGTGAAGCTCATCGCGGTCCCGCTCATGATCCTCGCGTCGGGCGCCTTCATGGCGACCGCTTGGTTGGGGCACCTGCGATTTCGGAACGGCCTCTCGTTCTGGAGCGCGCTCGCGCTGAGCTGGACAATCGTACTGCCCGAGTACGCGCTCAACGTCTACGCGACGCGCCTCGGCTACGGGACGTACACCGGCGCGCAGATGGCCTCGTTTCATCTGTGCGCCGGCGTGATCTGCGTCGCGCTGGTATCGCGCTTCGTCTTGGATGAGCCGATCGAGACGCGGCACGTCTTCGGCTTCGTCCTGCTCGCGGCGGGCATGGTGCTCGTGCTCAAACGCAGCTGAGAGCGCACGTGTGCGCACACGTGCGCTCTTCTGGCCCCGACGACGACCCATCGCCACAGAACCCGCCAAACACCGATGCTTTTCGGTGCAGTCTGGCTGCACGACTGCACCGGAGCAGCTCGATCGTTGCGCCGAACGCAACAGATCCGTCAGAACCCGCGATGGATCGAACCCGACCGAGCTGGAACTCTCTGTCCTCGTAAACGCGGAGCGAAGTGGACGCGGTCCACGAAGCGATGCGCCGACCCAGCCGCGCATCGCTGGCGACGAACGAGGAGGCGAGAATGAAGACGGAGCTGCAACGACTCGGTTTCCTGCTTGCGATCGGTCTCTCGGCCTGCGCCCCCGGCGGCTACGACGAAGAGGAGCAGGAAGAGGTCGCGGAGGAAGAGCGCAGCGGAATCGTGGGCGGCACCCAAACGACCATCGAGGCGCGCCCGTGGCAGATCTCCCTCCAGACCTCCGGCGGGTCTCACTTCTGCGGCGGGACCATCCTCGGTGACAGCTGGGTCGTGACCGCGAACCACTGCGTGGCCGGCACCTCGGCCAGCTCCCTCCGGGTGGTCGCAGGCGCGACGAACCGCAACGGCAGCGGCGGGCAGAGCCGCAAGGTGAGCCAGATCATCCGCTACTCCGGCTACGTGACCCCGGAGCAAGGCAAGGACATCGCCCTGCTCAAGCTCACGACCCCGCTCGACCTCACCGGATCCAAGGCCAAGGCGATCCCCTACGCGACCGCCGCGACCGTCGCGGACGGCCGCATCGAGCCGGGCATCATCGCCACCGTCAGCGGCTGGGGCAGCCTCTCGTCCGGGAGCAGCGCGCTGCCGGCGAACCTCCAGACGGTCGACGTGCCCATCGTCAGCAACACGCAGGCGGACCAGGCCTACCCCGAGAACATCACGGCCGATCAGCTCGGCGCCGGCCTCATCGGCATCGGCGGCAAGGACTCCTGCCAGGGCGACAGCGGCGGACCGCTCGTCGTCCCGGACGGCGAGGGCGGCGTGGTCCTCGCCGGCGTCGTCAGCTGGGGCTACGGCTGCGCGGCGCCGCAATACCCGGGCATGTACGCGCGGGTCTCGTCCTTCGCTTCCTGGATCGAGCAGACCACCGGGATCGCGGGGGACACCGGCGCCGGCAGCGGCTCGGGCGGCGAAGAAGACCCGCCGACCGGGCAGACGGTCCTCCTGAACCAGGCCGGGCTCTCGGGCGCGGCCGGCAGCTGGACACACTTCGAGATCACCGTCCCGGCCGGGCAAGCCCAGCTGCTCGTCGACAGCTTCGGCGGGAGCGGCGACGCCGACCTCTACGTCCGGCGCGGCTCCAAGCCGACCACGTCGGCGTACGACTGCCGGCCCTACCTGAACGCCAACAACGAAAGTTGCACGTTCAACAACCCGACGGCCGGCACGTACTTCGTCTCGGTCCGCGGCTACAAGGCCTACTCCTCGCTGAGCCTCAACGCGCGCGTCGAGAACTGAGCGGTCGCAGCCGATAGGAGGCCACCTGGGACCACCTGCCCCGGGGGCCACCTGATTCCCGAGCCGAGGGGAACCGATCACTCGGTGTAGACGCAGCAGCCGGAAGGCGCGACCTCGTAAGCAGGCGCGCCCTCGAGATCGATCAACTCGAGGACGACCTCAACCGAGGGTGCGTTCGGATCGGGGGTCGCGAACCCGAAGTCCCCGTGAGCCGCGGTGGCAAGAACGGGCCGCGCCGTACTCCTGGTAACCACCGAGACAGGGCCACGCGCAGGCCTCGCCGCCCCCCCCCGATACGAAGTACCACGGGGGGGGCACCGAGATCGCAAGCACGCGGCCCGAGTTCCCGCCGATGAGCGGCCCCTTGCCCGGCTCTCCCGTCGCCACGGCCACGCCGAACGCCGTCGACGGGCGATCTGGAACGCAGATGGCCTCGCACGCCGGATCCGCTCCGTGCACCGCGGGCAAAACGATCTTCAGCGGGTACGCTGCCGGATCGAGCGGCAGCAGCGTCGCGTTCCCGTCTCCCGGCAACCCGAGCGCGTAGTCCGCACAAGTCCCGGCGACAGCCGCCACGTCCGTGAGATCGAGCACGCTCATCGCGGTCTCAGGTAGATTGCGCAGGCTCTCCGACGGGCAACAGGCCTCGGGCGTGGTCGGCTCGTCCTGCTCGGTGCAGGTCGGGTTCCCCCCCAGGAAGGGCTCGGCGGCGAATTGCCCGCCGCTGCCCTCGACGCTGCCGCCGGTCCCCGTGGCGCTCGTGGGCGCGCCCCCCGCGCCGCCCGCGCCGGCGCCGTGGCCTCCACGAGCCGCCGACCCATCACCCGAACAACCCGCGAGAGCGAACGCAAACGAGAGTACGAGACGGCTCGAACGAGGGACCATGGTGCTCCTGAGGCGCGAACCGTGAGGATACGACGTTTGGAAGAGTCGATCCGCATCTCGCAGGCGCCCTGAGCCCCGATGGAGCGACGACCTCGCGTCGTGCTCCGAGGACCGTAGACCTTCCGCCGCCCCTGCACGTATTTCTCGCTCATGATGTGCAAAGTCGGCTGGGTGGTGGCCTGCTCGCTGTTGATTGCTTGCTCGGAGCCCACCAAGGCCACACCAGCCGGCAGCTCCGCTTCGGCGGAGAGCACGCAAGCGTCTTCCGGGAGCACGACCGAGCCTGCCGCTCCCCTGCCCGCGCCCGAGAGCCCGACGCATTACGCCTCCGCGACGCCACCACCCAACAACGCGGCCTGCGCTCCTTTGCCAGCCGTGAAGAACGACGCGGCTCCTCTGGCCGCGATCCTCCGAAGGCTGAGCTGCGAGCCCGCGCTCTACTACCTGACCAGCGACAAGCTACGAGCCGAGCTCGCGCTCCCCGCCGACATCAAGCTCGAGTTCGCGGGCGAGAGCGCCGTGAGCCTATCTTTTCCCAAGCTGCCCGCGCGTGATCTCGCGGCCGCCATGGGCGTCGACAAGCCCGTCGCGGTGCGCTCGAACACGGGTGCCTGGGGCTATCGAGTCTTCAACCTCGCGAGCGAAGGCAAGGAGCGACCGGAGATCTGGGGCCCCGGTCGCGTGACCGTCGGAGTCGGCATCCGGTACACCGACGTCGAGGACGCGGTGAACAGCGTCCCGCTCGGCGATGCGCCGCTCGCCGGGCACGCGGCCGTGTCGATGCCGGAAGACGTGCTCCCCGTCATCGACGACCCGGCGGCGACCGCGACCTTGCGCGCCGCGCTCGCTTACCTGGCCGAGAACCCCGCGCTGCTCGCGAAGGAGCCGGAGGAGGTCGCGAAGCTCGCGGGGCTCGCGGGCGATCGCTTCCGCGTGAGCCGCCGCTCGATCGGCACAGGGCCCGACGCGATCAAGGGCATCGACATCTGGGCCGCGCGGACGCGCGTGGCCGCTGGCGACGTGATCGACGCCGTCGGCGCGAAGGGCAGGATCAAACACAACGAGGCCCACGACTCGGACGACTTCCTCCTCTACGACCGATCGCGCTCCGCGTTCCCGTACCGCTCGCTCGAGGTGACGCTGTCGTTCGACGAGCGGCCGGGGAAAGAGGCCGCGGGGCCGCATGGGAAGTACGTTCTCGGCGGGGTGTTCCTGATGCCGGGCGGCACGCGGTGAGGTCGTCGGTTCCGCGAGCTTCGCACCCGACGTAAGCTCGCGCCGTGCCCCGGTACAAGGCAGTCCCGCTCGTCCTCCTGCGCAACCGTGTTCGTGAAGCAGGAGTCGAGGCGGCTCTGTTGAGCACGCTCTCGGAGAGCGACCGCACCGTCTACGAGCGCTTCGTAGCGACGGATTGGGTGGATGAGGCGTTCGCGAACCGCCTGTACGGCGACGCGACACCGCTCGTCTACGGCGGCGGAAGGATGGCGCTGCGACGCTTCGGCCAGGAGGCGGCGCGCGCTGATCTCGGCGGCGTCTACCGCGTCGTCGTCCGGTTCATGACGGTGCCCGCGCTGGCCGACCGCGCCGCGACGCTCTGGAGCAAGTACCACGACTGCGGCACGGCTCGCGCCGACCGCGCCGGCGAGCGCGCGATGCGCTTCGTCGTGGAAGAACATCCCGGGCTGGGCGAGAACACCCGAGAGACGCTCGCCGGCTGGCTCGCCGGCGCGGCCGAGCTGACCGGCGCGTCCAACGTCCGCGTCACACACGAAGGCGACGCGGACCGGTGGACATGGAGCGTCACATGGCGCTGAGCTACCCGAAGCTCCCGAGGCCACCACGAAGCGTATCGTCATGAGACCCCTCCCGAGCACACGAGGAAGAGGGCGAGCACAGCGCAGGTGATCTCGCCTCGGCAGAGAAGCAAGGGCGGGCTCGACCCCGGCCTTGACGGACGAGAGGCACCGCACGAAGACGCAGGGATGACTCACGAGCGGCCGTTCCTTCCCGAGCCCGAGCCCGCGGCGGTGACGCAGCCTGCACAGCCATCGCCCAGGAAGACGCTCCTGCTCTGGATCGTGCTCATCGCGCTCTTCATCGCGATCTGGAGCCTGGTCGGCGAAGACAAGGGCGGCGCGCCTCCCCCGGAGCCCTCACGATATGGCGGCTGGTGGATCGGGCTCCTGCCCTCCGGGCTCGTCTTTGCGTTCGCGGTGTACTTCTTCCGGACCTATCGACAGTCGATCGACTTCAACCTGGCGCTCGAGGCTGGGCGCCGTGCCATGGCGGAGCGCCGATTCGGCGACGCTGCTCGCGCGTTCGGAGAGGTCGCTGCCACGCACGAGAAGCAGCCGCTCTATTCCGCCGCCGCGCGCTCGCAGACCGCCGGCGCTTGCCTCGCGTCCGGCAACCTCGTCGAGGCGCGCCGGCTCTATACCGAGCTGGAGAGGATCAGGTCGCTCGTCTTCACCTCTTCGGTGCGGCTCCAGGCAGCGATCCAGCTCGGCATGACGAACGCCCTGCTCGGAGAGCTCGAGGCCGCCGAGGCTTGGGCAGAAGAGGCGCGGGGCAGGCTCCGGAAGACGAAGGACGATCGGCTCGGCGCCGCGAGCCTCCTCTGCGTCGTCGACGCCGTGATCGCGCTCCGGCGAGGGCGCCGGTCCGACGCGCTCAAGCTGCTCGAGAGCAACTGGCTCCTGTTGCGAGAGGTCCTCTCGGCCAACCAGATGCGCGTGGTGGAGATCGTTCGCTCCTTCGCCGAAGCCAGCGCCGTCCTGCGCGAGCACAACGCCGTCTCGGATCGGCTCGTCCGCGTCGAGCCCGTGCAGCCGGGCGAGTTCGCGTACCTCGGCGTCGGCTGGCCCGAGATGAGGACCTTCCTCGATGCCCACGGGCTCGGGTGAGCAGGCGGGCTCCGAAGGCCCACCGAGCGGAGCAAGGTGAGGCCACCGCGCCCGCGTTGCCAGCTTCTTTCGACGCGTTCCTGGGTCGCGAAGGTGACGTCTCGCGGGTCACGCGGGCGCTGGGGGCAGCAGGCGTCACGACGCTCGTCGGGCCCGCAGGGATCGGCAAGACGCGCGTCGCGTGCGCGGTAGCGGCGAGGCTCATGCAGAGCGGTGAGCTCGAGGGAAGAGTCCACCTCGCGGAGCTCGGTGGGCTGCGCTCCTCCGACGAAGCCCTTGCGACGGTCGTCGGTTCCTTCCCGTGGAAAGGAGAAGGGGAGCCGGTTGATGCCGACGCGCTCGCCGATCGCTGTGCCGCCCGCGGCGCGCTCCTGCTGGTCCTCGACGACGTGGAGCACCAGCTCGATTTCACGAAGCGGCTCATCGAGACCGTCCGACGGCGTGCCACCGAAGCCCGGCTCCTCGTCACGAGCCGCGAGCCGCTCGGGCTACGTGGCGAGACGGTCCTCCCGATCGACGCGCTCGCGACGCGAGACGCAGTCGATCTCTTCCGCGCCCGCGCCGCGAGCGCAGGCGCCCGGCCGGAAGGTCTCCTCGACACCGAAGCGCTCGAACGGCTCGTCGCCCGGCTCGACGGCAACCCGCTCGCGATCGAGCTGGCGGCTGCCCGATCGGAGGTGCTCTCGCCGCGCGCCATACTCGAGCGCCTCGACGACCGGTTCACGCTGCTCGCCCGTCCGGGAGATCCACTGGGGCGCCACGCGAGCCTTCGCGCCGCCATCGGCTTGTCGTGGGAGCTCCTCGGTCCACGTGAGCGCGTCGCGCTCGCGCGTTTCTCGGTCTTCGCGGCGCCATTCGACCTTCCGGCGGCCGAGGCGGTGCTCGACGAGCCCGGAAGCGCCCTCGAGATCGTGCATACGCTGGTCCGCAAATCCCTCCTCCGCGCGGACGCCGACCGGTTCCTCGCGCTCGAGAGCGTGCGCGCGTTCGCCGCCGAGATGCTCGACGAGCCAGGACACGTGCGGCGCCTGAAGACGCGGCATTTCCTCGACAGGTCGCGTCGAATGGGAGAGCGCCCCTCCGAGAGCACACGCGGCGCGCTCCTTCGTGCCCTGCCCGATTGGCTCGACGCCCTCGACGGAGCGAGCAACATCAGCACCGCGAGCGCGGCCGAGCTCGGCGTGAGGATGGAGGCGGCTCTCTTTGGGCGAATCCCGCTCGCCCTCCACCGAGCGATCGTCGATCGCACGCTCGCCGCCGCCCGAGAGGCCCCGTCCGGCCCGGAGCCTCAGCAACAAGACCTGAGTATCCTCCTCGCGCGAGCCCACGTCGCCGAGGCGCGGGTGCTTCGGGTGGGGGGCGACAACCCCGGCGCGATGCGCGCCCTCGATCAGGCCCGACACGCTGCGCCTCCCGGCCATCCGGTCACGGTCGAGGTGCTCCGCCTGATGGGTCAGGCAGAACGCCATCGCGGCCGGCTGCAGGAGGCCCGGCTGCTGCTCGTCGAGGCGCTGGCGGCGACGGACGAAGGTGGGCTCGACGACCTCCGTGGCCCCATCCTCGACGATCTCGGCGTCGTGTGCCTCGACACCGGGGACCTCGCGCAGGCCGAGCAGCACGCGCTCGACGCTCTTGCCCACCACCGCCGCACAGGAGACCGCCGCTACGAAGGCATCTCGATCGGGCACCTCGGGATCGTGGCCCACGCGCGCGGAGAGCTCGGCGAGGCGGAGCGCCGCTACACCCACGCGCTCGCGATCGCCCGCGAGGTCGGCGACGCTCGCTTCGACGATTTCACGCGCGCATTCCTGGCCATGGTCGCGCTCGAGCAGGGCGACGCGGCGCGCGCGAGAGCTGGGCTCGACCGCGCCGATGGCGACGAGGCCTGCCGCGAACCGGCCGATCCGCGCGCGCACGCGCTCCTCGCGTGCGTCGAGGCGGTGCTCGCCGCCTCGGAAGGTAGACCCGCCGACGCCGCGGAGATCCTGGCAGACGCCCGGACGCGGCTCAGCGCCGACTGCGACGGTGAGCGGGGAGCGATCGCGCTCGTGGCCAGAGGGATCGCGCCCGTTCCTGACAATGCTGTTTTGCTTTATCGCGACCTCGACCCCCTGGCCGGCTCGAGCGAGGCCGCGCCGCGCTGCATCGAGCAGCGGCTCGCCGCTCGGCTCGTCGAGGCGATGCGCGCGCGTGCCGCGCCGGCACCTCGTGTCCTCGAGGTCGGCCCCGACGGCAGATGGTTCTCGCTCGAGGGTCGAGCGCGGGTGAGCCTCGCCCGACGTCGCTCCCTGAAGCTCCTCTTCGCCTACCTCGTCCGGATGCGGGAACGGCGCCCGGGCGTCGGCGCGAGCTGGCAGGAGCTGCTCGCGGCGGGCTGGCCGGGCGAGAAGGTGGTGCCCTCGGCTGGACAGCGCCGCGCTTACGTGGCCGTGGCGACGCTCCGTACCCTCGGGCTCGCCGAGGTCCTCCTCCACACGGACGACGGCTACCTGGTGGATCCGGCCGTCACCCTGCGGAGGACCGAGGAGCCCCAGCTTTGACCGATCTTTGAAGTGCGGCTCCCCCCTGCGCCGGGTTAACGAGAGCCTCGTGATCGCTCGCAGAGCTTCCCTCCTCGCGCTCGCCTCGGTGCTCGTTGCGGCCGCTTGCGGCTCGGACCCGGACCCTGCCGCCTCGGGCGGCTCGGGCGGCGACGGCGGCAACGGCGGCAACGGTGGCAACGGTGGCAGCGGCGGCGAGGACCCCTCGTCGGGCGGCCAGGGCGGCGGGACACATCCCGGGCAAGAGCCGACCCGGTTCGTCGCCACGGGCTCGCTCACGACGGGTCGCACGAACCACACCGCGACGCTCCTCGCCGACGGCCGTGTCGCCGTGATCGGCGGAGAGGACTACGACTACGCCCCGCTCGCCTCGATCGAGGTCTTCGACCGGGCGACCGAGATCTTCACGGAGGCCTCCGCGCTCGTCACGCCGCGCACGAACCACACCGCGACGAGGCTCCCTTCAGGCCTGGTCCTCGTCGTCGGCGGCGGCCGCACCAACTCCATCGGCGGGCCGGCGGGCGAGGACGTCCTCGGCTCGGTCGAGCTCTTCGATCCCGTCGCCGGCTCGGTGCAAGCTGCAGCCGCCCTCGTCACGGCGCGGAGCCACCACACCGCGACGCTCCTCCTCGACGGACGCGTGCTCGTCGTGGGCGGTGCTTCGGACGGCCACGTCACGTCGCCGTCGTTCGGGGACGAGGTCGGCTCGGCCGAGATCTACGACCCGGCCGACGGCGCCTGGCACGAGACGGCTCCGCTGGCAGCCCCGCGGTTCCTCCACACCGCGACGATCCTGGGGGACGGGCGCGTGCTCGTGGCCGGCGGCTCGAACGCTGCGGAAGATCAGATCGTCGCGACGGAGATCTTCGACCCTGCGGACGAGACGTGGTCGCCGGGTCCGCCTCTCGCCGAGGCCCGGGTGTTCCACGCGGCCGCAGCGCTCCCCGACGGCGGCGCGCTCGTCGTCGCCGGGAAGCTGGCGAACATCAAGTTCCTCGCGACGAGCGAGCGCACGAGCCCCGCGGCGGACGCCTTCACCGCGAGCGCTGCGCTCCCCGAGTCGCGCACCGGAGTCGGGCTCTCGGTCCTGCCGTCCGGCCGGCTCCTCGCGTCGGCCGGCCTTCATGGCAGCACCTCGGGCTTCAACCTCCTCGACGACGCCCATGTCTTCGACCCCGCCGCCGACACCTGGAGCCCGATCGACGGCCTCGCGACCGCACGGGTCCTCCACACGTCGACGGCGCTCCCAACGGGCGAGGTGCTCGTGATCGGCGGGCTCGGCTCCGGCGCCGTCCTCGACAGCGCCGAGCTCGCCGTGCCCTGATGCCCTCGCGGTGGTCGACGGCGACGTGTGCGCCCCTTCGACCTCGATGACCTCCTCTCCCGCCTCCACGACACCGCCGGACGTCCAGGTCATCGAGAAGCGCGGCACCCCCCGGTTCACCGCCGCCGGGCGTCGAGGGCGCCGCGCGGAAATGTTCTGCTAGCGTTCCTTCGTGTCCCGGATCCTCGCCTCTCTCCTGCTCGTGCTTGCGTGCTTGCTCGGCTGCGGTGGCGCATCGCGCGGCGGTCGCTCCCCGGGCGCTTCGGAGGGCAATGCGTTCAGCGGTGACACGTTCGTCTCCATCAAGCGCTTCATTCTTGCGAAGGGAGACCGACAGACGTTCGGCAACATGTACAGCCACAACCCCCACTACGCCTTCGGCGGCGTCGACGCCTTTCTCCTTCCCGATGTCGGCCAGCGCAACGTGGCGTGCGATCCCGCGCTCTCCGACTTCGACGGCATCGTCCTCCGGACGAACCGCGTCGAAGGACCGGCCTACGACGAGGTGAGGTTCGACCGTGCACGCGGCCAGATCGTGGTCGTCTCGGGCGATCCCGAGCGGGCCAAAGCGCACCTCGCGCACATGCGCGCGGTCGTGACGGCGCGTTGACGAGCAACGGCTGCCGACGGCGGAGCTCAGCTGGCGGCCATCTTCGGCCCGCTCTCCCCCATGGCGCGCGTGGTCCACGTCGTCGTGGCGCTCTCGGGGCTGTTCCTGCTCTAGTCGTGTCGCGCGGCGAGCGGTTGCTCGGACCTGGCCGGTCCAGCGGGAGCGCGGCAGACGCTTGGGAGGTGACGGATGTCGGGTTCATCGGGTCGCGTGCAGGGGTCCACGTCGTTGCTGGACTACTCGGCCGGCACGACGATCGGCTCATGTAGAGTGATCAACGAGGACGCGTTCGCAGCTTTCGACCACGCCAATACCTTCGTGGTGGTCGATGGTTGCGGCGGCGCATCGTCCGGGGAGAGCGCCGCGCGGGTCGCACTCGAATGCTTCCGACAAGTCCTTCAGCAACAAGCGACCAGCCTCGATGGCCTGCTTCTCGCCGATCCGCTCGCCGTGGCCGTTCTTCGCGCGAACGCCGAGGTCTTCCGAGCAGCGAGCGCCGAGCCGGCGTTGAGGGGCCAGGGCGCCGCTCTCTGTGCGGTCCGCGTGTTCGAAGGGTGGGTGACGGTTGTGCACGTCGGCGATTGCCGCGTCGGGCGCTTTCGGGAGGACGTCTTCACCTGGCTCACAGAGGACCATTCGCTCCTCGCCGAGCTGCGAAGGACTGATGCTCCGCACGAGCAACTCGCGGAGGTGGAGATGTTCCACGCCAACGTCATCACCCGCGCAGTGGGCGTTGGGGAAAGCTTGTCCGCCGACGTCGGCTATCACCCGGCCTCGCCGGGGGACATCTACCTTCTCTGCAGCGACGGGCTGTCACGGCAGGTCGGCGTGGCTCGCATCGCCGAGATCCTGAGGGAGCAGTCTCCAGACCTTCCTGCTGGCTGCTCTGCCCTCCTCGACGCGACGGAGGATGCGGGCGGCCACGATAACGCAACCGTCATCCTGCTTCGACTGTCTGCCAGCTCGCTCGCAGCCGACACGGACGCAACCGTGCTCTAACAGTTTGCTGAAAAAGGCGAGGTCATGCCGCTTGGTGGGGTTGTTGTTGCTCTTTCACCCCCCCACCCCCCCTCACCTACGGTGAGGGGGGAGCTGACGACTCTGTCGTTCTCTCATCCGGCCTGGCTCTCGCCCGGAAAGAAAGAGGCGAGCCGGGGCGCTCGCCATGCGGCCGCTCACGCGGCGAGCAAGCGCGCGATGCGGAGTAAGTTGTAGGCAGCGCCGACGAAGTAGCCGGCGAGCTGTGTTCGCTCGAGGCCGCGGAAGCGGGTTCTACGGAAGCCGCCGACGGCCTTCATCCTGCCGAAGCGACGTGATCGACTTCGCGACACATTCTTCCGCAAGCGCGGAATCCGCGTCCTCCGAGTGACCAACGAGGATGCGTTGCTGCGACCGGCCAGCGTCCTCCAACAGATCCGCGCCCTGCTCCAAGGGAACTCCCCCCTCGCGAAGCGAGGGGGGCTGGGGGGGTGAAAGAGCAGCACAAACCTCATCGAGCACAACGACGTTGCCTTTTTCAGCACCCTGCTAACAGGCCGCAACGCAGGCTCGAACCTGGCGGGCGTTCGAGCTACGCTCGCGCAATGGGCGCGGCAACGACAGTCAGCAGGCTCCTCGCTTCGCTCTGCCTCCTCGGTTGCAGCGCCGATATCGCCGACCCGGACGGCGGCGGCGGCCAAGACGCAGGAAGCGGAGCAGGCGGTGCCGGCGGCGAGAGCTGCGACCTTTTCGAGACCTCGCCGGTCGCGAGCCCGGTGCGCGTGCGCTTCGTGAACGAGACCGATGAGGTCCTCTGGCTGGGCTTCGAGCTGAGCGCTTGCGACGGGGCCTACCCGCTCGAGGTGGTCGACGGCGACGTGACGCTCGCGCAGGGCCTGCCGCCATGCGGCACTTGCCAGAACCCCGGCTGCTTCTTCGGCTGCATCGTGCAGACCCCCGTCCCGATCGAGCCCGGCGCCTTCCACGACGAGACGTGGTCGGGCATCGTGATCCGCCCCGACTTCGTGCTCCCCGAGGTCTGTCGCGGGCCGAACGGTACGGTCGCGTGCGCGCTCGAGGAGCGCGCCGCCGAGCCCCTCCTCCTGCGCGGCAGTCTGCACACCGAGCGCGTCGACGCGACCCGGGTCGGAGGGCAGCGACTCGATGTCGACGTCACGTGGTCGCCAGGACAGACCGAGATCGAGCTCGTGTTCCACTGAGCGAGAGCCCCGGGCTCGACTCCCTCAATGTGCGGCGGGGGCCAAGGAGACCGGGCCCAGGGAGGGCGCTCGTGCTCGGCGCCGAGCGACGAGCTCGAGCGCCGCGTCGACCGAGAGAGGTCGCGCGAACAAGAAGCCTTGCCCGAGGCTGCAGTGCAGCTCGCGCAGCGCGTCGCGCTGCTGCTCCGTCTCCACTCCCTCGGCGATGACCCCCATGCGGAGCGCCTCGGCCAGCTTGATGATTGTCTGCGTGATCGAGCGGCTCATCGGATCCTCGGTCAGCCGCGCCACGAAGGACCTGTCGACCTTGAGCGTATCGATGGGCATCCGCGCGAGGTACGACAGCGACGAGTACCCCGTGCCGAAATCGTCGAGGTAGAGCTTGACGCCGAGCCGAGCCAGCCGCTCGCACGTCTCCGTCGCCTTCGGATCCATGGTCGCGCCTTCGGTGATCTCCAGGTGGAGCAGCTCGGGCGGCACGCCGGTCGCGTCGAGCGCGCCGCGAATCTCCTCGAAGAACCCGGCGTTCGAGAACTGCTTGCTGGCGACGTTCGCGGCGATCGGGACGCGCAACCCGAGCGACTGCCACGCCGCGATCACGCGACACACCTCTTCGACAACCCACTTGCCCAGCGGGAGGACGAGCCCGGTCTCCTCCGCCATGGGGATGAAGTTCCCCGGCGCGACGACGGAGCCGTCCTCCTTGCGCCAGCGGACCAAGGCCTCGAACGACTGCACCTCGCCCGTGTCGAGCGCGACGATCGGCTGCAGGAGGATGTGGAGATCACCTCGACCGATGGCGCTGCGGAGCTCCGTCTCCGTCTTCCAGCGCGACACGGCCGCGGCGTGGAGCTCGTCGCTGAACACGCCGTACCGCCCTCGTCCTTCCGCCTTGGCGCGGTAGAGCGCGATGTCGGCGTCGCGCAGGATGTCGTCCGCTCGCTGGTAAGTCGGGTTGCCGATCGCCACGCCGATCGAGAGCGAAGCATGGAGCGTGTGACCCTCCGCATTGATCGGCTCCGCAGTGGACGCGAGGAGCCGCTCGGCCACGCGGAGCGCGTCTGCGTCCTGGGTAATCCCTTCGAGCAGCACGACGAACTCGTCGCCGCCGAGCCGCGCCACGCGCGACTCCGGGCTGGCGATCGTATCGACCGCCCGGACACACCCCGAGAGGCGCTTCGAGAGCGCGACGAGCAGGGCGTCGCCGACGCCGTGCCCGAGGCTGTCGTTCACGATCTTGAAGCGATCGAGATCGATGAACATCACCGCGTAGCGGTAGGCGTGGTCGCGCTGCTGGCGCAGAACGCAGCGGGTCAGGCGCTCGGTCAAGAGGGCCCGGTTTGGTAGACCGGTCAGCGCGTCGTGGAACGCGTCGTGCCGAAGCTGCGTCTCGGCGACCTTGCGGCTCGTGACGTCGGTCTGCGAGCCCGCCGCGCGCGCGGGCGCTCCGTTCGCGCCGCGCTGCAGCGCTCCTCGGCAGTGCATCCAGCGGTATTGGCCGTCGTGGTGACGGATGCGGTACTCGATCGAGAGCTGCTCGACTGCGCCCGAGCGCAGGTCGTCCAGCGCCGCCCGGAGGAGCGGCGCGTCCTCCTCGTGAACCAGACCGACCCAATGGTCGACGTTCGAGAGGAGCGGCTCGGTCGAGGGCAGCCCCAGGAGCGCGCTCCAGCGAGGTGAATAGAAGACCCGATCGGTCTTGAGGTTCCAGTCCCAGAGGCCGTCGTTGGCGCCGGCCGCCGCGAGGGCATACCGTGCCTCGCTCTCGGCCAGGTGAGCCGTCTGCTCCTCCACCATCGACCGGAGCTGCTCGAGCTTGAGGTGGGCGTGACGCGCGAGGTGCCACTTCTCCGTCAGGGCGCACGCGAGCTGGCTGACCTCGGCCGCGTCGAAGGGCTTGCGGAGGAGGAGAAGCCGGTCGCTGATCCCGAGCTCGTCGAGGATCATCTCCCACGAGTAGTCCGAGTACGCGGTGCAGATGACACACTGCAGGTCAGGGTCGATCTCCCAGAGCCGGCGGATGGTTTGGATCCCGTCCCAGCCGGGCGGCATCCGCATGTCGACGAACGCGACCGAAAACGGGTTGCCCTCCGCCATCGCCTTCTCGACGATCTCGGCGCCCTTCTCGCCCTGGTCGGCGAAGGCGACATCGAACTGCATCGGTGTGGAGTTGCGCTCCGGCTCGGGCGCGGCGTCGTCACCGAACAGATCGCTCTCCAGGTCGGCGAGCAACGCGGACGGGGGCTTGCGATTGTCGAGCACCTTCGCGAAGTCCTGGTGGATCGCGTGGTTGTCGTCGATGACGATGATGCGTCTGTGTCGCGGCTCGAAAGAAGGGCTCACGTCGCCTCCGTCGCGTGAGGGGCTGCGCTCGGGACGCGGGTCGGCGCGCGCCGTCCTCGGCTCCGTGGCAGCGTCAGCCGAAACGTCGCGCCACATCCAGGACCGTCGCTGAACGCCCCGAGCTTGCCGCCGAGCTCGATCGCGGCGCACGCGCTGCCGTGGAGGCCGTAGCCGTGGCCGTCGGGCTTCGTGGTGAACCCATGGCTGAAGAGGCGCTCGAGCGTCGCGGCGGGGATGCCGACCCCGTTGTCCGCCACGTCGATGACGATCATGTCAGCTTCCCGAAACGAGGTGCGAATCGTCACGGTGGCGTCCGGGCGCCCTGCGACCGCGTCACGGGCGTTGGCGAGCAGGTTGGTGACGATCTGCATGAGCTTGTGTCGGTCGGTCTCGATCGACGGGGCGGCGAGCTCACGCACGAAGGAGATCTCGCCCGCCCCGCCGTCCCGGCCGGTCTTGGCGACGTGGATGGCGTCCTGGAAGAGCTCGCTCAGCTCGACGCGCTCCGACAGCTCCGAGGTCGGCCTGCCCTTCGCCGAGGAGAGCTGCTGCGCGACGACCTGCTTGATGTGCTCGAGGTTCTTCTGGAGCGACTCCACCTCGGTCACGAGCGACCGCCGCTCCTCCTCCATCGTCACCTTCAGCGTCTCGAGGTACGGGATGACCTTCTTGCCCTTCGGGTCCTTGTCCAGGAACTCACCAGGCGAAGGCTGGGCGGCGAGCAGGGCCAGCACCTTGCCGAGGCCGGCGCAGCTCGGTGAGCGGACGGTCTGGACGACCAGGTTCGCGGAGGTGTTCGCGCTGTTCAGCACATTGCCGACGTTGTGGAGCACGCTCGCCGCGACGTCGGCCATGCCCGCCTTGCGCGACGCCTCGACGAGCTTGCGCTGCGCCTCCTGGAGCTCGGTGTACCGCTTGCGCATCTCCGTGGACGACAGCTCGAGCGAGCGCTCCAGGGTGTAGCGGTCCTTGTCGGCCTCGGCGTAGGCCCTGTCGATCCGCTCGAGCAAGGCCTGCCACTGCTCGGCCGTAGGGGGACCCTCCCCGACGCCCACTCGACGAAGCTGCCGCTCGAGGACCTTGTGCACGTCAGGCCTCCCAGAATCGGGTCAGGGTCATCGTCTGGTTGTGCAGGACACCACACTCGAGCGGGCCGTGTGGTGCGAACTCCCCATACGAATAGAACCCCACCATCGAAGCCCCCTTCGGCGCCGAATCGAGGGCGGCTTCGACCTCCTCTTCCGCGCGCTCGCCGAGGACGAGGCGTCGTCCCACGCAGCTCACGGCCAGCGTGACCGCCCCTTCGGGCGCCTCCGCGGCCTCGCTCGCGACGGCCGCGCCCTCGATCAGCCGCTCGAAGTTCGCGCGCATGAGCTGCACGATCGCTCCTTCGGGGATATCCCCGGCAAAGGTCATGCTGCCTCGCGCCTCGTCGACCGAGAGGATGGTGCGCACCACCGTCTTGTTCGAGTCGGCGCTGCGGATGGCCAGCGGGAACAGCAGGGCGGAGGAAGGGAGCTCCTCCGCTCGGTCCCCCAGGTACTTCTTGTAGAGCGCGAGCGCGGGCTCGCCGTCGAGCTCGTAGAGCACGTTGCCCTCCGAGCGGGTGACGACACGTTCGGGCCCGAACGCGTCCCAGCCGCCGCGCGATCCGTGGCTCACCCGGATCGATTCTCCGTAGAGGCCCAGCGCCGTCACCCAGCCCGGGCGAGGTTTGCCGTCGGCGATCACCCACGTCTTCTCGAACCGGCTGCCGTCCCCCGCCATGCCTCCCGAGACCACCACGTCGGGCGGGATCACGTCGTGGATGCCGGCCAGGAGCTCGGAGCCGTTGATGCGAAGCCCGTCGGCGAGCACGTAGACCGCTCGCAGATCGGGTGCGCTCAGCCCTCGCGCAAGCGACTGCCCCACCTCGCGGCTGGCCCGTCCGTCCGCGACCTCGACGGCGCACTCGCGCACGCGCCCCTCGGAGAAGCGCATGACCACGACCGAGAGGCTGCCGTCACGGATTTGCCCACCGTGAATCTCCCCGGCGGACGAGCACCCCATCACGCGCGCCTTGGGGTACGCCCCCGCCAGCTCGGCGATTGGACCGACGTCGCGCAGGAACTCGGGAGCGCCGAAGGCCAGCACCCAGGTCCGCTCGGAGTCCAGGGCCGGGAACGAGTCGATCGACCAGCCCTTGCCCGGCTCGTAGGAGAAGGAAACGCTTTCCACTCCGACGACGACGGTCAGACGCTTCGGTCCTTAAGGGGCAACGTGGGGGGCCATGGCATCTCGAGAGGCGTCGGAGCTGGCTCCCTGACAGCTTCGTCCGCGTCTCTCCGCCACGTCGGGACGAAAAGGAGAAGGACGGCTCCCTCGCCGGCAGGGTTTCTCGGCACGCCGAACATGGCGCGGGACGTGCACGGCACTCCGTCGAGCGAGAGCACAATGCCCCACGGTGAGAAGAGACGAGAGGATGACCGGCGATCGTTTGTTCTCGGTGTGTCGTCGATGACGGCGCTCGCCCTCACGGCCTGCGCCACGTCGAGCGGAGTCGGCCCCGAGCCGCCCGCAAGTGGGGAGGAGGGCGAGGAAGGCCGCGGCGCCGAGGTCACGCCGGGCGAGGATCTGATGCAAGAGCACGGCGCGCTCGAGCGCATCCTGCTCGTGTACGACGAGGCCATCATCCGCCTCGGCAACGGCACCGCCTTCGACCCGGCGCTGATCGCGAGCGCGGCGGAGATCGTCCGCCGGTTCGTGGAGGACTACCACGAGAGGCTCGAAGAGAGCTTCGTGTTCCCTCGGCTCGCGAAGGCGGGCAAGGAGCTCGCGCTCGTCGCGACCTTGAAGGACCAACACAACAAGGGCCGCATCTTGACCGCCGCGATCCTGACCACCGCCCGAGCACCGGGCTCGTTGGATGCGCCGAAGCTCGGCGGGATGCTCGGAGCGTTCGTGCGCATGTACCGGCCGCACGCCTCGCGCGAGGAGACCGTGCTGTTCCCTACCTTCCGGAAGACTCTCGACAAAGACGGTTACAGCGAGCTCGGCGAACGATTCGAGGAGCGAGAGCACGCGCTCTTCGGCGAGGATGGCTTCGACCAGATCGTCGCGGAGATCGGCAGGATCGAGGCGGGGCTCGAGATCCACGATCTTGCTGAGTTCACGCCGAGGTGAAGCGCAGCGAACGCGCGACTCTCAGCCGCTGCCGTCGATGATCTCGAGCAGCCTGTCGAGATCGAACGGCTTCGTCAGGAACGCGGTCGCCCCACACGCCTTCGCGACCGGCTCGACCTCGTCGGGCGCCGACCCGCTGATCAAGATGGTCGTCAGCGCCGGGTAGTCGCGGCGCGCCATCGTGACGAGGTCGCCGCCGTGCTCCGAGCCGAGCTGGAGATCGACGAGCATCACGTGGATCGGCCGGTGCGTCAGCTCCGTCATGGCCGACTCGATGTCGGGCGCAGGGACCGCGTCGAAGCCGGCGATCTTCAGCAGGCGCACGGTCGCGCGCGCCTGAACGTGATCGTCATCGACGACAAGGATGGTTCGTTCGAACGGCGAGGCATCGGCCCCCATGATCCAGGCGTAGCAACACCCGCGCGGCTTGCCTACGGTGGTCGTGGTCACTGGACGTCCGATCGGCGAACAGGAGCCGGACGGGCGTCTGTCAGCCTCGCTGCTCACCCAGCGTCGGTGCTCGGGGTCATGCGCTTCTCACCCTCACCCTCTTCACGGGACGCTGGCATGGTGCCAGGAGGGTGAGGTTCGTTCATCGAGCGTCGTGACACGCGACCTCTCGAATTCGCCCCCTCCGGCTCAGTGCCCGAGGGGGCGAAGTCGTTTGTCGCACGGGAGAACGGTCATGAAGAAGAATCACGTCAACGTCGGAACCATCGGGCACGTCGATCACGGCAAGACCACGCTCACCGCCGCCATCACCCAGGTGATGGCCGCCATCCACGGCGGAAGGGCGCGAACGCTCGCCGAGATCGACAACGCGCCCGAGGAGCGCGAGCGCGGCATCACGATCAACATCACCCACGTGGAGTACGAGTCGGCCACGCGTCACTACGCACACGTCGACTGCCCCGGCCACGCGGACTTCGTGAAGAACATGATCGCGGGTGCCTCGCAGATGGACGGCGCGATCTTGCTCGTCGACGGCTCGCAAGGCATCGGGCCCCAGACGCGCGAGCACGTGCTGCTCGCTCGCCAGGTCGGCGTGGAGCACCTGGTCGTGTTCGTCAACAAGACGGACGTGGCCGACCCCGAGCTCGTGGAGCTCGTCGTCCTCGAGGTCGAGGAGCTCCTCGCCGCACACGGGTTCTCGGGCGTGCCGGTCGTTTGCGGCTCGGCGCTCCTCGCCCTCCAGGCAGCCCTCGCGGGCGCCGCCGAGAGCGAGGCCACCCGCTGCGTGCGCGAGCTCGTCGCCACGCTCGACCGCACAATCCCCGAGCCTCCGCGCGATTTCGCCGCGCCGTTTTTCATGCCCGTCGAAGATGTCTTCACCATCGACGGCCGTGGCACGGTCGCGACCGGTCGCGTCACGCGCGGCGTGCTCACCAAGGGCTCCTCGGTCGAGATCGTGGGGCTCAGCGGCGAGGCGCCACGCTCGGTCGTGGTCACCGGTGTGCAGTCGTTTCACCGCGACCGCGCCGAGGCGCGCGCCGGCGAAAACGTCGGCCTGCTCCTCCGCGGCGTGGGCCGCGACGAGATCGTACGCGGTCAGGCGCTCGTCGCGCCCGGCAGCGTCGCCTCGTACGCGTTCGGTGAGGCCGAGCTCTTCGTCCTCACCGCCAAGGAGGGCGGCCGGCACACCTCGTTCGGCGTCGGTTACAAGCCGCAGTTCTTCTTCGGCGCCACAAACGTGACCGGCACGATCGAGGCCATCTCCGGCGCAGACCAGGTCGACCCCGGCGGGCGCGCGCACGTGCGCTTCTTGCTCGGGCGGCCCGTTCCGCTCGAGGTCGGCATGCGGTTCGCCATCCGCGAGGGTGGGCGCACCGTCGGCGCCGGCTCGGTGATCTCGGTGAAGTAGGACAGCGCCCCCTCGCTCCGGCGAGGGGGCGCAGTTCATTGTCGGTGATAGCCTCCAAGCTCTGCGTGCTCGAGCAGAAGGCCATGGCAGAGAACGAAGACCCCTCCACGATCTACGCTGGCCAGGTCGCAAGCATCATCGCGACCACGCCACGTGCCTCGACCTGGAAGCCCGAACACCCGATGGACCTCCGGATCGTCCACCGGCGGCAGCCGCGCTCCATCGACGATCTCGGCCCCGACGAGCGCACCCAGCTCGCGGCGCTCCTCGCCCCCGAGCCGCTCGAGAAGGTCCTCGCCCCGAATTACCTCGTCGAAGATTACCCGCTCGACATCGAGGTCGCGGAGGTCGTCGACGAGACGGATGCCGTGCGCTACCGCCTCTACGGCTGGAACTACGGCGCTGGCTTCCTCATGGCGGCAACCGGCCTCGAGGTCATCGCTCTGGCGTACCAGCACGATCTCGAGCACTGGAACGTCGACCAACGGGAGGTCTTCTGGGCGATGGACCGCGCCTACTCCCGCGGCGACCACGGCTTCCAGCAGCCGCTCAAGTTCTGCTGGTGGGAAGAGAAGTGCTGGGACGAGGTGAAGGACGAGCCGCGAGGCACCGTCGGGAGCGAGCCGTGGATTCGCGAGCACCTCGCCAAATCCTCATCGTGAGCACGGCGGCGTCCCCAGCGGGATGCGACTGCGCTTCGCTCCGTCGAACCCAGCCGGACGAGTCAGCGCTCGGAGAACAAGTACACTGCCGCCCGATGAAGCCCGTCAACCTCCGCGAGAAGCTCGACCAGGTACTCGAGCCGTGGCGCCCCAAGATCGTCTCGGAGCTGAACGGACACGAGGTTCGAGTCGTGAAGGTGAAGGGCGAGTTCGTGTTCCACCGACACGACGACGCCGACGAGCTCTTCTGGGTCATCGCGGGCCGACTCTTCATCGACACGCCCGACGGCTCGGTGGAGCTCGGTCCCGGGGAGCTCTTCGTCGTGCCGCGTGACGTCGAGCACCGCACGCGATCGGAGGAGGGCGCGGAGGTCGTCACGATCGCACGAGCCGGCGAGCGCAACACCGGCAACGTCGAGCACGAGACGCTGACCGCGCCGGGCGGTGAGCGGTTGTGAAGGCGCCGGGCTTCGTTGCATCGCTCCAGGAACGACCGGGTGCCCCGGTCGAGGGTCGCTCGAGCGAGCGTCAGGTCTCGCGGTACGCGAGGACGCCGGGCCCTTTGGCTGCCTCGGCCGCGAAGTCGCGCATCTCGGTGAGCGTCCCGATCACCTGCGCCTCCTCTCGGCCACCGATCGAGGACGCTGATCGCCACGCGCGAGCTGCAGCCCCGACGTCGCTCACCTCGCCCAGCTTCCGGACGAACGCGTTCGGCACGCGGACGATCGAACGACTCTCGTCGATCTCGAACACCACCGCCGGCTCGTACGCCGCCCCGAGCGCCACGCCGAGCGCCGCGAGCTCGCGTTCGTCCGCTTCGAAGCAGAGCGCAGGCCGATCCCCTTCCTCTTCGTCAGGCATCCGCGGCGCTTCGTCGTCTCGCGCAATGAACCACCACGTCCACATCGTCGTGCTCAGGTAACCCTGATCGGGGACCTCAGCAACGAGGCAGCGTGAGACAGCGGGCGTCCCCAGCGGGATGCGACTGCGCTTCGCTCCGTCGGACCTCCCTGGACTCCGTCCACTTCGTGGACTCCGTCCAGTCCGGTTCGAGCCGAGTGGACGGAGCCCACGGAGCCGGACGAGCGAAGCGAGTCCGAAGCGGAGTGGGCGGAGTCCACGCAGGCCCGAAGAGCGCTGGATGCCTGGTGGGCCCCCCACCACAGTGGCGTCCCCAGCGGGATGCGACTGCGCTTCGCTCCGTCGGACCTCCCTGGACTCCGTCCACTTCGTGGACTCCGTCCAGTCCGGTTCGACCCGGAGTGCACGAAGTCCACGGAGCCGGACGAGCGAAGCGAGTCCGAAGCGAAGTGGACGCAGTGTCACGGAGGGCCGAGGCCCGCTGGAACAGCGCAGGCGCTTCGCGCCAAGCAGGGGCGTCCCCAGCGGGATTCGAACCCGCGTAGCAGCCTTGAAAGGGCTGAGTCCTGGGCCGGGCTAGACGATGGGGACCTGGGACGGCGCGCTTTCTACCGGGCCGAGCGGCTGCGCGCAAGGCCTTGGACGGGCTCTTTGCCCAAGGCCTGACTCGAGCTTGGCAAAAGCCCGCGCATCGGGCCTCATCCGGCCATGGCTCGCAGGGCGGCGGGGCTCATGCTCTCACTGGCGCTGGGCTGCGCGGAACCCGGCCCGGGTCGGACACCGATCCCTCCCACGTCCAGCGCGAGCCCTGCTGCGAGCGCGCCCGCCGAAGCCCGAGCCCCCGCAGGTCTCCTCCGTCTCAACATGCGAAAGGACGCGCCGCTCTTCGGGATCGCGTGGAGCCCAGATGGGCGCGCATTCGCGACCTGGTGCGGCGAGACGTGCGAGGGCATCGAGGGGGAGCCACGGACCCAGGTGCTGGTGTGGAGCGTACCCGACCTGCGGATACGCACGAGCTTCGAGGTGAACGAGACCGACACGGGTAACGGCCGCGTGTTCTGGGTGGCCTTCAGCCCGGACGGCTCGCGCATCGCGGCCTCGACCGAAAACGAGGTGAGCTTGTGGCGCACCGAGGAAGGCTCACTCGTGACGCGCATCCCCGTACCTCGGGTCTACTGGAACTTCGAGTTCAGCCCCGACGGACGGTTCCTGCGCGCGGGCGGCGCCAGCTCGCGGCTCGTCGTGGTCGAGAGCGCCACGGGTCGTGAGCTCCTCTCGGATCGACTGGGCAACAACGTGAACAGCCAGACCACGCGCTGGACACGCGACAGCAAGCAGCTCTTCGCCGAGGCGAGCACGACACTCGCCCATTGGCGCGTCGACTCAGGCAAGCGGCAGCTGACCCGGATCGACTCGCTCGGGGAGTGGAACGGGTCGCTGGAGCTGAGCCGCGACGATCGCTTCGTCTACCTCGGCGCGCCTGAGGCGTGCACTGGCGCGCTCTTCTCGACCGAAACGCTCAAAGCGGTGCGCCGCTTCCCGAAGGAGACCGTCTGCCTCGCGAAGTTCTCGCCGGCGAGCGACGAGTTGGCGGCCATCCACCGTGACGGTTCCGTCACGATATCTCCGCTCGGGAAGGGCCCTTCGCACACCGTGAGCGCGCGACCAGGCCGCGGCGACCTCGCACCGTCGGAGCAGACCCTCGACTACAGCCCTGACGGCCGGCGCATCGCATGGGGGCGCCTCGGCGAGCTGAAGGTGGCCCGTGTCGCGGACGGGGCGCTGCTCGGCTCCCCCGCCCCTCCAGTCCTGCTCCACGATTGGCGCTCGGAGACGGAGATCGGCGTCCTGCGTGACGAGGGCAAGACCCTCGAGCTCTTCGACGTGGAGAAGCGTGCGGTGGTCCGGAACGAGGTGTCCCCCCCGCACGAGCCCACCCCCTTTCTCGCTCTCGACGTCGCATCGCGCGGCGACCTCCACCTCCTCCGAGACGACGGCGCCGAGCTCTTCGTCCGGGCGGCGTTCGTGAAGGAAGATGGAAAGCCGAACGGCGTGTGGCGCGTCGCGATCGTCGACCCCGAAGGTCACGCCGGCGGCGACGCCTCGCTGGTCGCGACCGACGTGTACGACGTGGCAACCGGCGCCAAGACGCCGGCCCGCGTCGAGCCCGACCTGGCCGCACGCTTCTTCACCCCGATCCTCGCGAGAGGCCTCGCGCCCAGCGCCAGACCGAGCCCATGAGGGGGAATACGATGTCGACCCGAGGCGTGAAGACGTGATGCGGAAGCTGGAGGTTGCGGTGTTGCTCCTCGCGGTGGGCTGCTCGAGCTCACCTCCGGAGGGCGCGCCCGCGGTGCGAGCGCCGCTCGCGAGCTCCCCCGCTCCGCCGGCAGCGTCGGCTTCTGCCTCCTCCGCCGCGCCCACCGCGCGCGGACCGCTGCGCTTCAACCGCCGCACGGGCCTCCCGATCCAAGCCGTCGTCTTCAGCCCCGACGGAAAGCGAATGGCGACGCTCTGCGGCTCTCTCTGCGAAAAGGACGCTGGAGCCGCCCAATCTCGCCTCCTCGTCTGGACCCTGCCCGACCTGAAGATCGTCGGGGAGCTCGTGCCCAACCCCGACGACATGGGCGCGGGCGCCATCTACTCGGCCCAGTTCAACGCGGACGGCTCGCGGCTGGCCATCACCACGCACAACGAGGTGACCCTCTGGCGTACGGAGGACCTCTCCGAGATCGCCCGGACCGGCGTCGCGGCGGTCTACGGTGGCATCGATTTCAGTCCCGACGGCACGTACCTGGCGACGACCGGCGTATTCGGAACCGTCATCGTCCTCGACGCACGGACCGGCGAGGAGTTACTCAATGGCGCGCTCCACAACGGCGCCGCTTCCTACAGCGCGGGCCTCCTGTGGACGAAGGACAGCCGCCGGCTCTACGCGGAGGGGAACGCGGAGGTGGGCTACTTCGAGCCCCGCACGAAGACGCGAAAGCTGAAGAAGCTGCCGAGCGTCGGCGCAGGCGAGGGCTGGGTCCACCTGAGCGAGGATCAGAAGCACCTGATCGTCGCCTCCTTGCACGACTGCGCCATCCGCGTCCTGGCTTCCCCCTCACTCGCGGTCGAGCACCGGTTCGAGGGGAAACGCGGAGCGTGCACCGCCACCTTCTCACCAGACAGCAGCGCGCTCGCGGTCGTCCACACGGACGGGAGCGTGGAAGTCGTACCGCTCGGCCGCACGGCGGCGGCGCCCACCGTGGTCACCCCGCCAGCACCGGAGCCCCAGCGGACGGGGCAGGTCTCGTTCAGCCCCGACGGCAAGCGCCTGTTCTGGGTCGCGGGAGCCGCCGGCGGGGTCTGGAACCTCCAGAAAAAGGCCCCCGACGCCTCTCCTGCCCTGCCGGTGCAAGGCGCGCGCTGGAGCGACGCGAGCGTCCTGGAGGTGGACCGCGACGATCGCGGCGAGCTCTTCGACGTCGACAAGAATGTCATCCTCCCCGGTGAGCCGGACCCGGGGTTGCTCCCGACGCCCTTCCAGGGCCTGCGCGCGTTCGCGAACGGGGATCTCGAGCTGAAGAAGGCCGACGGCGCATCCCTGGTCGTGCGCGCCGTGTTCGACGGCCGCTGGCAGATCGCGCTCATCGACCCGATCGGCGGGCGCGCGGCCGGCTCGGAGTCGCTCCTCGCGAGCGACGCGTACGACGCCGCCCGCGGCGGCGGCGCACCGTACGAGCTCGTGCCCGACCTGGGGCGGTCGTTCTTCGCGGGGCTCGCGCTCGAGAAAAACGAGCCCTGAGCTACTGGCAGCCCGAGTCCGCGACGAGCGCCTCGGTCGTCATCCAGCCGAAGCGTTTGTGCCCCGGCTTGGTCATGACATAGCCGTAGATGAACTTCATCGACCCGCTCTTCTTGCGGAACCTCCCCGCCGAGTCCTTCACGTAGAGGGGGATGTCGATCGACGGCGCGCCCGAGTCGGTCGGCACATCTACCCGCTGGAAGTGGGTGCCTGACGGGAAGATGTCCACCGCGGGGCCTCCGAGCCCGAAGCCCGGCACGTTGAAGGCGAGGTTCGCGTAGCGCTTGCCGTTCTTGCGGATGAGCGGGAGGTAGTCGCCGGCGCGCTCGTTGTCGTCGTTCGAGTCGTAGACGACCTTCTTCTCCACGAGCGCGGGATCGTGGGAGCTCTTGATGCGGTAGCAGCCGAGCCGCTTCCCGCCGGTGTCCTTCGCGTTCACCTCGCCCACACGCTCGCGCAGGATCGACTCGCTCTTCACGTTGTCGATCGGGAACCAGCCGGAGCTCCCGTTCGAGCAGCTCCGCGCGTAGACGTACGTCTTGCCGTTCATGTGGCGCGTCTGCCCGTAGTTGAACCGCAGATGGTCGAACGTGCAGGGCGCCATCGGGTCGCCGTTGCCGTCGACCATCATGCCGTCGTCGATCCCCCACAGGCCGCCCTGGGCGTTCTCGACCATGTTGCCCCCGTCTTTGCGCAGCTTGCAGTTGTAGGGGCTCGCGGTGCAGGCGGAGCCGTTTTTCCCGGCCGAGAGGCCTTCTTCACCCGACTCGGTGTCTTCGGTCTCGTCGACGTCGGGCTCGTTGGGAGCGCAGCTCGCGAGGAGGAGCGCGGCGGAGAGGAGGATGTGGATTCGCACGCGCGGCGCTTACACAACAGTCATGCCACGCGAGCCGAGCACCGCTTCCGGCCGGGAAATGCGTCCGATTCCCCGCACAAGGCTCACCCTGAGCCGGATCGGATCCAGGTGGCCGGACCGTGGAAAGCAGGCCCCCATTGCGAGGCCCCACCCGTGCCCACATCGGCCCCGCCGATCAATCCCGGATGTCCCACCAGAGGCTCGCGACGATCTGCCGGAAGCCCGCGGGCTGGATCCCCTCCGGCCGGCGTGCGATGACGAAGACGTCATCGAGCAGGTTCTTCGCCTGGAGGCTGGTCCCGAGCCCGGTCTGCTCGCTCCGGTAGCGGATGGCCAGATCCAGGAGGGTGTAGCCGGGGATCTCGCCCACGCGCCCCGAGGCGTCGGGCAGGACGGTGCTCGCGTCGTCGGCGTAGTGAGGGCCGACGTGGGTCACCGCCGCCCCGAAGCCGAGCCCGAACGAGAAGTCGAAATCGAGCGTCGACGAGACCGTGTAGACGGGCGCGTACGGCAGCGGCCGACCCTCGTTCTCGCCCTCCTCGAAGGTCGCGCGCAGCAGGCCCCCACGTATCCCCAAGTCAATCGCGTGTCCGAGCCCGACGGCGTCGCCGATGGACGTCTCCGAGCCCAGCTCGGCGCCGAGGCTCTGCGTTGCACCGCCATTCACCAGCTCGGTCACGCCGCCCGGCACGGTGTTGGGGACGATCTGGTTGGTGAAGCGCTGGAGGAAGCCCGTCGCCTCGATGCGCTGCCACGACGCCGGCTTCGCGCGCAGGCCGAGCTCCCAGTTCGTGCTCCGCTCGGCGTCGAGCGCCTGCGTCTGGCCTTGGTCGGAGATGGCGGTCGTCGCGCGCGGCGGCGCGTAGCCGAGGTGCATCCCCGCGAACGCGTGGGCATCCGGCACGCCCGCGGTCATCCCGAGCCCCGGAACGACGGCGTTGTTCCCCGAGCCCCCGGTCGAGGTGACGCCCGCGGGAGAGAGCGCGACGTCTCGATCGTAGGTCGCGTGCTCGAAGCGCACGCCGGGCGTGACGACGATCTGGTCGGTGAACGCGATGCGATCCTGGGCGTAAGCCGCGAACGCGATGGTCCGGTGCCCCTCGGCCGCGACGAGCGTGCCCTCGGTCGACCCCTTCCGGTCGGCTTCTCTCTCGTCGAGGCTCGCGCCCTCACCCAGCACGCGGAAGCCCGCGTCCACCGTGTGCCCCACGGCGCCGGTGCGGACCTTGGCCGTGAGGCGCGGCTCGAGGCCCACCACCCAGTAGGTGCGATCGAGCACCCGCGCCTCGTCGCGAAAGTAGAGGGCGCCGAGCGGGAGATCGGTGTCGCCTGCGATTCGCTCGTAGCGGACGCCGGCCTGCGGGATGCGCTCGTAGCGCTGGCGGGTCCACGCGCGGTCCGTCAACGACGCGTAGACGAGCTTCTTCAGGACGATGTCCGGCGTCAGGTAGTGGTCGTGCGTGAACGACGCGTCGAAGCGGCTCAGGAAGGCCTTGCTCTGCGGGCTGAGCGCCGGCCGGCGCGGGTCCTCGTCGAACATGCCCCGCGTCAGGCCGACGTCCTCGCTCACCGCCTCGGTGCGGTGCGCGGCGATCTTCAGCGTGGCCGCGCCCACCTTTCCCGTGGGGAAGGCGACCTTGACCATCGCGTCATGATCCGAGAACGGCTGGTCGCGCGCGCCGTCGGCGCGTTTGATCCCGACCTGCCCGAGGACACGCACCGGCTCCTGATCCTTCTTCGTCTCGATGCCCACGCCGAAGCGCCCGAGCGTGCGGACGTAGCCGTATTCGCCGGCGTCGACGGACACGCGGCTCTCGAGCCGATCCGGCGGGGCGATCGTGGAGAAGTTCACGACGCCGCCGATGGTTTGAGGACCAAAGAGGATGCTGCCGCTGCCCTTCAGCACCTCCACCTTCGAGTAGCGCTCGATCTGCGGCAGGAAATAGAGATCCGGCTCGGCGTAAGGGTTGATGGCGAGCGGCACGCCGTCCTCGAGCACGAGCAGGCGGCGGCTCCGCCCCGGGTCGAGCCCGCGGATGCCGATGTCGAGGCGGAGCCCTCCGGAGGTGTCTTGCCTCACGAGCACGCCGGGCACGCGCCGCAACATCTCGGCCGCGTCGACCGGCCGCGCGCGCTCGATCTCCTTCTTCGTGATCGTCGTGAAGGACCCCGGGATCTTCTGGATCTGGTCGGCCTTCTCGCCGACGACCTCGACCTGGATCGGGTCGCGTTTTTCGTCTGCTGCGGCCGACGCGTCGCTGTCGCCTTTCGCAGACTCCTCGGCGGACGCGGCCGTCGCGAACGCGAGACACGACGCGAGGAGCGCGAGGCGCGCGACGAGCCTCACGGCGCCTTGCAGACCCCCATCATGTTGCAGCCCGAAGAGGGAGGCGGGCAGTCCTCGGGCGAGTCACACGCGGCCGTGCAGAAGGTGCCCTTGGCCGGGTACTCGTGGCAGAGGGCCGACTCACACTGCTCGTTCTCCTCGCAGGGCTCGAGGAAGCCGAGGAGGCTCCCGCCCGCGCCGCCCCCGCCGCCGGCACCACCTGCCGCGGCGGACGCGAGCCCCGGCGTCGTCCCGCAAAATCCGCATGCCCCGTAGGCACTTCCCGACGGGTCGCACTGCGCGTACCCCGGCTCCCCCGAGTCGCACTCACACGCCAGGTAGTCGCCGGGGTAGCAGGTCCGCGCCTCCTCGAAGCAGCCCGGCGCGAGGCCTGCAACGGCGAAAAGGGCGACCAGCCTCATCCGGTGAACCTACCAGGTGGCGCCCTCCACCGTGGAGGTTGCCGAACGATCCAGCCTCTCATCGCCCTCTCTCATACAGCGACGACGCGAGTGTTTTGCGGTAGTCTCGGGTGCGTGGCGGTGTTGCCGGAGCTCGATCGCCGGACCGATCGGTTCGTGCTCCAAGACCGCGCCGGTGGCGGCGGGATGGGTGACGTGTTCCGTGCGTTCGACCGCGAGGCGAGCCGGGAGGTCGCCGTCAAGGTGCTGCGCGCGGCGGCGAGCGAGGTTGAGCGCGCGCGGTTCCAGCGCGAGATCGCGGTCATCGCCGACCTTCGTCACCCGAACATCGTCGAGTACATCGGACACGGCTCGCTCCCCGACGGCCGCCCCTTCTACGCGATGGAGTGGCTCGACGGCGAGGACCTGGGCCAGCGGCAGCGTCACACGCCGCTCGGCATGCGGGACGCCGTCGAGGTCATCCGTCGCGCCGCGCAGGCGATGGCCGCCGTGCACGCGCGCGGCATCGTTCACCGCGATCTGAAGCTGGGGAACATCTTCCTCATCAACGGCCGCGGGACGAACGTGAAGCTCATCGACTTCGGCGTCGTGAAGATGCCCGATCACGATCTCGCCGAGGACCGCGGCGCCATCCTCGGCACACCGCACTTCATGGCCCCCGAGCAGGCGCGCGGCGAAGCCGTGGACGGCCGAGCGGACGTCTACTCCCTCGGCGCCGCGCTCTTCAAGCTCGTCACCGGGCGGAACGTCTTCGAGACCGATCACATCATCGCGCTCCTCGGCCGCCTCGTGATCGAGGACCCGCCCAACCCCGCGAGCCTCCGCTTCGACGTCCCCGAGGCGCTCGATCGCGTCATCGTCCAGTCGATCGCGCGCTCGCCCGCGGAGCGCTTCGAGAACGCGGGCGAGCTCGCGCGGGCCCTCGCGCGCGTGGGCGAGCTCCCGGACGAGCCGCCCAACGCCGATCGATCGGCGTCCGCGATCCGCCGCACCGCGGCGGCGATGCTCAAGCCCCTCACGGAGCCGCCGCAGAGCCCCGAGAAGGCCGCCGAGATCGCGACGACCGCCAAGAAAGAGGCGGCGGAGCGCCGCGTCGTGGCGGCCGTGCTCTTCGACCTCGGCCGAGCCGCGCTCGATCCGGGCCTGCAGTCGCAGCTCGCCGGCACGCTCGGCCCCGACGCGCGGACGGAGCTCCTCCTCGGCGGCCGGATGGTCACGGTGCTCGGGGTGGACCGCTCGAGCGGGGACGAGCCGCTTCGAGCCGCGCGTGCGGCGCTCCTCGTGACCAAGGCCATGCCCGAGTCCCGGGCGGTCATCGCCGTGGGTCACGCCATCGCCACGCCGAAGTCCGGCTCGCGGAGCCGCACGTCGAACCTCGCCGCCCAGGCGCTCGAGCAGGCCGCGAGCCAGCTCGAGAAGACGACCCAGGGCACGGTTCGCGCTGACAGCTCCGTCATCCAAGCGCTCTCCGGGCGCTTCGTCATGCAGGAGGACAGACACGGTGCCGTCATCCTCCGCGAGGACCCGTCCGGCTTCGGCGCGAGGCTTTTGTTGGGCAAGCCGACGCCGACCATCGGCCGCGACAAGGAGGTCGCCCTCCTCTCCACCGTCTACGACGAGCTGATCGACGAGGGCTCGCCTCGCGCCGCGCTTGTCACCGGCCCCGCGGGCATCGGCAAGTCGCGCCTCCGGCAGGACCTGCTCGCCCGCCTCGAGACCGCTCCCCTCCCGCCCGAGGTGCTGCTTCTCCGCGGCGATCCGATGAGCCAAGGCTCGAGCCTCTCGTGTTTCGCCCGCGCCATGCGCTCGCTCATCGGCGTGCACGACGGCGAGACGCTCGAGGAGCAGGTCGAGAAGGTCCGCGCGCACCTCCATTTCAGGCTGCCCAAGCCGCTCCGGTTCTTGACCGGCTTCTTGGCCGAGCTGCTCGGCGTCCCCTTCCCCGACGCCGGGGACGAGCCGCTGCGCGCCGCGCGGCAGAGCTCGCAGCTCATGCAGTCACGCATCCGCATGGCGCTCGAGGCGTTCGTCCGCGCCCAGGCGGATCTCATGCCGCAGGTCCTCTTTCTGGAGGACGCGCAGTGGGCCGACGAGACGACGATCGACCTCATCGACTGGCTGCTCGGCTGCCCCGACCTCAAGTTCGCGGTGTTCGCGTTCTCCAGGCCCGAGATCGACGCGCGTTTCCCGGCGCTGTGGGCGAACAAAAACACGCTGCGCCTGGCCCTCTCGCCGCTCAGCCGGAGCGCGAGCGACAAGCTCGTCCGCGTGGTGATGCCCGAGGCGGATCCGCGGCTCCGGGCGAGCATCGTCGACCGCGCCGGCGGCAACGCGCTCTTCTTGGAGGAGCTCGTGCGCGCGACGACGGGCGGCCAGGACGAGCTGCCGCTCACGGTGCAGGCGCTCCTGCAGATGCGGCTCGATCGCATGCCGAAGTCCACGCGCGAGGTCGTGCGCGCGGCGAGCGTCCTCGGCCCCGTGTTCTGGACCGGCGCGGTCGCCAGCCTCGCCGGCCGGGACGTCACGAACGATCTCGCCGAGCTCGAGAAGGACGAGGTGATCTCCCGCCAGTCGCGCAGCCGGATCTCCGGCGAGACGGAGTGGACCTTCCGCCAGGCGCTCCTCCGGGACTCGGCCTACGCGTCGATCCTCGAGGAGGACCGGACCGAGATGCACAGGGAGGCGGCGACCTGGCTGGAGTCGATCGGCGGCACGGACATCGGCCTCATCGCGCAGCACGCGGACGCCGGGGAAGACTTCGAGCGCGCAGGCCAACTCTACGCGCGCGCGACGCGCCAGGCCTACGCCAACGGCGCGCACCTCGAGATCGCGCTCGAGCTGGCCGAGCGCGGGCTCGACTGCGGACCGCCGGACGCGCTCCGCGCCGAGCTGCTCGTGGCCGCGGCCCAGGCGCGTATCCCGCTCGGCCGGCTGGAGGACGGCATCCGCGCGGCCGAGGAGGCGGCGGAGCTCGCGGAGAAGGGCAAAGACATGTGGGCGGAGGCGCAGTATCTCGCCGCCGTCGCGCTCATTCAGACCGGGCGCGCCGCCGAAGGCGACGCCCGCGCGGTGATGGCTCTCGATCCGGCGAACGCTGAGCACATCTCGCGTCCGACGTGGATAGGCCTCATGGCCGCGCGCGTTCGCGGCCTCGTGGACCTCGAGCGTGTGCACGACGCGCTCACGCTGGCCGACGAAGCGCTCGCCATGGCGCGCGAGAGCGCCTCGTCCGAGGCGCTCCTGAAGGTGCTCGACGCGCGCCTCTTCGCGCTGATGCAGACCGGCGATCCGTCCGAGGTCATCGCGAATGGCCCCACGGTCGCCGAGATTGCCGACGCCGCCGGCGACATGGTCCGCGCCACGCGAGCGCGAACGAACACCGCCTCGTCGATGAACCTGCTCGGCCTCTTCGAGGAGGCGCGCGCCCTGCTCGATCGCGCCCTGACCGACGCGCGCGATCGACGCATGCGCATCCTCGAAGCCTCGGCGCTCCACAACCTGGGCATGAGCGAGGCGCGGCTCGGCCTGGTGGACCGCGGGCTCGAGATGCAGCGCGAGGCGGGCCGCATCGCCGACGAGACCGGCGCGGCGCGCCTCCGGGTCAACTGTCGCCTTTACGAAGCGCTGCTCCTCTTGTGGCGGTACGCGCTGGCGCGGGCCGAAGGGCGCGCTTCCTCTTCGGACGCGTCCGACCTCAACGCGGCGCAGGGCCTCGCCGCGTTCGTCCAGGCGGAGGCGCGCGCGCTGCCGGCGCTCGCGACCTCGGCGAAGTTCATCACCGCGGCGGTCGCGTACTCGCGCGGGCAGCTGCAAGACGCCCGCGAACAAGCCTCGAGCGCGGTCGCCTCCCTCGCCACGGTGCCGATGGAAGAATGGGAGGAGCTTCTCTACCTCACGCTGGTGGAGACCCACCTCGCGCTCGGCGAGAACGCCGAGGCCGACAAGGTGCTCGAAGCCGCGTTCAACTGTGTGTGCGAACGCGCCCGCCGGATCGCTCGCACCGAGCACCGCAACGCCTACCTGGATCGCATGCCAGAGGTGGGGCGCATCGTCTCGCTCGCGCGGACCCGCATCGGCAAGACGCTGCCCTTCTTCAACACCATCGGCCTGAAGCCCCCGCCCAAGCCGGCGTCGTGATCCAGCTTCGACCGTCATTTCGCCCGGGCGGCGGGGCGAAGACGGCAGCGATTCTCCCGACGCTTCCTTGACGGAGGGTCGGCCCGCGGGTAACCCGCACGGATGGTCACGCGTGCCCTCCTCCCCTACGCGCTCGCCCTCGTCGCGGGCCTCTCCGCGACGTTTGTTTCCGCTGAGGCGAGCGCCCAGCCGACCGGCGCCCCCCCCGCCCCCGCCGCCGCTCCGGCGCCGATGCGTTTCGCGGTGCTCGACACGCGGCAGGTCATCCTGAACTCGGAGGAGGGCCTCCGCATCCAGGCGAACCTGCGGAAGCTCTCGGAGGCCAAACAAGCGGAGATGGCCCAGCGCGACAAGGAGCTGGGTGATGAGCAGGACAAGCTCAAGAAGGAAGAGAAAGAGAAGGGCTCGAGCGCGGCGCTGGAGAAGCGCAAGACCGAGTGGCGCCAGAAGGTCGCCGGCCTGCAGCAAGCCCAGCTCGATTTCCAGCGCGAGATGCTCCAGAAGGAGAGCGAGCTCACGAAGCCGATGGTCCAGAAGATCGGCAACATCGTGAAGAACATCGCGCAGCAAGAGGGCTTCGATCTCGTGGTCGACAAGAACGCGGTCGTCTTCTTCCGCAACGAGCTCGACATCACCGAGCGCGTGCTCGGGCTCTACAACCAGGGCGCGACCGGCGGCGCGAAGGAGCCCCCGGCGAAGAAGCCCGCGAGCAAGCCCGCCAAGCCCGCGGGCGGCGGCACGAAGAAGCGCTGACCGCGGTCAGAACCGAACGCGGACGCCGAGCCCGGCGTCCGCTCCGAGCGCCGGCGCGAGCTCCACTCGCGCCGTTTCTGCTCGCTCTTCCGACGCGGCGTTGGCCTGCAGGGCGAGGAGGACGATACCTACCGTAGCGGCAGCGACGCCGGCGGGGATGAAGCCCTCCGCCAAGCCCGTGTAGAGCCGCCCCTGGTCGTAGGTCTCCTCCGCCGAGGCCGGGCACGACCGATCGCCTCCGCACTGCTCGTCCAGATCGGAGATGGCGGCCTGGCGAAGACCGAGGAAGACGCCGCCGGCCACGAGCATCCCGCCGCCCACGACGGTGAGCACGACGCCGGGAATGCTCACGCCCGACTGGGGCAGAGGCCCTGGATCGATCGCCGCGCCCTCGACCGGCGCAGGGATCTCGAGGGTCACGGTGAGCGCCTCGCCGTCTTTCAGGTCGACCGTGCGCGTGACGAGGGCGCGATCACCGGTCACCACGCGCAACGTGCGCCTGCCCGGATCCGCCGGAATGGCCGTGCCGATCTGGGCGGACGCGAGCTCGACGCCGTCGAGCTCGATCTTGGCGGTGGGGTTGGGCTTCTCCTCTTTGCGAAAGACCGTGAGCTTCGCGACGCGCGCCTCGAGCGCCTCGATACGGCCTGGCGCGTTCTCCGCCACGGCGGCCGCGTTGGCCCCCGGCTCCTGGGACTTCGCGAGCGCCAGGCGGTAGTTGCCGAGCGCCGCGACGACCTTGCCGAGCTTCTCTTCACACTCGGCGATGTTGAAGGCGACCTGCGCGTTCATCCGCGACCGGCCGACCTCCTTGAACTTCGCGAGCGCGCCCGCGTAGTTCTCCGCGGCCATGAGCGCGACGCCCTCGCGAAAGAGCTCGCGGGCCCGCTCCACGTCCGACCCGGCGGCGGGCGGCGCATCCTGGGCGAGCGCGACCGACGGGAGAGCGGCGCTGCCGAGCGCGAGGCAAACAACCAAGGTCGTGATGCGCGAGCGCACGTTTCACTCTACCATGCCGGGCCAGCGAGGGAGCGGCATGAAACCGAGAGACGAGGTGCGAGCGGGCGAGCACCGAGGCGACGGTAGGCACCGACTGAGCGCAAGCGAGGGAGCGGAATGAAGATCCTCTACGGCGTGGTGGGCGAAGGGATGGGGCACGCGATCCGGTCGCGCGTCGTGCTCGACCACCTGGTCATGCAGGGCCACGAGATCGAGATCATGGCCTCGGGCCGCGCGACGGACTTCCTCGCGAAGCGGTTCGAGGGCGTGAACCGCATCCACGGCCTGCACATGATCTACGACGAGAACCGCGTCCGGAAGGGCAAGACCCTCTGGAGCAACGTGCTCGCCGGCGCGACGGGGGTGCCGAAGAACATCGGTGCGTATTTCGAGCTCATCGCGTCGTTCAACCCGGAGGTCGTCATCAGCGACTTCGAGTCGTGGACTTACCTCTACGCGAAGGCGCACCGGGTTCCCGTCGTCTCGATCGACAACATGCAGATCATCAACCGCTGCGTGATCCCGCCGGAGGTCATCGAGGGGTACGAGACGGACTTCGCCATCGCCAAGGCGTTCGTGAAGGGCAAGCTCCCCTACTGCGACGAGTACCTCGTCACGACCTTCTTCCGGCCGGAGATCCGCAAGCCGCGCACGCGACTCTTCCCGCCCATCCTGCGCCCCGAGATCCTCCGCGCCGAGCGCCAGAGCGGCGATCATCTGCTCGTCTATCAGACGGCCGAAGGCAACGACTCGCTCGTCGAGACGCTCCGCAAGACCGGCCTCCCCTGCCGCATCTACGGGATGAAGCGCGACCTCAAGGAGGACCTCGTCGAAGGAACGCTGACCTACCGGCCCTTCAGCGAGACGACCTTCATCGCCGATCTCGCGTCCTCGCGCGGCGTCATCGCCGGGGGCGGCTTCACGCTCATGGGCGAGTGCGTCTACCTGCACAAACCCATGTTGAGCGTGCCCATCGGCGGGCAGTTCGAGCAGATCTTGAACGGCCGCTACCTCGCGCGCGAGAGCTTCGGCATGATGGCCGAGAGCCTTGACGACCCGAAGACGGTGCTCGACTTCGTCGAGGGGCTCCCCACGTTCGAGAAGGCCCTCGCGAGCTACACGCAGGAAGGCAACCGGCTCCTGCTCGAGGCGCTCGACGGCATCCTGGACCGGGCCGAAGCCGGCATTCTCTGACCCGATCCCAAGCGATCGAATCCAGTCGTCACCATGACGGTTTCGTCATAGGTTCACCCCCCCAACCCCCTCACGTTCGAGGGGGGTGAAGGCGACTCAGCCAGCGCCGTTCGAGGGCGGGGGCTTCGAGATTCGCGGGCTCCGCGCGCTCCACGGCTCGTCGTCCTCCTCGATGCGAACGAGCACGGCGGTGATGTTGTCCTTGCCGCCGTTTTTGTTCGCCGCCTCGACCAGCTTGGCGCACGCCTCGGTGAGGACGCCCGTGTCACGGAGGATCGTGGTGATGTCGGGGTCGTCCACGAGGCCGTGGAGCCCGTCCGAGCAGAGGAGGAACACGTCCCCCGGCTCCACCTCGCAGCTCGTCACGTCCACGTCGACCGTGGGCGCGATCCCGAGCGCGCGCGTGATGACGTTGCGCGGGAGGTAAGCGAGATCGCTCTCGGTGAGCTCGGGCCGCTCGAGGAGCGCGTCCGACAAGAGGGAGTGGTCGCGGGTGAGCTGCTTGAAGCTCTCGCCGCGGAGGTGGTACGCGCGGCTGTCGCCGGCGTGGACCACGTGCATCTTGTTTGTGTCGGGCGAATAAGCGGCAGCCACCACCGTGGTGCCCATGCCTCGATGGGCGCGGGAGTCGTCCGCCCGCGCGAAGATCTTGGCGTTCGCGTCGACCACGGCCGACTTCAGCTTGTCCGAGACGTCCCCGTTTCTGGGACCGCCCCGGAAGAAACCGGCGATGGTGCTGGCAGCCATCCGGCTCGCCACCTCCCCCGATTGGTGCCCGCCCATGCCGTCGGCGACGACGAACACGTTGAACTCCGGCAAGAGGATGAACCTATCCTCATTGTGTGTACGTTCACGGCCGATGTCGGTGAGGCCCGCTGCGATCGCTCGCATGTGGGCAGGATGCTAGCAAGACGCTCACCCGCAGGGCTACTCCCCTGTGGAGCCTCTCGCGAATTGATATCTGGCCCGCTCCGCCCCCTCGACCTCGACCAGGAGCCGGCGGGGGGTGAGGCGAACCACGCCATGTGCCGCGGCCGCCCGCCCCGGGGCGTCTTCCTCGACGTTTTCGATGAGGCTCTGGAGGGTCACGTAGGGGATCGACCGGATCACGTCGAGGTGGTTCCAGTGGAGGTGCCCGTTGAACACGGCGAGGACCTTGCCGCTCGCCTCGAGGATCGAGCGGAGGCACGCCCGCTGCCGAACCAGGCAGATGTGCGGGAGCCCCTCGAACCATCGGTTCCCCGCGAGGTGCTGATCGGCTGCCGAGTGGTGCATCATCACGAGGACGGGCGACCGGCTCTGCTCGAGCTCCGCCTGGAGCCACGCGAGCTGGGCGTCGTCGATCGTGACGGAGACGTCTTTGACCTCCACGGTGTGGAGCACGACGATGTGGTAGCCGCCGATCTCGACCGAATAATGGAGCGCTGATCCTTGGGGCCGGCCCCAGAAGCGGACGAGGTCCTGCGGCGCGAGGTGAACGGCGTCGTGGTTGCCCGCGACGTGGATCACGGGCGCGTCGAGCTCACCGAGGATGGCCATGACCTCCGCGTAGCGCGCGTGGTCCGCCTCTCGGCTCTCGTCCTCGAGATCGTCGCCCAGGTTCACCACCACGTCGGGCCGGACCTCCCGGTTCATCCGCTCGACGAACGCGCGAAGGAGCCCCGGGGCCTGCGCGGTCAGCTTGCGGAGCTTGCCGCCGAACCTGGCTTCCGGGCCGAAATGGAGATCGGTGACGAGCCCGATGACGAGATCCACGCCTCGTCAGCCCTTGCTCGCGTCGGCCTTGGAGCCGCCCAGGCAGGGCGGCGACGGCTGCACCGAGGGATCGCTCTGCCACTCGGCGGGGCTGAAGGCGGTGATGGTCAGCGCGTGGAGACCGGCGCGAAACGCGTCGTCCAGAGCGCGCTGGACGGCTCGGTGCCGATCGATGCGGCTCTTGCCCTCGAACCGAGCGCTCGCGACGACCACCTTGAAGTGGGTCTCCGAGCCCTTCGGCACGCTGTGCATGTGGCTCTCGTTGATCACCTCCAGGTGGACCGGGTCGAGGGCCTCCTGAAGGCGCGCTACCATCTCTTCTTGTCGAGTCACGGGCTCCTCCGACTATTGCACATCAGGAGCGGGGCCTTTCAAGATTGAAAGGTGGGACACCGGTCCTAGATGGACCACATGATCCAGGTCGGGCCTCGATCCTGCGCCCGACTCGATCCATCGATTCGAAAATCTTGGTAGTTTCTCAGCCACGATCCTGTGACGGAAGAACCGCCTGGGCCACGTGGGGGTGTGGCGCGGAACGTGCATTACTCTTGTTCAGGAAGTCGTTATGAAGCTGAGCGTTCTGTCGTTGTGGACCGGCCAAAGAGGGACTGACGTCGCATCGCTCCCCGACGGGGTCGTGCGAAACTCTGTCCCGACGGCCCGCCCCGTTCGCCCGGCGTCGGTGGACTTCCACGCCCCGGAGAGCGCCCCGGCCAGCACGGCGAAGGTCCACCCGGCGAAGGCACGCCCCGGGCGCGCGACCGCCGTTCAGGTCTGAGTCGCCGCGGCCGTCAGCCGGCGAGGCCCCAGGCCAGGCCGACCGAGAGCACCTCGACGTCGCCTCGCTTGGGCACGAGCCTGACCGACTCGACGTTCTGGGCCTCGCGCAGCGTCGCGTCCATCGCCGCTGCGAGCTCCGCCGTTTGCTCGGCGCGCGCCTCTTCGAGCGCTCGCTCCGCCTTCCGGCACGCCTCCTCGGCCTTCTCGAGACGCGAGTCCGCCTTTGTCTTGGCCTTCGTCAGCGGCTGGCTCGCGCTCCGACCGAGGGCGACACGCAGGAACGCGGCGCCGAGATCGCTCGGGGCGGCGGCGACGGCCTGGCGGGCCGCTGCGAGCTCCGCCTGAGCGGACAGCGCGCGTTGCTCGAGCTTCGCGATCGCGGGAACGCTCGTCTGCAAGGCCTCGGCGCGGAGCGACGCCGCGCGCCGCTCGGCCTCCGCGCGGCAACGCGCGAGGAACGCGGCGGGCTCTTCGTGCTCGCCACGGACGAGCCCAAAGGCGCGGTGCACGTCGACCGAGAGGCTCACGCGTGAGGACGCGTGATCACGCAGCGCCTTCTCCGCGGCTTGGGCGCCCTTCTTCGTGGCGAGCGTCTCGGGGAGCGGCGCGAACCTCGCGCCCTTGGCGACCTCCCCTTCGAGCGAGCGCGGATCGATCTCGGCTGCGCGCGTGAGATCGACGCGCCCCGCGTCGTCGAACGGCGCCAGCAGGGTGTGCCGGCGCTCGACCGCGACGCCGAGCTTCGTGTCGCGCCCGCGCACGACGACGGTGGCCGCGGCGTACGGCGCGTACGCGGCGGGCGCGCGGCCCGTGCCGAGGTGGGCGAACCAGGTGCTCCACCCGACCGGGGCGGCCGGGACCTCGGCCGGCTGCGGAGCGGCGCTGGGAGCCTCGCGGTCCGGAGCCGCAGGCGCGGCTCGTGTCGTCTCTTCCGTACCTGCTGCGGGCTCTTCCTGGGGAGCGAGCTCTCGATGGAGTCGCGCGATCTCCTTGCGTGTCATGGGCCCGCGAAGCCACGACATCGTGAAGCGCGTCTCGACGAGCGCACACGCCGGGTTGCGGTGGACGTCACGCACGAAAAAGGTCCGAGGCGGCAGGTTCCGGAGGATGGTCCCGAGCGCGGACGGCTCGAGGCCACCGAGGCCGCCGTCGGCCCCGGTCAGCCCCTCCACCACACGCTCGCGATCGGCGTCGGTCTGCAAGCGCCCCACCGTCCAGATGCCCGCGTTGGAGAGGGCCTTGTAGTCGAGGTCCATCGGGTTCTGCGTGGCGAGCACGACGCCGACGCCGAAGGCGCGCGCCTGCTTCAGGAGCGCGAGGAGCGGCTTCTTCGTCGGAGGGCTGTGCGGATGAGGCGGCAGGAACCCAAACACCTCGTCGAGCAACACGAGCGCGCGCAAGGAGCTCGTCCCCGAGAGGCCGCGCACCCAGCCGAGCACCTCGTCGAGGAGCAGCCCGAGCACGAGCTGCCGCTCGTCGTCGTCGAGGTGGGCGACGCTGACGATCACGAGGGGCGTCTTGCCGTCCCGCGGGGTGAGCCAGGATCCCACGTCGAGCGGAGCGCCCGTGAGCCAGCCCTTCAGCTTGGGTGACGCGAGGAGCGTGTTCAGGTCTTGCGCGAGCGACTGCTGATCCTTGGGCGGCAGGAACTCCTCGAAGCTCATCGCGCCGATCTTGGCGAGCGGCGGTGACAACAGATCCGTCAGCAAGTCCGCGAGCGGCGCGGGCTTGCCCTGGCGGATCCGCCGCTCCGCGAGCGCCGAGAGGACGACGTGGTCGCGGCCGCGCGGATCGCCGTCTCGGCCCGACAGGCGGAGCAGCAGGGAGATGCCGGCCGCGAGCTGGTCGTGTGCGGCCTCCTCGTCCTCCTCCCAGAGCGGCGAGCGCCGCGAGAGCGACGAGAGCACGTCCACCGGCTCCGCGATGCGCGCGCCCGGCGTGATGAGCCGCGGCGCGATCGACTCGCGGTGCGCAGCCACGTCCGCCTCGGTGATTCCCCAGCCGGCGAGGCCGTCTCGCCAGCGCGCGGCCGTGGCCGCGGCGACCTCGTCGGCGGACTTGCCCTCCCGCGACGCGGCCTCCGGGTCGACCCAGGGCAAGTACCGCTCGGCAGCCAGCTCGGGGAACGACAGCAAGAGGTTCGGCAGGTCACCTTTGATGTCGATAACGAGGACCGGGACCTTGCTCGCGAGCGCCTCCTCGACCACGACGACGGCGAGGCCGGTCTTGCCGCTGCCGGTCATCCCCAGGACCACCCCGTGTGTCACCCAGTGGTGGGGCGGCAGGAGGAACTCCGGGCTGCTGTCGGGCGCCTGCGGGTCACGCTCGCGACCGATGCGGAGGTTTCGGGTGGTCACGAGGACCATTTGCCAAGCCTGCGTCCCTACTGCAACGATGTAGGCGTCTCGCGCGTAGCTTCCCCGCGGACGAACATGCCCGAGCCCATCCGGATGAGCTACCGCCTCGAGACCCGCGCCGACCAGGCGCGGACGTGGCGGGCCATGAGCGACACCGACGCGTTCAACCGGCTCGCCAAGGCAAACTTCACCTACGAGACCGAATACGACGAAACAGGGCGGCCGCGCCCCGTGGGCACGGTGAAGAAGCTCGGGCTCGCGATCCGGTTCCACGAGGAGCCCTTCGCCTTCCGCGCCCCCCACTGGTTCCGCATCCGGCGCGTGTTCGAGGGCGGCCCCGCGCGATCCATCACGGCGACGGCGCAGCTCGCGACCACCGAGACCGGCGGGACGTCGATCGACTACGCGCTCGAGGTCGAGCCACGCACCGCGCTCTTTCGGCCGATCTTGAGCTTCGATCTGAGGCGCACGACCGAGCGGTGGGTCGGCGAAGCGCTCGCCGCGGTGGTCGCCGCGCTCGAGGATCAGTCGCAAGACGACGCCGAGCGATTGCTCCTCGGCCCTCCTCCCGCGCTCTCGGCGAAGCAGGCCGCGCGCCTCGAGGAGCTCGGGAGCCGCTTGCCGCCGGGCCCGCTGGTGAGCCGGCTCGTCTCGCTCATCCGAGCCGCGCCGGAGCGCGACCAAGCCACGATGAGCCCGCTCGCGCTGTCGCAGGCGTGGGCCTGCCCGCTGGAGGATCTGGTGGCCTTCCTGATCCAGGCCGCGCGCGTCGGCGTCCTCGGGGCGCGCATCGACATCCTCTGCCCGTCCTGCCTCGTGCCGCGCGCCGAGCTCGGCCCGAACGGCCCCCCTCCGGGCGTGCACTGCGACACCTGCGCGATCCCGCTCGACGCGACCTTCCCCGAGAGCCTGGCCGTGCACTTCTTTCCAAGCCCCGAGGTCCGCGCCCTCCGCGTGAAGCTCGAGTGCCTCGGGAGCCCGTCCCGCACACCGCAGATCGTCGCGCAAGAGACGCTCGCGCCCGGCGCCGAAGCCGATCTCACAATCCCGCTCGAGCCTGCGACGTACCAGCTCCGGACGCTGCCGCAGATCGGCCCGCCCGCGCTGCTCGTCGTGGGCGACGGCGAGCAGGGCAGCGAGGTGGCGTTCGACGTCGGCGCGTCGATCCAGCCGCAGCTCGTCCACCTCCGACCCGAGCCGCGGCTCCTCGCCGTGCGCAACCTCTCCGGGGGCTCGTTCACGGTCGTGCTCGAGCGGCTCGTGCCGCCGCGCAAGGTGCTCACGCTCGGGCGGCTGCTCGCCGAGTTCCCCGATCTTGCGGACGTCGTCCCCACCCGCGGCTTCGTCTCGACGATGGCCTGCTTCCAGGCCTACGCGCTCGCGCTCCGCTTGCCCGACGAAACAAGCGCGGTCGCGGCTGCGCGCGCGCTCTCCGGCGCGCGTGTCGCCTACCCGTCCGGGCCCGTGGTGCTCGCGCTCTACGCCGAGCTCGAGCCGCTGTTCGACGATCTCGCGAAGATCGATCTCTCCCGCGCGCTCGTCGGCTTCGCCGCGGGCTCCGCCTTCGAGAACGTGATCGGCGGCAAGAGCATCCCCATGGGGCCGAGCGTCGACGCGGCCTACGACGCGCTCGGCGCGTCGTACCCGGGCTTCATCGCCGCGCAGCGCGCATCGCTGGAGAGGCCAGAGATCATCGCGGCCGCTTCGCGCTCGCGCTGGCTCACGCGGACCGCCGTGTACGGCGGTCCCGCGATCGGCTGGCTGGTACGGGCCGCTTAACGACGACGGCGCGCGGCGAGCGCCAGGGCGAGCACCGCGAACGCGAGCCCGGCGCCGCTCCCGCTGGAGGTCCCCGCCGTCCGGCAGTTACACCCGTCGTCGTCTTCGTCGACGATGTCCGCCGGCACCGTCTGGTCGAGGTCCTCCCCTTGGGGCACGGCCACGCCGTGCAGCGTCACCTCACGGCTCGGCTCGTCGGGGTCGTTGCTGGCGAGGACGAGCGTGGCGTTGAAGTCGCCCGCTGCGGTGGGCTCGAAGTTCACGATGACCGACGCCTTGGCGCCGGGCGTCAGCGTGATCTGGGAGGCGGCGACGACGAACGCCGGGTCCGACGCGGCGGCGGACGAGACGAGCTTCGCCTCGCCCAGGTTGTGGATCTCGAGCGCGAGCGGCGCCGAGGTGCCGACCCAGACCTGGCCGAAATCGAGGATATTCTCCGGCAGATCGAACTCCCCGCCGCTCGGCGGCGCGTCGTCCGAAGGCAGCTCGATGTCCGGCAGCGGGACGTGCACGCGCGCGGCGTCGAACGGGAAGTTCTTCTGATCGATCGAAAACGGGATCGGAATGTCGGCCACGGGAATGGAGAAATCGGGGCCGATCGTGTCGATGTAGAACGCGGGGATGAGGTGCAGCGTGCCGTCGTACACGATGGTCCCGAGGGGCTGCACGTCGTACTCCACGCTGGGCCCGCCGAGGTAGAGCGCGCTCGTGACCGGGGTCGCGTTCGTGATCGCGCCGCCGGCCACCAACATGCCGTCGGGCTCGAGCACGCGGATCTGCTCGGTGCGGTAGGTCGCGTCGAGGTCCATCATGACGTCGAGCTCGATACCGCCCGAGAGGCCGGGGATGTCGACACCGATGAAGCTCGTCACGTCGACCTGGAACAACGTCTCCTGCATGGTCGAGCCGCCCACGGTGATGCCGTCGTAGGCCCACGGGTCGAACGTCGTCTGGTTCTCGACCTGAAAGTCGAACTGAGGGACGTACGGGATGTCGCCGGTCCACGAGTAGGTCTGGCCGAGCACCTCGACCTGGACCATCGCCTCACCGCCGATGTCGACGCCGTAGTGGATCCCGAGCGCGCCGGCGCCGGGCGTGGGGACCGCCTCGAGCGAGAGTGACTCGGGCCAGCTCGTCTCGAGCTCGCCCCCGAGATCGACGAAGCTCGAAGCGTAGAGCTGCGCCCAGAAATGCACCTGGAGCGGCGAGCCCTGTGGGACCCAGCCGGTGTCGAAGCCGCCCTCGATCGGGAGCTCGAGCTCCTTGTGGAACGCGACGGGCCCGGCCTGGCAGGTCAGCGCGTCGGGCTCACAGGGCTCGGCCACCTCCTCGGCGGACGCGAGCGCGGGGAGAGAGACGAGGAGGCCCACCGAACAAGCAAGGAGGCGGCGCATGACGGGAGAGTATCCTTCCTCCGTCGCGGGCAGGACACAAGACACGCCGGAGACCGAGCCGCCGCTGACTAGGGCCCGCCGCCGGACTTGTAGCCCTCGTCCCCTGGCCACTTCGGGTTGAGGGGCAGCTTCCAGCTGTGCTCGGCGATGTTGCGGACGCGCTCGAACGTCCAGCCGCGCTCGATCTGCTTGGGGGCCCGAGGATCGGTCTCTTTGCCGTCCGGCTCCGCACAGCAGCGCCAGGAGAGGTAGTAGTAGGCGAAGCTCTCGTCGTGGGAGTAGATCTTCGGCCGGCACATGTTGCGCACGCCGAGGTACCAGGGCCCGCCGGTCGTGACGTTGTCGAAGTTGCCGGACTTTCGGCTCGGCGGACCGGTGCGGGGGCGCTCGGGGAACTTCGTCACGCTCGAGGCGAGCTCGTCGGCGTTGCCGGGCATGTCCGCCACACCGTAGTCGCTCACGCAGTCGGGCTGCGAGCCGGACACCCTGCCCTGCCACAGCCGCTCGAGCTCCTTCGGGTCGCGATCGAGCACCTTCTGCTTGTCGGGGAAGCCGTAGGGCTTGTCGCCGTTGCACTTGTTCGGGTCACGCTCGTAGCCATACGGGAAGGGCTTTCTCTGGGGCCCTTCACACGCCATCGTCCACTCCTCCTCGGTGCAGACGCGCTTCTTCGCCTTCGCGCAGTGGACCTGCGCTTGGTAGAAGTTCTGCATCACCATCGGGCGCTCGCCCTTGCGGTTCGGGAACTCGTATTTGTCGATGCAGTACCGCATCGGCTTCTCCGTCCCCGTGCACTTCGTCGGCTCGCGGACCTTCTTGCAGACCCAGATGTGGTTCTGCTCCGCGTAGAACTTCTCGAGGCAGTCCACTTCGAGCTCGGTGCAGTAGGAGCCCTCGACGAGCACCATCCCGTCGGGGCAAGACGTCGGCGCTGGATCGATGGGCGCGGCGCTAGCAGACGCCGTCGCCGAGGCCGAGACGGGCGGCGCCGAGGCGACGGGCGGCGCGCTGGCGGTCGTCGCCGGCACGCCGCGTGGCCTGGGCTCGGGCCCGGGCTCCGCCGCGCCGCAAGCGGCGACCGAGCCCAGCAGGAGAACGTGCGCTGCGCGTTGCATGCGACTCGAGTGTAGCGTGCAGGGCCGGCTCGCGCCGTCACCGCGATCGGCGGCGGAGCCGACGCCCGAGCCGGCGCTGGCCAACGGGATCGCGCTGTCGACGCGCCGGCCGAGAGGAGCGCGCGCACTTCCGGGCGCGGCGGGGCGCGGCGCCGAGGCCGCGCCGCCGAGGCCGCGCCGCGGAGGCCGCGACAAGCGCTGGCCCCGACAACGAGGCCGCGACAACGGCTGATGCGACCGAAGTCGGAGCATGCGCCGGAAGGGGGGCGGTTTGGTCGCATGCTCGAGCGACCTTGGTCGCAACCGAAGCGAGCTCTCGCTCGAGGAAGCGAGAAATCGCGCACAACGAGGCCGCGCAGTCGCACCATGCGACCGAAGTCGCCGTTTCATGCGACAGGAGTCCGGGCCCGCGCGCGATCCTGGCTAGAGCGGTCGCAAAGCCGGCGGGCCCGCGCGCGATCCTGGCTAGAGCGGTCGCAAGGCCCGCGGGCTCGGCCGCGATCCTGACCAGAGCGGTCGCAGGGCGCGCGGGCCCGCCCGCGAGGCGAGTCGTCGAACCCAGCGACAAGGCCGCTTCTCCGACCACCAGAACCCGAAGGCCGCGCCGCCCGGGCCGGCGGGCGCGCGAGATCGTTCAGGCCGGGCGCGCGGGGCGCCCTGGGTCTCGAAGATCGATGCTCGAGCGCGAGCCTCCGTCGGCGAGCAGACGAACCACCTCCAACACGCAGGCGAACAAGCGCTCGTGTCCGAATCCGAGCGTCGGCCTTGCTTGCGGCCCGCGGACAATCCGTTTGGTCGAGCCGGCCACCCGCGTGACGACGCCGTCACGCTCGTCTCCGAGGCGCGCTCGGAAGCTCCCTGCGCGATCGCTCGAGGCGCGCGTCACCGCGCTCGGCGGCGGAGCCGACGAGCGACGACGAACGAAGCCGCGACCCCCAACCACCACGCCTCGCGGCGCGGCTGCCTGCCGGCGGCGCGGCAGTCACACCCGCTCACTGCGCCGTCGTCCTCGGCGCCATCGGCGCCACCTGCGCCCGAGGCCGTCGCCGACGGCGAGCCGGTCCCGCTGCCGGTCGTCGATCCGCCGCTCGCGCCGCCGCCGCCAGCGCCGCTCGAGGTCGTCGAAGGTCCGCCGATGCGTGTCAGCCGAAGCGCGTCGAAGACGAGCACACGCATCGCCGAAAACGGCTCGCCCGTGTTGTCCGCGAGGCTCACGCTGGTCGGTCCGGCGGCGAAGGTGAACGTGCCGAGCTCGAGCCAACCGGCCGATGCGGACTGATCCGCCAGGCCGGTCTGCGCCCCGCCCTGCGCCCCGATCACGTAGGTCGCTTGCTGGCTGCCACCGAAGCCCGGCTCCACGTAGGCCTCGAGCTGGTACTCGCCGGCCTCCGTGAAGTCGAGCGTCCACGTCCCCACGTCGTCGGCCTCGGCCGAGTCGGTCGCGTGTGTCCAGAAGGCGCCGCCGTCGTGGCCTTGATCGGTCGTGTACCAGTACTGGGGGGAGCCGGCGCGCGCGAAACACTTCTCGCCGTCGTCCACCACGCGCCCCTCGGGCGGGATGGGCGCGCAGGCGCAGTCCATCGGGCAGCTCGCCTCGGTCTCGCCGCCGTTGCAGAAGCCGTCCCCGCACTCGGGCATGCCGTTGTTCGAGGAGACCAGGGTCATACCCTGGACGAGATCTTCGTAGCCGTCGAGCGGCTCGGGCACGACCGCGTTGCCCCCGTACGAGCCGCCCGTCCCGCTCCCGCCGACAGTACTGTCACGATGGATCACCCAGTGCAGGTGCGGCGCCGAGAACGAGCCGCACGAGAGCTGCCCCTGGCACGACTGGCCGAGCTCACCGAGGACCTGCCCGACGGCGACCGTCGCACCTTCGACGATGGCGGGATCGATGGCGTTGAGGTGCGCGTAGACCGAGTGGTAGACGTGCCCGTCACCGAGGTCGTGCGAGAGAATGACGCGCTGGCCGTAGTTCGCCCAGCCCGAGGTCGCCCACCCCGCTCGAACGACGGTCCCGGCGAGCGGAGCGACGACGGGCAGGCCCTTGCCGCCGTTCGGCTCGTTTGCGTAGTCGAGATCGAGCGCATAGTGGTCGTTGGCCTTGGCGGGCGCGTTCGTGTCCGCGTGAAGGCTCGAGCCCATGCTCGGCCCGTAGCCCGAGAGCACGCGGATCTGCGAGCCGGCCGGGAACGGGAGCAACAAGCTCACGTTCGAAGGGAACGCCACGGCGCCCGCGATGGGATCGGTCAGCGCCCGGCCCGGCAGCGCCGTGACGAGGATCGCCAGCGTGAAGGTGACGGCGAGCGCGAGCCGTTCGGAGCCGAGCCGCAGGGCCAAAAGCATGGCGACGATTTCATCACGCCGACTATGCTGCCGTCCGCATGAATTCGTACGCTCGTGCGATCGCCTGCGCCGCGCTCCTCGCCGGCTGCTCCGGCGGGCCCACCGTCGTCGAGACACCTCACGTGGCGGCTTCCACCAGCGCGAAGGCTGCGGCGCCGAAGCCCGACCCGGACGCGGGCAAAGCACCGACGCCGTATACCGCGGCGCAGATCCGCGACGCCTGCAAGGCGGGCCGCACGCTCACCTTCGTGACCGAGGCGCCGGGCAAGCCGCCGCAGCAGCGCCGCATGCGCTTCCTCGCGGTTGACGACGAGCGCGCCACGATCGCCGACGAGGTCCTCGACGACACGGGCAAGCCCGTCGGAGGAGCCGAGACGGAGGTCGCGACCTGGGAGGAGCTGCGCCGGCACGCGAGCTTCCCCAAGGAGCAGACCACGATCACCGACGCCGTGGCCGAGGTGCCGGCCGGCAGCTTCCCGTGCAAGCGCTACACGGTGGTCGACGGAAACAAGAAGCGCACGATGTGCTTCGCCAACGAGCTCCCCGGCCCCCCCGTCGAGATGATCATCGAGGAGGACGGAAAGCTCGTCGTCAGCATGGAGCTCCTGAAGAACGAGCCAGGTCAATGAGAGCCGCCTGCTCGTCCGCGTAGCGGTGCAACGCGCCACCTATTCGCGCAGCTCGAGCACCGGGAGCTTCTCGGCGCCGCCCCAAACGTCGCAGAGATCGGCCACGCGCGAGTGGGTCTGGGCGACGCGGTCCGACCTTGCGAGCACCGCCCAGTTGTTGCCGTCTCCGTCGGCGTACACGCGCACGACTTCACCGTACCCAATGGCCGACGGCGCGCCGTACGAGGTCTCTCCGTGCATCGTCTCCGCACTTCGTCCGACGAGCTCTCGAACGGAGAACGTCGGCGCGTCGGCTGCGCCTTCCACGGACCGCCACGCGTGGCGGGTCGAGGCGCCGCGGAGCTTCCCCTTCCCGTTCGACTCGAACACGCAGTTCTTCTTCTTCGGTGGTCCCGCGAGCAGGTACAACGGCTCGGGGTTCGGGGCCCGCTCGGCGATCCGGCCAATGTGCACGCCAATCCGAGGAACGAGCCACATGGCGACGCCGACCGAGGCCAGCCACACCGGCAAGAAGTAGAAGACAACCCCCAGCCCGATGCCCGTGACCTGATCGCGGTAGCTCGTCGCGTGTCGCCGCACATCCACCTCGAAGTCGTCGAGGACGAGACGGCGACGGCTCGCCATTCGGGCCATGACGGCGGTGTCGACGATGTTGTCTGCGTGGCAATACGTGCAGCGCGAGACGCCCTTGTCCTCGATGCGCGAGGGGGGCAGCGCGGCGCCGCAGACGTGGCAGGTCGCGCTCGCCCCCTGTGCGCGCGGGGGATCTGCGGCGAAGCCTTCTTCGGCCTTCTCTCGGCTCTTTCGGCCCATCCAACGGAAGATGAAGAGCACGCACCCGACCGGCGGGAGAGCCCCCAAGAAGAAGCTCGCCAGGTTCTCGATCGATTTGCCCGACATCGGCTCTTGCTTGGCCAGCGTGCCCACGATCGCGAAGCCGAGGAGCGCGAGCGGCAAGAGCAGCATGATGCCCGCGCCGAACCAGAGGCGCGACTTCTCTTGGGCCGTCGCTCTCAAGCTGTCTTCGGTGATCTGCCGGGCCCGAACGTCGAGCTTGTGCAAGCCAGCCGCCGCGGCCAAGAGGCGGCTCCGCGTGGGCTCGGGCATCGGGCCGCGATGACCGCAGGCTTCACAGACGAGCGCTTCGGCGGAGCAGACCGCCACCGGCGTCGGCCGACCACAGCTGGGGCACACGATTCCGAGCACGTGGAGACGATGTTACGCCGAGCGCGGGACGACCGTTGTGCGGAGCAGGAGGGACGCGGACCGGAAGGCGCTCTCGGACGGAGGCGAGCAGGCCTTTTGCTGCTTCAGGGCCTCGTGCCTGGTCAATCGCTCGACGGTGTTCGGCCCTGGGTCGCCTTCACCCAGGCGAGCCTCACCTGGCTCCCCAAAGGCGGCACCTCCCTGGATGGCTTTTTCCTCGGCGAGGCGCGCGCGCGGAAGCTGCCGGTGATCAACCTCGAGACGCCCGCGGAACAGTTCGACGCGCTCGACGCCGCGCATCCACCGGACGTGGTCAAGATGGCCGTCGGCGAGCTTGACGCGATCAAGGCGAGGCATCGCGCGTCGGTCGACGCCTACCTGGCAGGCGATCCCGAGGGCATGGGGGCGTCCGACGATCCGTCCGTCGTCGCACGCTACAAGGTCCACTACGATCACCTGTTCACGCGGCGCAACGCGGCCTGGCTCGAGAAGCTCGTCCCCAGCGACGGGTCCGTCGGCCTGGTACGCCCCGACGCGGACCTCTTCATCGCTGTCGGCGCCGGTCACCTCACGAGCGTCGACAACCTCGTCACGGCGCTGCGCGCCCGCGGCTTCACCCTCACGCGGCTCGGCACCCCCGAAGCCGCCCCCGCCAGCTCTTCCTCTGCCGCCGCCGTCTCGTCAGCCTCACGCGACCCGGCGCCGAGCGCCGAAGCCTCGGCACGCGCGCCGGTCCGCTGAAGGCGAAGGCGCACATCGAGCAGAAGCTGCCGGGCTGCACCGCGAGCGGGGTACGCCCGCCGTGGCACGGCGGGGCCTTGCTGCTCGGGGTCGCCGTCGCGCTGCGATCTCGGCGACGCGGTCGGCCGACCGATCGTCGAGCCCGCTGAGCTCGCCGATCGCGCCAGTCACTCCTCTTCGGCTTCCGACAGGTAGATCTGGCCGCCGCCGTCGCGGAAGGCGGCCGCCTTCTCTTCGAGGCCCTTGGCGAGCGCGCTGTCGGCCTCGATACCCTTTTCGTCGGCGTAGCGGCGCACGTCCTCCGTGATCTTCATGGAGCAGAACTGCGGCCCACACATCGAGCAGAAGTGCGCGCTCTTGGCGCCCGGCGCCGGGAGGGTCTCGTCGTGGAACTCGCGCGCCTTCTCCGGGTCCAGCGAGAGGTTGAACTGGTCCTCCCAGCGGAACTCGAAGCGTGCCTTGGAGAGCGCGTCGTCGCGCAGCTGCGCGCCCGGGTGGCCCTTGGCGAGGTCGGCGGCGTGGGCGGCGATCTTGTAGGCGATGACGCCGTCGCGGACGTCCTCCCGGTTGGGTAGCCCCAGGTGCTCCTTGGGCGTGACGTAGCAGAGCATCGCCGTGCCGAACCAGCCGATCATCGCGGCGCCGATGGCGCTCGTGATGTGATCGTAGCCGGGGGCGATGTCGGTCACGAGCGGGCCCAGCGTGTAGAAGGGCGCCGACTTGCAGAGCTTGTCCTGTTTGTCGACGTTCTCCTTGATCTTGTTCATGGGCACGTGCCCGGGGCCCTCGATCATGACCTGAACGTCATGCTTCCAGGCGATGTCGGTCAGCTCCCCGAGCGTCTCGAGCTCCGCGAACTGCGCGGCGTCGTTTGCGTCCGCGATGCAGCCGGGACGCAGGCCGTCCCCGAGGCTGAAGGAGACGTCGTACTTCTTCATCACCTCGCAGATGCGCTCGAACTCGGTGTAGAGGAAGTTCTCCTTGTGGTGGTGGAGGCACCACTTGGCCATGATCGAGCCGCCTCGCGACACGATGCCCGTCGTGCGGTTGCGGGTGAGCGGCACGTACCGGAGGAGCACGCCGGCGTGGATGGTGAAGTAGTCCACCCCTTGCTCGGCCTGCTCCACCAGCGTCTCCAGGAAGACGTCGATCGAGAGGTCCTCCGGCTTGCCCTTCACCTTCTCGAGCGCCTGGTAGATCGGCACCGTGCCGATCGGGACCGGCGAGTTGCGGATGATCCACTCACGCGTCTCGTGGATGTTCTTGCCCGTGGACAGATCCATCACCGTGTCGGCGCCCCACTTCACCGACCAGCGGAGCTTGTCGACCTCCTCCGCGATGGAGGACGACACGGCGGAGTTGCCGATGTTGGCGTTCACCTTCACGAGGAAGCTCCGGCCGATGATCATCGGCTCGCTCTCGGGGTGCTTCATGTTGGCCGGGATGATGGCGCGGCCGGCGGCCACCTCGCTCCTCACGAGCTCCGGCGAGACGCTCTCGCGGAGCGCGATGAAGCGCATCTCCTCGGTGATCTCGCCCGCGCGGGCGTAGGCCATCTGCGTCTTGTTGTGGCCGTCCCGCGCGACGCGGCGGTCGATCCACGCCTTTCGCAGCTTGGGGAGGCCGCGGCGGAGGTCGTCCGGCGTCATCGCGTGGACCAGATCGCCGCCCGTCTCGTAGACGCGGAACGGCGGCTCGCCGCCCCCGAGCGTGATCTCGCGGAAGGGGACGCGCACGTCGCCCTCCTCCACGAAGACCCGCCTCGAGCTCGCGAACGGCGTCATGGGCTCGAGGCCCTCCGCGCCGTCCTTCACCAGGTTGAGAGAGCCTTTTCCGCCGCTGGTCGTGCCCGTGCTCATGTCCGCTTTCCTCCGCCGGTATGATCCGGATCAGGTGCTTGAGGGTCGCGCGCCCTTCGGCGCACCTCTCAGCCCCACGACGGGGCTCCCCTAGCGAGTGGGCGCGGACCTTACCACGGGTGCTACGGTTCTCGAGCGGTGCCGCGCCTCCGGAAGCTCCTTTTCGTCCTCTTCACGCTCTCCTCTGGCGCCTGCGCCGCCGGCGCCGACGAGCCGGAGCCCCCCCGCCGCACCGAGGCGCGCACGGCCGCCCCACCCGTGGCGGCGAGCGCCGCCGAGCCCGCGCGCTCCCCCGAGCCCGCGGAACCGGCACCGTTCCGCTCCGCGGCCAAGGTCTCGCTCTGGGTCCGCGGCGGCGACGTGCTCGACGGCGCGTCCCCGAAGCGCAGGCGCGCCGACGTGGTCATTAACGGTGCTGTCATCGTTCACGTCGGCCCGGTGGCGCCCGACCTGGTCGCCGAGCGAACGATCGACGCGAGCGGCCTCGTCGTCGCGCCCGGCTTCATCGACGCCCACGCACACGCCGACCCGTTCGGCAGCGGCGAGCAGCTCCTCGCCCAGGGCGTGACCACGATCGTGGTCGGCCAGGACGGCTTCAGCCCCGCCGAGCGCATCGGCGCCTTCCTCGACAAGGTCCAGGTCTCGCGCCCGGCCTTGAACGTCGCGACACTCGTGGGGCACCACACCGTCCGCACGTCGGCCGGCGTCGGCGCGGCGAAGTCCCCCTCCGAGCCCTCCCTCGCGAAGATGACGAGCCTGGTGGACGAGGCGATGAAGCAGGGTGCCTTCGGCCTCTCGACGGGCCTCGAGTACGAGCCGGGACGCCTGGCTGGCGCCGACGAGCTCGCGCGGATAGCCGGACCCGTCGGCGAGCGCGGCGGCGTGGTGATGAGCCACCTCCGGAGCGAGGACGACGACAAGATCGAGGCGTCGCTCGAGGAGCTCTTCGATCAGTGCAAGAAGGCCAAGGCGCGCGCTCACGTGGCGCACATGAAGATCGTGCTCGGCAAGGGGGAGGCGCGCGCCAAGCGCATCCTCGCGAAGCTGGACGAGGCGCGCGCCGCCGGCCTCTCGGTCACGGCGGACCTCTACCCGTACACGGCGAGCTACACGACCGTGAGCATCCTGTTCCCGCCGTTCGCGAAGCCGCCCAACGACTACGCGGAGGCGCGGGCGCGCAGGAAAGACGACCTCCGCGCGTACCTCCGCGAGCGGGTGACCACCCGGAACGGCCCCGAGGCGACGGTGTTCGGCACCGGCCGCTACGCCGGGAAGACGCTGGCCGAGGTCGCGACCGCCGAGCGCCGGCCGTTCGAAGACGTGCTGCTGGAGCTCGGCCCGCGCGGCGCCGAGGCGGCTTACTTCGTGATGGACGAGGCCGTGATGGAAGCCCTCTTCCGCGACGAGCACGTCATGATCGGGACCGACGGCGGCGGAGGCGGTCGGCACCCGCGCGGCAACGGGAGCTTCTCACGCGTCCTCGCGCGACTCGTGCGCGACCGAAAGCTGGTGTCGCTCGAGGAGGCCGTGCGCAAGATGGCCGCCCTCCCCGCCCAGACGCTCGGCCTCGAGGCCCGGGGCACGCTCGAGCCCGGGAGCGCCGCCGACCTCGCGATCTTCGATCCCGACGACGTCGAGGACACCGCGACGTTCGAGCGCCCCTACGCCGTCGCGAAGGGCATGAAGCTCGTGATCGTAAACGGCGTGGTCGCGCTCGAGGGCGGCAAGCCCACCAAGGCGCGAGCCGGGCGCGCGCTCCGCAAGCGCGACTGAGCGCTCAGGGGCTGTTCGGGTAGGTGTTCGTGATCTGGCACGTCGCGATGTTGAGGTCGTCGATGTACCAGCCGCGCTCCCAGCCCTCACCCGCGTTCACCGTGTCGTAGATGAACTCGAAGATCGCCTCTTGCCCCACCAGGTTGGCGGGCATGTCGATCGAGATGTCGTCCCAGTTGTCCAGGGCGCGGTTCATGTTCTCCGGCGTCCACGGCTGGCAAAACGGAACCGTCATGTTGCCCTCGCAGCTGAGGACGGTCTGGAACGTCGAACCGCCGTTCGTGGAGACGCGGATCGTCTTCTTGTCGAAGAGCGCGAAGGTGTCGTTGCCGCCGCGATCCTGGTGCCACGATCGGAAGGTGAGCTGAGCCGGGACTACGGTGACGCCGGTGCGGAAGGTGCCGACCTCGACCTCGCTCGCGGCGCCGGTCCAGGGGGACGCGCCGGTGCGCGAGCCGTTGTTTCCGAGCACGGGGGCGAAGCCCCCAGCGAACAGATCGTAGTTGGGATCACCGGGGAAACACGGCGACGCGTTCGGCTCGTTCGAGTTGGGGCTCAAACACCCGGCGAACCGGCTCCAGTCACCGCTGAACGTCCACTGGCTCTCGTCGAGCTGGGTGAAGGTCTGGATGTCCGGGCAGCTCACGCACTGCCCGCCGCCGCAGCCGAGGCAGAGCGGATCGCCCTTGGCGCAGCTCGAGCAGTCGTCGCCTTCGAACGGGAGGATGCCGGGGTTGCAGAAGCCGTGTGCGTCGCACGCGCTCGCCGAGCAGGCAGGGTCCGGCCCGGTGAGATCGCAGCTCGACCCGAGCGCCTGAGGAGCGACCGTGCACTCACCCGACAAGGTGTCGCACTCCCCCGTCGCGCAGGTCCCGTCGAGGTAGCCGCACGAGGTGTTGTCCGTGCAAGCGCAGTCCTGGGCGAAGTTCAGCGCATCGATGTACCAGCCGCGCTCCCCGCTGCAGCAGGCGTCCGTCGTGTCGTAGAGGAAGCGGACGTAGCCGACCTGGTTCTGGAACTCCGCCGGCACCGGAAGCGAGACGAAGTCCCACGCGCCCGGCGGGCGATTGCCGAAGTAGGGCGGGCAAAAGACCGGGGTGTCCACGTTCACCATACACACGGCGACTTGCTGGAAGTTCACGCCGTCGAGCGAGACCTGAACGGCCTTGAGATCGAAGTTGTAGCCCTCGTCGACGTGCCACGAGAGGAAGTCGAGCGTCGCCGGGATCAAGGTCGGCGGCGTCGTCGCCGAGGAGACCTCCGCCTCGGTCCCCTTCCCGTAAGGGTGCGCGCGGTTGCCGTCCGTGCCGAGGACGGGATGGTCGAAGCGGATGGGCCCGACCTCGGTGTCGTCGCCCGCGGCGGTGCAGTCGGGATCGGCCAGGTCGATGAGCCCGTCGGCGTCGTCGTCCGAGCCGTTGTTGCATTGCGCTGGCTGGAACTCCGACGGGTCGTCCGCGTCGGCGCATCCCGGGTCCTCCGGGAAGTCGGTGAGCCCGTCGGTGTCGTTGTCGATGCCGTCGTTGCACGTGCTGAAGGGGACCCCCAGCGCCGGCGGCGGCGTCTCGCTGTAGATGCGCCAGTCGCCGGTGAGCGCCCAGCCGGCGGTCGAGAGCGGCGTTCGGAACGACTTCACCTGGGCGCGCGAGGTGCAATCCTCACAGGCCCCGGCCAGACAGAGCGCGCAGCTCCCGGGCCCCGCCGGGCAGTCATCGCAGAACGTGCCGTCGCTGGCCTTGGCGTCGACGCAGTTGCCGTTTCCGTCGCACGAATCGGCCGCGTCGCAGTCGCCGGTCGGCGCCGCGCCGCACATCGTGCCGGCGGCGAGGGGCTGCGCCACACACGAGCCGCCTTCGCAGGCCCCCATCGCGCACGCGTTCGTCAGGTTCGCGCAGTCTTCCGGGCCGTCGCACCCGGCGTTGCCGCCCATTCCGGTCCCGGTCGAGGTCGTCGTCGCGCCGCCCGTCCCGCCGCCGCCGCTGCCCGGATCGATCTCGTCCGGCGCGTTGACGAGCGAGCAGGCGGACAGGAGGCCGAGGGCGGTTCCACCCAGGAGAGACAAGGAAGAGCGCGACATGGATCGCGAGAGGGCCATGGAGCGGAGCCTACCAAGCTCCAGCCAGAGACCGCTACGTCCGCGCAGCGGTTGGGGGATCAGAAGCCGACGAAGCGCGCGTAGACGGCGAGCCCGCCGGCGAAGGCCCCGAGGACGAAGGCGACGAACCCGACGGCGAAGTAGTTGAGGACGTGGCTGCTCTGGCGCGCCGCGGCCGGCTGCGGGGGCGGACGCTGGGAGATGGGGGCCGCGTCGTCATCCATCCCGACGCCCACGCCGCAGGCCGCGAGCAGCTGGCTCGCCTGGTCGAGGAACGCCCGATACGACTCCTCGTCGATGTCGAGCAGCCGGTCCTTGAAGCGGGCCCGGTGCACGGCCGCGAGCGCGCGGTGGGTCCGGAGCTGGGCACGGCGAGCGGAGACCTCCACCCAGCCGACGGTGAGGTTGGGAGGGCCGGGCCGCTCGGGCACCAGCACGATGGCCTGCCGCGCGGCGCGCCCGCCGCCCGTGCTCATCCCTTCGGGAGCCGCGAGCTCGGCCCGACGCGGCACCGCGCGGCCGAACCGCACGGATTCGAACGAGCTCGTGAAGTAACGAGCGAAATCGTAGGCGCCTTGAGCGACCTGGGTGCGCTTCGCGTCGAAAGACACGCTGATCCACGCATCCTAGTCGGTTCTCACGTCCCCGGTCCAAAGTTGCGCGCGGCGCTCGTCCGGTCAGCTACCAAGGAGGCTCCGATGTTGACGATTCGTGCCGCGCGAGCGGCCGACTACCCGACCTTCGCCCGGCTGTTCCCCGAGCTCGCGACGGGCGACCCCGTCCCTGGTCCCGAACGGTTCGACGCTGTTCTCCGGCCCACGACGCTCCTCGCCGAGGAGGACGCCGCAGCCGCGGGCTACGCGTATTACGAGGTCCTCGGGGACCTCTGCTACGTCCGCAACCTCGTCACGGCCCCGGACCGACGGCGCACGGGGGTCGGCCGCGCGCTCCTGCAGCGCGTCCTCGTGCTCGCGCGGGAGAGCGGCTGCTCGCGCTGGTGCTTGAACGTCAAACCGGACAACACCGCGGCCGTGAGGCTCTACGAGAGCTTCGGCCTCGTGCCCGCGCACGAGGGCCAGGCGATCCGGATCGAGTGGGATCGGGTCGGCGGCCTGCCGGGCGAAGAGGTCGCGCGCGCGCTCGATCCGTCCGAAGAGGCGGGCGTCGAGCGCGCCTTCGATCTGGAGCTCGGGTTGCTGGCCAACCGGCGCGCGAAAGGAGGCGTGTCGCTCGCGGTCGATCGTGACGGAACCGTCGTCGCGGTCGCGACGTTCGACCCGCAGTTCCCGGGCGGGTACCCGTTCTACGCTTCCACACCCGAAGACGCCGGCGCGCTGCTCCGTGCGATGCGCGCGCGCCGCGCGACGATCTCGGACGGCGGCTCGTGGCGAGAGCGCGGCGTGCAGATCTTCGTCGAGAGGCCGCCGGCGCTGGCCGAGACGCTCTTGGAGCTGGGCGCGGAGCGAATCCTCCGTATCCTCCACATGCGCGCGGCGCTGCCCGGTGCCTGACGAACAATGTCCGACCACCTCCTCATCGGATGCGCAGTCCTCGCTGCCGTCTGATAGGACGGTCGGACGATGGACAGCCGCTCGCAGACCTCCTTCGAGATCACGACTATCCCTACCCTCTCGAGCGCTCCGGCTCCCGCCCCGAGCGCGCCCATCGTGAAGCAGACGCTCCTCCCCAGCTCGGGCATCGACCCGTCCGCGGTCTCGGACGCCCGGGTGGAGATCTGCGACGCGGTTGAGCTCCTGCGCAGGTTGCCCGACGCGAGCGTGGACCTCCTCGTGACGGACCCCGCGTACGAGTCGCTGGAGAAACACCGGGCCATCGGCACGACGACGCGGCTCAAACACTCCAAGTCGTCAAGCAACGACTGGTTCACCATCTTCCCCAACGCGCGCTTCCCGGAGCTCTTCCAGGAGGCGTACCGTGTGCTGAAGAAACACGCCCACCTCTATTTGTTCTGCGACCAGGAGACGATGTTCGTCGCCAAGCCCGAGGGCGAGGCGGCGGGCTTCAAGTTCTGGAAGCCGATCGTGTGGGACAAATGCAAGATCGGCATGGGGTACCACTACAGGTCCCGCTACGAGCTCGTGCTCTTCTTCGAGAAAGGCAAGCGCAAGCTCCACGATCTCTCCGTGCCCGACATCCTCACAGAGCCTCGCATTCGCGGCGGCTACCCGAGCGAAAAGCCGCCGGCGGTGTCGGAGGTGCTCATCCGCCAATCGACCGACGCCGGCGACATCGTCGTCGATCCGTTCTGCGGCTCCGGCTCGGTCGGGGTCGCGGCGCGGAAGCTCGGGCGGCGCTTCTTGGGCTCGGATATTTGCCCCGAGGCGGTCGAGGTCACCCGCGAGCGGCTCGGGGGCTGGGACGGGACATGACAGGGAACGAATACAAGCTCCGCGTCGCGAAATACGTCATCAGCGCCTACGGGCCGCGCGGGGTGGACGTGTTCGACGAGGTGACGATCGGAACGAGCCTGCTCGGCAAGCCGCGGCGCATCGACCTCTTGCTCCGCGAGCGCGACAGCAAGGCCGCGCTCGCCATCGAGTGCAAGTTCCAGGACTCGGCCGGCACCGTGGACGAGAAGATCCCGCACGCCCTTCAGGACCTCGCCTCGCTCCGCATGCCCGCCGTCATGGTCTACGCCGGCGGCGGCTTCTCGGAGGGCGTCCTCCACCTGCTGCGCGCGTCGTCCCTCGCAGCGTTTTGCATGCCGGACGAGTCGCTCAAGCCGCTGCCCCGGCAGCGCGCCGCCGAGGCGTTCCACTCCGGGACGTGGCAGCTCGACCACGTCCTCGCGCAGAGCTTCGGCTGGTGGGACGTCATCATCGGCGATCGCAAGCCGATGGCGATCTGACCGGGCGCGCGCGTCAGAACACGCCGTCGATCATCAGCGAGCCGATGCCCGGGAGCACCCGCACCGAAGCGGACTCGGACGTGCCGCGCGTGAGGACGCCGCCGCCGATGAGCATGCCGACGCCGATCGCGGTGAGCCCCCCGCCGACGGCGACGGCGATCTGCGCGTTGCGCTGGTTCTCCCGGCCCGCGTCGATGCGCTCGGCCAGGCTCTCCGGGCAGACCGTACGGTCGCCTTCCGTGCGGCACCCGCTCTGCTCGGGGTCGCTCAAGAAGTCGTGGTCTTCCTTGGAGGCGAAATAGAACCCGGCGCCGACGGCCATCCCGCCGAGGCCGAGCAGCGTCACCGCCGTTCCGCCGATGAGCAAGCCCGTCGCAGCCGGCGACCGCGGGGCCTGTTCTTCTTCCGGCGGCGGCGGGACGACCGGCGGCGGCGCGACGGGCGCCGGCTCACCGGGCTTGGGGGGCGGCGCCACCACGGGCGGCGGCCGTGTCTCGCCGACCTTGAGCTCGACCACCTGGGCCTGTCCCGCCGGCACGTCGAGCTGCTTCGAGTCGGTCTGCTGATCGCTGACGAACGCCTTGATGGAGAGCGCGCCCGGCTCCACCGCGAAGGCACGATCGATGGGCGCGAGCTGGTCACCGATGAGCACGCGCACGGGGCCCGCCTTCTCGCCTACGAGCTTGATCGTGACCACGGCCACCTTCTGCCCTGCGTCCGCGCGGAGCTCCTTCGAGCGCTCGACGGTGGGGGCGTATTTCGGGTTGCCCGCCCCTTCCTCCTCGACGACCACGAGCTCGTTGTACGCGCGGGCGTGGCGGCCGAGCCCCATGAGGGCACGCGCCATCATCATGTGGGCGTTGGGGCTCCTGACGACCCCGTAGGAGGCGGCGAAAGAGTTGAACGCGTCCTCGTATTTCTTCTGGTCGAAGGCCTTGGCGCCGCGCTCGTAGTGCGACTGCGCCTCCTTCTTCTGGGCGTCCGTCGCGCTCTCGATCGAGACGCCCTGCGCGTGAGACGACGACACCACCGTCAGCATCGGGGCGACCACCAGCGAGCATGCGAGGAGCGTCCGTCGACAAGCCGAGACAAAGCGCATGATCGGGAGCATACCAAGAGCGCGGAGCCCGCTCGGAAGTTCCTGGAGGCGCGGCCGTGGCTGGCCGGCAGAAGCTGCGCGCGCCCGCCGAGATGGTGGTACGCTCCTCTTGGGATGCAGATTTCTGGCCCGCCGCGCCCCAAAGGCACGCCGAAGGACTCGCCCCCGGTCGACGAGGAGACCACGGCGGTGCAGGCCCTGCCGGCCCCGGCGGAGCCCGACTTCGACGTGACGGTCGCCGAGCCTCCGAGCGACGACTTGCTCGAGACCAGGGAGCTGCCGGTGGTGGACGCCGCGCCGGACGAGCCGGAGGACCCCAACAAGGCCTACCTCGCGCCGCAGGTGCTCCCGACACCCGCCGTGCCCGATCAGACGGACGCGCAGCGCATCGTCCTGAACCTCCCCGATCAGAGCGCCGTCCTCCCGCCCTCTCCGCAGGACGTCGACAGGGCGCGGCGGCGTGCCCCGACCGTGAAGATCCCACGCGGCACGCTCGCGGCGCAGGGCGCCGGGCCCGTCGAGCCAGCCGCCGCGCTGCCGCCCGCGCCGCCGCCCGCGCCTCGTCCTCCGCCCGCCGCGGCTGCGACGGTGGCGACAGTATCGTCATCTTCTAGGTCCGCGATCGCCGACGACCCGAAGCCGCTCCTGTCGCTCCCGAACGAGCCCCGCATCGAAGCGCCGCCGACGGCCCGGCACGTAAGCGCGCCGCCGCCGGCGCGCAGGTCGAAGCTCCCCTGGATCGCGCTGGCGGCCTTGTGCCTCGGGGCCGGCGGCTTCGCGCTCCTCACGCTGACGAAGGAGGACGGACGGGAGGCTGCGTCCCGCGAGCCCGCGAAGCAGACGGCCGGTCAGGGCGGTTCCCCCACCTCGCAGCCGAAGCCCGAGCCCTCGCCGCTCGCCGAGAGGCCCGCTCCCGCGCCCGAGCCCGCGAAGACGACGGAGCCCGAGACGACGGCAACCGCCGCGGCGTCCGTCGCGGCCCCCGCGCCGACGCCGACTCCCGAGCCGGTCGCGGTGCAGACACCACCCTCCCCTCCGGTGAAGAATCCGCCGCCCGCTGCGCCGCCGACCTACAAGCCCCCGCCGGCGGCGGCGCCCCCCGCCGCAACGCAAAAGGGCCCGGCGAAACCGCCGAGCCCCAAGGGCGACTACACGCCGCCGACCATCTGATCGATCAGTCGATCCCGTCGAACTCCACCGGGTCCTCGAGGATCGGTCGCAGCCGCTCGACGTTCGCGCGGGTGGTCTTCGCCTCGGTGGCCACGGCCTCGACCTCGTCGCCGTCCTCGTCCGCTTCGACCTCCTCACCTTCTTCTTCGTCGTCCTCGTCGGCCTGGATGACCGGGAGGCGCCGCTTGCCGACCGGCCCCTCATCCACGTAGTCGCGGAGCGCTTCCATGTCGCGGAGCGCCTGGAGCTTGGCGAGGGCCTTGACCTCCACCTGCCGGATCCGCTCCCGCGTGAGATTCATGATCGCGCCCACGTCTTCGAGCGTGGTGCCGCCGCGGTCGGCCACGTCGAGCGCGCAGCTCTCGTTCATGTCCCAGACCTCGAGGTCGGGGAAGTTGAGCTTGATCGCCCCGGTGCGCGCGGAGACATCGAGGAAGAGGTGGTGTTTGCAGGAGACGTACGGGCACGGCCGGGGCGCGTCCTGGCACTCGGTGCGCGTGCGCGGCTTGAAGTAGTCCGTCTCGGGATAGAGCATCCGCCCGATCTCGAGCTCGCGCTTGGTCATGCGCTTGACGCTGATCGTCCGCGCGCGCACCTCGCGCTTTCGGCGGGAGCGTCGCTGCTCCCTCGTGATGGCGCTGTCGGCGGTCGGGCGCGGAACGCGAGCGAGGTTGCCCTCGATCTCCGGACCTGCGTCACCTGCGTCGGTCAGCATGGCGTCGCCCTCGGCGGTCTCTCCGTGGGGCGTATCGAACTCGCTCTCCATGCTCATGCGCTGCCTCCCAAAAATCCGAACCGATCAGTGCATGGGTGCGCTGACGCGGCAGAAACCATCCGCCGCGCGGCGCCCGCCGCGGGTGCTGGCCGAGCCGCGAGTGGGGCGGTCCGGCGGTGGAGCGTGTTGCTCCGCTCGTTGCTATTCAAAAGGTCCGGAGCGTCGCCCCCGGCGACGAATCCGGGTGCTGCTTCCGTTCAGCCGACTGCGCTTCGCGAATCGACGCGACGCGCGAGCCGTGCCTGCGTGGTGAGCCGCTCTTCGAGCTGCACGAGACGGCCGAGGAGCTCTTTCGCGAGTGCCTCGGCCGCACCGATCTCGGTGCCGACTGCCTTGGCGGTGGGCTCGCTCCGCTGCTTCTTGAGCGCGCCCTTGAGCGTCAGGAAGATCTTGTCCAACTTCCGCTCCAGCTCCTCGATGTCACCACGGACGAACCACACCTCTCGCTTGATGTCTTCGATGGTGAGGTTCTCGGCCATCATCTGCTTGATGGCCACGATCTGCCTGACGATGGTGGCCGGGTAGAGACCCTGCGACCCCGTGTGTTTCCCTTTTTTTCCGACGCGAACGCTGCGGGGCAACAAACCTTGCTGCACGTACTTTCGCAGCGTCGCCTCGCTGAGCTTCAGCCCATTTTCTTCGAACAGCTTCAGGATCTCGGAAGAGGTGATGCCCTCCGCTTTCCGTGCTTCCAGCTCGGCCAGCACTTCTTCCGGGATCATCGAGGTCAAGTCCCTTTGAGGGTGACGTTGGTGCATTGTGCCAACGACGTCCGGGACGATATTCCACTCAATGGAATACAGTCAATTTCTCTCTAGGCAATTATCGCGAAGTACAAGAGAACGGCTTCGTTCACCGCGAAAAACGCTTCTCGGCGGACATTGTTCTTCCTACCAAAGCGCGTCATTTCGAGCTCGCCAGAGCCCCGAAAACCTGAACGTTTGCACGTACTTGACTACCATGTCGCACATGTCGTTGGTCAGGTGACGGAAGAACGATGTGCAGATAGTCTGGCGCCCGCATGACGAGGTTGCAGAGCCGCGACGTGACGGTGCGAGGCGTTCGCATCCGCGCGGTCGAAGCAGGCCCGAAGGACGCGCCCGCGCTGCTCCTGATCCACGGCTTCCTCGTGAGCCATCTGGAGTGGGCCGACGTTCTGGGTGAGCTCGCCGACCAGTTCCACGTCATCGCGGCCGACCTGCCCGGCTTCGGGGAGAGCGAGAAGCCCGGCCCGGCCCGCTACCCGTACGGGATCGAGGCCTTCTCCGAGGCCATGGCCGACCTGGTCGCCGCCTTCGGCGTCGGGCGAGCACATGTGATCGGCCACGCCATGGGCGGTGCGGTGGCGCTCACGCTGGCGGCGGAGCACCCGGAGCTCGTTCACCGCCTGGTCGTGGCCGCCCCGCTCGTCTACCCGTTCGAGTCCAGCCTGAAGGGCAAGCTCGCCCTCTACCCGCTCATCGGTCCTGTCATTTTCAAGCAGCTCTACGGACGGGGGGTGTTCCGCTCCTACTTTCGGGACGAGGTGTTCGGCGGGAGCGAGGGCATGAACCTCGCCCGGGTGGACGAGCACTACGAGCGCTTCAACTCGCCTGCCTCCCGGGAGAGCGCCTACGCGACGCTCCGCGCCATCCAGGACACCCGCCCGCTCGTGGCCCGCCTCGGCCGTGTCCGCACGCCGACGCTCGTCGTCTGGGGCCGTGAAGACAGGATCTTCCCGGTGGTCCATGCTTCCCGGCTCGCGAAAGACCTGAGCGACGCGCGCCTCCAGATCCTCGCCTGCGGGCACTCGCCTGCGGAGGAGACGCCAGGCCCGTTCCTCGCGGCCGCCCGCCAGTTCCTCGAAGGGCGGAGGTGACGATCTCGCGTCCCCCTCGCCGGCGCCCGGGGCTCGTGCGTCGAGCTCTCTCGACCCACGACGGGCGCGTCGCGGTCACGCTGCTCGGTTTCCTAGCGGTGCTGTCATGGTTGGTGCCGCTCTTCGCCGCGCCTCCCGACCAGAGCGACTTCACCATGCCCCTCGCGGCGGACGGCGGCCCGCCGCTGCCGACCGCGCGGAGCTGGCTGGGCGGGGACGCGCTCCACCGCGACGTCCTCAGCCGCCTCGCGGCCGGAGGCCGAGTCTCGCTGGCCGTCGCAGGCGCAGCGGCGCTCGTGGCTGGCCTCGTCGGCGTCACGGTGGGGATCACCTCGGCCACGGCGGCCCGCGCCGGAGCCCGCCGCGTCGACGGTCTCCTCATGCGACTCGTCGACGTCCTGCTGGCCCTGCCGTTTCTGCTCTTCGTGACGACCGTGGGCGTGCTCGTCGGCAGGACCGATCCGACCAGCCTGGTCCTGGTGCTGGGGCTGACCGGCTGGACGGGGATCGCGCGGATCATCCGCGCCCGCGCCATGACCGTCCTCGGGCAGGACTACGTCCAGGCGGCGCGCGCGCTCGGCGCGGGCTTCACCCGCGTGGCGGTGCGCCACGTCCTGCCGAACGTGGCCCCGACCGCGATCGTGCTCGGGACGAGCCTCGTCGGCTCGATGATCCTGGCCGAGGCGGTCCTCGGGTATCTGGCGGTCGGCATCCAACCTCCGCAGGCGACGTGGGGCCGAATGCTTCACGAAGCCGAGTCGCTCGTCGTCCTCAGGCCGGCCCTCGTCGCAGCGCCCGGCGTGTGCATCCTCGTCGCCATGTTGGGCCTCCACCGGCTGGGGGAGGCCCTCCGCGTCGCGACCGAGTCGAGCCAGGCGGAGCGCTCGCAGCGCCGCTTCCCGGTCGACGTGGCCGTCGCTGCGGCCGCGCTCCTCGTCCTCGCCCTGCTCCCGCCGAAGGCGCTGCCCGCGCCGCCGGCCGCCTCCGGGTCGGCCGAGCCAGTGCGCGGCGGGACGCTGCGCCTCGCCACGCTGTTCACGGTCCGCACGCTCGATCCTGCTTCCGCGCCCGACGAGATCTCGATCTCGCTCGTGCGGCTCGTCTTCGATCGGCTGCTGACGTTCGACGCCGAGGGCCGGATCGCTCCGGCGTTGGCCGAGCGCTTCGAGTGGAGCGAAGACGGGCTCGCGCTCGATCTCTACCTGCGCCACGGCGTGCGCTTCCAGGACGGCTCCACGCTCGGGGCGCGAGACGTGAAGCGCTCGTTCGAGCGGGCGCTGCACCCGAAGGCGGCGTCCCCCGGGGCCTCCAACTTCGCCAACCTCGAGGGCTACGAGGCCTACCACTCGGGGAAGGCCGCCGAGCTGGCTGGCGTCACTGTCATCGATGACCATATCGTCAGGTTTAGCCTCCAGGCCCGCGACTCGACCCTGCCCTCGCTGCTCACGCTGTCCTTCGCGGCGCCGGTCTGTCCGTCCGTCCCGTTTTCGCTCGCGGACACGAAGGACACCGACCTCTGCGGAGCAGGCCCGTTCCGGATCGAGCGCTTCGAGCCGGAGGGCGTCGTGCGCCTCGCGAGGCACGCAGCGTACCGCGTCCCGGGCCTGCCGCACCTCGATGGCATCGAGCTCGCGCTCCAGGTGAGGCCCCAGGCTCAGCGGTTTCGGTTCGAGCGCGGCGAGCTCGACTACGTGCGGGAGCTCTCCGGCTCGGACGCCATGTTGTTCCGCGCCGACCCACGCTGGGCGCCGCATGGAAAGCTCGTCGACAGCTTGCGCGCGAGCGCGATCTTCCTGAACACGGAGGTGGCGCCGTTCGACGACGTCCGCCTGCGCCGCGCCGTGTCCTTGGCGGTCGACCCCAGCGTCCTCGCGAAGGTCCGCGCGGATCTCGCGCCGCTCGCGCGGGTCGTCCCCGACGCGGTGCCGGGCAAACGCGCCCCCGCCCTCGAGCGCCGTCACGATCTCGAGGCCGCGCTCGCCTCGATGGCAGAGGCCGGGTACGCGTTCGACCCGGCGACAGGCCGCGGCGGGTACCCCGAGCCCATCGACTACGTCACCGTTCCCGACACCTTCGAGCAGTCCGCGGCCGAGATCTACCAGCAGCAGCTCGCGCGGGTGGGCATCCGCATCCGCCTCCGGCTGCTCAGCCACCAGACGTACCTGTCGGAGGTGCAGACGCGCGGAAGGAGCGCGATGGGGTGGGCGGGCTGGCAGGCAGACTACCCGGACCCCCTCACCTTCTTCGATCCCAAGCTCGTCTCGAGCGCGATCGGCCCCGTCTCGCAGAACAACTCGTTTTACTCGAGCCCGGAGGTCGACACGCTCGTCGCGCGCGCGCGCGTGGAGACAGATCCGCGGACACGCGACGAGATCTTCTCGCGCGCGGAGGAGATCGTTCACGCCGACGCGGCGTGGATCCCGGTCAGCACGGCGCGAGTGTTCGAGCTGTCCCAACCCTGGCTGCGCGGCTACGAGCCCACCGCGCTGGTGCAGCTGGACTTCACGTCGGCGTTCCTCGATCGCCCGGCGACCGATGGCCAAGCGGCGCGCGCCGCGCTCGGCATGTCGCCGCTTCGGAGCGCGAGCCGATGACGAAGTCGTTGCTGCTCGCGCTCCGCCGTGTGGTCTGGGGCTTGGTGCTCGTCTTCGGCATCCTCACCCTCACGTGGGGCCTCACCGCGCTCTTGCCCGGCGATCCGGTGAGCGCGGCGATGGGGCCCCAGGCCGCCCCCGCCGAGGTGGAGCGGGTGCGGAGGCTCTACGGGCTCGACGAGCCGGTGCTCGTCCGGTACGGCAGGTTCCTCGCGCGGGTGGTCCACCTCGGCCCCGACCTCCCCGAGGCCAAGAAGGGCGAACACGGCTCGTGCGCGGGGATCCTCCCGGGCGTGCATGTCGACCTCGGCTACAGCTACACCTACCGGCGCCCCGTCACCGATCTGATCGAGAAGAAGTTCCCCGCCTCGCTCGAGCTCGCGATCGCGGGCTCCCTCGTCCAGGCCCTCCTGGGCCTCCTGCTCGGGGGCGTCGCGGCCCTCCGACGCGGCTCTCGCCTCGACCACGCTGTCGTCGGCACCGCCGTAGCTTTCGGCGCGGCGCCCACGTTCGTCGTGGGCCTCGTCCTGCAATACGCGCTGGCCCATCGCGCGGGCGCGTTCCCGGTCGACGGCGGTTACACCGAGAGCGGGCTCGCTCACCTCCGCGCCATCGCCTTGCCTGCCCTCACGCTCGGCCTCTACGGGGCGGCGCTGCTCGTCCGGCTCGTGCGCAGCGAGCTCGGCGACGCGCTCGCCCAGCCGAGCGTCCTCGCGGTCCGCGCACGTGGCGCGTCTCGCCTCCGCGCGGGGCTCGTGCACGCCCTCCGCAACGCGAGCGCGCCCATCGTCCAGCTCACGGTCCTCGAGCTCGGCGCGCTCGTGGGCGGGGCGGTCGTCACCGAGCGCCTCTTCCGATGGCCCGGCCTCGGTGAGATGGCCGTCGTCGCGGTCCAGAACCGCGACGCCCAGGCGATCGTCGGCGTGACCCTCGTCGCCTCGACGGCCATCGTCGCCGCGACCGTCGTCGCGGACGTCCTCGGGCTCTTGCTCGACCCGCGCCAGCGCTGAAGATCGACGCGCCCCCGCTTGCCAAGGCGGGCGGCCGTGAGCAACGTCTCCCGACCTGGATGTCGCTCCCGCCCGCGCTCGAGAGCCCGTACCGCGACCCCAAGCCACATTTCTTCGAGCCCACCGTCTCGGTCGAGAGGGCGCGACAGCTCGCGGACGAACGCATCCGCGGGCGCTGGACACGCCCTGCCGACGGGCACCTTCTCACGAAGACCGCAGCGCCGCGGCTCGTCTGGGTGCCCTACTGGCGGGTGGCCGTCGGTCTCCGCGGGCGTCTCTTGACGAGCGACATCGTGGTGACCGCCAACGACATCGCCCGAACCGAGGCCATCCCGGTGGACGGCGTCTCGGGCTACGCCATGGTCTGCGCCCGTTCGGCGCCGGTGCTCCTGTCGTTTTTCGCGACCTGCGAGGGCAACGCGCCGCCCTGGCACGTCGCAGCGGACGAGCTGAAGGCGCTCGACGCGACCGCCGAGCCGCTGGGTCCGGGCGCGCTCGTGATCGACGCGGACGTGGGGCCCGAAGGCGTGCACGAGATGGCGCGTGGCCTCTGCGAGAAGGGCCTCACGCAGATGGTCCCCGGAGGCGCCACGCTCTTGCGGCTGCCCGACATCGAGACGGTCGTCACGCACTTCGTGCTCGTCCCGCACTTCTGGGTCTCGTACGAATACAGGGGCGAAGCAGCACGCAACGCAACGGAGGGTTTCTTCGTCGCCCTCCACGGTCGCTCGGAGCTGATCGTCGGCGAGTCCCACCCGTCCAGCGTCCGCGCGGTCGTCGGGCGCATCCGCAGGCTCGTCGGGCTCGATCCCTCGGGCCTGCGCTGAGCCGGCCCCGAGGCGGCTTGCAAACGGAGAAACCGTGTCCAACGTAGCTTTTCCATGTCGCTGCCGCCGCCGCTGACGAATCCGTACCGCCCATCCGACGCCGTGGTGGTCCCGAGGACGGTGTCCCCCGAGCGCGCGCGCGACGTCGCGGAGCGCCGCATCAAGGGACGGTGGCTCCGCCCCGCGGACGGAAACCTCCTCACCACGATCGCGCCGCCCCGCCTCGTCTGGGTCCCGTATTGGCGCCTCGCCGTCTCGCTCAGCGGCAAGATGATCGTGAGCTACGGTGAAAACGACTCGCGCCCCGAGGGGTGGATCATCGAGCACCACGAGGACGGGCTCCGCAAGAGCGGGCTGGCCGCCATCCCGATGGACGGCATCACCGGCTACGCGATGATCTGCGCGCGGAAGTCACCGGAGCTGGCCTCGTGGTTCCAGAGCTGCGAGACAACCAGCGCGCCCGTCTGGCACGTGCGCAGCGACGAGCTCATCCCGTTCGAGCTCGCGGGCGCCGCGCTCGGACCGGACCCGTACATCGTCGAGGCCGACGTCTTCCCGGGGGACGTGCACCCGCGCGCACGACGCGTCTGCGTCGACGGGCTGGAGAAGGCGCAGGCTCCCGGGGTGACAGTCTGGAAGCCGCCGCACGTCGAGACGGTCATCACGCACTTCGTGCTCGTCCCCCATTATTGGATCTCCTACGAATACCGGGGGGAGGCTTCGCCCGGTCAGACCGAGGGGTTCTTCGTCGCCGTGCACGGGCGCTCGGGGCGCAACGTGGGCGAGTCCCACCCTTCCACGTTGCGCGCCGTGGTCGGCCGCCTCCGGCGGCTCCTCAGCCTGGATCCTTCCGCGCTCCGCTGATCCGCTTCGGTCAGTTGCACTGGTCGGCCCACTCCCAGACGGTGTCCTCTTTCACGGGGTGGGCTGCGCCGAGCTCGTAGCGGTTCGTCGCCTCCGCGCACCCCGGCCACTTCTCGACCGTGGTCCAGTCGCCGCGCGTGTACTTGTATTCCAACCACTCCCCGCGCGGCACGAGGATGGTCCCCGTCGCCTCCGTGAAGCCGGGTCCCCAGTTGAGCGGCTCGTGCATCCACGCGCTGGCCGACGAGGCGATGTGGATGGGCGTGCTCGTGGGTGTGCCCGCGGGGACCAAGACGTGGAAGGGCATCGGCACGAGCGGGCGCAGCTCGATGATGGTGCGGTCGTAGTCGAGCTCCAGCTCGAATGTCGCGGTGTCCTCGAACACGGCGACGATCGAGAGATCCGCGTCGTCCCAGAAGTACCCGTGTCCGGAGGACAGCGCCGCCTCGAGGCTCGGGAAGGCGGGGAGCGATTGTCCGTCGAGTCGCACGTCCTCTGCACCGAAGTCCGCACGCCGCACGCGGACGATCAGGGTGCGCGAGGGCGGCTCGTACGAGCCGTCGCGGCCGGTCGCCCGCAGCACCGCCCCCGACCCGCCCGCCTCGACGGTGTACGTCGTCCGCGCGTACGCGCCGCCGGCGTAGTCGAGCGATCTTCCGTCGTCTTCGTAGAGCTGGAAGCTCGACTGCCCGTCCGCCGGGTACACCTCCAGCGTCAGCGGCGAGAGCGCCTTCTCCTCGGCGTGCTCCAGGCTCGGTCCCTTGGCGAAGATGGCCCCTTCGCGCACGAAGGTGGGGAGCGCCCCGAGCTTCACGCCGATGGTCTCGGTCGCCGGCCCCTCGTAGATCGCGCCGGAGCGCTCCTCGAACCATCGGCCAGGCGGGAAATAGACCGACCGCGAGATCGCGCCCTGCGCGAGCACCGGCGCGATCATCAGCGACGGGCCGAGCATGGCCTGATCGTCGATCGTGTGTGTCGCCTCGTCGTCCTGGTGCTCGAACACGAGCGGTCGCAGGATCGGCGCGCCCGTCCGCCGCGCCTCGTCGAAGAGGCTGTAGAGCGTCGGCAGGAGCACGTAGCGCCGCGCGATCACCTGCCGGCTGATGTCCTCGACCTCGGTGCCGAGCTGCCAGGGCTCCTGCGGCGGCGCGGTGTTCACGGTGTGGCCGCGGAAAAACGGCGACACCGACCCGAGCTGCATCCACCGCGCGAAGAGCTCCGGGCTCGCGCCGCCCGAATAGCCGCCGACGTCGCTGCCCACGAACGGCACGCCGCTCAACCCCAGCCCGAGGAGCATCGGCAGGGTCGTCTCGAGCGTCGGCCAGCTGCTCGGCGCGTCCCCGGTCCAGACGGCAGCGTAGCGCTGGATGCCGGCGTAGCCCGCTCGCGAGAGCACGAAGGGGCGTTCGCCCGGGCGAGCCGCGAGCAGCCCGTCGTACGTGGCCCGCGCCTCGTCGTGGGCGTAGACGTTGTGCAGCTCCGCCATGGTGGTCGGCTCGCCGTCGCCGTCGGCGGTCAGATCGTTCGGGACGGTGCCCCCGGGCCCGACGAAATCCGAGGGCTCGTTCATGTCGATCCAGAGCCCCTCGACGCCCCGGTCGGTCAGGCGCGGAACGAACGAGGCCCACCGATCGCGCGTGGCCGGCGCGCTGAAATCGGGGAACGAGGCCTCGCCAGGCCACACCTCGCCCACGTAGGGCGCGCCGCCCTGCTGCAGGAAGAGCCCCTCGTCGCGCATCGTCGTGTAGACGTCGTAGCCCTCGTCCACCTTGACCGCGGGGTCGATGATCGCGACGGGGTGAAAGCCCAGATCGCGCAGCGCGTCCGTCAGCCCGTCGGGATCGGCGAAGCCGACCGGATCCCAGGTGAACGAGCGGAACCCGTCCATGTGCTGGATGTCGAGCCAGATGCCGTCCGCCGGGATGTGCCGCGCGCGGAGCTCGGTGGCGACGTCGAGCACCGCGCTGTCGGGGTAATACCCCCAACGCGACTGGTGATAGCCGAGGGCCCAGCGAGGCGGCAGGGCCGCGGCCCCCGTGAGCTCGGCGTACCGCGCGGTGACCTCGCGCATTGAAGGACCGGCCAGGACCCAGACGTCCAGCCGGCCGTCTTCAGCGAAGAGGCCGTAGGTGTCGGGGTCCGACGCGGCCATGTCGAAGAGCAAGCGGTGGGTGTTGTCGAGCAGGACGCCGTACGCGCGCGCGTCGCGCAGGCCGATGAAAAACGGGATCGACTGGTAGAGCGGGTCGGCGTCCGGCGGATAACCGCCGAACGCCGGCACGTACGCGTCGGTGTTCCAGAACGTCATCCGGCGGCCGCGTTTGTCCAGCGGCCCGGTCCGCTCGCCGAACCCGTAGAACCGCTCGCCCGGCGCGGCCACACGCACGAGCCCGCGTGAGAGCGGCCCGAGCTCGCCGCCCACGACGAAGCCGCCGCCCTCCGGATCCTCACTGATGACAGAACCGTTTTCATCCAGGACACGCGTGCGGCAGCTCGCCCGATCGATCTCGACGAGCAGCTCGTCCGTGCACACGCGGGTCGTCATCGCGTCGGCGCCGACCGCGACCACGAGCGCAGGGTCGGACGCGCCGACGACGGCGTACGAGGCGCGCGCCGGGATCACCTCGCCCGCGCGATCGTAGGCGATCCGCATCGAGCCTCGGCCGTGTGCGGTCGCGCGGACCGAGAGATCGCCGCAGGTGACCGCCGCGCCGCGACCTTCGTCGACGATCTCCGCGTCGCCGCGCTCGAGCGGCGCGCCTCGACAGAGCGCAGCCGCGCCGCCCGCACCACCCCCGCCCGAAGCGCCCGCAGCCCCGGCGCCACCCGTACCGCCGCCGGCGCCGCCGCCCGTGCCGCCGTCGTCTCCGCAGGCCGCCGAGATCGCTGCCAAGCTCGTGAGGAGACCGATCCAGGCGCGCATGGTGGGAGCCTACTCCAACTCGCGCCGGGGTCTCGCGGGGTCCCGCGCAGACGCGCGATCACCCGTGAGGGAACGTCGTCAGACGCGCCTGCGTGGTGACGACGGCCGCGAGCGTCGTCAGTCGCCGCGTCCGCCCGCGCCGAGCGCGAGCGCCTGGGACGACCGCGCGAGGTCGGCGCGCAACCCGGCGCTCGCTCCCTCCGGCAACGCCTCCCCACCCAGGACCGAGAGCAGCGCGTCGTCTTCGACGCGCGCCGCGTACCACCACGCCCGCTCGGCCATCTCCGGCGCGAGCCGCCCGAGCTCCGCGCGCCGCTCGGCGTTGATGCCGGTCAGCCGGCGCGCGAGCGAAGCGCGCCCGCCGTCGACCTCCTGGAGCCTGGTCGCGAGCGCCCCCAGGGCCGCCTCCAGCTCCGAGGCCTCGGCGCGGTTGCCGCCGCCGTTCATCAGGAGCTCGAGCTTTCGCCGCGCCGCCGCCTCCATGGAAGCAAGACGGTCTCGCGTAGCGAGACCGTCGAGCGCCGCGGAGGCGAAGAGGGCGCGATCTTCCTGGGTGTCCGCAAACGAGGCCTCGAAGGCGTCCTCCGCGGCGCGATGCAGCGCCGCGAGGCAGGTGGTCGTGTCGGCCGCCGCGAGGGCCTCGCAGACGTCACGACAGGACAAAGCCGAGAGCGCGCGCTCCGTCTCTTCGGGGCGCGCGCTCTTCGCGTCGCTGGGTCTCCGGACCGAGTCGCCGACGGCGACGAGGATGGTCTTCGTGCTCGGACCACCGAGCATGGCAATGCGGCTCTCGAGCCGGGACGGGGGGGCAGCGGGGGGCATGTGTCATCGCCTCCTATTCAGAGTAGAGCGGGAGAAATAACGCTGACGCGACTGTCATTCCGACTCGGCGTCGAGCAGGTAGAGGCGCAGGTGAGCCTGCGCCCGGCTGATTCGCTTGTAAGAGTTGACCACGGTGATGCCGAGGGCCTTCGCCACGGCCTCGTGATCGTCCATGTCCTGGTGGTGGTAGAGGTCCCACGCGGCGGCCTCGTTCGGGTGCTCGGCCTTGAGCCGATCGAACGCACGCCAGTAGATCTCGCTCGCCTCGCGGCGCTCGGAGGCGCGGCGGGACTGATCGACGGCCTGCCCGATCTCGGGCAAGGTGGCCTCCGGCTCGTCGCCGTCGGGGCTGGCCTGCGCGAGCTCCTCGTGGTGGCGGCGGTAGTGGTCGATCGCGGTGTGTTTGACGATGCGGAGGAAAAACGTCCGCGCCGAGGCCGCGCGAGCGGCACCCGACTCGTCGGTCGACGTGCCACGGAACTGGTCGAGCCCGCGCTCGATGAGCTTGGCGGCCGCGTCCTGGAAGAGCTCTTCCTGGTCGGGCTCGCCCCCGCGGCGATAGCTCTGCTGGATGCGGCGGATGACGTAGAGCGCCGGCCTTCGCCAGCGGTCGAGCAAGACACCGAGGTCGGAGCCGGCGTCTTGGCCGGCCGCCCTTCGGGCGAGGATCCGCCCGAACAGGGCGTCGTCATCGAGTGCCTCCGAAGAAGGTCGGGTCATCGGGAGGGCCACCGTAGCATGCAGCCATGAGCCTACCTACGGGTGGACAGACCGGCGGCTGACGCCCCCGGTCACTGATTCGCAAACGCGGCGCAGTCGGTCGCAAACGACGAGTCGGGAGGGGCGAGCTCGGCGCATTTCTTGAATGCCTCACGACCTCCCTGCCCCGCCGACTGCAGGGCGGCACCCAGCAAATACCAAGCCTGGGCGCTCCCGGGCGACTGCGCGGTGAGCTGTCGCGCGAGGCCGACGGCCTTGGCGGTCTGCCCGGCCTGGAGCGCGTTCATGACGCGGGTCGGCAGCGGCGCGGAGCTGTCGTCCTCCCCGGTGGTGACCGGAGGCGGCAGGGTGCCGCCCCCGGTGGGCGGGGTCGACGGCACAGAGGGCGCGGTGCCGGAGGGGACGGCCGGCGCCGAGGCCGCGGCAGAGGGCTCGGCCGAGACCGAAGGCGCCGCGGACGGCGCAGCGCTCGCCGTCGGCTCCGTCGGCTGCGTGGTGGGCGGGGCCGGAACGGCAGGCTCGAGCTTCGGGGTCTCCGTGGAGATGGGGCCGGGCGGGATTCGCTCCTGCGTCTGCGTCGCGACCGGCGTCGGGCTCGGGCCCGTTCCCTTCGAGGCGAGCGCGATCACGCCCGAGACCGCCAACACGGCGACCAGGATCGCGACGATCCGCGTGAGCCTCCGGCGCCTCTCCTCGCGCTCGGGGTCGGGCTGAGGCGCGTCTTCGTCTTCGAACGGCTCCTCCGCCTCCTCGTGGGTGATCTCGGGAGGGTCGCTCGGGCGCTCCTGCGTCAACGCGTCGGCGAGGGCGTCCTCGTCGCGAGCCTGACCGTTCTGCTTCGTCGGCGTGGCGGCGACGGGCGCGGGCGAGTCGCTCTCGTCGTCGTCCTCGTCTTCGTCGTCTTCGTCGTCCTCGTCCTCGTCGAGCTCCGCAGGGGGTGGAGGCGGCGGCGCGACAGCCGGTCCAGGCCGTGCAGGCGGCTCCTCCACCGGCGCGGCGACGGGATCCGCGGGCTTCGCCGAGGCCCCGGCGGCGACCGCCGCGACGCCAGCGCTCGGCACGGTCACCGCGGGCACGCGCGCCGGCGCAGGGACCGGGATCGAAGCGGTGCCGTCGTGATCGGGCCCGGGAACGATGCTCTCGATCGCGCGCGCGGGCGCCGGCAGCGGGGCCACCGAGTCGGTGCTCGGCACCACGTCCTCCTCGTGATCGCTCCGCTGCACCAGGAGGCCCTCGAAGTAGAGCTTCGAGATCGTGGAGAGCGTGGAGAGATCCTCGAACGGCGACGCGTCGACGACCTGCATGAGGTTTCGCTTCCCGTCGAAGAGCCGAAGGATGCCGTTGAGCTCGTCCGGGATCTCGCTGAGGCGATTCAAGAGCTCCTCCGAGTCCACCTCGAAGACGGTCTCGAGCGGGGGCAACACCTCGAGCAGGCGCTGCCACTCGTCGAGGCGGCGCATGCCTTCCATGAGGACGCCCTGCGTCGTCGCCTCGATCACGTCCTCCACGTCCACCTTGCAGAACTCGACCTGGAACGAGCCCTCGCTCCAGATGAACGTGCGGTAGACGGCTTCCTCCCCGATGAGGTGCCCCGCCTTGCGCTCGCCCATCGCCGGCTCGGCGCCGCGGGGCCACATCATCGCGTCGACGAGCTTCCCGTCGCGGAAGTACACCTTCGCCTGCGCGAGCGTCTCGAGGTTCTCCAGGTTGACGATGCCGCTCTTGCGGCTGACCTCGAAGGTCTGAAGGAGGTCCACGACGCCCATGTCCGCGAGCAGACCGGCGAAGCGGGTGCGGCCGCCGCTCATCGGCGCGCGCGTCGCGATGCCCTCCTGCGTGCGCCGCGCGAAGATGAGGTTGATGCGCGTGATGAGCTCACGCACGAAGATCGGCTTGGTGAGGTAGTCCTCCACCCCGAGCTCGAGACCGCGGATCTTGTCTTCGATCGACCGCTGGCTCGCGAGGAAGAGGACCGGGATCTGCGCCCACTCGGGGCGGTCCTTCAGCTTGCGGACGAGGCCGTAGCCGTCGAGGGTCGTCAGCCGCGTCTCGGTGATGAGCAGATCGGGCGGCGAGACCTCGAGCTTCGCGAGCGCGTCGGTGCCGTCGAGCGCGGTCGTGACGCTGAACCCCGCCTTGCGCAGGCTGACCTCGAGCACCCGGATGCTGCGGGGGTCGCCGTCGACGAGGAGGAGCTGTCTTTTCGCCACGTGCGGCCCGCAGAATGGCGACCGGGCAAGGTTCGTGTCAAGGACACGTCCCTTTCGTCGCTGCAGCGGACGACGATCGCCCCGCTCCTACCAGACCGGCTCGAGGACGGGGTGCTTGGGGGAAGCGGCGGGCACGGCGGTGGGCGCCGCGCTTTTCGGGGTGGCGGCGGCAGCCGCGGGCCCCGACGTCGGGCGCGAGGAGGGCTTCGGGTCGGGGGTCGAGGGCACGGAGGACGGCGCCTCCGCGGGCGGAGGAGACATGGTGTGTTCCGCCACCCCGCCGCTGGACACGTCCGATGGAGCGGGCGAAGCGGTCTCCGCGGGCGCGACTGTGGTGGCAGGCGGTGTTGCGGCCTGCGCCACCCCGTCGGCGCGGTGGCCTCGTGTCATCACCACGACCCCCAACGCGACCGCCACGACCACGAGGGACGCGGCTCCGCCCACGATCCACCAGCGCGGCCCGGGCTCGTCGATCACCGGGAGCGAACGCGACGCGGGCGGCGGGAGGGCGAGGGCCGGGACGTCGCGGACGGTGGGCGCGACCGGCGGGCGGCGCAAGCTCGAGGCTGCAGCGGATTGCCCGGCGCCGAAGGAGCTCGCGGCGGCGCGCAACGCGGCCGCGAGCTCGTTCGCGTCGGCGAAACGTTCGGTGGCGCGCTTGGCGAGGCAACGCATCACGATGGGCGCGAGCGGGCCGAGCTTGGACGGGTCGCGCACGACCTTCTCGATCGGCTCGGGATCGGCGAACACGTGTTTGGTCAGCACGCCCATGTACGTGTCGTCGTCGAACGGCACGCGCCCCGAGAGGGCCTCGTAGAGCACGACGCCCAGGCCGTATTGGTCGCTGCGTGGATCGATGTCGTCACCGGCAGCCTGCTCGGGGCTCATGTAATAGGGCGTGCCGAAGACCGTTCCGACGCGGGTCATCTTCTGGGCCGAGAGGATCTTGGCCACGCCGAAATCGAGGACCTTCACCGTGGTCGCGCCGCGGCGGCCACAGAGGAACACGTTGTCGGGCTTGAGATCGCGGTGGATCACGCCGCCCGCGTGCGCCGCCGCGAGCGCGTCCGCCACGGCGGCGAAGATCGTCGCTGCGTCGCGCACGTCGAGCGGTCCCTCCCGCTCGAGGCGCTGCGCGAGGGTCTCGCCCTCGAGCATCTCCATCACGAAATAGGGCGCCTTGTTCTTCCCGACCGTCTCCTCGATCTCGGGGCCGATCTCCCCGAAATCGACGACGTCCACCAGGGCCTCGTGGCGGATGGTCGCGGCGATCTTCGCCTCCTGGACGAAGCGCGTGACCGTCTCCGCATCGGCGCAGAGCTCGCGCCGAAGAACTTTGAGCGCAAAGCTCCTCCCGAGCGCGGCGTGCCGCACGAGGTACACGCTCCCCATGCCGCCCTGGCCGAGGAGCGCCTCCACGTCGTAGCGCCCCCCCAGCCGCTTGCCGATGAGCTCGAGCCCCCCCGTCGCGCGGAACTCGTCGAGGCGTTTCGTCCCGCGCGGGCCGCTCACGTCAGACTCGACCAGATCGCGTCAGATCTCGGCCAGGATCGCGTCCCGCTTCTTCGCGAACTCCTCGTCGGAGATGAGGCCCTTGTCCTTGAGGCCCTTCAGCTTCGCGAGGCGGTCCTCGATCGAGAGCGCGCCGGCGGCCGCCGGCGCCGCGGCTGCGGGGGCGCCGCCCACCGGGAACTGCGGCTGGGCGCCACCCGTCATGCCCGCCATCTGGCCCTGCGTCATCATGTTCGCCATGCCGACGCCCATGGCCATCTGCGCGCCGAGGTTCGCCACGCCGGTGTTGCTGCCGCCCTTGGCCATCCCCTCGCCTGCGCCCATCATCGCCTGGGCCGCGGCGTAGTTGGAGTAGTTGCCGGCGAGCTGCTGCACGTAACGCTGGTCCTGACCGAACTTCTGATCGAGCTCGAACTGCTTGGCCTGCGCGGTATCCGAGGCGATGCCGATCTGACGGCGGGCCTGTGCGCGCTGCTTGTTCGCCTCGCGCAGGAGCTTGTCGTCCTCCGCGCTGAAGTTGATGTTGAAGTCGGCGATCTGGAGGATCTTCACGCCGATGTCGGCGAGGTTCGGCGCGGCCTGGACCATGCGACCGGAGAGCTCGCTCGTCATGCCGCCCAGGTTGAGGAGGGACCGGCCCGTCTGCGAGCACATCTGGCCGATGACCGTCTTCACGCTCTGGAAGAAGAGCTTCTTGATCCAGTCCGTCGTGGCGTCGTTGTCGTTCGTCCCGGCGGCTTGACCGTGGTAGCCGATGACGAAGCGCACCGGATCGGTGATGACCATCGAGAACTCGCCGTGGATGCGCGGCGTGACGAACTCGAACAGGATCGGGTCTTCCATCGGCTCGAGCTTCCCGCCGAAGGGGACGCTCCGGATGGGCTGCGTCTTCACGAAGAAGATCTCGGCGATGAACACGTCGCCGCCGGTGAACTTGTTCACCAGGTTGTTCAGAAACGGGATGTTCTGCGTCTGGAGCGTGTGGCGGCCCGCGGGCAGCCAGCCCTGGTAGACGCCGTCTTTGAAGAAGAGCGCGCACTCGTCGCTGTCGACCGTGAGCTGAGACCAGAAGGGGACGTTCTGGTCGGGGTGTTTGTAGACGATGAGGTGCTTGAGATGATCCGGCCGGGCGATCATCATCTCGCGCACACCACCTTTGACGAAATCCATGATCCCCATCTGGCGCTCTCCTTACGGTCCCGACACGCCGCTTGTGGGCGCGAGGCTGCGGGGAGAATAATCCCTGGACGCTTGGTCGGCAATGGCCGCACAGTGAGTGTTATCCGATGATTCCGCCCGTAGATCCCGCGACCCTCTCCCCGCCGGCCCAGAAGATCCTGACCGGTCCGCCGAAGATGCAGGAGATGGCGGCGCGCGGGATCGCGCTCGGCGTCGCGCCGGGTGACCTCATCCTGCTGCTCGTCGCCTTGAGCAAGGGCGCGGACCCGAACGTCGCGCAGCTCGCCGACAAGACGCTCGGCAACCTGCCGCAGCCGGTCATCGCGGGCGCGCTGGGGGCGGCGCTGGCCCCCCAGGCCATCGACGCGCTCGCGACGCGTCACCATGAGCGCATCGACGTGCTGGCCAAGCTCCTGGCGATGCCGGCGCTGGCCATCGACACGGTCGAGGAGGTCGCGCGGCTCGGCAACGAGGAGGCCTGCGAGCTCATCGCCACGAACGAGGAGCGCCTCCTCGCGAACCCGAGGGTCATCGAGCTCCTCTACCTCAACAAGAACTGCCGTATGTCGACGGCGGACCGCATCATCGAGCTCGCCGTCCGCAACGGCGTGGAGGTCGCGCTACCGGCCTGGAAAGAGGCCGCCGCGGCGATCCAGAACGAGCTCATCCCGGAGGCCGGGGACGGCCCGAGCCCGGACGATCTGCTCTTTGCCCAGAACATGCACCTGGCCGAGTCGCTCCGACAACACGGCGACTCGATCGAGGACGCGCTCGAGGAGGGCGACGACCCCAACGAGGCCAAGGTCAAGGAGAAGTACGTCCCGCTCTACCGCGAGATCGCGATGATGACGAACTCGCAGAAGATCCGCTTCGCCCAGATCGGCACGGCCGAGGCCATCCTCATCCTCGTCAACGACCCGAGCCCGCTCGTCTCGCGCGCCGCCGCGCAGTCCCCCCAGCTCAACGAGGCCGTGGTGGAGCAGGTGGCGAAGCGCCGGAACATCTCGGGTGACGTCCTCACGGCGATCGGCCAGAAGCCCGAGCTCTTGCGCCGCCTCTCGACGAAGCGCGACCTCATGAAGAACCCGAAGACGCCGCCTTCGTTGGCGATGAAGCTCATCAGCCATTTCCAGGAGCACGAGCTCGCCCGGCTCCAGAACGATCGCAACGTCTCGGGCTCGGTGCGCCAGCTCATCAAGAACCACCTCGAGCGAAAGAAGCGATGAGCGAGCTCGTCCGCTTCGGGGTCGCGATGGATCGCGCCCTGCTCTCCGCCTTCGACGACCGGATCGCCGCACGAGGATACGAGAACCGATCCGAGGCGCTCCGCGATCTGGTGCGCGCGGACCTGACGAAGGCCGCTTGGGAGGGCGGCGCGCGCGTCGCCGGCTCCTTGACGGTGGTCTTCACGAAGAAGAACCGCGCCGAGGTCGCGCGTCTGCTCGACGCGGCGCCCCCTGGGCTCGCGACCTCGTCCCTCGAGGTCTCGCTCGACGACGACCGCGCCCTCTCGGTCACCGTGCTCCGCGGGAAGTCCGGCGAGCTCGCGGCGCTCGCCGGGCGCATGGCCGGCGCGCGCGGCGTCCTCGCGGCGGAGCTCACCGTCGGCTGCGTGGAGGAGCCCGGAACCAAGGTGAGCCCATGAGCCGGCAGCCCCGGAGCGTCCTCGTCGTCGGCGCCACGGGCCGGCTCGGCGTGGCGATCGCACACGCCCTCGTCGCGCGGGGCGATCGCGTCCTCGTCACCGGACGCGACCCCACAAAGCTCGACTCGCTCGCCGACGATCTCGAGCGCGCGGACGGCGCGCGCGCCGCCGCGGAGGGGACCACGCCGCGCCGCCCGGTCGTCATCCCCAAGAACCTGTTGCTCGACGACGCTCCGCACGAGATCGCCGAGCGGGCGCGCGCCGCGGGCGACGTGACGGATGTCGTGCTCGCCTGCGGGCCTTTCCCTCGGACCCCCATCGAGCAGCTCTCCCGGGCCGACCTCGATCTCACGCTGCGCGTCCACGCCATCGCGCCCCTGCTCCTGGTGAACGAGCTCTCCGCCGAGCTGGCGCGCCACGAGGGCGCGGTGGTCGCCCTGACGGACGGCGGCGTCACGAGGCCCTACCCCAACCACGTCGCCTACCTCACGGCGAAGGGCGCGCTCCAGGCGGGCCTGCGTGCGCTCGCGGTCGAGCTCGGTCCCCACGTCCGGGCCAACGTCGTCGCGCTGGGAATCGTCGCGGATCCGGAGGCCGACGCCGACCCGCTCCGCACCCACCGGATGGCCTCGCGCTCGCCGCTCGGCCGCATGGGCACCCCGGCGGAGGTGGTGCACGCCGTGCTCTCCCTGCTCGACGCGACCTGGGCAACCGGCGAAATCTGGGGTATCGGCCGCTGATCGTGAGCCCACGACGCGCCGCCCTTTGGCCCTCCCCCCAAGGCAGGCCAGAACATACCCTCGCCCTCACCCTCGCCGCCTGCCTCTCGTTCGGCTGCGGCCCCGCCGCGCCGGCCGCCCCCGCGGTCGCCCGACCGGCGCCGGTCGACGCGGCCCGCCTCACCGAGATCTACTCCTCGTTCTCGTACGGCAACTGCCAGTCCGGAAGCGACTGCCCGGCTGTCTTCGCGAAGGCGGTCGGAGCCGATCTCGGGCCGAGCGGCAAGCGCCCCGGCCCCAACCCGCGCGCCACGATGAAGAACCCCGATCCGGAGTGGCTGCCCGAGTGGGAGAGGCTGCCGGAGAGCGAGGCGCGCGCGCACTACACCTACGAGGCGCTCGCCCTCGCGGCCGTGCAGCGCTCGTGGTCGCGCGCGTGCGACGAGGCGTACCGCGCCTACGACAAGGCGATGGACGAACGAATGACGGCGCTCGACCGCGCCATCGCCGAGAAGAACCGCGACCCCAACCCCTACGACCGCCTCGGCGCGTTGCTCGCGCTCGAGCCGGAGGAGCCGAAGAAAGAAGGGATGGGCGAGTTCGTCAAGGGCAGCGACGCGGTCCGCTATCGGTGGGAGGCGGCGGTCTTCGAGGCCTTCGAGGACACCGCGCGCACGTTCGTCTACTCGTTCGACGCCTACGCACCGAGCGAGGCGCTCGTCTCGACGATGCGCCCGCGCCAGGCCGAGGCGTACGAGCGCGACGCCTTCTGCCTCGACGCCGCGGCCGGGAAGATCCCCGGCGTGAAGCCCCTGCCCGACACCTCGGCGTGGGACACGGACGTCCGCGGGATGGTGAAGCTCGCCGTCCCCACCTCACGCGCGCAAGCGGTGGAGCAGCGGCGGAAGGAGCTCACGACGCAGGTCCGGCTGAAGTTCCAGAAGGCGATGCTCCCCGACCCGAAGCTGCCGCCCGGGGTTCGCGAGCTGGAGATCGCGAACATCAGCCGCTTCGAGCGCGACGGACGCGCGGCCGTCATCACGAGCACCGCGACGCGAGAAGAGCGCGCCGGCGGCAAGACCGTGAAGATCGACGAGACCGTCAGGACCACCTTCGCGGACTGGCCGAGCGGCGTCGTGCTCGGGCCGGGCGACTCCGTCGCGTTCTACGGGACGGAGTCCCGCGTGAAGGACACGACGATCCGGTCGACGCCCGAGCTCGAGCACCTCAGCCGCGAGACGGCGCTCGAGGCGAAACACATCACGCGCTTGACGGCGAAGGGTCAGACGAAGAAGTACTTCCGCTAGCGGGTGCTGAAAAAGGCAACGTCGTTGTGCTCGATGAGGTTTGTGCTGCTCTTTCACCCCCCCTGCCCCCCTCGCTGCGCGAGGGGGGTGATCAGTCCTCCGCGTCGCGCGCCTGCGCGACGCGGACGTTCGTCTTGGGCGGGCTGACGATGAACGTGACCAGCCGCTCCTTCGCCTCGAACTCCTGGCGATAGATCTCGGCCGAGCGCTTGTATTTGAAGGGGCCGATGCGCACCCGGTGCCAGACGCCCTTGCCCTTCACGTTCGCCGCTTCCACGTAGGCCTTGTGGCCTCGGCGGCGGAGCACGGCCGCGAAGGCCTCGGCGTCGACCGCGTCGTCGAACGAGCTGACCTGGAGCTGGAACCCGCCCGGCGAGCCGGCCTCCACCTCGGTCCCGGTCTCCCGCGAGGCGACCTTCGCCATCGTGGTGAGCACATCGGAGTGAGCCGTCTCCTTCCCCGCCGCCGTGAGGATGTGCTGGGCGGGCAGAGGGACCACGGGGAGGCGGTCGGCGGCCGGCGGCGGGGCGGTGGGGTGGCCGGCGGGCAGCTGGAAGTCGGCGTCTTGCGGAGCGCGCTTGTCGTCCTTCACCGCCTCGAGCGCGGTGGTCTCGCGAGAGCCGCCGCCGAGGAGCTTGGGGAACGTGACGGAGAGGTCATCTTCCTTCGGCGCGTCCTTCGAGGACTTCTCGACGAGCACACCCAGCGGGTCGTCGGCGGGTGAGTCGCTCTTGGCGGGCTTCTTCAGGAGCACGACCGTGGCCAGGAGGATGCACGCACCGCCCATCGAGGCGAGCACGAGCGCGCCGAGCCGCGAGCCGCGCGGCTGGGCGTCGTCCTCCTGGAGCTCGTCGAGGTTGCGGATCTTCGAAGCGGGGGTGCCCTCTCGCATGCTTGTCGGTTAACCCGCCCTACCCGTTCGACACAAGAAAACGGAGCACAATATCCTACATTGGCTCCTCAAGGCCGGGCTCCGCGGACAATCTTCCGCAATTGCAGGGACTTCCACCGGGTCTCCTCCAGCTCCCTGGCCGGGTCCGAATCCACGACGATGCCCCCTCCGACGCCGTACTCCCCCACCCCGTCGGGCCCGAAGACGGCGGTTCGTATCGCCATCGAGAGGCGCATCGAGCCGTCCCAGCCCACGTAGCCGAGCGCGCCGGTGTAGAGGCCGCGGCGGGCCGGCTCGAGCGAGGCGATGACCTCCATCGCGCGGACCTTCGGGGCGCCGGTCACGCTCCCGCTCGGGATCATCGCCTCGAGTACCTCGGCGCGCGACGCGTCCGACCGAGCGCGCCCGCGGACCGTCGCGACCCGATGGTGCACGGTGCGGTGGGTGACGACTCGAGGCATGCCTGCGACCTCGACGCTCCCGCGCGCCGAGACACGTGCGAGATCGTTGCGCTCGACGTCGATGATCATCGAGAGCTCCGCGCGCTCCTTTTCGTCGAGGTCGAGCTCGCGCGCGAGCGCGGCGTCGCTCTCGGCGTCGTCCCCGCGCGGGCGCGTGCCCTTGATCGGCTCGGTGACGAGCGCGGAGAAGGCGCGACCGTCTTCGCTCGGCGACGCGTCGAGCGCGAGCTCGGGCGACGTGGAGAGTACGGCGCCGCCGCCCGGCGCGGCGACGAACGCGCCGAACGCCGAGGGCGCCGCGGCCGTCATGCGGGCGAAACACGCAAACGCGGCCGCCGGGTCGGGCGCGCCGCCGGCGTGCCCGCACAAGCGGAGCACGAGACGGCGCGCGAGGTTGACCTGGTACAGATCCCCCGCGCGGATGAGCTCGATCGCCCGCGCCACGCGCGCGACGTGCGCCTCCGGCGGCTCGGGATCGTCGACCGCGAGCTCGAACTGGGCCGGAGGAGATGCGGCCGTCGTCGCGGCGCGCTCGAGATCGCGCACCGCGCCCTCCGACTCACCGACGACGTGGCCCTCGCCGCGAAGGTGGTCGATCACGATCACAGCCGGGTAGCGGGCCCACCGGACGTCCGTCGTGAGCGGCAGGGGTCGCGACTCGGGAGGAGCCCAGCCCGCGCGCTCGAGCCGATGCCGCTGCGCCTCGTAGGGGACGACGCCCAAGAAGCGCGGCGCGAACGCAAACGGCTCGGTCGGACGAGCGGCCGCAACTGCCCCCTCGAGCGGGTCGAACGAGCGCACCTCGCCTTCCGGATCGCAGGCGACGTACGAGTACCGTCCGTGAGGCGCTGCGACATCACCCGAGGCGAGCACGGCGAGGCCCGGGCGATGGGCGAGCGAACGCCCGATCCCGAGCGGATCGACGACCGATCCGGAGAGCCTCCGCGTGACCAACACGAAGGCGGGATGTCACGACGGCCACGCGACGGAAAGATGCTCGACGAGGGGTGTCGCCCGGACCCGCCCCGTAACGATGACCGGCTTGCGCTCCTTTCCGCCCCGGGCGAGCCTTCGCACGCTCCTCGCGGCCTCTCCCATGCGCCTCTCGAAACTACTTCGCCCGACGCTCGGTCTCGCGCTCCTCGCGGGCTGCTCCGACCCGCCCACCCTGTCGATCGAGGTGACGACGGGCCACGAGGAGGGCTCGCTCAAGGCCGACCCGGCCGTGGCGGAGGTGAAGATCGTGGGCAAGAGCGCGGACGGCGAGGTCACGCGCACGGCCACCGCCAAGGTCGGCGGCAGCTTCGACATGGGGGAGGTCCCCGACACGTCGATCATGACCTTCGAGCTCACCGGCACGAGCGCTGACGGGAATGTCATTGCACGCGGCCGCAGCGTGTCGGTGCCCGTCGGCGCCGTCGACGCCGACGTGCTCTCGCTCTTCATCCAGCGCACGGGGGCCTTCGCGCGGCCGCCGGGCGAGCTCACGCGCAGCCACGTGCACGCGCCGGGCGGCGTCGTCGGCGAGCGCTTCCTCGTGGCGACCGGCGGCGACACGGCGGTCGGGGCGTCGGGCCCGGCCGACCCGGCGTTCGGCGACTACTACGACATGCTCGGCCTCACCGGGACCGAGAGCGACGCCTCGTTGCCCCGCGCGGCGAAGTCGCTCGTGGTCCGCGACACGACCCTGCTGCTCATCGACGACGCCGGCGCCTCCTCGGCCGTTCTCGATCAGGCCACCACGCAGGAGCTCTCCCCGCCCGACGGCCTCACGTTCGCAGACGTGAGCGGAGGCGTCGCCTTCGACCTGCCGGGTGGCACCACGCTCGTCGTCGGCGCGACCCGGCCCGACGGCCCGACCGCCGCCGTCCTCGCGGTGGACACCACGGGGACGATGACGGCGCTGTCCTTGACGACCCCACGCGCGGGCGCCGCGGTGGCGTACGTGGACGGGCAAGGGCTCGTCGTCGCGGGCGGCAGCGCCGACGGCGCCGGGGTCGAGGTGATCGGCGACGATCTGTCGGTCCGCTCGCTCCCCTTCCCGGCCGACGCGACGACGGGCGCGGCGGCCGTGACCTTCGTGGAGAACCAGCTCGTCCTCATCGGCGGACGGCTCGCGGGGGCGGCTGCCCCCACGCGCGTCTACGAGCTCACCTGCGCGGCGGCGTGTGACCCGGGGACGACGTTCTACCAGCTCGTCCCCGCGGCGGACGTGCCCGAGCTCGCGGCCCGCGGCCGCGCCTTCGCCGTGACGAACGCGGCGCTCACCATCGGCGAGACCGACGCGGGCGAGACCGTCGCGTTCCGCGTGTCGATCGGCGAGTCGACCGTCACGGCCCTGCCGCTGCGCGAGCCGCGCTTCGGCGCGACCCCCATCCCCGCCCCGAACGGCACGCTCGCGCTCGTGGGCGGCGTGACGGACGTCGGCTCACCCGTTCGCTCCGTCGAGATCTTCTTCCCCGAGTGAACCAACCCCAAGGACAGGCAGACACATGAAGCGTTCGTTGATTCTTTTCTTCTTCGCGCTCGCCGCGCTCTTCACCGGCTGCGCGCCGAAGTGGACCGTCATCCAGCAGGCCTCGCCGAACCCCTTCGTGGGCAAGACCGGCGATTTTCAGGTGCTGCCCATCGACTACTCCGAGCTGAAGGTCGGCGAGAAGTCGGAGGAGCAGTACCTCGCCGAGAAGGACGAGAAGCAGCAGGCGAGCTTCAAGGGCGACAAACAAGCGGTGGACGAGCGGTTCCAGGCCGAGCTGAAGGACACCGCCCAGGGTGAGGGCATCACCGTCGGCGCCGCGGCGGGCCAGAACAAGGGCTTCCTCATCAAGCCCAAGGTGGAGTTCTTCGAGCCCGGCTACTACGCGGTCGTCGCGTCCGCCCCGAGCGAGATCCGCATGCGGATCAGCATCGAAGGCCCCGACGGCAAGGTGCTCGACATCATCGAGGTGCGCCACCAGACCGACTCGAAGTCGAGCGGGTTCAGCATCGGCGGCATCAGCACGAACCCCTCGAGCGGTGGCCGCTTGCGCGAGGACGCCGAGTGGATCGGCGAGGCCGTCGCCGAGTACATCATCAGCCGTGTGAAGCCGGAGTAACGCCGCCCAAGGCCGGGGGCACCGAGACGACGGTCCGGCTCGTGACGATGGCCCGCGCGAGGGGAGCGCGGGCCGTCGCGTTTGGCCAGACGACGCAGCGCTCGAGGCGCCCGCTGCCCTCCACACGCGCGCCCGCCCCGACGACGACGCGGTCGAGCTCCACGCCCGGCGCGACCTGCGCGCCCTCGCCCACCCAGCTCGTGCGCTCGCCGAGCCAGGCGAGGTTCGCCTCGAGGTACTCGTCGAGCGACCCGGTGTCGGCGTACCCACCTTCGAAGGCGAACACGCCGAGTGCCACCCCCTCCCGCATGGCGGGGATGAGGACGTCGCCGACCAGGCAGCCTTCGCGCGGGAGGCGCGCCCGGATGGCCGCCCCCAGGACGGCGATGCCGAGGTACTCGGCGCCCCAGCTCTCGACGCCGTGGCGCACGTCGCGCAGCCGCGTGATGTGCCCATCCGGCCCGACGCCGACGCGGCCCCCCGGCGAACGTTTGACCACCAACGTCGCCGCCGCGCCCGACAGCCGGTGCTCGGCCACCACCGCCGCGACGTCTACGCCCGAGAGGATGTCGCCGTTGTAGACCAGGCACTCGCCGTCGCCGATGGCCCCGGCCGCGTTGGCCACGCCGCCGGCCGTCCCCAGGATCGTCCCCGTCTCGCGGACGACCGAGACCGGGATCGGCTGGGCGCCACGCCACGCGTCGTCGTAGGCCTCGGCGAGGTGAAACACGTTCACCACGACGCGGGGGACACCCGCCGCGGCGAGGCGCAGGATCACGTGATCGATCTGCGGTCGATCGCCGATCGGACAGAGCGGCTTCGGGCGCTCGTCGGTCAGCGGACGCAGGCGCGTCCCGAACCCCGCCGCGAGGACCATCGCCGGCGGGAGCGCCGCCGTCACGCGCCTCCGGTCCCTCCGGTGCCCCCGCTGCCGGTGGTGGTGGTCGCGCTCGTCGTGTCGCCGTCTTCCGCTTTGGCCTTGATGAAGGTGCAGGCCTCGAGGTTCTCGGGACTGTGCAAGACCTGGCAAGGCGTCGCGGTCGTCGCGTCCCCACCGACATAGGCCACGTCGGCGCATGCAGTCATGTTGGCAGCGCCGTTCTTCTTGCACGCCGCGGTCGCCTCGATCGCGGCCACGCAGCGATCGACGTCGCCCTGATCGGGCTCGCCGTCCTCGGCGTTCTCCATGCCGTGCAGGCACTGGTCGTTGTAGAGCGCGACGCAGTTCTGGACCTGCTCCTCGGTCCGGATCCCGAAGGTGTCGTCGTCGCCGGTGCACGCGGGCGCGGCCTGGCAGCGCGCGGTCTCGATCTGGCGGCAGGCGTCGACGCCCACCGCGTCCGTCCCGCACCCGTAGGCCAGGGCGACCAGGCCGCAGGCGGCGCCGAGCACGGCGAAGGTGCGGCGCGCGGACGAGGCAGACGGGTGCATGGGGAGCCGGTAGCACGCGCCGTTTTGGCCAGGCAAATTTGCGGAGCAGGAAGAACCGAGCCGCTCCGCCGCTCGCCGCGAGAAAGGTCATTTTCGGCTGGGTCCGGGGTGCTGGGTGCGCTAGACGGAGCCTGACCCGTGGCCTCCCCCACGACCCCTCCGTCCCGCATCACACCTCGCCGAACCGCCTGGGCGCTGGCCTGCGCCTCGCTCGTCTCCGGGCTCGTCGCCCTCCCCCAGCTCGGCTGCTCGGGTGAAGACAACGTCGACGACAACCGCTTCGTCCAGACGGGCGTCGTGGTCGATCCGGCGGAGTTCCTCGGCGATCTTCCGTGCGCGGACATCGACGGCGCCCCGAAGTCGTACGTGGCCACCGTGGTGGAGCTGGCGGACGAGACGGAGGGCGAGCGCCGCCTCGGCCCGGCCAACCCGGTGAGCTGCGGCACGCCCGTCGCCTTCCTCGATATTCGCGGCGGCAAGCGCTACGGCGCCGAGATCTCGGTCTTCGACGTCCCCGCAGACCAGGCCGCGGGGCAGACGCCCGCCTGGACGACGACGTGTGGCCTCACCGGCGCCGGCGCGGCGGAGATCGTCGCAGGTCGCCAGACCCGCATCCGCGGCTGCTCGCCCATCGCGGGCCCCGGCACGGCCACGACGAGCGTGGTGGTGGACGCGACGAGCGCTGCCGGGTCGCTCGGGTGCGCGTCGGACGGCGGCCAGATCGGCGACATCAAGATCGTCCCGGTGGAGCCGGCGGACGCCTCGCTCCCCACCGTCACGATCGCCTGCGGCCAGCCTCCGGTCGTCTACGGCGCGGACATCGTTCCCGGCGCGCTCTACTCCTTCCGCCTCGAAGGGACCGGCGCGGACGAGAGCCTCTACGGCGCGCGCTGCACGACCGTCGCCCGCGAGGGCCTCGGCATCGTGGCGAGCTGCACGCTCTTCGTCGAGACGGGGTCGCTCGCCTTCCCCGTCCCGGCCGTCGCGGAGGACGCGGGGCTCGTCTGTGGAGACTCCATCTCTCGCGCGCGCATCGGCGCGACCGGCGGCGACGTCTCGGTGCCCGGCGCCTCCGTGCCCTGCGACGCGCCGGCGTTTGCGTCGTCGCTGCCGCCGGGCACCTACTCCGGCTCGATCGGGCTCTACGCCGGCCCGGACCTCGTCGCCTCGTACAGCTGTGCGGGCGAGGTCCTGCCGGGCGTCACGACCGAGCTCACGTGTATCCCGAACTGACCTAGGCCATGGAAGAACCGAACCAGACGACGGGCAAGATCCCGGTCAGCATCCAGGACGAGCTTCGCACCAGCTACCTGGACTACGCGATGAGCGTCATCATCGGGCGCGCCATCCCGGACGTGCGCGACGGCCTCAAGCCCGTCCACCGCCGCATCCTGCACTCGATGAACGAGCAGAGCATCGGCCCCGGCGGCGCGCACAAGAAGTGCGCGCGTGTCGTCGGCGACGTGCTCGGCAAATACCACCCCCACGGCGACGCGTCCGTCTACGACGCGCTCGTGCGCATGGCGCAGGACTTCAGCCTGCGTTATCCGCTCATCGACGGTCAGGGGAACTTCGGCTCAGTCGACGGCGACTCGCCGGCCGCCATGCGCTACACCGAGTCGCGCCTCTCGCGCGTCGCGGTGGAGCTCCTCACCGACATCGACAAAGAGACGGTCGAGTTCTCGCCCAACTACGACGACTCCGAGCTCGAGCCCACGGTCCTGCCCGCGAAGTTCCCGCAGCTGCTGGTGAACGGCGCCGGCGGTATCGCGGTCGGCATGGCGACGAACATCCCGCCCCACAACCTGGGCGAGGTGATCGAAGCCACGATCGCCGTCATCAAGAACCCCGAGGTCGGCATCGACGATCTGATGCACCTCTGCCCCGGCCCCGACTTCCCCACCGGCGGAATCATCTACGGCAAGGTCGGGATCGAGCTCGCCTACAAGACGGGCCGCGGAGCCATCGTCGTGCGCGGCAAGTCGCACGTCGAGAAGATGCAGAAGGGCGATCGCGAACAGATCGTCATCACGGAGATCCCCTACCAGGTCAACAAGGCGCGCCTGGTCCTCAAGATCGCCGAGTGCATCCGCGACAAGAAGATCGAAGGCATCAGCGAGGTCCGGGACGAGAGCGACCGCGAGGGCATGCGCGTCGTCATCGAGCTGAAGCGGGACGTCTTCCCGCAGGTCATCCTGAACCAGCTCTATCGCCTGACCGATCTGCAGAGCACGTTCGGCGTCATCAACCTCTCGATCGCCAACGGCCGACCGGAGGTGCTCACCTTCAAGCAGACGCTCGAGCACTTCATCGAGCACCGGCGCGAGGTCGTCACGCGCCGCACCCGCTACGAGCTCCGCCAGGCGGAGGCCCAGCTCGAGCTCGTCGAGGGCCTCGGCGTCGCCACGAGCGACATCGATCGCATCGTCGAGACGATCCGCAAGTCGAAGGACCCGGAGGAGGCGCGCGGCGCCCTCATGGCCCTGCCGCTCCGCGGCCTCGGAGAGCTCCTCCGGCGCGCGGGTCGGCCCGAGCACGAGGCCGTGGAGGCCGACAAACGCGGCGACTACTTCCTCAGCGAGCGCCAGGCCAAGGCCATCCTCGACATGCGCCTCGCCCGGCTCACCGGCCTCGAGCGCGACAAGCTCGCCGGCGAGTACGGCGAGCTCATGAAGGAGATCGAGCGGCTGCGCGCCATCCTCGCCTCCCCCGAGCTCCTCATGAGCGTCATCGTGATGGAGCTCGAGGAGATCAAGCAGAAGTACGCCGACCCGCGCCGCACCGAGATCGTCCCCAACGAGGCCGAGATCCAGGTCGAGGATCTCATCCAAGAAGAGGACATGGTCGTCACGATCTCACACGCCGGCTACGTGAAGCGCACGCCGGTGAGCGAGTACCGCGCGCAGCGACGCGGCGGCAAAGGCAAGATCGGGATGGAGGCCCGCGACGAGGACTGGATCAGCCAGCTCTTCGTGGCGAGCACCCACACCTTCGTCTTCTTCTTCAGCGACAAGGGCAAGGTCTTCGTCAAGAAGGTCTACGAGATCCCGAGCGCGCCGAGGAACGCGAAGGGCCGCGCGATGGTGAACTTCGTCGGCCTCGAGCAAGGCGAGAAGGTGGCGGCCATCACGCCTGTGCCCGGCTTCGAGCCCGGCAAGTTCGTCGTCACGCTCACCAAGCGCGGCGTCATCAAGAAGACCGAGCTGTCGGAGTACGAGAACTACCGAGAGAAGGGCATCATCGGCGTCAAGATCGAGGACGGCGATCAGCTCCACTCGGCGGCCATCACCGACAGCACGCGTGAGCTCGTCATCGCGACGCGCACCGGCATGTCCATCCGCTTCGACGAGAAAGAGGTCCGCGCGACCGGCCGCTCCACCGTGGGCGTCAAGGGCGTGGAGCTGGCGGAGGGCGACGAGGTCGTCGGCCTCTGCGTCGCGTCGAGCGGGGAAGACCGCGTGCTCGCCGTGTGCGAGCGCGGCTACGGCAAGCAGACGAAGCTCGACGAGTTCCGCCTGCAGAGCCGCGGCGGCAAGGGCGTCATCCTCATCGACGCGAGCGACCGCAACGGGCCCGTCGTGGGCGTCGCCATCATCGGACGCGACCACGAGGTGATGCTCGTCACCGATCAGGGCCAGATGCTGCGGATCCGCGCCTCGGACATCCGGGAGACAGGCCGCAACGCGCAGGGCGTCCGCCTCATGACCGTCGCGGAGGGCGAGCGCATCGTCGCGATCGAGGTCTTCGACACGAGCGACGAGCCGGGCGCGACCGCGTCGACGCCGCCCCCGTCCACGTCGTCCGATCCGCCGTCCGAGGGCGCAGCGCCCGACGAGAGCGCCAACGGCGCGGCCGAGGTCGAGCCGGACGGCGAAGACGGGACGCCGTCGGCCTGAACCGCAGCGCTCAGCTCGGCTGGCCGCGTCGCGCGGCCGGCCGCACGCCGAGCTCCCGTCGCACGTCTTCCAGATCGCGCTCCCACATGTCCTCGAAGCGGACGGCCGGGAGGAACGCCGCGGACGCGCCGCGTTCGAACGCGTCGTGGACGATCTTCGCGGAGCCCGGCGCCTTGAACAGGGTCCCGAAGACGGCGATGAGCCACGCGCTCGGCATGCGCAGCTGGGCGTAAGTGAAGGCCTGCAGGGCGATCTCGCCGGGCACGTCCGGCGCGTAGCCCGTGAGAATGTGCCAGATGTCGTGCGTCTGGCGGACGCGCTGCACGACCCACCGCGGGATGGGGGGTAGACCGGGCGGCGGCTGGAACAGGTCCGGATCGAGGCGGTTGTCGTCGAGGTAGCGGACGTACGCGCCGCCGAGCGTCGTCGCGGGGAGCGCGCGGAGCCGATCCCAGTCGACGGAGCGTGAGTCAATCGTCGGGCGCTCGGCGAGCAAACGCAGCCCGCGCTCGTCCGCGGCGATGCGCCCGATGAGCGCCGGCAGACGCGACGCGTTCACCGCGATGCCGAGGAAAAAGACCTCGACGGTGTCATCCGGGTCCCGGAGCAGCCGCCGGAGCGAGCCGGCCGAGACCCGCAGCTTCTCCAGCCCGCTCCCGTTGAGCGCGATCTCGATCGCGCGCCGCTCGTTCATCCAGCCCGCGCTCTTGCCGGTCTCCGTCGCAGCGTCCATGGTGATCTCCTTATTGTCACACGAGACAATAGGACCGCCCAACCTATTGTCAAGGGAGACAATAGCGCCGCGGGCATCGGTGATTGTCAGGCTTGCCAAAAGAGCGTTCCATCGGCGTCGCTTGAAAAAACGTGAGCCTGCCCCTCGCGTGCGCGTCCGGCGGTCGCCGGAAGAAGCGAGGGAGACCATCCTCCACGCCGCGCGTGATCTCCTCCGCGAGAGCACACCGGACGAGATCGGCCTGAAGGACGTGGCCGCGAAGGCCGGCGTGAGCCACGCGCTCGTCACGCACTACTTCGGCAGCATCGACACGCTCGTCGACGCGGCGCTCGAAGCGTACGCCGAGCAGAACCGGCGCGAGCTCGCCAAGTTGATGCTGGAGCGCGCCGGCGAGGGCCCGCGCGCCTGGCTCGCCCACGTCTTCGCCTGGGTCATGCGCCCCGAGGCCCCCCGCCTCCTCGCCTGGTCCTTCCTCTCCGGAAAGATCGCGCGGAGCGATTTTTTCTCGCGCCGCACGCGCGGCATGAAAAACGTCGCCGACCTCGTCGAGGCCCGCTTCAAAGACGAGCTGGATCTGAGCCGCGAGGACGTGGAGTTCGTCTTGCTCCTCGTGATGAGCGCGACGTTCGGCTACGCGATCGGCCGCTCGGGCTTCTGGGCGGGTCTGGGTGTGGACCGCCCCGGCAAGGCGGAAGACGCGGTGTTCGAGCGCAAGCTTGCCGATCTGGTGGAGCTGCTCATCCGCGAGCGCCGCAGGCGCTGAGCGCAGTTCGACGCGGCCGGCGGAACATCCGGAGGGGTCGCGCGTTCCCTCCTCCGATGGCCACCCCTCAGGCAGGCCCGTCGCCGCTCCGGCTCCTCGGCGCGTCGCTCGGCGCCCTCGTCTCCGCAGGCGGACTGCTGGCGTACGTGACGGACTCGATCTCCGTGACCGCGCTGGTCCTGGCCGGGGCGCTCGGCTCGTCGGCCCTCTTCCTCCGCCGCAGGAGCCTCCCCGCCCAGCTCCTGAGCCGCGCCCTGTGGGGCGCCGGCGCGATCCTCGGCGGGACCAGCTTCGCGCTCGGCGACGGGCCGGGCGCCGCCGCGAGCTTCGCAGGCTCCGCGCTCGCGCTGGTGTTGCTCTCCGGCCACGGCCTGCGACACGAGGAGACGCCGGGCTTCCAGCCGGCTCGCTACCGCGTCCCCCTGCTCCTCTCGCTGATCCTGTCCGCCACCTCGGCCCTGCTCTTCGGGCTGTTCTCGATGGCGGCATTCGAAGTCGTGGGAGTCTGGTCGCTGAACCTCGGAACGATCCTGGCGCTCACGGCCGGGACGGTGGGTCTCGCGCGCATGAAGACCTGGGGTCTTCTGCTACTCGCAGGCGCCAACGGGTTGATCGTGGCGCAAGCGGCCGGCGGGAACGTGCTCCTCCCGATGCCCCTGCAGGCCTGGGCCACGTTGCTCGCGAGCGCGAGCCTCGTTGGGCTCGCGCCGATGCTCGCGCACGCCTTCACGCACCTGCGCCGCACTCCCCCGACGTCCACCGAGCGGGTCCGCGTCGCGACCCCGCTCGCGCGGGATGCGCCCTTCGACGCGGCGACCCAAGAGCTCGAAGCGGAGCGCGAGCACGACGACGCCGCCGCGGACCACCGCCTGCGCGTCGCGACCGCGCCGCTCCGGAGGTAACGAGCCGCGATCGATCGCTGCGCAACCCGGCCCGCGTCGGGGCTCGAGGCAACCCGATCACGTTTGAGGCTCCGGCGCCCGACCCTGATAGGATGCGCCGGCCGATGTCCCAAGCCGCCCAGCCCGCCGAGAACGAGCCCGGGTTCCTGCACAACGTGGGGACGAGCTTCCTCGACATCGCGGGCACCGCCGGCGGCATCGGCGTCTTGGGCTTCAAGGTCCTCTGGCGCATCGTCACCTTCCGCTTCGACGGCCTCGAGCTCCTGCGGAACCTCGAGCGCATGGGCGTCCGATCGATCCCGATCGTGATCGTGACCGCCCTCTTCACGGGCGCGATCATGGTCTTGCAGGCCGCGCCGCTCGTTCAGCGCTTCGGAGCGCACGGCCTGCTCGGCTGGGGCGCCGGGTTCGGCACGCTCCGCGAGATCGCGCCGCTCCTCACCGCGCTCATGATCAACGGCCGCGTCGGCGCGAACAACACCGCCGAGCTCGGCACGATGGTGGTGACCGAGCAGATCGACGCGCTCCGCGTGCTCGCCATCGACCCCATCTCCTTCCTCGTCGCCCCGCGCACGATCGCGATCGTGACGACGCTGTTCTTGTCCACGGTCTTCGCCGACGCGCTCGCGCTCCTCGGCGCCGCGTACGCCGGCTGGGGCCTGCTCGGCGTCGCGCCCAAGGTCTTCTACAACGGGCTCACGAGCGGCCTGCTCGGCATCGGCGACGTCTTCAACGGCCTCGTGAAATCGGTCGTGTTCGGCATCGTCATGGCGCTGGCCAGCTGCCACTACGGTCTCACGGTCAAGGGCGGCGCCCCGGGCGTCGGCCGCGCCGTCAACGCGACCGTGGTCGCCTCGGCGGCCGGGATCTTCATCCTCGACTACTTCGTCTCCTTCACCCTCCCGTGAGCGCCGCCGAGCCCCACGAGCAGCCGCCCGACAGCCTCGCCGCGCGCGAGCGCGAGCGGTCGTTCGTCGCGCAGATCGGCTTCGGCAGCATCGGGCTCTTCCGGACCGGAGCGGAGCTCTATTCGGTCTTCGTCCGCACGCTCTACTACTGCTGGTTCGGGCGCACCGAGCCGGGCGCGATCGTCCGGCAGATGTACGAGATCGGCAACAAGAGCATCTTCTTCATCACCGTGGTGATGGGCTTCATCGGGATGATCCTCGTCTACCAGGCGGGCCTCCAGACCCTGCGCGTCTTGCCCGATCTGTCGATGCTCGGCGCGACGTTCCTCGAGCTCCTGGTGCGAGATCTCGCGGCCTCGATCGGCTCGCTCATGCTCGCGACCCGCGTCGGCGCCGGCATCGCGGCGGAGGTCGGCTCGATGGTGGTGACCGAGCAGGTCGACGCGCTGAAGATGAGCGCCGCCGATCCGATCGACTACCTGATCAAGCCGCGATTCCTCGCGAGCGTGGTCATGACCACCGTGCTCATCGTCTGGGCCGCCGGCGTGGCCACCTTGGCCGGCCTGCTCACCGGCTGGGCCATGTTCGATCTGCAGCCGCGTACGTTCTTCAACCTCGCCCTGGTGGACGCCGGCGATCTCACGATCGGCCTCGCCAAATGCGTGGCCTACGGCGCCGCCATCCCGGTCGTGTCCGCGCACTCGGGCCTCACGACCCACGGCGGCTCCGAGGGCGTCGGCTGGGCGACGACGCGCGCCGTCGTGAACAGCTCGCTCGCGGTCATCATCCTGAACATGTTCATCAGCGCCGCGGGCCTCGCCGTCTTCCCCTGAGCGGCGCGGGCCCGATGCTCCCTATTTCGCGCAGCGGAAGCCGGTCTCGTTGTCCGCCAAGGTCGGAGCATCCGCGCCGCGGAAGCTCGTCCTGAACTCCACGACGGAGCTGTTCCACGAACCGCCGCGGATCACACGCAGCGCTCCCATGTCGGGGCCTTGTGGGTTCTCTGCCGGGCTCGCGGTGTAATACGTCGAGCCGTAGCGATCGTTGACCCACTCGCGCACGTTGCCGGCGATATCCATCGCACCGTAGATGCTCGCGCCTGTCGGGTGCGTACCGACGGGCTCCGTGTCCAGCCTGCACAGGTTGGCGTTGACGAGATCGCAGTCGTCGAACCAGTCGTTGCCCCAAGGATAGCGAACGCCTGAGGTGCCGCGCGCCGCCTTCTCCCATTCGGCCTCCGTAGGGAGTCGCTTGCCGGCCCAGGCGCAATACGCGGCTGCGTCGTCCCAGGTCACGCAGGTCACCGGGTGCTCCGCGAGCCCCACGGGGTCGAAGTCGCACGCCGGCGTGGTGCACACACCGGCCTCGATGCACGTGTTGTAGTCCGCCCGCGTGACCTCGGTCGAGTCGATCTGAAAGCAGTCGAGCGTGACCTCGTGGTACGGGCTCTCGTCTTGGTTGCAGAGGTCGTCGACGCCGTCATTGCAACCCATCATGAAGGGCCCGGCGTCGACGATCACCATCCCGGCAACGGGCTCGTCACAGCTCGGAGGGTTCCCACCCTGCCCGCCGCCACCTCCGGTCGAGCCCGTGCTCGTCGTCGCGCCGGTGCTCGTGGTCTGGCTCCCGCCCGCGCCGGTCGTCACGTTCGGGTCGAACACTCCCTCCTCGACCCCCGCGATGAGGTTGCACCCGCCAGCTGCCACCGCCGCGATGAGGCAAGACGAGCAGACGCGCGCGCTCAGAAGGCACCTCCCAAGGCCAAACCTGCACCCTCGGCGGATACCCATGGGCAGGGGAGCCACGCGGAGCCGACCGGCTCCTTGCCGCCCTCCGACCAGTCGACCGCGGTCAACGCGAGCACGAGCCCCCCGGCCACGGCCACGCCTCCGACGACGAAGGTCGCCGTCGAGACAGTCGCGAAGGTCGCCGCGTCCTCGCGCAGCGCGACCCCCGCGGCGTCGCAGCGGGTCTCGACGCAATGGTCCTCGCTCTCGGACTGCTTGTCGAACGTGGCGATCCCGAAGTAGCTGCCGACGCCGATCGACACCAGCCCGAGCCCGCCGATCACGACGCCTGAAACGAGCTGAGCGGTGTTCGTCCCCGGCGAGGCGGTCTCGACGGGCGCCGCGACGGGCGGGTTTCGACGCGTTTCGGGTGCCGCTTCGACCTTTGCCGGCTTCAGCGCAGGAGCCTCGATCCTCAGGGTCCCCGGCTCCTTCGTCAGCGTGACGGTCTTCTCCCAGGCCTCGAACCCGGGAGCGACGACAACCACGCGGTGCTCACCCGGATCGAGGGGGATCGGCGTTCCCCAGGCCGCTCGTCCGATCGGCGCATCGTCCACCTTCACCTCCGCGTCGGTAGGGGCATTCGGGACCTCCACGACGAGCTTCGAGAGCCTCTTCTCGAGGTCGTCGACGAGCTTTCGCGCGTACTCGACGCGCTGCTTCTCTCCGGCTTCTTTGGCGAGCAACACAGCCTCCGTCAGCTCTCCCCAAGCGCTCGCCGTCTTGCCCTGCTTGTCGTGGCACGTCCCCAGGTTCAGGAGCGTCCCGAGCTTCTTGACGAGCCGGTAGCTCTCCTCGAACTTCGGGCAAGCTTCGTCGTACCGCTGCGCGAGCATCAGTCGACGCCCGTCTTGGAAGAGCGCCTCCGCGAGGGCGACGTCCGAGCTCTGCGCTGTCGCGACGAATGGCGCGCAGAAGATCGAGCCGAAGAGGAGGAGGGACACGACGAGTCGCATCAATCGCTCCTGTCGAGCACTCCGCCTCCGACCGGACGCGGAGGACGCGGCGGCGGTGCGGTCACCGGAGGTCCGCTGGAGGCCGAGGACGTCGCGTCGGGCGACGAGGCGGCGACAGACGGCGCGACAGACGGCGAAGCGGTGCGCGGAGCCGCGCTCGGGCTCGCCGCGGGAACACGAGCCGGGGTGCTCACAGCGGGGCTGATCGAGAGAGAGGACCGCTCCTCCGGCGGCTCGCTGGCGCCACCGCGGACGAGGAGGTAGCCCGAGACGAGGAGGACGGCGAGCGCCGCGGCACCGAGCGCGAAGACGAAGCCGCCGCGCGAACGGGAGCGCTCTCCTTCTCCGACCTGGGCCCACGTCCCGACCGTGCGATCCGAAGGCTCGGCCAAGGTGGTGGCATCTGCGAGCGGGGCCGTGGCCACAGGTTTGGCGAGCGCCGCCTCGAGCGTGGTCCCGAGCACGGCCGCGGCGCGCTCGGCGTGGATCAATCCGCGTGGGGAAGCGAAGGGAACGAGGGCAGCCGCAAGGGCGGCCACGCTCTCGAAGCGGAGCTCCTTGTCACGCGCGAGACATCGCTCGATCACCGCGCTGAGGCCCTGGGGCACCTCCGAGCGTGTCTGGCAGAGCGGTGCCGGTCGATGAAGAAGGATCTTCCCGAGCACCTCCCCCATCGTGTCCCCGGTGAATGGGCACTTGCCGTCGAGCAGCTCGTAGAGAATCACGCCGAGCGACCAGATATCCGCGCGGAAGTCCACGCTGCGCGAGCTCTGTGCTTGCTCGGGCGAGATGTAGCGCGGAGAGCCGAGCATCATTGCCGTGCCCGTGAGATCGTCCTCGACGAGGTCGTCGGGCCCCGGCTTTACCTTCGAGATCCCGAAGTCCAACACCTTGACCACACGGGTGCTCCCGCCCTGGTTGGCGAGGAACAGGTTCGAGGGCTTCAGATCGCGGTGGACGATCCCCGCGGCGTGGGCGGCAGCGACCCCGACGATGGCCTCGAGCAGGACGTCGGTGGCCTCCTGGACCGGAAACGCGCCCCCTTCACGGAGACGCCGGGCGAGGTCGACGCCATCGAGGTACTCCATCGCCATGTACGGAACACCGCTGGGCAGCACACCACAGTCGAAGACCTTCACGACGTGCTCGCTCTGGATCTTGGCCGACGCGCGAGCCTCGCGGAGGAAGCGCGCGGTCGTGTGCTCGTCCTGGACGAGCGGGATGAGGAACTTGAGCGCGACCGGCTGATCGAGGCCGACATGTCGCGCGAGCGCGACGACCCCCATCCCTCCTGCGGCCAGCGTGCGCTCCACGCGGTATTTGTCCGCGACGACATCGCCGGGCTTGACCGGGGAAGGGACAGCTCGCGTTTTCGATGTCTTGCCAAGAGAAGACATGAGTCTGGCCGCGCACGAAGGCCGGCTGATCGTCCAGGCTAGCGGAAGGGGGCAGGTCCGGCTACGAATCCTCGACGCCCACATTTCGCACAATGGTCTCGCGTCACCAAGGCGGGCCCTTCCCACGGGCAAACCCCGAACTTCGACCCATTCGCCGTCCGCTTGGCGCTCGGCCGGACGCGGTGCGAGCCGCTTGATTCCATCAGGACCGTTCGATATCCCGAGACTGCAGCTGGAGAGGGAAGGTCGTCTTTGCCCGATCACCAAGTGCCCATCGGTCCGCCCCCCCATCCGCCCTGGCCCGCGTCCAGGGGGTCGAAGCGGGTGCTGGCATCGAGTGTCGTGATGCTGGGCCTCGCCGCTTGCCAGGACCCGCTCGTGGGGCGGTGGGAGGCCGACAACGAGAAGGTGTTCCTCGTGATCGAGGCCGGCGACGCGGCGCAGTACCAGGGCGAGGGCCGCGTCTATCTCTGCCCGGTGGACTCGCGCGACGGTTGCCGGCTCTGCTCGTTCACGTTCGAGATCGAGGCCAAAGACGGCGACACCTACGCGTTCGACGGCGAGTTCGTCGGCAAGTGTGACGACTTCGGCGAGTTCCAGGATTTCGAGTGCGAGCTCGTCGAGGGCGATCTGGAGTGCGAGCTGCCCGGCGGGGTCGAGGCGGAGTACGAGCGCCAAGAAGAAACGTCGGAGTAGCGCGCTGCGCGGTGCGCGCGCCGGGAGGGCAGATGAAGGAGATCGACAAGATCGTGGGGTTGCTCGAGCACGAGGCCCTCGAGCGCAAGGTGGCCGCAGCCATCGTGCTCGGGGAGATCGGCGCCAAGGGGCCCGAGGTGGTCGGCGGTCTGGGGAAGCTGCTCGGCTCCGGCGTCTCGGTCCTCCAGCGCCACGCCCTCGACGCCCTCACGCGGATCGGCGCCAAGAGATCGCTCCCCGCCATCTTTCCCCTGCTCACGTCCAGCGCTGCAGAGGTGCGCGAGGCGGCGAGCCGCGCGATCGCCAGCGTCGGCGAAGACGCGCTCCCGATCGTGAAGGAGCGCATGGCCACCGCCACGCCGGAGGAGCGCCGCGCCCTCGACGGCGTGCTCGCCGAGATCGGCGGCAAGGACGCGTTTGGTGCCCTCTTGAAGGGCCTCGCGTCGAGCGACGCCGACGCGGCGAAGGCCGCCGCGCTCGCCGTACGCGCCCACGTGAAAGGCGCCGAGACGCGCGAGAAGAAGACGTACGCGACCGCGACCCTCAAGTTCCTCGAGTCGCTCGAGAAAAAAGACCCGCCCTCCCCCACCGCCGTCGCGGCCACGCTCAAGCTGCTCGGCTTCCTGGAGGACGAGCGCGCGGTGCCCGTGCTCGCGGAGAGAGGCCGCGATCCGGCCGTGCCCGACGCCGTCCGCATGGAGGCCATCCTGGCCCTGCGCTTCTGCATGAAGGAGCCGACGCCGGAGGCGGTCGAGGCGCTCGCCATCGCGGCGAACGCGGGCGACCGCACGCTCTCCCAGGCGGCGCTCCACACCCTCGGCAGCCTCACGCTCGCCGGCGAGGCCGTGAAGAAGATCGGCCCGCTCGCGAGCCACCCCGACGCCGATCGCGCCATCTTCGCGATCGAGCTCGTCGCCCGCCAGAAGGGCCCGGAGGCGACACACATCCTGGTGCGCGCGCTCTCTGCGCGTGACAAACGCGTGGCCGAGGCAGCCGCCAAGGGCCTCGGCGGCCGGGAGGACGCGACGACGGCCCTCGCCAAGGCGCTGCTCGAGGCCGAGAGCGCAGACCGCGCCTGGGCCATCCGGACGGTGCTGCGCCCGCAGGCCAAGAAGATCTCGGCTGCCCTCAAGAAGCAGATCGTCGAGACCGCGCTCTCCCGCGTGAAAGAGCTCGACCGCGGGTTCGAGGCGCACCTCGACATCGCGCGCGAGGCCGATCCCGACACGATCGCCGAAGGTCTCCGCGACATCGCACAGAAGGCGAAGAAGGGCGGCAAGGACCCGGAGAAGGCGCACGCGGTCCTCAGCATCCTGTGCAAGAGCGACAAATCGACCGACGAAGATCGCTTCGCCCTCGCCGTGCTGGACCTGCACAAGAGCGCCAAGGACACGGCCGCGAGCGCGCGCGCGGCGGATGAGGCACTCCTCCGGTTCGGGAAGCTGCTCGAGGGCGGGTTCGACGTGCTCTCCGCGCTGAAGAAGGACAAGTCGCTCGAGCTCGACGAGCTCTATTACCTGGGCTTTCACTTCTCCGAGCGCCGTCAGCCCATCGGCGAGGAGATCCTCGGCGTGGTGGTCGAGCGCGGCGGCCGGACGAAGGTGGGCAAGATGGCCAAGAACAAGCTCAAGCTCGCCGGGCCCGCCTGACGATGCAGGGCCGTCTCGAGCGGGGCCCGCCCCCCTCGAGATGCGGCGGCGCTACTCGAACGGGCCCTCGGCCCGGCCGTTGATGAACTGCTGGATGACCTCGTCGCTGGCGACCTTGAAGTCATCCGGGTCGCCGAGCAGCCTGACGTAGCCCTGGTAGAGCATGACGATCCTGTCAGCAATCGTGAAGATGCTGACCAGGTCGTGGCTGACCACGATGCTCGTCACGCCGACGGTGTCGCTGAGCTCGCGGATGAGCTTGTCCACCCGCCGGGCGCTCACCGGATCGAGGCTCGTCGTGGGCTCGTCGAAGAGGACGTATTTCGGGTCGAGCGTGAGGGCCCTGGCGATGGCGACGCGCTTGCGCATGCCGTCGCCGAGCTCCGGCGGGTAACGATCCGCGAAGTCGTGCATGTGGACCTGCTGCAGGCGCTTGTAGGCCTCTCCCAGCGCGTCCTTCATCTTCATCTTCTTGTGTTTGCGTAGCGGGAGCGCCACGTTCTCCACACACGTCATCGAGTCGAAGAGCGTGGAGTGCTGGAACACCATCGCGCACTTCTCGCGCACGGCGTACATCCGCTCCTCGTCGAACTTGCTGATCTCCTCGCCGTCGAGCCAGATCTCGCCTTCGTCCGGGTAGAGCAGGCCGACCAGGTGCTTGATGAGCACGCTCTTGCCGACGCCTGAGCCGCCGATGATGAAGAAGACCTCGCCGTCCTGGACGTCGAAGCTGACACCCTTGAGGACCGTCTTCGGCCCGAACGACTTCTTGATGCCTCGGAAGGAAATCAATGCCGGCTCGTTGCTTGGGCCTAGCCTACAGGGCCCGTCTGCAGGTTACATAGGGCCCGCATGGCGAGCTCTCGGTCGATCGAGGTCAAGGTCGGCATCCTCATCCTGACGGCGCTGGGTCTCCTGGCCGCGTTCATCCTGGTGATGGGCGGCATCAACTTCCAGCCCACCTATTCGATCTTCGTCCGGTTCGACAACCCCGGAGGCCTGCAGACCGGCGCGCCCGTGAAGATCGCGGGCGTGAAGGTCGGCAAGATCGAGGACATCGAGTTCCGCGGCGGCAAGCTGGACAAAGACGGAAAGCGCGAGCGCCTGGTGCGGCTCAAGGTCTCGGTGGAGAAGCGCTACCAGGAGTCCATCACGGACAACTCCGTCTTCTACGTGACGACCCAGGGCGTGCTCGGCGAGCAGTTCCTCGCGATCGAGCCCGGGTCCGCCGACCAGCCCGTCATCCCCGAAAATGGCGAGAAGGACGGCCTCGATCCGCCGCGCCTCGACATGCTCCTCTCCGAGGGCTACGAGCTGCTGCACTCCGCGGTGAGCGCCGTCCGCGACAACCGCAAGGAGATCGACGAGACGTTCACCGCCCTGCGCATGACGCTGAAGGGGACCGGGACCTTCTTCGCCAACAACCAGGACAAGATCGACAGGATCGTCGACAACGTCGAGCAGGCCACGGTCGAGGGCAACGACCTCATCAAGGGCGCCAACGACAAATACGTCAAGAACCCGCAGGTCGACCGCATCGTCAACAACGTGGACGCGGTCTCCTCACGCCTGGCGACCGACACGCCCGGGCTCCTGGCCGACGCCAAGACGACGATGACAAACGCCAAGCGCCTCTCGGAGACCGTCGGGAGCGAGGAGCAGCAGGCGAAGATCAAGAAGGCGGTGGACGACGCGTCGTCCGTGCTGGCCAAGGCCAACACCGCCGCGACCGACGCCCAATACGTGGTCTCCCAGATGCGCAAGGGCCGCGGGACGGTCGGCGCCCTCCTGATGGACGAGCAGCTCTTCGACGACCTCCAGGAGATGGTGCGGGATCTGAAGCACAACCCCTGGAAGTTCTTCTGGCGAGAGTGACGTCCTGTTTGTTCAACCCCTGACGGGTTTGAAAATGCTGTTTGTTCAACCCCTGACGGGGTTGCTACGTTGCGGCCCCCATGGCGAAGGTCATCAAGGCGCACATCACGGGCACGGTCTGGAAGATCGAGGTCAAGGTCGGCGACAGCGTGGAAGAAGGCACGGTCGTCGCCATCCTCGAGTCGATGAAGATGGAGATGCCGGTCGAGTCGGAAGACTCGGGCACGGTCAAGGAAATTCACGTCAAGGAGAGCCAGCCGGTCTCCGAGGGCGACCCCATCTGCACCCTGGACTGAACCCGCCGACGCCTGGCCGCGTGCGCACGTCAAACGTTGCGCTCTAGGCGAACATATTGGAATATTGCAATCACGCTCGCTCGTGGGGCGCGTGAGTTTGTTGGAAGGAGCCAAGCGCGATGTCGGAGCAGAAAGAAAGCTCGGTCCTTTTCTCCCTCAAGGAGCTGATGAGCCTGGAGGAAGACCGGATTCGTACCGAGGAGGCCGACAAAGCCGCGCGATCGCGCGCCGAAGAAGAGGCACGGCTCGCCGCCGAGCGCGCCGCGCGTGACGCGGAAGAGGCGCGCATCCGCGCCGAAGAGGAACGTCGCCGCGCGGAGGAGCAGCGTGCTCGCGAAGAGTCTGCGCGCCTCGAGGCGATCCGCCAGGCGGAGGTCGAGCGTGCTCGACTCGACGCCGAGCAGCAGGCCCGCATGCAGGCCATGGCCGCGCAGCAGCAGCACGAGCGCCAGCTGGCCGCCATCACCACGGACGACCAGAAGAAGAAGCTGCGCAACCTCCTCATCGGTGGCTCGGTCGCGGCCGTGCTCATCCTGGGCGCTGGCGGGTTCGCGTTCTACCAGAACCACCAGAACAACATTCGAGAGATCGCGGCCAAAGAGGCCGAGGCCAAGAAGAACAAGGAAGAGCTCGAGAAGCTGCAGAAGGAGCTCGCCGACCAGGACAGCAAGGTGAAGGGTCTGCAGGGCGCCCTCGCCAACGCGAAGGACGAGACCGAGAAGGCGAAGATCCAGGCGCAGCTCGATGCCGCCAAGGCCGCCCAGGAAGAGACGAAGAAGAGCATCGGCAAAGTGGGTGGCGGCGGCGGCAAGGCCGGCGGCGACACCGGCGGGGCCGCGAAGCCGGCCTGCAACTGCAAGCCGACCGACCCGCTCTGTGACTGCCTGTGAACCTTTCCGAGCGGGGCCCCAACCCCGCTCGATTCTCTCCTGAACCTTTCCGAGCGGGGCCCCAACCCCGCTCGATTCTCTCCTGAACCTTTCCGAGCGGGGCCCCAACCCCGCTCGATTCTCTCCTGAGCCTTTCCGAGCGGGGCCCGACCGTGACCGACCTGCCGAAGGGTGCCGATCGCCTCGCGGTCGCGCTCGACCTCCCCGATCTGGATGACGCGCTCCGCCTGGCGGAGCGCGTCGCTCCATTTGCGGGTGTCATGAAGGTCGGCCTCGAGCTGTTCGTCCGGTACGGCCCCCGCGCGGTGACGGAGGTTCGCGAGCGGACGAAGCGAAGGGTCTTCCTCGATCTCAAGCTGCACGACATCCCCGAGACGGTGGAGCGCGCGGTGACGAGCGCGAAGGCTTCTGGCGCCAGCCTGCTCACCGTTCACGCGGGCGGAGGCCGCGCCATGCTCGAAGCCGCGACGCGCGCTGCGGGCGCAGACCTGAAGATCCTGGCGGTGACCGTCCTCACGTCGCTCGACGCCCGCGACCTGGCGGAGCTCGGCGCGGGTGAGTCCGTCGAGGTCCACGCCAAGCGTTTGTTCGATTGCGCGTGGGCCGCAGGCGTCCGCGGCTTCATCACGTCCGCCGCCGAGGTCGTGTCCCTCCGGAGCCGCCAACCCACGAGCTACCTGGTGACGCCTGGCATCCGCCCGGCAGGCGGCGCCGCGGGCGATCAGAAGCGAATCGCGACGCCCGCGAGCGCGATCGCCGCTGGCAGCGACCTGCTCGTGGTCGGACGCCCGATTCGCGACGCCGCCGATCCTGCGCTGGCAGCCCGGGAGATCGCCGCCGAGATCGCCTCGGCCTCGAGCGGTCCCGCGTGAGCCGCCTCGTCTACGGGATCCAGCCCGTTCGTGAGCTCCTTCGCGCACGCGGGGGGCGAGGCGTCCGGGTCTACGTGCAGGACCAACAAGACAGCCGCCGAGCGGAAGGCGTCGCGAAGCTCGCCCGGGACACCGGCGCCGAGGTCGTCGCCGCCTCCCGGGCGGAGCTCGACAGGCGCACCCGGCAGGGCATGCACCAGGGCGTCGTGGCCGAGGGGCCCGACCTCGTCATCCTCGACGGCCACGCGCTCTTCGATCGGCTCGACGCGGAGAAGGCGCCAGCGGTGGTCGTGCTCGACGGGGTGGTCGACCCCCACAACTTCGGCGCCGTGATCCGGAGCGCGGTCGCGCTCGGGGCGCCGTTCGTCGTCTGGGGCGAGCACGCGTCCGCTCCCCTCACCCCGGTGACGTTCCGTGCGTCTGCCGGCGCGGTCGAGCACGCGACGTTGGCGCGGGTCCGGTCGCTGCCCGGGGCCATCCGCGAGCTGGCGGAGCGCGGCTTCACCGTCGTGCTGCTCGATCCTGACGGAGATGTCGTCCTCCACGAAGTGGACCTCACAGGCCCATGTGCGATCATCGTGGGCGCGGAAGACAAGGGAGCGAAGCCCGCCGTTCGAAAGGCCGCGACCCACCGCGCCCGGCTGGAGATGGCCGGGCCGGTGCAATCCCTGAACGCGTCGGTCGCCTCGGCGGTCGCCGTCTACGAGCTGAGCCGGCAGCGATATTCCGCCAAAAATTCAGCAACTTGAAGACGACCTCTCAGGTCGTTTCGAGCTGACCCGGTGAAACCTGAACAGGCGGCGAGAAGGTGGACAGGTCAGTTCCATTCAATGGATCGACGACGATCCGGGTGAGCCGATCGAGTTCGGTTGCCGTTTTCGCTACTTACGCGGCATCACGAAGGCAGCGATCGAACCATCGGCCGTTCGCGTGAGGTGTTTCCTCAGGTTCGGTCGAGGATTCGGAGAAAGGTCTGTCGCGCCGCGGACATGTCGGCGGCGTTCGATGTCTCGCCTAAGCTGACGCGAACCGCCGACGCAGCGCGCGCCTTTCCGAGCATCGCGGTGATGACCGGCGACGGCTCCGCCGTTCCGGCGCTGCACGCCGAGCCGCTCGAGACGTGGACCCCGTCCAGATCGAGCGCCGCGCAGAGCTCCGGCCCACGCCACCCGGAGAAGGACAGATTCGTTACGTGAGGCGCGCGCGGCTCGCCTCCGTTCCGGAGCGCTCCTGCCGCGACGAGGGACGCCTCGAGCTCGTCGCGGAGCGAACGGAGCGCGGCGTATCGCTCGGGCCCCGACCGCGCCCGCGTCGCCGCGGCGCCGAACCCTGCGAGCCCGACCGGGTCCTGCGTACCGGGGCGAACGCCCTTCTCCTGCTCTCCGCCTCGGAGGACGGGGTGTACGCGAACCCCGAGCCTGGTGGCGAGCGCGCCCACACCTTTGGGCCCGCGGAGCTTGTGGCTGGCGACGCTCACCGTGTCGGCTCCGGCCCAGGTCGAGGCCGGCAAACGCCCGGCGGCCTGGACCGCGTCGCAGTGGAGGAGCACACGCGAGCCGCTCCGCCGCTTCAATAAGTCCGCGACCTCGGGCACGGGTTGGATCACGCCCGTCTCGTGGTTGACGGCCTGGAGCGCGACGAGCCGAGCCGTGTCGCCGAGATCGCGCAAGGCGAGCTCGACGGCGCCCGGCTCGATGCGGCCGGCCTCGGTCGGGGTCACCCACGCGACGCGGACCCCTGTCGCCGCGAGTGCCTCCGCCGTTCGGACGATCGACGGATGCTCGAGGCGGCTCGTGACGAGGCCGCCCGCGCCGTCGCGAAAGAGGGACTGGAGCACGAGGTTGTTCGCCTCGGTCCCGCCGGAGGTGAAGATGACGTCACGTGGATCGAATCCGAGGAGCTCGCCGACGGCTCGCCGGGCGTCCTCGACGTGGGCCCGAGCGGCTCGGCCGGCGCCGTGGACGCTCGCCGGGTTGGCCCAGCCGTCCTGCATGGCGGCGAGCATCGCCTCCCGCGCCTCGTCCGCGAGCGGCGTCGTCGCGTTCCAATCGAGGTAGACCGTCCGCGCCACGAGCCTCAGGCCCCTTCGGCCGCGAGCTCTGCCGGCGCCCTCACGGCGACGCTGAGGTAAAACGCGGCGCCGCCGAGCAGGATCCCCTCGATGCGCTCCGACGAAGGAGACTCGGCGCGGACGTCGCCGCCGAGCCCACGGCTGGTGCGGCGGGCGATGGCGAGGCCGACCCCCACCCCACCGTGCTCGCGCGTGACCGATCCGTCGATCTGGTAGAAAGGCTCGAAGACGCGCTCGAGCTTGTCCTTCGGGATGCCCGAGCCGGTGTCCGCGACACACAGCTCGTAGCCCGAGCTCCTCTTGGTCACGCGAACGCCGATCGTCCCGCCGGCGGGGGTGAACTTCGCCGCGTTCTCGAGGAGGTGGACCATGGCGCGCTGGAGCCGGTCGGGATCCCCGAACGCGGGGAGCGGGCCGCGGACCATCTCTTCCACGAGCGTCTGTCTCCGCTCGTCGAGCTTGTCGGCGACCTGCGCGACCGCGCGCCGCGTCGTGTCGAGGAAATCGTAGTCCTTGTGCTCGAAGCGCATGCGCCCGGTCTCGAGCCCCGTCACGTCGACCAGGTTGTCGAGGATGCCGCGGAGGCGCTTCACGCACCCGTCCATCGACATGAGGGCCTTCTGCTGTCCCTTGGTGACGGGGCCGAGCTCCTCGTCGATCAGGAGCTTCAGGTAGCCGACCACGGGCGTCAGGGGCGTCGCGAGCTCGTGCGTGACGTTCCGGTAGAACTCGGTCCGCGCGGCGGCGAGCTCGCGCAGCCGCGCGTTCGCGCCCGAGAGCTCCGCGATCTTCTCCTCGAGCCGACCCACGATGCGCTGGCTCTGCTCGCGGAGCAGCGTGTCCTCCAGGTCGGCGGACGAGGGCATCTCGCGGACTCCGCGGAGGTACCGGCCGACCACACTCGCGAACGTTCGTGCTTCGATCGGCTTCTGGATGAAGCCGTTGCAGCCCACGGCGAGGCTCGTGTCCCGATCGCCTTCGGCCGTGATGGCGACGATCGGGACGCCCGACAGCGTCGGCTCCCCGCGCAGACGCAGGGTGACCTCGTAGCCGTCGAGCCCCGGGATGTTCAGGTCGACGAGCACCAGGTCGGGCTTGCTGGAATACGCGAGCCGAACCCCCTCCAGCCCGTCCACGGCGTCGACGACCTCGTACCCGGCGGCCGTGAGGAGCTTTCGGACGAGAAGTCGATTGGCTGCGTCGTCCTCGATGTGCAGGATGCGGGGCATGTGGGCGAGCGGGTCGCGGGCGATCCCTAACGTACCCTCGTTTCTCGCCAAGGGGAGCGCGACGCTGCATCGGCACGTCAAAGGGCCCGCCCTCGCCTCCTCGGCGGGCGCGCTCGCGTGGGCTGCGTTCCCCCCCTCCGGCCCCCTCGTCGGCCCGTTCCTGGCTCTTCTGGCGCTGATCCCGCTCTTCCTCGCGCTGCGCGGCGCCCCGCCAGCGCGGGCCTTCGGCCTCGGCCTGGTCAGCGGCGCGACGATGACGGGCCTCGGCTTCGCGTTCCTCGGGCGCGCCGCCTCGCTTCACGGGCACGTCTCCCCGCTCCTCGTCGGCGCCGGGTTCGCCGCGCTGACCGCCTACCACGCGCTCTTCGTGGCGCTGCCGTGTGGCGCCGCGGCCCTCCTCGCGCGGCGAGTGCCCCTCGCGATCGGGCTGCCGGTCCTTCTGACCCTCGCCGAGGTGCTCCTGCCCGCGCCGCTCCCCTGGGCGTTCGGGGCGAGCTTGCTCGACGCTCGCCCGCTCGCGCCCGCGGCCGCCGTCTTCGGCGGCTCCGGCCTCTCGCTCGTCGCCTTCCTTGTCGCCGGGGCAGCGAGCGAGCAACTCGGCTCGCGGCGCGAACCCGCGGCGCGCGCCTCGCTGCTCGCGTCCGCGCTCGTGCTCGGCTGCGCCGGCGCAGCAAGCATGACATATTCGTCATCTTTTTCGCGCGAGGTGGCCGTGGCGCCGACGATCCGAGTCGGGGCCCTGCATGTCCCGGCGAGCGAGGCCGGCACCACGCGCCGCCCCACCACGCTCGCCGCCCGCGCCGCCGAGCTCGGCGCTCGCGGCGCCGAGCTCGTGGTCGCGCCGGAGACGGCGCTGCCGGGCGTGTGGCCCGAGTCGAGCCTCGCGGACGGCGCGGACTGGGCGTTCGACGCGCCGGGCGCCGTGCTCCTGGCAGGCGCGGTCGTTCGCGGGGACGAGCGGCTCACGAACAGCGCGATCGTCGTCGACCGAGGCGGCGCGGTCGTGGGCCGGTACGACAAGCGCTTTCTCTTGCCGCTCGCGGAGGCGTGGCCCCTGCCCGAGGGCCTTCGCTCGCTCTCGCCGCGCTCGGGGACGTTTTCGCCGGGCCGGCGCTCACCCACGTTCGAGGTGGCCGGCGCCGTGGTGGGCACCACGATTTGCCTCGAGGACACCCTCGCAGGCGCGTGGCCGACCGAGGGCACGCGAGGAGCGGAGCTCTTCGTCAACCTCACGAACGACTCCTGGTTCGCGGGGACCAACGAGCCCTTCGCGCACCTCGCGATGGCCAGGCTCCGCGCGATCGAACACGGGCGCTTCCTCGTGCGCTCGACGGCCGGTGGCGTCACGTCGATCGTCGATCCGCTCGGGGCGGTGACCGCTCGCGTGGATCCGGACCGCGAGGGCGAGGTGCTGGCGGACGTGCCGCGCCTGGGGGCTCGAACACCGTTTGCGCGCTACGGTCAGGCGCCGCTCGCGCTCCTCTGCGCGCTCGTCGTCGCGGTCGCGACGGCGACGGAGCGCCGTCTCAGCCGGGGAGCTTCAGCGCCTTCTTGAAGCGCTTCGCGTCGGCGAACATGTCGACGTTGGTGAAGACGTACGTCGCGTGCTCGTGGCTCGCCTCGCGGGCGATCTCCGCGAGCCGCTCGATGGCCGGGTCCTCGTAGCGCGACTTGTGCCCCGCCGGCCCGTGGAGCCTGTAGTAGGCCTCCTTCAGCTTCGAGGTGCCCGCGAGCAGCGGGTCGCGCGCGGAGAGCGCTCCGGCCTCGTTCGCGAGCTCGTCCGACTCGTCCGGGTCCCACCCCGTGCCGGGCTCGAAGACGACGCGCCCGAAGCGCTTCTTCACGCCGACGAGGAAGTCCTTCAGCATGGCCTTGTTCGTCTTCGTCGGCGTGAACTCCGGCGGGCCGACGAAGACGGCGGTCTGCGCGTTGAGCTCGGCGCCGATGCCCTCCAGGGTCTTGAGCGCCGTCTCGATGACCTTGCCGTCGCGGAAACCTTCCTGGCCGATCTCACGCGGACCGAGCAGCGCGAACTTGAAGTCGGCCGGAGCTTCTCGACGCCATCGCCGAACGGTTCCAGGGCCGGGCGTCGAGACGTGCGTCTCTTGCACCTCGACGAACATGAACTCCTTGAAGTAGCGCGTGGCCGGAACCGGAAAGCCCGCGCAACCGACTGTAATCATGGGGGCCGAACCTTACTCCAGCCAGCGGCTGCCGACAAACGCCCCGAGCTCACAAGAGCTCAGGCCTGGCGCCGGGCGCGTTTCTCTGTCGCTTCTGCCGCGCGAAGCCGCGTCTTGTCGTGCTTGCGGACGAGCCGCGCGAGCCGCGCGCTCTGCTTGGTCGGCTCCTCCGCGGTCCCCTCCGCGACGACGGCGATCGCGCGCTCGTACGCGCGGGCGTGGTGCTCGTAGAGCTTCGCGAGCTCGTGCCGGATGGAGTCGCAGAGCGGCAGAGCGGCGTCGCCCGAGGCGCGCGCGAGCTCGAGGGCGGCCTCGTACTCGAGGAGCGCGGCGGCCTTGTCGCCGCGGGCCTTCGCCACCTCCGCGCGGGCCTGGTGGCCCACCGCCCCCGCGCCGCGTGCGACGCTGGTCTCGGCGAACACACGCGCGCGGTCGAGGTCGTTGCCGCGACGGGCGACGCGCGCGGCGGCGGAGAAGTCCGTCGGCGCCAGGGCCGGGCCGCCATCCGACCAGTGCTCGAGCGGCTCGCCGTAGAGGCCGACCAACGCGAACATGCTCACGACGTCGAGCGAGTTGTGCTCCACGACCGGGGCCAGGCACGACTCGTCGTTCGTGCGCAGGTAGTGCCCGTAGATCGCGGCGATGTCGGCGCCGGCGACGTCGCCGACGCGCTCGCGGCCGAGGATCTGGGCCTCCAGGCTCTGGAGCGAGCAGCTCGCCAGGCGGTGTTTGTGCAGGCGCCTCGCGACGTGCACCAGATCGAGGTGCGGCGGCTCGGCCAGCCGCGGCACCCGGTTGAGCACCGCGCGGGTGCGCAAGAGCGGCATGTCGAAGGCCTTGCCGTTGAACGTGACGACCATCGACGCGGCCTCGAGCCTCCGCCGCAAGTGCTCGAGGATGGGCGCCTCGTCGCCGAGCCCTTTGAGCAACAACTGTTCGACGACGAAGCGCCCCTCGCCCTCGTCGAAGAAGCCGAGGCCAAGGAGGAACGGCACGGTGCCGGCGCCGCCCGAGAGGCCCGTCGTCTCGGTGTCGAGGTAGAGCGCGCGCGCCGGGTCACAGGCCGAGAGCGCGGGGTCGAGCGCGAGCAGCGCGAGCAGCGCCGGATCCGCCGTCTTCGCGCTCCACACCGGCACCGCGCCGACACGATGACCGTGCGGCGTCGGCTTCAGGAGGCGGTCGAGCGGGCCGTGCTCCGTGTCCTCACGGATGAAAGGCCAGCCGCTCGCCGCCAGGTCCAGCGGCGGCGCCTCGACCGGGGCAGCCGGCGGAGGTGGCCGGCCGAGCGGGCTCCGGGCCAGCACCTGCGCGATGCGATCGCGCAGCTCGTCGAGCGAAGGCCGAGCCGCGGTCTCCCCCGAGCGGGGCTGGGGCCCCGCTCGGAACGGCTCGGATTCGACAGAGCGGGGCTGGGGCCCCGCTCGGAATGGCTCGGAAGAAGAAGACGCGGGCCCCGCTCGGAACGGCTCGGGAGAAGAAAGCGGCGGCAAGCGGGCGAGCTTCTTCCCGAAGGACACCCCAACCTGATGCCACGTTCACTGCGCAAACGTCAAGATGCCGTCTCGAGGAGCCGGTCCACCACCTCGTCCGTCCGCTGGATCAGCGCCTCCAGCGAGCCCGCGTTCTCGATGACGTAGTCGGCCACGCGGAGCTTGTCCTCGAGGGGAAGCTGCGACAACACACGCGCGCGGGCCGCGGCTTCGTCCAGGCCGTCGCGCTCCATCGTGCGGCGCACCTGGACCTCCTCGGGCGCGGCGACGACGACGACCGGCCGCAGCGCGTCCTGCAAGCCGCTCTCGACCAGGAGAGGCACCTCGTAGCAGACGAGCTTCGCGCCGCGCGCGCCGTGCTCCAGGAACCGCTGGGCAGCCAGGGACGCCACGGTCGGGTGGACGATCGCGTTCAGGCGGCGGCGCGCCTCCTCGTCGCCGAAGACACGCGCGCCGAGCGCCTTTCGGTCGAGGTCTCCGTTTCCGTCGAGCACCTCTCGACCAAAGGCCGCCACGATCGCCTCGAGCCCAGGCGTGCCTCGGGCGACCGCCTCGCGCGCGAGCTCGTCCGCGTAGACGACCGGGATCCCCCGCGCTTCGAAGCGCTTGGCCACCGTCGACTTGCCCGAAGCGATGCCGCCCGTGAGCCCAAAGACCCGCATGCTCAGCCGATCCCCAGCTGCTCGGTCGTCGAGAGCTTCGCGCCGGCGCGGGCCATCTCGTCGAGCGCGCGAGCCGTCCCCTCCGCCGTGATCCCGGCGATGGCGTCGGTGAGCACCGTCGTCGCGATGCCGCGCTCGCGAAGACCGAGCACCGCAGCTTTCACGCAGTAGTCGGTCGCGACGCCGAACACGACGGCCTCGAGGGGCGAGCCCGATCGGCTGGCGAGCGCCTCGAGCAACGGCGCCGCGTTGGGGTTCGCGAAGAGGCTGTACACCTCCTTCTCGAAGTACACGCCCTCCGCCTCGCCGCCTACCAGCTCCGCCGCGAGCGCTTCGACGTCCAACCCCGGCACGTTCGGGACGAAGCGAAAGCGCGACGGCAGCGTCCCCTCCACCTTCAGCCATCCCCACGTCCCCTTCACGCAGTGGTCGGGGAACCCCGGCGCTTCTCCGCCTGGGCCCTTCCGACCGCTCGACGCGAACTCCCAGGCATCGAACGCGTGGGAGTCGACGCTGCCGACGAGCGGTGCACGGCGGGCACGAGCGCTCGCGACGACCCTGCGAATCACGTCGTTGGGCGACCCGGGCACACGCAGCGCGCCATCGGGCTCACAGAAGTCGTTTTGCACGTCGACGTCGACGAAGATCACCTTGGCTCTCCTTTGTCAGCCGCCATCGGCGACGAACCGCCGGCGCACCTCGTCGGTCACGATGCGGAGCCGCGCCGACGGTTCCACCGGGTAACGATCCTCGCTCGTCTGCGGAGGCGCAAGGTCGCGGATCACGGCCGGGAGCGCCGCCAGCGACGCGGCCGACCGCGCGCGGATCTCGTCGAGGCTGGGCACCGGCGCTCTTCGGCTCCCACCTACGAGGACGGGCGCGAGCAGCGCGTGCGCGAGCTGCCCGCCGGCGAGCGTCGGCGGGCCCTCGTCGTCGAGGGCGAGCACGTCTCGATCGAAGCGCCCATCGGCGTCGGTGATCCGATACGTCTGGTGGACGCCGGCGAACGATCCCTTCCCCTCCGAGAACTTCGCCATGGGTCGGCGTTCGCGGCCGTCGTCGAGCTCGACGAGCTTGTAGACCCCGCCGAGCGACGGCGCGTCGACCGAGCAGACCAGCTCGGTCCCGACGCCGAAGGTGTCGATGGGCGCGCCCGACGCGACCAGCGCGGCGATCGAGTGCTCGTTGAGATCGCCGGAGGCGAGGATCTTCGCCTGCCCCGCGCCCTCCGCGTCGAGGATGCCTCTCACCTCGCGGGCGAGCGCGCCCAGATCGCCGGAGTCGAGGCGAACCCCTCGCAGCCGCTCGCGGCATACGCGCGCGGCGCGCATGGCGCCTCGCGGCGTGTCGTACGTGTCGATGAGCAGGATCGTCGAGCTCGGGAACACCTCGAAGTAACCGCGGAAGGCCTCCTCCTCGGTCGCGTGGGCCATCGTCCACATGTGCGCCGCGGTGCCGAGCACCGGGATCCCGAAGCGACGCGCGGCCTCGACGTTGCTCGTCCCGACGAACCCTGCCGCGTACGCGGCGCGGGCCGCGTCCACCGCGGCGTCTGCGTGGGTACGGCGCGTCCCGAACTCGACGCAGGCGCGACCGCCCGCAGCCAGCACCACCCGCGCGGCCTTCGAGCCGACCATCGTGAGGTGGTTCACGAGCGAGAGGGCGAACGTCTCGACGATCTGCGCCTCGATGATCGGCGCCCGCACGCGGAGCCATGGCTCGTTCTCGAAGACGACGGTCCCCTCGGGGATCGACCACAGGTCGCCCGTGAACCGAAAGTCCCTCAGATACGCCTGGAACGCCGGCGTCATCGCGCCCTTCAGCGCGGGCAGCTCCGCGAGGAAGGCGATGTCCTCGGCGGTGAACCGCAGGGCCTCGAGGTGCCGGGCGACGTCGTCCAGGCCGAGCGCCAGCAGGAACCTGCGCGGCTTGGGCAGCCGCCGCACGAAGAGCTCGCAGGTGGCCACGTGCGCCTGCATGCCGCGGTGGAAATACCCAGCGGCCATCGTCAGCTGATAGAGGTCGGTGGCCAGCGCGCTGCCGAGAGTGGAGGGCAAGGGACGAACAACGCTACCAGAGTCCCGGCGGGAGCCGAGGCTCGACTCGCCCCGTGCACGGGACTAGACCGTCGGCATGGCGCAGATCATCGACGGCAAGGCGATCGCGAAGAAGGTCCGGGACGAGGTGGCGACGGCCGCGGCCCGTTTCACCGCCGAGCGCGGCAGGCAGCCTGGTCTCGAGGTCGTGCTCGTGGGGGAGGACCCGGCGAGCGTCGTCTACACCCGCAACAAGGAGAAGGCGGCGCTCGAGTCCGGCGTGCGCGGCAAGCTGCACAAGCTCCCCGCCTCCACCTCCGAAGCCGATCTCCTCGCGCTGATCGATCGGCTGAACCGCGACGACACCGTCGACGGCATCCTCGTGCAGCTCCCTTTGCCGAAGCCGATCCGTGACCAAGCGGTGCTCGACGCCATCGATCCCCGAAAGGACGTGGACGGCTTCCACCCGACCAACGCAGGGCTCCTGGCGGTCGGCCGCGGCGGGCTGGTCCCCTGCACGCCGAGCGGCGTGATGCGCCTCCTCGCCGAGAACGGGACGAAGCTCGAAGGAGCCCGCGCGGTCGTCGTCGGCCGCAGCAACATCGTCGGCAAGCCGATGGCGCAGCTCCTCTTGGCGGCGAACGCGACGGTGACCATCGCGCACTCGAAGACGCGAGACCTCGCCGCCGTCTGCCGCGAAGCGGACGTCCTCGTGGCGGCGGTCGGACGTGCCAAGATGATCAAGCGCGACTGGGTGAAGCCGGGCGCCGTGGTGATCGACGTCGGGATGAACCGCGACGAGGCCGGCAAGCTCTGCGGCGACGTCGACTACGCGGACGTGTTCGAGGTCGCCGGGGCGATCACCCCCGTCCCCGGCGGCGTCGGACCGATGACCATCGCGTGTCTGCTCGAGAACACGATGAAGGCCGCGGCGGCCCGCGCCGGCGGCTGAGCCGAGCTCCGTCAGCGGAAGTAACGCTCGTCGATCCGGCGTTTGTAGGCCATGAGGGCGGCGTTCCCCTCGACGAAGGCCTTGGGCTTCGTCGACACCGGGAACGCCACCTGGGCCGTGAGGAACGCGTAGGCGGTCGCGTCGAAGCTCGTCGGCTCCGAGCCGAAGAGGTAGTCCTTGTCACCGAGGGAGACGGCGACCGCCTCGAAGTCCGTCACCATCATGTCGAGCTTCTGCTCCTCGGTGTAGCGGCCGACGCCCTGCGCGTGGAGCGCCTTGACCTGCGCGCGCCGGATCATCTCGATGACGGGGCCACCGATGAACGCGGGCAAGAGCGGCAAGAAGTAGGGCTTGTAGGCCGCCCAGCCGCGGTCGTCCGCCCACCGCTGGTGGACGGCGAGGAAATACGTCCCCTCCTCCAGCATGCGGCGGAGCGAGTGGCCGCGCGCCCACTCCTCCTTGCCGAGGCGCGCGTCGAGCGGGTCACCGTAGCGCCTCTTCAGGTGCTCGATGGCGGCCTGGGAGTCGGGGATGATGGTGCCGTCATCTTCGATCCAGGGGACCTTCCCGCGCGGTGCCTTGCGGGGATCGCCGAACTTCGACTCGAAGGGGACCCCGGCCATCCGCAGGTAACACTCGAGCTTCATGCAAAACGGGCTGACGCTCGGCTCGCCCCAGCCCCCCGGGATCTGGAAGAGGGTGACCACGCGCCTGGACTACCAGATCGACGTTCGGTCGTAACCTGGCTCGGCCGTGGCGACGCTCAACGGCGGCGCGTATGCTCCCGGTGTGTCCGAGTCCGATCGTGACCTGAAGACCCTCGCCGGGGCGGCGACCCTTCCGGTCTTCCCGGCGGAGCCGACCCCTCCGCCGGCCCCGCGCCCCGGCGTCGCCGAGCTCGCAGCCGAGAGCGTCCTCGCCGGTCGCTACCAGGTAGAGACGTTGATCGGTCGCGGCGGCATGGGCGCCGTCTACGTCGCGAAGGATCGGCTGCTGGGCGTACGCATCGCGCTGAAGGTCCTCGAGCTCGGCCTCGGCGAGCACGGCGACGCAGTGGAGGCGCTGCGCGCCGAGGTCCGCCTGGCCCGCAAGGTGACGCACCCGAACGTCGTCCGGATCCACGACCTCGTCGAAACTGACGGTACGGTCTTTTTGACCATGGAGCTCTGCGAAGGCACCGACCTCCGCAGGGTGCTCGTCCAGGAGGGCGGCTGGCTCTCCGCCGAGCGGGCCGCGCGCGTCGCGCAGGCGCTCGCCGGCGCCCTCGACGCCGCGCACGCCGTCGGCGTCGTCCACCGCGACATCAAGCCCGAGAACATCCTCGTCGACCCGAGCGGCCGCGTGCTCTTGAGCGACTTCGGCATCGCCCTGGCGAACGACCCTGCGGCGGCTTCGCCCACGGGCAAGAAGGTGCTCGGCACGCCCGCGTACATGGCCCCGGAGCAGGTCGAGCGCGCCACCGTCGGTCCCGCGGCGGACGTCTTCTCGCTCGGCGTCGTGTTGTTCGAGATGCTCGCGGGCGAGCTGCCTTACGACGGCGAGTCCGCCATCCAGATGGCGGTCGCGCGCCTCGAGAGCCCCCCGAAGGACCTGCGCGCTGACCGCTCGGTCCCCGAGGCCCTGGCCGAGCTCGCGCGACGTTGCCTCACGAGAGAAGCGAGCGAGCGCCCTTCCGCGGCGGAGGTCGCGGCGGCTCTCGAGCGCTTCCTCGAAGGGCGCGCCAGCGTGAGCGCGGCCGTGCCGACCCCGACCGGCGGGTACACGTTCCCCGACGCGCCGCGCGGCCGCGCGCTCGCCTGCCCGCCGTTCGTCTACCGCGGACCGGCCGAGCACGAGTACCTCGGTGAGGCCCTCGCCTCCGAGCTCGTCGACGTCCTCTCGCGGACCCGCAACCTGCGTGTCCTCTCCACCGGAGCCACGGCGAAGCTCGCGACCCGCGATCCTCGGACCATCTGCGCCGCGCTCGGGATCGACTACGTGGTCGACGGCTCGGTCCACGTCGCCGACGGACAGATGAGGATCGCGGTCCGCCTCGCCGACGCCACCGGCACGCAGCTCTTCGCCGACCGCTTCGATCTCGGCTGGGTCGACGTCTTCGATGTCCAGGAGCGCGCCGGCAAGCTCGTCGCCGAGGCGCTCCGCCTCGAGCTCACGGCCAGGAGCACGCCTTCGAACGTCCCCGAAGACGCCATCTTGCTCTACCTGCGCGCGCGGCGCGCGCAGAAGTCGTTTGTGTTCGCGGAGACGCCCCGCGTGGTGCAGCTCCTCGAGCGCGCGCTCTCGCTCGCGCCGACCTTCGTCCCCGCCGCGGCCGCGTACGCCAACGCCGCCGTGCAGATGTGGTTCCTGCCCCAGGGCGCGACCACCATCCGAGACTGGCGCGCCGTGGCCGAGCAGAGCGTCGGCTACGCGCTCCGTTACGCGCCCGATCTGGCCGAGACACACGTGGCGGCGGCGCGGTTCGCGTCACACAGCGGCGATCTGCTGTCGGCCATCCGATCGTTCCGGCGCGCGCTGGAGATCGCGCCCACGAGCGCGGAGGCGCACACCTTGATCGGCCAGCTCGAGTGCGAGACGGGCCGGCTCGAGTCCGGTCTCGCGCGGCTGCGGATGGCCAAGGAGCTCGAGCCGGCGAGCGGAGCCTACTCCTACGAGGCCGGCCGCGCCGCGTCGTTTGCGGGCGACGACGCCGGCTTCCGCCGTCGTTACCTCGAGACGAAGCAGACGAACGCCGGGCTCGTTGCCGCACACATGGCGCTCCGTCACGCCCTGTGGTGGCGAGACGACGCGCTCCTGCAGGAGGCCGTCGAGACGAGCTCGGGGTCGAGCATCGCCGCGCTGTTCAAGGCCGTCGCGCGCTCGGCGCGTGGAGAGGCGCCGGCCCAGAGCGCGCTGGACGTCCTCTCGCTCGCGATGGGCTACGTGAACCCGCGCTTCGCCGGGCTCCTGCGGCAGATCGGGGTCGAGGTCCTCCTCCGCCAGAGCCTGCTCCCGGAGGCTGTCTTCGCGCTGCAGGAGGCCCACCGCACCGTCCTCTACGACGTCGCCTGGCTCGAGCGTTGTCCTCTCCTCGTCCCCATCCGCGGCACGCGCATCTTCCAGAGCATCCTGGCGGAGGTGCGGTTTCGCGCCGAAGAGGTCTGGGCAAAGTGATCGCTCAGTCGACGCGGAAACAGCCGGTCTCTGCGGGCGTGGGGCAGGCCTTCCGAACGCGTACGAGGCTGCGGTCCGTGCGGACGTAGAGGCTCTCCGACTCCAGCACGAAGTCCTGCACGTGGTCGTCCGTGACGTCGAGGACGGCCTCGGGCGTGCCGTCCGAGAGCCGCACGCGATAGAGGAACCCGAGGTCCGGCTCGGTGTAGTTCTCGCTCACGTAGACCCAGCCGTCGTCGACGGCGATGCCCCGCGTTCCGTTGTAAATGTCGAGGATCGGCTCGGCCTCCACCCGCTCGCCTGGCTCGATGTCCGGGTAACCGAGGAGGGGCAGGCGGTAGACGAACGCGAGGTCCGCAAAGTAGACGAAATTGTCATCTTTCACGAGCGCCGACAGGACCGGTTGGTCCGAGTACTTCTCCTGGTAGAAGCTCCCGACCACCCGCTCGATGCCGTTCGCGTGCGGCACCAGGAAGGAGCTGTCGTCCCGGGCGCCGAGCAGCCCCACCTCGATGGGGACGATGGGCAGCGCCGGGAACTCCGCCGTCCCCGGCCAGCTGGCGTCGGCGAGCGCGCCGACCACCGGGTCCACCCGATCGAGCCTCCCCGTCCCGGCGCGGAGAAAGAGCCCGCCGTCGAACGAATACTCCGAGATGTAGATGCCCCAGTCGAAGTCGTCCGTCTGGAAGAACTTCGCGTCCGGCGCGTAGGTGATGGCGCGCGGCTTGTCGGGGCCGGACTCCGTGTACTCCCTCAGCACGTCGACGCCGGTGCCGTCGTACCGCAGGCGCACGATCCGCCCGGGTGACAACACCGGCAGGTAGATCCAGTCCTCGGTGAACGCGGGGATGCCCGCCACGTGCTCCGCCTCGTAGAGGAGCTCCGGCTCGCCGCCGCAGACGTCCAGACGATAGAGCCCAGGCCCGAGCGGCCCCGGATCGTCGGTCACGAAGTAGAGCAAGCCGCGATGGAAGCCGTGCCAGAAGACACGTTGCCCGTCGACGAGCACCTGCTCCGCGCAGTCCTTGCCGGTGCAGGCCGGCAGGGGGCAGTCGAGATCGGGGTCCCGCTCGAGCGCCGGAGCGCCGCCGCCAGCGCCAGACAATGACAGTTCTGTCCTTGCTCCGCACGCGGCGAGGACGAGCACCAGGGGAAAGACAAGCGACCGCATGCCGCCTGATCAGCACGGCGGCGACCGCGCGTCGCCGGACGAGCGAACGTCCAGGACGTCGGGGCGTCCACCCCGCCGCGCCTCGTCTCAGGCGGTGGCGACGCCCGCCGGGCGCGACAGGCGACGATGCAGGAGGACCGCTCCGGCGATCAGCGCGAGGCCGATGAGCTGGGACGTCGAGAGGCCGGCGGCGGCGCCGCGGTCGTCCGCGCGCAAGAGCTCCAGGAGGAACCGCGCGACGGCGTAGAGCACGACGAAGCCGACGAAGACCTGGCCGTCGTATTTCTTCCGGCCGTGGAGGTAGAAGAGGAGGAAGGCCGCGATGCCGATCGAGACGGCCGCCTCGTAGATCTGGGTCGGGTGGACGGGGAGCGACCACGCCCGGGAGCTCTTGAGGAGGCCCAGCTTGAACTGCGAGTCCGACGCGGGGCTCGACGGCGGGAACGAGATGCCAAACGCCGAGTCCGTGCGCTGCCCGAAGCAGCAGCCGGAGAGGAAACAACCCATCCGGCCGAAGCCGAGCCCGAGCGGGATGGTGAAGCCGGCCATGTCCGCCGCCTTCCAGAACGGGAACTGGTCGCGCTTGAGCAGGAACCACGCGCCCACGGAGGCGAACAAAAAGCCGCCGTAGTAGGCGTAGCCCGGGTTCCAGAACTTCGCCCACGCGAGGCAGTCCTTCGCGACCGGGTGGCAGACGCCGAGCGCCGCGTCCCAGACGGCGTGTTCCTTCCCGCGGGCGATGCAGGCGCCGCGATCGATCTTCCAGTCGACCTTGGACGGGTCCACGCAGAGGTTCACGTAGTCCCAGAAGTAGCCGTCCGCGATGACGTGCAGGAGCTTGCCGCCGATGACGCCGAGGAGCAGCGCGGCGAGCCCGAGATCGACGATGACGTCGGGGTCTTGCCCGATCCGCCGCGCCCAGGCTGCGCCCGATGCGGTCGCGAACAGGAAGCCCGTGAGCAGGAGGACCGAGTAGCCGTAGACCGAGACGTCGAAGATCTTGAACAGCTCGCTCCGCATGGGGCGTCAGTCCCTCGCGGGCGCGCTCACGGGCGAGCGCCCCCGGGTCGGCTTCTTGGCGGGCGTGAACCAATCGATGGCCATGAGGATGACACCCGCCACGATCCAGATGTCCGCCACGTTGAAGGTGGGCCAGTGGCTCGCCTTGTTGTTCTTCACGAAAAACGCGTCGATGAAATCGATCACGTGCTGGTGGCGGATGCGATCGACGAGGTTGCCGAGCGCGCCGGCGAGCACCAGCGGAAGCGCCCACTTGAGCGCCCACTGGCGAGGCTCGAGCTTGCGGTAGAGGCCGACGATGAACACGACGGCGAGCGCGCTGATGATGAAGAAAAACGGCAGGCGGACGTAGTCGGGCTGCTCACCCAGGACACCCCAAGCGCCGCCCTTGTTCTTCGCCAGATCGAAGTGCAGCGCGTATTTCGTGCTGCCGAGGTTGATGCCCTCGATCACCTTGATCGGCTCGGCCTTCGGATCGGCGAGCCGGTTGGCCGCCCACTCCTTCGTGACGAGGTCGGCGGCGAGCATGATCGCCGAGACGATCCCGAGGAACTTGTAGTCGGGCTTCGGCGTCTCGGCCGGCTCCACGGCGACCTTCTTCTCGGCCGCCTCGGACGACTTCGTTTCGCTCGAGTCCTCTCCGGCGGAGTCGCCCCGCGGCTGATCGGACGTGGGGGCGTCGCTCTCGGGCTTTTCCTCTTCGGTCACGGCCGAAGACGCTTACACCCAACCGGTCGCCCGAGCAAAGGCTGCGGCGCCTGTCGCTCAGGAAGCTCCCGCTTCCGGGGCAGCCTCGGCCGGCTTGGCAGGCTCGTCCTTCCGGCGCCCGAAGAAGAGGGTGAGGCCCATCAGCACCACGCCGACGACGATCCAGATGTCCGCGACGTTGAAGGTCGGCCAGTGCAGATCGCGGCCCGGGCGCTTGACGAAGACGTGGAGGAAATCCACCACGAACCCGTGCCGGATGCGGTCGACCAGGTTGCCGATCGCGCCGCCGAGCGCGAGGGGAAGGCCCCATTTCATCGCCCAGTCGCGCTTGTCGATCTTCCCGTAGACGTTCGTGATGAACACGCTCGCCGCCGTCGAGACGAAGAGGAAAAAGGGCCGGCGGTAGATCTCGGGCAGGCTGCGGAGCATGCTCCACGCGCCGCCGGGGTTCTGCGCGTATTGCAGATCGAAGAGGTTCGGGATGACCGTGATCGTCCGCTGCGCCGAGCGTACGGTGTCGTAGTCCGTGAGGGCGTACGAGGCCCACTCCTTCGAGCCGAGGTCGAGCGCCGCGCTGACGAAGGCGACGACGGCGAAGAAGACGTACGACGGCGGGTCGTGCCGGTGGCTCGGGACCGACACGTCGCTCTGTGGCTCGCTCCGCTCCTCGTCGCTCACGTCCTCGCGGTATAGCCCAGCGTGCCCGTGCCCGTGCCCCCGCCGTGGTCTGCGCCGGATAATTCTTCCCGCATGGTGCGCATCCGTTTAGTATCAGGCGCGTGCCCCCTCCCCCTTGGAAGCTCGAAACCGGGCTCGCGTCCGTCCTCGACAAGTGGGTCGCCTCCGGCGCCGTTCGGTCCTGCCTCACGGCGGACCGCACAATCGGGGAGAAGCCGGGCGCCTTCGCGCCGTTCCCGGAAGATCTCCACGCGTCGGTGGTGAAGGCCCTGCATTCGCAGGGCGTCGAGCGGCTCTACGAGCACCAGGCGCGCGCGCTCCGAGCCGCACGCTCGGGCAAACACACGGTCGTCGCCACGCCCACCGCGAGCGGCAAGAGCCTCTGCTTCAACCTTCCCGTGCTCGACGCGCTCGCGCGGGAGCCGGACGCGTGCGCCATCTACCTCTACCCGACCAAGGCGCTCTCCCGCGATCAGGAGGCGAGCGTGCAGGAGCTCGCGCGGGCCTCCGGCCTCAGCATCCCGGCCGTCGTCTACGACGGCGACACCCCCGGGGACGCGCGGCGCGCCGCGCGCGAGCGCACGAGCATCGTGATGACCAACCCCGACATGCTCCACGCAGGCGTCCTGCCGCACCACGCCAGCTGGGCTCGTGTGATGTCGAAGCTCCGCTACGTGGTGGTGGACGAGCTCCACACCTACCGCGGCGTCTTCGGCTCACACGTCGCGCACGTCCTCGCCCGGCTCAAGCGCGCGGCCGAGTTCCACGGCTCGAAGCCGACGTTCATCGCCGCCACCGCCACCATCGGCAACCCGCGCACACACGCGGCGCGTCTCTTCGGCGAGCCCGAGGACAACGTCGAGCTCGTGGCGGAGTCGGGCGCCCCGCAAGGTGAGCGCCGCGTCTTCGTCTACAACCCGCCCGTCGTGAACGCGGAGCTCGGCATCCGGGCGAGCTACCTGAAGAGCGCCGTCCGGCTCACGGCCGATCTGCTGCGCGCGCGCGTGCCCACGATCGTGTTCGGGCCGTCGCGCAACTCGGTCGAGATCATGCTCAAGTACCTGCGCGACGCGCTCGCCGGCCAGATCCCGGAGGAGGCCATCATGGCCTACCGCGGCGGCTACCTCCCGGACACGCGCCGGCGCATCGAGCGCGGCCTCCGCGAGGGCGAGATCCTCGGGGTCGTCGCGACCAACGCGCTCGAGCTCGGCATCGACATCGGCGATCTCGACGCGGTCGTCTGCGCGAGCTACCCGGGCTCGGTCGCCGGCACCTGGCAGCGCTTCGGACGCGCGGGGCGGCGCGGCAAGCTCTCCGCCGCCATCCTCGTGGCCGCGAGCCACGCGCTCGACCAGTTCCTCGCGCAGACCCCGGACCTCCTGCTCGACGGCGCGGTGGAGGAGGCGCGTATCGATCCCACCAACACCGAGATCCTCATCCAGCACCTGAAATGCGCCGCGTTCGAGCTTCCCTTCTTGGCCGGGGAGACCTACGGCGGCCTCGAGGCGGAGGAGACACGCCAGGCGCTCGACTTCCTCGCCAACCACGGCGTCGTGCACGAGCGCGGCGGCCGCTACCACTGGGCGACGGACAAGTACCCCGCCAACCACGTGAGCCTGCGCAGCGTCGGTTGGGACAACACCGTCATCATCGACAAGGCAAACGGCAAGACCCTCGCCGAGCTCGACTGGCGCGCCACGCCCACCATGTTGCACGAGCAGGCCATCTACCAACACGACGGCGAGCAGTACCAGGTGGAGCGGCTCGATCACGAGAACCACAAGGCCTACGTCACGAAGGTGGAGCCGGACTACTTCACGACCGCGATGACCAACCGCAAGGTCACGCCGCTCGACACCGCAAACGAGAGCCAGCTCTTCCGCGGCACCGGTGTCCTGGGGGAGGTCAGCGTCGTGGAGAAGGTGGTCGGCTTCAAGAAGATCAAGTTCTTCACGCACGAAAACGCCGGCTACGGCGAGGTGCGCCTGCCCGACATCCAGATGCACACCACGAGCTTCTGGTGGATCGTGCCGGCCAACCTCTGCCTCGACGCGGGACTCTCGCGCGGCGCCGCGATCGACGGCCTCCGCGGCATCCTCCGCGCGCTCGAGACGGTGGCCACCGTCGCGCTCATGTGTGACCCGCGCGACATCGGCCAGTCCCTGGAGGACGGCTGCCTCGGCACGTCGGACGTCGCGAGCGAAGCCGCCCTCGCCTCCCCTTCGGCGGAGGGGCCGACGTACGGCTTCGACCCCACGCTCTTCCTCTTCGACAACGTGCCGGGCGGCATCGGCCTCGCGCCGCGCATCCACGAGGAAGCGCCCGAGCTTCTCACGCGCGTCCGCACGCTGCTCGCGCGGTGCAGCTGCGCCTTCGGGTGCCCGCTCTGCGTGGGCGCGGTGGAGCCGCCCATGCCCGGCGCTCCGGCCCGCCCCGCCGAGACGAACCGCAAGCGGTCGAGCCTCACCCTGCTCGAGCGCCTCTTGCACGACGCCTGACCTCACGATCTCCGCAGCACCAGGAACGCCGCAACGGCGACGCTGACCACGAGAGCCACGGCGGCCGCGCTGCGATCTTTCGGATCGACACGGCGGAGCGGCGCGGCGAAGAGCGGGACGAACACCGCAAAGGGCACGAGCGCCGGGACAGGCGTGGCCCACACGGCGCTGGCGGCGATCGCGACCGCGAAGGCAACGAAGGCGGCGACCGCCACGCGCAAGAGCGAGACGCCGAACTTGGCGGCCGCCGCGGCCACGAGCGCGAGCATGACGAGATCGCCGACGCCGAGGACAAACGTGACGGCGTCCGTGCCGGGCACGCCGCCAGCGATCGCAAAAAGCGGCAGCGCATGCTCGCTCCTGGCGATCGCCCCGGTCGGGCCGTGTGGCGCGAAGACCGAGGCCACGTCCGCCGCCGCCGCTACCCAGGTCGCCGGGAGCACGTGCCCCGGATGCTGGATGCGCCGCCCGATGAAGTCACCGCCCGCGTGTGCGAGCCCGGTGAGCCCGAACACCTGAAGCGGCACGAGCGCGGGCGGGAGCTTCGTGACATGGACGATCGCCATGGCCACGGCCGCCGCCAGGGCGAGCGCGCCCGTCGCTCCGAGCCGCCCTCCGTGGCGGGCCGCCCACGTGAGGCCGACCGTCGGAGGGAGCACCGCGCCGAGCGCGGCGAGCGCGTCCGCCGCGCTGTCCGGTACCTGCAGCCGGGGCCCCACGCCGATCACCACCGCGGCCGCGAGCGGCGACAATGACAACGCCGCCATCCATCGCCACGGCGGCGTCGTCAGGGCGAGCCTCGCACCGCGCGGTTGTGCGCCTCGAGCGTCTCCGAGAACGCGTGCCGCCCGCCGCCCTTCGCCACGAAGAAGAAATAACGGGTCTCGGCAGGCGCGAGCGCAGCTCTGATCGAGGCCTCCCCCGGGTTGGCGATCGGGCCCGGCGGCAAGCCCTCGTGTGTGTACGTGCTGTAGCGGTTGAGCGAGTCGCGGTTCATCGCGCCCGTCACCTTGCCGTCGAAGCTCGCGCAAGAGGGGGCCTCGGTCGGCGCGGCCAGGCATCCGTAGGCGGACGTCGGGTCGGACTGGAGGAGCTTGGGAGAGAAGCCCGGATCGAGCAGGCGGTTGTAGAAGACGCTCGCGATTGTCGGACGCTCGTCCGCGACCGCCGCCTCCTTCTCGATCATCGAAGCGAGCGCCACGAGCTCGGCGCGGCCCCAGCCGAGCTTGGCGCGTGCGTTCGCGACACCTGCGGCTTCGGACTCGGCGAGGCGGGCCCACCGCGCGTGTGCTTCGCGGACGAGCCGCTCCACGATCTCCCGCGCCGGCGTGTCGAGCTTCATGGGGTACGTCGCCGGGAACAGGTACCCCTCGGCGCTCGCGGGCGAGAGCCCGTTCAAGCCGGGGATCTCCAGGGCCTCGAGCAGGAGGGGGTCGGACGTCGCAGAGAGGAAGCTCTCCTTGGGACAGATCCCCGACGTCTCGAGCCGCTCGGCGATCGCGAAGCGGGTGAAGCCCTCCGGGATGGTCACCTTCACGCCGGGTCGATCGGGCGAGCGGGCGAGCAACGAGCGGAGCTCGCTCGGCGTGCGCCCGCCCTCGATGAAATGCTCGCCCGGGACCGGGTCCGGGCCAGGAGAGAGCCCCAGGTAGAGCGACATGAAGAGCTCGCTCGAGACGAGCCCCTCCTCGGCGAGGAGCGCGGCGATCTCGCGCGGCGTCTTGCCCTCCGGCACCGAGACCACGAAGCGCTGCCCGGCGGCCGGACCGACACGCGACGCGAAGAGGAAGAGGCCCACGCCCAGGAGCACGAACACCCCGAGGAAGGCCGCAAACGCCCACGCCGCCCAGGATGCGCGGGCCCGAAGCCGTCGCAGGAAACGCGTGGCACCTCGCGAACCTCCTGCGCGCGCAGGCGCCCCGCGCCCAGGCTCGGCGCGCCCCGCACGACGCAAGGCGCCCCGCGAGCGGGAGCCTGACGATTGCGTCATGACGGAGGCGCGCACCAGACGTCTTGGACGACGCCGGCGTTGTTACCCTCTTTGCACTCGCTGATGCCGCCGCCGTCGTTTGCGACGACGTCGACGTCGACCGCGGCGCCGGGGCTCTGCGGCGGGCTCGCCCACGTGCAGCTCACCATCTCGCACTCGTCGGGGAGGAGCGGCATGTTGGTCTGCGCCTGGCAAACGAGCACGCCCATCACGTAAAATCCGACGTTCATGCCAGCCGCCTGGGGCGCCGCCCCGCGGTTGCAGACGTCGACCTGAAGGACGGCCTCCCCGCCCGAGCAGGAGTCGAAGAGGGCCGCGCCGGCGGTCGCGTCGGGGACCGCGTTGCCGTTCGGATCTCCCGGGACGTTCTGCCGGAAGTTGTTGAGCTCGGGCACGAGCCAGTTCTTCTCCCACGTCGAGGTGGAGGGAACGGTGCCGTCCTCTTCGATGTGCGTGACGTGGTAGGCGTGTTGGCTCCAGATCGTCCGCGAGCGCACCCACTTGTCGTTTGCGTCCGAGTAGATGCGGATGCCCGAGACGCCGTGCGGGTGCGACGCGCGGCAGGTGTTGCCCGCGCCGGGCGTCCCCGGGTTCGGGGCCGCGCACTTGAGGCCCTCCTCGATGCAGAGCGCGTCGTCGGCGGCGGCGCAGCACTCGGCGCTCGCGGTGCAGCGGCAGAGCCCGGCGTCGCAGGCGCCGGAGACGCAATCGGCGTTCTCCTGGCAACGCACGCCGTTCCACTGCGGGTCGACGCCGTCGGCGTTGAGCGTCTGGCAAGCGATGCCCGAGCCGTCGGGTGAGCAGGCTTTGTTCGACGGCGTCACGAGGTCCGCGCGGAAGTTCCCGTCCGTGTCCGCGATGATCGGGTTTTCGTACCAGGTGCAGCTCGACCGGTATTGACTGAAGAGCACGTCGCCGGTCTGTCCGTTGTAGACGCGCGTGAAGCACTCGTCGCCGTAGACGACCTCGCTCGATCCGTCGGCCTCGAAATCGAAGATGCTCGACCCCGTGACGTTCGACGAGAGATCCTGCGTCGACTTCGACCAGAGGATGCTGCCGCCCGCAGCGCACGTCCCCGCGAGGAAGTCACACGTGCCGAGGTTGCACTGCCCTCCCGGCCGCGGCGTGGGCCCGCAGTCGATGTCGTACACCGTGTAAAACGCCTGCCCCGCGACGCCGACCTCGGCCAGGCCGTCGCCGTCGAAGTCCGAGATGGTGGGCGGGCCGCCGCCGCCCGCGCCGGGGACGGCCGTCGGCGCCATCGCGTAGGAGCCGTCGAGCGCCATCACCATGACGAGGCTGTTACGAACGATCGCGAGCTCCGCGTCGTCCGCCGAGCCCTGGCCGAACGCGCCGAAGTCGGCGACCGCGACGTGGCCCGGCGCGGTCGGCGTCGCGCCCGGGAACGCGGCGTCCTGGACCCACGCGCCGCCGCTGAACTCCCAGACGAACTGCCCGTTCGTGAGCTCGACCGCCGGATCCGCGTCGAGATTCGCGAGGACCGGGAACAGACCGGCGGAGTACGAGGCGTAGCCCGCCGGCTGGAGCGTGATGACGGTACCGTCAGCCGCGTACACGACGCCCTCGCGGATGATCTCCGGCGAGCCGTCGTCGTCGAGGTCGTGGATGCTCGGGCCCGCCCAGCCGGCCGAGCAGCGGTGGTTGACCGTGTTGCAGGGCAGCCAGGTGGCGCCGGCCGGGTACGGCGCCTTCCACAAGAGCTGCCAGGTCGCCCCAGGCTTGGTGAACGCGAGGAGCGAGCCGTCCGCGCCGTAGGCGACGATCTCGGCGATGGCGTCGCCGTCGAGGTCGGCGACGGCGAGCGAAGCGCTCGACACGGTCCAGTCGACGACGGTGTCGTTGTCGAGATCGGTGCCGCCGAGGTTGCCCTCGAGGCTGCAGTCGGTCCCCGAGAGGACGCGGATGACGCCCAGGTCCTCCGTGTAGTTGCCCACGACGGTGGCGGTGAACGAGGCCGCGACGCTGGGCGACCCCGAGTCCGGGGGGTTGTTGAAGTTCACGACGACGGGGGTGCCTTGCACGTCGACGTGGCCGGGGAACGGATCGCTGGCCGGAGCGACCGCGAACTCGCACTTCACCTTGGGCGAGAGCAGCCCGGGCACCGAGACCTGGATGCAGCCTGGGTCGTGCTCGGGGTCCTCGCCCTCCCAGGGCAGACAGAGCCCCGTGGCCTCGTCGCAATAGGTGTCGAAATCGCAGTCGTTGTCGCCGGTGCACGTCTGCTGCGGCACGCAGGCGCCATGTGAGCAGATCTCGCCAGGCATACACGGAACCGTGCACATGACGGTTCCGGCGCCCTCCCCTCCTTGCCCGAAGCCGGCGCCGCTGCCGCCACCGCCGGAGGACGAGGCACCGGTGCCCGTGCTCGTCGTTGCGCCGCCGGTCCCGGCGTCGTCATCGGAGCAACCGCTCCACAAGAGGCCGACGAGCCCGACCGACACGAGGACGCGTTTCATGCCCCGAACGTATCAAAGACCCCGGGCCTCGATGCCGGCTCTTTTGGCCAAGCCGAGCCGGCGGTAATAGAGAGAAGTCGTCATGGCCGCCCCGCCGCTCCCTCGGGTCCTCGTGCCGCATCCGCACGTGCGGGTCGACTCGCAGATCATGTCGGGGAGCCCACACGTCGTCGGCTCGCGCGTGCCCGTGCGCCGCCTCTGGGCCTGGCATCGCGGGGGCACGGCCATCGAGACGTTGTTCCGGCGTTACCCCAACCTCGGCCAAGCCAAGATCCTGGACGCCATCTCGTTCGCCTACGACAACATGGAGCTCATCCAGGCGGATCTGGAGCGCGAGCAAGTGCTCTTCGAGCAACAGGGGAAGGTCGATCCGAACGCGCGCCCACTGAGCCAGCTCGCGTTGCCGTTCGCCGGTGCGCCGGAGCCGGCGCGCCGCAAGAAGCGCTGACGCCACGACTTCGTGGCGCGACCGCGACCAGCCGTCCGATTGTTCTGCCTCGGGCGGAAGAATTTCGTCCGCGGCATAAGTTGAGCCGCGCGCGGGCCCCCAGACGTCTCTTTACAGCCTGGGGTCGACCCGGGTAAGAACCCACAGCCTTTGTCCTCCCGCCATGGGGGTCCGGCCGACAGCCCGTTGAAGGCGCGTCGCCGGCGTACTGCTGACCTTTTCGCGACCACGGCTCGATTGACTCGAGAAGCGGACGCGGAGGGGAAGGAGCGCGAAGGTCCGGGCGAAGAAGGAAGACTCGATTGCACCGGACGCTCACGACAGCCGTGGGGCCGGGTCTCGGCGGGGAGAGCCCGCAGAAAAATGGAAATTCGGAGGTCTCAGATGAGCGTGAGTCGTTGGAAGTTGGCCGCCATGCCGGTGGCCCTGGTCGTCGTGGCGTCCCCTCTCCTGGCCAACTGCTCCGGCGGTCTGCCCGGGCTCGACGGCAGCGCGCTCGGCGACGTCGCGGGTGCGATGGAGGGCTGTCCGGAGTTCGAGAAGGGTGACTTCTCGGGCGTCGCGAAGCTCGATGCGAGCGCCAAGGGCTTCCTCGAGGCCTCGGCGAAGTTCACCGCCCTCGTGAAGGAGATGGAAGTCGGCCTGATCGAGGCCTGCGGCGAGCTCGGCAAGGCGCTCGACGTGCCCGAAGCAGAGCTGAAGGCCGAGCCCAAGGACGGCGAAGGCGCGAAGAAGGTCTGCGGCGCCGTCTCGGCGAAGCTCGACGCGTTCATGAAGGCGAACGCGGACGCGCAGCTCTCGATCGAGCTGACCGCACCGAAGTGCTACGCGGACGTCGACACGATGATGAAGTGCTTCGGCGACTGCGGCTCGCCGGTGCAGCCCGGCGAGCTCAAGGCCTCCTGCGAGGGCGGCGAGATCTCGGGCAAGTGCGACGGCAAGTGCAGCGGCTCGTGCCAGGTCGAGGCGGGCGCGGAGTGCAAGGGGACCTGCTCGGGCTCCTGCAGCGGCAAGTGCGACGCGAAGTTCAGCGGCACCTGCGGCGGCAAGTGCGACGGCAAGTGTGACGGCAAGGACTCGAAGGGCGCGTCCTGCGCGGGCACCTGCGAAGGCAAGTGCGACGCGAAGGCCGAGGGCACCTGCGGCGGCGCTTGCGAGGGCAAGTGCGACGCGAAGTGCGAGGTCAAGGCGACGGGCAAGTGCGAAGGCACCTGCTCGGGCGGCTGCGACGTCGACGTGAAGGAGCCCAAGTGCTCGGGCGAGTTCAAGCCGCCGAAGGTCAGCATCCAGTGCCAGGCGCAGTGCTCTGCCAAGGCTGCGGCGAACTTCAAGTGTGACCCGCCCGGCATCAGCATCGTCGCCAAGGGCAAGGGCAAGATCGACGCGAAGGTCATCAGCGGGCTCCGCAAGGCGCTCCCGAAGATCGCGGAGATCGGCATGGGCAAGGCGAAGGCCATCGGCGAGGTGGGCGTGACGCTCGCCACGCAGGTGAAGGACGCCGCTCAGGGCATCGCGAAGGCCGGCGCGAAGGCCGCCGTCTGCGCGACGGTCGCGGCCGAGGGCGTCGCCTCCGCCGTCGGTGGCATCAAGGTCAACGCCGAGGTCAGCGTCAACGTGAGCGCTTCGGCGTCGGGCAAGGCCGGCACGAAGTGACGTTTCGCTGAAGGACGGGTAGCGACGACCTGACAGAACCGTAAGGGTCTGCGGTTTCCTCCCCCCTGCCCCCCTCCACTCCGTGGAGGGGGGTTCTTCTTTTTGGGGGTAACTCCAGAACTGACATTCCTGTTGGCCGACCTGGTGCCAACGCCATCTGCACGGGCGAGGACCGCAAGGCCCGGAGCCCGGAGGCGGGGGTGAAGGCCGCAAGGCGGCCGAGGGGGGCTGCCTTCCTCTCTTCCCAAGTCAGATCCCGCTCGCGTCGCCTTCGCTCGTCGCCACCGCCCAGCTCATCGTCGAGGTCGACCGCGCCCAGGCGTACCTGCCCGCCCTGTCGATGGCGATCACGCCGCCGGTCGCTGCGCCCTTGGCCGCCAACACCGCCAGCACCTCGCGGAGCACCGCTTCGAGCTCGCCCCCTGCGGCCAGGGCGCCCGCGATACGCTGCGCGAAGCCGACGAGGAGGATCCCCTCTCCGTCGCCGGTCGCGGAGATCGCCACGGCGTCGTCCGCGAGCGTTCCGGCGCCGACGATCGGCGAGTCACCGATCCGGCCCGGCAGCTTGCCGACCACCCCGCCCGTGCTGGTCGCTGCGGCGAGGTTGCCGGCGGCGTCACGACCGACCGCGCCGATGGTCCCACCGGCCCAGCCGCGGGGCGCGGTGCCCGCGCGCACCCGCTCGAGGGCAGCCCGGGCGCGATCGGTGACGAGCGACGCAGGGTCGACGCGACCGATCCCCGCGCGCTCGGCGAATCGAGCCGCGCCCTCCGCACAGAGCAAGACGTGGCGCCCGTCCCGCAGGACGGCGCGTGCGACGTCGATCGGGTTCTTGAAGCCGGCGAGCCCGGCGACGGCCCCCGCGCGGAGACGCGCGCCGTCCATGATGGCGGCGTCGTGCTCCACGGTCCCGTCGGCGGTGAGCGCGGCCCCCGTCCCCGCGTTGAACTGAGGCAGGTCCTCGAGGCGGCGCGCCGCGATCTGGACGGCGTCGAGCGCGGAGCCGCCGCTCGCGAGCACGCTCTGTCCGGCCCTGGCCCCGTCGAGACAGCCAGCCTCATGGCTCGCCTTGCGCTCCTCTTCGACGGTCCCTGCTCCGCCGTGGACGAGGACTCCCGCCTCGAGACGGCCGCTCCCCGAGACAATCTCCATCTTCGCTCTCCCAGGTTTGTTGGCCCCTGCTCACACGACGAACGAGGGTGCCCGCACCATGCGAAGGGTACTCCCAATCCTCGTCGTCGGGCTCACCGCATGCCTCGAGCTCGCGCAGCAGCCCGCGTCCGAGAGCACCGAGACCACCGGGTCGACCGCGGCGCTCGGACGCTACGAGGTGACCGCCTCGCTCGACACGCAGACGTGTGGCACGGGCAGCATCGTCTTCCCCGAGACGCTCACCTTCGTCATCGAGCTCGACGAAGAGGACAAGCAGCTCGTGTGGGGTGACGGCGCCCTCGCGCTACGTGGCCGGCTGGCGGCGAACGGCGTCGAGTTCTCGGTCGAAGCGAAGAAGGTCGTCGACGCGCGCGGCGACACCCAGGCCGAGAACCTGCCGCCCTGCCTGATCGAACGGACCGACGCGGTGCAAGGGGCGCTCGACGACGCCGAGGCCCCGACGGGCTTCGAGGCCACGCTGGAGATCGACTACGCGCCGGAGGCCGGGTCCGACTGCGAGGACCTTCTCTTCGGCCCCGACAGGCTCGTCCAAGCGCTGCCTTGCCAGGCCCGCTACGAGCTCGTCGGCTCGCGGAGCGACTGACAGACTCGAAAAAGAACGAGCGCCGCTCCCACAGGGGAAGCAGCGCTCGCGGGGTTTCTCTCCATCCGAAGGCCGGCTCGCGTTCACCGGAAGGCCAACACCAGAGGGCACCTGCCCTCCGTCGTGAGCGCGCGCCGTGCCGTCAGAGCCGTCGGAGGCCCGTCACGTCACCCGAGCTCGGACCTCCGACTGGGGAAACCAAAGGACTTTTGCATGGTGACCAACCCTCCTCCGGCGTGCGCCGGCACCTCGAGGCGCGCTCGAGCGGGACGTACCGCATAGGCGGCCTCGTCGCGGTGTTCCTCGTCGTGCTCGCCCCCGATACGCCCCGAACGGAGCGGCTCGACAGCGCAGCACGCCTCGCCCGCGGCGCCAGGGTGCTCCCCAGCAGGACCGATCCCGGAAGGGCTTCCCTCCGCGAGCACATGACGAGAAGGTATCATCGCTTCTCGCGCCTGCAAGGACGCCCGCGCACGTGGCGCGCTGACAGCACACAGTCGCCGGGCGAGAAGTGCTAAGGTCCGCCCGCGGTGAGAGACCTTCTTACTCGGCTTCTGCAGAGCTCCTTTCCAGACAAGCTGAGCCAAGCGCTCGCGATCGCCGAGCCGGTGGCCTGGCTCCTCCTTCTGGCCGGCCTCTACTTCGGCCTGAGGGATCGCCTCTTCGGCCGCGCGAAGGCGCTGCTCAACATCGTCACCGTCGTCGTCGCGGCCGGGCTCTCGGTCCTCCTGGCGGGCGGCATCGGCGAGGTGCTCCCGCAGATGGGCTCGGACTCGGCCCACGCGCGCGCCTGCGACGTGATGAAGGTCTTCATCTCGCTCGGGGCGGCCGGCTTCGTCTTCTTCGAGATCCACCGCATGGGCCAGAAGAGGCCCGTGGCCGAGCGGTGGCAGAAGCTCGTCCTCATCAGCCTCGCGGTCGCCTCGATCGTCGTCTACTTCCAGTCATTCCGCTTCGGCTACCCGCGGTTTTACCACCGGTGGGATCAGTACCACTACTACATGGGGGCCAAGTACTTCCCCGAGATCGGCTACGACGGTCTCTACAAGTGCACGGCCATCGCGCAGGACGATCTCGGGGACGGCGTGGAGCTCGAGGTCTTCGGGCAGAAGCGAAAGTTCGACTTCCGTAAGGAGGTCCGTAAGCCCGACAAGAAGATCCGCAACCTCTCGGGCGACAACCTCCTCATCAAGGCGGAGGAGGTCCTCGCGGATCCGGAGCAGTGCCACTCTCGCTTCACGCCGGAGCGCTGGGAGCAATACAAGAGCGACGTCGCGTTCTTCGGGTCGCAGTGTTTCCTCGACAGCTACTGGACCCAGATGCAACACGACCACGGGTACAACCCACCGCCCGTGTGGACGCTCGGCGGCTCGTGGCTCGCCAACCTGCACGGTCCCGGGTTGTTGTTCGAGCTGGGGGGCGAGCAATACGTCTACGCGCAGATCATCGCCCTGCTCGACGTCGTCTACATCCTCGGCGCGTTCGCGCTCATCTGGTGGGCCTTCGGCTGGCGCATCTTCGCGGTCGCGGCGATCTTCTGGGGCTGCCAGTCCTCGGCTCCCGCCTACTGGACGCTCGGCGCCATGCTCCGCCAGGACTGGTTCTTCTTCTTCGTGGGCGCCGTCTGCTTCGCGCGCAAGCGCTACTTCGGCCTCGCGGGCGCCTCGATGGTCTACTCGGCGCTGCTCCGCATCTTCCCGGGCCTCGCCGTCGTGGGCTGGCTCATCGTCGCCGGCATCCACCTGGTCCGCCACAAGCGCATGAAGGCCGACCACGTCCGCGCGCTCGTCGGCGGCACGGTGGCGGCTGCAGTCCTCATGGGCGGCAGCCTCGCGGTGGTCGGCAAGGACTCGTACCAGAAGTTCTACCACCACACGATCCAGGTCCACGACCAGACGCCGCTCACCAATCACATGGGGCTGCGCGTCCTCGTCGGACACGACATCGGCGAGGGAGCGATCTCCACCATCGCGAGCGTCCTGCAGCGCCGAGGTGGGCCGCTGAAGAACCTCGGGGCGAGCTACGATCTCGATGCCGCGAAGAGCTCCGGCCGAATGGAGTACACGAAGGACGTCAAGGAGACGGACCCCTTCAAGATCTGGAAGCAGATGCGTCTCGACCGGTACAAGGACTACCGGCCGCTCGCCTACAGCATGATCGGCATCACGCTCCTCGCGAGCATCCTGCTCTTGCGGCGGATCAAGTCGCTATGGATCGCGCAGTGCCTGAGCCAGGTCTGGATCATCCTCCTGAGCCAGCTCACCTGTTATTACTACTCGTTCATGATCATCTCGGCGCCCCTCACGCGGGTGCGCCGTGACATGGAGATCTGGCTCTTCGGCTTCGCCGGCGTGAGCCAGTTCATCTGGAAGATCCTGGGCTACAACGACGACAAGTACACCGTCCTCACGCTGATCTCGCTCATCCTCTGCTACGCGATGATGTTCAGCTTCGGGAAGCGCGAGACCGCCGCGGACGACAAGCCCGCCTCGTGGCTCGACCTGCCCGGCCACAAGCTCGCCGCGCTCGTCACGTTCGTCCCGGGCGTCGTGATGATCGGCAACGCGGCGTTCCTCCGCGACTGGTCGACGGTCGCCGTCGGCGTCGTCGTGGTGTTCGCCGGCTATTGGCTGTGGGGGTGGGGCAAACGGCAGGCGAACCTCGCGGCCGCCCAATCGAAGCAAAGCGCATGAGCACTCGTCCTCCGTTCCCTTCCGAGCCCACGATCGAGCCCACCCACCAGAGCGTCGGCGCGTTCCGCAAGGTCCCGCGCACCGGCGTCATCTACGTCATGGGGGAAGCGGCGAAGCTCGGCTACGCCTACAAGGCCGAGCCCGGCGAAGACGACTGGTGCAACCTCGGGCAAGGCATGCCCGAGACGGGGCCGCTGCCGGGCGCGCCACCGCGGTGCGAGTCGATCCCGATCAGCGTCGACGACCAGGAGTACGCCCCCGTGCCGGGCCTCTGGGAGCTGCGCGAGGCCATCGCGAGCTTCTACAACCAGGCCTACCGCCGCGGCATGCCGACGCAATATTCGGCGGAGAACGTGTCGGTCTCCGGCGGCGGGAGGACGAGCCTCACCCGCGCCGCCGCGGCGCTCGGCCAGATCAACCTCGGCCACTTCCTCCCCGACTACACGGCCTACGAGGAGCTGCTCGACATCTTCCGGCTCTTCTCGCCGATCCCCATCTTGCTCGAGGGCGAGCGCCAGTACGACTTCAGCGTGCGCGATCTCCGTCGGGAGATCCTGGGCCGCGGGCTCGGCGCCATCCTCATGAGCAACCCGTGTAATCCCACGGGCAAACACGTGCGCGGCGAAGAGCTGGCCGCGTGGGTGCGCACGGCCGGGGAGCTCGACTGCACGCTCCTCATCGACGAGTTCTACTCGCACTACGTCTACGGGGAGAGCGCCGGGACGTCCGCCGCGCCGATGGAGAGCGCCGCCCGCTACGTGGAAGACGTGGAGAGGACCCCTGTCGTCATCTTCGACGGGCTCACAAAGAACTGGCGCTACCCGGGCTGGCGCGTCACGTGGACGGTCGGCCCGAAGGACGTGATCGACGCTGTGGCGAGCGCCGGCAGCTTCCTCGACGGCGGCGGCTCCAAGCCCATGCAGCGGGCGGCCATCGATCTCCTCTCGCTCGAGCAGGCAACGAAGGAGACGATCGCCATCCAGCGCACCTTCGCCAAGAAGCGTCACCTCATGCTCGAGGGCCTCCGGCGCATCGGCGTCTCGGTGGACGTGCCGCCGGAGGGCACGTTCTACGTCTGGGGCTCGGTCGCCGATCTCCCCGCCGGCCTGAACGACGGCATGTCCTTCTTCCGCGCCGCGCTCGCGCACAAGGTCATCACGGTGCCCGGTCAGTTCTTCGACGTGAACCCCGGAAAGCGCCGCGCCGGTCGTGCGAGCCGGTTCTCGAAGCACCTTCGGTTCAGCTTCGGTCCCGCGGAAGAGGTCTGCGCGCGCGCCCTGCGCCGGCTCGAGTCCATGGTTCGCGGCTGAGCTCGCGCGGGAGCGAGTGAATGAACGGGCGCGTCGGCCGTCCATGGCGAGTCCCGACCGGGGCGGCTTTCTCCCTTTGCACGTTCAGGCTTTGGGACTAGGGTCCGCCGCGTCATCGGGGGGCCCCGGGCGGGGCTGCCGTCGGGACATCACGGAGCGAATATGAAGCAGATTGCCTTGACCCTTCCTGTGCTCGCCGTGCTGGCCGCGGGTTGTTACACGACCGTCCCCTTCGAGGGCGGAACGCCGATCGCCATCCAGGGCGAGGCGCCGGCGAAGAAAATCGTCAAGAAGCCGCCGGCCGCGCTGAAGGCCGTTTTGACGGACAAGAAGATCGAGATCAAGGAGATGGTCCAGTTCGATCTCAACAGCCCGACGATCAAGCCGGAGAGCTTCCAGCTCCTCGACGACATCGCGAAGATCATGAAGGACCACCCCGAGGTGAAGAAGGTCGCCATCGAGGGCCACGCCAGCGCGGACGGCGACGACAACCAGAACCTCGTCCTCAGCGACGCGCGCGCCAAGAGCGTGATGGCCTACCTGGTCGGCAAGGGCGGCGTCGACGCAAAGCGCCTCACCGCCGAGGGCTTCGGCGAGAAGAAGCCGATCGCCGACAACAACACCGAGGAAGGGCGGATCAAGAACCGCCGCGTCGAGTTCAACGTCGTCGAGCGCGACAACTCGGCCGCGAAGAAGTGAACGGAAAGGGAGCCACAATCATGAAGAACAAGCTTTTCGCCCTCCTTCCCGTCGCCCTCCTCACCTCTGCCGCGGTCGGCTGTGGCGGTTACACGCGCACGCCGGAGCAGTGGACCGAGGACACCCGCCAGGTCTTCGAAGCCCAGAACGACTTCATCAAGACCTGCTACAACCGCGAGCTCAAGCAGAACGACAAGCTCGAGGGAACCGTCACCGTCACCTTCCTGGTGGAGAACGACACCGGGCGCATCAAGAAGGTGAAGCTCGATGACTCGAAGACCACCGCCGGCGATCCCGCCCGCAAGTGCGTGATGGACAACATCAAGGACCTGCGGGTCAAGCCGGCCGACTGGAACAACGGCAAGGGCTCGTTCACCTGGGAGTTCAAGGCCACCGTGCCGGCCCCGGTGGAGACGCCCGAGGAGACGCCCGCCTCCTGACGTCTCGCCTGAGCCGCAAGGCACGCTCCGTCTGGAGCGGTGTCCTCGTGGATTCACCCCCCTGCCCCCCTCACGTCGTGAGGGGGGTTCGTCTTTTCTGGAGGGGCGCTCAGGACAGGGCGCGACGCCGCGGCGCGCTGGTCGGGAGCTCGGAGAGCTGCGCGCGCAGAATCGTGCGCGCCATGCCGTCCATCCCGGAGAGCTCCAGACCGAGGCGCGGGCCCTCGTCGCCCAGACGCCGACCGTGGATGACGCGCGCCACGACCGCCTCGGTGTCGAGGAACATCCGCGTGAACGGAGCCATGAAGCTCACGATCAGGCTCTCGCCCGTCATGACGCGCAGCTTCGGGACGACGAGCATGCCCGAGTCGCTGAGCTCGACCATCTCGTCGGCGATCAAGCGAAAGTCCCGCTCCCGGACCACCTGGCAAGCGAGGCGGATCCGGTGACGGCTGGGGCGACGTGGCACATAACGGGCGAAGGAGCGGGAGCGCATGGCAAACCTCCGCCCGAACGTTACCGACCCTTTTGCGTAGAGGACCAATGTTCTACAACGCCTGCTCCAGCGACGAAGGAGACCACCGATGCCGACAGTGAACTTCAGCCACGAGATCAACTGCGACGAGGCGACCTTCTGGGAGCTCTTCCTGGACAAGGAGTTCAACGAGAAGCTCTACAAGCAGGGCCTCGAGTTCCCCGAGTGGTCGATCGTCGAGCAGACCGAGACGGAGAGCGAGGTTCGCCGCACCACGAAGGGCCGACCGAAGCTCAAGAACGTCCCCGGCCCCGTCGCGAAGATCCTCGGCGACAGCTTCGGCTACACCGAGACCGGCACGATGGATAAGAAGAGCAAGGTCTGGAAGTACAAGCTCACGCCGAGCGCCATGGCCGACAAGATCCGTCAGGAAGGTACGCTCCGCATCCAGCCGGCCGGCGAAGGCAAGATCCGCCGCATGGTCGAGCTCGTGATCGAGGCGAAGATCTTCGGGATCGGCGGCATGGTCGAGAGCACGACCGAGAAGCAGCTGCGCGACGGCTGGGACACCAGTGCGGTCTTCATGAACAAGTGGCTCGCCGAGCACAAGAAGTAGCGTCGTGAGGCGCCTGGAGCGCCAGCTGCGCGCCAGCGCACGTTCTCGTGGATTCCTCACCCCCTGCCCCCTCTCCGCGAGCGGAGAGGGGGTGACGCGAGCGCTGCCTCACTGGCAAATGGCAGGGGCTGCCCTTAGATAGAAACGCGGAGGGCGAATTGAGCGAGGCTCCGCATGTGGTGATCGTGGGTGGCGGGTTCGGTGGGCTGTACGCGGCGAAGGCGCTCGCGCGTGAGCCCGTCCGCGTGACGTTGCTCGACAAGACCAACCACCACACGTTCCAACCGCTCCTCTACCAGGTGGCGACGGCAGGGCTGAACCCGGGCGACATCGCGGTTCCCATCCGGCGCGCGCTCCGCAAGGCGGAGAACGTCACGGTCCTCATGGGGGAGGTCACGCGGATCGAGGTCGACGCGCGGCGGGTCCACCTCGAAGACGGCGCCAGCATCGATTACGATTATGTCATCCTCGCGACCGGAGCCACGCACTCCTACTTCGGGCACGACGAGTTCGCGCCGTTCGCGCCTGGCCTCAAGACGATCGACGACGGGCTTCTCGTCAGGCAACGCATCTACCTCGCCTACGAAGAGGCCGAGCGCGAGACGGACGAGCGCAAGCGCCGCGCCCTCCTGACGTTTGTCGTCGTCGGAGGCGGGCCGACGGGCGTCGAGATGGCCGGCGCGCTCGCCGAGATCGCGCGCAAGACGCTGCCGCGCGAGTTCCGGCGCATCGACCCGAGCAAGGCCAAGGTGATCCTGCTCGAGGGCGGCGACCGCGTCCTCGCGTCGTACGTGCCGGCGCTGAGCGAGAAGGCGCAGAAGCAGCTCGAACAGCTCGGGGTCGAGGTTCGCACGCGCGCGCTCGCCACCGCGATCGACGCGGACGGCGTGATCGTGGAAGGCAAGAAGATCGCCTCCAAGACTGTGATCTGGGCGGCCGGCGTGGCGGCGTCCCCGCTCGCGCGCTCGCTCGGTGTCCCGCTCGACAAGGTCGGCCGTGCGATCGTCGAGCCCGACCTCTCCATCCCCGGTCACGCGGAGGTGTTCGTCGTCGGCGACCTCGCGCACATCGAGCAGGGCGGCAACCTCTTGCCCGGCGTCGCGCAGGTGGCGATCCAGAGCGCGAAGTGCGCCGCCGACAACATCGCGCGCACGCTCGACGGCCGCCCTCGGCGCCCCTTCCACTACAAGGACAAGGGCAACATGGCCACGATCGGCAAGGCGGCCGCCGTCGCGGATCTCGGCTTCGCGAAGCTCGCCGGCTTCTTCGCGTGGCTCGCGTGGGCCGTCATCCACGTGTTGTTTCTGATCGGCTTCAAGAACCGCGTCATCGTCATGGTGCAGTGGGCCTGGGGCTACTTCACCCAGGATCGCGGCTCGCGTCTCATCCACGGCATGGTGCACGAACGGGAGGCGGAGCCTCCCGTCTTGCCTTCGCGGCGCGGCGCAGAGCTGCCCGTCCCCGCGGCGACCGTCCCGCAGCTCAGCCCGGCCCAGCCATCCCCGGCATCGGCGGCGGCGTCTCGTTCAGACTAGCGACGGCACGCTTCGCGCGCCGGCGGATGTCGACGTGCAGGTTTTCGTCGAAGTTGATGGCGCTGAAGCACGCGCGCGCCTCGACCTGTCGGCCGAGCCCCTGGTAGGCCTCCGCCTCGTTCCAGCGCAGGCGCCAGTCGCGCGTCTTCATGTCGCCCAGCGTCGACGCGTTCTTGATGATGTCGTCCCACTTCTGCTGCTTCGCGAGCTCGGTCCACCACTCGCTGCGGAGGTCGTCGTCCGCGGGCGCCAGCGTCACGGCCTTCTCGAAGAGCTCGAGCGCCTCCGGCTCACGGCCGACGACGAGGTAGGCGCGCGCGAGCGAGCGGACGGCCCCGGGCGACGACGCGTGCGCGTCGACGAAGGCCTGAAGCGCGGGCACCCTCTCGTTCATCTGCTTGATGTCGTTCGGGTCGTCCGGCCAGAACTTGAGCACGATGGCCCCCAGGTCGCCGGGATCGATCTCGAGAGCGCGCTCGATCGCGGCGCGCGCCTCGTCGACCTGACCGGCGGCTGCGTAAGATCGCGCGAGCTCGACCTGCGCGCCGGCCGACTTCGGGGCGGCCTCCGCGTAGGCCTTCGCCGCGGCGAGCGACTCGTCGAACTGGGACAGGTTGCGCAACGCGCCGATCTTGGCGAGCTCCGCGCGCTCGCGGTGCGGGCCGTCGCCAGCGGCCTTGGCCGCGCGCTCCGCCGCCGCGAGCGCCACGTCCCAGCGCTTCTCACGCTCGTGGTACGCGAGCTGCTCGAGGAAGAAGCTCGCGTCGCGCTCGGCGCCGCCTTCGAGCGGCTTCTCCCACTCGCCCACGAGGTAGTCCTTCACCGAGTCGGCCCGAACGAAGAGGAGCGACGTTGCGTCGCGCGGGTTCTCGTAGATCTTCACGAGGACGCCGAGCTGCGCAAGGGCGTCGAGCGCGGCCTGGTTGTCGGGCTTCGCCTCGAGCGCGAGGACGAACTCATTCGTCGCCTCGTCTTTGTTCGCCATGCGGAGGTGCACGTGCCCGACCGCGACGTGGAACTCTGGATCACCCGCGTACGTCTCGCGGATCTGCTTGAAGAGCTTGAGCGCGGGCTCGTACTGCTGCGAGTTCGCGTAGGCGCTCGCGAGGTTCAGCTTGGCGGCGTGATCGTCCTCGCTCTGCACCGTGATGCGCTTGAGCGTGCTGATCGCCTTCTCGAAGTCGTTCTCGGCGAAGGCCTTCTGCGCCTTGTCCCAGAGCGGGCCGGTGTCGAGGAAGGACTCCATGGCGACGACGAACTTCTGGTTCTTCTTTCGCCACGCGCTGTTCTTCCCGATCTCCGAGTTGTTCAGGAAGTCGCTGCACCACTTGCGAGCCTTCGCGGTGGGCAGGCCCTTGTCGGCGAGGCCCTCGAACTCGTCCTTCGGGACGGGGATCTGCGGCGGCAGGCCCTGCCGCTTGGCCATCTTCTCGTCCAGATTGATGAGGACCCACTCAACGCCTTCGCTCATAGATCGTTTCCTCTTCCGGCTCTCCGGCACGGTACGCGTCCGGCGCGGTCCAGATCAAGCCGCGTCTCAGCCCACGATCAGCGCGGCGAGCACGACCAGCGCGAGCGCCACGGCGAAGGCGACCCCGAGCGCGACGGGAACCGGGACGCCGAAGACGTCGCCCGAGAGGAGCAAGCGGAGCTCGTCCGAGAACGACCGCGGCGGCGGCGGCGCGCTGGGCATCAGGCTCGGTCGCGGGGCGTCGGTCAGCGAGCGGACGAGTAGACCGGGCGAGTGAGCACCGCTCGAGAGCGCCGCGACGGGAAGCCCCGTCGGCTCCGGTGGCGGTGGGGGAGACAAACCCATCCCGGCGGGCGGAGGGACGGACGGGTAGATCGGGGGCGTGAGCGCGCTCACCGCCTCGGCGGGAGCGGCCGGCAAATACGAGGAGCGGTTGTTCGTCTCCCGCACACGCGGGCTCTCGACCTGAGCTTCGACCGACTGGGGCTCGAGCTGAGCCTCCCCGCGACGGAACGAGGCTTCGAGCCTGGCGGCCTCACGCAGCATCGTCTCGGCTTGCACCCGCCCCGAGACGGCCGCGACCCTCGCGGCCTCCCGCGCCAGCTGCGCTGCCTCGTTCGCGAGCTGCGCAAGGACCGCGCGCTGCGCGGCGATCTTGGCGGCCCGTTCGGCGGCGAAGTGGAGGCGCTCGGCCTCGACTGCCAGGCGATCCGCGTCGGCGCCGAGCTCGGGGTCGAGCGCCGCAGGGCCGCCGGGAACGCCCGGCGGTGCCCGCAGCGGATGGGTCGGGACCTCCTCCGACTCGGGGTCGACCATGGCCTGGGGCATGTCGAGCAGGGTGTCCTGCGACGGCGGAGCAGCGAGCGCGGAGGCCAGCGGTGAAGGCGGCGCGAGCAGCCCGGTTCCCCCTGCCGTGCGGGGCCGCGTCGGCGAGGAGTCGGTCGGAACGTCGGTGAGGCGCGGCCCCGGCGGCGGGGTCGCGACGCGCGGCGGCGGCAGCTTGCGAAGGAGGGAGCCCGTGCCGAGCCTGTCGGCCGCGGGCGGCACCGGTCGCTGCTGCTGTTGGTGCTGCAGGTGCGCGTCGAGCAGGAGCTTGGGCTTGACGGTCGTCGTGCGGTTGTCGCTGTCCTCGTCAGGGACCTCGGCGTCGTGCAACGCGGGCCTCCGCGCCGGAGGCGCCATCTGCAGCGGCGCCGTCGGCTTCACGACCGTGGGCACCTCCTCCGACCACTCACCGCTGTTCGGGTCCTCCATCGCGGCGGGCACGCCGTCCGGCGTGGTGGTCGCGAGCCGGCTGTCCAGGCGCGAGCGCTTGCCGAGATCCTGCCCGCGGTCCGTCACGTCGGTCGGGTCTTCCCCGCGCCTCCTCCGGCGGGAGGAGACCGCCGCGCTCCTTGCTCCGCCGGGGCTCTGGCTGGGCGAACGTGGCCGCGCGGAGGGACCGAGGCGCGCCTTCGCGCGCTCCGCCTCGGCCTTGAGCTCGCCGCCGATGGCGCGCTCGAACCAGCGCATCTGGCGCATGGCGTTCCGGCGAACGAACCGCGCGACGCTGTCAGCGTTGTCATTCTTGTAGCCGTGCGTGTCCAGCCAGGACAGGAGGCGCACGCGCACCTCGTCGGCGTGCTGGAAGCGACGCGCCGGGTCGCGGTCGAGCAGCCGGTTGACGACGAGCGCGAGCTCGCGATCGATCTTGGGGCGGAGCGACTGGATGTCGGCGGGCGGCTCGTTGGCCATGACCCGGAAGACGTCGAGCTCGTTGGCGCTCGTCCACGGGTGGCGCCCGGTGAAGAGCTCGAAGAGAACCACGCCCAGCGAGAACAGATCCGCCCGGCCGTCGATCGCCCCCTCGCGTCCCTGCTCGGGCGCCATGTACTGCGGATGCCCCTTGAGCAGGCCGGTGAGCGTCTTGGTGACGCGCTGCTTGGCCTTCGCGAGCCCGAAATCGGCGATCTTCACCTGCCCGTCGAAGCCGACGAGCACGTTTCCGGGCGTGAGATCGCGGTGGACGAGGTGCAGCGGGTCGCCCTCGGGGCCACGCAAGCCGTGAGCCGCGGCGAGCCCGGCGCAGATCTCTGCTCCGAGGTGGACCACCATCCGCTCCGTGAAGGCCTCGCCGGTCTCGAACACCGTCTTCATGAGCCGCGCGAGCGAGACGCCCTGGACGAGCTCCACCGCGAGGTAGGTGCCGTCGGCGTCGGTCCCCCACCCCGCCACGCGGACGACGTTCGGGTGCATCAGCGCCGCCGTCATCCAGACCTCGTCCACGAACATGCTCGCGAACTGCGGGTCTTCTGCGATGTGCGGATGCAGCCGCTTCACCGCCAGGAGCTGCCCGCGCAGCGGGTCCGGGTCCCGGACGCGACAGAGCTCCACGCGCGCGGTCGGGCCGGTCGCGATCTCGGCGAGCAGCTCGAAGGCGAGCGGGGGCGGCCGGGTCAGCTTCGAGAGCAAACCATCATTTCGCGGCCCACGAGGGGGCGGGAAAGCCGCGTCCGGTGGCTCGGAGCGGTGCATGACTCGGGGAGGCTACCTCATTACCCGAAGGACCGAGTGCCCTGATTCGGTCCTTCGTCGAAAGAGAGGATCGCCGCATCCGAAGCAAAGGGCTGGGCGCCGGACGAGACGGCTCAGGTGCGCGCGGCCGAGATCGCGACGGGCAACCCCGAGAGTGAGGCCTTCAGGTAGACGTCGAGGTGGTCGTCTTTGCTGCGGATGCCTCGAACACCGAGGACCGGCGTCGCGACCGCGAGCGCCTTCTTGAACTTGGGATTTTCGGCGAGCTTCGGCACCTTCATGAGATCGAGCACGATGCGGTCGTCCTTCGCGTCCACGATGAGCGCCGGTCGCTTGGGGATGAAGGCGACCAGGTTGCCGGGCTTGGAGAGATCGAGCGCGCCCGACTGCACGAGCGCCGCGACCGGGGTCTGGAAGCCGTCGAGGACCTTGAGCGACAGCTCGGCCACGCGGAGCGCGACGCGGACCTCGTCCGTCGAGACGCTCACCTCTTCGATGTAGAGGATCTGCGAGACCCGGAGCGTCGAGCCGACCGCCTCGACGGTCATCGCGATCCTCAGCCCGGGAGGCGCGCTGTCGAGCTCGATGTCTCGCGGCAGCTTGGTCCCGCCGGTGAGCTCGCGCGCGAGGTAACGGAGCGCATCGAGGGGCACGCCGAACCGCAGGCCGAACGCGCCCCGGAGCACCCGCACGATCTCCTCGGGGTGGTCTTTCAGATAGTCCGTCGCACGCGAGAGGATCACCTTGGGGTCGGGACGCGGCATAGAGGCGGGAGAATCCAAGGCATGCGAACCGGAATCAAGATCTAACCGCCGATGACGCGCCTGTGACGCAGGCTCGGCAGGCTCTTGCGCACGGCGTCGACGCGCGCGCGCTCGACGCGGCCGACCGCGACGCCCGGACCGTCCGACGCTTGCGCGACGACGTCGCCCCACGGATCGACGATGCAGGATTTGCCGTAGGTCCTCCGGCCTCGCGGGTGCGCACCACATTGCGCGGCAGCGAGCACCCAGCTCTGGCACTCGATGGCGCGCGCGCGGAGCAAGACATGCCAGTGATCTTTGCCGGTCATCAGGGTGAACGCGGCGGGCACCGTGAGCGCCTCGGCTCCGCGGTCCACGAGCGCCTGGTAGAGCGCCCCGAAGCGGACGTCGTAACAAACCGACAGGCCCGTCACGAGGCCGCCGAGCTCGACCGTCACCGCGCCGTCGCCGGCGGTCGTCGACGACGACTCGCGGTACGACTGGCCGTCCCCGACGTCGACGTCGAAGAGGTGGATCTTCCGGTAGACCGCGAGCACCGACCCGTCGGGACCAACCGCCACGCTGGTGTTGAAGGGACGCCGCGGGTCACCGCTCGCCTCGGGCATGCCGCCGGCGACGAGGTGGAGCCTCTCCCGCCGGGCCAGCTCGCGGAGGGCTCGAACGATCGGCCCATCGGCCTGGCCGCCCGGGCCGACCGACACCACCTCGGCGATTGCCCGCCGGTCCTCCTCCGCTCCCATGAAGGCGAAGTTCTCGGGCAAAATCGCGATCTCCGCGCCGAGCCGCCGGGCCCGGGCGACGAGATCGGCCGCTCGTTCGAGGTTCTCGTCGAGCCGATCCTGGCTCTCGAGCTGAACCACGGCCACCGTCCACTCGCCGGGCGTCTGGGTTTCCGAGGAGGTCACGAACGGCATGCTACAAGCCTGGGTTCGTTTCGGTATCCTCTCGTCGTCGTGGCGCCCGGCACGAGCCGGGCGCTCGCTCCAGTCAGGACTATCTCGCGCGATGTCGAGCCGACAGCCCAGGACCACTGCGGCCATGCAGCAGTACGGGGCCCAAGCCTCGCCGGACAACCCCAAGGGGACCCGGGCTGGGCTCGTCTTGCTCTACGCGCCGGATTGGCCGCGCTTCGCCCCCGCGTACCTGCTCAGCGAACGGGAGCTGACGATCGGGCGTGACCCGGCGTGTGGCATCTGTGTCCCGGAGGGCGCGGTCTCGCGACAACACGCGCGCATCCACTTCGAAGGTGGGGCCTGGGTCATCCGCGATCTCGGGAGCCGCAACGGGACGCTCGTGGACGGTCAGTTCGTGACCGAGCTGGTCCTGGAGGACCTGCACGAGATCCGCGTCGGAGACGCGATCTTCAAGTTCGTGGCCGGCGGGGCGGAGAGCTTCGGGAAGGTCCGCATCGACGGGACCAACCTGGACGACGCGACCGGCGTCGGAGCCGTCCGGAGCGTGACGGGGATCGTCGGAGGCCACCAGATCCGAACCCTCTTGCGTGCGCTGCACCGCGTCGCCAAGAGCGAGATCTCCGTCGTCGTGCTGGGCGAGAGCGGCACCGGAAAGGAGCTGTTCGCTCGCGAGCTGCACACCGCGAGCGGCCGGCGCGGGTCGTTCCAGGCGGTCAACTGCGCCGCGATCCCGGGCTCGCTCCTCGAGAGCGAGCTCTTCGGCTACAAACGCGGCGCGTTCTCGGGCGCGGACCGCGACAAGGTCGGCATCGTGAAGGCCGCCGACGGCGGCACGCTCTTCCTCGACGAGATCGGCGACATGCCCCTCGACGCGCAGGCCAAGCTGCTCCGCGTGCTCCAGTCCAAGGAGATCATCCCCGTCGGGGCCACCGGCCCGGAGCGGGTCGACGTGCGCGTCGTCTGCGCGACGCACCGCAACCTCGCCATCCTCCAGAAAGAGGGGCGGTTCCGGGGCGATCTGTTCGCACGGCTGAACGAATACAGCCTGGCGCTCCCGCCGCTCCGCGAGCGGAAGGAGGACATCTACTCGCTCGTCGCAGGGCTGCTCTTGCGGCACGGCCGGCCGAGCATGAAGGTCAGCTTCCCGTTCATGACAGGCTTGTTACATTACGACTGGCCCTTCAACGTCCGGGAGCTCGAGGCCGCCCTCAAGCGGGCCGTCGCGCTGGTCGAGGGAGACCTGCTCGACGCCGAGCACCTGCCCGACACGATCAAGATCGCCATGGAGAGCTACGGGGTGCGGGGCCACGGTCCGTCGAGCGAGGGCCGGCCGGCTGCGACTTCCGGAAGGGCCACGACGCCTCCACCGCCCGACGTGACGGCCCCTGCCGCGCACGCGTTGCCCCGCCCTGCCCCGGTGCCGCAGGCCCCGAGCGGGCCTCCGACGGAGCAGCAGCTGCGGGCCTTGCTCGCCCTGCACAAGGGGAATGTCGCCGCCGTGGGGCGCGAGTTCGGCAAGGAGCGGATGCAGGTGCACCGCTGGCTCAAGCGCTACGGCATCGACGTCAGCCAATACCGCTGAGGCGCGCTACTGGCAGGCTTCGGCCGGGCACTCGGCGCTGCACGTCTCGACGCACGCGCACTGGAAGAACGCCGCGAGCACGGAGACGCCAGGCCCGTTCACGAGGACCGCAGCGTCGATGCAAGCCTGGTCGTACGGCGCAGAGCAGAGCGACAGCTCGTTCAGGATATTCTGGCAGAGCGCCGAAGCCAGGCAGGCCTCCCACTCGTCGAGGCACGCGAGCGTCTGGGTGTCCTCGATGCACGTGTTGCAAGCCGCCGGCGTCCCCTCGAGCAGGCTCGCGGCGCAGCCGCAGTGCGGAGCGAGCAAGACGCCGAGCCCCGAGCTCGAGCTTCCCCCCGTTCCGGTCGTCGACGACGACGTCGTCCCCGCGCCGCCTGCTCCTCCCGATCCTGTCGTCGTCACTATCCCTCCCGCCCCGACGCCGACGGTCACGCCGCTCTCGAACGGCGGCGGCGGGTCACGCTCCTCGAGCTCGCAGCCAAGGGGCACGAGGACCATCGAGAACAAGACGAAGCGGCGCACCATGGGGGGAATCGTACACGGACTCGGGCTGTCCCCGAAATTCGCCGTTTTTCGCTCCGAGCAGCTCGCCCCGACTCACTCCACTTCCGGCGCGTCACCTCGGAGGCCGGCTCGGAGGAAATCACTCATCCCCATCGCGAGGTCTGCCGGCAGCTCTCCGGCACCGAACGCCTTCACCTCGCGGATCTCCAGCCCGTTGAGGGGCGGACGGGACGGGGCGTCGACCTTCGCGCGCACGACGACCGTCACCGCATGGAAGCGCGGGTCGCGATCCGGTCGGCTGTAGACGCCCACGAGGGTCCCCATCGTCGCGCGTTCGATTCCCGCCTCCTCCAGGAGCTCCCGATGGAACGTGGAGACCAAGGTCTCGCCCCACTCCACCGTGCCGCCGGGGAGCGCCCAGGTGCCGGTGTCGCCCCTTCGAATCAGCACGACTCGCCCGTCCTCCTGCTCGGCCACCACCGCGAGCCCCACGACGGGCCGCCGCAGCACGTGGCGGAGGATCTCTTTGCCGAGCCCGACGACGCTCTTCGGGAGCAGCGAGAGGGGTGCGAGCGACCGAGTTTGCACCGCGGCACTCTATCCCAGGCGGAGGTTGTATGCTGCAGCGCCATGTCGGACCCGAGCCTGCCGCCGCCGCCGCACAACGAACCCGTCCGCGCCTACGCGCCCGGCAGCCCGGAGCGCGCCGACCTCAAGGCCGAGCTCGCCCGGATGCGCGGCGAGATCGCCGACATCCCGATGGTCATCGGCGGCGCCGAGGTCCGCACGACGACCCAGATCGACGTCCGCTCCCCACACGACAAGCAGCTCCTGCTCGGGCGTGCGCACGAGGGCTCGGCCGAGCACGCGGAGCGCGCGATCAAGGCCGCGCTCGGCGCCCATCCCACGTGGTCCTCGATGCCGCAGCGCGAGCGCGCCGGGGTCTTCCTGCGCGCGGCGGAGCTGGCTGCGACCACCTGGCGCGCGCGCCTGAACGCCGCGACCATGCTCGGGCAGAGCAAGACCGCCTACCAGGCGGAGATCGATTCGGCGTGTGAGCTCGTCGACTTCTGGCGGTTCAACGTCCACTTCGCGAGCCAGCTGGTCGAGCCCCTGGTGCAGGCGCCCAACACGTGGAACCGGATGGAGTCGCGCCCGCTCGAGGGCTTCATCGCGGCGATCACGCCGTTCAATTTCACCGCCATCGCAGGGAACCTGCCGACCGCGCCGGCCATCCTCGGCAACACCGTCGTCTGGAAGCCGTCCCCTCTCGCGTTGCGCAGCGCTCACGTGGTGATGAGCCTGCTGCGACAGGCGGGCCTCCCCGAAGGGGTCGTCAACCTCGTGATGGGCCCGGCCGAGGAGATCGTCGGCGCGTGCCTCGACCACCCGAGCCTGGCCGGTGTCCACTTCACCGGGTCGACGAGCGTCTTCCGATCGATCTTCCAGCGGGTGGGGACGAACATCGCGAAATACCGAAGCTACCCGCGCCTCGTCGGGGAGACCGGCGGCAAGGACTTCGTCTTCGCGCACGCGAGCGCCGACCTCGACGCGCTGGCGGTCGCGCTCACCCGCGGCGCGTTCGAGTTCCAGGGACAGAAGTGCTCCGCCGCGTCGCGCGCGTACGTCCCGCGCTCCATCTGGCCGAGCCTTCGCGATCGCCTGGTCGCGCTGATGGACACGATCCGCGTCGGCGACGTGACCGACTTCCGCAACCTGATGGGCGCGGTGATCGACGCGCGGGCGTTCGCGCGACACCGCGGCGTGATCGAAGAGGTGAAGGCGTCGAGCGCGGACGCGCTCGTCCACGGCGGCAAGACCGACGACGAGATCGGCTACTTCGTCCACCCCACGCTCGTCGAGTCGGACAGCCCTCGGTCCCGCCTCATGACGGAGGAGTTCTTCGGGCCCATCCTCACGGTCTGGGTCTACGAGGACGGCCGCGAGGACGAGGCGCTGACCGAGTGCAACGAGAGCAGCAACTATGCCCTCACCGGCTCGGTGTTCGCGCGCGAGCGCGTCTTCGTCGAGCGCGCAACCGCCCGCCTGCGCGACGCGGCGGGGAACTTCTACATCAACGACAAGCCGACCGGCGCGGTCGTGGGCCAGCAGCCTTTCGGCGGGGGCCGAGGCTCCGGCACGAACGACAAGGCCGGCAGCGCGCTGAACCTCTACCGGTGGATGAGCCCACGCGCGATCAAAGAGACGTTCGTCCCCCCGACCGAGCTCGGCTACCCGAGCATGCTCGAGCCGTAGCGAAACGGCACAGCCCTCCGGGCTCCTCAAAAAGCAGGCCGTGCGCCCCAAGCGCACGGTTTGCCTCTTGAAGCTGGCTGCTCCCCTGACTAGGAGTGTTGCTTCCTTGAGAACTGGTCGATCGAGGCACTCCGAGGGGGGCCCGTCGACGCTACCGGAGGCACCAATGAAGTCGAACATTCTTGCAGGTTTGAGCGTCCTGGGGTTGTCCGTCGCCGCGTTCGTCGCGGTCGGCTGCGGTGACGACTCGGGTGCCGGCGGCAGCGGCGGCAGCGGCGGGACGACGACGTCGACCACCACGAGCAGCAAGGCGACCGGCGTCACGGGCGCCACGGTCACGTCCACCGTCAGCACGGGCACGGGCATGATGGGCGACGGCAACGACACGTTCGCCGAAGCCGACCCGATGGAAGAGTCCATGGGCGTCCCGTTCGTCGCCGACTCGGCCGAGCTGAACCCGCCGGACACGGACGTCGACTTCTACACGTTCAACGGCCTCGCGGGCGTCGCGAGCATCGTCGCCTACTCCAAGCCCGACGGCGATCCCTTCGCCTCGACGGACCCCGACATCGTGTTCGAGCTCTACGACTCGGGCATGAACCTCATCGCGACGAACGACGACCCGTACCCGCGCGACACGCAGGACTCGAACATCATCACGGTCCTCCCGGAGGACGGTCTGTACTACCTGAAGGTCTCCGAGTTCTGCGCCACGCCGAACGCCGGCTGCGACGCCGCCTACTACGACGGCCTGGACGACCTCACGTACGGCGTCGAGATCTACATGGAGGCGGCTGGCGCCCTCGCCAACCCGATCCAGGAGGCCGAGCCGAACGATACGGTTGCCAACGCCACGCCGGCGAACCTGCTCGAGACCACGACGGCGGGCCAGTATTTCGCCACGCTCGCCTACGGCGAGTTCGGCTCGATGACCGACACCGAGTACTTCTCGTTCACCGCGCCGAACAACGTGCCGATCACCCTCGGCGGCCGCCTGACGACCAACATCGTCTTCCAGCCCCCGGGCAAGACGGCCGGCAGCGGCTCGGCGCGCTTCACCGGCGTCGTCCGCCTCGAGGACACGATGGGCAACATCGTCGCCCTTCAGGACTGGTCGACCGAGACCGACGCGACGGACTACGCGGAGATCACCGCGGCGCCGCTCCAGCCGGGCGTCAACTACGTCGTCCGCGTCACCGGCGGCCCGAACGAGGCCGACGGCCCGCTCGCGCCGTTCTTCGTCTACTCGCACGGCGTCAGCGAGGGTAACCCCCTCGAGACCGCCGACGTGACGAACAACCTCCCGGCCACGCCGGAGGTTCTCGTGCACCCCTCAGGCGACACCGACAGCTACTTCGTCGACGGCAACCTGGGCGTGGGCGACACCGACCACTACCAGATCGCGGTCGAGGGCCAGCCGATGTTCGCTTACACCTGCATCGCGCAGCGCGGCGGCTCGGGCATCCGCGGCCTCACGGTCGACATCCTCGACGCGGGCGGCGACGTCATCTCCACCGGCACGGAGGACGCGACGACGCAGCTCTTCGTGTTCGACGTCGACCCGATGGGCGAGACGAACCTGACCGTGCGCATCACGAAGACCTCGCAGGACGCGCTCGTGACGGGCGACTACTACCGCTGCGGCTTCAACTTCTACACGCCGCAGTGAACGCGACGAGGCGCTGAACAAGCGCTGGAGAGAAGGCGCGGCTCCTCGGAGTCGCGCCTTTCGCTTTCCATCCTCCCGTTGCGCGGGCCAGCCGGCGCTTCGGCGGCTCGGGCCGGGCGACCGGTCACGAAGCTGACAGCTCCGTCAGTCCGTGTCGTAGAGGCCGAGCTTGTGGCGGAGCTCGAAGGCCGCGTCCGACACGGCGAACGCGAGGATCTCGAGCTCCCGGTCGCGTTGCTCCTCCGCGTCGCCGGGCAGCGTTCGCGCCGTCTCGATCGCGACCGAGACCTTGCCAGCGAGCAAGAAGCCGGCGCGCAAGGCAGCGCGCTCCGCAGCGCGGACGAACGCACCGATATCGGCGCGGGCGCCGGCGGTGTCGAAGTCGATCACGGCCTCCTCCAGGGCCGACTCGTCGTCGTCGCCGAGGTTGTCCTTCACGCCGGGCAAGAGGAGCTCGACGAGCGGGCGCAGCCGGTCGGGGATGGGCGTATCCGGGACCGCCACGACGACGGCGGTCACGAAACACGCCGCGAGATCGTCGACGTCCGCGCAGAGGCGCACGAGGCGGTGCTCGGGCCGCTGCATGGCGAGGTGGAAGCCGGCCAGGAACGAGAGCTCGGCCAGCGTGCGACCGCGCAGCGCTCCCGACCCCACGACGGTGGTGGGAAGCTCGCGCAGCGCCGGCGTCATGGTGAGGGCGCTCGAGTCGTCCAGGTAGACACGCGGGACAGGGACCGAGAGCGCCTTCGCGGCCCAGAACACACAACGCGCCGCGGTGACCGTGCTCGTCTCGGGGTCGGCGAGCTGCGCATCGTCGAGCGGGACCAACCGGCCTGCGCGGCGAGCCACACCCGTGAGCGCGGCGGCGATCGCAGGACCGGCGGCGGAGAAGATCCGCGCGACCGGCTCGACCATCTCGTCCTCCGCGCCGGGCTCGAGCGCTTGCCGGAGGAGCGCCCAGTCTTCCTCGGTCAGGGCCCCACGCGGACGGTCCGCGATGGCCTGCGCACCGAGGACGGCTCGAGCACGGTCCGAGGCAGCGCCGAGGTGCGCGAGCACGGCCGCCACGTCCGCGGCGCGCTCGAGCCGTTCGGTCCGCATGAAGAGATCGAATAGCCCGCGATGCACCTCGGCCCGCGACGGGCCGAGCGCGGACTGCGCGAGGAGGTGGACGATGGCGCGGTCGAGGTCGCCGACGGCCTGAGCGAGCGTCGCGGCCTTGGCGCGAGCCACAGGCTCGCGGGGGCGCGCTCGAACCGCGACCTCGAAGGCCTCGAGCGCGCCGGCGGGGTCCTCCAGGTGATCTTCGAGGAGCACGCCGAGGCGGCGACCGATCTCGTGCTCGAGACCTGAGCGGAGCGAGTCGTCGGTGATGCGCGGGAGCCGATCGAGCATGCGACGATACGCGCCCTCGAGCTCGCTCCACTCCTGTCGCTCGGCCAAGAGCTCGCTCAAGAGCGCGAGCGGCTCGAGCTGCGAAGGGTGAGCCTCGAGCGCCGCCTCCAGCACGTCGAGCGCCTCGTCCTCGCGCTTGTGTTTCGTCACGAGGTCGCGAGCGAGCGAGAAGAGGAGCGCACCGCGCTCGGTCTCGTCCGGCTCGAGGTCGGCGAGGCGCCGCCGGAGCGCGAGGGCGTCCTCCGTGCGACCCTCCCGCTGCGCGAGGTCGAGCAAGAGGCGCTGGACCGAGAGCTCCGCCGGCGCGATCGCCGCCGCCTGCTCGAGGGCCTCCCGGGCGCGCAAGGTGTCGCCCACGTCCTCGAGCCACGATCGAGCGAACACGACGAGCGCGCGAGCCGTCTCGATGGGGTCGTCGATCCGGGAGAGGATACGCTGCTGGATCGCCGCGGCCGCGCGGTGGTCCTTCTCGCCGAAGTAGAGGCTGAGCAACGTCTTCATCACGCTGTCGCCGCCCTCGATCGTCGGATCGAGGCCGAGCCCCTTCTCGAAGCTGGCGATCGCCTCGCGGGCCTTGCCTTGCCGCAGCTTCACCTCACCGATGCGCACGTAGATGCGGGCGCGGTCGGCGTCGCTGTCGGCCGCTCCGGCCGCGAGCGCGAGGGCCTTGCGGTAGCGCGCGAGCGCTTCCTCGTCTTTGCCCTCGCGAGCCAGGTCGTCCGCCTCCGCGATGATGGCGCCGGCGCCCGGTGGGGGCGCGGGCACGGACGGCGCGGCAGGAGGGACGTCCGGCGCCGGAGGAGGCGCGACCTCGGCCACCGGCTGCGCGGCGACCGGCTGCTCGGCAACGGAGGGCTCGGCGGCGGAGGGCTCCGGCTCGGCGGCGACCGGCGGCGGCTCCGGTGAGGGTTGAGGCTCGGCCTCCACGGCCGGCGGCGGCTCCGGTGAGGGTTGAGGCTCGGCCTCCACGGCTGGCGGCTCGGCGGTGAGCTCGCCGCCGTCACCTTCGAGCACCACGAACGAGACACCGAGCCCGCCGTAGGCCATGGCGGGCACCGCGCCGAGGACGTGCCCGTTCTCGCGGACGGTCTCGTAGAGCGCGGCCGCCGTGAGGCCCGTGCGTGGGTCGGCGCCGTCCAGCGCTTCGAGCATCGCGCGGGTGAACGGCGAGCAAGCCGGCGCGTCGAGCTCGGCGGCCTGCGAGCACCGGCGGACTCCGACCAGGAGCTCCGTCTCGCTCGCCTTCTGCGCAGCGCGAGCGAGCCTCGCGACCTCCATCGGCTCGAGCTCGTCGGTCCCGGGATCGATGCGGAGATCGAGCACGGCGACGACCGGCCCCTCGACGCCATCCCGGAGGGCGGCGAGGATGTCCGCGAGGGCGTCACCGGTGTCCGGGTGCTCGGTGTCGAGCAGGAGGAGGAGCTCCCCGTCGGCTCGCATCGCTCGGGCCGAGACGTACAGGAGCACCTCGTCGGCCGGCGGCTGCGTGTCGGCGAGGCGCTCCTCGATCTGCGCCGCGAGATCGTCGCGGGGGTCGACGTCGTACAGGATGAACGCGGCGTCGGGCTGGCCGAGGCGCTCGCGCACCGCGTCCGCGTCGAGCATGCCCTGCCCGCCACGGATCTCCGACGTTTGGGCGGTGCACGCGAGAAACGCGATGCGGACGGGCATGGTCCTGTTCGGGTCGGCGCCGCGTTCGGCCAAACCTAGCTCTCCCCGCCGTTCATGCAGGCCTCCACCGACTGTGCCTCCTCCGCCGAGATGAAGCAGACGTTGTCGGTGAAATCGAGGAGGCACTCGGCGTACTGCTCGCGCTGCCCCGAGCACTCGGACTGCGCTTCCGTGACACCCTGGTCATCATCTTCGGGCAGCCCTTGGGCGCAGCCGCTGGCCTCCGCCTCTTCGGCGACCTCGTCGCAGACGTTGTCGCAGCCGGCCGCGAAGAAGGAGATGCCGGCGATGACGATGGCTCGGACCGCTCGCATGGGCAAGGAACGTAGACGATCGAGGTCCCGCGGCGCCACAGGACTCTTGGGGACCTTTTCGGAGTCCCTGAGCAGGGGCGGCCACGCTCGGAGCGACAGGACGACGGAGGTCAGGGCGGGCAGTCGGCGGCGCACGAAGCGGCAGCCTCGCCGTAGCCCTTCGCGTCGCAGAGGCTCTTCCCCGAGGCGAGGAGGCAGTCTGCGCAGTTGGCCTCCACGTCGGTGCACTCGTCCCCGGTGTCTCCGCCCGCGGAGCCGCCTTGACCGGCGGCCGGGCACGCGGCGAGCTCGTCCACGAGGTCGTCACATCGGGTGGCGCAGCCCCACGCCACGAGGGCGACGAGCGCCGCGGCGCACGCGAGCCAGACCCTCATGGCGTGACGTCCTCGCACTCGGCGATGCAGGCCGTGCGAGCGGCCAGATCCCCCTGCGGATCGCAGAGATCCTCGTTGGACTCGAGGAGACAACCCGCGCACTTGTCCTCCGCGTCCGAGCAGTCGTCCTCCGTCGCCGCGCTTCCGCCCCCCTCCCCCGTTTGGGCGCATTTGGCGCGCTCCGTGGCGAGCTCATCACACTTGTTGCTGCACGCGGCCGTCGCGCTCGCGAGGAGCGCGGTGAGAAAAAGGGCTTTTGCTCGGGAGAGAATCATGACCATCCGTCCACTCCGGTTCGCGGCGCATACTAGCCTTCAATCAAGCGCTGTCGCGCTTGAAGTTGCGCGGCGCCGCCATCCGCCCTGCGCGCGGGGCCCCGACCCCGCTTGCCTGCGCTTCGGAGGCCGTGAGCCGGAGCTCAGGGCCTCGAGCCGGGTCGGAAACGTGCCGGCTGCGACCTACCCTCGCGTGATCGATCCGACGAACAGGGCGCAGAGGGCGTCACCGTCGTCGGGACGCTCGACAGCGGGCGCCAGACACCGCGCGACGAGCGCGCCCAGGGATGGCTGGGACTCTCCGAGCGCGTCGAGGGCATCCTCGAGGGCGCGGCCGTACCCGTACACGTCGTCCTTCGGCGAAGCGGGCGCGCCGGCCAACCGCTCGGGCGACAGGTAACCTGCGCTTCCTCCTCCTCCGTCTGCGCCTATCGCTCGAGCGATCCCGAAGTCGGCCAGGAGAGGCTCGCCCCTCGCCTTGAAGAGCACGTTCGCCGGCTTGACGTCCGAGTGGACGAAGCCGGCTCGGTGGATGCGGCGCAGCGCCTCCGCGAGCGGGCGAGCCCAGCTCTCGACGGGCTCGAGCACGTCACGCCGGCCGGCGCGCAAGAGGTCCTTCAGGCTTCCGAGCGGCGCCCACTCGAGCGCGACCCAGCCGCGCTCCGGCGCGGCGTCGAGCACGTGCACCACGCCGCGGCCCGAGAGCCTCGACGCCAGGCGGATCTCGCGCTCGATCGCGCCGCGAGCGCCCGATTCGCCGTGGTAGACCTTGAAGGCCACGCGACGACCCAAGAGCTCGTCCGTCGCTTCGTACACGGCACCGGCGCCGCCGCGCGCGACCTCGCGGAGGATCGTGAACGGGACCCCCGAAGGTGCGGCCGCCACCATCGTCGCCTCGTCGTGTTTGGCGGCGGGTCGCACGCGGAACCCAAGGGTAGAGGCCCATCGCTCGCGCCGCTCCATCGCTCCCGGCGTGTCGATCGCCTTGGCGAGGACCCGCTCCACCGCGCCGAGCGCGCGCGCGAGGTCACCGCTCGCAGCGTGCAGATCGGCTTGCATCATCAGGGCGGCTGACGAACGCGCGCCGGCGAGGATGTCGAGCGCCCGCGGCTCCTGGCCTCGAAGCACGAAGAGCTCCGCGACGGCGAGCCTGACCGAGTCCGCGAGCGGCTCCGGGCTCCCGACGATGGCGGCGAGGGCCTCGGTCTCTTCGGGCGTCCCCCGCACCCGCGCCAGGAGCTCGAGCGCGGCGGCTTCCCCTCCAGCGCCTCCGAACGCGCGGCGGGGCTCGGCTGGAGCGGGCAGCGCCGGGGACACCGGCGCTGCCTCGGCCGGCGCCGCTGGCGCCTCGGGCGCGGCCTCCTCCGCGTCGCGCCCGCCGAGGCGGTCCTTCAGGCGCTGCCAGAAGCTCATGTGGGCGTCGCCTCCACGACGAGCGAAGCCGGCCCGCCCCGCTCTCGCGAGACGCGGTCGCCGACCGCGAGCTCGATGCGCGCGGGGGCGACGAGGTCGGCGAGGAACGCCGGGGACGCTGCGGTGCTCTCGAGCACGACGAAGGTCTCGCCTTCCTCGCCGCGCTCCACATCGACGCTCCACCCGGCGACACGGAGCGGGCCGAGCGGCGCGCGGAACCGCTCTCCGGCGACCGCAATCATGACACCACCGTCCTGATGTGGCTCGACGCGGCAGGGCAGGTCCGAGCCGAGGACGAGCGAGACCCCCTCGCCGACGGGCACGGGCCCGGCGAGGCGCGCGCCCGCCAGGAACGTCCCGTTGCGGGTGCCGAGGTCCTCCACGACGGCGCCCGCCGGGTCGCTGCGGACCGCGACGTGCTCGCGGCTGACCGAGCGCGAGGCGACCACGACGGTCGCCTCGCCGCGCCCGATCGTCACGCGGCCTCCGAACGCGACGAGCGTCGGCTCGCCGTCGATCGAGAGGGCACACGTCGGGCCCCGCACCAGTCGATGCCGGATGACGCGGACCAGGTCCTCCAGGCGCTCGTCCGGTCCGGCGCGGAGCGCGCCTTCGGCGACGCGGAGCGCGGCGCGGCGCTCGCCGCCGCGATCGAGGTCGGCGGCTCGACGGATCGCGAGGGTGCGGTCTTGCTCCACCTTCGAGGCCGCCGCGTCGCTGCGCAGTCTCTCTTCGAGCTTGTCGATCGCGCCCGCCGCGGTGAGGGCGCGCACCTCGCCTTCCGTGTCGCCGATCGCGCGGTAAGCCTCGGCCGCGAGCTCGTGCTCGCCCGCTCCCTCGAGATCTCCCGCCGCTCGCAAGAGCTCGCTCCGGGCGAGCGTCCCGTGTGATCGCACCAGATCGTAAGCGAGCCTCGCCTTGCGAGCCCGGGCCATCCGCGCGAGCTCGGGGTCCGCGGCCGTCGCGGCGGCCTGCTCGAAGAGCGCGACGCGACGCTCCAGGCTGGGCTCGGCGTCGGCCCTGAGCAGCAGCACGCGGGCCGCTTCGTCCGGGACCTCCGCCTCCAGGTAGGCGCGCGCGGCCCCCGCCAGATCCCCCGACGTCTCGAGCTTCTTGGCAGCTCGAGCGCGGTACCCGTCTTTCCCGAGGCCGCGGATCCGGTCCCAGAGGCCCATGACCTTCCTAGAGTGTGCGAAAGCACCCTACTCCGGCAAGCCGTTGACTGTGTGCGCCCGGGCGTCGGACGATGGGCGCAGCATGGCCAGCGGCAACCGACTCGGCGAGCTCCTCGTTCGAGAGAAGCTCATCAGCCTCCAACAGCTCCGACAGGCTCAGGACGAACAGCGCAAGTCGGGGTCCAACCTCGGCTACACGCTGGCGAAGCTCGGGTACATCTCCGACGGCGAGATCACGAACTTCCTCTCGGCCCAGTACCGAGTCCCAGCGGTCAACCTCGACGAGTACGAGCTCGACCCGAACGTGCTCAAGCTCGTCTCGAAGGAGGTCTGCGACAAGCACAAGTGCATCCCGCTGTCGCGCTCGGGCAATGCGCTCATCGTCGCGATGGGCGACCCGACGAACCTCCACGCAATCGACGACATCAAGTTCCTGACGGGCTTCAACGTCGAGCCCGTCGTCGCGTCCGAGACGGCCATCACGGGCGCCATCGAGCGCGGCTACAACCTGGGCGCCAACGCCTATAACGACATCATCAAGGAGTTCGGAGACGAGGAGGTCGACTTCGGCGTCGACGACGACGACTTCAACGCGAGCGAGCTCGAGAAGGCCGCGGAGGACGCGCCCGTCGTCCGCCTCGTGAACGCCCTCCTGCTCAACGCCATCAAGAAGGGCGCGAGCGACATCCACGTCGAGCCCTACGAGCGCAAGCTCCGCATCCGGTACCGCATCGACGGCGTGCTCCTCGACGAGATGGAGCCGCCGCTGAAGTGGAAGGCAGCCATCGCCTCGCGCCTCAAGATCATGGCCTCGCTCGACATCGCCGAGCGCCGCTTGCCGCAAGACGGGCGCATCAAGCTGAAGCTCGGCGGTGGCAAAGAGATGGACTTCCGCGTGAGCGTCTTGCCGACGATCTGGGGCGAGAAGATCGTCATGCGTCTGCTCGACAAATCGAACCTGCAGCTCGACATGACGAAGCTCGGGTTCGACGTGGGGCCGCTCACCGACTTCAAATGGGCCATCGGGCAGCCCTGGGGCATGGTGCTCGTCACAGGTCCCACCGGGTCGGGCAAGACGACGACGCTCTACTCGGCGCTCTCGGAGCTGAACCAGACCGACGTGAACATCTCCACCGCGGAAGACCCGGTCGAATACAACCTGCCCGGGATCAACCAGGTGCAGATGCACGACGAGATCGGGCTCAACTTCGCCGCCTCGCTGCGATCCTTTCTCCGGCAAGACCCGGACATCATCATGGTCGGCGAGATCCGCGACTTCGAGACCGCCGAGATCGCGGTGAAGGCGGCCCTCACCGGCCACTTGGTTCTCTCGACGCTCCACACGAACGACGCGCCCAGCACGATCTCGCGCCTCCTCAACATGGGCGTCGAGCCATTCCTCATCACGGCGTCGGTCAACCTCGTGCTCGCCCAGCGCCTCGCTCGCAAGGTCTGCCTCGATTGTCGAGCCCCCTTCCGGCCGGAGCCCGAGCAGATGCGCGACTTCGGCTTCAGCGAGCAGCAGGCGCAGGTGCAGCAGCTGCTGCGCGGCGCGGGTTGCAAGAACTGCAACGGCTCCGGATACAAGGGCCGCGTGGCGCTCTACGAGGTCATGAAGTTCACCGAGAGCCTCAAGGAGATGGTGCTCCAGGGCGCGTCCACCGCCGAGCTGAAGACCGCGGCGATCAAGAGCGGCATGAAGACCCTCCGCGCGGCGGGCATCGAGAAGATCATCGCAGGCACGACGACCATGGAAGAGGTCGGCCGCGTCACGATGGGCGATTAGGCGAACGTGCGATCGAGGAAGTGAGGGTGGGCAGAAGATTCCGATGACGAACTTGTTATTGCCGCATCTCCCTCACCCCCCGGCCCCCTCTCCTCGAGGGAGAGGGGGAGAAGAGCCATGACCCAAGCCGCAAACGACAGCCTCAAGTTCTCCATCCTCCAGCTGCTGCAGGCCGTGGTCGAGAAGGGCGCCAGCGACCTCCACCTGACGACGGGCACGGCGCCGCTTCTGCGCATCGACGGGAGCGTCTTCCCGCTGAAGCTGCCTCCGCTGAAGAACGTGGAGGTGAAGCAGCTCGTCTACTCGATCCTCACGGAAGAGCAGAAGATCAAGTTCGAGAAGACGAGCGAGCTCGACTTCTCCTTCGGCGTCCCGAACCTCTCGCGCTTCCGCGGGAACGTGTTCGTCCAGCGCGGCAGCGTGGCCGCCGCCTTCCGGCGGATCCCGCACAAGATCCTGAGCTTCGAGGAGCTCGGTCTGCCGCCCATCGCGCAGGACATCGCCAAGAAGCCCCGCGGCCTCGTCCTCGTCACAGGCGCGACCGGCTCGGGCAAGAGCACGACGCTCGCGAGCATGATCGACAAGATCAACTCGGAGCAGCGCGTCCACATCCTCACGATCGAGGACCCGATCGAGTTCGTTCACGATCACAAGCTCGCCATCGTCAACCAGCGCGAGATCGGCGCGGACACACACGGGTTCAAGGACGCGCTAAAACACGCCCTCCGTCAGGACCCCGACGTCGTGCTCATCGGCGAGATGCGCGACCAGGAGACCGTCTCGGCGGCCCTCACCATCGCCGAGACCGGGCACCTGGTCTTCGGCACGCTCCACACCAACTCCGCCATCTCCTCCATCACGCGCATCATCGACGTGTTCCCGCCGCACCAGCAGCAGCAGGTCCGCGTGCAGCTCTCGATGGGTCTCGTCGCGATCTTCTCGCAGCAGCTCCTGCCTCGCGCCACCGGCTCGGGCCGCGTGCTCGCGATGGAGATCATGGTTCCCAACCCCGCGATCCGGAACCTCATCCGCGAGGACAAGCTCCACCAGATCTACTCGCAGATGCAGGTCGGCCAGTCCGGCAGCGGTATGCAGACGATGAATCAATCGCTCGGGTCGCTCGTTCTTCGCCAAGCGATCTCGCTCGACGAGGCGTTCCTCGCTTCGGGCGATCAGGACGAGCTTCGTGTCATCCTCCAGCAGACGCGACGCTGATCGATCCGCGAGCCCACGGGCGCGATCCGTGCGCACAAAGCACTGCGCACATTCCCTCGACTGACCGCTTTTGCCGGTCTGGACAGCCTGTGGAGCACCCTTCGTACAAGATCGATTTCCTTGAGGAATTCGGCGAGCAAGAAGAAAAGATGATCCCGTAACTGCACCGAATTTGACTGGCTCTCACACGTTCAGTAGCCTTGGCAGACCATGCAGGGGCTCACCGACCGCCAGCAGCAAGTCCTCAAGTACATCCGCGACTCGATCACCACGCGAGGCTATCCGCCCACGCTCCGGGAGATCGGCGCTCACATGGGGATTCGATCCACGAACGGGGTGAACGACCACCTCCGCGCGCTCGAGCGGAAGGGCTACCTGACGCGCGAAGACATGAAGAGCCGAGCGCTTCGGCCGATCAACCTGCCCGCAGGTCTCGACGCGGAGCCCGGCAACGACACCGGCACGGACGTGCGCGCCGCCAACGACGACTCGAGCATGGTGGAGATCCCGCTCCTCGGCCGCATCGCCGCGGGTGCCCCGATCCTCGCCCAGGAGAACGTCGAGGAGACGCTGCGCATCGACCGCGACATGGTCCGTGGCGGCCGTGACGTGTTCGCGCTCCGGGTCCAGGGCGACTCGATGATCGACGCCGGCATCTTCTCCGGCGACACCATCTTCGTCCGCAAGCAGACGACGGCGGCGCGCGGCGAGATCGTCTGCGCCCTCATCGGGGACGAGGCCACGGTGAAGTACTACTTCCCCGAGAAGGACTACGTGCGGTTCCAACCCGCGAACGGGTCGATGGCCCCCATCCTCGTCCGCGCGTCCGACTTCAAGCCGACGATGTTGCTCGGCGTCGTGGTCGGCGTGTTCCGACGTCTGTAGCTGTAAGTCCTTATTGCAGTCAGGGGCGAAAACTTGTAGCTCTGCCCGGGCTGAACCGCTGCCGTCGCGTGACGAGCCGGTTCAGCCCCGTCGCGCCCCGGAGGAAGCTCGTGGCTTCGAGACCTCAGAAGATCTGGATAACGCTCACCCTCGTCGCCACCACGCTGCTCGGCTCGCAGTACGCTGACGCCGCCGGCAAGAAGGACAAGGAAGCGAGCAAGCTCGTCACCCAAGCGCTCGACGAGGACTACCTCAACCTCGACTTCGAAAAGGCCGAGGCCAACCTGAAGAAGGCGCTGAAGACCTGCGGGAAGGACCAGTGCTCCCCCGAGGTCGTCGGCAAGATCCACGTCGCCTTGGCGACGGTGCACGGCGTCGGCCAGAAGAAGCTCGACGCGGCGAAAGAGGATCTCGTCAACGCGCTCAAGGCGGACCCGAACGCCAAGCTGATCGAAGGTCTGAACCCGCCCGAGCTCGAGGCGAAGTACAAAGAAGCCAAGGCCGAAGCGGGCGGCTCCGGCGAAGGCGGCGAAGGTGGCGAGGGCGGTGAGGGTGGCGAAGGCGGCAAGGGCGAAGGCGGCGAGAAGCCCGCTGGTCCCTCCGGCGACTTCAACCACACGCCCCCCGAAGAGCAGGCGGTCAACACGCCGGTCCCCATCTTCGCAGAAATCCCCGACGAGCTCGGCGCCGACAAGGTCATCGTGCGCTTCAAGCCGTACGGCGGCTCGAAGTGGGAGTCGCTGAACCTCGAGAAGATGGATGGCGGCTTCGGCGGCGTCATCCCCTGCGACGCGGTCACGACCACGGGCGAGCTGAAGTACTACATCATCGGGACCGATGCCGGCGGAACGCCCGTGGCCACCGCGGGCTCACTGAAGAACCCGTTCAAGGTCCGCATCAAGAACAAGATCAGCGGCGAGAAGCCCAGCTTGCCCGGGCAAGACCCGCCCAAGAAGTGCGTCATCGCGTCGGACTGCCCGCCAGGCCTCCCCGGCTGCAAGGGCGACACCGCTCGCGGCGACAAAGAAGAGGGCCGCAGCTGCGACGCGACGAGCGAGTGCATGTCCGGCCTCGTCTGCCTCAACGGCGTGTGCACGCCGGGCGGCGAGGAGGACTCGTCGAAGGGTGGTGACAAACCTTGGAGCACCAAGGGAGCGCACCACTACATCAGCCTCGGCGGCCAGATCGACCTCGCGTACATCGGCTCCGCGGAGGACGTCTGCTCCAAGGGCAGCAGCGCCACCTACGTCTGCACGAAGGACGGCAGCGACGACCAGTTCTACGGGACCCCCGGCGACGTGAAGGGGACCAACGGCATCAGCGGCGGGCTCGCGCTCGGCGGTGCCCGCATCCTCCTCGGCTACGACTACGAGTTCGACTTCGACTCGGTCGGCCTCGGCATCGGCGCCCGAGTCGGCTACGCCTTCGGCGGTCCGCAGCTCTCGGACGTCGGGCCCAACGAAGAGAAGGGCGACGATCCGAAGTTCCCGAAGGGCAACTCTTTCCTCCCGTTCCACGGCGAGGGCCGCGTGCAGCTCCGCTTCATGAACCCGTCGATGCAGGGCGGCGACTTCGCGCCCCACGCCTTCATCGGCTTCGGTGGCGGGCAGGTGAACGCGAGCGTCCCCGTGACGGTCTGCAACACCACCGCGACCGATCCGGGCGACAACGCGAAGTGCCCGGGCGAGACAAAGGTCAACGCCTACCAGCTCACCGGCCTCACCTTCGCGAGCTTCGGCGGCGGCGCGACCTACATGTTCGTCGACAACTTCGGTCTCTCTGCCGACATCAAGTTCATGGTGCTCTTCCCGACGGTCGGCTTCGTGATCGCGCCGTCGATCAGCCCCGTCGTCGCGTTCTAGCAATCTGCTGACAAAGGCGAGGTCACGCCGGCTGGTGGGGCGCTCGCCATGCGGCCGCTCACGCGGCGAGCAAGCGCGCGATATTGAGCAGGTTGCAGGCGGCGCCAACGAAGCAACCGGCGAGCTGGGTTCGCTCGAGGCCGCGGAAGCGGGTTCTACCGACGCCGCCGACGCCCTATCCAGCCAGCACCGCCCTCAGCCGGCGTCGAACGCCTGCGCCCCAAGCAACTGAAACAGGGCAAAGAGGCTCCCCTGCTCCTGGTGCTCGAATCGAACGCCGGCGCGCGCCGGGCGGTCGGGCATGGCCTTGCGCGCCCACGCTATGCGGGCTCGAAGCACGAGAGGGTCCCAGAGGCTCGGCGCCGTGACCTCCACGATCAGGGTGGCTTCCACCCGAAAGAGCGCCGACTCCACCGGGGAAAATGGCGGTAGCTCCAGGCAAGCGCCGCCCAACCCGAGGTTCCGGATGCGCGCCTCCTCGAGGATGGTTCGGTACTCGTCACGCACGCTGGCCGGAAGGTTCACGTTCCTTCGGCCGTGCGCCCTGAAGTGATCCCGGACTCGCATCGATGGGGGGAAAGGCGCGGTCTCGCGCGGCGCTCCCATCGTGGGAACAATCGGCGGACCGTCCTGACGCAACATGGCTACTTTACCTGGCAGGTAACCGCCAAGTACCATCGATGCTACCTCGGCTTCGCCCCTTCGCGGCGAAGAGGTATCGGAGACCGGATGGCTCAGGACACTCGCAAGGACCCGCGCGCCAAAGTGCTCAGCATGACCGTGCGCTACAAGAGCGCAACAGTCGATGAGTTCATCGAGCATCACGCTCAAGACGTGAGCCGCGGGGGTATCTACATCAAGACGCCTTCGCCCTTTCCGCCTGGCACCCTTCTCAAATTCGAGATTCGAATCGCCGACGAGCAATCGGTGCTCGCCGGTGTCGGCCGGGTCGTATGGAAGCGCGAGCCCGACCAGGCCGCGCCCGAGTCGCCCGCAGGCATGGGCGTGAAGTTCATCAAGATCGACGACAAATCGAAGGGCGTGATCACGCGGCTCGTCGAGAAACAAGGCGGCAAGCCGAGCACCTTCGATCGCGGCGCAGACGGCGCCGGGAACGGTGCCGAGAGCGTGCCCCCGGAGGCCGCCGCAAAGGAGCCGGTCCGCGCCGCGGTGAAGACGGAAAAGCGCGCCTCGACGATGTTGGGCCTGGGCGCGATCGGTGCGCCCGAGAAGGCGCCGCCGCCCGCTCCCCCACCCCCGTCCGACGACGCAGGGGATGGCGGGTTCTTCCCGAAGGCCGCGGCCGGCGAGGCCGACATGCGGCCGCCGGAGGAGCGCACCGTGATGAAGCAGGCCGCGGAGCTGCTCCAGCAGGCGCTCAACGAGGCGGGCGGGACGCTCGACGAGATCGGCGCGCCCGAGCCGAAGAAAGCCAAGGAGCCGGAGCCCAAGCCCGAGCCCAAAGAAGAGGTCGTCGAGGAGAAGCCGATCGCCAAGGGGGAGGCGAAGCCCGAGCCCGAGGCCAAGAAGGCGGACGCGGAGCCGAAGCCGAAGCCCGAGCCCAAGCCCGAAGCGAAGCCCGTCGCCAAGGCGGAGCCCAAGCCCGAGCCCAAGAAGGTCGACTCCGTTCGCCCTGCGTCGGCTCGAGAGCCCGTCTCTGCGAAGATCGAGGCGGAAGAGGAGTCGAAGGGCAGCGGCAAGATCGTCCTCTTGCTCCTCGCCGCGGCGGTCGTCGCCGGCGTCGGCTACTTCCTCTTGAAGGGCCCCGAGCAGCCCACAACCGAGCCGAGCGCCAAGCCCACGGCGGCCCCCACCACCGCCGTCACGGCGACGCCGACGCAGACCGCCACGGCTGCGCAGACGGCAGCCACGACCGCCGCGCCCGCAACGTCGACGGCCCCGACGGCAGAGCCGACGGCCGAGCCCACCGCGGAGCCCAAGCCCACGGCCGAGCCCAAGGCGACGGCAGAGCCCAAGCCCACCGCGGAGCCCAAGCCCACTGCCCCGCCGACGCCCAAGCCGACGCAAGAGAAGCCGCCGACACCGCCGCCGACGCCCAAGCCGACGCAAGAGAAGCCGCCGACACCGCCGCCGACGCCCAAGCCGACGAGCGGGGGCGACGACATCTACGGCTGAGATCGACCACGAGAAAGGAAGAGGCCCGCGATGATGCTCAAGTCGCTCGACAAAGCGCCTGGGCTCGCGGGCCTCGGCCTTTTTTGTGTGGTGGGCGCCGTGGCCGTCCTCCCCCTCCTGCGTGATCCCCAGGTCGTGACCGCGATCGAGCAGGCGGACGCCTCCCCCTCGTCGAGCGCGGTCGCGCCCGAGACCGACGCCCCGAAGCGCGCGAGCACGGCGGCGTCGGCCGACCCCAGCGCGAGCGCGAGCGCGAGCGCCACGCCCACCGCGCCGTCGCTCTTGCCCGGAGACGTCGCGCCGAACGAGGAGCTCGACCGCGCGAGCACGGTCGACGCCCTCCGCGCGCTGGCGGAGAAATACCCCAAAGACCCGAAGCTCCTCACCAAGCTCGCGAAGGCGCTCAGCGCCGGCAAGAACGGACTTCATGACGCAGTTGTCATGTCGAGACGCATCTTCGAGCTGAACCCGAAAGCGACGACCGATCCGGAGCTGCAGATGATCGTCAAGCGCGGGGCGAGCGGGCAGCCGGCGACGAGCGATCTCGCGCTCGACATCATGGCGTCGTCGATGGGCAGCACCGGCCCCGATCTGCTGTTCGAGATCTCCCTCGCGCGGGGCGTATCCGCGAACGTGCGAACGCGAGCCACCGACCTCACACGGACGGAGGCGGTGAGAAAGCTCGTCACGCCCGCGTTGCGTGTCGCGCTCGATCTCCGCGACGTGGGCGGCTGCGAGCGCCAGAAGCTCTTCGCCGACGCGGAGAAGCTGGGCGACGCCCGGTCGCTCCAGTACCTCACGCCGCTCCAGTCGAAGAAGGGCTGCGGCCTGTTCCGCCTGAGCGACTGCTACGCGTGCCTGGGCAACCGCATGGCCCTCGGCAAGGCCGTCAGCGCCATCCAGGCGCGCGTGAAGCAACAAGCCCCCGTCCACCGCTGACGCCCCGCTCGCTCAAATAGCATCGAGCGGGTTGGGGCCCCGCTCGCTCAAATAGCATCGAGCGGGGTTGGGGCCCCGCTCGGCAGCGTCGTCTGGTGGGCGCAGCAGGGTTCGAACCTGCGACTTCGACCGTGTGAAGGTCGCACTCTACCGCTGAGTTATGCGCCCGAACGAGACCCGTTGTTACCCGAAGGACACCGGGCCCGCAAGACCTTGGAACACTCAGGCCTTCTTCGCTCGCTCGACCGCCGCCGCAAACGCCGCGAGGCCGCCCTGGATGTCCGCCTCGGAGCAGGCATAGGAGAACCGCAGGTAGCCGGGCGCACCGAAGGGCGAGCCCGCGACCGTGGCGGCGTGCGCCTCGCGGAGCAGCCACATGGCGATCTGTTCGTCGGTCTCGAGGCGGCTGTCGCCGTCGCGCAGACCGAGCAGGCCGCGGACGTCCGCGAAGGCGTAGAAGGCCCCCTCGGGCATCCGGCACTTCACGCCCGGCACCTTCCGGAGCCCCTCCACCATCAGGGTGCGCCGTCGCTCGAAGGCAGACCGCATCTGCTCGACGCTCTCGCGCGGGCCGCGGAGGGCAGCCGCAGCCGCGGCCTGGGCCACCGCGGCGGGGTTTGTGGTGCTCTGCCCCTGGATGGTCGCGAGCGCCTCCGCAACGCGAGGCGAAGTGATGCTCCAACCGATGCGCCAGCCGGTCATCGCGTAGGTCTTGCTGACGCCGTCCACCACGATGAGGCGCTCGCCGAGCTCCGGTGCGAGCGCCGCGAGCGAGCAATGCTCGAACCCGCCGTAGACGAGGTCGCCGTAGATCTCGTCAACGATGACGTAGTAGTCCCCCTTCTTCAGCACCGCAGCGAGCGCGAGGAGGGCCTCTTTCGAGTAGGCCGCCCCGGTCGGGTTCGACGGCGTGCAGAGGATGAGCGCCTTGGTCCGGGGCGTGACCCGCCGCTCGAGCTCCTCCGGCGTGAGCACGAAGCCGGTCTCCTCTTTGGTCTCCGCGATCACCGGCGTAGCCCCGACGAGCCGGACCTGCTCCGGGTAGCTCACCCAGTACGGTGCGGGGATGATGACCTCGTCCCCGGGCTCGTAGAGGGCACAGGCGAGGTTGAAGAGGGCGTGTTTGGCGCCGACCGAGACCGTGATCTGCTTCGGCTCGATCTTGTGCTTTCGGTCGCGCAAGGTCGCATCCACGATGGCGGCCTTGAGGTCCGGCGTCCCGGTCACGGCGGTGTACCGCGTGGCCCCCTTGTCGAGGGCCTCCTTGGCGGCTGCGACGACGTGAGGCGGTGTGGGGAAGTCCGGCTCCCCCACGCTGTAGGGGTAGACCTTGACGCCCTGCGCGGTCAGCTGGGCGGCCTTGGCCGCCATCGCGAGCGTGGCGCTCGGCGCCACGGCGGAGAGGCGTTGGGCCAACGAGGTGGGCATGGCGGGACAAAAGCAGGCTGGGCGATCGAAAGCAAGGCCAGGGGGCATTACCTATCGAGACGGCGAGACCAGCCCAGTGAACGAAAGCCGACCTCTGGGCTCCTCAAAAGGAGGGGCCCAGACGATGGCGGCGCCCTCCAGAGTGTTTAGGAAGATGCAGATGCCCTCGCTCCTTCGTCCGCTTCGAACCCTCCTGGTCCCGGAACGGCCCGTGCGCGGGCAACTCGAGACAGGTCGCCGCGGCCTGCTGGGCGGCCTGCTCGCTTTGCCGATTGCGCCGCTCGTGTCCGGCGCGGCGGGCTGTGCCGCTCTCGCTGGCGAGGAGACGATCGACGCCTTCTTCATGGTCGGGAAGAACGCTGGCCCCGGCTTCAACGGGTGGTCCGAATACAACCTGGACAAAGCGCCGGATCCGGACCAGGCGGCGACCCTCGAGCGCATCATGCTCAACGCCCCGGATGGCGCGAAGGACCTCACGTTCATCACCGAGGTGTTCGCCGAGGCCGTGCAACCCGACGGCACGCGCACCCCCATCGCGTCGGGGAGCAACTTCCCCAAGAACGACACGATCGCCGCGATGGACATTCTCTTCGACGGCAACCTCCGCAACCTGCTCTACCCGGACGGCAAGAAGCTCCGCGTGGAGTGGGAGGGCAAGTTCGATCCGACCTACCCGTACCCGGAAGGCGGCGCGCGGGTGAACGCGCAGGTCATCATCGAGATCTTGTGAGGCTGGTTACTTGTTGTCCGCGCTCACTGCTTTGGGGGGCGGGGCGACCGTGACGTCCGGCTTCTTCTCGTCCTGCTTGATCGAGTAGCGGACGAGCGCGCGGAGCACGTCGTTCCGTTGGACGTTGCCGAGGACGACCTTGAGGTCCTCGTAGACGGACGGGTCCACCAGGAGGCCGCCGACGGTCCCCTTCCCCGCCCGCATGTCCGAGACGATCGCCCTGACGTCCGCCGTGATCGCCGTGACGTTCTTGAGCGCCTCCGCGCCGTCCCCTTTGCCCCCGTAGAGCGCGTCGTGCACGAGGCTGTCGCTCTCCCGGACGCCCTTGAGCGTCAGCGCGATCTCGTTCGCCGCCGCGGCGACCTCGGTCACCCCCTTCGGCGAGTCACCGTAGATGATGTCGTGTGCGAAGCCTGGTCCTTGCTCGACTCGAGCGAAGACCCGTCGGGCGTCGCGGAGCAGGCCCTCGGCCTCGTGTGCGGTGCGCTCGAGGCTCGCCACCGCCTTGCTGATGCGCTCGGCTTCCTTCGGATCGCTGAGGAGCTTGGTCGGGTAGCCCTGACCGTGCGCGACCTCGTTCAGGATGTGGTTCATGTTGGCGACGGTGCCCTGGATGTCGCGATGGAGCTTCTCGTCCCCGAGAGGCTTCGTCGCCTTCGCGATGTTGTCGATCGCGATCTCCGCCTTGCCCGCCATCTCGCCGACGCGACCCATCATGTCGTCCGCGGCCTCGCCGTCGAGCACCGTCCCCGGCGGGGCGGCTTCCTCTTTTCCGCCCATCGTCAGCTCGACCATCTTGTCGCCGAGCAGACCCTTTGTCGCGATCTTCGCCCGGGTGTCCCGGCGAATGCGGCCCTTCTCCGTGTCCGACACCCAGAACGTCACGTAGACGGTGGGGTCCTCGGCGTTCTTCTTGTCGTAGCCGACGTAGCTCACCTGCCCGATGTCGATGCCGCCGAGGCGCACGGGCGCGCCCGGCTTGAGCCCCGACACATCCAGGAAGGTGGTCTTGAACTCGACCGACTTCGAGAACAGGCGCCGCTCGTCACCGATGAGGAAGATGACGAGCCCGGCGAAGAAAAGCCCGAGCACCACGAAGATGCCGACCTTCATGTCTCGCGAGACGCTCATCAGGCGACCAGGATAGCAGCGAGCGGGCCGACCGCGAGTCCCATGAAGAGGAGATTGCTGCTCCTCATCAGGATTGGAGCAGGGTTGCGACGTCCTCGTTCACGGGGGCGATCCCGTGGATGAAGTCGTGTACGCGCGGGTCGGTGCTCCTCCTGAAATCGTCGGGCGTTCCGCACAGGATGATCGACCCCGAGTGGACCATGGCCATGCGGTCGGAGATGCTGAAGGCGCTCTTCATGTCGTGGGTGACGACGATGCTCGTGACGTCGATGGCCTTCTTGAGCCCGTTGATCAGGTGGTTGATCCGCTCGGTGTTGATCGGGTCCAGCCCGGTGGTCGGCTCGTCGTAGAGGAGCACCTCCGGCTGAACGGCGATGGCCCGCGCGAGGCCAACGCGTTTCTTCATGCCGCCGGACAGATCCGCCGGGCGCATCGCTTCGATGCCGGGAAGCCCGACGAGGGAGAGGGCCCAGTGCGCGCGCTCTCGCATCTGCTCCGGCGTCATCTCGTGCCGGAAGTGCTCCCGCAGGCCGTACTCCACGTTCTCGCCGACGCTGATCGAGTCGAAGAGCGCGGCGCCCTGGAACAACATGGCGATCCGCCGCCGGACGTGGCTCACCTTGAGCTCGTTCATCCGGGTGATCTCTTCCCCGTGGAAGGTGACGGAGCCGGCGTCCGCCTCGAGCAGGCGGATGAGGAGCTTGAGCATCACGCTCTTGCCCACGCCCGAGCCGCCCATGATGGTGATGGTCTCGCCTGGATAGACCTCAAGATCGAGGTTGCGATAGATGACCTTCGGGCCGAAGGCCTTCTTCACGCCTCGGAATCGGATCAGCGGCTCGGCGAGCGGGGGCATGCGGGCCAGAAGAATAGCGGCCCGATCAGCGGGGTCTCGAGATTTTCTGGACGTGGAGCTCCGCGCCCCCGGCGAACGTGTTCCGCCGCAGGAACCCGACGGCGTCCACCACTTGCCCGGTGACCGCCGGCAGGAGCTCGGCGCGCCCGAACGCGACGCTGGTCAACGTTCGCTCGCCGACGCCCAGCTCGAGCTTCAGGTGCCCCTTGAGATCGCGCGCCGAACGGACGATCGCGCCGGCACAGAGGAGCGCGGGCGTCGGGTTCTGCTCTCCGAAGGGCTCCAGCCGCTCGAGATCGCGCAACACCATCGCCGGCTCGTCGCGCGGGTCGAGCCGCGCCGCGGGCTCGCCGAGCTTCTCGAACGTCCTCCCGGCGCTGATCGTCGCGCAAGCGTCGGCCCACGCGCTCCGCAGCGCGTCGATCCGGTCGGCGCGGACGTGCACGCCGGCGGCGGCCTGGTGGCCGCCGAAGCCGACGAGCTCCCCCCGGCACTGGACGAGCGCGTCATAGAGCGGAAAGCCGCGTGGCCCGCGGACCGAGCCGCGCCCGGTGCTTCCCTCGATCGCGATCACGATCGTGGGCTTCAGGGTCGTCTCCGCGACCTTGCCGGCGACGATACCGACCACGCCGGGGTGCCAGGCCTCGCGGGCGAGCACGAGCCCGCCCAGCTCCGCCATGCCGCGCTCGGCCACGTCCGCCATGGCCTCTTCGACCATCTGGGCCTGCACCGCCCGGCGCCGCAGCTGCGTCTGCTCGATCGACGCGGCCAGCCCCTCGGCCGTGGTTCGATCGCGGCTGAGCAAGAGGGCGAGCGCCTCATCCGGATCGCCGAGCCGACCGGGCGCGTTGATGCGCGGGGCGATCCGGTACGCCACGTCTTCCCCGCCGACCCCCGCCGCCAGGTCGACCTTGGCGAGCCCCGCGAGGGCGCGGAGCCCCGGCCTCGCCCCGGAGGCGAGCACGCGCAGCCCCGCGCGGGTGAGCGCGCGGTTGTCCCCGACGAGCGGCACGACGTCCGCGATGGTGCCGATCGCGACGAGGTCGAGGAGCGGCCGCAGATCGAGCTGCGCCTTGAGCTCTTGCCTGAGCGCGGCGGCCATCGTCAGCGCCAGCCCGCAGGAGGCGAGGTGCTTGAACGAGAAGCCACACTCCGGCCGGTGTGGGTTCAGGAAGGCGAAGGCAGGCAGCGTCTCCTTGGGGACGAGGTGGTGATCGATGACGATCGTGTCGACGCCCGCCCGCCGCGCGTCGTCGATGCGCTCGTGATCGCTCGACCCGCAGTCGCACGTGACCACGAGGCCCGCGCCGCTCGCGCGCACGCGCGCGAGCGCCGGCGCCGAGAGGCCGTAGGCGCCCTCTGTGCGCGTTGCCAGGAGCGGCACGGCCTCGCCACCCAGCGCTCGGATGGCGGACGTCATGACCGCGGTCGCGGTGATGCCGTCGCAGTCGTAGTCGCCGAAGACGCAGATGCGCTCCTTGCGGCGGATGGCCGAGGCGATGCGCTCGGCCGCCGGCGCGCGACCGGCCATGTCGGTGGGCGGAGTGAGGTGCGCGAGCTTCGGGTCGAGCCAGCGCTCCGTCTCGTCGCCGGGCGCGCGGCCCGCCCGATGGACGAGCTGCGCCGCCGTGTAGCTCAGCCCGTAGGCGGCACGCAGAGGGCCGACGAGATCGCTCGTCGGCCCTGGATCGATCGGCGAGTCGTCGAGGGTCAAACGACCGCGTCGGCCTTCTTCTGCGCCCGGACCCGCGTCACCTTCTTGGCGCGCTGCATCCCGCCGGCGAAGAAGCGGCGGTCGACGAACTCGGTGACCGGCGCGGCGATGTAGATGGAGGAGTACGTGCCGACGCCCACGCCGATGATCATGGCGAACGCGAAGTCCTTGATGACCTGCGTGCCGAAGACGAGGAACGCCGTGAGAGACAACAGCACGGTCAGGTTCGTGATGATCGTGCGGCCGAACATCTCGGAGACGGACAGGTTGACCAGCTCCGGGAAGGTCTTGCCGCGATACTTGCCGAGGTTCTCGCGGACGCGGTCGTAGACGACGACCGTGTCGGAGATCGAATAACCCATGATGGTGAGGACGGCGGCGACCGTCGTGAGCGTGATCTCGCGGCCGGTGAGGCACATGGCGCCGAGCGCGATGACGACGTCGTGGAAGAGGGCGATGATGCCGCCTGGCGCGAACCGCAAGTCGAACCGCAGCGCGATGTACGCCATGACGAAGATCATCGTGATGGCGATGGCCTTGAGAGCCATGTCGCGGAGCTCCGCGCCGGCCTTGGGGCCGATCCACTCGACGCTCTCGGGGTGGTCCGGCACGGCCGCACCGAACTTGGCGCGCAGGCCGTCCATCAGGGTGTCGCCCTTGGAGGCGAGGTGGACCTCGACCTTGCCGTCACGCTCGCTGACGAGCTGGACCGCGGTGGCGGTCTTCGACAGGCTGATCCCGGGGACCGCTTCGACCCTCCGCGTGACGTCCGCCACGACCTGGTCCTTGCGGGCCTTTCGGGCCGCGTCGTCGAGCTTCTCGAGCCCGAGGTCATAACGCACCACGACCTTGTCGCCGCCGGGGCTGAAACGCAGATCCGTCGGAGTCGTCAGCTCGGTGCAGTCGGCGGGCCGATCCGACTCCGAGAAGCAGACGGCGCGCGTGATGGAGGTCTTCACGTCCTCCGAGAGCGCGCTCACCTCCTGCACGCGGATGAGGAATGCGTTCGGCTTGTTGGGGACGCTCACCACCTCGGGCGAGTTGAACTCGGTTTTCCCCTGCGCGTCCTTTATCTGCTCCACAGCCTCGCGGACGGCGCTCGCCTCGACGGGCTGCGTGAACTGAACGACGACCTCGGTGCCGCCCTTGAAGTCCGTCCCCCATCTCGGACCGGGGACGAAAAACGAGAGGATGGCCCCGCCGATGAGGAAGAGGGAAAGAAGGTAGAACGCCTTCCTCTTCCCCATGAAGTCGTAGACTTTGCCGTGCTTGAAGAGGACCAAAAAGACCATCGTTCGATCACCCTTCAGCCGAGGCTGAGCTGCTTGACCTTCCGCCAGCGGACGGCGTAGTCGAACATGAGGCGCGTACAGATCACGCCGGTGAAGAGGCTCGCGACCATCCCAATGATGAGGGCGACCGCGAAGCCTTTGATGGGGCCCGACCCGTACTGGAACAGGATGAGCCCCGAGATGAGCGTCGTCATGTGGCCGTCGATGATCGCGGAGAAGGCGCGGTCATAGCCGATGTCCACGGCCTGGCGAGGGCTCTTGCCCGCGCGCAGCTCGTCGCGGATGCGCTCGTTGATGAGGACGTTCGCGTCGACCGCGATGCCGATCGTGAGCGACAGGCCGGCGATGCCGGGTAGCGTGAGGGACGCGCCGAACATCGCGAGGATCGCGACCTGGATCACCAGGTTGAAGATGACGGCGAGGTTCGCGATGAAGCCGGCGCGCGAGTAGATGACCACCATGAAGACGAGCACGAGGACGGAGCCGACCACCGCGCCGCGAACGCCCTGCTCGATCGCGTCGGCGCCGAGCTGCGGGCCGACGACCTGCTCGTTCTTGTGGAAGATGGGCGCCGGGAGCGCGCCGCTCTTGATGACGAGCTCGAGGCGCTTGGCGTCCTGATACTGCTGCTCGGGGTTGTTGCGGCCCATCGTGATGCGGGCGCTGCCGCCGGCGATCTTGCCCTGGATGACCGGGGCGCTCTCGACGACGTCGTCGAGGATGATGGCGAAGCGCTTGTTGATGTTCGCGCCGGTGACCTTCTCGAAGCGGTCCGCGCCGATGGGCGTGAACTCGAGGCTGACCTGCCAGCCGCCGAGCCCGCCGCCGTCCGACTGGTCGCGCGCGGCCTGGGCTACGCGGATCATGTCGCCGACGACGTCGGCGTTCGACTGCACGTAGTACGTGCGCCAGCCGACCTCTTCGAACTCGTTTTTCTCCGGGATGAACTCGGTGACCTTGCCGAAGACGATCTGGTGGGTATCGGGGACCTGGAGCGAGCGCGTCCACGCCTCGAGGCGCTTCTTCGCGTCCACCATCTTCTCGCCCTCTTTCTTGGCGAGCAGGGCGTACGCGCGCGGCTCGGTCTTGCCAGCCCCGAGCGGCGCGTCTTCGAGGCGGAACGTGATGCCCTCCTCCGCGAGCTTCGGATCGGGCGTCGGCGAGTTCGCCATCTCGTCGAAGAAGCCGGCGGTGTCGTCGAGCATCTTGAACTCGAGGCGAGCCGTCTGGCTGATGATGCTCTTGATCTCCTCGAAGGCGCGGCGGTCGTCACCCGGAACCTCCACGACGATGTCCTCGCCGCTGCCGCCGGGCGCGATGGAGACCTCTTTCACGCCGAGGCTGTCGATCCGGCGATGGATCTTCTCCTTCGCCTGACCCACCGCGTCCGTCCGGACGCGATCGACGACCTCACCCTTGATCTGGAAGCCGAGCACCTTCCCCTGACCGCGCGTGATGTTCATCTCCTGCATGAACCGCGCGAGGAACGCCTCGTTGTTCGCCTTGGCCGCGTCCTCCTCGCTGACGAACTCGACGTTGATTCGAGTGACGTCGTCGCGGGGCTTGGTCACCTTCACGCGCTCGGCGAGCTTGGCGAGCTGCTCGAGCGTCGGCAGGGATTCTTCGCTCGTGATGCCGAGCGTCCGCGCGAGCTGGGTGCGCAGGTCGTCGAAGTAGCGGTCGCGCTTGTCCTTGATCGCTTCCTGCACGTCGACCGCGTACTCGACACGGAAGCCGCCCTTGAGGTCGAGGCCTCGAACGAGCCGGAACGGGATGTTCGCCCGAACGAAGCGGCCCACGCCGAGCTTGCCGCTCTTGGCGTTCGCCTCGAGCTCGGTCTGCTGCTCCTGGCTGAGGTTCGGGTCGACCTCCGGGCGGCCGAACCGCTCGTCCATGTACGTGGGGTACAGACAGAGGCCGGCGCCCAGGAGCAGGAACACGCAGAAGCCGACCTTGGCCCGCCAGGCGGAGTCGATCCAGTCACCCGCGGTGACGAGCGCCCAGGGGATCATCAACGTGGCGACGGCGCCGAGCCAGAACACCTCGTAGTGGGCGCAGCCTGCGCCGACGGCGGCGCTGAGGGTGGCCCAGACGAGCGGGCCGCGCTTGGTCTTGACCGCGTAGGCGGCGAACGCGAGCACCACCGCGAGCGCGGCGAGGCCGTACTTCAGGTAGACGTAGATCACGACTTGTCCTTCTCGGCAGAAGGCTTGGCCCCCTTCGTTTCTTTCTCGTCCTTCTTCGCGTCAGCCGCTTTCTTGTCGGCGGGGGCCGCCTTCGGATCGGTGGCGTCCTTGCCTTCGATCGCGGTCTTGAGGAAGGCGACGAAGACGCCCGGGGCGATCTCGATCTCGGCAGTCTTGTCGCCGAGCTTCGTGACCTTGCCGATCATGCCGGCGCGCGTGACGACGCGGTCGCCGACCTTCAGGCTCTCTTCGAGGTCCTTCTGCTTCTTGTTCTGGCTCCGCGTCATCCAGAAGATGAGCAGGACAGGCAGGAGCAGGAACAGCATCGAGCCGAGGCCGCCGCCAAAAAGGCCGCCGCCACCGGAGGGAGGGGCGCTGCCGCCAGGATCGGGCGCGGGAGCCGGAGCACCAGGCTCGGAGGGTTGGAGGATGATCGAGGTCACGGGGAGCCGTGCTGTCTAGTCAAGATCCACGGGGTCGGCAAGGACCGGGCTGATTTGGAGGCGCATGCCCTCCCCCGGTCCGGGGCCGCGTCGTGCTCGGTCGTCGCGCAACGCCTCGGCGCTGCCGCGCGTTTCCGGCCGTGCTCGGCCGGAAGCCAGGGCGGCGCGCGGATCCGGCCGTGGCACGTTTCTTGGTCTCTCAGGCGAGGTGATCACGCTCTCGCGCGGCCCTCGACGTTTGTCGCTCGCCGTGATGGTCGCCCTCGGGTGCTCCGACTCGGGCTCCTCATCCGGCTGCAACGACGCCGGCGCCTCCTCGGGCTGCAACATCGACGAAGCAGCCACGGTGTGCGGCGACCGGATCACAATCACCTGTCTGGACGGGGAGACGCCCGAGGCCGAGGGCCAATGCGCCAAGGCGATCGAGCAAGATGAAGAGGCGATCTATTGCTGCACGAGCGCCGTGGACGGAGAGGATGTGGCACCGCAAAGTCGCAGAGGACCCGAGGCCCGAGGCGGTGCGCTCGAAGACGCCTCGTCTCGTCGAGTGATCGCACCCCAATGACGAAGCGCCCGTGAGCCGCGCTGGGTAGCAGCGGCCACGGGCGCCCGCGCGCCGAGCGGCTCTCGCTCACTCGTCGTCGTCGTCGTCGTCGTCGTCGTCCTGATCGGCCAGCTGCTGCTCGAGCTTCGCGATCGCGTCGTCGCGTTGCTGTTGCTCGAGGTCGGCCTTTCCGCCCTCTCGTCGGAGCGCCTTGGCGGCGGCGGCGCGCGCTTGCTGGACCTTCTGCATGACGGCCGGGCGCGGCGCCATGAGCAGGGTCATCGTCCGCTGCTCCATGGAGGGCCGCAGCTCGACCGTGGCGAACTCGTCGAGCTTCTGAACGATGCGCTCGAGCTGGCCCTGGGCGACCTGCGGGTGCGTGATCTCGCGGCCCCGGAAGCGGACGGTGAACTTCACCTTGTGACCGGCCTCGAGGAAGGCCTGCGCGGCGCGGGTCTTGAAGTCGAGGTCGTGGTCGTCCGTCTTCGGGCGGAGCTTGACCTCTTTCACGTCGAAGGCGGCCGTCTTGATGCGGGTCTCGCGCGCCTTCTTCTTCTCGTCGTATTTGAACTTGCCGTAGTCGAGGATCTTGCAGACCGGCGGCTCGGCCTTCGGGTTCACCTCGACGAGGTCGAGCCCCTTCTCTTGCGCGCGCCTGAGGGCCTCGTGCGTGGCGAGGATCCCGAGCATTTCGCCGTCATCCCCGATGACACGAACTTCCGGGACTCGGATTCGCTGGTTGATACGGATCTGCGGTCCGCGTTGCTGTGCACGGGGGTCGAAGCGTCGCATCGCCATGTGGGGCTCGGGATCTCCTCAAACGTTTGTGGTGAAGACACAGATGACGGGCTTGCCACCCTGGCGAGCCCGTGACCGCACGTTCCTCCCCCTGGCCCCCTCCGCGAGCGGAGGGGGAGCCACGGGCAGGCCGCGGAGCGGGATGAGAGACGATGTACGGAGGGCTCGCAAGAGGAGAGTCATCGGGGGGGCCGGGACTCACCCAGGAGGAGCTCGGCAAACGACTCGAGGGGCATCGCCCCCAAGTCCTTGTTCTGGTCGCGCGACCGCGGGGCGACCTGACGCCCTGCGGCCTCTTTGTCTCCCACGACCACGACGTAAGGCACGCGCAGGAGGCGCGCGGAGCGGATCTTCGCGCCCAGCTTGTCCGGCGAAAGATCTGCGCGAGCGCGGAGCCCCTTCTCGGCGAGGAAGCCGATGACCTCCTTGGCGTAGGTCTCCTGCTTCTCGCTGACGGTGACGATGACCGCCTGCTCCGGCGCGAGCCAGGTCGGGAAGGCCCCGCCCACGTGCTCGATGAGCACCGAGAGGAAGCGCTCGAGCGAGCCGAGGATGGCGCGGTGGAGCATGACGGGGCGGTGCACGACGCCGTCCGTCCCGACGAACTCGAGCTCGAACCGGTCGGGTAGCGCGTAGTCCACCTGGATCGTGCCGAGCTGCCAGGAGCGCTTGAGCGCGTCGAGGATGTGGAACTCGAGCTTGGGGCCGTAGAAGGCGCCCTCCCCTTCGGCGACCTCGTAGGCGAGGCCGGCCTCGTTCAAGGCGTCGGCCAGGGCCTTCTCGGCCGCGTCCCATTGCTCGTCCGTCCCGATGCGTTTGTCGGGGCGGGTCGCGAGCTTGATGTCGACGCGATCGAACCGGAAGGCCTTGTAGACCGCGTAGAGCAGCTGGATGAAGCTCGAGATCTCGCCCTGCATCTGGTCGGGGCGGCAGAAGATGTGCGCGTCGTCCTGGCAGAAGCTGCGAACGCGCGCCAGCCCGTGGACGACGCCGCCGCGCTCGTAGCGGTGGAGGCGGCCGAAGTCCGCCATGCGCCAGGGGAGCTCGCGGTAGCTGCGCTTGCGCTGCCCGAAGATGAGGCAGTGGCTCGGGCAGTTCATCGGCTTGAGGCCGAGCCGCTCGACCTCGTCCAGGTGGGAGACGACGGCGTCATCACGGACCTTGTCGGCGTGCTCGTAGCCGTCTCCGTGCGCGTGCGGCACGCCGACCCGGAGCGCCATTTTCGCCTCGTCGAGCACCTCCGACGTCATGGGGAGGTACATGTTCTCGCGGTAGTTCGGCAGATGCCCGCTCGTGAGGAAGAGGCGTTTGTCGAACACCTGGGGCGTGATGACCTCTTCGTAGCCGAACTCGACGTAGAGCTCGCGCATGAAGGAGACGAGGCGGTTGTAGACGAACGCGCCGCGCGGCAAGAGGAACGGCATCGCCGGCGCGTATTCGTGGAACATGAAGAGCTCGAGCTCCTTGCCGAGCTTCCGGTGGTCGCGATCCTTCGCCTCCTCGAGGAGCTTCAGGTGCTCGTCGAGCTCCTTCTGCGTCGAGAACGAGGTGCCGTAGACGCGCTGGAGCATCGGGTTGCGCTCGTCGCCGCGCCAGTACGCGCCGGCCACGCTCGTGAGCTTCACCGCGCCGATGAAGCCGGTGTCGGGGACGTGTGGCCCCTCGCAGAGGTCGAGCCACTGGCCTTCCTCGTGGCCCGGCGCGGCGCCCTTGGCCGAGCCGTGTTTGTAGAGCGAGATCTCCTCGCCTTCGGGCAGACGGTCGACGTGCTCGGCCTTGTACGTCTCCCCGAGCTTCTGGAAGAGCGTGCGCGCCGCGTCCCGCGAGATGGCCTCGCGGACGAAGGGGCGCTTCTCTGCGACGATCTCCCGCATCTTGTCTTCGATCTTCGCCAGGTCCTCGTCGTTGAACGCGCCCTTCGGGCTGTCGAAGTCGTAGTAGAAGCCCGCCTCGGTCGAGGGACCGAACGTCACCTTCGTGCCGGGGAACAGCCGCTGCACCGCGTCCGCCATGACGTGCGCGGTCGAGTGCCGGATCATCGAGAGCCCGTCCGGGTCGGTCGTCTTGACCGGCTTCAGCTGAGGGCCGAGCTCGACCGGAACCGACGTGTGCAGGTCGTACACGCGGCCGCCGGCGCGCGCGCCGATGATTGTGGGGTCCTTCTGGAGCTCCGAACCGAGCAGCTCGCGAACGTTTGCTTTTGCTTGGGGGGCCGACATGACGAATCGGGAGGATCTGCAGCACCAGGCTGCAAAGCTGCCTTACCTGGGGATCCCGAGGGGAGCCAGCCTGAAATGTCGCGGGGGACGTCACGACAACGTCACCAGTCGGCCACCGCGCTCCCCCAGTAGGCGGCCATCCTCGGATCGTGATCGCAGCCTCCCCCGCCCTGTCCCAGGATGCGCTCCGCGCCCCGGCGCTGCCCTTCGCGCGCGGGGTCGACCGCCCGGCGGAGGAAACGCGGACCGACACGAAGATGCGCGCCGAGAGAGTGACGATCTCCTACGGTGGCCGGCCCGCCGTGAGGGACGTCTCGCTGGGCGTGAACGCTCACGAGGTCCTCGCCCTCATCGGCCCGAGCGGCTGCGGCAAGAGCACGTTCCTCCGCTCGCTCAATCGCATGAACGACACGATCCACGGGGCGACGACGTCGGGGCGGATCGAGCTCGAAGGCCAGGACATCTACGCCCACGGCGTCGATCCGGTCATGGTCCGGCGACGGATCGGCATGGTCTTCCAGAAGTCCAACCCGTTCCCCAAGTCCATCTTCGAGAACGTCGCTTACGGTCTCCGCATCGCTGGCGCCACGGGTAAGGTCGACATCGCGAGGCGCGTCGAGAAGGCGCTCCGACAGGCGGCGCTCTGGGACGAGGTGAAGGACCGGCTGCACGACTCCGGGCTCGGCCTCTCGGGAGGCCAACAGCAGAGGCTCTGCATCGCGCGCGCTCTCGCCGTCGAGCCGGACGTGCTCCTGATGGACGAGCCGGCGAGCGCCCTGGACCCGATCGCGACCGCGAAGCTCGAGGAGCTCGTGCTCGAGCTTCGGAGCTCGCTCACGATCGTCATCGTCACGCACAACATGCAACAAGCGCTGCGCATCTCGCAGCGCACCGGGTTCTTCAACCTCGGCCGTCTCGTCGAGATCGACGAGACGAGCGTCATCTTCTCGAGCCCCCGCGAGAAGGAGACGAAGGACTACGTCGAGGGCCGATTCGGATGAGCTCGACCGGAGGGCTGGCAGCCGCCGCTCTCGTCTTGTCTCTGATCGGCTGCACCCGCACGGAGCCAGTCGGCGGCGACGGCACGACGTTCGGGCCTGGCAAAGGCGCCGTCGCAGTGAAGGGCTCTGACACCATGGTCATCCTCGCCCAACGATGGGCGGAGGAGTTCATGAAGGCTCACCCCGGGGCGACCGTGCAGGTCACGGGCGGCGGGACCGGGACCGGAATCGCCGCGCTCATCAACGGCACGACCGACATCTGTCAGGCGAGCCGGCCCATGAAGGAAAAGGAACGAGCCGACCTCGCGCAGAAGAGGGGCGCCGAGGCCGTCGAGACCAAGGTCGCGCTCGACGCAATCGCGGTCTACGTCAACGAGAACAACCCGATCGCGGAGATCACGGTCCCCGACCTGGCGAAGATCTATACCGGCAAGACGACGAGCTGGAGCGAGCTGGGCGGCAGCACGGACAAAATCGTCGTGTACGGGCGCGAGAACAGCTCGGGCACCTACGGCTACTTCAAGGAGCACGTGCTCGAGAACGTGGACTTCGACCAGACGGTCCAGACCCTCGCCGGCACGAGCGCGGTGGCGGCAGCGGTGAAAGGAGACCCGCGCGGCATCGGGTACGGGGGGATTGCCTACCTCGAAGGGATCAAGGCCCTGAAGGTCAAACGCGACGCTGCCGCTCCGGCAGTCGCGGCTTCGCTGCAGACGGCGCAGGACGGAACCTACCCGCTGGCACGCTCGCTCTTCTTTTACACGGCCGGCCCCGCCAGAGGGACCGCCAAGCGGTTCATCGAGTTCGTCACCGGAGCGGAGGGCCAGAAGGTGATCGAAGAGGTTGGTTATTACCCGCTGCCCCAATGAACCTCCAAAGGAAGCCGAGCAGGGGCGAATGGCTCGCCGAAGCCTCCATCCGCGCGGTCGCGGCTGGCTCGGTCGCAATCGTCCTCTGCATCCTGCTGTTCATCGGCAAGGAGGCTTTCAGGATCTTCTTCGATCCCGCGGTCCGAGCGGAGATCACCTTCGTCGGGCTGTTCCGGTCACACGAGGGCTCGAGCGCGTGGCAGCCCGTCAGTGAGATCCCGAAATACAACGTATTGCCGCTCTTCGTCGGCACGCTGAAGGTCACGCTCGTCTCCCTCATCATCGCCGTGCCGCTCAGCGTCGGCGCGGCGGTCTACGTGGCGGAGTACGCGAGCTCACGGGTACGCGAGCTGGTGAAGCCGGCGATCGAGCTCCTCGCCGGCATCCCCTCGGTCGTGGTCGGCTTCTTCGCGCTCGTCGTGCTCGCGTCCTGGCTCCAGGAGGCGCTTGGCCTCGACCACCGCCTCAACTCCGTCGTCGCGGGGACCGGGCTCGCGTTCGCCGTTTGCCCGGTGGTCTTCTCGGTCTCCGAAGACGCGCTGCGCAGCGTGCCCACGTCGTATCGCTCCGCGGCCATCGCGCTCGGATCGACGAAGGCCCAGACCGTGCTCCGGGTCATCGTCCCGGCCGCTGGCCCGGGGATCGCGGCGGCGGTGGCCCTCGGCTTCGGACGAGCGGTGGGAGAGACGATGATCGTGGTGCTCGCGACGGGCAACGCCGCGATCCTGGACGCCTCGCTCGGCACCTCGACGCGCACCTTGACCGCGACGATCGCGCAGGAGCTCGGGGAGGTCGTGGTGGGGAGCCCGCACTACACGGTGCTCTTCATGCTCGGTGCGCTCCTGTTTCTCACGACCTTCGCGATCAACCTGGGAGGCGAGCGAATCGTCGCGTCCATGCGCCGAAAGCTGGGGGTGTCCCAGTGACCGCCCCCACATCCGTGGGTGAGCGGCTGGCCGGGCGTCCCGGCGTCGTCCTCGACACGGTCACGAAGGCGCTCTGCGCGGGCGCCGTCGTCGTCATCCTGGGCATGCTGGCGGTCATCCTGGGCACGATCGTCCTCGGAGGCGCGGGAGCGATCTCCTGGACCTTCTTGACCAAGGCGCCCGAAAAGGGCCTGACCGAGGGCGGCATCTTCCCGGCCATCTTCGGAACGGCCGCGCTGACCCTCCTCATGACGGTCGTGGCCGTCCCGGCGGGCGTGCTCACGGCTGTCTACCTCACCGAATATGCCCCGCCTGGCTCGCTCCTCGCGCGGCTCATTCGCGTCTGTATCGCGAACCTGGCCGGCGTCCCCTCGATCGTGTTCGGCCTCTTCGGCCTCGGCTTCTTCGTCTCCACGTTGGGGCCGGCGATCGACGAGATCGGGTTCGGGGGCGCGCCGACGTATGGCAAGCCTGCCTTGATCTGGGCTGCGCTGACGCTGGCCGTCCTGACGCTCCCGGTCATCGTGGTGGCGACCGAGGAGGCCCTCCGGGCCGTCCCGAGAGAGATCCGCGACGCGAGCCTCGCCGTCGGAGCGACAAAGCTCCAGACCATCGTCCGCGTCGTCCTGCCGGAGGCGCTCGGCGGGATCTTGACCGGAAGCATCCTCGCGGTCAGCCGCGGAGCTGGCGAGGTCGCGCCGATCCTCTTCACGGGCGCGGCGTATTTCCTCCCCTACCTCCCCGCGTACTTGAACGATCCGTTCATGAACCTCGGCTACCACGTGTACGTGCTTGCGACGCAATCGCCCGACGTCGACAAGACGAAGCCGCTGCTCTACGGAACCGTGCTCGTGCTCCTTGGGCTGACGTTTTCGCTCAACGTGGTCGCGGTGCTCATCCGGCAGCGCACGCGCGGAAAGCTTCGTGCGGCGGCGTGATTCGCTCCGCTTGACAGACCGAACATCGACGACTAAGAACGCCGACCTCACCCAGGCGCGTAGCTCAGTGGTAGAGCACTACCTTGACACGGTAGGGGTCGTTGGTTCGAACCCAATCGCGCCTACAACTTGATGGGGACATTCCGAGCGGGGCCTGCCCCGCTCGATGCTTTTTGCGAGCGGGGCCCCAACCCCGCTCGTTGCTTTTGGCGAGCGCGGACCTAACCCCGCTCGACGCGGCCCCGCTCGATGACTCTTGCGCGAGCGGGGCCTTCAAACGGTGGGACGTGCAGAGGTGCGCACGTCTGCACGAAGACGTCAGTGGGGGATGAGCCCGCCGAACCACGCGCCGGCGATACCGCCCGCGAGCACCAGGACGAGCACCACGTAGAGGACGGGCGACGTCCCCTTCTTCGCCGGCTCCATCGACCGACCGCTCGAGGGCGTCGGGAGGTTCGCCGCGAGCGGCGCCGGCGCGATGGCCGGCGGCGCCAGGCCGGCCCCACCTCCACCGCCGCTCCGGGGCGGCTCGTCGTCCTCGAGGGCCGCGAGGTTCCCCAGGCCGATCTCGCGCTCGGCCGCGTAGATGCTGGCGCGGATCTGCGACTCGGCCTCGCTCTTCTTCTGGTGGCCGACCGACAGCTCGTCCGCCCACTTGCCGATGTCCTCGAAGCCGAGCTTGAGCGGCTCCTCCTTCGCGTCGGCGCCCTTCTTGCCTCCGCCGTCTTCCTCGCCTTCTTGCAGCGAGGTGAACTCGAACAACGCCTCCTCGATCAACTTGTCGATGACGCTGGTCTTGTCGGGCGCCTTCTTCTTGCGCAGCGCCATCGCGCCGCGCACGAGCTCAGCGATGTCGAAGGAGCTGACCGGCTTGCCTTGGCGGTACAAAAACGCCGTCAGATCGCGCCCGAGATCGCGGGCCGACCGGTAGCGCGCGTTCGGATCTTTGGCGAGCGCGCGCGCGAGGATCCGGTCCAGCTCCTCCGGGACGTCGGGCCGCATCGACCGGAGCGCAGGCACCTGGGCTTGCTGGACCATCTTCACGGTCCCGAAGTCCGTGTCGGCCAGGAAGAGGCGTTTGCCGCTCAGGAGCTCCCACAAGATGATGCCGACCGCGAAGATGTCCGCGCGAAGGTCGACGTCACCCCCGAGCGCCGCCTCGGGCGCGAGGTAGCTGAACTTGCCCTTGATGATGCCGGGCTCGCTCTTCTCGAGCTGGCTCGTCGCCTTGGCGAGGCCGAAGTCCACGATCTTCACCTCGCCGTGTTTGGTGATGAGCACGTTCGGAGGCGACATGTCGCGGTGGACGATGTGCAGGTCCTTGCCGTCGCCCCCTTGCAGCTCGTGCGCGTAGGTGAGCCCCTCGCAGATGCGGATGGCGATGAGCGTCGCGGCCTCGACCGGGAAGACGCGGTTGTTGCTCTTCAGGTAGTCGATGACGGCCTTGAGATCGGAGCCGTCGACGTACTCCATGACGATGAAGTACGCGTTGTCGCCGACGCCGATATCGAAGACCTGTACGCAGTTCGAGTGCGAGAGCTGGGCAGAGAGCCTCGCCTCGTCGAGGAACATCGAGATGAAGCGCTTCTTCTCCGAGAGGTGGGGCAAGACGCGCTTGATGGCGACGCGCTTCTTGAAACCCTCGATCCCGGCGCTCTCGGCGATGAACACCTCCGCCATGCCGCCGGAGGCGAGCCGCTCGAGGACTCTGTACCGCTGCTGCGGCTGATGGACCTCTGTCATAAGGGGGGCCGCCGGATCTTGTCCCGGACGGGACGCCAGTACACCACATTTTTTGCCGGAGCGGTCCCGCCGACCGCGCTAGTCGCGGCGCGAGCGCAACGGCTGCACGTCGGGGTTGTAAAGCGGAACGGTCAGCGTCACGGTGCTCTCGGAGACGGCGGAGAAATAGTCGTGCGCCGATCCGGCGGAGGGCGGCGGGACGGTGTCGCCCCCGCGCGCGCCGCTCGGAGGCCGAGAAGGCGGCGGTCCGTCCGAGAGATCGAGGGCCGCGTCGGACAACGATCTCGGCGCCGCGACGTGCGCGCCGTCGCGCAGCTCGACGTGGACGATGGGGCCCGAGCGCATCAGGACCATCCGCCCGCTCTCTTCACGCTTGGCGAAGAGAGCCGAGGCGCCGACGATGAGCTCCCCGGCGAGCCCGCCCTCGAGATCCGGGTGCAGGCACGCGACGAACTGCGAGCCGACGCAGCCGCGGATGTCCGGGGGCACCATGCCGGTGCGCGACACGATGAAATGGCAGAGGCCCTCTTCGTTCAGGAGGAACGTGCAGGAACGCGTGTGAACGGCGTACTTGGCATCCTCCATGGACGGGCTGTGACGCACGCCCCCTTCGTATCACGAGGCCGCGCCGGTCGTCGCTCCCGCAGCCCGCTCGCGCTCGCGTCTCGCGGTCTCCTCCGCGAGCTCCGCCTCGGTCGGCTCGCCGTCGTCCACCGGAGCGAGGTAGATCACGCCGAGCGGCGGCAGGGTGAGCGAGATCGACTGCGCGAACCCGTGGCTCGCGCGCCCTTCGACCCGAACCACGCCGAGGTTGCCCACGTTGCCGCCGCCGTAGACCGCGGCGTCGGTGTTCAAGACCTCACGGTAGTCGCAGGCGCGCGGCACACCCAGGCGGTAGCCGTGGCGCACGACGGGGGTGAAGTTGCACGCGCAGACGACGTGTCGCCCGGTCCGCCGGCCTTCGAGCTTCGAGGCGGGGAAGCGGACGAACGAGGCGCACGACTGCGGCGCGTCGTTCACGTCGATCCACTGGAAGCCGGCGGGCTCGTGGTCGAGCTCCCACATCGCCGGTGTGCTCGCGTAGTGGCGGTTCAGATCGCGGACCAGCGACTGGATCCCGCGGTGTCCGGCGTCTTCGAGCACGGCCCAATCGAGCTCGGACTCGAAGTTCCACTCACGCCACTGACCGATCTCGCCGCCCATGAAGAGCAGCTTCTTGCCCGGGTGCCCCCACATGAACGCGAAGAGGGCGCGGAGGTTCGCTCGCTTCTGCCAGACGTCCCCCGGCATCTTGTCGAGGAGCGCGCGCTTCAGGTGGACGACCTCGTCGTGCGACAGCGGCAGGAGGTAGCGCTCGCTGTACGCGTACATGAGGCTGAAGGTGATCAGGTTGTGGTTGAAGGCCCGGTAGATGGGGTCGAGCGAGAAGTAGTTCAGCGTGTCGTGCATCCACCCCATGTTCCACTTCAGGTCGAAGCCCAGGCCGCCTGTGTACGCGGGTCGCGTGACGCCCGGCCACGCGGTGGACTCCTCGGCGCACACGATCGCCCCCGGCACCTCCGCGCGAACGGTCTCGCAGAGCTCGCGAACGAACGCCACGGCCTCGAGGTTCTCGCGGCCGCCGAACTTGTTGGGCTCCCACTCGCCCGGGTGGCTCGCGCCGTAGTCCAGGTAGAGCATGCTCGCCACCGCGTCGACGCGGAGCCCGTCGATGTGGAACTCCTTCAACCAGTAGAGCGCGCTCGCGAGGAGGAAGTTCTTCACCTGGGGGCGGCCCCAGTCGAAGACGTAGGTGTCCCACTGGCGGTGCTCCCCGCGCCGCGGGTCCCAGTGCTCGAAGAGCGCGGTTCCGTCGAACCGGCCCAGGGCGGCGGAGTCACGAGGAAAATGTGCGGGGACCCAGTCGAGGAGAACGCCGACGCCGCGCTGGTGGCACTTGTCGACGAAGTACTTGAAGTCGTCCGGCGTGCCGAAGCGGGCCGTCGGCGCGAAGTAGCCGGAGACCTGATAGCCCCACGAGCCGTCGTACGGGTGCTCCATGACGGGCAAGAGCTCGATGTGGGTGAAGCCGAGGTCGGCCACGTAGTCCACGAGCTCCTCCGCGAGCTCGCGGTAGCTCAGCCAGTCGCGCCGCTCCTCGCCGGGGCGTGTCCTCGACGAGAGCTTCCACGACCCGAGGTGGACCTCGTAGATCGTCATCGCCATCCTGTCGACGCGCTGCGCGGCGCGCCGCTCCATCCACGCCTCGTCGCCGAAGGCGTATTTGCTCCTTGTGATGCGGCTGGCGGTCTGCGGGCGCAGCTCCATGGAGCGGCCGAACGGATCGCTCTTGTGGATGGTGCCCTGCCTCGTGACGATCTCGAACTTGTAGAGCGCCCCCTCACCGAGCCCGGGCAAAAACAGCTCCCAGACGCCGCCCGCGAGCTTCCTCATCGCGGCGGTCTCGCCCGACCAGCCATTGAAGTCGCCCGCGACGCGGGCGGCGATCGCGTGCGGCGCCCACAGCGTGAAGCTCGCGCCGTCGGCGCCGTCCTGCTTCAGGAGGTGAGCGCCGAGCTTCTCGTAGACCCGCAGGTGTTTGCCCTCGGCGAAGAGGTGAAGGTCCAGCTCGCCCAGCGTGGGCTCGAACGAATACGCGTCGCGTTCGATGACCACTCTGTCAGCGTACGTCGCCTCGACTCGGTAGCGGCCCGGCGCCTTCTCGCACACGACCTCGTAGAGGCCCTTGCCTAGGTGCGTCGCGTCCCGGAACACCTGGTGCTCGATCTCGACGCGCACACGCGTCGCGCCCGGCCGGAGGCAGCGGACGGTCCAGCGGCCGTCCACCTCGTGTGCGCCGAGGACCGTGTGTGGGTCGGGGTGAAGACCACGGGCGATGCGATCGAGGTCGTCGTTCAGCACGGGCCGGCACGGTATCAGAACGCTCGGGCGGCAGCGGCAGGGCCGAGGGGGCGCGATCGCAAACGGGGCAAAACGTCTCTCCCCTGCCCCTGGTCTGCCCCTGGCGTCCCCGAGACGGCCGGGCTACACCTCGAGACTCCGGAGGGTTTGATCATGGGCCTCATCGCGACGAGCACGGCGACGACGAAGAGCAACGGTCACGGCGAGGGCCGGATCAAGAGCTACGCCCCGGCGACCGGTGAGGTCCTCGGTGACGTTCCGATCATGACGGCGGACGAGGTGCGGGCCGCCGTCGGCCGCGCGCGCCGCGCCCAGGAGTCCTGGGCGGCGCTCCCGATCGAGGAGCGCTGCGATCGCGTCCGGCGCTACGCCCAGGCCCTCATCGAGCGGCAGGACGAGGTGGCGGACCTGCTCTCCCGCGAGACGGGCAAGCCGATGATGGAGGCCCTCCTGCACGAGGTGGCGCCGTCGGTCGCCGTGGCGGAGTACTTCTGCAAGCGCGGGCCCGAGATCCTGGCGCCCCGCGAGGTGCCGCTCGGGCTCATGAAACACCGCCGCGCGTTCCTTCACTACGCGCCCCGCGGCGTGGTCGGCGTCATCACCCCGTGGAACTACCCGCTCTACATGCCGCTGCGCGACATCGGCATGGCGTTCATCGCCGGCAACGCCGTCGTCCTCAAGCCGAGCGAGGTGACGCCGCTCATCGCCTTGAAGGCGAAAGAGGTCTGGGACCAGGCAGGCCTCCCCGCCGACCTCTTCCAGGTCGTGACCGGCGGCGGCGCGACCGGCGGCGCGCTCATCGATGCCGGAATCCAGATGTGTATCTTCACCGGCGGGGTGGCGACGGGGCGCCGCGTGGCCTCCGCGTGCGGCGAGCGGCTCATCCCCTGTGTCATGGAGCTCGGCGGCAAGGCCCCCCTCATCGTCTGCGCGGACGCGGACGTCGAGCGCGCCGCGCGTGCGGCCGTGTTCGGCGGCTTCTCGAACGGCGGGCAGGTCTGCATCTCGGTCGAGCGCGTCTACGCCCACCGGGACGTCGCCGATCAGCTCACGCAGCGCATGACCGAGCTCACGAAGGAGCTGAAGGTCGGCGATCCGCAGAAGGGCGCGGTCGACGTCGGCGCCATCATCTTCCCCAAGCAGATCGACGTCGCGGAGGCGCACATCCAGGACGCCGTGCAGAAGGGCGCGAAGGTGCTCGCGGGCGGCAAGCGGATCACCGGGCAGGGCCAGTTCTTCGAGCCCACGCTCCTCGGCGACTGCACGCATGACATGACCGTCATGAACGAGGAGATCTTCGGGCCGGTCGTCCCCATCATGCGGGTCGACAGCGACGAAGAGGCGCTCCGCTACGCCAACCAGATCAACCTCGGCCTGAACGCGTACGTCTTCTCGAAGGACCGCGACTACGCGCACCGCCTCGCGGAGCGCGTGCAGGCCGGCAGCGTCCTCGTGAACGACGTGCTCATCAACGGCGGAATGCCCGAGGCGCCCTTCGGCGGCGTGAAGGACAGCGGGTTCGGCCGCGTCCTCGGGGAGGACTCCTTGAAGGAGCTCTGCCAGGTCAAACACATCAACATCGATCGCTTCGCCACATCGAACGACCCGCTCTGGTTCCCCTACACGGACAAGGGCCTCGCCCTCGCCCGCAAGGCCACGAAGCTCGTCTTCGGCGGCGGCGGCCTCCTGAAGAAGCTCTCGCAGCTCTTCTGATCTTCGATCACAGCTCCGTCACGTCGGCAGCAGCCGCGCGCGTCGCCCTGGGGGTCTCGGGCGCGTGCTGCGACCGTCACTTCACGTCGGGCGGTTTGCACTTCTTGTGCAAGCCGCCGTTTCTTGGAGCCTCGAAAAGCTGAGTCAACTCGCGGCCCGGCGCTTGCACTGTGGCGCTCATGACCTCGAGCCTGCCCCTCAGCGCCCAGAACCTGGAGCTCCAGGTCGAATCGCCGGACGCGTTCGACGTCCGCGAGCTGTCGGTCGAGGAAGGGATCAACGTCCTCTTCTCGATCGATCTGGTGGTGCGCTCGACCAACCCGGCGGTGGATCTGGAAGGCACCATCGGGGCCCAGGCTCGGTTCCGTATCGGCACGAACGCCGCGACCACGCCGGATACGCCGTCGCCCACGTGGACGGGAGTGGTCGCCGACATCGAGCAGCTCGCCTCCGAGGACACGGGCCTCTCCACGTACCGCGTCCGCCTCGTCCCTCACCTCTGGCTCCTGACCCAGCGCACGAACTGCCGCGTCTTCCAGCAGATGACCGATCTCGAGATCGCCGTCGCGATGCTGCAGGAGTGGGGCCTCGCGCACGAGGTGAAATGCGAGGGCTCTTACAAGACGCGGAAGTACCGGGTGCAATACCAGGAGACGGACTTCGCCTTCGTGAGCCGCCTCCTCGAGGACTCGGGGATAAGCTTCCTCCTGGAGCAGCGAGATGACCAGACCGTCGTCGTGCTCCGTGACGCGCCCGAGGCCGTGACGCCTCGGCGAGAGCCGCTCGGCCACGTGAACGACGTGACCACCGGCCCCAAGCCCTACGCAACGGGCTTCCGCGCCGAGCGGCGTGTCCGGCCCGGCCGCACGACGTTCGCCGACCACGATCCGCGCCTGCCCAACCTGCCGCTCCTCGCGCAGGCGAAATCGAGCGAGCACCCGCTCGAGGCCCGGCTCGAGTCCTTCGTCTACAGGCCGGGCGCGTTCAAGTTCGGCGGCGAAGGCGCGAAGGACACGCCCACCGCCGACGACCGCGGCCGGACGCGGACCGACCCCGACGAGGCCCGCCTGCTGGCCGAGCGCGACGCCGCCATCCGCGTCGCCCGCTCGCAGCGCTTCGGCTTCCGCTCCAACGCCCTCGACCTGCGTGCCGGCACGGTCCTTTCGGTGTCGAACCACCCGACCGCCGAGCGCTTCAAGAAGCTGCTCGTCACCAGCGTGAAGCTGACCGGCGACGCCCAGTCCCCGATCGTGCTCGCCGTCGAGGCGGTCAGCGCCGAGGTGCCTCACCGGCCGGACCACGTCACCCCCCGACCGGACATCCAGGGCGTGGAGTGCGCGACCGTCGTCGGCCCCGAGGGCGAGACGATCCACTGCGACGAGTTCGGCCGCGTGCGCGTCCAGTTTCATTGGGACCGGTACGGCAAGATGGACGAGCTGTCCTCCTGCTGGATCCCGGTCAACCAGCCCTGGGCCGGAGAGGGCTTCGGCATGGTGAACCTCCCCCGTATCGGCCAGGAGGTCCTCGTCAGCTTCCTGGGCGGAAACCCGGAGGAGCCGGTGATCGTGGGCCGCATCTTCACGAACCTGCGCAGGCCTCCCTTTGCGCTGCCTGCCGCGAAGAACGAGAGCGGGTTCCGATCGAACAGCGTCCCGCACACCGGAGGCTTCAACCTCCTCCGGTTCGTCGACACGGCCGGCAGCGAGCTCGTCGAGGGCCGCGCCGAGAAGGACATGCGGACCCGCATCAACCACGACAAGGCGCTCTCCGTCGGTCACGACCGGCTCATGGAGATCGAAAACGACGACGAGGAGCGCATCCTCGGCAACCAGCGCGAGCACGTCGGGAAGGACAAACACGCCCGAGTCGGCGAGAGCTACGTCTCGACGGTCGGCAAAGACCGCACGCTCAAGACGCTGGGCGGCATGACCTCGCAGGCCAAATCACACTTCATCGCGGCGGACGAGAAGATCCACATCTCGGTGGGGCGCTCGTTCATCTACATGGACAAGGACCGGATCGAGATCAGCTCGCCCAACATCAAGATGGAGCGGGAGGACCCGGAGAATCATCGCGGGAGGTCCGGCAAATACGCCTCGGGCGCCGCCCTCCCCCCGAGCCTCTCGGACGACGCGGAGTGAGCCGCGGCCGCGCCGCTCCCACAAGCATCCCACTCGATCGCTTACCAACCCGCGGAAGGAAGGAACATGTCGGACTGGTGCTTCCCCTTCAAGACCCCTCCTGAGCTCCACTGGCGCGGAGGCTCCCGCTTCTTCGGGGCGCCGCGCCCGAAGGGCCGCAAACACGGCGGCTGCGATCTGATCAAGCCGCCCTACGAGCAGATCTACGCCGTCCACGACGGCGTGCTGGTGCACGAAGAGACGCTCTTCTACCAGGGCACCTTCTACGTCACCTACCAGCACGGCCCCTACCTCGTGCGGTACGGCGAGATCCTCAAGGGAAGCACCAACGGCGCGAAGCGTGGTCACACGGTGAAGAAAGGCGACCCCATCTGCAAGGTCGGCCTCATGATCAACCCCAAGACCAGGAAGCTCTACCCCGCAGACGGTCCGAGGGGACACATGTTGCACCTCGAGATGTACGCGAAGGGCGCCGACCACTCGACCCTCCGCAGCAAGAAGGGGCCGTACCAGCGCCGGAAGGACGTGATGGACCCGGCCCCTTTCCTCGACGAGTGGGTGAAGTACCCGCCCCCGGGCTGATCGCTCGTCGTCTCGACACCGCTCTCGACCACAAGGCACACCGTTTGCGAACGAGGACCCCATGACCAACCAGAGCTTGCCGGCGATCAGCGCACAGAACCTGGAGCTCCAGGTCGACTCGCCGGATGCGTTCGACGTCCGCGAGCTCGTGGTGGACGAGGGCGTGAGCACGCTCTTCTCGATCGACCTCGTCGTCCGGTCGACGAACCCGGCCGTCGACTTCGAGAGCACGATCGGCGCGCAGGCGCGCTTCCGGATCCGCACCGACGCGGTCCAGATGCCCGACGCGCCGTCGCCGGCGTGGACCGGCGTGGTGTCGAACATCGAGCAGGTGGCTTCGGAGGACACGGGCTTGTCCACCTATCGCATCCGCCTCGTGCCCCTCCTCTGGCTCCTCACGCAGCGCACGAACTGCCGCGTCTTCCAGCAGATGACGGACCTCGAGGTCGTCCTCGCCCTGTTCAAGGAGTGGGGCCTCCCGCACGAGTCGAGCTGCGAAGGCAGCTACAAGACGCGAAAGTACCGCGTCCAGTACCAGGAGACCGACTTCGCCTTCGTGAGCCGCCTCCTCGAGGACTCGGGGATCAGCTACGTGCTCGAGCAACGGGAGAACGAAACCGTCATCGTCCTGCGGGACGCGCCCGAGGCCGTGACGCCTCGACGAGAGCCCCTCGATCACGTCAACGACGTGACCACGGGCCCCAAGCCGTACGCCACCGGCTTCCGCGCGGCGCGGCGCGTCCGACAGGGCCGGACGACCTTCGCCGACCACGATCCCCGGCTCCCCAATACGCCGCTCCTCGCGCAGGCGAGCTCGAGCGAGCACCCGCTCGAGTCGCGGCTCGAGTCGTTCGTCTACACGCCGGGGGCGTTCAAGTTCGGCAACGACGGCCCGAAGGACACGCCCACCGCCGATGACCGGGGACGCACGCGGACCGATCCCGAGGAGGCGCGGCTGCTCGCGGAGCGCGACGCCGCGATCCGCGTCGCCCGGTCGCAGCGGTTCGGCTTCCTCTCCAACGCCCTCGATCTCCGCGCGGGGATGGTCCTCGCGGTGGCCAACCACCCCACCGCCGAGAAGTTCAAGAAGCTCCTCCTCACGCGCGTGAAGCTCGCGGGCGACGCGCAGTCACCCATCGTGCTCACCGTCGAAGCCGTCAGCGCCGAGGTCTCCTACCGTCCCGAGCAGAAGACCCCGCGCCCGCGCATCTCGGGCGTCGAGTGCGCGACCGTCGTCGGCCCCGAAGGCGAGACGATCCACTGCGACGAGTTCGGCCGCGTGCGCGTCCAGTTCCACTGGGATCGCTACGGCAAGATGGACGAGCTGTCCTCGTGCTGGGTTCCGGTGAACCAGCCGTGGGCCGGCGAGGGCTTCGGCATGGTGAACCTGCCGCGCATCGGGCAGGAGGTCCTCGTGAGCTTCCTCGCCGGGAACCCGGAGGAGCCGGTCATCGTCGGGCGCATCTTCACCAACCTGCGACGTCCGCCGTTCGCCTTGCCCGCCGCCAAGAACGAGAGCGGCTTCCGTTCGAACAGCGTCCCTCACACGGGCGGCTTCAACCTGCTGCGGTTCGTCGACACCGCCGGCAGCGAGCTCGTCGAGGGCCGCGCCGAGAAGGACATGCGCACCCGGGTCAACCACGACAAGGAGCTCTCCGTCGGCCACGACCGGGTCATGGAGATCGAAAACGACGACGAGGAGCGTGTCCTCGGCAACCAGCGCGAGTCGGTCGGCAAAGACAAGCTCGCGCAGGTGGTCGACAACCTCGTGTCGATCGTGGGCAAGGAGCGCCTCCTCAAGACGCTGGGCAACATGCTGTCCCACGCCAAGACCCACGCCATCATCGGCGACGAGATGACGAACATCTCCGTCGGGAGCTCGTTCATTTACATCGACAAGGACACCATCGTAATCAAGGCGAACAAGGTCCTGGTCGATGAGCACTGACCCACGATGAAGATCTCCCGGCTGGCATCCCGCGGCGTCGCGAACCTGCCCGACCTGGAGTGTGACCTCGTCTCGTCGTCGACGGGTCGGCCCCACGATCTCGTCGTCGTCACGGGCCCTCCCGCCTCCGGCAAGACGCGGCTGTGTGAGCTCTTGCTCGCGTCGCTCGAGACGATCGGGGGTTACCAGGGTATCGTCCGCGCGTCGGATTGGTACGCGGACGCCGACCGCGGCGCCCGGGTCGATCTCGAGCTGTGGCTCGACGGGGACGGTCCCGCGAGCGTGGGCCGCGCAAACGCCGTGGTGCGCTACACGCGAGGCGGAGCCCTGCGGGAGGTCGAGCGCGCGGTGGGTCGCGAGGTCGCCCGGTACGACCACGACCCCGCACACGGCAAGCGCGAGTATTTCCCGGAGGGCAGGCAGCGCGCGTGGGGCGCGCGGCAAGACGGGCTCGGCTCGCAGGAGCAGGCGCTCCTGCGCTGCTCGAAGGACCCGCAGAAGTACAGCTTCGTCCCGCGTTTCCTTGCCCAGCTCGCCTCCGACCCGACGCGGCGCGCCTCGTTCGCGAGAGGCCTCGAGCTCCTCTCGCCCACGGCGCGTCATGTGCCCACGGCGCGCGGGCAAGACCCGACGACCTGCTTCTCCAACCGACGAGGAAGCGGCGTCCCCTACGCGGAGCTCTCCAGCTCCGAGGCGGACGCGGTGATCATCGCCGCGACGGCGGCGCTCATCGGGCTCAATCACTCGATCGTCGTGCTCGACCGGCCCGAGCTCTACGTCCCTCCGCATCGGCTCGTCGCCTGGCTCGACGGCCTGCTCCACCTCGGACGAGACAACCAGTGGTTCGTGGCCACGAGCAGCGAAGAGCTCGTCGGCGCGGCGTCGCGCTCGCAGGTCATCTCGCTCGGAGGCGAAGCGTGAAGCTCCTCGGTGTGCAGGCGATCGACGTCCTCGGCGTCGCGAACGGGGTCTACAGCTTCGAGAAGGCGCCCGGCGAAGCGCACGATCGCGTGCTCGTCACCGGCGGTCCGGGCACCGGCAAGACCCGCCTGCTCGAGCTCATCGCCGCGGCGCGCGAGCTCCTCGCCCCCATCGAGCGGGTGATGGACCAGGAGTCGTTCATCATCCCCGGCAACCAGACCGCCAAGGCCATCCTCTCCTGGCAGCTCACACCGGAGGAGCAGACCACCATCGGGTCGCCGACGCCGGTCACCACCAGCGAGGTCATCTTCCGCTACGACGAGGAGGACGAGGTCGACTCGCGGATGGGCTTCCTGCTGGAGCGCTACGCTCACGACGACGCGACGCCGAAGCTCGAGTACTTCTCGGAGCAGCGACGGCTCGACATCGGAGGGGGCGAGGTCTCCCTCGAGGAGGATGAGCAGATTCGCTTCCGCGGCGGCGCGGACCCGAGAAAGTTCGCGTTCATCCCTGTTTTCCTGGAGGCGCTCCCCGACCTGGCCGCCAAGGCCGCGCGCTTCAAGGCCACGCTCGAGCAGTTCTCGCCGAGCTGCACCTACGACCTCGAGCGCCACGTGCTCTCGTCGCGTGGCCGGGCCATCCGGTCGCTGACGGAGCTCTCTGCCAGCGAGGCGGACTCGGTCATGTTCGCCGCCACCGCCGCGCTCGTGGGCCTCTCGGGGTCGATCGTGCTCGTCGATCGGCCCGAGCTCTTCGGCATCTCCCCCGAGCGCGCTCTCGCGGGCCTCTCGGCGCTCGGCGAGGGCAACCAGCTGATCCTCGCGTCGCCTTCCCCCGCCTTCGCCGCAGGCTTCGAGGGCGCCCTGATCCAGCTGGGCTCCAACTCGTCCGACAGCCGAGGTCCGCGATGATCCCGTACTACTGCAACGAGGCCGTCTTGCAGCTGCAGAACGTGCACGGCCTGGTCGACCGCACGCGCCAGCTCCTCGAGGTCGTCACGCAGGACGGGGTGGAGCTCCAGCTCGTGATCGAACGCGAAGAGCTCGGCCCCGACACGACGCTCGCCGCCAAGATCGAGGCGAGCCTCGCCGAGAGGCGCCGCTCGCTTCGAGGCTTCGAGATCGTCTCGGCGACGGAGCGCGAGTACCCGGAGGTGGTCGGCACCGAGGCACGCCTGACCTACGTTCACAGGGAGCGCGGGCCGCTCTTCGTCCACGAGTTCCATTGCCTGCTCGATCGGACGCGGCTCACGTTCATCGGGACCAGCCGCCTCGCACACGCCACCGCCTGCGACCAGTGGATGCAGACCACGCTCCACTACCTCAAGTTGCGCTGAACGGCTCACGTTGCGCTGAGGGGCTCGCTCAGCGACAGCGCTCCGGCTCGCGCTTGCAGCGCGAGTCGGTGCGAGGCGAGCTCGGCTTGGACGAGCGCGCCGGAGGCGAGCTCGGCTTGCTCGACGCCGAGGGCGCGGCCGACTCGACACCGATCGGGACCGGGATCATGACGGTCGCGATGGGCGCGACGGACCCCGCCGCGGCCGGGGCGGAGGACCACGTCTGGAGCGCGGGCCGAGCCGCCGAGCCGCCGGCGAGCGTGAGGACGAGTGCGCCGATCGCGAGCGCGGCGGCGGCCGCCGAGACGGCGAGCAGCGCGAGCAGGAGACGCGGGGAGCGCGGAGGTACCTGGGCCACGCCCTCGCCCACGTTCGGCGAGGTGGCCCCCCAAGAGGAGTCGAGCCGGACGGACGGAACGGAACGAACGGAGGCTTCTTCGAGCGGGTTCTGCCGCACCCGCGTCGGCGCGTCGGTGTCGGTCGGCAGCGGGAACGGCGGCGGGACATCCCCTCGGGCCGCCGGCCGCGTGGCGGACCCCGGCGCAAACGCCGGCGCCCCGCCCACGAGCGCGGCCGCCAGCTCGTTCACGAGCTCGGTCGCCGTCGCCTGGCGGTCGGCGGGTCGGCGCGCCGTCGCCCGCGAGAACCACGCGTCGAACGCGGCTCCCACGGCCAGACCTCGCCGGCCCGCCCGCACGCTGGGCGGCTCGGGGAGCGGGCCTTCCATCCACCGGAGCAGGACGAGCGTGCTCGGGGCGCGCCGGAGCTCCTCCTCCCAGTAGCTCTCGCCCGTCAAGAGCTCGTACGCGACATGGCCGAGCGAATACACGTCCGCGCGGCGATCGATGCGCCCGCCGTCGATCTGCTCGGGCGCCATGTAGAGCGGCGTCCCGATGTTCACGGTGTTCCGGCTCTTGCTCGCCTGCTGGATGATCTTCGCGATCCCGAAGTCCAGGACCTTCACCCTGACGGTTCCGTCTTCCTTCTCACAGAGGAAGAGGTTGTCGGGCTTCAGATCGCGGTGCACCACGCCTGCCGCGTGTGTCTTCTCGAGGGCCGCGGCGAGCTGCCGGAGCACCTCGAGCGCCTGGCGCGGATCGAGCCGGCGGCCTGCGGCGAGCCGCGCGCCGAGGCTCTCGCCGCGCAGCAGCTCCATCACGATGAAGGGGCAGCCCGTCGCCGCGTCGACGCCCGCGTCGAACGTCTCCACCAGGCTCTCGCTCTCGATGTCCGCGGTGATGGTGGCCTCCTGGAGGAAGCGGGCCCGCGCGTCGGGGTCGCTCACGAGGATGGGCAGCAGCAGCTTCAACGCCCGTCGACGCTTCGTCTCGCTGTGGATGACCTCGTAGACGGCGCCCATCCCGCCGGACCCGATCCGGCGGACGATCACGTATCGACCGGCGAAGAGCGCGCCGTCGCCGAGCGTGAGGCCGGGGGCCGGTGCGGCGGCCGCGGAGAGCACGCTCCGAGGATACTCGACCGCGCGCACACGAGAAATAGGATGGTCGACATACTTTGCGCTCCAAGTCACATGTCACCTGTCCTATGATTTCGCCGCTTGGTCCTACGCGAGCTGATCCGTCGAACCTGCACGCTCCTGGCGATCTCCGCGATGTTCGCCGCGGCCTCGCGCGCGGCAGCACAGGACGAGCCGGCCGAGCCTCCGCCCGCCGACGAGCCGGGGACGTCGGACCCGGCGCGCACCCGGGCGCGAGACCCGCTCCGCGCCGACGCGCTGTTCGACGAGGCCATCGCCCTCGGCGACCGAGGGCAATGGGAACTGGCCTGCCCGAAGTTCCGCGAGAGCCTCGCGGCGGACGCGTCGGTAGGGACGCTCCTCAACGTCGCGTCTTGCAGCCTCCGCGAGGGCAATCGCCTCCAGGCGGCGCGCGAGTACCGGCGCATCCTGGAGATGAACGCGACCACCACCGACCCCGACCGCAAGCGCAGCGTCGCCGCCACCGCGCAGGCCGCGCTCGACAAGCTCGGCGCGGAGCTCGCCTCGGTCGGCTTCCAGGTCCTCCCCGCTCGGCCGGGCGTCACCATCGTGATCGACGGCCGGCGAGCCGAGCCGCTCGCGCCCGGGAAGGTCATCGAGCTCGAGCCCGGCCGGCACCGGATCGAGGTGACCGCGCCCGGCTCACGACGCCTCGAGAGGGACGTCGTCCTCTCCGCCGGGAACAATGACACGCTCGTCCTCTCCCTGGAGCCCGAGCGCGCCCCGACGCCTCCCCCGGCGGCAGCCGCCGGACCGCGCGCGCTCTCGACCGCCGGGTGGGTGACCGGCCTCCTCGGCGGCGCGCTCGCTGCGAGCGGAGGGGCGCTCCTCGCCGTAGCCGCGGACCACGCCGCGGAGATCCGGGCCGAGTGTGGCCCCGACGCGCGGCCGCCGTCCTGCCCGCTCGGCTCGGCCGAGGTCGCCGACGAGCTCGGGACCGAGGGGCGCGCCTTCGCCGTCGGCGGATACGTCGGCCTCGGCGTCGGAGGCGCCGCGGTGGCGACCGGGATCGGCCTGTTGATCGCCGACGCCGTCTCGACCGATGCCGTCGTGGTCGTGCCGCGCGCCGGCAAAAACGAGGCAGGGGTATGGCTCGTCACGCGCTTCTGATCGTCTCGTCGCCGTTGCTCGCGGCGGCTTGCTTCGACGAGCTCGGCAGCTACGAGCCGGCCTCCGGCGGCAACGGCGGGGAGCAGGTCGACCGCGACACGCCGAGCAGCCCCGCCAGCACGACCACGGTGGTGACGAGCACGACCGGGTCGGGCGGCGCGGCGCCAGAGGCCTGCACGAACGGGCTCGACGACGACGCCGACGGCAAGGTCGACTGTGAGGACGAGGACTGCGGCGGCTACCAGTGTGTTCCCGCCCCTTCCGATCCCGCCTTCTCGGGTGGTCCGCTGCTGCTCCTCCCGGCAGCGAGCGGCGCGCCGTGTGGCCCCGCCTTCCCTACGGCGGGGCTCGACGGCGTTCGCTTGCTCGCGGCCCCGAGCCCGTGCGACTGCACCTGCGGCGCTGCCACGGGACAGGCCTGCCAGGCCACCGTGACCACCCACACGAGCCCGAGCTGCGCGGGCGCTGGTGGGGCCACCGCAGTCGGCGCCGCCTGTGTGACCGGAGCGGGCGCCGCGAGCGTGTCGGCCGCCGTCGCTCCGGCGGGGGGCGCTTGCGCCGGCTCCCCGGTGCCGCCGGTCGCGCCCTCGTTCGAGCCTGCGCGCACCTGCCAGGCGGAGCGCGGCGGCGGCTGCGGCGGAGGCCACGTCTGCGCCCGGCCCCCGGCTCCGAGCGACGGGCTCGTCTGCTTCGAGCGCCCGGGGGACACGCCGTGTGACGACCCGACCTATCCCATCAAGGTCCTGGTGTTCGACGACGAGCCCATCGACGGCCGCACCTGCAGCGGGACTTGCAGCTGCGATCCGCCGGAGGGCGGGAGCTGCGCCGGCGCGCTCACCGTTCGAGACGGCAGCTGCGCCGGGGCCCTCGTCGGGAGCCTCTCGCTCGGCGAAGCCTGCGAAGATCTCACCTCCCCGACGGCCGTCTCGGGGCTCTCGCTCTCGGCCACCGTGGCCGCTCCGGGAAGTTGCACCCCAAATCACCGGACCGAGAGCGGGACGCTGGAGGGTAGCGCTCATACGCTCTGTTGCGCCGAGGCCCTCTGACCGGCCCGAGGGCGCGCGGCCTCGATCAAGGCCAAGAGCCCCCGGCCGGAGGGGCTCCGGAAGCTCTCGTTGACCAGGCCCGACGTCCGCCCGTAGATTGTGCGGCGGTGCCCGATCCGTCCCCCAGGTCCGAGGAATCGACGACTTGAAACCGAGAGGCGAGGAGCGACCTCGGCTGCCCGAGAGCACGGTGGTGGAGCACCGAGGCGGAAGTAGGCCGAGCGGTAGCGAGGGCGCGGAATGAAGGTCTGTCCGCAGTGCAAGCAGCGGTACCCCCACGAGAGCAGCTTCTGCTTCGTCGACGGGTGCTCGCTCGAGGCTCTGCCTGACGCTCGGCTCGGCACGACCGTCGCCGGGCGGTACGTCCTCGAGCAGATCCTGGGCGAAGGCGGCATGGCGACGGTCTACGGCGCGCGGCACAAGCTCGTCGACCGCCCCTGCGCGGTGAAGATCTTGCACGGGGAGGTCGTGCGCGATCCGAACGTGCGCGAGCGTTTCCGTCGCGAGGCCCGCCACGCGCAGCGGCTCGCGCACCCCAACATCATCGAGGTCTACGACCAGGGCGAGACCGAAGAAGGCACGGCCTTCCTCGTCATGGAGCTGCTCCAAGGGCAGAGCCTCGCGCACATCATCTCGCAAGGGAAGATGCCCGCCGCGCGCGTGCTTCGGCTCGCGGTGCAGATGGTCCGCGCGCTGGCTCGCGCCCACGACTTCGAGGTCATCCACCGCGATCTCAAGCCCGAGAACGTGTTCGTGATGGCCGGCGACCGCATCAAGCTCCTCGACTTCGGGATCGCCCGGAGCACCCACGACTCCCGCCTGACGAGCGTCGGCGAGATCTTCGGCACGCCGGAGTACATGGCGCCGGAGCAAGGGACCAGCACCGACGCCGGCCCGGCGGCGGATATCTATTCGCTCGGCATCATCTTCTTCGAGATGTTGACGGGCGATCTGCCGTTCGAGGCCCCGAACGCCCCGACGATGCTCGTCAAACACCTGAGCGAGCCTGCGCCCCACGTCCGCTCCCGGGCGCCCGAGGTGCCGCAGTCGTTCGACGACCTGGTCTTCAGCATGATGGCGAAGTCGCCGGGCGACCGCCCGGCCGACGCGCAGAGCGTGCTGGTGAAGCTCATCAAGATCGGGGAGGAGCTCGGCATCGCGCTGCCGAGCGAGCAGGAGCCCGAGCCCGCTCCGCAGAGCCGCCAGCTGCGACCTGCCGAGGCGCAGATCTGGGAGCGGCGGTCCCGCCTCTTCGACGAGATGCTGAAGCGCGGCTTCACGACGGGCGCTCCCCCCGACCTGGCGCGCATGCTCACCGAGCTGCGCGGCAAGGTGACCGAGGTCGGGGAGCTTCGCGCAAAGGCCTTCGACGAGCAGCAGAAGCTCGAGGTGATCGAGAGCGAAGCGCGCGACGGTCGCGTCCGGTTCGGCCAGGCGATGGACACCCTGAGCGCCGATGCCTCGAAGCTACGCGAGGAGGCTCGCACGCTCCGCCAGCCCGCGGCCCCGCAGCCCGGCGCGACGGACTTCCCGGAGCGCCTCCGAGCCGCGCACAAGCAGGCCATCTTCTGGGAGGGCCGCTGCGCCTTCATGGAGCCGTACATCGAGCTCGCCAAGGCGTACCGTGAGCTCGCCCAGATCGTCGAGGACTGGCACCAGCTCCGCCAGAAGGAGAAGGAGAACGAGCGGTCCGCGCAAGACATCGACGCGCAGCTCACCGATCTCGACTTCCAGATCAAGGAGCTCCGGTCCGGGCTCGAGGCGCACGATCGGGACGTGGAGGAGCGCCGGCAGGAGTCGCGAGAGGTCATCGGCGACATGGGTCGCCGAGCCGAGCAGCTCGAGGCCGAGCTCCTCATCATCGCGACACGGTTCTGCGCTCCGCTGCGCGCCAAGCCCGAGCTGGTCCCGCTCTTCCGAGATCTCGAAGCGGCCGGCTGACCCGGCCGCCCCCGGGGCTCGACCCGGCGCGTCTCCGGTGTAGGCTACACAGCGTTGGAAGACCGCCCCTCCTTGCTGCCCGAGCGTCTCTCCGCGCTGCCGCAGCGGCTGAGCGCGGTCTTCAAGCCGAGGCGCGGCCGCCGCTACGCAGCCCGGGTCGCCGCGGGGCTGGGCCTCGGGAGCGTCTTTCTCGCCAGCACCGTCGCCGGTCTCCTCCTGCACCTGTCGACCGAGGAGGCCCGCCGCGTCACCCAGCGCGCCGCCAACGCGCTCCTGCCCTCGGTGCTCGACGGACGGATCGAGCTCGGCGAGATCGAGGAGCTCAGCCTCACACACGCCCGCATCGGCCAGGTCTGGATCTACGATCCGGCCGGGCACGAGGTCATCCACGCCGAAGGCGTCGACGCCCGGGTCTCCACGCTTCGTCTGCTCCGCAGCATCTTCGTCGAGGATGGCCCGGTTCGTCTGACCATCTCCCGGACGCGAATCGAGCGGGCGAAGGTCTCGTTCTTCACGGACGAGGCGAGCATCCCCACCCTCGCCACCACGTTCCTCCCGCGCGACAAGACGCCGAGCGTGGGACCCCCCGGTCGCGCGTTTGTCCTGCGTATGCCCAGGATCGAGATCGGCGAGGCACGAGCCGCCGGGAACGTCGGGGTGGACATCGACGCCGACGTCCGTCGCGTCGGCGCGTCGGTCTACGTCGACACCTCCGATTTCGTGGCCGTGGACGTCGACCGAGCGCACGTTACCGAACGCTCATTGCTCGATACCCGCCTCTCGGGCGCCGCCTCGTACCACATGCGTTACGACCTTCTGGCCGACGACGCCCGGATCGCCGAGCACGGGCCACACCCGCCGGACCGGCTCTCGATGACCGGAGAGCTCTCCGGGACGATCGGGTCGATCCCCGCCTCGGCTGTCGCCACGATGGTCGGCCTGGATCTCGAAGCGCGGGCGGTGCTTCCCAGCGTCGAGCCGAAGCCGCTCGCCGAGGTGATCCCCTGGCTCGCGCTCACGAAGACCGTGAGCGCGAGGGCCTCGGTCTCCGGCTCTCTGCCCCACCTGTCGTTCGAGGGCTCGGCCGAGATCCCTCAAGGCGCAGGGATGGGGACGGTCACCGCTGAAGGCGCGCTCGATTTCCAGGACGGCCTCGAGCTCCGCGCGGACGCCCTCGCGGAGGAGGTCGACCCGCGCCTCTTGTCCGAGAGCATCCCCGAGGCGCGCATCAGCGGTCGAGCGCGGGTCGACGTCACGGTCCCGAAGGACCAAGCGCCCGCGATCGGCATCGAGCTCGCGACACGAGCGGCCGAGATCGGCGGACAGGTCCTGCCCGCCGTGGACGCCGTGGTGGCGCTCCACGAGGGTGAGGTGCTCGCGTCGGCGACCGTCTACGAAGCGGGCATCCCGCTCGACCTCCGCCTCGCGCTCACGAAAGACGGCGCAGTGCGCTTCAGCGCCGTCGGCGAGTCGACCGACGTCGCCGAGAGCCCCCGCGTGGCCCCGTACCTGGCCGGAGCCGGCCGCTTGCGCGTGGACGGCAGCTACCGACAAGGGTCGCTCGACACGACCGCGCAGGTCGATCTCCGCGGCGCCACCACACGCGTGGGGCCGGCGATGAGCGCCGCGACGACCTCGGTCGTGGCCAAGGTGACCGGCTCGCTCGACGCCCTGGAGCTCGACGGCCGGCTGGGAGCGAAGGGCCTCACGCTCTTCGACGAGCAGCTCGACCAGGTGGACCTGGTAGCCAAGGGTCCCCTGCTCGCCCCCGTCGTCTCCGCCTCCGTGAAGGACGCGGAGCGTGGATCGATCGACGCAGCCGGGAAGGTCTCCGTCCCCGACAAGAGCATAACAAATCTGTCAGCCAAGATCGCACGCGCAGGGGTAGAGGCGCGCGGGCGCGCCGCGCGGATCTCGATCGGCCCCTCGGGGCCGGTCGTCTCCGGCCTCTCCGTCACGGGGACCGATCTGGGTGAGGTGGACGCGTCCCTGTCGGTCGACCGGGGCGATCTCGTGGGCAAGCTCTCCGGGCGCGACGTCGATCTCGACAAGCTCGCCCGCCTCCTGGGTCTGCCGCTCGCGGTCGAGGGCCTCGCGAGCTTCGACGTCGACGTCGATCGGACGAACGCCGGCCGCGTGGGCCACATCGAGCTCGAGCTCGAGGACGGCAAGCTGCTCGGCGTGGACGGCGTCTCGACGCGTGTCTCGGCCAAGCTGACCGGGCGCGACGTCAAGGCCACCGGGTTCGTCCGGCTGGTCGACGACGCGCCCGCCGACGTCCGCTCCGAAGCCCTGAAGCGCGGCCTGCTCGGCTCGTCTGCGCTCTGCGACGGCGTCGTCGCCGAGCTCCGCTTCGCCGACGCCAAGGCGAGCCTCGAGGGCGCCTTGCTCGACCCACGAGCGTGGCGCCGAGCGATCGGCTCGGCCGACCTCGTCGCCGAGAACTGGAACCTCGCCTGCTTGGCCGAGCGCCTGCCCGCGCGGTCCAACCCGTTCGAGGAGGTCGCGGGGATCGCCACCGCGCGAGCGCGCCTCGCTCGCCGCCAGGGTGATCCCGAGCCGTCGGTCGAGGACTTCGCCCTCGCGACGCGCGGGCTCGTCGTGGTCACGAAGGAGGGCGGGTTCGAGTCGCGGCGGCTCGACCTGACGGCGGAGGGTGGGTTCGACGGCAAGACCGGGACCGCCAGCCTGGAGACCATCGTTCGGGGGAGCGCCTTTCGCGCCGAAGCCACGGCGGCTGCCATCCTCGATCTCGCCAAGCTGCTCGACCCTGCGACGCGCCAGGCATCGCTGAAGAACACGCAGTTCGAGGTCAACCTGACGTTGCCGCGCCGCCCCCTGAGCGAGCTCGCCGCGCTACCCGATCCGCTCGGCGAGTCCATCCCCGCGCTCGATGGCGAGCTCCGCTTGGAGGTCGAGGCCTGGGGGACGCCCGCGCACCCCGAGCTCGCCGTCCACGCGAAGGGCTTCGGCGTCGCACAGCGGACCGCGTCGACCTTGAGCTCGCCCCTGCTCCCTCCGCTCGACCTCGCGCTCGATACGACGTTCGACCCCGCGGAGAACCGGATCGACGCGGACCTCGAGATCACGGTCGACAAGCGCGCCGTCGCCGCCGGCACGGCCGCAGTCGAGGCCGATCTGCGCAAGCTCCTGATGCCGGACGAGCAGCCGTTCACGTGGAAAGCGGACCTGTTCGCGCAGCTCTTCGACCTCCCGCTCGCCTCGTTGCCCATCCTGGCCGACAGGAACGTGACCGGCATGGTTTCGGGCCGCCTGTCGCTGAAGGGCCTGCACGATCAGCCGAGCGTAGACGGCGCGCTGTCGTTCCGCGACGTGAAGGTGGGCGACGTCGGGTTCGACGGGCGCGTCGAGGCGACCATCGCCCCGCGCGCGAAGGAGGACATCGCGGGGGTGGACACCGGGGCGATCGACGCGGTCGCGACGGCGCAGAGAGCGGGAGACGCCTCGCTCCGGGTCGACATCGATCAGACGGACGGCGGCGGGCTCCAGGTCCTCGCGTACGCGGGCGCCAGCTGGGACGACCTCGTGGTGCCCACGATCGACACCCAGAGCGCAGGCGGCTTCGCGCTCTCGGCCAAGCGCTTCCGGCTGGGTACGCTCCACCCGCTCGTGGCGGACGTGGTGAGCCGCCTCGACGGTCGCGTCGAGGGGAGCATGGCCGTCGAGTGGGGACGGCTCGGCGAGGCGATGCAGGGGCGCTTCTCGGACGCCAAGCTCGACCTCTCGGACGTGGTCGTGTTCATCCCCCAGCTCGGGCAGGAGCTGCGCGACGGGCGAGGCGCGATCAGGCTCGGAGCCGCGAGCCGCGGCCGCACGGGTCAGGAGATCAACCTCGAGCGGTTCGAGGCCCGCGGAACCTCGGGCCGCATCGAAGGCCAGGCATCGGCCGCCTTCCAGGGGCTGAGGTTCCTGGAGGCGACGGGCAAGCTCTCCATCAAGCAGGGTGAGGAGCTTCCGATCACCGTCGAGGGTGTCCCCATCGGCAAGGCCCGCGGGGAGGCAGCGCTCACGCTGACACCGACCAACCCCGGTGATCCCTCGCAGAAGATCCGGGAGCTCAACCTCGGCGTGAAGCTCTCGAACACCCTGATCCAGCTGCCTGCGTCGTCGGGCCGCAACGTCCAGTCACTCGATCCTGCCAGGGGCGTGCTCGTGCTCCAGCCGATCGAGGCGCCGCAGGAGAAGCGCTCGGGCGAGGCGCTTCGGTGGATCGTCACCGTCGAGGTCGACGACGCCGCGGTGCAGTCGTCGATGCTCGACACGCGCCTCAGCACGGTGAGCGGCGCGCCGGTGCGCGTCGTGCTCAGCGACCGGCTCCACGCGTCGGGCGACGTCGCGCTCACGCGCGGCTTCATCCAGCTGCAGGATCGGCGCTTCGTCATCGATCAGGCGCTCGTGCGCCTGCGCGACGAAGACGCATCGAATCCCTACGTGAACCTCACCGCCCACTGGGACGCCGCGGACGGCAGCCGGATCTTCGTCGACTATGTCGGCGTCCTGCAGCCGATCACGGACGACAAGATCAAGTTCCGCTCGGACCCGCCGCGCTCCCAGGCGGAGATCCTCGCGCTCCTCATCTTCGGTGAGACCGACGCGAGCGGGACGGGCGGGACGGCCAACAGCCTAGTCGGCACCGTCGGGAGCACGGTCGCCACCTCGATCGCCGGCGACCTCGTGAGCGCCGTCTTCGGAGGCGTCATCCAGGACGTGGCCGTGAACGTCGGCGCGACGGAGCAGGGCAACTACTACGGAGCCCAGGTCTCGGTCGCGGAGGACTGGCGGATCGGCGGCCAATACGAGCAGCTGGGCGGCTCCAGCAACAGCACGACGAACACCAGCGGCGGCACCGTCGGCCAACGGCGCGGAGGCTGCGCCGATCTCTTCGCCGACTGGAGCTTCGCGCGAAACTGGTCGATCCGCGGATCGACCGGGTACTGCTCCTACGAGGACGACACCACGAGCGGCAGCTCGTCCCAGCAGTTCAACCTCGGCATCGACGTCCTCTGGCAGTATCGCTACTGATCCCCAAACGACTCGAGCGGACCTTCTCGGCCCGCTCGATCGGTTCGGCTCTCGAACGGGGTTGGGGCCCCGTTCGAGCGGTTCGGAAGACTAGTAGTTGCCGATGCCCTGGCGCATGGCCTGGACGAACGGGTTCCGCTTCGGGCCGCCTGTGTCGAGCGTCTTCGCGTAGATCTGGTCGAGCTGCACGGAGACGTCGAGGTAGAAGAGCGCCGAGGGGCTGTAGAACACGTTGCGGCTCTTGCCGTCCTCACCGAGCGTGAGCGTCTCGTTGTTGTAGCCGGCGGTGAGGAACACGATGTTGTAGATGCCCTGCGTGAGGCTGAAGTCGACTGACGAGTTCGTCAGGTACGTGACCCGGTTCGGATCGCGATCGGCCTGTACGCACTCGCCCATCACGGTCGCGTCGCAGCCCGTACCCTCGAAGTCGTGACGGAAGCGCCCGATGAGGCGCCAGGTCGTGTTGAACGTGAGGTCCTTGTACAGGGGGAGCGAGGTGAAGATGCCCGGGATGATCCGGTCCTGATCCATCGACGAGAACGTCAGCTGGTCGGAGAGGATGGTCTGGCCGCCGGCGCTCTGCCGCACGCGCTCGAGGTCCGGGTTGGTGGGCGTGTAGGACCTGGCGAAGAGGTGAGACCACGTCACGCCGGGCAGGAGGGTGAGGTTGTTGAGGCCGTCTGCGTCGTTGCCGAGCAGCTTGATGACCTGGAGGAAGCTCACGCCGAGCGAGGTCGTCATGAATCGGCCCTGCGCCTGGCTGATGGGCGAGGTCGGGAAGATGCCGCGAGCACGAACGAAGAGGCGCGTGAGCCACTCGCTGTCTTCCGACGTGAAGATGCTCCGGTTGTAGCCGAGGCCCAGCTGGAAGTCGGTCAGCTGCGGCTCGTGTTTGGTCGTGGTGGTCGCTGAGTCGGTCCACTCCACGGACATGCCGATCGAGGCGTTGACGAAGAGCTTGTCGTCCTTCTCGTCGTAGAACCAGTACTGCGGCGAAAACGACAGGTCCCAGACGTAGACGTCCTCTTCGTTGCCGATCTGGTCGCGGCCGAGGCCGAGCATCGTCGTCGACGCCGACTGGCTCCACGAGAAGGTCGAGAACCGGAACCGCGACGGCTTGAGCGCAGCCGGGATCGGGTCCTCCTCCTTCGGCGCGTCGGCCTGCGGCGCTGCCGGAGCCGTGGCCGGCGGGGGCGGCTGACCGGGCTGCGCTTGCTGAGCTTGAGCGGCAGACGCCACCAGCGTTAGGGCGGCGGACAGGAGAACCGACGACTTCTTCATGACCCTCTCTGCATACCGGAGCTCGTCGCGCGCGTCGCTCTAAAGCTCCTCAAAGAATCTTCACGCAAAGGCCCCGCAAAGCTCGCCTCGCCTGCGGACCCATCGCTCTCGACGCGCGGACTTATACCGTTCTTCTTGCGACGTCCACACCGCCCAACGCGCCGTCGCCCCTGAGGGTCCGGCCCTACGGGCTCGAGGCCACGGCGCGCCGCCTGCCGATAGGGAATTCCTCTCCGCCGAACACGACCCTGGGAGGCTCATCGGGAGCCAGATACGGCTCCAGCGCGGCCTGCGCATGCCGCCAGAATCGCGCCCAACACCGGCCTTTTTTCACCCGCACGAAGCAGATGCCCGCGTCGTCGGCGACCAACGTGGTCGGGTCGAGCGGCTCCTCGGTTCCGTCCGACAGGACGAGCACGGGCGGCTCGGGCGGCCTGCCTCGCACGAGCTCGACGAAGTACGGCGTGTCGTCGACCGCGAAGTAGGTCCAGTCGTAGCCGTTCGTCAGGATGGGCCGGCCGTCGTCGGGGTGGAACGACACCCAGCTGTGCAGCGCGCGGACGAGCGAGTCCTTCGTGACGAGCTCGCCGTCGTGCCAGAACGAGCCCTCCTCGTCGAGCCGGATGGTGCTCTCGCGCGACGCCCCGGGCGGGGGCGGGAGGCGGAAGAACTCCGGGTGGTCACCCGGCTTCATTCCCGGGCTCCCGCTTCTCCCAGACGACGACGAAGAAGCCGGCGAACCGCGCGAGAGGTCCGTCGGCGAGGGCTCGCTCCGCGGCGCGAAGGACGCTGCGTACCCCCGGCACCCGCATGGCCGCAGCGGCGGGCGTGACGATGCGAATCCCCCTCGTGGTCAACAGCTCGGTCCCTCGCGGCGCGCGCGCGATGGCTTCGGCTGGTGTGTCGAACCGCGTGAAGACGGCGTCCTCCTTGAGGCGCTCGCCCACCGCGCGCGGGCCAAACGCTCGCTTGGCGAGCGCGCGGAGGCTCGTCGGGTTGTAGAACTCCGCGATGACGACCCCGCCGGGACGAACGACGCGGGCCATCTCCGCGAGCGCGCGATCCACGTCGGGGATGTGCGCCAGGACCTTGAACGAGCAGGCGACGTCGAACGCGCCGTCCGCAAACGGAAGCTCCGTCGCAGAGCCCTGCACGACGTCGAGCCCACGCGCGCGCGCCCGCTCCAGCATGCCGGGCGAAAGGTCGATCCCCTTCGCGCTCCGGGCGAAGCTCCGGAAGCGCTCGAGCAGGAGACCGGTCCCGCAGCCGACCTCGAGCACGTCTTTGCCGCGACCAAAACGCGACACGAGGTCCACCTCGAGATCGTCGAGCAGGTCGTGGTAGCCGCCGGGCTCGCGACCGCCGCGCCGGTCGTCGTACCGCTTCGCGAACTCGTCGTAGTAGCGCTGCGATCGCGTCTCGTCCGTGTGCACGCCCGCACTATACCCGTCGACAGTCGGGGCGCAGCTCTCAGAACGAGAGCTGGACGCCGAGGCCCGTCGCCGAGGGGGAGCCGGGAACGCCGATCAGATCCAGGGTCGGTGGGGCGGGCTTGGGCGGCTTGGGCGGCAGCGCACGAGGCACAGCGCGACGCTCCTCGCCACGGAAGCTCACCTGGGCCTCGATGAACCCTGCGACGATGGCCACACCCAGCGTGGCCATGCTGACGTAGTTCGCGATTCGGAGCTGGTCGAGGCGGTCCTGGATGACCGTCTTCTTGACCGGATCGACCTCGAGGAACCCGCGAGGGTAAAACTCCAGGTCCACGTTCTGGTTGAGGAGCACCGACTGCTCGGCGTGCAAGGTCGCGGTCACGATCGCGGTCACGGCCGCCGAGCCCTCCACCGACGCAAACAAGACGCCGAGGCCCACGTCGTCGTTGTAGAACTGCCCCACGCCGAACGGGATGGCGGCGAACCAACGAGAGCGCTCGATGACACGCTCCTCCACGCCGGCGCGCTTCTCGAGCTCGGCGACGTAGTTGTCGTACCGCTTCTGCGCCGCTCTGGCGGCTTCGATCTCCGCCTGTCGTTTCCGGATGAGCTCGACCTGAGCCGCCTCGCTCTCCTGCTTCACCTCGTTGAAGAGGTCGATCACCTTGATCGGGTAGATGGCGGGGCTCGGGGAGAAGGTCGGGTTGTCCTTGAGGATGGCCCGGAACTGCACCTTCGCTGCCTCGTTTTTCCCGGTGCTCTGGAGCGCGATGGCGTAGTAGCCGCGCACCCGGAGGACGATGCCGGGATCGGTGACGTGACAGCCCTGCGGGCTGAGATCGGGCGTGTTCGGACAGAGCGGCGAGGCTGGATCGAGGAGCCGGGCCGCGCGCGCGGCGGCCTGCTCGTGCTGCGTATCCTGGACGAGCGTCTTGATGAGCTCGTACTCCTGCTCGTCCGCGGCCCAGGCCGCGCTCGGGCACACCACCACCCCCGCAAGGAGCAACCCTGCGCCGAGGTGGCGGAGCTTGGTGGAGGCACGAGGCACGCGGCCGGGGTCATTCAACCAAAAACCCGAGCCCACGACCAAGGAGATCTCCCACCCCCACCCTCACCGGACGAAGCGTCAACCGCCGCCCGGCCAGACGAGGGTGTTGTCCATGCCGGCCTTGATCGACTGAAACTCCTTCTTGGGCTGGTCGGAGCCGACCATGAAGCTGCAAGTCGTGTCCCAGACCGGCTCGGACATCTTGATTTCGGTCGTGCTCCCCACCGTGAGGGTGACGCTGCCGCAGACGGCCTGCCCGCCCGCGGGTCCTACCAGGCGGACCCGCGCCGGCTTGAACGTCAGCGAGAGCGCGACGCCGAACACCTTCTTCGGGTTCTCGGGGTCGACGGGGGGCACCTCGAACGTGATGGTGCGGGGGCCCTCGCTGCTTTTGTCGTCGGCCTGGGGGGTGAGCCGGGCGTTGTGGCTGCCGGGCGCGAGCATCACGGGCGCCGACTGCAGCGTGTCGATCGTCGCGCCGTCGACCAGGAGGATGGCCCCGGTGGGCCGGACCGTGAACTTCACCGGCCGAGGCTCCCCGGTCGCCGCGCCAGCGGCGGCGGAGCCGGAGGCCGAGAGCAGGCGCGGGGACGCAGACGTCCGGGCGGAGGCGGACGTCGTCGGTTCGACGGGGGCCTCGCTCGCGACCGCACGTGGGGTCGTCGGGCGGGGGAACGGCTCGGGCGTGAGCTTCGTCGGATGCTCGGAGCTGACGCCGTCCAGGGAAGACTTGGCCTCGGGCTGCAGGGTCACGTTGCCTTCGCGGACCGTGCGCACGGTGAAGTACGCGGCCGTCCCCAGCGTCCCCGCGACCAACGCGACCACCCCCGCCCGCCTCAGCAGCGTCTTTCGACCGTCGCGACGGCTGAGCTGGGTCAGCCGCTTCAGGATGGCCAGATCTTCCGGGGCGAGCGCGTGCGCGCGGTTGAAGTCGCAGGCCGCAGCCTGCGTTCGGCTGGAGCGACGGTGCTCCTCGCCGCGCATCACGAGCTTGGGCACGAGCCGAGCCTTCAGCTCCGCCGCGTAGCGCTCCGGGTCCTCTAAATAGGCGGCGATCTCGCGGTGCGGCTCGCTTATGCCGAGCGACTCGAGCTCTTCACGGAGCAGCGCCGCCAGCGCGGCCGCGCTCTCGAGGCGGCCCTCGAGGGTGCTCGCGAGCGCCTTGTCGAGGATCTCGGAGAAGACGCCGCCCACGCTGGGACGCTCGCGGACCGCGGGCGCGTATTGCCCGTCGAGGACGCGACGGAGCACCTGCGCCGGGTTCTTCCCCTCGAAGGGCAGGTGCCCCACGAGACACTCGTAGAGCACGACGCCGAGCGCGAACACGTCCGTTCGCCCGTCGACCTCCCCACCCTCGATCTGCTCGGGCGCCATGTGCGCGGGCGAGCCGAGGACCTGCCCGGTGCTCGTCACGCCTTGCGCGTCGAGGACCTTGGCGATGCCGAAGTCCGTGATCTTGATGATGACATCTTTGTCACGCTTGGACTTGGGAGCTCGCGAGTTGGGCGTGTGCTCGGCGCCGGCCCCGCCCGAGCTCGAGGAGATCACCGCCGGGCCGCTCTTCGTCGGGTCGTCGCTGTTCGGCCCGCCTTCTCGCGGCCGATCTCCCGGGAGCGAGACGAGCACGTTCTCCGGCTTGATGTCCCGGTGGATGATCCCGGAAGCATGGGCGTGCTCGATGGCTTCGCAGAGCTCGATCGCGATGGCGGCGCCGACCTCCGCCGGCATGTCCCGGTGCTCGATCAAGACCTTCCTCAGGGTGCACCCGCGGACGAGCTCGACCACCAGGTATCGCTCGCGGTCCTCGTCCGAGGACACGTCGTAGACCTCGACGATCCCGCGGTGTTTGAGCTTCGCCGCCGCGCGCGCCTCGGCGAGGAACCGCGTCGCGACCTCTTTGTTCTCCCGCAGATGCCGGTGGATGACCTTGACCGCGACCTCGCGGCCGAGCCGGTTATCCATCGCCCGGAAGACCGTCGCCATGCCGCCGTGCCCGATCTCTTCCAGCAGCTCGAACTTCTCGAGGTGCGGGAGGCTCGCTCTGGACCCGTCCGAGGACGAGCCGGAAGCAGAGCGGGCGGCGGGCTCGCTCACTCGACCACCACCACGCGGATGGAGTTGGTGGCCCCGCTGACCCCGACGGGCGCCCCGAAGATCGCGACGACCCGATCCCCAGGCGACACGAAGCCGTTCGCGAGCAACGTGGAGCTCGCGCGGTTGACCATGTCGTCCGCGTCCCTCATCAGCTCGAGCTTGTAGGGTAACACGCCCCAGAGGAGAGCAAGCCGGCGGCGTGTCCCCTCGTTCGGTGAGAACGCGACGATGGGGACGACCGGCCGGTGTTTGGAGGCGTAGAGGGCCGTGTTTCCGCTGGAAGTGAAGGCGATGATGAAGCGAGCGCCGATGTCCCGGGCGATGTCGCAGGCGTTGCGGGCCACGGCCTCGGCGACGATGGCCTTCGCGCCGGTGCCTTCCGCCGTCGGCGGCGGATCGTAGAAGGCGCTCACCTCCGCCTCGTGGACGATACGCGACATCATTCGAACGACGAGCTCGGGGTGGTTGCCGCTCGCGGTCTCGGCGGAGAGCATGACCGCGTCGGTGCCCTCGAACACGGCGGTCGCGACGTCGCTCGCCTCCGCGCGGGTGGGCCGGCTCGCGGTCACCATGGACTGGAGCATCTCCGTCGCGACGATGACCGGCTTCTGCTGGACCCGGGCGATGTGCATGATCTTCCGCTGGAGGATGGGCACGTACTCGGGCCCGATCTCGACGCCGAGATCGCCGCGCGCGACCATCACGACGTCCGACGCTTGGATGATCGAGTCGAGCCGCTCGATCGCGCTCGGCGTCTCGATCTTCGAGACGATGGGCATCGGCCTGCCCCAGGCCTCGCAGATCTCACGCAGGTGCCGCACGTCCTCGGCCTCGCGGACGAAGCTCAGGGCGACGTAGTCGACCCCTGCGCGGAGCCCGAAGGCGAGGTCCGCCTTGTCCTTCTCGGTGAGGGCCGGGATGCGGACGCGCTTGGAAGGGAGGGAGATCCCGACGCGATCACGGAGAAGGCCGCCGCTTATCACGTTGACCTTCACGCGCTCGCCCTCGATCGCCGTGACCGTCATGAGGAGCTGGCCGTCGTCGCCCATAACGCGGTCGCCCGGGTGCAGATCGGTGGCGAGGCCCTCGTATTGGACCGGGATGACGTCGTCTTCCTGGGGCGGCTCGGGGCCGGCCTCGACCAGGAAGGCCGTCGATCCGGTCGGGAACTCCGGCTTGGGGCGGTTGAACTTGCCCGCACGGATCTTGGGCCCGCAGAGGTCCTGGAGGATGGCCACGGGCTTCTCGCAGACCTTGGACGCGGCTCGAATGCGATCGATCCGTGTCGCGTGCTCCTCGTGGGTTCCGTGGGAGAAGTTCAGGCGGGCGACATCCATCCCGGCCCGAATGAGGTGGACCAGCTTCTCCTCGGTGTCGCAGGCGGGGCCGATGGTGCAAACGATCTTCGCGCGTCGGAATCGCACCGGGGGAGGGTCGCACTTCGGGCCTTCCCTTGAAAGCCCCGTGATAGGCTCTCGCCCGTGGGCCCCCACCCCGGCGGGAAAGCGGCCGAAGACGTCGCCCGCCTCGAGCGCGAGCGCGATCTGTACCTCCGGCTCCTCGATCTCGGGCGAGCCGAGGACGTGCGCGCCTATGTGTCGGAATGCCTCGCCCTGCTCGCTTCCGCCACGGGCGCGGAGCAGGGCTACCTGGAGCTCTACGGGCCCGCCGGCGCGGCGCCGCTCACGTCGGTGTCCACGGGTCTGAGCGAGGCCGAGCTCCAGGGCGTTCGCGCCCGGCTCTCACACGGGATCATCCGCGACGCGCTCCGGACCGGCAAGACGATCTCCACCGCGAGCGCCATCGACGACGCCCGCTACGCCGGCAACGCGAGCGTGCAGGCGGGCCGCATCCGCGCCGTGTTGTGCGCGCCGCTCTCGCTGCCCGTGAGCGGCGGAGACCGCGGCTCGCTCGGTGTCATCTACCTCGAAGGAAGGCGCGCGCCGGGCCCCTTCCCGCGCGCCGACGAAGAGCTGGTGGAGACCGCGGCCCGCCACGTCGCCCCTTACCTCGAGCGCCTCCTGGGCGACGCCGAGGAGGCGGCGCGGACCGACTTCACGCGCGAGATCCGAAGCAAGCTCGATATCGACGGCGTGGCGGGGCAAAGCCGCGCGCTCGCCGAGGTGCTCACCCAGGTCCTCGTCGCCGCCCCCGTCCCGGTCACCGTTCTTCTGCGCGGGGAGAGCGGGACCGGAAAGAGCGCGCTCGCCCGCGCGCTCCACCTCGCCTCCCCGCGCAAGGCCGGCCCGTTCGTCGAGCTCAACGTCGCCGCGCTCCCCGACACCCTGTTCGAGAGCGAGCTCTTCGGCGCGGAGAAGGGCGCACACTCCACTGCGACGACCCGATCCATCGGCAAGGTCGAGGCCGCTCGCGGGGGCACCCTCTTCCTCGACGAGGTCGGCGAGCTCACCTTGCCCGCGCAGGCGAAGCTCCTCACCTTCCTCCAGAACAAGTCGTTCCTCAGGCTGGGCGGCACGAGCCCGATCCAAGCCGACGTCCGCATCGTCGCCGCCACGAACGCCGATCTGGAGGACGCCGTCCGCGGCAAGCGGTTCCGCGAAGATCTCTATTACCGGCTCAACGTGCTCGAGATCGTGGTCCCGCCGCTCCGCAATCGCCGTGAAGACGTCGGCCCCATCGCCCGCGCGCTCGTCGCCCGCCTGGGCGAGACTCCCGCGCAACACCTGTCACTCTCCCGCGCAGCCGTCCGCACGCTCGAGGAGACGGACTGGCCGGGCAACGTCCGCCAGCTCGAGAACACGATCGCGCGCGGATGGGCGCGCGCGCTGGCGGAGGGCGCGACGGCGATCGAGCCCCATCACCTCTTCACGGATCGGGCGCCTCCGAGCGGGCAACCCGACGAGCGCCTGACGTTCCAGGAGGCGACGCGCCGCTATCAGGGCAAGCTCGTGGAAGAGACGCTCGCGACGTGTGAGTGGAACGTGAGCGAGGCCGCGCGGCGGCTCGACCTCTCGCGATCACACCTGAACGACCTCATCAAGGCCTTCGGCCTGGTCCGGCGAAAGGGCTGAGCGCGTCGTGACCGTCGAGATGGACGCGCACCTCTCGTCCGACAAGCTCGTCGGCGGGTACCGCGTCGAGCACCGCCTCGGCGAAGGCGGGATGGGCACGGTCTACGCCGCGGTCGAGCCCACCATCGGCAAACGCGTCGCCATCAAGGTCCTGCGCCGCGACCTCGCGTTCGACGAGTCGTTCTCCCAGCGGTTCGAGCGAGAGGCGAAGAGCGCCGCGCAGATCCACCACCCCAACGTCATCGAGATCTTCGCCTACGGGAAGCTCGAGGACGGGCGGCCCTATTTCGTCATGCCCCTCCTGTCGGGGCAGAGCCTCCGTCAGGCGCTCGATCGCGATCGGAGGATCTTGCCGGGCGAGGCGTGGCGCATCGCGCGTGAGATCGCGGCGGGCCTCGAGGCGGCGCACGCGCTCGGGGTCCTTCACCGGGACCTGAAGCCGGACAACGTCTTCCTCGTCGAGCACGCGGGCCGACCGGCCAGGCCCGTTCTCCTCGACTTCGGCCTCGCCAAGATCGCAGAGGGGTCGGAGGCGGACGACGGCTCGGCGCTCGCGAAGCTCACGGGGACGGGCGTGCCCATCGGGACCCCGCTCTACATGGCGCCGGAGCAATGGTGGCAGGCGCCGGCCACGGTCGCGACCGATCAATATGGCCTCGGCGGGGTCCTGTTCGAGATGCTGGCGGGCCGGCCCCCCTTCGAAGGCACCAAGTACCCCGAGCTCCTCGAGGCGCACCTGCACAAGCCGCCCCCGAGCCTGCGTGAGATCGGCGTCGAGGTCCCCGCCGCGGTCGACACCTTCATCGCCAGGTTGCTCGCGAAGGAAGCGAGCGATCGGTTCGACTCGATGACGTCGCTCATCGCCGCGGGCGATTCGGCGTTCGGCGTCGAATCCGCCGCGCCGAGCCGTCCGCTGCCGGTCTCCGAGGCCGCGCTCGCCAAGACCGAGCTCGGCCCGCCGCCGTCGCTCGGCGCCGTGGCGCCTCGCCTGCCCGTCGCGCGTTACGCCATCGTCTCGCTCCTCGTCATGCTCGTGCTCCCCGCCGCCGGCTATCCGGGCGCGATCGGGCGCAACGTGCTCGAGTGGCTGAACAGCATCGGCTTCGGCTTCGCGCCGATCGTCGTGGCCTCACTCGCCTCGCTGGTGCTCCTGCCTGCGTGTGTTCGTCGCGCCATCACGCAGCCCGTCTACGGGCTCGTCTCGCTCGCGCTCACCGTCACCCCAGCGGCCCTGGCCTTCGTCCCGGTCTACATGGGCTGGAACATGGTCGTCTCGCACCTGCCTGCGGCGGGTCCGGCGGCGGCGTTCGAGGTGCTTCACTGGGGCTACTACGAGGTGAACGTCGCGCGGTTCCTCGGGCTCGGGCTGACGGCGGGACACGCGGCGGGCCTCGCCGTCTTGCTCGGGAGCGTGCTCGCCGAGCCGCGCGCGGCGGCGCCGCGACGGGCGGGCGTCGCGTACGCGGTCGCCGGCCTGGCGCTCGCCAGCGCGCTCGCGCTCCTCGTCGTGGGGTGGGTCTCGCCGGCGTTGGTCTTGGTCGCAGCGGCGGTCCGCCTCGGGATCACGAACTGGGTTCCACCGACGACGACGGCGCGGCTCCCTCTGGTGATCGACCGCGTGCTCGCGTCCACCGTCGCGACGCTGGCGCTCGTGGGCGTGGCGTTCACCCGATCCGAGGTCTCCCTGGCGACGCCGTTCATGAGCGCCGTGCCTCGGAGCGAGCGCGTCACGCAGCTGATGTTCGCGACCCAGCAGCAGGACGCTTCGCTCGGATTCGTCTTCGCGGCCGCGGCGCTGCTCGGGGTCGGAGCCTGGGCCTCCCACGGCGGCCGGGTCTTCGATCCGGCCGCGACCCGTGCGGCGCGCGCGCGGCTTCCGGTGAGCGGGCTCATCGCCATCGGCGTCATCCTCCTCCTGACCGCCGTCGATGTCTGGGTTCGGCGGGACTTCGACGCGCGCCGCAGCGCGATCGTGGACCAGATGAAGGAGCAGCTCGTCTTCTTCGCCAAGCTCGTGCCGCCGGGCGCGCCGCCCGATCGGGATCTCCCCGCGCCGACGCCGGCGGTCGCGCTCCAGGTCTCGCTCGAGGCCGTGGCGCTGAACGGCAAAGCGCTGGGGCGGCTCACCGCGCTCGAGTCCGAGGCCGGACGGCAGACGATCTTGCGCGAGCTGACCGCGGCGCTCGCCTCCCCCACACCAGGTGGAGAGGGCTCGGGGATCGACGTCTCGCTCCTCGTGGATCGGCGGGTCCCGATGAAGCGCGTCGAGGAGCTCGGTGCGCTCGCCTACGAGGCCGGGGCGCGGACCGCGGAGGTCCTCCTCACGCGCGGCCCGCTGGCCGAGGTTCCGGCCAACGCGCCGCGCGAGGCCGGCCTCCTCCTTCCCCAGGATTTCGTCGGCGTACGTGTCTCGCTGGAGACGAGTCGCGCGGCCACCGGCGAGGAGGGCACGTTCGAGTCGTTTGCGTCGGCCCTGCACGACCGGCCCGCGGGTGAGCCGATCGCGATCGCCGTGCGCCGCCCTTGAGCGCTCAGCGAGAGCGGCGGAAGGTCAGCTCGCCCTTCGTGGGGTCTTCGATGACGATATCGTCATCGTCGAAGCGCACGTGCACCGACCTTCCGTTCATGGCGAGCGTGACGCCGGCGTCGTCCTTCGACTCGACGACGTATTTCGCGGTCGCGATCTCCTCGGCGCCGATCCACGAGTGGAACGTGCCGTCTGCTGCGAACTCGATCACGCTTGCGGCCGCCTCCTCGTCGGCCTCGAGCTTCGCCCGCTCGAGCTCGGCGCCGGAGAGCTTGGACTCGAGCGCCCGATAGACGTCCGCCTTGCGCGCCCCTTCCCAGACGAACTGGTATTTCCCGACGATCGTCGGCGCGGTCAGCGCTTCTTCGTCGGCGCCGGTGCTGGGCTCGACCGAGCAGGCGCAGAGCGCGAAGGAGAGCGAGAGAGAGAGGGCAAACGTGAGGCGGCGGGGCGAGAGCTTCATGGCGAATCCTCCGTCGGGGCCGGCTCCATCGCCGGTGTCGAGGACATGGCAAGGCCCCTGCCAAGCTCCGGCTGCGGACCGGTCCCCGAAATCCGGCGACGTCGTCCCGGGCGCCGTCCTCTCGGGCGGACACACGTCGAAGCCCTCGTCCGCCGCGCCGGTCAGCCCCGGCCGGGCACCTGGCGCCGGAGCGCTTCCCCCAGCGGCACGATCGAGAGCCCCTTCTCCCGCAGGCCGCGGATGATCTCCGGAAGGGCTCGGAGGTTCTCCGGCTGACTCCCGTGAAAGATGAAGATGCTGCCGGGCTCGATCTCGCGCGGGCGCCCCTTCGTGAAGAGCGTCTTCTGGACGATGGCGTCGGCCGTCATCCCTTTCTCCCAATCGCCGGTGTCGACGGTGAACCAGATCGAGCGGTAACACCTCTCCTTGAGGATGGCGTCGACGGCGTCGTTCGTCGCGAGGAACGGCTCGCGAAAAAACGGCATGGGCGGCCGCCCGGTCGCCTCGCGGACGAACCGCTCCACCCCCGCGATCTCCTCTGCCACCTCCTCCGGATCCAGCTTCGTGAGATCGGCGTGGGACACCGTGTGGTTCGCCAGCTCGTGTCCGTCCTCCACCATGCGGGCGACCACACGCGAGCCCCGCGGGTGCGCGGCCAGCTCCTTCGTGTAGAGGAAGACCGTCGCGCGGACCCTCTCGTCACGCAGGAGATCGAGCATCTTCTCGAGGTTCTCGAGGCGCGCCCCGACGTCGAGGGTCAACACCACGAGGGGCTCGGTCACCGGCACGCGGTGCAGGCGACGCCAGGACCAGGCGGGCATGTCCGACGGGACGGGGCAGCGGGGGTTCGACGGGAGAAAACGCGGTGGCGACGCGCTCGCCGCGGCCGCGGCGACCGACGCGCTCGCTGCGCTCGGCGCGCCGACAGCGGCACGCGCGACCGAGGCCGAAGGCGAGGACGGAGAGGCGAGCGGCGCGACCGCGGCGATCGTCGTCGACGACGAGGCGCTCGCCTCTGCCTTGGGCGCCGGGCCTGGCGCGCGTTTGGTTCTCTCGTCCGCCTCGCAACCGGCGGTGAGCGCGACGAGAACCGACGCCGCCACGATGCGCCCGAAGAACAAGGCTGCCCCTTACCAGCTGGCGACCTTCGCGTGTAGGGTGCGGGCCATGCGCTCGATTCGATCGTCCGTCCCCGTTTGGCTCGTCGCCTGTGTCGCCACGGCTTGCGCCGATGCCGGCCCGCCGCCGGCAGCCCCCGGCGCCCCCATCGACCCGCCTCGCCCCAACGCCGATCTCGAGATGATGATGGGCGACGCGAAGACGCCGTCCGCTCCGCCCGACGCGGAAGCAGAGAAGAAGGCCGAGGCGGCCCGGAAGCTCGCGGAGGACTTCGCCAAGCTCGAGAAGGAGCAGGCCACGGAGAAGACCCGCTGGAACGAGACGCTCCGCAAACAGGTCGCCGACCTCTCGAACAAGGACTTCAAGAGCTTCAAGGCCGCGCTCCAGGACGTGGTGAAGAGCCCGCACCGCACGCCCGGCGCGAGCGAGCGAGACAAGGATCGCCACCCGGTCGAGACGCTCACGTTTTTCGGGCTCAAGCAGGACATGAGCGTCCTCGAGCTCGACGCGGGCGGCGGCTGGTACACCGAGCTCCTCGCGCCCGTCCTGAAGAAGAAGGGCAAGCTGACCGTCGCGGGCCCGAACCCCGAAGGACCGATGACGGAGCGCTCGACGCTCTACGGCAAGCGCCTCCGAGGCTTCCTCGACAAGGCGCCCGAGCTCGGCGACAAGGTCGACTACATCACCATCGACCCGACCGCCGGCTTCGTGTTGCCCGCCGATCGCAAGGGCGCCTTCGACGCCGTCCTGGCTTTCCGTGCGCTCCACAACTGGCAGCGCCGCAACGTCCTCGACAAGAACCTGACCGCCGTGTTCGAGGCGCTGAAGCCGGGAGGCGTCTTCGCCGTCGAGGCGCACCGCGCCAAGCCCGGCGCCGATCCCAAGGCTTCGGCGGAGAAGGGCTACCTCCCCGAGGCGTACGTCATCGAGCGGGTGCAGGCTGCCGGCTTCAAGCTCGACGGCAAGAGCGAGATCAACAAGAACGCGAAGGACACGACGGACTACCCCGAGGGCGTCTGGACGCTGCCTCCTACCCTTCGCCTCGGCGACAAGGACAAGGACAAGTACGTCGCCATCGGCGAGAGCGATCGCATGACGCTCAAGTTCGTCAAGCCGAAGAAGTGAGCAAGGCCACGCCGCCGACGCCGAGCAGCGCGCCGACCACGGCGCGCGCCTCGATCTTCTCGCCCGCGATCCTCGCGATCGGCAGCGCGAAGATCGGGCTCGTGCCGAGGAGCGTCGCGGCGATCCCGGTGCTCCGCGCGCCGTCGATGGCGATCTGAGCGAGCCAGATCCCCACGTAGCTTCCGACGAGGCTCGCGCCGGCCACGCGGAGCCAGGTCCGATCAGCCGATAGCTCGCGAGCAACAGGCGCGATCTTGCCGCGCAGGGTCAGGAAGAGCGCGAGGACGAAGCCGCCGACCAGCAGGCGTCCGCCTCCCGTCTGGAGCGGCGTGAGGCCGAGCACCATCGCGCGCTTCGAGAGCAAGCTGCCCGAAGCCTGGCCGATGGCGGCGAGGACGCCCAGCGCCACGCCGACCACCACCCGGCGCTCCGTGCCGGGCGCCTTGCCCGGCTTGCGGGGCTGCCAGACGACCAACCCGATGCCCACGGACACTGCGCCGATACCGGCGAGGTCGCGGCTCGTGAGCGGCTCTTCCAGAAAGAGCCAACCACCGAGCGCGGTAAACGCCGGGGCCGACGAGAGCAGCAAGAGCGCGGGGCTCAGCCCCAGCCGAACGAGAGACCCGAAGTAAGCCGTGTCGCCGATCGTCAAGCCGGCGATCGCGCTGAGGACGAGCCACACCCCTGCGGGCCCCGACACCCAGGGCCCCGACCCGAAGAGGAGCGCAGTCGCCGACAGGAGGAGGCCCGCGAACAGGCACTTGCCGAGGTTCATCGCCTCGGGCGTCGTCCGTCGACCGATGCGCGAGAACAGGAGAGAGCCGAGCGCCCAGCAGGCCGCCGCACACAGCCCAGCGATCTCGCCGACCATCCGCTCCCCCTTACACCATCGGCAACCGGTCGCGTCGGTATCCAGCTCCGCGTCCCGTCGCGGATTGCGCACCCCGACGCGAGCCAGCTACCGTGCGTCGCATGCGTACCCTTTCTTTTCTCTGCTTTGCGCTCGCGCTCCCGCTCTCGCTGACGGCTTGCGGGGACGACGAGACCGGCACCGGCGGATCCGCCGGTGGCACGACCAGCTCGAGCACGACGGGCGCGACGACCTCCGGCTCCACGACGTCGAGCAGCACCACGTCCAGCACCACGAGCTCCACGTCGACGGGGATGGCCGGCTGCGCCTCGGTCGCGGGCATGTTCGATCAAACGCTCAGCGACGTCTCCTGGTCCGCCACCGTCAGCCCGAACATCGGCGGCCCCGACCCGGACTACGTGATCCTCGTCATCCCCGAAGGGACATCGGGCACGGTGGAGCTCACGGCGCTCCCAACCAACCTCGCCGCATGCGGGGACACCGAGAGCTGCGTCCTGCTCTTCGAGGACTTCGTCGATCCCACACCCCCGGCGCGCGTCTACGCCGCCGACGCCGGCACCATCATGGTGGACGCCCCCGTCGTCTCCGGGTTCGCCTCGGGCGTCCTGAGCTCCGTCGACCTCGTCGAGGTCACCTACGACAACGGCACGAGCCCCATCACCGCCGTGCCGGACGGCGCCTGCGCCTCCATCACGGCGATGGCGTTTGCCTTCTGAGACGCCCGGGTCGGCCACCCCCGCCCCGAGACCAACGAGCCCGGTGCAGCCCCGGCAGCAAATGCGCCGGGCCAGGCCGGGCTCGATGCGACCGCGCGCACCGCGCCTGGCGCGAGGACAAAAAGGAAAAGGCTCGTAGCTTGTGGCTACGAGCCTTTAAAAAAGATCCCGGCGGCGTCCTACTCTCCCACTGAGTCTCCCCAGCAGTACCATCGGCTCCGAAGAGCTTAACTTCCGAGTTCGGAATGGGATCGGGTGTGACCTCTTCGATATCGCCACCGAAAGACGTTGGACCTAGCGACAGCTCGCACCGTCAGGTGCAGAGCCATTTATGGTCGCTGGACGAGCTGACCCCGTTTTGTTGGGGTGGCGCTCATGGTCCGAGCGCCGAGCTCGATTTGTTGCATACGGGTAGTTCGAAGACCTTTGCCTTTGAGGTAGGTCAAGCCGCACGACCGATTCGTACCGGTTAGCTCCGTGGTTTAACCACTTCCACATCCGGCCGATGACCTCGTGGTCTACGAGGGGTCTTGAGGGGCCTTGCGGCCCGGGATACCTTGTCTTGAGGCCGGCTTCCCGCTTAGATGCTTTCAGCGGTTATCCGTTCCGCGCATGGCTACCCGGCTATGCCCTTGGCAGGACAACCGGCACACCAGAGGCGCGTCCAACCAGGTCCTCTCGTACTATGGTTAGCTCCTCTCAAGTATCCTACGCCCACGGCAGATAGGGACCAAACTGTCTCACGACGTTTTAAACCCAGCTCGCGTACCGCTTTAATCGGCGAACAGCCGAACCCTTGGGACCTGCTCCAGCCCCAGGATGCGATGGGCCGACATCGAGGTGCCAAACCGCGCCGCCGATGTGAACTCTCAGGCGCGATCAGCCTGTTATCCCCAGAGTACCTTTTATCCGATGAGCTATGGCCCTTCCATACAGAACCACAGGATCACTAACGCCTGCTTTCGCACCTGCTCGACCTGTCGGTCTCGCAGTTAAGCTCCCTTGTGCGTTTGCACTCTACGGCTGGTTTCCAATCAGCCTGAGGGAACCTTCGCACGCCTCCGTTACTTTTTGGGAGGCGACCGCCCCAGTCAAACTGCCCACCAGGCAGTGTCCCCGACCCCGTGTAGGGTCCAGGTTAGGTTTCCAGAACATCCAGGGTGGTATTTCAACGTTGGCTCCGCCGAGACCGGAATCCCGACTTCAAAGCCTCCCACCTATCCTACGCAG